>Ga0209646_1000019_pt1 | contig 475248 bp, 439 predicted proteins | sample AraplaL_Col_mTSA_FD_184259 | JGI IMG/M metagenome (GOLD analysis project Ga0209646, IMG submission 184259) | Arabidopsis root microbial communities from the University of North Carolina, USA - plate scrape CL_Col_mTSA (SPAdes) (version 2) | ecosystem: Host-associated > Plants > Roots >...
GGGGCAAGCAACGACACTGGGTCCCCGCCTGCGCGGGGACGACGGTGAAAGAAGCGTCGTCGGCAGTGCACCAGCGGTTTGGCCGTTCCTGCCCTAGATGGCGCCTTGGATTTTTGTTGCGGGGAGGAAAAAGGAAGGAGCCTTGTCTGAGCGCAGCGAGTTTGGCTCCTTCCCTCCCCGCGACACAAATCCAAGGGGAAGTCGCCATCTCGGGCGCGCCTTTCTTTTGCTTACTTTTCTTTGGCAAGACAAAGAAAAGTGAGTCGGCCCCGGCAGGGGACGATACCGGGGATGGACCAACAGCACACGCCGTCGCGCACCGTCCATCTCAAAACCTCGCCGCAAGGACCTCAGACCTCGACACATGGACCTTTTAGCTCGGCAGCCGACGGTCTGAGCTCCACCATTGGACCTCAGATCCTCACAAGCGCACCTTTTAGGTGCATCGCCGGACCTCCCGACCTCCAACGTCGGACCTTTGAAGTCCAGCTTTGCCCCTCAGCGCCCCGGCGTCGGACCTCTGAGCTCGGCGCGCGGACCTTTTTGCTCCATCAATGGACCGTTAGACGTCCGGCGTTGGATCTCAGAGGTCCGCGAATGGACCTCTGACCTCCACGCCAGGCTGTTCAAGGTGCTTAAAGGAACATCCCGCCCGACGCTTCGATACGCTGCGCGTTGATCCAGCGGTTGTCCGGTTGCAGCAGCGAGGCCACCACGCCACCAATGTCATCCGGCAGCCCCGCGCGGCCCAGCGCCGTGTTGGCGGCCACCATGGCGTTAAGATCCGGGTTGTCGCGCACGGCACCGCCACCGAAGTCGGTCTCGATGGCGCCCGGGGCAACCACGTTGACGGCAATGCCACGCGGGCCAAGTTCCTTCGCCAGATAGCGCGTCAGCACCTCCACCGCGCCCTTCATTGCCGCGTAGGCGCCGTAGCCCGGCAGTGCAAAGCGCGCCAGGCCCGACGAGATATTCACGATGCGCCCACCGTCGGCCATCAGCGGCAGCAGAATCTGCGTGAGGAAGAACACACCTTTGAAGTGCACGTTCATCAGTTCGTCGAACTGAACTTCGGTCGTCTCGGCCACGGCGGCATGCACGCCCACGCCGGCGTTGTTGACGAGGTAGTCGAAGCGCTCGGCGTTCCATTGCGCCAGCATGCCGCGCACGGCATCGGCAAAGGCGGGGAAGGTGGCGATCTTGCCGGCGTCGAGTTGCAGCGCAGCAGCGCGCCGTCCGAGGGCGGTCAGTTCAGCGACCAGCGCATCGGCTTCGGCGCGGTTGCTGCGGTAGGTGAAGATCACATCGGTGCCGCGCTGGGCCAGCTTCTGCACCATGTTCTTGCCGAGGCCGCGGCTGCCGCCGGTCACGATGGCGATGGGGGTGTGGGATTGGGTCATCTTGCTCTCCAGTGAGTGAGGGGTGCCGAGCACCGTGAGAGCATGGTATTGGGCGATAAACGCAGAATAAATATCGCCTACCCTATTGCTGTGTTTGCTGTCAGATAACAATCGACCCACCCCGCTATGCCCGCCAACCAACTCGAAGCCATGCAGATCTTTGTGCGCGTGGCTGAACTCGCCAGCTTCACGCGCGCGGCCGAAGCTCTGAGCATTCCCAAACCGGCGGCCTCGGTGGCGGTGCAGCAGCTGGAAACCATGCTCGGTACGCGCCTGCTGCACCGGACCACCCGCAAGGTGCAGCTCACGCAAGACGGCCAGGCCTTCTACGAGCGCTGCCAAGACCTGCTGGCCGATATGGACGAGCTGCAGACGATGTTCCGCCAGAGCCCGCAGGCGCTGCGCGGCCGCTTGCGTGTGGATATGCCGGTGGGCGTGGCACGACGCATCGTCATCCCCGCCCTGCCGACCCTGCTGGACGCGCACCCTGAGCTGGAAATCGAGCTCTCCAGCACCGACCGCCGTGTCGACCCGGTACGCGAAGGGTTCGACTGCGTGCTGCGCATCGGCACCCTCACCGACAGCAGCCTGATCGCCCGCCCGCTCGGTCAACTGCATCAGGTCAACTGCGCCAGCCCCACGTACATTGCGCGCTATGGCATGCCCAAAACACTGGAAGACCTCGACCACCATCGCATCGTTCACTACGTGCAGACGCTGGGCACCAAATCGCCGGGGTGGGAATACACGGTGGATGGCCGCTCCGCGTTTCGACCGATGCAGGGCGCGGTGACGGTCAGTTCAGCAGAGAGCTATGACGCGGCGTGCCGAGCCGGGCTGGGGATGATTCAGGCGCCGGTGTATGCGGGGCTGTCATCGGCGATTGCCGATGGCACGCTGGTGGAGGTGATGCCCGATCTGCGCCCGCCGCCGATGCCGGTGTCGCTGGTGTATCCGAACCGGCGGAACTTACCGGTGCGGGTGCAGGTGTTCATGCATTGGATGGAGGGGTTGTTGGGGCCGTATCTGGAGGCGCGGCCTTCGGGTTCGTAGGAAGTCGCCCGGCAATTGATCGGTTTGCCTTGAACTGGCCGCCTACTTTCCATTTGAGCAGCCGCTGAACCTATAAAATACGGCTTCGCCGCGATTCCCGTGGCAACCGCACTCAGCACTCATGTTACGTTTAAGCGAAGTCAAACTCCCTCTGGACCATACCGAAGACGATCTTGAAGCCGCAGTTCGCGCGCGCCTCAAGGATCTCGGCGTTGCGGCAGACGGGCTCGTCCGTTACACCGTATTCCGCCGTGCCCACGATGCACGCAAGCGCTCGGATATCAAGCTGACCTATATCGTCGACGTTGAAGTCAAGAACGAGGCGGCCGTGCTCAAGCGGATCGCCGGCAAGGCGCATTGCGGGGTGACGCCGGACATGACCTACCGCTTTGTCACGCGTGCACCCGAGCACACGACGCGCCCGCGTCCGGTGGTGATCGGCATGGGGCCGTGCGGTCTGTTCGCGGGGCTGATCCTCGCGCAGATGGGGTTCCGTCCCATCATCCTCGAACGTGGCAAGGCCGTGCGCGAGCGCACCAAGGACACCTTTGGCCTGTGGCGCAAGTCCGTGCTCAACCCGGAATCCAACGTGCAGTTTGGCGAAGGCGGCGCTGGGACGTTTTCCGACGGCAAGCTGTACAGCCAGATCAAGGATCCGCACCACTACGGCCGCAAGGTGCTCGAGGAGTTCGTCAAGGCGGGGGCACCGGAAGACATCCTGTATCTGAGCCGGCCGCACATCGGCACGTTCCGCCTCGTCAGCATGGTGGAAAAAATGCGCGCAACCATCCACGAACTGGGCGGCGAAGTGCGCTTTGAAACCCGGGTTGAGGACATCGAGATTGACCAGGGCAAGGTGCGCTCGCTCAAGCTCTCGAATGGTGAAACGCTGCGGTGCGACCACGTGGTGCTGGCGGTTGGCCACAGCGCCCGCGACACGTTCCAGATGCTGCACGATCGCGGTGTTTATATGGAAGCCAAGCCGTTTTCGCTGGGTTTCCGCATCGAACATCCGCAAGGGCTGATCGATCGCGCCCGCTTCGGCAAGTTTGCAGGCCACAAGCAACTCGGCGCGGCCGACTACAAGGTGGTCCACCACTGCAGCAATGGCCGGGCGGTCTACAGCTTTTGCATGTGCCCTGGCGGCACGGTGGTCGCGGCCACGTCCGAACCCGGTCGCGTGGTCACCAATGGCATGAGCCAGTACTCCCGGGCCGAGCGCAACGCGAATGCGGGCATCGTCGTCGGCATCACGCCGGAAGACTACCCCGGCGGGCCGCTGGCGGGCATCGCCTTCCAGCGCAAATGGGAAGAGCGCGCGTTCGAACTCGGCGGCGGCAACTACCAGGCGCCTGGTCAACTGGTCGGGGACTTCATCGCCGGCCGGCCGTCGACGTCGCTTGGCTCCGTCATCCCGTCGTACAAGCCGGGCGTGCACCCGACCGATCTCAGCACGGCGCTGCCGGACTACGTGATCGAAGCCATCCGTGAAGCGCTCCCCCAGATCGATAAGAAAATCGCAGGCTTCGCACTGCACGATGCCGTGCTCACCGGCGTGGAGACGCGCACTTCGTCACCGCTGCGGATTCGACGCAAAGACAATTACCAAAGCATGAACGTCGAAGGCCTATATCCGGCTGGCGAAGGCGCCGGGTATGCCGGTGGTATCTATTCGGCGGCCATCGACGGCATTGAAGTGGCACAAGCGGTGGCACTCGATCTGACATCGACACACGCGTCCTGATGTGTGGGAGTGAGGGCGACTGGCGAGCTGCCGCCGGTGTAGTCTCACGGCTTGCCGCAGCCTGCAACCTCACCCCACTCCCGTCATGAAAGCCCTCCAACACGGTGCCATGTGCGCGCTGCTCGCCTGTAGCGTCGCCATCGCCTCCCCCGATGAAGATCGGCTCGGCAAGCCGCAGGGCTATCCGCTTGCCCCAAGCGCGGCACGCATCCACGAGGCCCAATACATCGTGGGGGCCTTCAGCGGCATGGACCGTATCTCGCCGTCTTGCGACCTTGCGCCGGCCGGCAAACCGGCGCCATTCAAGATCGCAGAACCGGAGGCGGATGTCCGGTATCGCTTCCGCAACCACGACTACACGCTGGCGGACTACATGGAGCACCAGCGCGCGACCGCCGTGCTGGTTGTTCAGGACGGCGTCATCCTGGCTGAGCATTACGGCTACGACCGCACGCAAGACATGCGCATGCTGTCCAACTCGATGGCCAAGACGCTGGTGGCACTTGCCATCGGCAAGGCGCTGGAGGACGGAAGCCTGCGTTCTCTGGAGGACCGCGTTGACCAATACGTGCCCGGGCTGGCGGGCACGCTGTACGGCGCAACGCGCATCGTCGATCTTCTGCGTATGGCCTCCGGCGCCAAGTACGTCGAGGACTACACCCCCACCGACGACCGGGCGCGCTTTCTCAAGACGGCCGCCAGGCAAGGCGTGCTCGCGGCAGCCGCCCAAGTCAACGAGCGCGCCGACGCGCCGGGCACGCGCTTCAACTATGCGGGCGCGCAAACCGAAGTGTTGGCGCTGGTGCTGCAGGCGGCGACGCGGCGCAGCCTGTGCGATTTCGTTGACGAGAAGCTATGGAAGCCGATGGGTGCACAAGCCAAGGCGACCTATCTGCTGCGTGAATCCGACGGATCCGCATTTGCACAGGGCGGCTTCAACGCCACGGCCCGGGACTACGCGCGCCTCGGCTCCATGCTCGCCAACGACGGCGTGGTGCAAGGCCAGCAAGTCGTGCCGCGCGATTTCCTGTTGGACATGACCGACGCATCGCGCCAGCCGGAGCCGTTTCGCCCCGGGCAAATGGTCTATCACGGCAATCGCTACTACGGCTATGGCTTCCAGGTCTGGCTTCTGCCGGGAGAAGCACGGCGGTTCGTGCTGCTCGGCATCCATGGACAGGCGATCTACGTAGACCCGCAATCCAAACTCACCATGGTCCATCTTGCGGTGGGACAGGATGCGGCTGGCGATGCGAGCGGCGCCCATTTGGGTGCAGAGCGGGAGGCATTGTGGCGCGGTGTCGTGGAGAGGTTTGGCACGCTGGTTGCGACCCCAACCCAGCACGCCCGCGCCTTGCCCGAAGCCATCGACCATCGGAGGGAAATTTCGCCATGAGCTACGGAAGATTCGCCATCATGATCGTGACCTCCACCATCGTCATGTTCGGCCTGATGTACTTGAACACGTACGCGCTGGAGCACGTGTTGTGGAGTCAGACGCGGATGTGGATGGCGCTTCTGATGGGCGCGACGATGGCAATCGTCATGCTGGCCTTTATGTGGAAGATGTATCCGCAGCCCCGGGGTGAATGTGGGCATCGTGATTGCCGCCGCGGTGGTCTTTGCGGCATCGCTATGGTTGGTGCGTAGCCAGGAAACGGTGAACGACGTGTCGTACATGAGCGCGATGATCCCGCATCACTCCATCGCCATCATGACGAGCGAGCGGGCCCATATTCAGGACCCGCGTGTGCGCAAGCTTGCGGACGGCATCATCCGAGCACAGGTGAAGGAAATCGCGGAAATGAAAGCGCTGATTTCAGACTTGCAGCGCGATCCGCCACCGGCGAATGCGCCGGACATTCCGAGCTATCGCAAGCGGGGCGATCCTCCACCGCAGCCCGAGTAGGCCACCCGCACGCGCGGAATGCGCTGCGCTTCCCTCAGAACCGATGATTGACCCGCACGTAGCCGGACTGCGCCGACACATGGCTTGTGTTGATGATGGCATCGACCCCCACGGACACGGTGGTTGCCTTGGTGGCCTGGAGCGAGATGCTGGCGCCGGCGGCCAGGAACGAGCGCGGCAGATCGGTGCCCGGGGCCGCGAACACGGTGCCATCCTGGCTCTGGACCTGAACGACGCGGCCGGCGCTCAACACCTCGTGCGCATAGCCCGCGCGAAGTTGCACGTTGACGGGGCGAACCTCGCCGAACGCCTTGTCGAGCGTGATGCCCACATAAGGCTGGAGGCTGCGCGCGCTGTCGGGGCCGACTTGCAGGTTCTGGCCGTTGGCGCCTGTCTCACCAAAGCCGCTGCCGCGCACGTAGGCGTAGCGCAGCCCAACGTGCGGTGCGAGCCGGAAGCCGCCGGTCTCCATGGGCAGGCTGGCCTGCGTGGCCGCAGTGAACGCGTGCGCGAGGTGGTCGCCTTCGGCGGTGCCCACACTGCCAAAGGGCCGCTTCTGCGAGAAGAAGCCAAGCCCGTATCCCAGCGTGCCGGACAGATGGATGGCGCCCACCGGCTGCGCGCCGTAAAGGGCCACGCGGACGGTATCGATGGCGCCTGACGCTCCCGTGCCGTCTTCGCCCAGTGTGGTGTGGGTGTAGCCGCCGGCTGCGCCCACCGTGGCACTCCCCAGGCCCCCTTCGGCACCGGCAAGGAAACCGTAGGCGTGGGTGAGAAAGCCCGGCGCGCTGCCGGTGCCACCCACGTTGGTGCTGGAGCCGGTTGCGGTGATCCACACTTCCTTGGCGCCTGCCAGGTTGTCTTGCGGATTGGCGACCCGGGCAAGCAGCGCGGCGTTGGCGTCTTGGGCCTGTAGCAGCGCGGTCGTGCCCAGCGCTGTATAGATAGAGGTTTTTGTTGGCGCTACCACCGTCGTGCCAATGGGTACCCCCGGCGTGGACGGGTCGGCGAGCAGCAGGTCGACCGCATTGGCCCCGTAGTCCACCGAGGATTGTAAGCTGCCTAGGTTGACCCCGACTGTGGCCGTGCTGACGTTGGCAAAGCGGCCGGTGATGCCGTTGGCGGCGCTCAGTACGGTGTAGCGGCGCGCGGTGTAGGTGCCGGGGTCGAATACCACAGCCAGCGTGCCGCCCAGCGCTGCGGCGCCGCCCACACGCAATTGCGACGCCTGCGTCGGGCTGACCTCAATCGACAGCGTTGCACCAGGCGCTTGTGTGTAGTTGCCGCCCACGGCCAGTGTTCCAATGGAGCCGCCGGGCGCGACCACGCCGCTGCTGCTCACGTCGCCCAACACGGTGCCATGGCCGCGCAACGTGCCTTGCGCGCTCACCAGCACGTTGCCGCCCAACACCGCACTGGCATTGGCCGCATCGCCCACAGCCAGGGTGCCGCCCGCCACGGTGGTCGTCCCCGTGAATGCGGAGCTGACCCCATTGAGCGTGAGCGTGCCGGCACCTTGCTTGGTAAGCACCCCACTGCCGATCAGGCTGCCGCTGAAGGTTTGGGACGAGCTATCGGCCAGTGTGAGCGCGGTGCCGGCACCAAGCGTCAGGCGGCTGCCGGCCACACCGGACAGATGCGTCACCGTCTGGTTACCGGCCACCACATCGAGGGCCGCACCCTCTGCCGCCAGCGTGACGCCATTGGATGCTGCAATGCTGTTCGCCCCCGACAACACCAGCGTGCCAGCGTTGATAGTGGTCGCCCCCGTGTACGTGTTCACGCCCGATAGCGTTTGCGTGCCGCCGTTGAGCGTGAGCCCGCCCGCGCCGCCAATGGCACCGCTGAAGATGCCACTGGCATTGGCAAGCGCCAGCGTTCGGCTGCCGAGGGCAACGGTGCCGGTGCCCGTCAGTGCGTTGATGGTAGCGCCGGAGCTTGTCCCGGAGATGTCGAAGGTGCCGTTGTTGACCACGCCGCTGGAAGCGGCAACCGTGCCTGCGCCCGACAATGCAAGTGCCCCTGCATTGATCGTCGTCGCCCCGGTAAATGCGTTGACGCCGGACAGCGTTTGCGTACCGCCAGCGACCGTGAGCCCGCCTGTACCACCGATGGCGCCGCTGAAAATGCCGGCAGCATTGGCAAGCGTCAGCGTCTTGTCACCCAGGGCGACGGTGCCCGTGCCCGTCAGTGCATTGACCGTGGCACCCGAAGTTGTTCCGGAGATGTCGAACGCGCCGTTGTTGACCACGCCGCTGGAAGCCGCGAGGCTGCCGGCGCCCACCAACGCGAGCGTACCGGCGTTGACGGTGGTGCTGCCCGCATAGGCTGCGTTGCCGGAAATCGTCAGCGTGCCGGTACCTGCTTGCACCAGGCTGCCCGTGCCGCCGATGTTGCCCGCGTACGTCACCGTGTCGCTACGGTTGAAGGCGAGCGTTCCGTTGTTGACGATATTGCCCGCGACCGAGCCTGTGGTGCCGCCGTTGCCGATCTGCAGCGTGCCGGTGGTGATCGTGGTGTCGCCCGTATAGGTGTTGTTGCCCGTCAGCGTGATTGTTCGACTGCCGCTGACGCCCACACTGCCGGCGCCCGATATGACGCCTGACACCACGAGGTTCGTCGTGATCGAATCGAGCGTGACGCGCGACGTGGCATCGCCCAGCGTAACGTTGTTGGACAGCGAGAGCCCTGCGCTGCCGGCCGTGATCTTGGCCGCCGCCCCCGCTGCTACGTCAAGGTTGCCGATGATGTTGGAACCCGTCACCAGCTGCAGCGTGTTGTTCGTCCCGTTGAAGCGGATGGCTGCCGCACGCGTCACGCCGTCGCTGAACAACCCGCCGCTGATCGTGCCGCCATTGACGATGACAGCGCCATTGGCAATGACACCCGCGCCCGCAGTTCCGCCGTTGCCCGCACCACCGGTAATCGTCCCGACATTGGTCAGCACGTTAAACGCGGCAGCCAGATTGACGCCCGCGCCGCTAGCGCCGGCCGTGCTGCCGCTCCCCCCGGCAGCGCCGCCTACACCGCCCACGATCGTCCCGATGTTGGTCACCTGAGAGCTGGAGCCTAAGGTCAACAGCCCATCGCCGCCGCCTCCGCCGCCGCCCGGGTTACCGCCTCCACCTCCGTTACCGCCATTGCCGCCGACCAGCGTGCCTTGGTTGTTCACGTCGCCAACCGGCGTCACCATCACCAAGGCTGCGCCGCCACCGCCCCCGCCTCCGCCATTGGAGGCCGGCCCCGATGTGCCGGCACCGCCATTGCCGCCGGCGCCACCCTGCACGGTCACCCCGTTGCTGACCGTAACGCTGGTGCCCGTGGAATATACGCCCGCGCCGCCGCCGCCCGCGCCGGCTGCAAAGTTGAATCCGTCAAACGCCTGGCCTGACCCGCCTTGCGCATTCGCGTTGACCACGGCATCGCCCGCGAGCACGACGGCGGCCGAGCCTCCCGGACCGCCCTGCCCGCTGTCGTTCGTAGCACCGGTGCCGCCCGCCCCGCCCGAAGTCGGCCCACCCGGCACCTGGACAGTGGCTGAGCCTCCACCCAGCGTGGAGGAACCACCGCCACCGCCATTGCCGCTGCCGCCGTTACCGCTGCGATCAGGGATGCCGTTGCCGCCAGCGGCGCTGCAGTTCGCGATCGTGGTTGGAGAGCACGTGACGGCCCAGCCCGGGAGGGCCACGCTGGCCAGACCGAGCGATACGCCGATTGAAATGATGGATGGGCGCCGACGCACGTGCGTCGTGTCGCGGCTAGCGTCAACACCTCCCTGCGACGCCTTTGTCAGTTCGGATACCACTTGCGGAGCGCGCAAGCTGCGGCTCCAAACCAGCCGATAGACCCGGTTCATGTTGATCCCCTCGTGCACAGACCCATGCGCCAACGCGGGTCGTGTTCAGAGGCAAGACCGGTTGTGGCGCTGACCCGCTATGTGTTGTCTTTCTGAGTTGCGCCAACAGCGGATGATCATTGTTCAGGCCAATAAGTGCCGGCGCATGCGCGCGAAATATAGCACCGGACCATGAAAATTGTCCCGGGTCCTTTCACCCTGTTCGCTAACAGAAAAAGCGCACCGAGTTACCTCGGCGCGCTTCATTTTTTGCTTCATCCCTTCTGCTGGGTACGTAACCTGCACCGCCAGCGAAGCGACCCTCCGGCTCACGCTGTCGCAGACGTCCCACCCGCCTTGCGTGCGCGCATCAACAGCAAGGGCGCGCGCACCCAGCGGTCCACCGCCTTGAACACCAGAACGACGAGACACGCCCCAGCAAGCACTGCCGCCGTGTTCGCCAGCGCAGCCGGATAGCCGATCTTCGCCACATTCAAGAACGGATAGGGATACCACCCACTCAACGCGCCATGCATGAAGGTGTACGCAAGCCACGCCGCCGGCCAGATCAGCGATAGCGCCACGGTCGACCACCCGATGCGTGGCCGGGGGCCGAACAGCAGCCAGCCGACAAGCGCCATCCATGGCGAGACGTAGTGAAAGCCGTCTGACGCCAAGCGCGCCAACCCCGTTGCCTTCGAAAGCGGCGCGAGCACGATGTGAAACACCAGCCCCGTCGTCGCGATGCCGAGCAAACCATCCAGCCTGAGCACGCGCCACCATTTGCCATCGCGCGCAGGGTCCATCACGAGAGAAATGGCAGCCGCCGCAACCAGGAGGTTGCTTTGGATGGTGAAGTAGCTGAATAGCCGGACCAGTCGCGTGGCAAGCGAGACCTGGCTACCCACACCGCTGACGGTCACGCTGAGCTGCACGATCAGTGCAACGACAATGACGGCGGCCAACACGGCGTGCCATGCCCGTGCCGGCCGCATCGGTGATGCATTGGCCAACTCAGCCACGCATCAACCCATCCACTTGCGTGCGTTGCGGAACATGCGCATCCACGGGCTGCTGCCGTCGCCGGCGGCTTCCCACTCCTTCGGGTGCCAGCTCATCTGCACGGCGCGGAACACGCGTTCCGGGTGCGGCATCAGCGCAGTGAAACGACCGTCGTGCGTCGTCACCGAGGCAATGCCCTGCGGCGAGCCGTTCGGGTTGAGCGGGTACGCTTGCGTGACCTGGCCACGGTTGTCGACATAGCGCAAGCCGACGGCCACCTTGTCGATGTCGCCTTGCTGCGAGAAGTCGGCATAGCCCTCGCCGTGCGCGACGACGATGGGGATGCGGCTGCCTTCCATGCCCGCGTAGAAGATCGACGGCGAGGCCTCCACCTGCACCGTCACCAGACGGCCTTCGTACTGCTCCGACTGGTTGCGCGTGAACTTCGGCCATGCACCGGCACCCGGGATGATCGGGGCGAGGTTCGCCATCATCTGGCAACCGTTGCACACGCCCAGGGCGATCGAATCGGTGCGGTTGAAGAACGCCGCGAACTGCTCGGCCAGCATGCTGTTGAAGAGGATCGTCTTCGCCCAGCCTTCACCCGCGCCAAGCACGTCGCCGTAGCTGAAACCGCCGCAGGCGACGAAGCCCTTGAAGCTGGCGAGGTTCGTACGGCCAGCCAGCAGGTCGCTCATGTGGACGTCGTAGGTGTCAAAGCCGGCCTTGTCCATCGCGTAGGCCATTTCCACCTGCGAGTTGACGCCCTGCTCGCGCAGGATCGCCATGCGCGGGCGGGCGCCCGTGGCGATGAACGGCGCGGCCACGTCTTCCGCAATGTCGAACGTGAGCTTGGGCGAAATGCCTGGGTCTTCGGCATCCAGCAGGATGTCGTATTCGCTCTGCGTGCACTCGGGGTTGTCGCGCAGGCTGGCGATGCGCCAGGAGACATCCGTCCAGGTGCGTTGCAGCTCCGTGCGCTGCGCGCTGAACACCTTCTTGGCGTCACGCCAAATTTCAATGTGGCCGTTGGCGTTGGGGGCGCCGATCACGTGGCTGCAACCAGACAGACCATGCTCGCGCAGCACCGCGAAGACGGCATCGCGCTGGGCCAGCGGCACTTGAATGACGGCGCCCAGTTCTTCGCTAAAGAGCGCGCGCAGCGTCAGGTCCGCACGGCGGCCGGAGACTTGCTGTGCCCAGTTCTTGGCGTCGCCATGATCGGCGGCGTCGTCCAGCGTGAGCATGTCGACATTGATCGACACACCGCAGTGGCCGGCGAAGGCCATTTCGCAGACGGTTGCCCACAGGCCGCCATCGGAGCGGTCGTGGTAAGCCAGCAGCGCACCGCTGGCGTTCAGTTGCTGGATGGCGGCGAAGAAGCGCTTAAGGTCTTCGGCGTCGTCCACGTCCGGCACGCTGTTGCCGATCTGCTGCGTGACCTGCGCGAGGATGCTGCCGCCCATGCGGTTCTTGCCGCGGCCCAGGTCGATGAGGATCAGCGTGGTGTCGGCCGGCGCGCTCGTCGATTCGACTTGCTTGAGCTGCGGCGTGAGCGTCTTGCGCACGTCCGTCACCTGCGCGAAGGCCGAGACGATGAGCGACACGGGTGCCACGACTTCCTTCGCAGCGCCGTTGTCTTCCCACTTGGTGCGCATCGACAACGAATCCTTGCCCACCGGAATGCTGATGCCCAGCGCCGGGCACAGCTCCATGCCGACGGCCTTGACGGTGTCGTACAGGCGGGCGTCTTCACCGTTCACGCCGCACGCTGCCATCCAGTTGGCGGACAGCTTCAGTTGCGTGAGCGAGTCGATCGGCGCAGCAGCGATGTTGGTGATGGACTCACCGATCGCCATGCGGCCCGATGCGGGCGCGTTGATGACGGCCAGCGGCGTGCGCTCGCCCATCGTCATCGCCTCGCCGGTGTAGCCCTTGAAGTCGAGCGTGGTGACGGCCACGTCGGCCACCGGCACCTGCCACGGGCCGACCATCTGGTCACGCGTGTTCAGGCCGCCGACGGTGCGGTCGCCAATGGTGATGAGGAACGATTTGCTGGCAACGGTCGGGTGACGCAGCACATCGCGTGCGACGACTTCCAAGTCCAGACCGGTGACGTCCACGTCCGGCAGCTCCTGCGCCACGCGACGCACGTCGCGGTGCATGCGCGGCGGCTTGCCGAGCAGCACGTCCATCGGCATGTTGACCGGGAAGTGCTCAAGGGAATCCGCTGCGGCGTCGCTGTCGACCACTTGCAGTTGTTGCTCGTCCGTGGCGAAACCGACCACCGAGAACGGCGCACGCTCGCGCTCGCACATGGCCTGGAAGCGCGGGAAATCGCCCGGCGCGATGGCCAGCGTGTAGCGCTCTTGCGATTCATTGCACCAGATTTCCGCCGGGCTCAGGCCCGACTCTTCCAGATGCACCTGGCGCAGATCGAAGCGCGCGCCCTTCCCCGCGCCATCCACGATTTCCGGGAAGGCGTTGGAGATGCCACCCGCGCCCACGTCGTGAATCGACAGAATCGGGTTGTCTTCACCCAGTGCCCAGCACGCGTTGATGACTTCTTGCGCGCGGCGCTGCATTTCGGGGTTGCCGCGCTGGACGGAGTCGAAGTCCAGGTCAGCGGTGTTGGTGCCGGTCGCCATCGAGCTAGCGGCGCCGCCGCCCATGCCGATGCGCATGCCGGGGCCGCCAAGCTGGATCAGCAACGTACCGGCCGGCAGGCCGTGCTTGTGCGTGTGGCCGGCATCGATGTTGCCGATGCCGCCGGCAATCATGATCGGCTTGTGATAGCCGCGCACCGTGCCGCCCACGTTCTGCTCGTAGACACGGAAATAGCCGCCCAGGTTGGGTCGGCCGAATTCGTTGTTGAACGCGGCGCCGCCAATCGGGCCTTCGATCATGATCTGCAGCGGCGAGGCGATGCGGTCCGGCTTACCGACCGGGCCCGGCGCGGTTTCGTTCGGGTTGCGGTGTGCCACGGGCTGGGCCGTATCGCGCGCGTTTTCCCACGATTGCTCGGCATCGGGCAGCAGCAGGTTCGACACGGTAAAGCCCGTCAGGCCCGCCTTGGGCTTGGCGCCACGGCCGGTTGCGCCTTCGTCGCGGATCTCACCGCCCGCGCCGGTCGACGCGCCCGGGAACGGCGAAATGGCCGTCGGGTGGTTGTGCGTCTCCACCTTCATCAGCGTGTGCGTGAGCGCCTCGCGGCGGTTGTATTGCGGCACGCCCGCCTGCGCTTCGGTGCCAGCGTGCGGGAACCAGCGCTCGGCCATGCCGCCTTCCATCACGGCAGCGTTGTCCGAATACGCCACGATCGTGCCCTGCGGCGCGAGCTGGTGCGTGTTGCGGATCATCGCGAAGAGCGACTTGTCCTGCTGCTCGCCGTCGATGGTCCAGTCGGCGTTGAAGATCTTGTGACGGCAGTGCTCGCTGTTGGCCTGCGCGAACATCATCAACTCGACGTCAGTCGGGTTGCGTTCGAGCTTGCGGTAGGCGTCGACGAGGTAGTCGATTTCGTCGTCGGACAGGGCCAGGCCCATTTCGACGTTGGCGGCTTCCAGCGCTTGGCGGCCACCGGCGATATCGACAAAGCGCAATGCCTTGGCGGGCAGCACGTCGAACAGGCCGTAACCGGCTTCGCGCGTGTCGATCACCACTTCGGTCATGCGGTCATGCAGGTGCTCGGCCACCGCGGCGCGGGTGGCGTCGTCCAGGTGCTTGGCAGTACCCGTCAAGCTGCGGATGAGGCCCTTCTTGCACGTGACGGTGAATTCCACACCGCGTTCGATGCGATGGATTTGCGGCAGCGCGCAGTGGCGAGCGATTTCGGTCGCCTTGCTGGCCCACGGCGAGATCGTGCCGAAGCGCGGGATGACCACGAAACGGTCGCCCTCGACCTCAGCCGGTGCGGGCGAGCCGTAGGTCAGCAGCGCTTGTACACGGGCGGATTCATCGGCCGACAGCGGCGTGTCGGCGGCGACGAAGTGCAGGTATTGGGCACTGACGGCTTCGATATCGGGATCGATGCGCTTGAGGGTGGAAAGCAGGCGTTGCTGACGGAAGGCGGACAGCGCGAGAGCGCCGGGAAAGCACGAGAAATGCGCCATGGTGGGCAAGGCAGGCAGTAGCTGGAAGGAGGGACTTCCCGGCGTGCGCGGGAGCACGCGCGAGAAAGCCGCCATTGTACCTTGCCCGGCCCGTCTTACCGAGCCTCAAAGCGCCTGGAAATGCCCTTGCCGAGGCTAAAACCGGTGCTTTACAACGAAGTTGCCGAGCGCGCGGCCTGTTCGTACAGCCCCGTCAGCACGCGCAGCAAGCGCGCCAGCTCGCCAATCTCGGCATTTTCCTCACCGCTAGGCGAGATATTGCTGGTCAGGCACTGCTCGCGGATCTCGCGGTAGCGGGCGCAGGCCTTTTCGCCGGTCGGGGTGGTGGTGTAGGTGACTTCCTTGCCGTTGCGCGTGCCTTCCACCAACTCCATCCCCTGCAGCTTCTTGAGGGAATATGTGACGAGGTGGGTGTCTTCCACGTTCAGCACGAAGCAGATGTCGGCCAGCCGCTTGGCGCGGCCGCGGTGGTTGACGTGATGCACCACCAGCACATCGAGGAAGGTCAGGTCACGCACGCCGGCAGCCGCCATGCAGCGCACGCACCAGCGGTTGTAGGCGTTGTAGGCCGTGTTGAGCGCGAATTCGAACTCCGACAACTCAGGGCTGCGCGCCGACACCAGATGCGACGACGACACGATCGGCCCGCCGGGGCTTCCCACCTTCCCCGCCTCATTGGCTGCAGATTGCGGCAGATCAGCTTTCGGAGTGTTCGGCGACTTGGACATTGCAACGGGCTGGGAAAGGACCGGGAACGCGGGCTATTGTAAGAGAATAGATCGTCATGTCTGTTCCGGTTTCTTCGTAGTCGCCATGTCCGCACACTCCTCCTGGCGTGAAATTCTGATCGACGGTGCCCTCGCCGCGCACCACGGCGCCGATCTGCTGTTCGGCACGGCAGGCATCCGTGCGCTGGAAGCTGCCGCCTACCGCTCTCTCGAACCTTTTGCGTTGATGGCCCGCGCCGGTGAGGCTGCCGCGAACTGGCTGCAAACGCGCATTCCACATGGGCACGTGCTGTTTGTCGCTGGCCCCGGCAATAACGGTGGAGATGCCCTCGTCGCCGCGACTGTGCTGCATCTGGCCGGCCGCGCCGTGACCGTGTGGCTTGCCGCCGACCAGGCCAAGCTGCCCGACGACGCCCGCCGCGCTTGGGCGGAGGCCTGCGCTGCAAATGTCCCCATCGAAGTCCTGCATACCCCCGCCTCAGTGCCGCCTGCGGCCACCGCCATCGTCGATGGACTATTCGGCATCGGGCTCGCGCGGCCATTGACCGGGTTGCATGCGGCATTGGTCGACACGCTCAACGCCAGCAGCCTGCCGGTGTATGCGCTGGACATCCCTTCGGGGCTGAACGGCGACACCGGCCAGCCACCCGCGCCAGATTCGCCCGTTATCCAGGCTCACGCCACGATCACGTTTCTCGCCTTGAAGCCAGGCCTGCTGACCGGTAACGGCCGCGATGCCGCCGGCGATATCGCCCTGGCTGACCTTCAGGCCGCGCAGCCCGCATACGACGGCGTGATCGAGGCGGATGCGCTCATCAACACACCGGCGCACTGGCTCGGGCACGTGCCGCGCCGGCGCCACAACGGTCACAAGGGCACGTACGGCAGCGTGGCGGTCGTCGGCGGCGCGCCGGGCATGGTGGGGGCGCCGCTGCTGTCAGCACGCGGCGCGCTGTACCTGGGTGCGGGCAAGGTGCACGCGGTGTCGCTTGCCGCCGATGCGCCGCACGTCGATGCCGTTCAGCCCGAACTGATGCTGCACACGTGGGGCACGCTCAACGTTGGCGACATGCAAGCGCTGGCCGTTGGCCCCGGCATGGGCACCGGCAAAGAGTCGGAAGCCGCGCTCGAGCATCTGCTGGATCGCATGCTGTCGACCCGCACGCCCGCCGTGTTCGACGCCGATGCGCTCAACCTTTTTGCCAAGGTGCCCGCGCTGCTTGCGCGCCTCACGCAGTTGGCGGGGAGCGGCGTGTCACTGGTGCTGACGCCACACCCGCTGGAAGCCGCGCGTCTGCTGCACACCGATGCGCACAACGTGCAGCGCGATCGGCTGGCCGCAGCCAAGGCGTTCGTCAACCGGACCGGTGCAGTCGTGGTGCTCAAGGGCTCGGGCACGATCATCGCGGCGCCCGGCATGCCACCGGCCATCAACCCCACCGGCAACGGTGGGCTTGCCACTGGAGGCACCGGCGATGTACTGACCGGCATGATCGGTGCGCTGCTTGCGCAAAGCATGCCGCCCCGCGAAGCCGCGCTGGCCGCTGTATGGCTCCACGGCCGTGCGGCGGATGACCTCGTCCAGATGGGTGAAGGCCCCATCGGCCTGCATGCCGGGGAACTGTGCGCACCCGCGCGGCGCGCACTCAACGCGTTGCTCGCGTCAGAAATTCGCCGATAGAAAACCGCCATATCGCGCCGTTATACTGCGCATTCGTTTTCCTACGTCGACTCATCCCCCATCACGCCGTATGCCCATCGCCCTTCCCGCCTGGCAGTCCCTGACGCAACATGCAGAATCGATTCGCTCGGCGCATATGCGCGATTGGTTTGCCGCGCCGGACGCCGAGGAGCGGGTGCGCGCCTTCACGCTGGAAGCTGCGGGCCTGACGGTCGACTACTCGAAAAACCGCATCACCCCTGAGACGCTCGCCCTGCTGCTGCAACTGGCCGACGAAGCCGGCGTACTCACGCTGCGCGACGCCATGCTGCGCGGTGACCGCATCAACAACACCGAGCAACGCTCCGTCCTGCACGCTGCCCTGCGCGGCCATGCCGAAGACGACTTCCGCGCCGACGGCGAACCGGTCATGCCAGAGGTGCTGCGCGTGCGTGCTCAAATGCGCGACTTCGCCAACCGGGTGCATAGCGGTGCCTGGACAGGCCACTCGGGCCAGCGCATTACGGATGTGGTGAACATCGGCATTGGCGGCTCGGATCTCGGCCCGCGGATGGTGTGCCGAGCGCTCGAGCACCTTGCGGTGCCGCAGGTGCGCGTGCATTTTGTCTCCAACGTTGACGGCACGGACCTGGCCGAAACGCTCGACCGCCTGAACCCGGAAACCACGCTCGCCATCGTCTGCTCCAAGACGTTCACTACGCTGGAAACGATGGCCAACGCGCACAGCATGCGCAGCTGGTTTGTCGAGCACGGCGTGGCGGAAGACCAGCTCAAGCACCACTTCGTCGCGGTCTCCACCAACCGTGAAGCCGTTGTCCAGTTCGGCATCGATCCGGAGAACATGTTCACGTTCTGGGATTGGGTTGGCGGGCGTTTCTCGCTGTGGTCGGCCGTAGGGCTGTCGATCGTGTTGGCGATCGGGCCACAGCAGTTTGAAGCGATGCTCGACGGCGCACGCGCGATGGACCGCCACTTCGCCACAGCCGCGCCGCGCGAGAACCTGCCGCTCATTCTCGGGATGCTGTCGGTCTGGTATCGCGGCTTCTTCGACGCGGCGAGCGCCTGCACCGTGCCGTACTGCGCGCCGCTGGAACTGCTGACTGATTTCATGCAGCAACTGGAGATGGAGAGCAACGGCAAATCCGTCCAGCGCAACGGCGCCCTCATCGATACCAACACCGGCCCCATCGTCTGGGGCACAGCCGGCACCAATGGCCAGCACGCCTATTTCCAGTTGATCCACCAGGGCTCGCAGATCGTGCCGGTGGATTTCATCACCACGCTGGAGCCCGTGCGCAGCCTGCCCGGCCACCACGCCAAGCTGCTCGCTAACTGCTTTGCGCAGGGCGAGGCACTGCTACTCGGCCGCACTGCAGATGAAGTCCGCGCCGGCGGCGTCACCGACGAAGCGCTGGTGCCGCACATGGTGTTCGAGGGCAATCGCCCGAGCACGACCATCCTGATGGAGCGGCTTAATGCCGCGTCGTTCGGTGCGCTGATCGCCTGCGCGGAACACCGCACCTTCGTGCAGGGCGCGGTGTGGAACATCAACTCATTCGATCAGTGGGGCGTGGAGCTTGGCAAAAAGCTCGCCAAGCCGATCCAGGCGGAGCTGGAGGGCGCACCGGCCTCTGTGGCGCATGACGCATCGACGGCGGCGCTGATCCGCCGCGCCAAAGCCGCGCTTTAGGCGCTCAACGAGGGGCTCAAAGTTCGGTGACGGTTTCGTCGCCGACGAGGTGCCCTGCTTCGATGGTCAGGATGCGACTGCAACGCGCGGCAACGGAGCGATCGTGTGTCACCAGCACCAGCGTGGAGCCGGCACTCCGGTTGAGTTCGAACATCAACGCGATGACCGCCTCGCCGGTGGCGGTGTCCAGACTGCCGGTTGGCTCATCGGCAAAGAGGATGTCGGGCTCGGTGACGAACGCTCGGGCCAAAGCCACACGCTGCTGCTCGCCACCCGACAGTGTCTTTGGATAGTGCGACAGCCGCGCGCCCAAGCCGACTCGCTCCAGCAATGCCGTGGCACGGCGACGCATCTCGGCGGCGCCAACATCGCCGCGCAGCTCCAGCGGCAGCATCACGTTCTCAAGCGCCGTCAGATGCGGCAGCAGCTGAAACGATTGGAATACGAAGCCGACATGGCTTCCACGCACCGCGGCGCGGCCGTCCTCATCGAGCTTGAACAGATCACTCCCCAGCAACTTGACTGAGCCCGATGTCGGCAAGTCGAGGCCAGCTAGCAAACCGAGCAGCGTCGACTTGCCCGAACCCGATGCGCCGACGATGGCCAGCGTCTCGCCCGCTTCCACGCGAAAGGCAACATCGCTCAGAATAGGCAACTCGCCGGTGGCATCGCGCACGGTCTTGTGCAGCGAATCGACTTCAATCACCCAGGTAGCGGAAGACGACATGATTGGACAGGTAGGTGGTAAGAGGCGCTTCATACAGGCACTGGCTGCAGCGCTCGGCTGTGCAGTGTTCGGCATGCCGATGGCGCAGACAGCAGCGGCACAGGCCGCGCCGGCATCGCATCGCGTGGTGGTGCTGGGCGACAGTTTGTCAGCGGGATATGGCCTCGCGCAGGGCACCGGCTGGGTCGCGCTGCTCGACAAGCGCCTCAAAGAACGGAAGCCTGATTATAGCGTTGCCAATGCAAGCATCAGCGGCGACACCACGGCCGGCGGGCGCTCGCGGCTACCTGCAGTGCTGGCGCGCGAGAAGCCTGCTGTCGTGATCCTAGAACTCGGCGCCAACGATGCGCTGCGTGGCCTGTCACTGGCGTCGAGCGAGGCCAATCTGAAGGCGATGATCGAAGCCTCGCAGGCGGCGGGTGCGAAGGTGCTGCTGGTGGGCATGCGCATTCCACCCAACTACGGGCCCGATTACAGCGAGCGCTTCTTCGCCATGTTCGGCAAACTTGGGCGACGGTACAAACTGCCACTGGTGCCCTTCCTGCTCGACGGTGTGGTGCAGCGCGCAGACTGGTTTCAGGAAGACCGCATCCATCCGGTCGCCCAAGCCCAGCCCACCATGCTGGATAACGTCTGGCCCAAGCTGGAACCTCTGCTGAAGGGCCAGGTCGGAGATTGACGGCCCGTCCGTGCCAGCTTGCTCACTAGAAGCCTCACGTACCGGAGCTGCGCTCGGCGTCGGAGCCGCATTTCACTCGGGGGACCATCATGAAGCTTCTGACAAGCGCACTGCGCGCGGCGCGCGACAACAAACGATTCCTGGTCGGCATGTCGCTGCTGTTTGCCTTCCGCGCCTGCATCGCCGATTGGTCCGTCGTGCCCAGCGGCTCGATGAACCCAACACTCATCGAGGGCGACTACATCCTGATGAATCGGCTGGCTTACGGTGTACGCATACCCGCCACCACCGTCTGGCTCAAACGTGGCGACGAGCCACGACGCGGGGATGTCATCGTCTTCTCCTCACCGGAAGACGGCACGAAACTGGTCAAGCGCCTGATTGGCCTGCCTGGTGATGTGGTCGAAATGCGAGGCGAAGCGCTCTATCTCAACCACCGGCGCATCGCCTATACGCCGTTGCCAGACGTCGCGCCCGGTGCGTTACCGCAAGCCACGGCCACGCTACCACACGAACTCTGGTCCGAAGCGTTGCCCGGCCGTGACCACCCTGTGATGGTCTTGCCTGAAGTGCGCGCGTTGCGCAGCTTCGGCCCGATCACCGTGCCGCAGGATCACTACCTGATGCTCGGCGACAACCGCGACAACAGCCGGGATTCGCGCTACTTCGGCCTCGTCCCGCGTGAGAACCTCATCGCCCGCGCCTCACACGTGGCACTGTCGTTCGATCCGGACCACTGGTACCTGCCACGCATTGCGCGCATAGGCAAGCCGCTGGACTGAGCGAAAGCGCACGCCAAAAAAAGAAGCCCCCTCACAACGAGGGGGCTTTTTCGTCAGGCTAACTACGGCGCGTCGGAATCAGTCTTCAGCCGTATTGGCGGGCTTGGCACTGTCGATGACGCTGCTGTTGATCTTCACCTTCGACCGCGCCTTCAGAGCGTCGTAGTAGGCATTGAAATCCGCTTGGCCAGCGGCTTGCGCCAGTTGCTGTGCATCGGCAGCGCGGCGGGCTTGGTCCACATTGGCCGGCGGCAGGACCTTGTTGATGCGATACAGCGCATAACCCTGCGCACCCAAGTCCACGCCGATGGTGGTCGGCAGCTTGCTGGCATCGGCGCGCAGGATCGCCGTCAGCGCAGCGGGTAGCGTGCCCTGCGCTTGTTGGCGCGAAACCGTCTGTACTGCGCTGAAGCCATCCGCGCTATTGCTCTGCTTCACGGCAGCCAGTTTCTCTTCGCCAGCCTTTTTCGCCAGCGCAGCTGATTGCTCCGCGATGACCTTGGCCTTGACCTGCTCACGCACGTCGGCCAACTTCTTGACCGTGGCCGGGCGGTATTCCGCGGCACGCGCTGCCACTAGCGTGGTCGGCCCAACCTGGATTGCCGCCGTATTGCGGTGGTTCTTGATGACGTCATCGGCAAACAACGCCTTGAGCACCTTGTCGTTGCCAATCAGGCTGCTGGCCAGCGTCGGGTTCGGCGTGCGCGTCACGTTGTCGACGGCCTGGATCTGCAGCTTGAGCTTGTCGGCCACCGGTTTCAGGCTGTCGGGCTGATCTTCGACCGTGTTGGAAAACGCATCCGCCAGTTCCGAATACTTCTTGTTGGCCAGTTGCGTACGCACTTCGCGCTCAAGCTCCGGCTTGACGGCTTCCAGCGGCTGCACACCGCCGCCCTTCACCTCTTCCAGCTTGATGATGTGGAAGCCGAAATCGCTTTCGACCACATCACTGATGTCGCCCGGCTGCTTAAGTGCGAACAGTGCGTTTTCGAACGGCGGTACGGTCGCGCCCTTGCCCAGGAAGCCCAGCTCACCACCCTGCGCGGCGGAGCCCGGGTCACCGGAGTACTTCTTCGCCAGATCAGCAAAGCTCGCAGGGTTCTTGCGCACTTCGGCCAGCACTTCCGCGGCCTTCTTCTTGGCAGCATCCTTGTCGGCCGGCTTGGCGTTGTCAGGCAGCTTGATCAAGATGTGTGCGGCGCGGCGTTGCTCTTCCAACTTGAAGCGCGCAGCGTTCTGATCGTAGTACTCCTTGATCTGCTCGGGCGTCACCGGAATCTGCTTCATCATGTCTTCGCCCGAAAACACGACGTACTCGGCCTTCACCTGCTCCGGCACCGTGAACTCCTGCTGGTGCGCATCGTAGTAAGCCTGGATGGCCTTGTCATCAACGCTGACCTTGGCGGCGTAGTCGGCCGGCTTGAACAGCAGCGCCTGCACTTCGCGCTGTTGGTCACGCGCCTGGATCAGGCGATCCACCAGCGATTTCGGCACGAACGCCGTCGAGGCGATGGACTGCGGAATCTGCTGCTGCGCCAGCTCAAAACGCAGGTTGCCCTCCAACTGCTCGGGGGTCATGTTTTGCGCGGCCAGCAGTTGCACATAGGCTTGCTGATCAAACGAGCCATCCGGCTTGCGCAGCGCTGCCACGGCCGGAATCTCGAGAATGGTGTCGCGAATCTTTTCGTTCGAGATGCTTAGGTTTGCGCGCGTGACCTCGTTAGCCAGCACGCGCTGCTTGATGATGCCGTCCAGCACGTCATGGCGCATCTGCGGCCCCTCAAACTGGCGCGGATCATATTGCGCGCCCAGCATCTGACGCAGACGCTCGGTTTGCTCACGCACGCGATTGTCGACCTCGGTGGTGGTGATGACCTTGCCGTCGACCTTGGCGGCGTCATGCGAGCTATCCATGAAGCTCGAATAACTTTGCACCCCAAAGAACACGAACGACGGGAACACCAGAATCAGCAGCACCAAAAACATCAAGCGCCGATGCGTACGTACGAAATCAAGCATGCTGAACGGAGTGAGGATGAGATGGAAAATTCGCTGATTCTATCAGGGCTGGTGATCACCCCGGTCAATCGACCGCGTGATTCATTTCGCGCCGCCGCTCCAGGACATACCGCCGCAGCGCGTCCAGCGCATCACGCAACGTCGCTGCCAGCACGGGATCGCGCGCAATACCAAGTGCATCGAACCCGCTGCCAAGCACCGGCAGCGTGACCGAAGCCTCCGGCACAAGGTCCGCGGACATGACCGACAACGTCTCTTTGAGCGCCGCATCGGCGTGTACGGCACGCGGCGATGCATTGAGAACAGCCGTCGGCTTGTAGACGAAGGCCTCGCAGCCGACGACCCAATCCAGCGCGTTCTTGATCACGCCTGTCACGCCGTGCGCATATTCGGGGCTGGCAATCAACACGGCATCGGCCGCATTGAGCTGCTCTCGAAACGCCTGCACCGGAGGCGGGAGCGGATATTCGGCATCGGGATTGAACAGCGGAAATTCGCCGAGGCGCGCGAACGGCATGACGGCGATTCCAGCAGGTGCCACTGCAGCGGCGGCCGTCAGCACGGCGGTATTGATGGACGCGGCACGCAGGCTGCCGGAAATGGCCAACACTCTGATGGTTTGCATTGCCCCGCCTGACGAGTACCGCCAGAAAAAACGCGCGCCGTGTCTGTCGCAGAAAAGACAAAGGCCCGAATAAATCGGGCCCTTGCAGTGTTTTGGCGGAGCGGACGGGACTCGAACCCGCGACCCCCGGCGTGACAGGCCGGTATTCTAACCGACTGAACTACCGCTCCAGATTGGGTCGGACCACCCGACGCAGGAGCGGCAATACGAACGATGGTGGGTGCTGAGAGGCTCGAACTCCCGACCCGCGCCTTGTAAGGGCGCTGCTCTACCAACTGAGCTAAGCACCCGTTCGTACTGCCGGCGTGAGCCGGACTGTCCAGCGCTTGCGATTCGTTGTCACCCGAATCGCGAGCACCAAAGCCCGCTAGTTTAGCGCATCTTTTAGCGCTTTGCCAGGTTTGAATTTCGCGACCTTGCCACCTTCGATGGTGATGGCCGCTCCGGTGCGCGGATTCCGGCCGTTACGCGACGATCGCTTCCCCACCAGGAATGTGCCGAAGCCGACCAGCGTGACCGACCCGCCATCGCACAGCGCGTCTTTGATGCCGTCGATCAGCGCGTCGATTGCGCGCCCGGCCGCGGCCTTGGACATGTCCGTTTGCGCCGCCACATGGTCGATGAGATCTGTCTTGTTCATCGTGCCACCTCCCCGAACACCCGCTTAGTGTGGATTCATTAAAGTGGCCGCCTATCGACGTGTCAAGGCGAAGAACCGACTACACCTCGCCGCCTACGGCGCAATGAAAAAGGGCCCGAACAATGTCGGGCCCTTCTTCAACTGAGGCTCACCACAGCACATCAGTGGTGCACCATCTCCTGCGACTTCCCGTCATCCGTTTTAGCGGCTTCAGGCGCCGGCTTGGCCTCCTCTTCCGGCAGCGGCTCCGGCTTGCGCACCAACGCGAGCTCCAGCACCTTGTCGATCCAGCGTACCGGCTGAATCTCAATGCTGTTCTTCACATTGTCCGGAATGTCCGCCAAGTCCTTGACGTTCTCTTCCGGAATCAGCGCCAGCTTGATGCCACCACGGTGAGCGGCCAGCAGCTTTTCCTTCAGGCCGCCAATCGGCAGCACTTCGCCGCGCAGCGTGATTTCGCCCGTCATCGCCACGTCGGCACGCACCGGAATACCGGTCAGCACCGACACCAGTGCCGTCGTCATCGCAATACCTGCCGACGGGCCGTCCTTGGGCGTCGCACCTTCAGGCACGTGGATGTGGATGTCGCGCTTCTCGAACATCTCATCCTTGATACCCAGACGAGCCGAGCGCGAACGCACCACTGAACGTGCAGCCTCGACCGACTCCTTCATCACGTCGCCCAGCGAACCGGTGCGGGTGATGTTGCCCTTGCCCGGCATCAGCGCGGCTTCGATGGTCAGCAGATCGCCGCCCACTTCCGTCCACGCCAGACCCGTCACCTGGCCCACTTGGTCTTCCTTGCCTGCCAGACCGAAGTCGAAGCGACGCACGCCGAGGAATTTGTCCAGATTGTCCGAATCCACCTTCACGGACGTACCGACTTCCTTCTTCAGCAGCAGTTGCTTGACGACCTTGCGGCAGATCTTCGAGACCTCGCGCTCCAGCGAACGCACACCCGCTTCGCGCGTGTAATAGCGGATGATGTCGCGCAACGCGGCTTCCGTCACCTCGATCTCGCCTTCCTTCAGACCATTGTTCTTGATCTGCTTGGGCAGCAAGTAGCGACGGGCGATGTTGACCTTTTCGTCTTCCGTATAGCCCGACAGACGGATCACTTCCATCCGGTCCAGCAACGGCGCCGGAATGTTCAGCGAGTTCGACGTCGCCACGAACATCACGTCCGACAGGTCGAAGTCCACTTCGATGTAGTGGTCCTGGAACGTGTGGTTCTGTTCCGGGTCCAGCACTTCGAGCAGCGCCGACGACGGATCGCCGCGGAAGTCCGCGCCCATCTTGTCGATTTCGTCAAGCAGGAACAGCGGATTGCGCACGCCGACCTTGGTCAGGCTCTGCAGAATCTTGCCCGGCATCGAGCCGATGTAGGTACGGCGGTGACCGCGAATTTCAGCCTCGTCACGCACGCCGCCCAATGCCATGCGCACGAACTTACGGTTCGTCGCACGCGCCACGGACTGTCCGAGCGAAGTCTTACCCACACCCGGCGGCCCCACGAGGCACAGAATCGGCGCCTTCAGCTTGTCGACACGCTGCTGCACTGCGAGATATTCAAGGATGCGTTCCTTGACCTTCTCCAGACCGTAATGATCGGTGTCCAGCACTTGCTCGGCGTTCGACAGGTCGTTGTTGACCTTACTCTTCTTGCGCCACGGCAAGCCCACGAGCGTGTCGATGTAGTTACGCACGACCGTTGCCTCGGCCGACATCGGCGACATCAGCTTGAGCTTCTTGAACTCAGAGTCGGCCTTCTTCTTGGCCTCCTTGGGCATGCGAGCGGCCTTGATCTTCTTGTCCAGCTCTTCAAGATCAGCGCCTTCCTCGCCCTCGCCGAGTTCCTTCTGGATGGCCTTGACCTGCTCGTTCAGGTAGTACTCGCGCTGACTCTTTTCCATCTGGCGCTTGACGCGGCCACGGATGCGCTTTTCCACCTGCAGGATGTCGATCTCGCCTTCCAGTTGCGACAGCAGACTCTCCAGACGTTCGGTCACATTGAACATCTCGAGAATCTTCTGCTTCTGCTCGAGCTTGATCGGCAGATGCGCGGCGATGGTGTCAGCCAGACGACCCGGCTCATCGATACCCGACAGCGAGGTCAGGATCTCCGGCGGAATCTTCTTGTTCAGCTTCACGTACTGATCGAACTGCGAAACGATGGCGCGACGCAGCGCCTCGGTCTCGGCCGATTCAGTGGGCTCCGGACCAACAGGCACCGCTTCGCAGAAGAAGTGCGATTCGTCGTCGGTCACGGACAGGATGTTGGCGCGTTGCGTGCCCTCGACCAGCACCTTTACGGTGCCGTCCGGCAGCTTCAACATCTGCAGAATGTTGGCGATACAACCGACCTCGTAGAGGTCCTTGTCGGTCGGCTCATCCTTGGCGGCGGTCTTTTGCGCCACCAGCATGATGCTCTTGCCCGCTTCCATCGCGGCTTCCAGCGCCTTGATGGATTTGGGGCGCCCCACGAACAGCGGGATCACCATGTGCGGAAACACCACCACGTCACGCAGCGGCAACAGCGGCAGGCGAATCTGCTCAGCGGGTAAAAGTTGGGTTCCGGACATTATTTTCCCCAGAAAGTCATGTAAGGGCTAAATTGGGCGCAGCGACGGTTTTACAAGACCGCTGCTGCAAGTCGCATGCCGACCCGGTTTCCCGAAGCAAAAAAGCCGCTCGCGTGCGAACGGCTTCCTGGGTGGGATGCTTACGGCACATCCCGGCCGGGCATTCGCATCAGAACCTGTCCACGGTCACAACCAACGGCCGGACCGTGAATGGTTCTCAGTTGGAACCAGCAACCTTGGGCTGCTCTTCGTAAATCAGCAAGGGCTTGCCGTCGCCGGAGATCGTGCTTTCATCGATCACCACCTTCTGCACGCCCTTGTGGTTGGGGAGGTCGTACATCACATCCATCAGCGCATGCTCGACGATGGAACGCAAACCACGCGCGCCCGTCTTGCGCTTGATCGCCTTGCGGGCGATTGCCGTCAGCGCGCTGGGACGAATTTCCAGCTCCACCCCTTCCATTGCCAGCAGTTTCTGATACTGCTTGACGATTGCATTCTTAGGTTCGACCAGAATTTCCATCAGAGCCGCTTCGTCGAGCTTGGCCAGCGTTGCCACCACGGGCAGACGGCCGATCAGCTCGGGAATCAGACCAAACTTGATGAGGTCTTCCGGCTCCACTTGCGGCAGGACCTCGCTCACATCGCGCTCTTCCTTGCTCTGCACTTCCGCGCCGAAACCGATGCCGGTCTTGTCTGAGCGCTGCATGATGATCTTTTCGAGACCATCGAACGCACCGCCGCAGATGAACAGGATGTTGGTGGTATCGACCTGGAGGAAGTCCTGATTCGGATGCTTACGACCGCCTTGCGGGGGTACCGACGCCATCGTTCCTTCGATCAGCTTCAGCAGCGCCTGCTGCACGCCTTCCCCAGAAACGTCCCGGGTGATGGAAGGGTTGTCAGACTTGCGCGAAATCTTGTCGATTTCATCGATGTAGACGATGCCGCGCTGGGCCTTGTCCACCTCGTAATTGCAGTTCTGCAGCAGCTTCTGGATGATGTTTTCGACATCCTCGCCCACGTAGCCGGCTTCGGTCAGCGTGGTTGCATCAGCGATGACGAACGGCACATTCAGCAGACGTGCGAGCGTTTGCGCAAGCAACGTCTTGCCCGAGCCGGTCGGCCCGATGAGCAGGATGTTGCTTTTGGATAGCTCGACATCGTCCTTCTTGCCGAGGTGCTTCAGACGCTTGTAATGGTTGTAGACCGCGACCGCCAGGATCTTCTTGGCCTGTTCCTGACCAATCACATATTGGTCGAGGCTTTGGCGGATCTCATGCGGGGTGGGAAGATCGGACTTGACGGCCAGACCACCTTCCTTTTCGGAGATGGCGGCTTCGTCCCGGATGATCTCGTTGCACAGGTCGATGCATTCATCGCAGATGAAGACCGAGGGGCCGGCAATCAGTTTCTTGACCTCATGCTGGCTCTTGCCACAGAACGAGCAATACAGCAACTTTTCGCCAGTCGAGCCTTTCTTGTCCGCCATAACGATTACCAGTAGTTCTTGGCAGCATCATACGCCAAATTATCTGGCGACGATCCGCTGGTGTTGTACAAAGCAAAAACGAGGCGCGAAGCCTCGTTTTTGACACCGCTTGACATGCGTTGCGTGCTCAACCAGTGTGCCGCGGGGCGCACCGGCTATTGAGCACATCGGCGTTTTACCGCTTGCTGATGACCTGATCGATCAAGCCATATTCCTTGGCCTGTTCGCTGCTCATGAAGTTGTCGCGGTCCGTGTCGCGGGCAATCTTGTCGACCGGCTGGCCAGTCGCCTCCGAAAGCACCGTGTTCAGGCGCTCGCGCAGGTACAGGATTTCGCGCGCCTGGATCTCGATGTCGGATGCCTGACCACGCGCACCGCCGAGCGGTTGGTGAATCATGATGCGCGAGTTCGGCAGCGCCAGGCGCTTGCCCTTCGCACCGGCGGCCAGCAGGAACGCGCCCATGCTGGCTGCCATGCCCATGCACAGCGTCGACACATCCGGCTTCACGAACTGCATCGTGTCGTACATCGCCAGACCGGACGAAACGGAGCCGCCCGGCGAGTTGATGTACAGCGAGATGTCCTTGTCCGGATTCTCGCTTTCCAGGAACAGCAACTGTGCCACCACAAGGTTGGCAGTCTGGTCGTTGACCTCGCCCACCATGAAGATCACTCGTTCCTTCAGCAGGCGCGAGTAGATATCGTAGGCGCGCTCGCCGCGGCCCGACTGCTCGACCACCATCGGCACCAAACCGAGCCCCTGCGTTTCGAGCGCAGAAGCCTGGGTGCGTGCAAGTTGGTCGATCAGTTCATTGCGGATCATGCGGTTCTCCAGTGCGTGGTTCGATCGAATCAGCCTTGCGCCGGGGTGGCGGTCAGCTCTTCGAACGACACAGCCTTGTCAGTGACCTTGGCCTTGTCGCACACAAAATTTACCACGTTGTTTTCGAGCACGTAGGCTTCCATTTCGGCCAAGCGCTGTTGGTCGCCGTAGTACCAGCGAATGACTTCCTTCGGATCTTCGTAGCTCTTGGCGAACTCTTCGATCTCGGCCTTGATCTGTTCCGGCTTGGCTTCCAGGTTGTTGGCCTTCACGACTTCAGCCAGCACCAGACCCAGCTTCACGCGACGCTCGGCTTGTTGCGTGAACATTTCTGCCGGGATCGGCATGCTCTTGGCGTTCGGCATGCCGCGCGACTCGAGGTCACGACGGGCCATCTCGACCAGGCGCTCCTGATCTTGCTCGACCAGCGACTTCGGCACATCCAGCTCTGCCACCTTCAGCAGCGCTTCCATGACTTGATCCTTGAGCAGCGCGTGCGTGCGGCGCTTGACTTCACGCTCGAGGTTTTCGCGGATGTCGGCGCGCATCTTGTCGAGGTTGCCGTCGGCGATGCCCAGCGATTGTGCGAAGGCTTCGTTGACTTCCGGCAGGTGTGCCCACTCGACTTGCTTGAGCGTGACGGTGAATTCCGCCGTCTTACCCGCCACGTCCTTGCCGTGGTAGTCCTCGGGGAAGGCCAGCGGGAACACTTTCGACTCGCCTTGCTTCAGGCCCAGCGTCGCTTGTTCGAATTCCGGCAGCATGCGGCCTTCACCTAGCACGAAGCTGAAACCTTCAGCCTTGCCGCCTGCGAATTCCACGCCGTCGATCGTGCCAACGAAGTCGACCGTCACGCGATCGCCGTTTTGCGCGACAGCCGCGCCGCCATCACCGTGCTCACCGGCTTCGCCGCGCGGGTGGTAGTGCACACGTTGCTTGCGCAGGATATCGAGCGTCTTGTCGATTTCAGCGTCGGTGATTTCGGTCTTGGTGCGGGTCAGTTCTGCGCCGGCCAGATCACCCAGCTTGACTTCCGGGTACACCTCGAAGGTGGCGTCGAATGCGACTTGGTCGTCTGCCACGCCTTCGGTTTTCAGCTCGAAGCGCGGTTGGCCGGCAACCTTCACGCCTTGCTCATTGGTGATGTCGAAGAACTGGCGGGCAGCCTTGTCGTAGCGGACTTCGAATTCGACCTGCTGGCCGTATTGCTTCTCGACCATCTTCATCGGGACCTTGCCCGGGCGGAAGCCGGACATCTTGACGGTCTTGGACAGACGCGCCAGACGGCTTTGCTTCTCTTGCTCCACTTCGGCCTTCGGGACAGCCAGGGTCACTTTGCGATCAAGCTTGCCGAGGTTTTCGATAGTCGACATGGTCGTAATTCCAGAATCAGATGAAAGTTGCGTCGAACGGCGCAGCGCCAGCAGCAGCCGTGGGTTCAGTTCTTGGTCTTGCCGGGCTTGCAGGAATGCGATGCTGGGACCGCTCAGGTGGGACTTCAGCGGCACAACAACCGTATTCAGGCTGGCAAACGCAAAACGCATATTATGGCATGGAACGTTCGGCAGCCCTGATTTTTTGGGTCGGAACGCGCGGAAAACCCTTCAAACGGCGCGTCAATCCTGCGCATCCGCAGCTTCACTTTCGGCGGGTGCGGCACCCTGCGCTTGTACGCGCCCATGCTGCAATGCGCGCAGGACAAACCGGCCTGGATCGAGCGCTGCCGCAAGATCGCTCTCCAGTGGCAGCGGGCCTCCATCGATTTGCGCCGCCAGCAACTCCGCGCCAAGCACAGACCATGTGAGGCCGCGCGACCCGTACGCAAGCGCGGCATACAGCCCGGCGAGGCGCGGGAGTTCCGCGTGGGGCCCGCGTAGACGGAAACCCGGTGCCATGGCAGCCGCCTCATCCGCCACAGGTCCGATCAGCGGTAGACGGTTGGCGGAGACACAGCGCACACCGACATAGCCCCGTAGTTGCGCAGGTTCGACCTGCGCAAGCGCGGACGATTGCTGCGGCTGTAGGGCGGAGAGTCGTCGAAGGTTGGCCGCGTGATCGGCGGTGCGCTCGGTCAAACTGTATTCGCCTGGCTGGAAGGATGACCCTGTGCGCACCGTTTGCGCATCCAGCTCGGCGGGCAGCAGGTAGCCATCGCCGCAGACGACGGCTTTGGGCCACGCGGCAGTCGGATCCAAGTCGGCAACCGGCACGTCGGTGAGCTGACCGCGCACCGGCTTGAGCGATGCCGATGCCAATGGCGCAAGACGCGCGGCGTCCAGGCTATTGGCGAGGACGACGACCGGCGCGCTCGCAATCACATCGCCCTGCGCATCCAGGGCCCGCCATTGATCGCCGTCTTGGCGCAGCGATTCGACATGCCTATTCCAACGTGTATGGATTGCAGCCTCGGCAGCGGCCAGATTTGCGCGACAAACATCGGGCGGCGCCACCCAACCGGCTTGCGCGAACCACCAGCCGCCCTGCGGGACGCTTGCGCCAACACGCTCGGCGGCTTGGTCTGCATTGAGCCAATCGATGTAGTCGGTGGGGTAGCCAAGCGCTGTCACGATGCGCTGCTGCTCGAAGGCATCGTCGGCGTGCTCAGCAAGCTGCAGCACACCGGTGGGTTGGAAGCCCGTGGCGAAGCCAGCGCGATCGAGTGCATCCCAATGACGGCGCGCAAGCAGATTCCCGGCACGGGACAGGCGTGACAGCACGCTGTCATCGACGGACACATGCGGATGCATGGCTGCTGCGCGATGCGCCGACGTACCACGCGCCGGCCCATCGTTTGCATCGATCAGCGTAATACGCCAGCCGCGAGCCACGAGCCGTTCGGCGACGGAGCAGCCCGCGAGTCCTGCGCCAATGACGATGGCATGACGCTCGCTCCAGACGGGCGCCTCAGCCGGCCCGCGCCGTGTACGCCAGTGTGTCGGAAACTGCCCGACGGTCATATCGCGCTTGGTGCCGAAACCGGGAGCCTTGCGCGTCTCGAAGCCGGCCTCCTGCAACCCGCGCCGCACGAAGCCCGCAGCGGTGTAAGTGGCCAACGTGGCGCCGGCGCGTGCCACGCGCGCGAGCTGCTTGAAGACGCGCGGCTGCCAGAGATCAGCGTTCTTGGCGGGCGAAAAGCCGTCGAGATAGAACGCATCCGCCGCGCAGGAAAGCTGCGGCAGCATCTCCATCGCATCCCCAAAGAACAACGTGAGCGTAACGCGGCCGCCATCGAACACCAGGCGATGCACACCGGGCACCGGCACAGGCCACGCCTGACGCAGCGCTTGCGCAAGCGGTGCGAGCACGCCGTCTTTCGGATGGACGACGGACAAGCCTGCGCGATCGAACGGGTGCTTCTCGATGGAAACGAAATCGAGCCGCGCACAACGATGCGGATCGTCGCGCCACGCCTGCCATGTCGCCAGAAAATTCAGGCCCTGGCCGAAGCCGGTCTCGACGATGGTGAATGCGCTCTTGCCTTGCCACGCGACGGGCAAACCATTGCCACCGAGAAAGACGTGCTGCGCCTGCGCCAGTCCGCCTTCGGTGCTGTGATAGACGTCGCCGTACTGCGCGGAGAACGGCGTGCCGTCGGACGTGAGCTGAGGCGTGGCGAGAACGAGGCCGCGTGGCATGAAACACCCTGGAAAGAAGCTGCGGATTGTACCGCCGCCCTCCTCGCCCACGTTGATCTGGCGCAGGCCCGTTCGGCTAGACGTCCGCGATGGGCAATGTGCCCATGAGCCGGCGGTACCACGCATGGAAATGCCGCATGCCGTCTTCGAGCGGCGATTGGTACGGACCGGTTTCTGACACGCCGCGCGCCATCAGTGCGCGGCGCCCCGCGTCCATGCGCTCGCCAATCTCGTCGTCTTCGATGCAGGTTTCCATGTAGGCGGCACGCTGTGCTTCCACGAATTCGCGCTCGAACGCGGCGATCTCTTCTGGGTAGTAGAACTCGACCACGTTGACGGTGTCCTGCGGCCCCTTTGGGTACAGCGTAGAAAGCACCAGCACGTGCGGATACAGCTCGATCATGTGGGTGGGGAAATACGTGACCCAGATGGCGCCGAAGTCGGGCGACGCGCCGGCGCGGTAGTCGAGCAATCGATCGTGCCATGCGCCATACACGGCGGAGCCAGGCTGGCTGAGCGCCTGATGAATGCCGACGCGCTGCATGCTGTACCAGTCGGCAAACTCCCATTCAAGGTTGTCGCACGTAACGAAATGGCCGAGGCCGGGATGGAACGGTGCGACGTGGTAGTCCTCCAGGTAGACCTCGATGAACGTCTTCCAGTTGTAGTTGCATTGGTGAACTTCCACGTGGTCGAGCACGTAGTCGCCAAAATCAAACTCGGGCCGCGCGAACAGCGGCGCCATGTCGCGAGCAGGATCGCGCGGCCCTTCGAACAGCAGGCCATGACAGTTGCGCAGCGTGAAGCGCTGCAGGTTCTTGCATGGTGTGCTGGCAAACTGCGGTGCGCCGATCAACGCTCCGCGGTCCGTGTACGTCCAGCGGTGCAGCGGGCAAACGATGTTGCCGCCGGCTGCGCGCAGGCTGCCGGCGGCATTTCCTGCGCCGGTGACGTTGCCGGACTCACCGCCAAGAATGAGTGCCTGCCGGTGGCGACAGACGTTGGACATCAATTCCACGCCGCCAGCGTTGCGCACGAGCACGCGGCCGCCGCCTTCGTGTACAAGGCGGCGCCAGTCGCCGGATGCGGGCACGGCTTTCTCGTTGCCGACGTAACAGGCGGATTGTCTGAAGATGGTTTCCAGTTCGAGAGCGAACAAGTCGTCGTCAAAATACGCGGCGACGGGCAATTGGGTATGCGCTGGCATCACGTGGGCCAGGCGTCCGATATCGGTCATCGGGGCTCCAACATGGGTGGCGGTCGGGCACGACGCAGGCTATGACGCCTCATCCATCAGGCGAGCGATGCGTGCGTCGAGCGAAAGTTTTGGACAGGTGCTGCACTTCACCCCGTCGTGGCGGCGAAAATGGTGGCAGCAGACCTTGCGGTCGAGCGCCAGTGCAGGCGTGCCGTCACGAGCGCGGTAAGCGAAGAAGCCGCAGCCGCCAGCAATGCCCAGGCGCGCGAGCCACGCATCTCCCATGACCATCACCTCAGCATTGGACAACGACGTGTGCGGGCGCGCGACCAGGAGCGCGCCAAGCACGCATTCCGCTTGCAGCCGATCAGCCGCGCGGTCATGGAGTGCCACCTTGGGCTTCAGCGTTCGACGGACCGCCGCGCAGAACCCACGAAGCTCAGCGGCGGCGGCGTCCATCCGCTCGGCGAAGAGGCCGTCGATTGGCATGTGTTCCGGCAAGTGCAGGCCACTGGGGAAGCCGCCCCTGACCGGCTGCGAGATGCCCGCCAGTTGCGGCACCGGCGCCCCGAGGTGGACGGCGATCACGCAGAGATAGATCGGCTGCCAGATCGCCAAGCCCCAGCAGCGTAGCGCGAGGTAATGCGCGCCGGCTTCCGGATAAGCCCGCGCCCAGTGATCGCACAGGCGCTGCCATGCAGCGTCGTCGTCAAGTTGCAGCGCGTCGGCTGTAGCCGCGCCGCACCGCCCCCCACACAGGCTGGGGATGGCGCGCTCGACTGCCGCCCACACGCGGGTGAGATCGGGTGCGGACCAGGGTCGCCAGGCTGGCGCCATGGCGAAGCCCTGCCCGCTGGCTTCTTCGGAAAGGCCTCGCATGCCGTCCGTCATGCAGCCGCTTCTGCAACTTCAGCCGGTGCTGGCTGTACAACGCGGCGAAACTTGGCGATCGGGTTGATCAGATGACCCGCGATCTTCAGGCTCGATGCGGGGTCAGCCAGGTTCACCATCTGCACGTTGTTGCCGAGTTGCAGGCGATTCAGGCAGGAGTGCAGGAACTCGGGCACGAACATGTCGTAGTGCGCGTACTTGGCGGCATGCTCGGGGTGGGCGTCCTGATAGTCATATACGCATTCAGCCACGGCGCCCCAGAACGCGTTTTCAGTGCAGCAGTCGTTCTCCACCAGCACTTGATTGATGTGGCGCAGCACGCCATCAAACACGTCGATGAAGATGCCGAGCAGCTTGAAGTGGTCTGGCACCTCCACGGCGAGGCGCTGGACGCGTTCGGGCAGCCACTCGCGCGCCTTGATATCGAGGATGGCGCATTCCTCGGCAATGTCTTTCATGATGGCGCGCACGGGCACGTAGTTGTCCATCACGAGAATGAGGTTTTCACCGTGCGGCATGAAGGTGAGCTCGTAGGCATAGAAGCAATGCAGCAACGGTGTGAGATACACCTCAAGGTAGCGACGAATCCAGGCGAGCGCCGGCAAGCCAGAGCGACGAATCAACTCGGGCATCAACGCATGGCCGCCCTTGTCGACATGCAGCAGTGCCGCCATCGTCATCAGGCGCTCGCCCGGTTGCAGGAGCGGCAGCGGGTTCTCGCGCCACAGCGCCGAGAACTGCTTCTTGTACGGCGTATCCACCGGGATGGCCGCCTCGTAGTAGAAGTTGCGAAAGCCGATGGCCGCCACTTCCTGCAGGATGGTGAATCCGTTTTGGCGCAGGAACGCATCGTCCGCCACCAGCCCTTTGATGAACTCGTTGATGGCCGGCGTGCCCGACATGTAGTACGGCGAGAGCCCGCGCATGAACCCCATATTCAGGATCGAAAGCGACGTCTTCACATAGCGCTTGGTGCGGTCGCTCGTGTTGAAGAACGTGCGGATGGATTGCTGGGCGATGTAGTGGTCGGCGCTGTAGTCCAGGCAGATGATCTTGCGCTGTGCGACATAGCCCGCAAACGCGATGGAGAGCTTGTTGAACCATTGCCACGGATGCGCAGGCATGAAGTGGTAGTCGGCCGGGTCCACACCCTTGGCAGCCACCTGGCGTGTGAAATCGTCCACCGTGTCCTGGCCCAGTTCTTCGGCCAGCAGTTGCGCATAGTTCAACGTGGAAAGCGTGGATGGCGTGGCGTGGTCCCTGTGCACAGCGAGCCAGATCACGCGAATGTCCGAGCCGGCTTCCGGCGCATAGGCCTGATAGTCGACGGCGGTGAAGCCCAGGCGCCCGTTGTTGGCGACGAAGCCCGGGTGGCCTTCCATCATGGCGACTTCGATGGCCTGGAAGTCCGTGGCTTCGGCAAGTTGCGCGCTGCTCGGCGCATCGGCCTTCCCGCGCTTGAAGGCGCTGCCAAAGAGCGTGCTGCTGATCTCATCGAGGTAGATCGGCAGCAGTTCGTCTCGGATGCCAAGACGCTGACGGCATTCAATGATGAACTGCAATGCGTCGAGCGGTTGCTCCTCACCATCGACCGATCGTCGAATCGACTCCGGCTTGATAAACCAGTGGCGCAGCGCGAGTTGCTGCGCTTCAAACTGGTAACAAACCTTGCCGTCATCGGAGAACACCTGATACAGCGCAAAACCATTGGCCGTGGCATTCAGGTGTTCCGGCTCCAGGATAAGTTCGTGTGCGTATTCAGCAATCGCCTTGCGCAGCAGCAGGCGGTTGGCCTGGGCCCAGACTTCGGGCGTGAGATGGGCGGCGGCCTGGGCCGGGTGCTGGGAAAGCTGGTTGTGGATGGTGATGTTCATGGGAAATCCTTGGTCTTAGGCAATGGCAGTGGTGGCCTGTTCGAAATCTCGCTGTGTGCAAAAGGCGAGGCTGGCAATCTTTTCGGGAAATGCCACGTTGCGGTCGTACACAAAACCCGCAGCGCGGTTGATGGCATGAATGCGTGTGTTGTTGGCATCGGGCTCGACCACGATGCGTGCCGCGCCCAGATGCTCGAACATGAAGCGCATCAGCGCAAAAAACACAGTGCGCGTGTAACCAGGAATGCGCACGTCTGATGGACCGATGAAGAGATGCATGCCGAGATCCCCCGGCTGCACGTCGTAGAACGCGCGGATACGGTCATGCGCGGGGTCGTAGCACTCGGCCAGAAACGCCGGGTGGCCGCCCTTGCACCCCAGGTACGCAGTCGCATGGCCCGAGTCCATCAACCGCTTGTAGACCTGACCGATCTCGGCCTCCGTCTTGTCGCGCATCAGCCAGAACGACGCACGTTCGGGCTGAAACCAGCGATGCAGCATTGGAATGTCTTCCGGAATGCGCAGCAGGTGGAAGGTGAAACCTTCGGCATCGGTGTACGGCGCGCTGGCGGCGTCCGCACGGCGATGCTTGGTGTGAGCGTCAGTTGGCATGGGCTGGCGCCTCCAATTGAGCGGCAGCCTCTACGCTGTCCGCGTCATGCACATGGCCCGCGCTCGGCACATTCAGGATCAGCCGGTCGAGCAATGCCGTCAGCACAAAACCGGCGGCCGCGAGCAGAAACGGTACGTGCAGCCCGTAGCGATTGACAATCGCCCCCGCCGCAAACGATGACAGCAGCACACCCATGTTCTGAAAGAAGTTGGTGATGCTGTAATCGTGGGCATAGCGCTGCGGCGTGGAGAGGCGGAACAGGTTCACCTCCAGCTTCACGATGATCTGGAACAGCGCCCAGCCGTACAGCACGCGCCCAAGCACGATCAGTATTGGATTCGGCGCCGCATGCAACAGCAGGCCCACCATACCCAGCAGCAGGTTGCCGACCGTGTGGTCCGGCAGCTGGCCGCCACGCGCACGAATACGCGCGTGCAAGCGCAACGCCACGATGGCGACCACGCCCGGAATGGCAAACGCCATGCCAGAGACGAACTCGCTGTCGACGCCCGACGCCTGCTGCCAGTACACCGAAAAAAATGGACGGATGAGGTACGCACTGAAGTCGAACACCAGCATCACCAGCGCCAGGCGCAGGATCGGCAGGCGGTCGCGCCAACCCGTGCGCCGCACCTTGGCGGCTTCCGCAGCCGCCGCCTCGGCATGCTCGCCCGAATTGACACGCACGATCTTGCCGCTGCGGATCAGGTAGCAGCACACGCCCATCTGGAAAAAATCGCCAGCAGCCATGGCGACGATGCTGGCGCGCGGCCCCCACGTCTGGAGCACGAGGCCACCCACCACCGCCCCAAAGATGGCACCAAAGTGCACGACCACCGAGAGCGTGCCCACCGTGGCGGCATGCTGGTCCTTAGGTGTCAGCCGCATCATGTACGGATACATCAGCAGGTAGCTGCTCTTGCACATGAACATCAGCATCGATAGCACCCAGTACATCACCACATCGGGTGCCCAGTCGCTCAACAGGCTGAACGTGCCTGCCGCACACTGCGTGTAGACCAGCAAATGCAGCGGTTCGACATGCTTGGCCACTCGCGCCCAGAACGGCAGCGTGCACATCACGGCAATCGAAATCGCCGCCACGTAGGCGCCAACGTGCACTGGGCTGTCCAGCCCGTAGCGCGACGCGAAGAACTGCGGATAGAACGGAATGAGGATCGCATCGCTGATGACCGCAAACACCGTCATCAGGATGATGGTGTTACGCAGCGTCATGCGATCACCTCAGCGGTCGCCTCGGTAGCCGCTTCGACAACCGCGCCTTCTCGCTGGCTTGCACCCTTCGCTGCGCTCAGCGGGATGAACTCCGGCGTGGCCGGAACCGCAAAGTCCTGGATGGCGACACGGGGTTCGATCTTGTAGTGCTCCACACCGGTCAGCTCACGCAGAATGTAGGAATTGCGGTAGCAGCTCATACCGATGTCCTGATTGGTCACGCCGTGCGTGTGCAGGCCTGCGTTCTGGACAAAGATTTCGCTGGCATTGACGTCTGCCGCATAGTTGCGCGCGAGCTGGTAACGGCCCTTGGCGTCCCAGCGCAGCCGGTGACGAATGCCATCCAGGAAGGCCGGGATGTTTTGCTCATAGCCCGTGGCAAGCACGAGACCCTCCGTGCGGTGGGCATAGCGCGCTCCGCTGTCGACCTGTTGGAATTCGATCGCGTAAGCGCCCGCGGCGGCGTCGTAGTGGCACGCCTGCAACTCGCAGTTGGTGATCAGATGCGTACGCAGATCGCCGAGCTTGCGCCTGTCATCCAGAAGATCGTAGATCTGGTTGATGAGGCTGGCGTTCACGCCCTTGTACAGACTGTCCTGCGCTCGGATGATGTCGTCCTTGCGGCCCTCAGGCAGGCTGTAGAAATGGTCGATGTAATCCGGCGAGAACATCTCCAGCGTCAGCTTCGTGGTCTCCATCTGGAAGAAGCGCGGCGAGCGCGTGATCCAGACCAGGCGATAGCCGTGTTTGTCGCTCTCCTTGAGCAGGTCGAAATAAACCTCCGCCGCGCTCTGCCCGCTACCGACGATGGTGATGGAGCGCTTCTTGTGCAATGACTCGCGCGCGTCGATGTAGTCGGCGGTGTGCAAGTAGCAATGGCCATCGCGCCGCACGCACGCAGGGAACGAGGGCGACGACCCCACGCCAAGCACGAGCTTGCGCGCCCGCAACACAAACGGTTCGCACGCTGTGCCACGAAAACCCGTGACGACATAGCAGCGGTGCTGTGCGTCATACGACAACGCCTGCACGTCGTGGTGGAAGCGCGTGCTGGTGAGCTGCGCGACCACCCACTTGCAGTAACGGTTGTATTCCCCCCGGCTCGGATAGAAGTTCTCGCGAAAGTAATACGAATAGATCTTGCCTTCCTGTTTGCAGTAATTCAGGTAGCTGAAGCGGCTTTTCGGGTCTGCCAGGCTAACGAGATCCGCCAGAAATGGATTCTGTAATGTGGTGTTATCAATCAGCATGCCAGGATGCCAATTGAATTCCGGCGAACGTTCCAGGAATACCCCATCCAGATTCGCAATCGGTTCAGCCAGGCAAGCCAGGCTTAAGTTAAACGGACCTAACCCAATGGCAATAAAATCATGCATCTCAGATTCCATCACAATCTCACCTCCTGATTAACAAAAGCGATGACAACAAGACTCCAGCCAGGCGAGCGCACGAGCGTTCCCCGTCGGCCGACGGCATCAAGCCGCGCCTAGGCTGGGTGATTTCAGGTGGGGGTTGATCACGACCGATGCATGCCGGTCGCTGGAGGATCATGAAATACCGTGGAAGCGGTATCAGGACTGATGCTGAATGACCCGGCAACCGCAATGCAGGGTTGCCGGGCAACAATTTAATTCACAATACTACACGGAGAATAGGATGTCTGCGCGAATAAAATGTAATTACCACTGATAAGAAATGGTTGCCATCACATTACGCGCATCACCCCAATAACAATAGTTGCTGTTCATGCAAGATGCCACATACGTTTTATTCAAGATGTTTTTGGCAGACAACTGCAGCTTGGCGCCCTTGAGCGACGGGTCCCAGCGTGCCAGATCGATACGCAGCATCAGATCGACCAGCGTGTATGGCGGCACTTTGAAGCGATTGGCGTTGTCGCCATAGCTCGTACCAACGTAGCGCACTCCCATGCCAGCCGTGTAGCCCGGCATGAACGTCCAGTCGCCCCAGATCGACGCCACGTGGCGCGGCGCCTGGTACGGCGTGTTACCCGTGAACCCTTCGGCCGACTCGACAAACTTCATATCGGTAAAGGTGTAGTTGGCCAGCACCGAGACAGTGTCCGTCACCCGTGAGCGCGCCTCCAGCTCTACCCCGCGCGTGCGGATCTTGCCCGTGGGCAGGTAATAGACCTGGCCGACCGGTTTGCTGGCGACGTTCTCCTGTTCCAGGTTGAACACCGCAGCGGAGAGCATCGCGTTCGAGCCCTTCGGCTGATAGCGCACCCCAGCCTCGAACTGCTTGGCTGTCGCCGGTCGCAGCAGGTTGCCTCCCTGATCCGCACGCAGGCTGGGGTTGAAGCCGTCTGCATAGCTGAAGTACGGAGCGATGCCGTTGTCGAACAGATAGACCGCCCCAGCACGCTTGGTGAACTTCGACCCACTCCACTCCGACGGTGTGCCCGTGCCATACAGGTTCGACGCCTTGGCGTGGTCTTCACGCACGCCCAGCGTGAAGTGCCAACGGTCAATGGCAATCTGATCTTGCAAGTACACGCCGGTCTGCTCCAACCAGCGATCGATTGGCGCAGCCGACACCCCCGACAGGCCCGGATTGCCATAGACCGGGTTGAACGCGTTGATCGGGTCTGCGCTACCAGACTCCCAGAATCCATCGACATGACGCTTCTGGTAGTCGAGGCCGACCAGCATCGTGTGCTTGACGGCGCCGGTCGTGAACTTGCCTTCGAGCTGGTTATCGACCGTGTAAGCGTGGGCAGCCTCCTTGGCCCCGGAGTAATAGCGCGTGAGGTTGTTCGCATCCGCCCAGCCATAACCGTAGATCTGGCGCAGGCGCGTATCGCCGAAGACATAGCGGAAGTTCTGGCGCACCGTCCATTGATCATTGAAGGCGTGTTCAAACTGATAGCCCACCATGCGTTCGGTGCGGCGGAATTTTTCAACCGTCGGGTCGCCATCGAAGAAGCCGCGTGAGATGGTGCGGCCATTGCGTGGGAAGAGGCTCCCTTCGGCCGGCACGCCGCTATGGAAGCCCCCCTCCGGGTCGTGCTGCAGATACGCCTGCAGCAGCAGATGCGTGTTGGGCGTGAAATGGATCGCCAGCGACGGTGCGATGGCAAAGCGCTGCTCGCGCACGTGGTCGAACTGCGTGTCCATGCCCCGCGCCAAACCAGTCACGCGAAAGGCCATCACGCCGTTCTCATCGATCGGCCCCGAGATATCGAACGCGCCTTCCAGGCGGTTGCGGTTGCCGACCGTCATCTCGACTTCATGGTACGGCTGGAACAGCGGCTTCTTGGTGGTGAGCGCCACCACCCCACCCGGCGACGCGCGCCCATACAGGATCGAGCCCGGCCCCTTGAGCACGTCAATGCGTTGCAGGAAATACGGATCGATCTGGAACGAGGTGTAGCTACCCTGATCCCCCAGCAGGTTCAGGCCGTCGAGAAACGTGTTGTTGACGCTGCTGTCGGCAAAGCCGCGCAGCGCGACGTAGTCGTAACGGTTGGACGCGCCTACCAGCCCGGTGAACGCGCCCGACGTGTAGTTGAGCGCCTCTGAAACGCCGCGCGGTTTCTGATCTTCAAGCTGCTGCTGTGTGATGACCGAGATCGACTGCGGTGTCTCGATGATCGGTGTATCGGTCTTCGTGCCGGCGGCGCTTTGCTTGGCGACAAAACCCTTACCCGGGCTCTGCGCCGTCTCGCCACGGCCGACTGCCATGGTCGCCGGCAGCATGGCACTGACTTCGCCAGTGGTACTCTGCGCGATCACTTGCGCCGTTGCCGATACGGGCAGCGCAGCCCCCAGCAGCACTGCGCAAGTCAACCGTGCAGCGAGCGCCAGCGGGTGCAGCGTCGTACGGCAAGCCGTTTCAATTGGAAGAACCCTTGTTGTTTTGGTGTGCGTTGGCATGGTGTGTTGGAAGATGCGTGTCGTTTCCACACCCATCGACGATCCACACGGCAAAAGCGGAACCCGGTGCGGAACTTTTTTCCATCAGACCATCGCTACATCGCGCAACGCTCGACCGCCTGCACGAGGTACTTGCGCACCATGCGCGTCGACTTGCCGAGCTGTTCGGCAATGCACGCGTGGGACTGCCCTTCGATGTAGCGCAAGCGAACCGCTTCGCGTGCAGCGGTCGACAGCGTCTCCAGCATTGCGCTCGTGTGCTGGAGCGTCTGGGCCTGCGCCATGCGCTGCTCGGGCGACGGTGCATGACCGAACGCCTCACATCGCAGCGACAGTTCATCCAGGCAGGCGCATTCGACACGCCGCCGGCGCGCGCGATCGATCATCAGATGCTTGGCGGTGGTGGTCAGGTACGCGCGCGGCTCGTGCACGCCATGCAGCGCACCAGGCAAAGCCAGTACGCGCATGAAGGTATCGTGCAGCACGTCAGCAGCCTCTTCTGCGCAAGCGAGCTTTTTGCGTAGCCAGGCAAACAGCCATGCGCTGTGGTGCACATAAAGGGCGTCGATATCGTGCAGCGGCTCGGGCTGTACGGCAGGCATGCGGGCTCCCGGAAATCCACCAGACGCCCGCACGCAAACATGCACGCGTCGCGCCGATACAAATGAGAATTATTCTCATTTTAGGGGTTGGAAAGCCCTGCTAGCAAACGGGAATTCGAAAGGGAGTGCTCAGAATTGAGGCGCAGCGGCAAGAGTGTCTACGTCGCGTCGCGGGAAGAACGCTGCCGCCACACCATGAGTGCAATCGCCAGCGCACCGACAGACAAGCCGATCGCCAGCCCCGTCAACCGACCGGCGCGATGCGCTTCATCGACCCGGTCGCGAGCCTCGATGGCCTGGCGCACGGTCTCCCAGAAGGCCTCGCGGTGTTCGTTCTCATCGAAGATGGACATGGCCGTTTCCCCCCGTTTGGTATGACTGCCCTGTCATCGTAGGGAACGTGCAGCAGGTGTGCCACCGCACGTTTCGTGTAAGCAGCCGCGCTCAGGCCACCGCGACAGGCTTGCCGACGGGCGCGGAAGGTGCGCGAGCGACATCGGCGTCACCCTGCCCCAGGTCGATCGCGTCAGCACGCTCGGCGGTGGACAGTTCATCTGCGCGATAGCCCGTGCGATTGAGCAACACCAGCGTGCACGCCAGCGACACCAGCGCATACAGCGCCGACGACGCTGCCACGCCAACGATGTTTCCCGTGCTGTTGAGCATCCACTGCGCAAACACCGGCGTCCCGCCGCCCACCACCAGTGAGCACAACTGATACGCCAGCGACAGCCCGGTGTAGCGGATGCGCGTCGGAAACACGCGCGCCAGAATGCCGCCGATGGCGCCATAAAACATGGAATGCGGAATCGTTGCCAGACACATGCCGAGCAGCGCAATCCAGACCGCCTTGGTCTCGATGGCATAGAACATCAACGGCATCAGCAGAAACTCGGGCAGCACCATCAGGCAGATCGCGCGGCGCATGTCCATACGCGAGACCAGCCATGCGCCCAGCGGCTGCGTGATGAACTGCACCACCAGCGCAATCGCGATGATGCCGAGGAAGGTGTCCTGCGCGTAGCCGAGTTCCTTGGTAGCCCACGCCAGCGCAAAGTTGCTCTTCAGATACGTCACGTGGATGAGCGGCAGCGTGCCCGCCCCCAGCAGCACCAGGCCCCAGTGGTCTCGCACCACATCCTTGAGCGGCAGCTTGACGGTCTTCTTCTGCGCCAGCACGCGCTTCATGTCGTCAGACTCTTCGAGCTTCAGACGGATGACCATGCCTACAATCACCAGCAGCGCCGACAGCAGGAACGGCACGCGCCAGCCCCACAGCATGAACTGCGGCGTCGGCAGCACGCTCAGCGCGAAGAACACCATCGTCGCCAGCAAGTTGCCCGTGGGCGAGCCCTGTTGTGCAAAGGCGGAGTACAGGATGCTCTTGCGCTTGGGCGCACTTTCGCTGGCAATCAGCACTGCACCGCCCCACTCGCCGCCCACGGCCACGCCCTGGATCACGCGCAGCACCACCAGTCCCACCGGCGCCCATACGCCGATCTGCGCATAGCTCGGCAACAGGCCGATGCCCATCGTCGCCAGCCCCATCAGGATGAGCGTGATGATGAGCGTGGTCTTGCGGCCGATCTTGTCGCCCAGGTGCCCGAAGATGATCCCGCCGATGGGCCGCGCGGCAAAGCCGGCCCACAGCGTGACGAACGACAACAGCGTGGCGACGCCAGGGTCCAGCGTCTTGGAAAAGAACACCTTGCCGAAGACCAGCGCGGCGGCAAGACCGTAGATATAGAAGTCGTACCACTCGATGGTGGTGCCGATGAAGGCAGCGACCGCGGCACGGCGCGGCTGCAGGTTGGACATGTTGGTCTCCTTGGTGGTACTGCCGGTTTGGCGCTGCCTCTGTCGGGCTGTCTGCCTTGTTGTGATGAATCCGCTTCAGTTCATTTCAGAACGCCCGCCTCGAACAGGCGCTTCCTGGTTTCCGCATCGATGCCGAGCGAAGCCAGCACGGCATCGGTATCGGCCCCCAGTGCAGGCGGTGCGCTGCGATACGTGGCCGGCGTGCGCGACAGCTTGATCGGCGAACCGGTACCACGGTACTCACCCAGCTCGACGACCATCTGCCGATGCAACGTATGCGGGTGGCGCGCCACCACGTCGACGCTTAGCACCGGCCCGCACGGCACGCCGCCATGGATCAGGTCTTGCGCGAGCGTTTCGCAATCAAAGCGCGCCAGTTGCACCTCCAGCGCCTGCTTGAGTTCCGGGCGATGCGCACAGCGGCTGCGGTTGTCGGCAAAGCGCGCATCTTCCGCCAACTCGGACACGCCAATGTGCGCACACAGCTTGGCGAACTGGCGGTCGTTGCCCACGGCCAGAAAGATCGGCGCCGTGCCGGTCTGGTAGCTGTCGTACGGCGCGATGTTCGGATGCGCATTGCCGCTGCGCTGCGGCACCTTGCCCGAGCCGAAGTAGTTCGGCAGATGCGGATGCAGCAGCGACACGCCGCAGTCATACAGTGCGATGTCGATCGATTGCCCGCGTCCGCTTTTCTCGCGCTCCGCCAGCGCCAAGAGAATACCGGCCAACGCATTGAGGCCCGTCACCATGTCGACGATCGGCAGACCAACACGCATCGGGCCGCCGTTGCGTTCGCCGTTGACGCTCATCAGACCGGCCATGGCCTGGATGGCAGCGTCATAGCCGGGCAACCCGCCCAGCGGGCCGTCGGGGCCGAAACCGGAGACGGCGCAATGGATCAGGCGCGGAAAGCGCGGGTGCAGATCGCGCTCAAAATCCATGCCCCATCGCGCCAGCGTGCCGGGCTTGAAGTTTTCGACCAGCACATCGGCGTCTTCTAGCAATTGCCAGAGCACTGCGCGGCCCTCGTCGCACGACAGGTCGACGGAGATGCCGAGCTTGTTGCGATTGACGCCGTTGAAGTACCACGCCGTGTCGCTCTCATCGAACGGCGGGCCCCAGGTGCGGGTCTCGTCGCCGACAGGCGGCTCCAACTTGATGACCTGCGCGCCGTGATCGGCCAGTGCCTGCGTGCAGTACGGACCGCCGAGCACGCGACTCAGGTCGATGACTTTCAGGCCGTGCAATGCCCCATCAACCGCGCTCATTGCACGCCTCCGGCCGGCAGCGCTTGCATGGCCAGCGCGAACGATACCTCGCGCTGTTTGACGAGCGCATCGAACAGCAGCGCATCATCACCCTCGGACAGGGCCAGCGGATCGGCGGGCAGCAGCTTGTGACGCAGCAGCAGATGCGCCAGCGCCAGGCGCCGATGATCCGGCGCCAGACGCACGCCCTCCACCGCCATGAAGATCGCCGTGGTGATGTGATACAGCGCGGAGCCCACCTGACGCACGAGTTGGTCGCTACCGTCTTGCGCCACCTTGGCGATCGTGCGGCACACGCGATCGAGCGTAGCGCGCAGCAGCGTATCGCTTTCCACCGGCAGCGTGACGCCATCAAGCAGGCCAACGAGATGCGCGCGCAGCGGCTCCAGTGCGCCTTCGCGCTTCACGGCACGGGCGATATCGAGCGCAACGATATTGCTCGTGCCCTCCCAGATCGAGCCGAGGTGTGCGTCACGCACGAGCCGCGCATCGCTCCACTCTTCGATGTAGCCGGTGCCGCCGCGCACTTCCATCGCATCGCCGGTCACGCGGCGCGCATCGCGGCAGGCGCGGAACTTGATGAGTGGCGTCAGGATGCGCACGCACTTGGCCGCTTGCGTATCACCGGCATCGGCCAGCGGCAGCAGTTGCGCAATCTGCATGAACATTGAGCGCGCCTGCTCTGTCGGCAGCAACATCTTCAACAGTTGGCGCTGCATCAACGGCATGTCGATCAGCTTGCGGCCGAAGGCTTCGCGGTTGCGGGCGATGTGCAGCGCCTCGGTGGTGGCACGGCGCATCAGGCCGGCGGCGCGCACACCGTTCGACAGGCGCGACATGTTGATCATGTCGGCCATCTGTTGGAAGCCGCGGCCAATTTCGCCAATCAGGTAGGCAGTCGCACCTTCGAGCACGATCTCGCCGCTGGCCATGGATCGGGTGCCGAGCTTGTCCTTCAGGCGAACGATGCGGTAGTGGTTGCGGGAGCCGTCCTGCAGTGTCTTGGGCAGCAGGAACAGCGCCAAACCGTTGATGCCCGAGGGCGCGCCATCTGGGCGGGCCAACACCATGGCGAGGTCGGCATCAGCGTTGGAGCAAAACCACTTGTCGCCATAAAGGCGCCACGTTTGCGTGCCATCGGGTGCCGTTTCCAGCGCCGCGCGCGTGGCGATGCGGGCGACGTCCGAGCCAGCCGCCTGCTCGGTCATGAACATCGCGCCCTGGTACAACACATCAAAGTCGCGCGAAGCCAGCATCGGCAGATAGCGCGCCACCAGCGCCGGATCGCCAAACTTGCGCAGTGTGCGCGTGAGCGAATCCGTCATGCTGACCGGACAGCACAGGCCGAACTCGGCCTGCACGAACAGATACGTGAGCGCGTATTTGACCAGCGGCGGCGGAGCGCTACCGACGTGACTCATCGACGCAAGACCGAGCTCGGCATAGGCCACGCGCTCCAGGGCGACGTAATCGGGGTGCTTGTCGATGCTCTGCAGTGCTTCACCGCGACGGGTACGGTGGCGCAGTTGCGGCGGGTTGTGATCGGCGTTGATGGCCCAGGTGTCCAGCTCGTCCGAGGCACGCAGGCCGAGCGACTTGAGCTGCGGCTCCAGCGCGCGGTATTGCGCATCGCCCAGGTATAGCCGCAGCAGGCGGCCGAGGTCCGGATCGACGTGGAAGAAATTGATGCCCCGGCTGTCGGGGATGTTCTCGTGGCCGCCAGAACGGGTCGTAAGTGGCGCGCGGGCGATGTCGTTCATGGGGATGGCCTCGCTGTCTCCTGTTTTGTCCGGCCAGCATAGGAACGCCATCGATAATCGTCCAATACAGGTTTTGTCCTGTACGATAAACAGTTCTTATCGTTGAACGAACCCGCCATGGACCTCAAGCAGTTGCGCTATTTCGTTGCCGTGGCGGAAGAACTGCACTTTGGGCGCGCTGCGCAGCGGCTGTTCATCTCGCAACCGGCGCTGAGCTTCGATATCCGCAAGTTCGAAGAACAGTTGGGCGTGCAACTACTCGCGCGCACCAACAAGAGCGTGGCGCTCACCAACGCCGGGCAAGTCCTGCTCGACGAGGCCCGCAAACTGTTGCAGCAAGCCGCGGAGGTTGAGCGCATCACGCAGCGCTCCGCGCATGGCCTGGCAGGGCGGCTGCGTGTCGGCTTCGTCAATTCGATGCTGTATCGCGGCCTGCCGCGTGCGGTTGAGCGCTTTGAGGTCGACCACCCCGCCGTGGAAATCATCCTGCGCGAGATGAACACCGGCGAGCAGGTCCAAGCCATTCAGCGCCAGCAGATCGATCTGGGCTGCGCCTACTGGGGCACGTTCCCCGCTGAAGTTGTCTCCACACCGATCTTCTCCGAACCCTTTGTCGCCTGCCTACCCGCCGGCCACGCACTGGCCCGCCGCAAGAGCCTAGAACTGAACGCGCTGGCACAAGAGCCGTTCATCCTCTTCCCACGCACGGTGTCGCCGCATTATCACGACCTGATCATCGCGCTGTGCGTGGATGCCGGCTTCAGCCCAGTGATCCGCCACGAGGCGCGGCTCTGGCAGACCGTGGTGACGATGGTGGGGTTCGGGATGGGCGTGGCACTGGTACCCAAAACGCTGCAGCATGCGGGCGACGCGCGCGTCAGCTTTGTGCCGCTGGCCGGAGGCAAAAAAGAATCGCCCGTGCTGTCATTGCGACGCACGGGCGATGCGGAGCCGGTCGCGAGCCGCTTTCTCGAATACCTCGAAGCCGCCGCGCGGGAGAACGTAAAACCCTGAACGTTCAGGGTCAGTTGGCCAACTTGAACTTTGTCAGGCACACGTGCTTGGCAAGTTTCTCCTTGCCGATCACCACCGCATCGGTCTTGCCGTACGGATCCCCGGTCTGCACGTCGAGCTCATCCTTGAAGCTGCCCTTCACGTACTTCGTATCGCACTGGTCGTACTTGTTGCAAACTTGGAGCTTGGTGCAGATCGTCTGGCCGTCGCGCTCATAGATGTAGTACGTGGCGCCGGAGTACGGCGGGCGCGGATAGTTTTCGGTGCGGACAGTGACGTCTGCCGCGTGGATGGCGCCGGACGCGAGCGCAAGCATGAGCGCCGCAAGTGCCTTCTTGTGCATGGATGACTTCCCTCTAAGTTGGACGGTGTATGCAATGCCTGCGATCGGCATTGTGCGGGAGTTTGCCGCTCAGGCAAATGCCGTCCCCTCGCGCCACCAACCCCCCACCGCGTCGCGATCGCGCGCCAATCCGGCCAGCGGTTGGCGATCGACATCACCGACGTGGATGTCGTTGAAGCGGTTAGGCCCGTCGCCTCGTCTGTGGTGACGACGATCCTGGACCATGCATGCGGTACCTATTGCGTCCGGGCGGGCAGGCTCACGGTGCCCGACTGCGACTGCGTCATCGGCCGCATGTGCGGCATCATGTTGGTATTCAGGTGGTACATCACCCACAACGACCCGGTAAGCGTGATGACCACCAGCACCAGCGTGAACATCAGCGACAGCATGTTCCAGCCGCCTTCCGATTTGGCGTTCATGTGCAGGAAGTAGATCATGTGCACCACGATCTGCACCGCACCAATCAGCAGGATCGCCACAGCAGTGGTGGACGATTTTTCGAAGACATTGCCCATCACCAGCCAGAACGGAATGGCCGTCAGGAACACAGACAGGACGAACCCCGCGAGGTAGCCACCCAGCGTGGCGTGCGGCCCGAGGTCTTCCTCATGGTGATGACCGCCGTGTGCATCGCCGTGGCCGTTCATCGTTTGATCTTGCGCGCTCATGGCAGCGTTCCCATCAGGTAGACGAAGGTAAAGACGCCGATCCAGACGACGTCCAGAAAGTGCCAGAACATCGACAGGCACATCAGCCGGCGCTTGTTGGCGACGATCAGCCCGTGTTGCGACACCTGCAGCATCAGCACGATCATCCAGATCAGGCCGAACGTTACGTGCAGCCCGTGCGTACCAACCAGTGAGAAAAACGACGTCAGGAAAGCGCTGCGCGTCGGCCCCGCACCCTCGTGGATCAGGTGCGCGAATTCATACAGCTCCACTGCAAGGAACGCCGCGCCAAACAACCAGGTGATGGCCAGCCAGATCTGCATGGCGGCTGCCTTGTTCTGCTGCATCTGCAACATCGCAAAACCATACGTGATGGACGACAGCAGCAGGAACGATGTATTGAGCGCCACCAGCGGTAACTCGAACAGCTCAGCACCGGTCGGGCCGCCCGCGTATTCGCGGCCCAGCACGCCGTAAGCGGCAAAGAGGCACGCGAAGATCAGGCAATCGCTCATCAGGTAGAGCCAGAACCCAAGCAGCGTGCCGTTGGGCACGTGGTGCTCTTCGGTAACGTGGAACTGGTAGCCACCGGGCGGCACGTTATCTGCCATGGTGGTGCCGTTGGTATGCAGGGTTGCGGTCGTATCAGCCATGGCCTGCCATCAGTTGAGTGCGCAATGCTTCGGTCCGGACCACATCGTCTGCCGGGATGTAGTAGTCGCGCTTGTAGTTGAAGGTATGAATGATTGCGGACAGGATCGTCGCCGCGAACGACACAATGGCCAGCCACCAGATGTGCCAGATCAGCGCAAAGCCGCACACCGTGGACAGCCCCGCCAGCACAATGCCGGCCGCGGTGCCCTTTGGCATATGGATCGGCTTGAAGCCTTCCTGCGGACGCCGGTAGCCGTACTGCTTCATTTGCCACCAGGCATCGGTGTCATGCACGAGCGGCGTGAACGCGAAGTTGTACTGCGGCGGCGGCGATGAGGTGGACCACTCCAGCGTGCGGCCATTCCATGGGTCGCCAGTCGTATCGCGCAACTCTTCACGGCGCAGGAAGCTGACCACCAGCTGGATCAGGAAGCACGCAATGCCGATGGCGATCAGCAGCGCGCCGAGCGCTGCAAGCTGGAACCAGATCTGCAGCGACGGATCGTCAAAATGACTCATGCGACGGGTCACGCCCAACATGCCCAACCAGTACAGCGGCATGAATGCCAGATAGAAACCGACGAACCAGAACCAGAACGACGCCTTGCCCCACGACGACACCAGCCGATAACCGAACGCCTTCGGGAACCAGTACGTAATGCCCGCCATGAGCCCGAACAGCACGCCCCCGATGATCACGTTGTGGAAGTGCGCAATGAGGAACAGGCTGTTGTGCAGCGAGAAGTCCGCTGGCGGTACCGCCAGCAGTACGCCAGTCATGCCACCGATCACAAACGTAACCATGAACCCGACCGTCCACAGCATTGGCGGCTCGAAGCGGATCTTGCCGTGGTACATCGTGAACAGCCAATTGAAGATCTTCGCGCCGGTGGGGATCGAGATGATCATCGTGGTGATCCCGAAGAACGAGTTGACGCTGGCGCCTGACCCCATCGTAAAGAAGTGGTGGAGCCAGACCAGATACGACAGCACCGTGATCACCACCGTCGCATAGACCATCGACGCGTAGCCGAACAGCCGCTTGCGGGAAAACGTGGCCACCACCTCCGAAAACACGCCGAACACGGGCAGCACCAGGATATAGACCTCGGGGTGACCCCAGATCCAGATCAGGTTCACATACATCATCGCGCTGCCGCCCTGCTCAACCGTAAAGAAATGCGTGCCGAGGTAGCGGTCCAGCGCCAGCAGCGTCACAGCAGCCGTCAGCACCGGGAAGGCAGCAACGATGAGCGTGTTGGTGCACAGGGCAGTCCAGGTGAAGATCGGCATGCGCATCAACGTCATGCCGGGCGCGCGCATCTTGACGATGGTCACCAGCAGGTTGATGCCCGATAGCACCGTCCCCACCCCGGCAATCTGTAGCGCCCAGATGTAGTAATCGACCCCCACATCCGGGCTCGCGAGGATGCCGGAGAGCGGCGGATAGGCCAGCCAGCCCGTGCGCGCAAATTCGCCCACAAACAGCGACATCATCACCAGGATGGCGCCGCCCGTGGTCATCCAGAAGCTGAAGTTGTTGAGGAACGGAAATGCCACGTCACGCGCGCCAATCTGCAGCGGCATGACAAAGTTCATCAGCCCCGTCACCAAAGGCATGGCGACGAAGAAGATCATGATCACGCCATGCGCGGTGAAGATCTGATCGTAGTGATGCGGTGGCAAATAACCGAGGTTGTCGCCGAAGGCCACGGCTTGCTGGATCCGCATCATGACGGCATCGGCAAAGCCGCGCAGCAGCATCACGATGCCGAGCACCACATACATGATGCCGATCTTCTTGTGGTCGATGCTGGTGAACCATTCGCGCCAGAGGTAACCCCAGACGCGGTAGTACGTGAGCGCCCCGACCAGCGCCAGGCCACCGATGGCGACCGCGGCAAAAGTGGCAAGCAGGATGGGTTCGTGGTACGGAATGGCCTCCCACGTCAGGCGGCCAAAGATCATGTTGGCGAGTTCGGAGCGCTCGGGCATGGTTGTCACCTGGGCCTATGTTGTGGGCCAGTCTGGGTCGATCAAGGTTTGGCGAAAAACGTCAAAAGGGGCAAGGAGGCGCAAGGCTCTGCGTTACCGCAACACCTGTCGGCCGTCATTGACGGCGGCATCCGGCGCAAACACCGTGCCGGCATCCGCGATGTTGCTTGCCGTGCAGACTTGCGCAAACGGATCGAACCGGCCGCGGTTGCTGTCGCGTGCCATCGTGTCCGCCAAGCAGGCCTGCCCATCCACGCAACGGTTCAGGATGCGGTCGTAGAGGTCGGGCGCCACGCTCGCGTAGCGTTGCACCGGCTCGCTCTCGCTGGGCTTGGCCAGTTTGAGGTAGGTGTCTTTTGACAGCGGTGCACCCGATGATTTGACCTGCTGGACCCAACGGTCGAAGTCTTCATTCGACAAGCCGTGGAACTTGAACCGCATGTGCGAGAAGCCCGCACCGCTGTAGTTGGAAGAGAACCCGTCATAGACGCCGGGCTGGTTGATGACCGCATGCAGCTTGGTTTCCATGCCCGGCATCGCATACACCATGCCTGCCAGCGACGGCACGAAAAACGCGTTCATGACCGACGTGGCCGTGATCTTGAACGCAATCGGGCGATCCACCGGCGCTGCCAGCTCGTTGACGGTGGCAATGCCCTGCTCGGGATACACGAACAGCCACTTCCAGTCCATCGCCACCACCTCTACGGTGAGCGGCTTGGTCTCTGCCGACACCGGGCGCGCGCCGTCTAGCCGCGTCAGTGGCCGATACGGATCGAGTTGATGGGTGCTGACCCAGGTAATGGCACCGAGCGTGATGATGATCAGCAGCGGTGCAGCCCAGATCGCCAGTTCCAGCACCGTGGAATGGTCCCAATCCGGGTTGTAGGGCGCGTTCTGAGCGCTCTCCCGGTATCGCCATGCAAAGACCAACGTGAGAATGATCACCGGCACGATGATCAGCAACATCAGGCAGGTGGAAATGATGATCAGGTCCCGCTGCCGCACCGCCATGTCGCCAGCGGGCGACAACAGCACTGCATTGCTACATCCCGCAAGCCCCAGCAACAGGGCGACTGCGGCACTTCGTAAAAGCGATCTTTCCGCAATTTTGAGAGTCATCACGGCTGCACCGAAGCGTGGCATGGTCTCTGAAGTGTCGTCGAATTGATGTCATCGCGCATTGGGGGTGATCCCCAACGATCTTTCGATTTGCCGTTGCAGTTTAGGCGGCTATTCTGGTGATTGCAGAACTTTAAGTACCGTACGACATCCTTCCCGGTTCCGATGGAGACTCTACGATGGCCAGTCTGACCCACCAACACCGCGCATCGCCGACGGCTCCTCCGGCACCAGGACACCACGAAGTGGCGCCTGCCGAAATTGCCACCGGCGTGGTGATCGGGCGAGCGTCGGAGTACTTCGACTTCTTCGTCTACGGCATTGCTTCAGTGCTGGTTTTCCCGACGGTCTACTTTCCGTTTGCCAGCGAACTGGCCGGGCTGCTGTTCAGCTTCACGATCTTCTCCTTCGCATTTATCGGGCGCCCATTCGGCACGGCGCTCTTCATGCGCATCCAGCGTCGATGGGGACGCAGCACCAAGCTCACGGCATCGTTGTTCTTGCTTGGCACGGCAACGGTGGGCATTGCGTTCCTGCCGTCGTATGCATCGATCGGCCACTCGGCCATCTATCTGCTGGCGCTGTTCCGCTTCATGCAGGGCATTGCGTTCGGTGGTTCGTGGGATGGCCTGCCGTCGCTACTGGCATTGAATGCACCGGAAAACAAACGCGGCTGGTACGCCATGGTGGGGCAACTGGGCGCGCCTACCGGCTTCATTATTGCTGGCGCGTTGTTCCTGTTCCTGTACTCCAGTCTGACCTTCCAGGAGTTCATCGAATGGGGCTGGCGCTATCCCTTCTACGTGGCATTTGCCATCAACGTGGTGGCACTGTTCGCGCGGCTGCGCCTGGTGGTCACGCACGAATACACGCAACTGCTGGAAGAAGGCGAGCTGGAACCGATCAGCACCCTCCAGATGGTCAACGCGCAAGGTTTCAACATCTTCCTGGGGGCTTTTGCCGCGCTCGCCAGCTACGCGCTGTTCCATCTGGTGACGGTGTTCCCGCTGTCGTGGGTGTCGCTGCGCAAGACACAGAGCGTGTCCGCCGTGCTGACGATCCAGATCATCGGCGCGGTGATCGCGTTCATCAGCACGCTGGTTTCCGGCCTGATCGCAGACCGTATTGGCCGGCGCACCACGTTGGCGGTCATGGCGGTGGCGATTGGCATCTTCAGCCTGGCCGCGCCGTGGCTGCTCGACGGCGGTGTTGCGGGCCAAGACGCCTTCATCCTGGTGGGCTTCGGTCTGCTGGGGCTGTCGTATGGCCAGGCGGCCGGCGTGGTGACGTCCAACTTCGAGCGCCGGTTCCGCTATACCGGTGCCGCCCTCACGACAGACTTCGGCTGGCTGTTCGGTGCGGCATTCGCGCCACTGGTCGCGCTGGGCCTGTCGTCGCTGTTTGGGCTCGGGGCGGTCAGCCTGTATCTGCTGTCCGGCGTGGTGGGTACGCTGGTGGCGCTGCGGATCAACCAGGCGCTGGGAACGCCCGACGCGTGATGTCTGCTGCTGAGGGAAACCTCAAAATGAGGTAAGTGGTGCGAGGGAGGGGACTCGAACCCCTACACCATTGCTGGCGTCAGGACCTAAACCTGGTGCGTCTACCAATTTCGCCACCCTCGCTGGATGGATCGCGGCGCCCCTAGAACAAGGGACGCCGGAAAGGAAGCCCGCGATTATATCGCAGTCGCCCGGGGGTTACCATCCCCTGCCGGACATGGCGCGGTATAGGGGGTTCGAGCCCCCTCCCTCGCACCGGTGCGGCGAAGGGCACCTTTTCTCAGAGACCCAAGCGTCAGATCGCCGGCGCACTCGCCTGCGCTTCAGGCCGCTTGACGCGGAACCACGCCGCATACAGCGCCGGCAGGAACAGCAACGTCAGCACCGTGGCGATGATCAGCCCGCCCATGATGGCGGCGGCCATCGGCCCCCAAAACACGCTGCGCGACAGCGGAATCATCGCCAGCACGGCAGCAGCAGCCGTGAGGATGATGGGACGGAAACGCCGCACCGCCGCCTCGACAATGGCCGTCCAGGTGGGCACACCGGCCGCCACGTCCTGCTCGATCTGATCCACCAGAATGACCGAATTGCGGATGATCATGCCGATGAGCGCGGTGATGCCCAGTTGCGCCACGAAGCCCATGGGCGCACGCAGCAGCAACAGCGTCGCGGCCGCACCAATCAACCCCAGCGGGCCGGTCAGGAACACCATCACCGAGCGTGAGAAGCTGTGCAGCTGGAGCATCAGCAGCAGGAAAATGATGAAGATGCAAAGCGGCATCTGCGCGGCAATCGATGCACCCGCGTTGGCGCTCTCTTCTTCAGCCCCGGCAATCTTGATCTGGTAGTCCGGCGGCAAGTCCGCGCGGATCTTGTCGAGCAACGGGTTGATCTGCGCCGTCACCGTCGGGCCCTGCACGCCGTCCACCACATCGGACTGCACGGTGATGCCGTAATCGCGGTTCTCACGCCAGATCACGCCCGGCTCCCACGTGAAGCCCACACGCGCCACCTGCGTGAGCGGCACCGTGCGACCGCTTGCCGTCGGCACCTGCACGCGTTGCAGCGCATCGAGCGTGTTGCGCTCGTCTTCCTGCGGACGCATGACGATGTCGAGCAGCTTGTCGCCATCACGGTACTGCGCGATGGGCGCACCGGACAGCACCGTCTGCGTGACCTGCGAGATCGAACCCGTCGACACACCCAGGGCACGCGCCTTGTCCTGGTCGATATCCAGGCGCAGCACCTTGACGTTCTCGTTCCAGTTGTCGTTCACGCCCACGGTGTTCAGGTTGGCGCTCATGATCGCTTTGACCTGGTCGGCGATCTTGCGCACGCCCCCAATGTCCGGGCCCATCACGCGGAACTGCACCGGATACGGTACCGGTGGCCCGTTCGGCAGCAGCTTCACACGACCACGCAGATGCGGGAATTGCGACTTGAGCAGCCCGATCAGGCGTTGCCGCACGCCCTCGCGCGTCTCCAGCGAAGTCGGCATGACAATGGCCTGCGCCACATTGGTCTGCGGCAGGATCTGATCCAGCGGCAGGTAGAAACGCGGCGCGCCGGAGCCGATGAACAACGTCACGCTCTCGACGTTCTGCTCCTTGCGCATCAGGGCTTCAAAGCGCTTGGCTTCGGCTTCCGTCTGGTTGAAGCTGCTGCCTTCTGGCAGCCACAGTTCCACCATCAACTCGGGGCGACTGGAATCCGGGAAGAACTGCTTTTCCACATACTTGAAGCCGAACACGCCCAGGCCGAACGCCACCAGCGTGATGGCGATCACCGTCTTGCGGTATTCCACGCACCAGTTCACCCAGCCACGGAAGCGCGTGTAGAACGGCGTATCAAACAACTCATGATGGCCGCCATCGCCCACGTGCGATTGGGTGCGCAACAGCAGGAAACCGAGATACGGCACAAACACCACTGCCGCAAACCACGACAGCACCAGCGCCAGCGCCGTCACCGCAAAAATGCCGAAGGTGTATTCGCCCACCGTCGAACGCGCCAGCCCCACCGGCAGAAAGCCCGTGGCGGTGATGAGCGTACCGGTCAGCATCGGCATGGCGGTCGAGCTGTAGGCAAAGGTGGCGGCTTCCATCTTGGAGAAGCCCTCTTCCAACTTGCGCACCATCATCTCAACCGCGATGATCGCGTCGTCCACCAGCAGGCCCAGCGCGATGATCAGCGCGCCCAGCGATATCTTGTGCAGGCCGATGTCGAAGATGTTCATGAACAGGAACGTCACCGCCAGCACCAGCGGGATCGTCAGGCCCACCACCAGACCCGGCCACACATCGATGCGCAGGCGGGGCTTGGTATGCAGACCCAGCGAGAGAAAGCTCACCGCCAGCACGATCACCACAGCTTCGATCAGCACGTGCACAAATTCGCCCACCGAGCTCTGCACCGATTTCGGCTGGTTCTGCACCTGCTCCATCTCGATGCCCACCGGCAGCTTCGCGCGGATCTTGTCGACCGTGGCGCGCAAGTCCTTGCCGAGCTCGATGATGTCGCCGCCCTTCGTCATCGAGATGCCCAGGCCGATCACCTCCTTGCCGTTGAAGCGCATCTTGGCGTGCGGCGGATCGATGTAGCCGTGTTTGACGGTGGCGATATCGCCCAGGCGGATGTTGGTCGTGCCGCCGGGGCCGCGCAGTGTGAGGTTCTCCAGATCGCGGAGGTCCGAGAACTGGCCCGACAGGCGAATCTGCACGTTGTCGGAGGGCGTCACCAGCACGCCGCTCGGGCCGATGTTGTTCTGCTGGCCGATCTGCGTGGCGATGCTGTTGATGTCCAGCCCCATCTGAGACAGCTTCGCCTGCTGGAACTCGATATAGATCTTCTCGTCCTGATCGCCCAGCAGTTCGACCTTGGCGACGTTGGGCACGCGCAGCAGCTGCTGCCGGATCGAATCGGCGTAATCGTTCAGTTGACGATACGTAAAGCCATCGGCGGACAACGCGTAGATGGAGCCATACACATCGCCGAAGTCGTCATTGAAATACGGCCCGCGCACGCCCTGCGGCAGCGTGGGCGCGATGTCGCCCACCTTCTTGCGCACGGTGTACCAAAGCTGCTGCGTCTCCTTGGCGGGGGACGTGTCGGCCAACTGGAACGTGACGAGCGTTTCGCCGGGCTTGGAATAGCTGCGGATCTTCCAGGCGTACGGCACCTCCTGCAGTGCCTTTTCGATCTTGTCGGTCACCTGGCGCGACATCTGCTCGGCCGTGGCACCGGGCCAGAAGGCCTGCACCACCATCGCGCGGAAGGTGAAGGGCGGATCTTCGTCCTGCCCCAGTTTGGAATACGCAAAGATGCCGCCGAGCAACAGCGCCACTAGCAGAAAACGCGTGAGCGGCTGATGTTCGAGCGCCCAGCGTGACAGGTTGAAACGGGAGTGTTCCATGCGCGCGAAGGTTGGCGTGTTGGAGCGGAGGCCTGCAGCGGATTAGCGGCGCGGCGTAATGGCGGACTGGGCGGACGGCTGATCGGCTGGCGCCATCGGCATGACTTTTTGGCCGGCCTTGAGCAGGTGCACGCCGGCAGTCACGATGGTCTGACCGGGCTGCAGCCCGCTCGTCACCAGCAACACGTTGTCGCGCGGCGCACCCACCGTCACGGGCACAGGTTTAACCGTTTGCGAAGCCGCGTCGTATAGCCACACCACGTTCTTGCCCTGCTCTTGCAGCAGCGCAGTGATCGGCACGCGTACCCCCATGCCGCCGCTGTCGCCACCGCCAGATGTGCCAACTGCGGGCCGTACAAACGTTGCCACCGCCGTCATGCCCAACTTCAGGTCAGACGGCGGGTTCGGGATCGAAATTTTGACCGTATACGTACGCGTCAGGGGGTCGGCCGCTGGAGCGATCTCACGCACCTTGGCTGGAATGCTGCGCGATTGGTCTGCCCAGAGCTTGACGCTCACGTCGGGCGATTTGCGCAGCGTATCCACTTGGTCTTCCGGAATACCGACGACGACTTCCTTCTCTGCCGTCTGCGCCACGCGAACAACCGGCTGGCCGGCAGAGACCACCTGCCCGACTTCAGCATCCACGCCCGTCACCACGCCATCGGCGTCGGCTTCGAGCGTGGCGTAGCCGGCTTGATTGGACTGGTTGCGATAACCCGCCGCCGCCTGGTCGTAGCGCGCCTGGGCGCCGTCGAAATTGGCTTGATGGCGTTGCTGCTCGGCCGCACTGATGAAGCCCTTGGCGAACAGTTCAGAATAGCGCTTGAGGTCGGCCGCGGCCAGATCACGGTCAGTCTTGGCAGCAGACAACTGCGCTTGGGCCGATTGCTGAGCCAGTGCGAGATCCGTTGGATCGAGGCGAGCCAGCGTCTGCCCTTTCTTGACCGTGGCGCCCACGTCAACAAGGCGGGCGACGATCTTGCCCGGCACACGGAAGCCCAGGCGCGATTCAATGCGCGGGCGCACATCGCCAGAGAATTCGGCCGTGCCGGCGCCTTGCTCGCTGGCAACGGTCAGGGTGCGCACGGGGCGCACGTCGGGCGCTTTGGGCGCCTCCTTGCCGCAACCGGCCAGCAGCGCCACGCCAGTCAACAAGGCAGCCGATACGGCAACCGATAACGAGCGCCTGCGCGACAAAGGCTGCGTGTCGGTAGGACCAATGGAGTCGGAATGCGGGTACGACAAACTCATCGCAGGTACGGCAGGCATGACACGCTCTCAGTAAATAACTGACCGGTCAGTAATATACCCACGCCCATGCGCAGGGTCAACGACACGACCGCGTCTGATTGACTTTTCTTAGCGGATGCTCCAGCAAGGGCCGGTGACATGCTGCACTGCAACGCGCTGTAGAATGGCCGCCCTGCACGAAACCTCACCACAACGGCCCTCTCCGTGACCCCCGACGATTACTGCGCCGACAAGGCCGCCCCGCCCGGCAGCGACGTGTACTACAGCGTATTGTTTCTCGCGCCCGAGCGCCGCCGCGCGACCATCGCGCTGGAAGCCGTGCGCCGTGAGCTGGAAGACGCCGTGCGTGATGCGAGCGACCCAGGTGTCGTGCAATCGAAGCTGCAATGGTGGCGGCAAGAACTGGCGCGGCTGTTCGAAGGCCGCCCGGAGCACCCAGCGGCCAAGGCACTGCAGCCGCATCTGGCCACCTACGACATCGGCGCCGTGCACCTGGGCGAACTGCTGGCCGGCGTCGAGGCCGATGCCATGCAGAACCGCTATCTGGATTGGCCCAACTTGCGCCGACATGGCGATCAGGTGGCGGGCGTCGCGGGCCGCCTGACCGCACGCATTGCCGGGCACACGCATGCGCGCACGCTGGAATTCGCGCGGCTGCTGGCGCTGGCCGAACAACTCGTCCATTTCATCCGCAACCTGCATGAAGACGTGCGCCACAACCGCGTCTACATCCCCGTGGACGAACTGCAGCGCTTCAACGTACCGGCGGCCGATCTGTTCAACCGCCGGTATGCAGAAGGATTCAAGCCACTGATGGCGTTTCAGGCGGAGCGCGCCCGCGCAACGTACAAGGAAGCCCTGGCCGCGCTGCCAGCCGAAGACCGCCGCGCCCAGCGCTCAGTGCTGATTCGCGGCGTGCTGGCCATGCGTCTGCTCGACGAGGTGGAGGCGGACGGTTTCCAGGTCCTCACCCAGCGCACGGACCTCACGCCCCTGCACAAGCTGTGGCTTGCGTGGCGAACCCAAATCACGCAGATCCGCGGCTGATCAGGCCTTGATGAGATCGAGCGGCGCAAACCTCCCGGCAAGCACGGACTGGGAGTCCATCCCCCACCAGCGCTCCAGCACTGTCGCGTAAAGCGAGCGGAAATCGACCGATGGATCGAGATTGCCGCCGCCGTCCAGCCGCTCCAGCACCGGCCCCTGCCCGGCCAGCCCGCCCTTCACGCGACCACCAGCCACGAAGTGCGCAGCGGCGGTACCGTGGTCCGTGCCGTTGTTCAGGTTTTCGCGCGGGCGACGGCCGAATTCGGAGTACGTGACGATCAGCGTGTCGTTCCAGCGGCCGAGCTCCATCAGGGCACTCTTGAGCGAAGCAATGCCGTCGCCCAACTGGCGAAGCAGGTTCGCCTGCGTGCCTTGTTGATTCGTATGTGTATCGAAGCTGCCCAGCGACAGGCACACCACGGCGACATCCGCCCCGCCGTGTCCCGGTGCCGCCACAACCTGCATCGCTGCCTTGATCGCGTTACCGAAGCCGCCGTCAGGAAAGTGTGTCTGGAACACGAACTTGCCCGACTTCGGACGCAGCCCGTCAGCAGCTTTGACGATATCCGCCTCCACCTTCAGCACGTGCGCGAGCGTGGCATTGCCCATCGCGTGGGACGGCATCGCCAGCTTGGCTTCGTTGAGGAAGGCATCCGGGTTCGCCAACGCCACCGCACGCGAGCCCCCCTCAAGCGGGCCCAGATCGGCGGTGCCGATGATCACGCCGTCCGCGCCAAACGATGCGGGCACTGGCTTGGCGGCAAACGCGCGCGTCAGCCAACCTTCGCGCAAATACTGGTCGGAGCGCGATGCCGTGTCCCAGATCTCGATCGAGCGGAAGTGCGAGAGATTCGGTTGCGGATACGACAGCCCCTGCACCACCGACAATTCGCCCGCTTGCCACAGCGGCATCATCGCCTGCAACGACGGATGCAGCCCGTAGCGGTCATCCAACTGCAACACCTGCTCACGCTTGATGGCAATGCGCGGGCGCAGCGCGTAATACTGCGCACTCGTGTACGGCACCACGGTATTCAGCCCGTCGTTGCCGCCCTTCAGTTCAATAAGAATGAGCAGGTTGCCGTAGCCCTTGCGCCCACCTTGATCCCGCTGCCCCTGCGCAAAAACGACTCCAGGTACTGCGCCACCCATGCCGAACATGGCGCCTGCCTTGAGAAAATCGCGACGTTCCATGATGTGCTCCTGCAGAGGTGGCGTTACTTCAACTGATAAGCCGGGTCCATCATCAGCGTGCGCAGGTACGCCGTACCAGCCAGCTTGACGGGGATCGGCGCGGTCGGCTCAATGGGCAGCACCGCACGCTGGATCGAAATACGGGAGCCAAGCTGCGGCGGGTCATCCCCATCCGCACCGAATTGCGCCAACCACTTAGCCGAATTGAAGGACACCATCGTCTGCGACTGTGCGAGCTTGAAGCGCCCTTCCTGCCCCATGCCCTTGAGCGCCTGGCCTAGGCCCTGCACGTTGCCGCCCTCTTTCAACTCTTGGCGCATGGCCGCGACCATCACGCCAGGCTTCTGCGCCTGCGGGGGCGCTTTCATCTCGGTCGACCGGAACAACTGGTCGAGAAACTGCTTGCGCCCGAGCAGCGTGGTCGAGTTGATCCACGCATCGCCGCCGGGCCAGCCCTTCACATTGGGCGGCGCCAGCAGGTTCTGCCCAAGCTGCGCAGATTTGATCGCAAATGGCGTGGGGTCGGTGTACTGCACGTTGAACTGCTTGAGCGTGCCGACAATCATCTCGACGGGCGATTTCACCAGCGTCGCGCGCGACTGCGGTGCCCAGAATGCCGGCGTCACGAACAACTCACGCAACGCCACCTTGATGTCGTAACCGCTCGCGCGGAACGCATCGGCCACGTGCTGCACCTGTGGCGCATCCACTTCCGGCGAGACGAACTCATGCCAAAGCTTGGTGACGATAAAGGTGGCCGTCTCCGGGCGAGACAGCAGGATGTCGAGCATCTGGTCACCGTCGTAATCGCCGCTTTGGCCGAACACCGTTTTCGTGCCTGTGTCGTGAATCTGCGGGCGCCAGATGTAGGCGAAGTCGTGCTCGCGGTCGATACTCCAACCGGTATACGCGCGCGCCGCTTCCTTGATGTCTTGCTCGGTGTAATGGCCTTCGCCCAGCGTGAAGAGCTCCATCACCTCGCGCGCGAAGTTCTCGTTCGGCTTGCCCTTGCGGCTCTCGGCGCCATCGAGGTAGATCAGCATCGCTGGGTCTTTGCCGATGACATGCAGCATCGTGCCGAAGTTGCCTACCGCATTCTGACGCAGCAACACGTTCTGCCGGTACATCAACTGCGCGAACGGCACCTTCTGCGAGCTGGAAACGAAGTGGTTGTGCCAGAACAGCGTCATGCGCTCTGTCAGCGGCGACGGCGTCTTGATCATCTCGCCCATCCACCACGCGCGCAGTTCCAGCTCGTGCGCGGCATTCTGCTGGCGTGCGGCCTTGCGGGCGTCTTCGTCGGGCAGTTTGTTGTAGGGGGTGATCGGGTCGTTCACCCACGCTGGCGGCGCCTGGGTAGCCACGGTGCCGGTCTGGGCCAGTACGCGGTCGACAGCTTCGCGGTGGGTGAGTCCGGCGTAGGCGTCGAGTTCGCTCTCGGAAGGCGCAAAGCCGATGCGGGTGAGGAAGTAGCGTGCATCGTCGCGGTCCAGTCGCTGCTCTTCGGCGGCAGGTGCCTTGGCGTGCACGGTGTGGCGATGCGGCTTGTCCTGCGTTGCCGCGTGCGCGGGCTGCAGTGAGAGTGCGCCGGCAGCAGCCAGCGCGAAGAAAATGGTGGTACTACGGATTCGCATGTCGGTCCCCCGATCGACCCTACTGGCTTGCCGGGACAGCAACTGGCGCGCCGTTCCCCGACCCCTACCTAGCCGCCACGGTGGTAGATGTCCCGCGTGACGTCATAGATGTTCTGCCGCAATTGCTTGCGTTCCTCGGGAGACAGCTTGCGCTGTGGGGGTGGGCGGTCGGCGTTCTCACCACGGCGGTTTTCCATCGCGGCGGCACGACGGCTGCGTTCTTCACCGCCATGACCCCGCGCTGGACCCTGTCCACCCTTTTTTTCCTGCCCCCCGGCCTGCATTGCATGCCCGCCACCGAAAAAGCCACCGAATCCGCCAAAGCCACCGCGTTCGCCACGCGCGTGCGCCGACGAGCCGGCCGCGCAGAGGGCAAGTACACAGGTGAGCAGCGAGAGGCGCTGCCGAAACATCACTGAGCGATTCAAAAAAGGGAGTTGAGAAGCCACGTCCATGTTGCTGGAAACCGATGCGCCATGCATCATTGCGCGACAATCGATAACAAGCAACCACATTGCACGCCAGCCCCTATCCGGGGGCGACAGCGCCGAGCCCGTTGCGAGGAACTGCCAGGGCAGTGTAGCTGCGCGTCCTACAGACTGTTCGCGTGACTCGGTAAATAATGTAACCGTCTGTTTCAATTGGGCTTTTACCGCCTTCTGTTGTCCATTGGGCCCATGTTTTTGTCGTTACCATTAGCGCCATGGAAAATTCCGGTCAAAAGATTCTCGTCGTCGACGACGACCCCCGCCTGCGTGACTTGCTGCGTCGCTACCTGGGGGAACAGGGCTTCACCGTGCTGGTGGCGGAAAACGCCACGGCCATGAACAAACTCTGGCTGCGCGAGCGCTTCGACCTGCTCGTGCTCGACCTGATGATGCCGGGCGAAGACGGCCTGTCGATCTGCCGCCGCCTGCGCGGGGCCAACGATCAGACGCCGATCATCATGCTCACCGCCAAGGGCGAAGATGTGGATCGCATTGTCGGCCTGGAAATGGGCGCCGACGACTATCTGCCTAAGCCCTTCAACCCGCGCGAGTTGATCGCCCGCATCCACGCCGTGCTGCGCCGCCGCGGCCCGGCTGAGATTCCCGGTGCGCCGTCGGAGACGCCTGAAACCTTCGCCTTTGGCGATTTCGTGCTGAACCTGGCCACGCGCACACTCAAGAAGAACGACGAAGAGATCACGCTCACCACGGGCGAATTCTCGGTGCTCAAGGTGTTTGCACGCCATCCGCGCCAACCTCTATCGCGCGAAAAGCTCATGGAAATGGCGCGCGGGCGCGAATACGAAGTGTTCGATCGCAGCCTGGACGTGCAGATCTCGCGCCTGCGCAAGCTGATTGAGCCGGACGCCAGCAACCCCCGCTTCATCCAGACGGTGTGGGGCCTGGGCTACGTGTTCATTCCTGACGGCGCCAAGTAAGCGGGCGTTCTAGCAACCTCTTCTTTTCCGCATCCGACTTGCGCATCCCGCGTCCGGCCGCGTTGCGGCGTCTATTGATCAGTGTGTTCGGTTCGCTGTTCTGGCGAACCTTCATGCTGATCGCACTCCTGATTGCGATCTCGCTGGGCGTCTGGTTCCAGAGCTTCCGTATTTTTGAGCGTGAACCGCGCGCGCAGCAGATCGCCATGCAGGTGGTCAGCGTAGTCAAGCTCACGCGGGCGGCCCTGCTGTATTCCGACCCCGCCCGGCGGCGCTTCCTGCTGCTCGACCTTGTGCAGAACGAGGGCATCAAGGTCTACCCGCGCGAGAAGGAAGACGAATACCGCGAGCCCCACACCAACCCGTATCTGACGCAACTCGTGCAACAGGAAATCCGCAACCGGCTCGGCGCCGATGCGGTGATCGCCACGGCTGTCAATGACATTCCCGGCGTGTGGGTGAGCTTCCAGATCGAGGGCGACGATTACTGGGTGGCCATCAGCCCAGACCGTTTCGAGCACGTGCCGGGGCTGCAGTGGCTGTGGTGGTCGATGGCGGCGCTGGTGCTGTCGGTGCTCGGTGCGGCGTTCATTACGTCACGTGTGAACCAGCCGCTCAAACGTCTGGCGGATACGGCACGCGCCATCAGCGCGGGGGACGATCCGAAGGCGCTGCCCGAAGGCGGCGGCACCGAAGTGGCGCAGGCGAATCACAGCTTCAACCAGATGGTGCGCGACCTCAAGCAGCTTGAGGCCGATCGCGCCGTGATGCTGGCCGGTATCTCGCACGACCTGCGCACGCCACTCACGCGCCTGCGCCTGGAAACCGAGATGAGCCCCGTTGATGAGCAAACGCGTGAGTTGATGGTGGCCGACATCGAGCAGATGGACGCGATCATCGGCCAGTTCCTCGACTACGCCCGCCCCAGCGGTGAAATGCTCGAAGACGTGGATCTGACCGAACTCGTGCGCGACACGGCGCCCGTCTACTCCGCGCATGACGATATCGACCTCACGCTCAAGCTCGCGCCCGAAGCCATTGCCCGCTGCAACCGCATGGAAACGCAGCGCATTCTCGACAACCTGATCGAAAACGCCCGCCGCTACGGCAAGACACCCGGCACCGACCGCGCCGAAATTACCGTCAGCACATTCCTGCAAGGCAACGAAGTTGTGTTGTGCGTGGCGGATCGTGGCACGGGTGTGCCGGCTGACCAGCTTGCCTTGCTGACACGGCCGTTCTATCGGCTGGAGTCGGCACGCAGCGAGGCCAAAGGCGCGGGGCTCGGCATGTCGATCGTCAATCGCATCTTGCAGCGCAGCGGCGGCCGGCTCGTGCTGGAGAACCGCACGCCGCCCGACACCGGGCTGCTCGTCAGCGCCTGTTACACGCGCGGCTGATCCACCGGCCGCGGGCACATCCCCTGCTTTCCACCGCTGTCATGCGCTACCGCTGAGCTCGTGCAGCGGGCTGCGCTATGGCTGGCGTTGAGATTATCAATTAGCCGGTTGCGGATTCATCGCCAATACTGCAGCCGCAGGCTGTCTGCCCGCGCGTCCTTCGTCTCTCCGACCGCCTTTCTTCCCCCACCGGGCCGACGGCCGGTGAGCGTGTGTTTGCAAGCCCCATTGGGGGCCATTTGGGTGCCCCAGCCCGTTGCCACACCACTCCAGGAGAAGCTCATGAAGACCATTGGTGACAAGCTCGAACCGTTCAAGGTCGTCGGCGTCAAGCCGGGATTCAACAACCACGAGGAGAACGGCGAGTCGGCGTTCGAAGACATCACGGAAACCTCGTTCCCGGGCAAGTGGAAGGTCATCTTCTTCTATCCGAAGGACTTCACTTTCGTGTGCCCGACCGAGATCGTTGCCTTCGCCAAGCTGAACAACGATTTCACCGACCGCGACACCATCGTGCTGGGCGGTTCGACCGACAACGAATTCGTCAAGCTCGCATGGCGCCGGGAGCACAAAGATCTGAACAAACTCAACCAGTGGTCGTTTGCCGACACGACCGGCGCCCTGGTCGACCAGCTTGGCGTGCGCGAGCATGAGGCCGGTGTTGCGTTGCGCGCGACCTTCATTGTCGACCCGGACAACGTGATCCAGCATGTGTCGGTCAACAACCTGAACGTGGGCCGTAACCCGGATGAGGTGCTACGGATTCTCGATGGCCTGCAGACGGACGAGCTGTGCCCATGCAACCGCGCCATTGGCGGCGCCACGCTGTAACCGGAACGGCACTTGGCAAGCCCGCTCGCGCGGGCTTCGTTGTCTCAACAGGAGACGTGCATGGAATTTCTGCAGACGATCAAAGGGCTCATTCCCGACTACGCCAAGGACATCCGTTTGAACGTCGACGGCACCATTGGCCGGTCATCGCTTGAGGGCAACGACGCGGTGGGCGTGGCGCTGGCCGCCGCGTTCGCCGCCAAGAGCAAGGTGCTCGTTGATGCGATTCGCAATGCCGGTGTGCTGTCACCCGAAGAGACGAACGGGGCGCTCACGGCTGCTGCGCTGATGGGCATGAACAACGTCTGGTATCCGTTCGTCGAGATGGCGGACGATACGGACCTCTCGCAGCTGAAGGCGGAGTTGCGCATGAACGCCTATGCCAGCAACGGCGGCGTCGACAAGCGCCGCTTCGAAATGTATGCCCTGGCGGCGTCCATCGTCGGGAAGTGCCATTTCTGCATCAAATCGCACTACGACTTGCTAAAGGACCATCAAGGCATGAGCGCGCAGCAACTGCGTGATGTCGGGCGCATCGCAGCCGTGATCAACGCCGCTGCGCAGGTGATTGCGGCTGAATAGCCGTGGAGCGCGCTTAGTCCTGGTCGGCGCTTTCCGCGCGATAGATCAGCACCACAGCCTGCGCAACGATGCCCTCTTCCTTGCCTTCGAAGCCGAGCTTTTCGTTGGTTTTGGCCTTGACGTTGCAACGTTCGGGCGCGATGCCGAGGTCTTCCGCCAGATTAGCAACCATGCCCGGCACGTGTGGCGCAAGCTTGGGCTTTTGCGCAATCACCGTCGCGTCGACGTTGCCCACGGCATAGCCGGCCTTGTGCACGCGGCGCACGGCCTCACGCAGCAGCTCGCGGCTGTCCGCGCCCGCAAAGGCGGGGTCGGTATCAGGAAAATGCCGGCCGATATCGCCCAGGCCAGCCGCGCCGAACAGCGCATCGGTAATCGCATGCAGCAGCGCGTCGGCGTCGGAATGGCCAAGCAGGCCGCGTGTGTGCGGAATGTCTACGCCGCCGAGGATCAGCTTGCGACCCTCCACCAGCGCGTGCACGTCGTAACCTTGGCCGATGCGAATGTCCATCCAGTTCATGCTTGCGATGCCTCGTGATGTTGGTCTTACGTGTTCTGCGCGAGAATGGCCTCGGCGAGCGCGAAATCGTCGGGATATGTCACCTTGAAGTTGCGCAGCGCGCCCGGCACGAGCAGCGGCTTGTGGCCGACACCCTCAATGGCGCTAGCTTCATCCGTGACGATGCGTTGCTGCACAAGCGCGTCCCGCAAGGCGCGTTCCAATAGGCCTAGCGGGAACATCTGCGGCGTTTGTGCCTGCCACAGGCCGTCGCGCGGCACGGTGGCATCGATGTGCTGAGCGGCATCAGCACGCTTGAGCGTGTCGGCCACCGGCAGCGCCAGGATGCCGCCGACCGCCTGCGCCCCCTCTTCCACCGCGGCGATAAGGCGAGCGATCAGCGCGGGCGTGAGGCCCGGGCGGGCGGCGTCATGTACAAGCACCCAGTCGTCGTCATGCGCACCCAGGCCGCGCAAGGCCGCCAGCCCATGCGTGACCGATGCGTGGCGTGAATCGCCGCCGCAGTCCACCTCCACCAGCTTGGGCGCGTCGAAACCGCCATCGGGAAAGCGCTGCGTGAGCGGCTGTGCGCCGGGCGTGGTGACGATGAGTACCGTATCGACTTCGGGACTGGCCAGAAAGGCTTGTGCCGTATGCCAAAGCATCGGCCGCCCCGCGATCGCCTGATATTGCTTGGGCAGATCACCGCCGGCGCGCGAGCCGGTACCGGCCGAGGGAATCAGCGCAAATCGGCGTCGGCGAGGAAGGGAGGCGGGCATAAAGACGGGAAAGTCGGCGTGGGAGCAGCGTTTGCTAGGGTTTTGGCCCATCGCCAGCGCAGGATTCGCGCGGATTTTATAATACCGACCAGCGCCACGACACCCCGCCTGCAAATGCCGGCGGGGTGTCGTGCTTTGTCTTGCTCCCGACTCGACCCCATGTCCGACTTTTCGCTCTCTGCCCTGCCCGCCGTCAAACCGGGCGCGCGCTTTGTCTTCAGCGGCCTCCAGGGCGCGGCAGATGCCTTGCTGCTCGCGCGCTACCTGGAGCAGTATCGCGCCGCCGTGCCGATGCTGGCCGTGGTCTGCGCCAATGCCGTCGACGCCCAGCGCCTGGCTGAAGAACTGCGCTGGTTTGCCCCGCAGGCGCGCGTAAAGCTGCTGCCGGACTGGGAAACGCTGCCGTACGACAATTTCTCGCCGCACCAGGATCTGATCTCCGAGCGGTTGGCCACGCTGCATGACCTGCAGAACGGTGCGTGCGACGTCCTGCTGGTGCCGGCGTCGACGGCATTACAGCGCATCGCGCCGCCGTCGTTCCTGGCCGCCTACACGTTCTTCTTCAAGAAAGGCGAAAAGTTGGACGAGGCTGCGCTCAAGGCGCAATTCACGCTGGCCGGCTACGAGCACGTCAGCGCCGTCATGCGCCCCGGCGAATACTCCGTGCGCGGCGGCCTGATCGATCTGTTCCCAATGGGCTCGCCGCTGCCGTACCGGCTCGACCTGTTCGGCGACGAAATCGAAACCATCCGCTCGTTCGACCCTGACACGCAGCGCAGCCTCTACCCCGTCAACGAGGTGCGCCTGCTGCCGGGCCGCGAATTCCCGATGGACGAGGCCTCGCGCACCGCCTTCCGCGGCCGCTGGCGCGAAGTGTTCGAAGGCGATCCGTCGCGCTCGCCCATCTACAAGGACATCGGCAACGGCGTGCCAAGCGCTGGTATCGAGTACTACCTGCCGCTGTTCTTCGAAGAGACCGCCACGCTGTTCGACTACCTGCCTGGCACCACGCATCTGGCGTTCGTCGGCGACATCGAAGGCGCGGTGCGCCGCTTCTGGGCCGACACCACGCAGCGCTACAACTTCATGCGTCACGACCGCGAGCGGCCGCTGCTGGAGCCTGGCGCGTTGTATCTGGATGAAGAAGCGTTCTTCGTGGCGGCCAAACCGCATGCGCGCCTCGTCCTGCGCGCAGAACCCGGCGATGCGCCGCTCTCGCTTCCGCTGCCCAACGTTGCCGTCAACCGCCGCGCGGAAGACCCGCTGGTCAACCTCGAATCGTTCCTGATGCGCGGCAACTGCCGCGTGATGATCTGCGCCGAATCCGCCGGCCGTCGCGAAACGCTCGCGCAGATGCTCGCCGCCAGCGGCCTGCACCCCGAAGGTGTGGCGGACTTTGCCGACCTGCAGGCGGGCGACGCCAAGTTCGTGCTCGGCGTGGCGCCGCTGTACCAGGGCTTCATCCTGGGCGACGAACGCATCGCCATCATCACCGAAGCCGAGCTGTACGCGCAGACAACGCGCCGCGCCGGTCGCCGCAAGCAGGAACAGGCCACCGCCGTCGATGCAATGGTGCGCGATCTGGCCGAACTGAAGATCGGCGACCCGGTGGTCCACAGCGAACACGGCATCGGGCGCTATCAGGGGCTGGTCTCCGTCGACACGGGCAACGGCGAGGAAGAATTCCTCCACCTCGACTACGACAAGGGCAGCAAGCTGTACGTGCCGGTGCATCAGTTGCACGTGATCTCGCGCTACTCGGGTGCCGACCCGGAAACGGCACCGCTGCATTCGCTCGGTTCCGGCCAGTGGGAAAAGGCCAAGCGCAAGGCCGCGCAGCAGATTCGCGACACGGCGGCCGAGCTGCTGAACCTGTACGCACGCCGCGCACTGCGCCAAGGCTTCGCCTTCCCGCTCACGCCGGAGGACTACGTCAAGTTTGCCGAGAGCTTCGGCTTTGAAGAAACGCCGGACCAGGCCGCCGCCATTGCCGCCGTCATCGCCGACATGACCTCGGGCAAGCCAATGGATCGCCTCGTGTGCGGCGACGTCGGCTTCGGCAAGACGGAAGTCGCCCTGCGCGCTGCGTTCGTGGCGGTGATGGGCGGCAAGCAAGTCGCCATCCTCGCGCCGACCACGCTGCTGGCCGAGCAGCACTACCAGACGCTGGTCGACCGCTTTGCCGATTGGCCGGTGCGCATCGCCGAGATCTCGCGCTTCAAGAACAAGAAGGAAATCGATGGCGCTATCGAAGCCATCAACGCCGGCACCATCGACATCGTGATCGGCACGCATAAGCTGCTCTCGCCGGACGTGAAGTTCAACCGACTGGGCCTCGTCATCATCGACGAGGAACACCGCTTTGGCGTGCGCCAGAAGGAAGCGCTCAAGACGCTGCGCGCCGAGGTCGATGTGCTCACGCTGACCGCCACGCCGATCCCGCGTACGCTGGGCATGGCGCTGGAAGGCCTGCGTGATTTCTCGGTCATCGCCACCGCGCCGCAGAAGCGCCTGGCCATCAAGACCTTCCTGCGTCGCGAAGAAGACGGCGTGCTGCGCGAAGCCATCCTGCGCGAGTTGAAGCGCGGCGGTCAGGTCTATTTCCTGCACAACGAAGTCGAGACCATCGAGAACAAGCGCGCCAAGCTGGAAGAGCTGATTCCGGAAGCGCGCGTGGTCGTCGCCCACGGCCAGATGCATGAACGCGAACTCGAACGCGTGATGCGCGATTTCGTGGCCCAGCGCGCCAACATCCTGCTGTGCACGACCATCATCGAAACCGGCATCGACGTGCCGACCGCCAACACGATCCTGATCCACCGTGCCGACAAATTCGGCCTGGCGCAGTTGCACCAGTTGCGCGGCCGCGTCGGGCGTTCGCACCACCAGGCGTATGCATATCTGCTGGCACACGATCTGGACGGCCTGACCAAACAGGCGCAGCGTCGGCTGGAAGCCATTCAGCAGATGGAAGAACTGGGTTCAGGCTTCTATCTGGCGATGCACGATCTGGAAATTCGCGGCGCCGGCGAGGTGCTGGGCGACAAGCAATCGGGCGAGATTTCCGAGATCGGCTTCCAGCTCTACACCGACATGCTCAACCAGGCGGTGAAGTCGCTCAAGGCCGGCAAGGAGCCTGACCTGATGGCGCCGCTGGCAGCCACCACCGAGATCAACCTCGGCACGCCCGCCCTGCTGCCGCAGGACTATTGCGGCGACGTGCAGGAGCGCCTGTCGCTGTACAAGCGCCTGGCCAACTGCGAGAGTAGCGAGACCATCGATAACATCCAGGAAGAGCTGATCGACCGCTTCGGCAAGCTGCCGCCGCAGGCGCAGTCGCTCATCGAGACGCACCGTCTGCGCATCGCCGCGCAGCCGCTGGGCATTCGCAAGATCGACACGGGCGCGGAAGCCGTCACGCTGCATTTCGTGCCCAACCCGCCTGTGGACGCCATCAAGATCATCGACCTCGTGCAGAAGAACCGGCAGATCAAGCTGGCCGGGCAAGACCGTCTGCGTATCGAGAACATTCCTGCCGAAACGGCCGCGCTGGCGCAGACGATTCGCCACGCCATGCGGCAGCTGAGCTAACGCGCTAGCATCGCCCGATCAAAGAAAGAACCTAGAAGGACACACCATGAGCACCGCTCTCTCTACGCTCGATTGGACCCGCAAGCTGGTCAGCTTCGACACCACCAGCCGCGGCTCCAACCTCGCCTTGATCGAAACCGTGCGCGACTATCTGCGCGGCGTTGGGCTTGAATCGCATCTCTCGCACAACGACGAGCGCAATAAGGCCAACCTCTTCGCGACCATCCCAGCGGCAGACGGCAGCGTGCAAGGCGGCATCGTACTGTCGGGCCATACCGATGTGGTGCCCGTGGATGGCCAGAAGTGGGACAGCGATCCGTTCACGCCCGAAGTGCGCGACGGCAAGCTCTATGGCCGCGGTACGTGTGACATGAAGGGCTTCATCGCCTCGTCGCTAGCGCTGGTGCCGTCGCTGTTGCAGGCCAAGCTGCGCGAGCCGGTACATCTGGCGCTGTCGTACGACGAAGAAGTCGGCTGCGTGGGCGCCCCGCGCATGATCGAAGACCTGATCGCACGTGGCATCAAGCCTGCCGGCTGCATCGTGGGCGAGCCCACCTCCATGCGCCCCATCGTCGCCCACAAGGGCATCAACGCGTACCGCTGCCGCGTGCATGGGCGCGCCGCGCATTCGTCGCTCACACCGCAGGGGGTGAACGCCATCGAATACGCCGCGCGCATCATCTGCTTCGTGCGCGACTTGGCCGACGAATTCCGCGCCAAGGGCCCGTTCGATGACGCCTTTGATGTGCCGTTCACCACGGCGTCGACTGGCCTCATCAACGGAGGGATTGCGCTGAACACGATCCCGGCGCTGTGCGAGCTGGTGTTCGAATTCCGCAACCTGCCGGGCGTGGATGCGCCGGCCATCCGCGCACGCGTGGAGCGCTACGTGCGCGAGACTATCGAGCCCGCCATGCAGCGCGAACATCCGGACGCCCGTATCGAACTCGACGAGATTGCCGCCGCGCCATCGCTCGATGCGTCGGAGCAGGCCGCCATCACACAGCTCGTGCGCGCGCTGACCGAAGACAACGACAAGCGCAAGGTCGCCTACGGCACCGAGGCCGGCCTGTTCCAGCGCGCCGGTATCCCGGCTGTGCTGTGCGGCCCGGGCAACATCGAGCAGGCCCACAAGGCCAACGAATACGTGGAACTCGCCCAGCTCGACGCCTGCGACCGCTTCCTCGCCAAGGTGGCACGCAGCCTGATGATCGAGACCGCGTCCGCCTGACGCTTACACACCAACGCCTCACCTTTTGGTGGGGCGTATTCGATCGGGGCGTTCGCTACAATAGCGGGCTTCCCCGGCGCCTCTTTTCCTCCTCGCTCTCATGCCTGTCGTCCTGCAAAGCCTGTCGCCGCTGTCCCCTGGCGACATTGAATCCGTCCGCAGCCTGTTCGGTAGCGCCACGTACGAGATGCGCGCGCCCAACGTCGCCGCTATCGAGTGGGTACACGAGCTGCCCAGCGAACTGCGCGTTCAGCTCGACGCCATTTGCGCCAACCTGAAGCTGGACTACGCATGGATCCCCGACGAATGGACCTTCGGCGATTTCCGCGTACTGGCGATGGACATGGATTCCACGCTCATCACCATCGAGTGCATCGACGAGATTGCGGATTTCTGCGGGCTCAAGCCGCAGGTGGCCGCCATTACCGAAGCCTCGATGCGCGGCGAGATCAAGGATTTCAACGAGAGCCTGACGCGCCGCGTCGAGCTGCTCAAGGGGCTGGACGCCAGCGTGCTGGAGCGCGTCTACGTCGAACGCCTGCAGTTATCGCTGGGTGCCGAAAAGATGCTCAAGGCCGTGCAGGCGCTGGGTATCCGCACGCTGCTGGTGTCGGGGGGCTTCGAGTTCTTCACCTCGCGCCTGCAGGAGCGCCTGGGCCTTGACCGTACGCGCGCCAACACGCTGGAGATCGTCGACGGCAAGTTGACCGGCCGCGTGCTCGGCGAGATCGTCAACGCCGATGTGAAAGCCCAAACGCTCAAGGCGTTCTGCAAAGAGCTTGGCGTGTCGCCGGATAACGCCATCGCCATGGGCGACGGCTCGAACGATCTGAAGATGATGGGTGTGGCCGGGCTGTCGGTGGCGTTCCGCGCCAAGCCCATCGTGCAGGCGCAAGCGGACGTGGCGTTCAACGTGGTCGGGCTGGATGGGTTGTTGAATCTGTTCCCGCAACCATAGTCAGCCCCGCAACGGCGCCAAGCATCAGAAGCAGCAAGAAAGGCCGCCCCTAGGCTCGCCTTCGATTGCATCGGCGGAGACCTTCCGCCGATGCAGCGGCACCAGCGCAATGCCTCCATGCTCCACGACAACGCCTTTGTCTATCCGTCCGCGAGTCTGACCGGCCGACTCGCCAATCGAATCGTAGCGAACCGGTCGCTGCTGCGTGCGCGCCGCGCGTTGATGTCGCGGCTGCCGTTCCTCCAACTCGCCAGTGACGTTGAGAATGTCGTGTATTGCACGTGGGTCGTCGATGTTGCAGCCGTCGCGCCGCTGGTGCCACGCGGCGTCTCGCTGACAAATCGCAATGGTCGCACGCTGTTTACGGCACTCACCTACGCGCACCGGCACTTCGGCCCGCGCATTGCCGGCCCACTGCGGCGCCTGTTTCCCTCGCCGCTACAAAGCAATTGGCGCCTCTACGTCGACGCGCTGCCAGGCGGGGCACCGGTGGACGGTACGGTGCTATTCGTGAAAAACGTGTTTGATCACCCGCTCTACGCGCTCGGCAGCCGGCTCTTCAGCGATGCGCTGCCGTCGCACCTCGCTCAGCACTTCACGCATACCGTACAGAGCGGCCGCTACGAAACGCGGCTCTCGGCCGGCATTGGCAGTGCTCCGGATTTGCACTACGCGGCGCACGCGACGGACGATCGGACACTGCCTGATGTGTTTGCACCGTTCTTTAGCGGTTGGCAACATGCCGTGGCGTCCCTGACATTGCAGCATGCGGCAATCGTGCAGGTGGAAGACTGCAACCGTCTCGCATTGGCATCGATCGACTTGCCGATCGACGTCGGCGCGGTACAGCCGCTGAAAACGATCGGGCCGGTGGGCCACGGCGATTTCCTCGCCAGCATCGGCGCCACCGGCGAACCGATGTGCTTTGTCGTGCCCGACGTGCCGTTCCGCGTGCTGTCCGAGCGGCTGTTGTAGTGTTTGCGTGGCGGTGAGAGCCTGCATTCGAGGCGCCCTCAACGGCGCACCAATCTGCGTGGGGGCAGCAATGGCCGCCCTGACCCAATCACCTTGAAAAATCAGCCCTGCAGGTGAAGCTCCATCGCTTGCTTCAGGTCTGCAATCAGGTCGCGCGGATCTTCCAGGCCGATATACAGCCGCACGAAACCACCCGCGTTCTCCCAACCGGCCGGGGGCCAAGCAGTCGCCGTACGCATCGACGGGATGTTGTATGGCAGTGCCAGGCTGTTCGCCCCGCCCCACGAAAAACCGATCGCAAAGTAGCGCAAGCTTTCGATGAAGGCGTCGATCTGCGCCTGCGAATAGCGCTCGTGCAGCACGATCGAAAACAAGCCGCTCGCGCCGGTAAAGTCGCGCTTCCAGAATTCATGGCCGGGGCAGCTGGGTAGCGCCGGGTGCAGCACGCGCACGACCTCCGGCCGATCGGCCAGCCATTCGGCCACTTCGCGCGCGTGCGCATCGTGGGCGGCCAGACGCGTCGGCAGGCTCGGCAGGCCGCGCAGCACGAAATAGCAATCGTCGGCCGACACGCCCCACCCCATGCGCATACGCGTGGCCAGCAGCTTGTGGTGCAGTGCCTCGTCGTTGGTGATGGCAGCGCCCATCAGCACGTCGCTGCCGCCGGACTGGTACTTGGTCAGCGCTTGGACGGAGATGTCGATGCCATGCGCGAACGGTTGGTAGTACACGCCACCGCTCCAGGTGTTGTCGATGGCCGTGATCGCACCTGCTGCGCGCGCAGCTTCCGCGATGGCGGTGCAGTCCGGCACTTCCATCGTCACCGAGCCTGGCGCTTCCAGCCACACGAGCTTGGTGTTGTGGCGGATCAGGTCGGCAATGCCGGCGCCGATCATCGGATCGTAGTAGCGCACGGTGATGCCGAACTGTCGCGCCATCCATTCACCGTGATCGCGGTTCGGGCCGTACGCGTTGTCGGGCACCAGCACGTCGTCGCCGGACTTGATGAGCGCGAAGTACACCAGCGAAATTGCCGCGAGCCCCGATGGCAGCAGCAACGCATGCGAGCCACCTTCGATCTGCGCGAGCGCTTGGCACAGCGTGTCGGACGTCGGCGTGGCATGCAGGCCATAGCGCCAGTGCACCACACTGCCGCTACCAAAGGCGCGCATGTCGGCGAGGTTCTTGAAGACCACCGTGGATGCGCGATGCGTGGCATGCGAGAACGCCGCAAAGCCGGCCGGAACCTGCAGGTCCGGGTGCACAGCCTGGGTGGCAGGAAACATGGGCGGGAGCTTGGTGTCGTCGGTCACGGGCAATTCCTGGAATTCCTGGTGCGTGGCGAATGAGCGGCGGCTGGCCGTTGACCCGGCAGCTTACCAGTGCGCGCCAGATCGCGCGGGGTTAACCGGCGGCAACACGGGCGCGGGAGCGATCGTCCCAGGGCTTGCGGGTACCAAGGGTGTCGCGGCCACGGCAGCGTTGCTGTTGGCGGTGGCATCGTACGGCGGAATCACCACCACCGCGACGGGCCGCAGCACAAAGGGCAGCGTATGGCCGTCGTGGGCCACGTCCGTCCATGTGCCTCGCACGATGCCGTGACCGTCGATGGCGCCTTCCCACGTGCCGGTGACGTGCGTGCCGTCATCCGACTCTTCCATGAGAAAGCCGCCGTTCTCATATTCGCCGGTTACGAGACGCACGCCTGGCGCTTTGCCGGCAATGTATTCGCCGTGGACGCTGTCGATTTCACCGGTCTTGCGGCCAAGGCGCATGTGGATCGGCATGTCGCCAATCACACCGGTGTAGACGGGATATTTCGCGTAGTCGGGCTGCGGTTGCAGCACGCGGGCCGGCTCGGTTTGGACAGAGAAGCCATTGCCAGCCTTGGCGGCTTGCGCGGCGCGCCGTTTGTCGCCGTCGGCGATGGCACGGTTCAAGCCAAGGTCGGCCGGCTGCACGTTCATGCTGCCGGTCGACACGTCATAGCCGTTGTTGGCGACCGGCGTCTGGGCAGACACCGGCGCCGCGCCTGTGGCCAGCACGAGCGCACACAGCGCGCCAGCCGGCCACATCAGGCGTTCAATCGAAACGCTGCGTTCAGATGCGTTCAAACACCGCCGCAATGCCTTGTCCTCCACCAATACACATGGTCACCAGCGCGTAGCGACCACCAATGCGCTGCAGCTCGTGCAACGCCTTCACCGTAATCAAAGCCCCCGTTGCGCCAATCGGGTGGCCGAGCGAGATGCCCGAGCCGTTCGGGTTGACCTTGGCCGGGTCCAGGCCCAGTTCCTTCGTCACCGCGCAGGCTTGGGCTGCGAATGCTTCATTCGCCTCGATCACGTCGAGGTCCTTGACCGTCAGCCCCGCGCGCTCCAGCGCCTTGCGGGTGGCCGGCACGGGGCCAATACCCATGATCTTCGGCTCCACACCAGCGTGGCCATACGAAACCAGCCGCGCCAGCGGCTTGAGACCGCGCTTCTCCGCTTCCGAGCGCTCCATCAGCACCAGCGCCGCGCCGGCATCGTTCAAGCCCGAAGCATTGCCAGCCGTCACCGTGCCGTTTTCCTTCGCGAAGACCGGCTTGAGCTTGGTCATGTCGTCGATGGTCGCGTCGTGGCGGACATGCTCATCGGTATCGAACTGGATGTCACCCTTGCGCGATTTGATCGTCACCGGAACGATCTGGTCTTTGAAATAGCCCGCCTGGATGGCGCGAGAGGCGCGCTGGTGCGATTCCAGCGCGGTCTGGTCCTGCTGCTCGCGGCTGATGCCGAATTCGCGGGCGACGTTTTCCGCCGTCACGCCCATGTGGATGGCGTGGAACGGGTCATGCAGTGCGCCGAGCATCATGTCGACCATCTTGGCGTCGCCCATGCGCGAGCCCCAGCGGGCCGCGGGTGCGAGGTACGGCGCGCGGCTCATGCTCTCGGCACCGCCGGCAATGGCGATATCGGCATCGCCCAGCAGAATGGTCTGCGCGGCGCTCACCACGGCCTGCAGGCCCGAGCCGCACAGGCGGTTGACGTTGAATGCGGGCGTCTCGGCCGACACACCACCATTCACGGCTGCCACACGCGACAGATACATGTCGCGCGGTTCCGTGTTGATGACGTGGCCGAACACCACATGGCCGACGTCCTCGCCCTTCACGCCGGCGCGGGCCAGCGCCTCGCGCACGACCAGCGCGCCCAACTCGCACGGCGCCACGTCCTTCAGGCTGCCGCCAAACGTCCCGATTGCAGTGCGAACGCCGCTGACCACCACCACTTCACGTGCCATTGCTGTCTCCTGTGTCATCAGAATTGGATGGCGGCCAGTATAAACGCACGACCGTTCGCAAATTTTAGGTAGGACTACCTAACGAGGCGTACCCGATGCGCCTGTGCTTAGACCTCACCCCACAGGTCGTGTCCATCCGCGCCGGTAATCTTGACCGACACGAAATCGCCCGCCTTGTAACGCTTGTACGGCTTGGACGGCGGCGCGATGTAGACGAGACCGTCAATTTCCGGCGCATCCGCCGAAGAGCGGCCGATACCGCCATCCTGGTTCACCTCGTCGACCAGCACGCGCAGCGTCTTGCCGACCTTGCGCTGAAGGCGGCGGGCAGACACACGCTCGGCCACTTCCATGAAGCGGGCACGGCGCTCCTCACGCACCTCGTCAGGCAACGCGCCCGGCAGGTCGTTGGCCGTCGCGCCTTCCACCGGCGAGTAGGCAAAGCAACCCACGCGATCCAGCTCGGCCTCGGCGATGAAGTCGAGCAGCGTCTGGAATTCTTCTTCCGTCTCGCCCGGGAAGCCTGCGATGAACGTGCTGCGGATGGTGAGCTCGGGGCACACCTCGCGCCAGGCGCGGATGCGATCGAGCGTTTTCTCGGCATTGGCCGGACGCTTCATGCGCTTGAGCACATCCGGGTGCGCATGCTGCAGCGGCACGTCGAGGTACGGCAGCACTTTGCCCTCGGCCATCAGTGGCATCACCTCGTCCACGCTGGGGTACGGATAGACGTAATGCAGGCGGACCCACGCACCATACTCCGAAGCCAGTTCGCCCAGCGCGGCCACCAGCTCGGTCATGCGGGTCTTCAGGGGACGGCCATTCCAGAAGCCCGTGCGGAACTTGACGTCGACGCCGTAGGCGCTGGTGTCCTGCGAGATGACGAGCAACTCCTTCACGCCGGCTTTCAGCAGGTTTTCCGCCTCCAGCATCACTTCGGCCACCGGGCGCGACACCAGATCCCCGCGCATCGACGGGATGATGCAGAAGCTGCAACGATGGTTGCACCCCTCGGAAATCTTCAGATACGCGTAGTGCTTGGGCGTGAGCTTGATGCCTTGCGGCGGCACGAGGTCGATGAATGGGTCGTGCGGCTTGGGCAAGTGCGTGTGCACCGCTTCCATCACTTCGCCCAGCGCGTGGGGGCCGGTCACGGCCAGCACCTTCGGGTGCACGCTGGTAATGATGTCCTGGCCGGCAGCGTCCTTCTTGGCGCCCAGGCAACCAGTCACGATCACCTTGCCGTTCTCGGCCAGTGCCTCGCCAATCGCGTCCAGGCTTTCCTGCACGGCCTCGTCGATGAAGCCACAGGTGTTGACGACCACCAGGTCCGCCCCGCCGTACGTGCCGGAGATCTCATACCCCTCAGCGCGTAGTTGGGTGATGATCTGCTCGGAATCGACCAAAGCCTTGGGGCAACCAAGACTGACGAACCCCACCTTGGGGCTCTGGGTACTGACGTCGGACATGGGAACAACCTGATGTGGGGAGAGGATTTGCGCTCTGCACACCGGGTGTGCCGCGCGGTTGCGTATTTTAACCGTTCGCCGCGCTCGGGCGACCAAGCTGAAGCCGCATCTGTTCGCGCATCTGCTCAATCACGCGCTCGATTTCCATCGCGTCCTGCAGACGGCGGATCGCATCGTGCAGCTCCGCGGCCTGTGGCCACGTCCGCTTCAGATAGCTAAGCCAGAGTTTGACGCGGCCGTGCTCGTGCTTGGCTTGAATGCGCGCATGCAGCTTCTTCAGATAATCAGCGAGATAACCAAGCACGATCGGCCATTCAGCGGCGGACGGCGCTTGCTGCATCTGCCCGCGAATGCGCTGGGCGAGGAATGGATCGGATACGGCGCCACGGCCAATCATCACGTCATCACAGCCGCTGACGGCACGGCAGCGCTCCCAGTCGGCAACGGTCCAGACTTCGCCGTTGGCGGTCACGGGAATGCTCACCGCATCGGCAATACGCGCGATCCAATCCCAATGCGCGGGCGGGCGATAGCCGTGATCGCGGGTGCGGGCGTGCACGACCAGCGATTCGGCACCGCCTTCGGCCAGCGCCGTCGCACAGTCAATCGCCCGCGAGGTGTCGGAAACACCGAGCCGCATCTTGGCCGTTACCGAAATGTGGGCTGGCACCGCAGTCCGTACGGCACACACGATGTCGTGCAGCACTTCCGGTGTAGCGAGCAGCATCGCGCCACCGCCATGCCGATTCACGACCTTGGCCGGGCAGCCGAAGTTCAGATCAACCCCATGCGGCGACAGGGTCGCGGCATAGGCTGCATTGCGGGCCAGCCATTCCGGATCACTGCCGAGGAATTGGATGACCATCGGCGTGCCGCTGGCGGTATAGCCACCGTTGGCGATTTCCGGCGTTTCACGCTCGTAGGTACGAAAAGGAAGCAGCGAGCCCGTCACCCGAACGAACTCCGAAACGCAGCCGTCATAGCCGCCGGCCTGGGTCAGCACGTCACGCATGACGAAATCCGCAACCCCTTCCATTGGGGCGAGCAAAAGCCGACTCATGGCAAAACGGAGGACAACCGGCGTGCTGGCCGGGGGCGGACATCAAACATGAGAGACCGAGGCGGGAAACATGATCGTCGATGAGACGCATGCCTCACCTGAAGGGCAGCTATTTTACCTTGCCGCCCTATCTCGCAGGCCCCAAATAAAAAGGCGAACCGCTATGCGATTCGCCTTACCTTGTCAGCCGCCGGAGCTTACTTCTTTTCAGGTGGCTGGTTGAACGGGAAAGTCCCGAACATGTTCTTGGCTTGACTCTGCATCTGCTCCTGCATCTGCACGAACAGGTTCTTGCTCTGCTCGATGTAGTTGCTCATCATGCCTTGCATCATTGGCCCCTGCATGTTCATGAACTGCGACCACATGTCGGGGTTGAAGCTGTTGCCGCTGTACAGATCCTTCGAGTTCTCGGCGAGCTTGCTTTGGATGTCGACAAACGCCTGGATGTTCTTTTCCAGATAGGTGCCCATCATCCCCTGCATGGCGTTGCCGTAGAAGCGGATGATCTGCGCGAGCATGGAGCCGGAGAACATCGGCACACCCCCGGTTTCCTCTTCCAGGATGATCTGCAGCAGGATGCTGCGAGTCAGGTCTTCGCCGGATTTCGCGTCGACCACGCGAAATTCCTCGGTTTCCATCACGAGCTGCTTCACGTCTGCCAGCGTGATGTACGTGCTGGTCTGCGTATCGTAGAGCCGGCGGTTTGGATATTTCTTGATCAGCCGTTCAGTGCCCTTCTTGCTGGTGGCCATCATGCCTTTCCGTGTTGGCGATGCTGCTGCGGTGCAGCCGATGCAGTGCGAGATGACTGCACCGGGCGGTGCAGCAAAACGCGGTTGCGCGACTGTGTCGATTCGCATTGTGCGAATGCTTCAATGCAAATTCAGCGCAGATGCATCCAGTTATGATCGGACGCCCCGTGTCTCCCTGCGGAGCGCCTCCGTGGTTGGATTCTATGCGGATCGCCCTGCAAAGAAAAGGCGACCTCCCCCGGTAAAAACCCGCAGCATTTTGATACGATCGCCGCACCTGAACCGTGGTGGCACAAGCGCAAAAAACGACTGCTGCGATGCAATTGAGCGCCGCAGCACTGCAAACAAACCAAGGGGAAAATTGCTGCGCCGATGCTGCAGCAACGCCGCAGCATCGGCGTCGAGCGGTCAGCCCATGTGCAGGCCGCCGTTGAGGGAGAAGTCCGCGCCCGTGGAGAAGCCGGATTCTTCGGATGCCAGCCATGCGCAGATCGAGGCGATCTCGGTGGGCTCGCCCAGGCGCTTGACCGGGATCGTGGCGACGATCTTGTCGAGCACATCCTGACGAATCGCTTTCACCATATCCGTAGCGATATAGCCCGGCGACACGGTGTTGACCGTCACGCCTTTGGTGGCCACTTCCTGTGCCAGCGCCATCGTGAAGCCATGCAGGCCGGCCTTGGCCGTCGAGTAGTTCGTCTGGCCGAACTGACCCTTCTGACCATTCACCGACGAGATATTAATAATGCGGCCCCAGCCACGGTCCGCCATGCCGTCGATAACCTGCTTGGTCACGTTGAACAGCGACGTCAGGTTGGTGTCGATCACGGCGTCCCAATCGGCGCGGGTCATCTTGCGGAACACCACATCGCGCGTAATGCCGGCGTTGTTGATGAGCACGTCCACCTCGCCCACCTCAGCCTTGACCTTGTCGAAGGCGGCCTTGGTCGACTCCCAATCGCCGACATTGCCTTCGGACGGAACAAAGTCGAAACCCAGTGCCTTCTGCTGTTCCAGCCACTTCACCTTGCGCGGCGAGTTCGGGCCGCACCCTGCAACAACGGTAAAACCGTCGCGCGCCAAGCGCTGGCAAATCGCCGTTCCAATACCGCCCATGCCGCCGGTGACGTATGCGATGCGTTTGGTCATGTCCACTCCTGGTCCTTGTTGTTAGAGCCGCCCGGCCGTTTGCTGGGCGGAAATGCTCGGTGTGTCTCGGATCGGCGCATGCGACTTTTGTTCCACATTGCGCCCATCCCATCCGCAAAAAAATTACGGGCGCTCAACCGCCAGCGCCACGCCCATGCCGCCGCCAATACACAGCGAGGCCAGGCCCTTCTTCGCGTCGCGCTTCTGCATTTCGTGCAGCAGCGTCACCAGGATGCGGCAGCCCGAAGCGCCGATCGGGTGGCCGATAGCAATCGCACCACCATTGACGTTGACCTTGGACGTATCCCAGCCCATTTGCTGATGCACGGCCAGCGCCTGCGCAGCGAATGCCTCATTGATCTCCATCAGGTCCAGATCGTCCACCGTCCAGCCTGCGCGCGACAGGCAACGCTTGGATGCCGGCACCGGGCCCATCCCCATCACCTTCGGGTCCAGGCCGGCGCTGGCGTATGCACGGATCGTCGCCAGCGGCGTCAGGCCGAGTTCCTTAGCCTTGGCAGCAGACATCACCACCACAGCGGCTGCGCCGTCGTTCAGGCCCGAAGCGTTGGCGGCCGTCACAGTACCGGCCTTGTCGAAGGCCGGCTTCAAGCCAGCCATCGAATCCAGCGTCGCACCGTGGCGGACGAACTCATCCTGCGTAAAGGCGATCGGATCGCCCTTGCGCTGCGGAATCAGGATCGGAACGATTTCGTCGTTGAAGCGGCCAGCCTTTTGCGCGGCTTCCGCCTTGTTCTGCGAAGCGACGGCAAACTCGTCTTGCGCCTCGCGCGTGATGCCGTACTCCTTGGCAACGTTCTCCGCGGTGATACCCATGTGGTACTGGTTGTAGACGTCCCACAAGCCGTCCACAATCATTGAGTCGATGAGCTTGGCGTCACCCATGCGGAAGCCGTCGCGCGAGCCCGGCAGCACGTGCGGCGCGGCAGACATGTTCTCCTGCCCGCCGGCCACGACGATATCCGCATCACCCGCAATGATGGCGTTCGCCGCCAGCATGACGGCCTTCAGGCCCGACCCGCACACCTTGTTGATGGTCATGCCGGGAACCATGTTGGGCAGCCCGGCCTTGATGACGGACTGGCGTGCCGGGTTCTGGCCCGAGCCGGCCGTCAGCACCTGGCCCATGATGACTTCGCTCACCTGCTCCGGCGACACCTTGGCGCGTACCAGGGCCTCGCGGATAACGGCCGCGCCAAGGTCAGGCGCAGCAATCTTCGCCAGCGAGCCGCCAAACTTGCCCACGGCGGTACGTACCGCCGATACGATCACAACATCGGTCATTTTGCTTACCTTCCACATTCAAGAGAGAGTCGTGGGAACCGTCAGCGGCCGTAGCCGCCGCGGCAACGGGGGTCCATGCGCGCGATCTTACGCTTTCTGTTTGACGTAGCGGCCGGGTGCGGGCTCGATCTCGGGGTAGTCCGCATTGCCGTAGCGCTTAGGCGCCGCCTTCTGCGCGCCAGCGTGCGAGGCCAGCCAGGTTGACCAGTCCGGCCACCAGCTGCCCGGGTGCTCCTTGGCGCCCTCAAACCATGCATCCGCGGTTTCGGGCAGTTTGGTATTGATCCAGTGCGAGCGCTTGTTCGCAGCAGGTGGGTTAATGACGCCCGCAATGTGGCCCGACGCACCCAGCACGAAGCGGCGCTCGCCCTTGAGCAGCGGTACGGATGCATACGCCGACTGCCAGGGAACGATGTGATCCTCGCGTGAACCGTAGATATAGACTGGCGCCTTGATCTTGCCGAGGTCCACGGGCGTACCATTCACGCGCAGCTTGCCCGGCGTCTTCAGATCATTCTGCAGATACGTGTGGCGCAGATACCAGCAGTACCACGGGCCCGGCAGGTTGGTCGAATCACCGTTCCAGTACAACAAATCGAACGGTGCGGGTGTCTTGCCCTTCAGGTAATTTTCGACGACGTAGTTCCAGACCAGATCATTCGGGCGCAGGAACGAGAACGTGTTCGCCAGCTCCACGCCACGCAGCAGGCCCGGGCCTGTGGGAGCGTTGGCGCCGATGGTCTTCTCCCGCATTTCCACCTGGGCCTGGTCGACGAAGACATCGAGGATGCCGGTATCGGTAAAGTCCAGCAGCGTCGTCAGCAAGGTCAGGCTCGCGGCAGGATGCTCGCCGCGCGCAGCCAGCACAGCCAACGCGGTGGACAGGATCGTGCCGCCCACGCAGAAGCCCAGTGCGTTGATCTGATCCTGACCGGAAATCTCGCGCGCTACGCGAAGCGCCTCAATGGCACCGCCCTCGATGTAGTCGTCCCACGTGCGGGACGCCATGCTTGCATCCGGGTTACGCCACGAAACCAGGAATACCGTATTGCCCTGCTCCACCGCATAGCGCACCAGCGAGTTGGCCGGCTGCAAGTCGAGGATGTAGTACTTGTTGATGCACGGCGGCACCAGCAGCAGCGGCCGCGCATACACCTTGGCCGTCAGCGGTTTGTATTGGATGAGCTGGAAATAGTCGTTCTCGAAAACGACTGCACCCTCGCTGTTGGCCACGTTGCGGCCAATCTCGAAGGCGGTTTCGTCCGTCTGCGAAATCTTGCCGCGCTCCATGTCCTGCAGCATGTTCAGAATGCCTGTACGCAGGGATTCTCCGCGCGATTCGATCAGATGCTTCTGCGCTTCCGGATTGGTCGCCAGGAAGTTGGACGGCGACATGGCGGCCGTCCATTGCGAGACGGCAAAGCGCACGCGCTCACGCGTCTTGGCGTCGGCCTGCACGGCATCGGCCATTTCCATCAACGTGCGCGCATTGAGCACGTAGAACGCAGCAGCATAGCCGTAGAGCGGGCTCTTGCGCCATGCATCGTTCGAAAAACGGCGATCGGACGGCGCCACGGCCTCGGCGCTTTCGCCAGTGCTCATATGGCGCCAGATCTGCAGCCACTCTTCGAGATATTTTTGCTGGATTTCTGCCAGTCGCTCGGGCGGAATCAGTGCGAAGGGCACGGTGCCCTCGCCCACTTGCCCGCCGTTGAACTGACCGAAACCCGGCGCGGTGGCACCGGGTTGGGCAAAGGCACCCGCAAAGGCTTGCCATTGCTTGAACTGCTCCGCCCACTGCGCTGGGTCCGACAAGCCCTGCCAGGGGGCTTGAGTGTGGGCGCTAGATGCTTTGGAAGATGTCGATTGACGCGATGCCATAGTGCCCTCGATGCGTACGATAGACGCCGCTCCATTCGGAGAAGCGGCGCAAATCGCAGTATTGCGGGGCATTGTTGCCTTGCCGTTTCAAGGCTGTCAATCAGAGGAACCTGATGATTGGCCGAAAACCTTGATCCAGCGCGGGTTTTGCCGCATCCCCTTGAGCACTGGCATCGGCCAAATGGTTAAGCGCGGCGGCGGGCTATGTACCAAGCGGCACGGTTTCATGCGAGACTGCCCCATTGCGCCAACGCCGGGGCCGTTCCCCATGTATATCGTCGCAATCGCCTGGCTGTATGTCGTGCTGATGATGTCGTTGACTGAGCAATCGTGGGTCGCCGGCATCAGTACATTTGTTTTGTATGGCGCGGCGCCACTGGCGCTTTTCCTGTGGATCGTCGGCTATCCCGCACGCAAACGGCGGCGCCAAGCGCAGGAGCAAGCTGAGCACAAGGCAAACGCCGCCACCTCGGGCGACAGCGCCGCTTAAGCCATCATTCAGCCCGCCAGATCAGCGTGGCCATGCGACCGGTTGTGCGATCACGGCGGTAGGAATAGAAGCGTTCAGCGTCAGTCATCGTGCACAAACCGCCGCCATATACGTCCGTGCAACCTACGCGCGCCAGCCGCAGTCGGGCGAGTGCGTAGAGGTCGGCAAGAAACTTTCCCTCGCCTTCACCTTGCACAAACGCAGCCTGGGTGGCAGGCAACTCGTTTGGTTGGGCCGCATCAATAAAGGCTTGACGCACCTCGGCACCCACCTCGAAGCAAGAGGGACCGATGGCCGGGCCAAGCCACGCGAGCCATGTCGGGTCAGCTTCCTGGCCGCAGGCGCGTAGCCGTTGTGTCATCGCGTCGACCGTGCGCTCGATCACGCCGCCGCACAGGCCGCGCCATCCGGCATGCGCAGCACCCACCGTCACGCCGCGGGCATCGCTCAGCAACACCGGTAGGCAATCGGCGGTCATCACCACGCAGACGCGGTCTCGCCAGGACGCGACGGCTGCGTCGGCAACCACGGGCGTCGACGTATTGACGAGCTGATCAAGGTCGGCCACACCGGTGCCGTGCACCTGTTCCATCCAAACAGGCTCGGCAGGCAGCGCCGTACGCAGCATGCGGCGATTCTGCTCAACGGCCTCGGGTGCATCGCCCACGTGCGAGCCGAGGTTCAGCCCGCCCGACAGGCCGCCAGCTAAACCATAAGGGCCAGCGCTGACACCACCCAGGCGCGTTGTCGCCAGCGCCTTCACGCGCGGATGCGCCGGCCAGTCGGGAACGATCCAATCAGGTGAAGTCGACATCGGGGTCCAGGTCCAGCGCTTCCATCAGTTCGGCGAAATCGTCGGGCACCGGCGCTTCCCAATGAACCGACTTGCCCGACGCGGGATGCACCAAGCCCAGGCGCACCGCATGCAATGCCTGCCGCGCAAACGGCACCGGCAGCGGCGCCTTGATCGTCTGCGGCTGGCCACGACGGAAGTTTCGCGTGTACACCGGATCGCCCAGCAGCGGATGCCCTTCCGATTCAAAGTGCACGCGGATCTGGTGCGTGCGCCCCGTCTCCAGCTGGCAGCGCACAAGGGACACCTGCGCCCGCCCCACGTCCACCACATCCAGTGTCTTGAAATGCGTGCGCGCCGGTTTGCCGCTGGCCGTTTCGATGATGGCCATGCGCGTACGGTCGCGCGGGTCACGGCCGATCGGGGCGTCGATGGTGGCCTCTTCCGGAGTCTCGCCCCACACCAGCGCGAGGTAGGTCCGCTTGACGGTACGCGCCTGCAACTGGCGCACAAGGTCGGTTTGCGCGGGCAGCGTTTTGGCGACGACCATCAGGCCCGACGTTTCCTTGTCGAGCCGATGGACAATGCCCGCGCGCGGCAATTCCACGGCCGCCGGATAGCGATGCAGCAGCCCATTGAGCACGGTGCCGCTCCAGTTGCCGGCAGCCGGATGCACGACCAGCCCGGCGGGCTTGTTGATGACGAGCAGCGTGTCGTCTTCGTACACCACGTCAAGGTCGATCGGCTCCGCCACGAAGGCGTTCTCGTCAGCCGCGCGCTGCGGCACGACCTCGATGCGGGCGCCGCCGGACACTGCGGCACGCGGGCGCACCGCCGCGCCATCTACGCGTACAGCGCCGGCGTCGATCCATTGCTGCAGGCGGCTGCGGGAGTAATCGGGCAGCAGCTTGGCCAACGCCTTGTCCAGGCGTTCGCCATGCATGGCCTCGGGAATCTCCACGATGATCGGCTCGGCTGCTTGAACCGGCCCGGCAACAGGCAGGTCGAGTGCTTCATCGTCGAGTGCCTCATCGGTGTCCTGCGCGATTTCCTGCGCAGTGAGGGAAACGTCAGCCGCTGCGTCGTCCGACACAGGGCTTGGGCTATAATCCTTGGTGCGATTTTTCATTCAAAAAAGGTGCCCATGTCGGTCACGAGCGTAAAGCAGGCGCGTATTGATGGTCGTTTCGGCGGTCGAATCCGCGCGCAAATCGGAGCAGTGTTGGTGGCAGGTGCATGCCTTGCCATCTCGGCCTGCGGCATCCTGCCGGAACAGCAAGACGAAACGGCTGGATGGTCGGCCAACAAATTATATTCGGAAGCGAAGGACTCACTGAACGGCGGCGACTACGCCAAGGCCGTCAAGTACTACGAGAAGCTCGAAAGCCGCTATCCGTTTGGCCCGTTCGCTCAGCAAGCACAGATCGAAACCGCCTACGCCAACTACAAGGATGGCGAAACCGCTGCTGCACTTGCTGCGGTCGATCGCTTCATCCAACTGCACCCGAATCACCCCAGCGTGGATTACGCCTACTACCTCAAGGGCCTGATCAACTTCAACGACAACCTGGGCTGGCTCGGCCGCTTCTCGAACCAGGATCTGAGCGAGCGCGATCCGAAGGCTGCGCGTGCCGCCTACGATGCGTTCAAGACGCTGGTCACGCGTTTCCCGAACAGCAAGTACACGCCGGACGCGACTCAGCGCATGCAGTACATCGTGAACGCGATGGCCGAGCATGAAGTGGGCGCGGCGCGCTACTACTACCGCCGCGGCGCCTATCTGGCCGCCGTCAACCGCGCGCAGGACGCCATCAAGGATTACGACCGCGCACCGGCTGTGGAAGAAGCGCTGTACATCATGATGAAGTCGTACGAGGCGCTGAACATGAAGGACATGCGCGACGACACCGAACGCATCATCAAGCAGAACTACCCCAACAGCGATTTCCTCGCTTACGGCCAGCGCAAGAAGAACAAGCCCTGGTACCAGTGGTGGTAAGCAACGCCTGAACAGCACCAACAAAAAACCCGGTCAATCGGCCGGGTTTTTTGTTGGCGTCCGCACATCAGGCCTCGGCATCGCTAGCGGGCGGATCATCGGAAACCGATCGCAGGGAGCGCAGAAAGTCGGCCGCTGTGTCAGCCTCGCGCGTCCGTTTGAATGGCGGCAGGCTTTGCCAGATCTGGCGGCCGTAGTTTTTTTCCACCAGACGCGGGTCGCAGATCATCAGCACGCCGCGATCTGTCTCCGAACGAATCAATCGCCCTGCCCCCTGCTTGAGCGTGATCACCGCGTGCGGCAACTGATGCACGGCAAACGGGCTCAGCCCCTTCTTTTCCAGCGCCTCCATGCGGGCACTGAGCACCGGATCATCCGGCGGGGCAAACGGCAGCTTGTCGATGACGACGAGCGACAACGCCTCGCCGCGCACGTCCACGCCCTCCCAGAAACTCTGGCTGCCAATCAGCACGGCATTGCCCAGCGCCCGGAAGCGGTCGAGCAGTTCGGTGCGGCTCGCCTGGCCTTGCACGAGCAGCGGGAAATCCCAGCCGCGCTGCGCAAACTCGTCGGCCAACCGTTCGGCTGCGCGGTTGACGGCACGCAGCGTCGTACACAGCAAAAACGTCTTGCCACCCGCCGCTTCGATCAACGGCAAGGTGGCGTCGAGCACTGCGTCGGTAAAGCGCGGATCGCTCGGCTGCGGCAGATCGCGTGGCACGTACAGCAAGCCTTGCGATGCATAGTCGAATGGGCTATCGAGCGTCATCGAGCGATTGCGATCGAGACCAAGCTGCGCCGCGTAATGCGTAAAGTTGCCGCGCACCGACAACGTGGCCGAGGTGAAGATCCACGCCCGCGGCTGCCCAGCACGTTGGCGCGAGAAGATCGGCGCAATCGACAGCGGCGTCAAGTGCAGCTGAACCGAATTGGCAAACACCTCAACCCAGCGCACGCGTTCATCGACAGGTGCTGCCGTTTCACCCGCGTCGTCACCCTCTTTCTTGGGGGCTTGGGGCGGCTTGGGGTCGACCCACGCTTCCAGCTTTTCACACAGCGCGATGGCGCGACGGTGGCATTGCTCGATGGTCTCGGCGCGTTCGGCCTGCGACTCCAGCGCGCCCGTGAAATCCGAAAGCGCTTGCTCCAGCTTCGGCAGCACCTCATAGAACGGCTTGGCGATCGCGGCATCGTTGTCGATCTGCTTGATCGACAGGCGCGAGCCATCCTGGCGGAAGACGAGGCGCAGGTCACGCGCAGCCCGCTCCAGCGGTGCGGCAATCGCCACCCAGTCCACCGCATCGCGGGCGTGCGAAAGACCCTCAGCCACGCTGTCGCGCGCGAGTTCGAGAATCTGGTTCGTGGAGATGGTCTCGCCGAAAAACAGCGTGGCGGTTTCGGGCAACTGGTGTGCTTCGTCGAAGATGATGGTATTGGCCGCCGGCAGCAGCTCAGCCATGCCAGTGTCCTTCAACATCACATCGGCAAAGAACAGGTGGTGGTTGACGACCACCACGTCAGCCTGTTGCGCTTCCTTGCGGGCGCGCATCACAAAGCAGTCCTTGTAGTAGGCGCAGTCCGAGCCGAGACAGTTATCGCGCGTGGAGGTGACGAGGTTCCACACCGGCGCGTTCTCGGGCACGGTCGACATTTCCGCCTTGTCGCCCGTCTTCGTGGTTTTCAGGAAGAGATTGATCTGGCGCAACCACGCAGCGTCCTGCCGCGAAGACAAGCGTCCGGTCTGGGATGTGCGCTCCAGGTGGTAATGACAAACGTAGTTGGCACGCCCCTTGAGCAGCGCCACCGAGACTGGCGCATTCAGCGCCTTGCGCACCGTTGGGATGTCGCGCAGGAAGAGCTGATCCTGCAGGTTCTTCGTCCCCGTGGAGAGAATCACCTTGCCGCCCCACAGCATCGCCGGCACGAGGTACGCATAGGTCTTGCCCGTGCCGGTGCCGGCCTCGACGATGACCGAATCGGCGGCCTCGATGGCGTTGGCCACGGCCTGCGCCATCTTCAGTTGCGAAGTGCGCGGGCGGTACGAGTCGATACCTTTGGCCAGCGTGCCGTCGTCGGCGAACAGCGTCGCCAATTCATCATGATGAGCGTCGACGGGGGTAGCGGCGGGAGCCTCATCGGCGTCGATTTCGATCGACGGCTCGGTGAGCGGGGATAGCGAAGTCAACGCGGAAGTCTCTGGGGATCAAATGACGGAGGCCGCATGTGATTGCGGCCTCGCAGAATGGGTTGGGCCCAACAAGGCTCAGGCCGGCACGTCCGGCTCAAGCTGCAACTGTAGCAGGGTGATGGTGTCCTTGAGTTTGAGCCGGCGCTTCTTGAGGCGGCGCAACTGCAATTCGTCGTGATCGGCTTCTGCTGCCAGCCGGTCGATCAGGAAATCAAGATCGCGGTGCTCGATCTGCAATTCAATGATGCGACGCGAGACCGTATTCAGATCGCTGTCCATCTCGCTTTCCTCCGGAAACCCGATCTTGGCTGGAGTTTAGAACCCCAGCGGACTCGTGTTGTTCTGGTTTTGCTGGTTGCGGCGCTTGGCGTCTTCGCGACGCTGCTCCAGCTGCTTCTGGCGCTGCACAGCGCCCTGCTGCTTTTCTTCGTACTGCTTGACGTTTTCGGCGCGCTTGGCGGCGTTGGCGGCACCCTGCTCCTGCGCGGCCTTGAGCTTGGCGTTGTAGTCCGCCTGTTTTTGGCCATACGCCTGAGCGCTGGCGGCACGCTGCGGAGCGCCAGCCTGGCGCTGCGCTTCGTTCAGGCGCTGCTGCTCTTGCTTGTTCTGGAAATCGGTACGGTTTTTCTGCTCAGCCGCCTCGCGTTGCGGGCGTTCGGCGCTGTATTGGGCGTCGCGAATGGCACGTTCCTGGTCACGGCGGGCAGCACGATCGGCGCGCTCGGCTTCATCCAGCGCAAGTTCACGCTCTCGGATGGTGTGGAGCTCCGTGCGCCGGGCATCTTTGGCTTTGTCGATGCAGCGCGCGACGAGGAATTTGTCATAGCAAGCGCGCTCAGCCTCGGCGTACCGGTATTCGGCCCAGGCCTTGGCACTGCTGATGCGGTCGTGCTCGGCGCCAAAATCGGGCGGCGTGCTGGACACCGGAGCAGCTGGCGCGGCAATCGGCTGGGACTGACTCCATGCGGGCGCGGCATTCAGCGCGGCCAGCAGTGCGGCGACAGACAGCATCAGGTGAGAAGCATGGCGCGCACCAGCGCGACAGCGAGCGGAAAACATGAGCGTAGGCATAACGCGCATTTTATCACCGCGCCTGTGCGGCAAACGCCGCGCGACCACGGATTTCCGCTCAGGAACGCGGTTCGCGTTGTGGCAAAATGCGCGGCTTTCCATCGCACTCTCTGGAAGCAATGACTGATTCCGTGTTGCAGAAGATCGTCTCCCGCATCGCCGTTGAACTGGCGGTGAAGCCGCATCAGGTTGCGGCCGCCGTGCAACTGCTGGACGAAGGCGCCACCGTGCCCTTCATCGCGCGGTACCGCAAGGAAGTGACGGACAACCTGGACGACACGCAGCTGCGCAACCTAGAAGAGCGCCTGCTGTACCTGCGTGAGCTGGAAGACCGCCGTGCGGCGATCCTCGCCTCCATCGAAGAGCAAGGTAAGCTGACCGACCCGCTGCGCGCTGCCATCGAGGCGGCCGAAACCAAGCAGGTGCTGGAAGACCTTTACCTGCCCTACAAGCCAAAGCGCCGCACGCGCGCCCAGATCGCCCGTGAATGCGGACTGGAGCCGCTAGCCCAGGCGCTGCTGGCTGACCCCACGCTTGACCCGCAAGTCGAAGCCGCCAAATTCGTCAATGGCAACCCGACCGCCGATGGTGGCGTGCCCGACGTCAAGGCCGCGCTGGACGGCGCGCGCGACATCCTCTCCGAGCAATTCGGCGAGACGGCCGAGCTGCTGGGCAAGGTGCGCGAGCACCTGTGGAACCAGGGCCTGGTCTCGTCGACCGTGGTGGAAGGCAAGGAAACCGCCGAGGAAGAAAAATTCCGCGACTACTACGCCTACAGCGAGCCCATCCGCAACGTGCCGTCGCACCGCGCGCTGGCGCTGTTCCGCGGCCGCAATGCCGGCGTGCTGTTCGTCAAGCTGGGCCTTGGCGAAGAACAAGATGCGATGACCCCGCATCCGTGCGAGACCATGATCGCGCGCCATGTCGGCATCGAGAACAAGGGCCGCGCGGCCGACAAGTGGCTGTCGGACGTGTGCCGCTGGTGCTGGCGCGTCAAAGTGCAGCCGCATATCGAGACCGAGCTGCTCACGCAACTGCGCGAATCGGCCGAAGCCGAAGCCATCAAGATTTTCGGCCGCAACCTGCACGACCTGCTGCTGGCGGCACCCGCCGGCCCGAAGGCCGTGATGGGCGTCGACCCGGGCATCCGCACGGGCTGCAAGATCGCCGTGGTCGATCACACCGGCAAGCTGCTGGAAACCGCCACCATTTACCCGCACGAGCCGCGCCGCGACTGGAATGGTTCGCTGGCGACGATGGCGCGCCTTGCCAAGCAGCACAACGTGGCGCTGGTCTCCATCGGCAACGGCACCGCCAGCCGCGAGACCGACAAGCTCGTGCAAGACCTGATGCGCAACATGCCCGAACTCAAGCTGACCAAGATTGTGGTGAGCGAGGCCGGCGCGTCGGTGTACTCGGCTTCGGAACTGGCGGCCAAGGAATTCCCGGAACTGGACGTGTCGCTGCGCGGCGCGGTGTCGATCGCCCGTCGCCTGCAAGACCCGCTGGCGGAACTCGTGAAGATCGACCCGAAGTCGATCGGCGTTGGCCAATACCAGCACGACGTGAACCAGCGTGAGCTGGCCCGCGCGCTGGATGCGATTGTCGAGGACTGCGTGAACGCGGTCGGCGTGGACGTGAACACCGCCTCCGCCCCGCTGCTGGCGCGTGTGTCGGGCCTCAACTCGATCCTCGCCAAGAACATCGTCGAATACCGTGATGCCAACGGCGCCTTTGCCAACCGCGACGCGCTCAAGAAGGTGCCGCGCCTGGGCGACAAGACGTTCGAGCAAGCCGCCGGCTTCCTGCGCATCAACGACGGCGACAACCCGCTCGATCGCTCGTCGGTGCACCCGGAAGCGTATCCGGTGGTCAAGCGCATCCTGGACAGCATCAAGAAGGGCATCGGCGACGTGCTCGGCAACCGCGAAGCACTGCGTGGCCTGACCGCCCGCGACTTCACCGACGAGAAGTTCGGCCTGCCGACCGTGGTGGACATCCTGTCTGAACTGGAAAAGCCCGGCCGCGACCCGCGCCCAGAATTCAAGACGGCCACCTTCCAGGACGGCGTGGAAGACATCAAGGACCTGCAGCCAGGCATGGTGCTCGAAGGCGTGGTGACGAACGTGGCGGCCTTTGGCGCGTTCATCGACATCGGCGTGCATCAGGATGGCCTGGTGCACGTGTCGGCACTGTCGACCAAGTTCGTGCGCGACCCGCACGAGGTGGTCAAGCCCGGCCAGATCGTTAAGGTCAAGGTGATGGAGGTGGACGTCAAGCGCAATCGGATCGGCCTGACGATGCGCCTAACGGATGAGCCGGGCCAGACGCCTGCGCGCGCTGGCGGTGGCGATCGCCCGACCGGCGGCGGCAATCGCCAGGGTCAGCAACGCCGGGAGGCCGCGCCGGCTGGCGGCGCGATGGCAGCCGCCTTCGCCAAGCTCAAGCGCTGACGCGCATTCTGCACAGCGAAACCCGCCCAGTCTTCGGACTCGGCGGGTTTTTTCATGCCCCACCGAGAACGTTACAAGTCCTTACGTGGGCGGAACTTTGCTAACACTCGGGCGTCGTCGGCGCGTCTTTTTGGCCCGTTAAGGAGGCACAGGCAACCACCGCCTGGCACCCACGAGGAGAACACCATGAAGACGAGCCACACCCTGATTGCCGCCCTGCTTGCTGTTGCCGGTACCGCTGCCTTCGCGCAAGCCACGCCGGTCCAACAAGTGCAGCAAGACAATCAGCAGATCCGCCAGGACAACCGTGACATCCGTCACGACAACCGCGATATCCGCCGTGATCGCGCTGATATCGGCGCCGACAAGGCAGCACTGAATGCCGACCGTGCCGCGCGCAATGCCGATCAACGCCGCGAAGACCGCGACCTGGCAAAGGGCAACGTCAAGGGTGCCGAGTACTGGAACAAAAAGCGCGCCGAAGAGCAGCATGAAGTCAACGCCGAGCGCCGCGACCTGCACCACGATCGCAAAGACCTGCGCCACGACGTCAAGGACCGCAATCACGACGTGCACGCCCGCAACGACGAAGTCCGCGAGCGCAATCACGCCGCTGCCAAGATGTAATTGCGGCCCTGCCCCAACAAACAAAACGGCCCGTGCGCCTCTCTCGCACGGGCCGTTTTGCTATGCAGCGATAGGATCGATCAGATCTCGACCTTGGTCCCCAACTCCACCACGCGGTTGGCTGGGATGTGGAAGAAGTCCGACGGCTTGGCGCCGTTCTGATGCATCCACGCAAACAGGCGCTCGCGCCACATCGACATACCCGGCAGCTTGGAGGGCACCACCGATTCACGCGCGATGAAGAACGACGTATCCATCAGCTCGCAGCGCGTGCCGATCTGCGGCTGGCCAAGCTCCAGCACGCGGTACACGTCGGGCGTTTCCTTGAAGCCGTATTCGGCCGTGACGATGTAGATGCCGCTGCCCAGATCACGCACGTTCACGCGGTGCCTGTCATCCACATACGGAATATCGCGCGTGACGAAGCTGATGAAGATCACGCGCTCGTGCAGCACGCGGTTGTGCTTCAAGTTATGCAGCAGCGACACCGGCACGTATTCGGTATTGCCGGTCAGGAACACCGCCGTGCCTTCCACGCGATGCGGCGGATGGGCCAGCAGACCAGCCAGGAACGGTTCCAGCGGAATGCCGTCCTCCAAGCTACGTGCACGCACCAGCTTCTTGCCCTTGTACCAGGTCATCAGCAGGAAGAACACGAAGGCGCCCAGCGTGAGCGGGAACCAGCCGCCATCGCGGATCTTCAACAGGTTGGCCGAGAAGAACGCCAGGTCGACCACCAGGAAGCCTAGGCTCACCAGGGTCACCAGCGCGGGGTGCCAGCGCCATACCGAGCGCATCACCACCGCTGCCAGCACGGTGGTGATGACCATCGTGGTCGTCACTGCAATACCGTAGGCTGCAGCCAGGTTGTCGGACTTCTTGAACGCCAGCACCACGCCGATCACCAGAATCAACAGCATCCAATTGACCACCGGCACGTAGATCTGACCGATCTCCACCTCCGACGTGTAGCGGATGCGCATGCGCGGCACAAAGCCGAGCTGAATCGCCTGGCTCGTCAGCGAAAACGCGCCGGAGATCACCGCCTGCGAGGCGATGACGGTGGCCGCCGCTGCCAGCACCACCATGGGCAACTGCAGCGCCTCCGGCACGGCACGGTAGAACGGGTTTTCGATGGTGCTCGGGTCGGTCAGCAGCATGGCGCCCTGGCCGAAGTAATTCAGCAACAGGCTCGGCGCCACGATAAAGAACCACGCCCAGCGGATCGGACGCGCGCCAAAGTGGCCCATGTCGGCGTACAGCGCTTCGGCACCAGTCAGCACAAGAAACACCGAACCCAACACGATGAACGCCTGCAGCGCATGCTCATGCAGGAACGAAATCGCATACATCGGATTGACGGCCGCCAGAATCTGAGGCGCCTTCACCAGGTTCATCAGCCCAAGGGCGGCAAGCGCGGCAAACCACACCAGCATCACCGGTCCGAACAGCTTGCCGACCACGGACGTGCCGCTGCGCTGGATCAGGAACAGCGCCGCCAGGATGACGATCGTCACTGGCAGCACGAACGGTGACAACGCCGGTGCGGCGATCTCCAAGCCCTCCATGGCGGAAAGCACGGAGATGGCCGGGGTGATGACCGCGTCTCCATAAAACATGCACGCGCCGAACACACCCAGCATCATCAGCAGGGACATGCGTTTGGAGCTAGCGCTGGCGGTACGCAGCGACAACGCCATCAGCGCCAGGATGCCGCCCTCGCCGTTGTTGTCCGCGCGCATGACGAACAGGACGTACTTGAGCGACACCACAATCACCATCGCCCAGAACAGCATCGAAATGATGCCCAGCACCGCAGCGCTGGAAAACGGAATGCCGTGCTCGGGGCTGAAGCACTCCTTGAGCGCATACAGGGGGCTCGTGCCGATATCGCCGAACACCACACCCACGGCGCCCACGACCAGGGCGCGCAAATTCACATTGGACTGGGGAGACCCCGTTGCTGTGAGAGCTTGACTCATGAACTGGAAGTCAGCCGAATTACCGGCTGTTCAAAAAATAGTGCAATGCACAATGAAGGCGGATTGTACTCGCGGCCTTTTTTACGCCAACCCCCTCCAACGAACATTCGTTGCCGTGTGGCATCACAGCAAATTTAGCTTGCGGCTGCCGCAGAGGAGGCGCAAAGAGCACATCTCAAACGAACATTCGTTTGGCCACCAGCACAACATGCCGTTGGCTATCCGGAGGCATTGAGCAGCCGGCATATGGGCCTCAGCCAAAAGTAGGACTCTCCCCGACAGAACTTTGTAGGAGAATGCCCGACAAACTAGGATTGCAAATTTTTGTCTCACATCATCCGGATGACGACGTGGCAATCCCTGAACAAGGACATCGTCTTGTCCGATTCTTCTTTTCGCTCCTGGGCTCGCGCTCAAACATCGCTGGCGGCGCTGATTGTGCTGCTGGTCGTGGCGGGAGTCTTGGTGGCCATCCCCAGAGTGATCCTGCCCTGGGCGCAATCCGCGTTCGTGCAGCGGCTCGACCCAGCCATCTGGGCAGACTACGCAGGCCCGTTTGACTTGGCCGCCACGGTCGTGGCCGCGGCCGCCGTTGTCATTTATCTGATCCGGCGTTAGCGCAAGCGCAGTTCAGCGCGCCAAAGCGCGTGCGCATTCCGCCACCAGTGACGGGCCGCGATAGATCAGTCCGGTATACAACTGCACGAGCTGCGCGCCAGCGTCGATCTTCTCGCGCGCGTGCTCGCCCGCCAGAATGCCGCCCACACCAATGATGGGTACCGCATCGCCCAGCAGACCACGCAAGGCGCGAATCACGCGGGTCGAGCCCTCGCGCACCGGCTGCCCCGACAGACCACCCGCCTCTTCCGCATGCGCCAGCCCCGCCACAGCCTCCCGGCGGATCGTCGTGTTGGTGGCGATCACCCCGTCCATCTTGTGGCGCAGCAACGCATCGGCAACGTTGGCGATCTGATCGTCGTCCAGATCCGGGGCGATCTTCAGTACCACCGGCACATAACGCTTGTGCTGATCAGCCAGCCGATGCTGGGCGTCGCGCAATGTGCCAAGCAAACTGTCGAGCTCGCTTGCACCCTGCAGCTGACGCAGATTCTTGGTGTTCGGCGACGAAATGTTAACGGTCACGTAGCTCGCATGCGGGTACACGCGTTCAAGGCAGTACAGGTAGTCATCAACCGCGCGTTCGATGGGCGTATCTGCGTTCTTGCCGATGTTGAGGCCCAGCACGCCGCCGGCCTCGCGCCACTTGGAGGCCTTCACATTGCTGATGAAGGCATCGACACCACCGTTGTTGAAACCCATGCGGTTGATCAGCGCATTCGCGGCTGGCAGGCGGAACATGCGCGGACGTGGGTTACCCGGTTGCGCACGCGGCGTGACCGTACCGACCTCAATGAAGCCAAAGCCCAACGCACCGAGCGCATCGATATAGGCGCCATCCTTGTCCAGCCCCGCCGCCAAGCCCACTGGATTCGGAAACGTCACCCCCATCACCGTGCGCGGCGCAGGCGCAATGCGGGTGCCGATGCAGCCAGACAGCCCCATCGCATGCGCCCGCTTGAGTTGATTCAACGTGAAGTGGTGCGCGTCTTCGGGGTCCATCGAAAACAGCAGCGGGCGAGCAAGCGGATACAGGGCGTTAAGCACGGTCGGAATCAGGAGAAGAACGCGAAAGGCGGCATTGTAAACGGCGCAGGCACCACGATGCATCGTACGCACCGCTTTCGAACGTCGAGCCCGGCCATGTGTCTAAAAGCCTGTTGGTGCTTGGCGTTGCAGGCTCATCTCACGGGCATGCGCACCATCAAGATGCACGCGGCATCGGAAAAGTGTTGCAATGCCGCAAGAGTATCGATATACTCTTTTATTCGACGGACGCGGGGTGGAGCAGTCTGGCAGCTCGTCGGGCTCATAACCCGAAGGTCGCAGGTTCAAATCCTGCCCCCGCAACCAGCCAGAAGTCGAACATGTTGTCTACGGACGCGGGGTGGAGCAGTCTGGCAGCTCGTCGGGCTCATAACCCGAAGGTCGCAGGTTCAAATCCTGCCCCCGCAACCAGCTAAGTAGCACGGCTCGCTCCAAGACCTGAGCCGAACATCAAGCCCGCACACAGCGGGCTTTTTGCTTTTCTGCGCACCGTTCAGTCTGCAACTCAGTCGATACCCGACCCACACGGAGCCGGGCCACCTCGGTGATACACTGAGACATTCCACCCGCGCCAGATCCCCATGAAATTCTGTTCCAACTGCGGCCACCCCGTTGTCTCGCGCATCCCTGATGGCGACAACCGGCTGCGCGCTGTTTGCGACCACTGCAACACGATTCATTACGTGAATCCGCGCAACGTGGTCGGCACCGTGCCCGTTTGGAACGACCAAATCCTGCTGTGCAAGCGCGCCATCGAGCCGCGCTATGGTTTCTGGACGCTGCCCGCCGGCTTCATGGAAATCGGCGAGACCACCGCGCAGGCCGCTGAGCGCGAAACGGCGGAAGAAGCCGGTGCCCGCATCGAAATCGGCGAGTTGTATTCGGTGCTCAACGTACCGCACGTGCACCAGGTGCACCTGTTCTATCTGGCCAAGTTGAGCGATCTCGATTTCGCGCCCGGCGAGGAAAGCCTGGAGGTGGCGCTGTTCAACGAGGCCGACATCCCGTGGGACGACCTCGCCTTCCCGACCGTCATCCACACGCTGCGCTGCTTCTTTGCCGATCGGGCGGCTGGAAAACTCACTGACGGCAGCTTCCGCCTCCACACGCTGGACATCTATAAGCCGATGCGATCGAGCACGATTGACGCTACGGCAGCCACGTCGTAACCCTCACCGCTATTAGTTTGACGCACCATGATCGCCTGGCTGGATCCGCACGATCCCTTTCCGCCGGTCGATCGAGCACTGGGGCCTGAATCCGAGGCACCAGGGCTGCTCGCTGCGAGTTCGGAGCTATCCCCTCAACGGCTGCTGATTGCCTATCGACAAGGCATCTTTCCGTGGTACGCCCAGGGCCAGCCCGTGCTCTGGTGGAGCACCGACCCGCGCATGGTGCTGCGTCCGGAAGACTTCCGCGTCTCGACCACGTTCCGCAAGACGCTACGCCGCGTACTGGACGACCCAGCCTGGGAGATCCGCATCGACCACGCCTTCCGCGAAACGATGGTCGATTGCGCCACCACCGCACGCCCTGGCCAGCACGGCACGTGGATCACCGAAGATGTGATCGCCGCCTACACTGCCCTGCACCGCCGTGGTTACGCACATAGCGTCGAAGCATGGTATGCGGGGCAACGCGTCGGCGGCCTGTACGGCGTGGCGTTGGGCCGCATGTTCTATGGCGAATCGATGTTCGCGCATCGCACCGATGCATCGAAAATTGCGCTGGCAGCACTGTGCGCCTTCCTCGGCAGCCAGGGCGTCGCGATGATAGACTGCCAGCAGGAAACCGAGCATCTGGCGTCGCTGGGCGGGGCTCCGGTGCCGCGCGCGGCGTTTCTCGCACACGTGCGTGAGGCATCGAACGCGCCGGCCATCGTGCCTTGGCACTTTGACAAATCGGTGCTTCGCCGGTGGACCGTGCGCAATGAGCAAGCTTAAGGAACTCCCTCTCTCGGCATTGCAGTTCTATGCCACCGCGCCTTACGCATGCAGCTATCTCGATGGCCGCCTGGCGCGCTCGCAGGTCGCCACACCGGCGCACCTCATCAATGCAGACGTCTACTCCAAGCTCGTGCGAGCCGGCTTCCGGCGCAGCGGCATCTTCACCTACCGCCCTCATTGCGACGACTGCCACGCGTGTACGCCATGCCGCGTAGTGGCCGGCCAGTATTCACCGTCGCGCGCGCAACGCCGAGCCGCTGAGCGGCATCAATCGCTTGAAGCGCTGGTTGCACCGCTCACCTATGTCGAAGAGCACTACCAGCTCTATCTGCTGTACCAATCCGTGCGCCATGCCGGCGGCGGTATGGACCACGACAGCCGCGACCAATACGAGCAGTTTCTGCTACAAAGTCGCGTGAATTCCCGCCTAGTGGAGTTTCGCGAGCCGCCCGAATCGCCATCGGCGGGAAAGCTGCGCATGGTCAGCATGATCGATGTGCTGGAAGACGGGCTGTCGTCCGTCTACACGTTCTACGATCCGATGGAACAGAAGGCCAGCTACGGAACGTACAACGTGCTGTGGCAGATCGCCCAGGCGCAGGCGCTCGATCTGCCCTACGTCTATCTCGGCTATTGGATCGAGCAGAGCCGCAAGATGGCCTACAAGGCGTTGTTCCAGCCGCTGGAGCTGCTCGTCAATGGGGAATGGCGGCGGTTTGAGGACGTGGTGCCCGCCGCGGAATGACGATCAGCGCGACGTGCGCTCGATGCCGACATCGACCACGCCATACGCGCTGACGTTGGAACTCTGGCTGTATTGTTCGCGCGACGTCGTGCAGCCCGCCAGCGTGCCGCCCACACAAGTCACGCAGACAGCCCACAGCGCGGCACGTTTCCACCAAGTCATCTTGTTCATACGATCGGTTCCTTTTCAGGGCGTGGCCGAGAGCCGCTCGGCCAGTACTGTGTTGTACGCGTGGACCATCCCGGGAATCAGGAACATATCCACCAGCACCCAGACGCCGCCGAGGACGGCCAGCACCCAGCCAGCCGTGTTGTTCATGTCCCGGAATGCCAACCATGTGCCGCCGATATTGGCGATGCCCTGGGCGATGCCACTGCCCGGCCGCTTCAGATAGAAGCGGTGCGCCCCCAGAAAGCCCAGCAGGAACCACCACAGGTAAGCAACGCCCGAACTCTTTTTCTGGGCGTCGTACAGCATGATTTCGCGGGCGGTCTGGTTCATGGCGTCGGCTGGCACGGGAATAAGGTGTCAGACACTAGCACGCACCGCGCGTTCCATGTCGACCGTCGATTACATGCTGGCGAGCTTGGCCTCGACCTTGTCGGTCCACAAACGCATTTCAGCCAGCAGCGACGAGGGCGAGAACGAGCAGCTCTCCTCGCCGAACGACAGCGCCATGTCGAGCCGCTGCAGCAGCGAGCGCCGTACCTGATCGTATGCAGGAGGCAGGACACCCAGTGGCGCGAGCGTGTCATCGTCTCGCCACTGCTTGAGCAAACGCGGCAAGTCGGGCGACTTCGCATGGCGCTCAAGGGCGTCGCGCAGCGTTTGGAGGGAATCAGCAGCGGTCATGCTCGGGCCTTCTTTTCTCGGTATAGCTCGCGGAACGTTTTGCCTGCAGGGGCCGGCATGTCACGCGTGTCGGTCCACCCTTTGCCGACGGGCAATGAGTGAATCAGCCTCTTGTCGCCGCCCATCCAGCGCAGCACGCGCGCTGCGACCCATGTACCCGCCGAATACAGCGCCGGACGCCGCGCCATGAAGCCCCACACGCGCAAGCCAAAGCGCTCGGATTGGGGGCGCAGTTCGCGCTCCATCTGCTTCTCGCGCAGCGTGCGCAGCAGGTCCGACAGCGGGATCGACGCCGGGCACACACGATTGCACTCGCCGCACAGCGTGGCGGCCTGCGGTAGATCCAGCGCGTTCGACAGACCAACGTAGCTGGGCGTCAGCACGCTGCCCATCGGGCCCGGATACACCCAGCCATACGCGTGGCCGCCAATCTTCTGATAGACGGGGCAATGGTTCATGCACGCGCCGCACCGGATACAGCGCAGCATCTCTTGAAACTCACCGCCGATCAGGCCGCTGCGGCCACCGTCGACGATGACGAAATACATGTGTTCGGGGCCGTCCTGCTCGCCCGGTGCGCGCGGGCCGGTCAGCAGCGAGAAGTAATTCGAAATCGCCTGCCCCGTGGCGGAGCGCGGCAGCAGGCGCATCACGGTCGCCAGGTCTTCCAGCGTCGGCAACACCTTCTCGATGCCCGTCACGGCGACGTGCACGCGCGGCATGATTGTGCACATGCCCTCGTTGCCTTCATTCGTGACGATGGCCACCGAGCCCGTCTCGGCAATGATGAAGTTGCCGCCCGTCACGCCCATGTCGGCCGAAAGGAACTCGGGCCGCAGCACCTCGCGCGCCTCGCGCGTCATCTCGGGAATGTCGGTCAGCCGCGGCTTGTTGTGCGTCTTAGCGAAGAGATCGGCAATCTCTTCCTTATCCTTGTGCACCACCGGTGCAATGATGTGCGACGGCGGCTCGCTGTCGTTGATCTGGAGGATGTACTCGCCCAGGTCGGTCTCGATGCTCTGCACGCCCATCTCGCCGAGCACCTGGTTCAGGCGCATCTCCTCGGTCACCATCGATTTGCTCTTGATGACCTTCTTCACCTCGTGCTTGCGGGCAATCTCGGCGACAAGGCGCGCGGCATCGGCCGTCGTCTCGGCGAAGAGCACCTTGGCGCCACGGCGCCTGGCTTCCGCCTCGAACGTGGCGAGCCAGACGTCGAGATTATCAAGTGCACGATTGCGACGCTCCTTCAGCGCTTCACGCGTGGCCGGGAAATCGATGTCCTGGATGGCGGCCGCGCGCGCGGTGACGAACTTGGTCGAGAGCTTGGTGAGGTTCTGCTGCAGGCGTTTGTCGGCGAGCTTCTGCCCGGCGCGCGCCTTGAATTCCATGCTGCGGACTTGCATGTGATTGCGTCTCCGTCGTGTTCTTGGGCTGCTGCGACTTACGCGTCGCCGGCCAGGACTTGCGCGATGTGCAGCACGCGCGTCTGCGTGTCGCCGGTGCGGCGCAAGCGGCCTTCAATGTTGAGCATGCAGCCCACATCGCCAAGCACCACGGCATCCGCGCCGCTGGCTTTGATGTTGGCGCACTTCTCATCGGCGATGGCGGTAGAAATATCGCCGTACTTGATCGAAAACGTACCGCCGAAGCCGCAACACGCCTCGCACGCGGGCATCTCGGTCAATTGCACGCCGGGTAACTTTCCGAGCAATTCTCGTGGCTGCGTCTTCACGCCAAGTTCACGCAGGCCAGAGCATGAATCGTGGTACGTGACATGGCCATTGAATTGGGAATCCAGCGATTCGATACGCGCCACGTTGACGAGGAAATCCGTCAGCTCGTACACGCGCGGCGCCAGACGTTCATAGCGGCCAGCGAGCTCCGGATCATTACGAAAGAGGTCGGCGTAGCCCTTGCGGATCATGCCGCCGCACGAGCCGGAGGGAATGACCACATAGTCGAACTGCTCGAATTCCTTAAGCGTTTTCTCGGCCAGGTCGCGCGCCAAAGGGCGATCCCCCGAGTTGTACGCAGGCTGGCCACAGCACGTTTGTGCGGGCGGCACCACCACGTCGTATCCGGCCTTTTCCAGCAGCTTGAGCACGGAAAACCCGATGTCGGGCCGCATCAGATCAACCAGGCAGGTGACGAACAGACCTACGCGCATGGGGAGTCTCGTATGTTCTTCGGGAGGTCGCCATTATGCGCCCAAGGTTGCCGAACTCACCGCCCAGCGCGGCTTCTGAGGCACAGAAGTTCTTCATGCCGATGGTGAGTGCGCTTCATGTGGTGCACACAAGCACAGTCCGGCACGAGTTGAAAAAGCGCTCGAAAATACCCGGAATCATGCATCGGGAGGGTGCGCATTTTCACATCGTGGGATAGAATTTTGCATCGCATTCGCAACCCCACTGCACCCATGGCAGAAGCAGAGAAGGACCCTGGCAAGACGTCCATCCAGGTCATCGAACGCATGATGATGCTGCTCGACGCGCTGGCCGACCATGCCGATCCGGTCAGCCTGAAAGCGCTGTCCGCCAGCACCGGCCTGCACCCTTCCACCGCGCACCGTATCTTGAATGACATGGTCGCGTGCCGTTTTGTCGATCGATCCGACCCGGGTAGCTACCGCCTCGGCATGCGCCTGCTGGAGCTGGGTAACCTCGTCAAGGCGCGCCTGTCGGTGCGTGAAGCGGCGTTGGCGCCGATGCGTGCCCTGCACCGCCTGACTGGGCAGACCGTCAACCTCTCGGTGCGCCAGGGGGACGAGATTGTCTACATCGAGCGCGCGTATTCCGAACGCTCAGGCATGCAGGTGGTGCGAGCCATCGGCGGCCGCGCTCCGCTGCATCTGACCTCGGTCGGCAAGCTGTTCCTGGCCGCGGACGACATCGGCCGCGTGCGCGCTTATGCCACCAAAACAGGCTTGGCGGGCCACACCCGCACGTCGATCACTGACCTGCCCAAGCTCGAACGCGAACTCAACTGGGTGCGCACCAATGGTTACGCTCGCGACAATGAAGAACTGGAACTCGGCGTGCGCTGCATCGCGGCCGGTATCTACGATGATTCGCGTCGACTGGTAGCCGGGTTGTCGCTTTCTGCACCGGCAGACCGGCTGCAAGATAGCTGGCTGGAGAACCTCAAGGACACTGCCCTGCAGATCTCCAAGGGCATGGGCTACACCTACGAGGAAGACGCTATGCGCGCGGAATAAGTACGGGTTTTGCCCAACAAAAAAGCGCGTCTTCGGACGCGCTTTTTTGTTGGGCGATCCTGCCAGCAGATCAGGCGCCGTGCTGTTGGTCCGACGCCAGCACCGTCGCCGGTTGTGTCGACATCGGAACGTTGCGCAACGGCGCTGCAGCCTGCGTCGCTGCTTCGGCGTGCGGATTGCGCTCCAGCCAGTTACGCACGCGCGTGGCATCGGCAAAGCGCGTCAGGTTGCCGGCGGAATCGAGGAACACCATCACAACGTTGCGGCCATGCACGTTGGCCTGCATCACCAGGCAGCGGCCTGCTTCGTTAATGAAGCCGGTCTTCTGCAGGCCGATATCCCACTCGCCGCCGCGCACCAGGCGGTTGGTGTTCACGTAGTGCAGCGTGCGGCCGTTGGCGTTGACCGTGTGCTCGGGGGTGGTTGTGAACTGGCGAATCAGCGGCACCTTGTATGCGGCCATCACGATCTTCGCGAGATCCTGGGCGCTCGACACATTGCTGCTCGACAGGCCATTCGAATCGACATAGTGCGTGTCGTTCATGCCCAGTTCGCGCGCCTTGCGGTTCATCGCAGCGACGAATGCCGGGCGGCCGCCCGGATAGCTGCGGCCGAGCGCCGAAGCTGCGCGGTTTTCCGATGACATCAACGCCAGCAACAGCAGGTCTTCACGCGTGAGCATCGTGCCGAAGCGCAGACGCGAGCCGGTGTTGCGTTCGTAGTCGCGATCTTCTTCGGTGACTTCAAGCAGCTCGTCCATCGGCTGATGCGCGTCAGTCACGACCAGCGCCGTCATCAGTTTCGTGATCGATGCGATCGGCAGCACGGCCGACGAATTCTTCTGGAACAGCACCTCCCCGGTGTTCTGATCCATCACCAGCGCGACAGAGGAACGCAGCGCCAGCGCATCGGGCGTGGCGCGCAGGCCCATGGCCTCGCCAAGCGTCGGCGCCGCCGGAACGAACGCGGCGCGCATCGGGCGAGCCCCGCGCTCAACCACGATCACGCGGCGTTTGCCCTTGACCGTAACGACTTTGCGAACCTTGGTGGACCCCGCCGCATCGGCATCCGCGGCAGCAACCTTGGCGCTGGCCTTACGGCTGCCCACGACTTTGCCTTTGGTCTTGGCGGTCTTGCTGGCAGCGGGTTTCTTGGTGGACGTGGCCGCGTGAGTGGTCGTGACGGAAGCAGCGGCGAGCGCGACGGTCATCAGCGAAGCTAGGCCGAGACGTCGGAAAAATGAGGAAACAGACCGTGACATGATTCGATCACCCGCGCGTGAGATGGCGCAAGTGTAGGCAAAAACAAAATTCTTAGCAAGATGAAGGACTTAGCTCACAGCCTTAAAGTTTGACCTTTGGAGCCTTATCATTCGGTCATCATTTCGACGCAATTCCCTGCCTCGATCAAGCCGGAATGACGAAGAAAGTTGCGCAAGACGCACATGACCTCGGGGGCGGAATCAGAAACGGAGTCGGGAATCGTTCCGGGATTCCATCGCCAATGGCGACAATCACGGTTTACAACCTGCCTCAACACTTCCTCACAACGCACCCGTGTTCACACGCGAGCCGCATGATGAAAGTCTAACGACACATCGGCCGAATCTGTTGACACAATTCGACGATTTTTCAATGCCAATTCTCCCTTTGAACGAAGAAGTGCGCTGTAGCGTGCAACCGGCAGCGAGATAACGACTCAGTCAAGGAACCGAGTGAAGTCGGAGACAGGCGCGCGCTCGGTGACGAGCGTGTTTTCCACGGCAGTCGGATTGGCGTAGCCCATCGACATACCGCATACGACCATCTCCTCATCCGGCAAAGCGAGGTGCGCTTTGATGACACGATGGAATTGCGTGAAAGCGGCTTGCGGGCACGTGTCGATGCCGCGCGCCCGCGCAGCCACCATCAGCGCCTCGAGGAACATGCCGTAGTCGAGCCAGCTGCCCTGCTCCATCACGCGGTCGATCGTGAAGATGAGCCCGACCGGCGCATCAAAGAAGCGAAAGTTGCGCGCGTGCTGTGCATGCATGCGCTCCTTCTCGGCGCGGCCAATGCCGAGCAAGCCGTAGAGATCCCAGCCGACCTTGCGACGGCGGCTTTGGTACGGGTCCACCCATGTACGGGGGTAGTACGGGTATTCCTCCCGATGCAGCGTGTCGGCTCCGGGATGCGTATACGCGGCCAGCACGGATTCCGACAGACGCGCCTTCGACTCGCCAGTCAGCACGTAGACCTTCCACGGCTGGGTGTTGCTGCCCGAGGGCGCACGCCGCGCGACATCCAGAATGGCCTCGATATCGTCACGCGCGACGGGCGTTTGCAGGAATGCGCGGATGGAGCGGCGTGATGTGATTGCCTGGTCGACAAGTTCGACTTCGGCGGAGGTGGGGCGTCGGTCGGTCATGGCAAGCGAAAACGTCAGGCAGCGATCTGGATGGCGAGCGGTTCGAGCGCTGCGCGCAGTGTGCTCGGCAGTGGCACAGGCCGGCGCGTTTCCCGGTCGACGTAAACGTGCACGAAATGCCCTTGTGCAGCGGCTTCATGCGCGTCACCACGAAACAGGCCAACCTCATAGCGCACGCTGGTGTTACCCAGGCGAGCTACGCGCAGCCCCGCGACCACCGTGTCCGGAAACGACAGCGGCGCGAAGTAGTTGCACTGCGTCTCGATGACCAAGCCGATGGTGTCGCTGCGCTCGGGGTCCAGCACGCCCTGCTCGATCAGGTAGGCGTTCACCACGGTGTCGAAGTAGCTGTAATAGACGACGTTGTTGACGTGGCCGTAGACGTCGTTGTCCATCCAGCGCGTGGTGATGGAGTGGAAGTGGCGGTAGTCGTCGCGCGTCTGGCGGGGCGTGCTCATGGGCGGCAGGCGATTGGCAATGAGAAATGATGAGGATACGCCCTGCGCTTGCCCGTGGTCACTTGCGGATGACGAGCGCCACACCGCACGCGGCGATCAGCATGCCCAGCGCAGCGAGCGGCGGAAAGCGTTCACCAAAGAGCGCCCATGCCATCACAGCCGTCGTGGGCGGGGTCAGATACAGCAGCGATGTCACCTTCGTCGCGCCGCCCCTGCGGATCAGCACAAACAGCAGCGAAATCGCCCCAATCGACAGCGCCAACACCGACCACACCAGCGCGCCGATCATCTGCGCGGTCCAATGTACCTCGCGTGTCTCAAACAGGAACATGAACGGCAGACACAACAACGCCGAGGCCCCGAACTGGATGCACGCGCCCATCCGCAAGTCGAACACCGGGCAATGGCGCTTCTGATACAACGTGCCGATCGTGATCGACAGCAGCGCGCCCACACACAACCCCAGCGTGGTCACACCCACGCCCGCCAAGTGCAGCTTGTTGGCCACCACCAGACCCACGCCGGCGATGCCGCACAGCAGGCCCAGCCACTGGCGGCCGGAAACGCGCTCACCGCGCATCGACACATACAGCGCCGTAAGAATCGGCTGCATGCCGACAATCAACGCCGTCATCCCCGCCGGCATGCCGAGCTTGACCGCCGCCCACACGCCTGCCAAATAGCCCCACTGCATCAACACACCGGCCACAGCGATATGACCAACGGCCGCCCAGTCGGTCTGGCCCGTACCGGCATGGCGCGGCAGCGGCACGCGCGCCAACCACACCAGCGGCAACAGGCACACCAGCACGCCCACGAAACGAAGAAACAGGAAAGTGATTGGCTCGGCGTACGGCATGCCGAACTTGGCCACGATAAAACCCGTGCTCCAGATCAGCACGAATAGCCACGGCATCGCAACCACGAACAGAGAGTCGCGGGCCGATACAGGCGCCACGGAATACGCTTGGGTCATGCGGAAAGCGGAAGAGAAATCGGTGCGGCAGCCTCCGCGCGTGCTGCCCAGCGCTGTGCGTGTCGGGCAGCCAGCGCGATGGTTTGCGCGTGGACGGCCACGGTATCGTCAATATTGTTGCCGTAGCCGCCCGCCATCGTAACGGCAATCGGAATCCGCCGCTGGTAGGCAAAATCGAAGACCTCCTGATCGCGGCGGGCCAGCCCGTCCATGGTCAACTTGAGCCGCCCCAGGCGATCCCCCTCATGCGGATCGGCGCCGGCCAGGTAGATGATCAATTGCGGCTTGAAGCGCCCGGCGAGAATATCAAGCGCCCCCGTCAGCGCTTGTAGGTAATCGTCATCGCCGCAGCCGTCGTGCAAGCCGATGTCCAGATCGGACGCTTCTTTGCGGAACGGGTAGTTCTTCTCGCCATGCAGCGACAGCGTGAATACGGACGGGTCATCACGCAGGATCGACGCGGTACCGTTGCCCTGGTGCACATCCAGATCGATGATCGCAACGGGAAACTCCACCGGTGCCCTGCCCGGCTGGCGCTGTATCCACCGCGACGCGACCGCTGCATCGTTGAAGACGCAAAAACCGCCGCCCTTGTCTGCGTAGGCATGGTGGGTGCCACCGGCCAGATTCACGGCAACGCCGTCGACCAACGCCGCCTCGCAAGCGGCCATCGTGGCGCCGGCCGAGCGGCGGCTACGTTCGACCATCTCCGGCGACCAAGGGAAACCAATCTCACGTTGGCGCGCCGGGTTGAGTGTTCCTCGACTGACTGCCTCAACGTAGCCCGGCGCGTGAGCCAGTAAAAGTGCGTCGTCGTTCGCCCTGGGCGCCTCGTGCAACACCACGCCAGGCACATCCGTCAGAACACGCGCCCGCAAGTCGCTGTACTTACGCATCGGAAACCGATGGCCCGGCGGGAGTGGCAAAACAAAGTGGTCGGTATAGAACGCCCGCATGTGAAGAAAGAATCGCAACGCAACAAAATTGGCAACCGGACGCATCCTAACCTACGCTGCCGCAGTGTGTTTTTGAGACGAATTTGCCGCCCGAGGGGCTATGTATCCGACGGCATGCACCAGAGGCGCGCATTTTTCTGCCACAAAAAATCACGCCAAACGGTTCGTCGCGCAATTCCTATGCACGAAAAATCAGCGGATTCCGATTTTTGTGCGATGCACAAAGAATGCTTGACACTGGTTTGACGTTCAACAACAATGAAATTGTTGCGATGCACCATCCCATTCATCGCGATGTCGCCTGGAAGGCCCGACGTGACCGTCATGCTTTGTACATCTGGGCGATCTAAATTTTGATTTTGATTCCCCGACCCACCTTTGTATTTGGAGAGACAACATGCTGACTCAGGAACAGATCGCTGCGGCGCACAAGGCCAACCTGGAAACCTTCTTCGGCCTGACCAACAAGGCTTTTGAAGGCGTCGAAAAGCTGGTCGAACTGAACCTGCAAGTCGTCAAGGCCACCCTGGCCGAGAACGTCGAACACGCCAAGAAAGCCCTGACCGCCAAGGACGCCCAAGAACTGCTGTCGGTGCAAACCGCCGCCGTCCAGCCGCTGGCTGAAAAGGTGCTGGCATACAGCCGCCACCTGTACGAAATCGCTTCGGACACGCAAACCGAATTCAGCAAGGCCGCTGAAGTGCAAATCGCCGAAAACAGCCGCAAGCTGCAAGCGCTGGTCGACAACGTGTCGAAGAACGCGCCTGCTGGTTCGGAATCGGCTGTCGCCCTGGTGAAGTCCGCCCTGTCGGCCGCCAACAACGCCTACGACTCGGTGCAAAAGGCCACCAAGCAAGCCGTGGAACTGGCTGAAAGCAACTTCCACGCTGCCGCCAACGCTGCCAGCAAGGCAACCGCCCAAGCTTCGGCTCAGGCGCGCGCTGCTACGGGCAAAAAGACGACGACCGCTGCCTAATCGACCGCTGGTTTCTGCCGCTCAAGCGGGCCTCCTTCGGGAGGCCCGTTTTGTTTTGTCCCTCGAAGCACGCCTCCAAACACTTCGTTTGCGCATATTTGCGCGGAACCGAAACGCGCGCCCAGTGGTCCATCCCACCGTGTTTGTCAGATTGTCTCCTCGGTACCGCCAAGAAAACCTGTCCTCAGTGGTGATCAGTGGGTACCTTTGACCCGGCCTCGGCCGGGTTTTTTGTGTGCGCTCGATCAACTTGTTGCATGCAACATGCGAACTTTTGCGCGCGATCAGCGCTCCATTCTGTATTGCGGCTTGCCGTCCCTGCTCTCACGCCGATGCATCCGGAATCCCTTGCCAGGCGCAGCCTGATCGTTCTGGCGGCGCTGATCCTACTGTTTGAAGAATGGATCTGGAACGCCATGCTGCGAGCAACCGCCCGGCTGGCGCGGCATCCGTGGGTCCAAGTCGCAGAACGAAAACTGGCCACGCTTGAGCCCATCGAAGCGCTGTGCGTGTTCATCCTGCCCATGCTGGTGCTGCTGCCGTTCAAGCTGGCGGCCTTCTATGTGCTGGCGCGAGGCAAAGTCATTGCAGGGACGCTGGTGCTGATCTTGGCCAAGATGACCAGCACCGCGCTGGGGGCCCGTATCTACTACGTGGTCCGGCCGCAGTTGCACACGATCGCTTGGTATGCCCGCTGGGAAACTGCATTCCTGGCATGGAAGCGCCGTGTGGTCGCCGCGCTGCGTGCCACGCCGACATGGCAAGCGCTGCAAGCCCGCATCGCCACATGGCGGGCACATCGGCATGGGCTGATACGCTTGGCCTGGCGCAGGCTAATCGCAGCGTTGCGCTTGCTACGCCGGCATCGGCGCCCCACCGAACACCATCACTGAGCCATCAACCGAGCGCATAAACAAGAAGGGCCGCTCAACCGAGCGGCCCTTCCCATTTTGCGAGCCTAATTTTTCGGTTTTCCGAAAAACAAGGCGGTTAATTGCATATCAACGCTTACGTGCCGGCGGCACATCCGTGCAAACGCCTTCGTAGATTTCCGCAGCCATGCCCACCGACTCGCCCAGCGTCGGATGCGGGTGGATGGTCTTGCCGATGTCCACGGCGTCTGCGCCCATCTCGATGGCCAGGCAGATCTCGCTGATGAGGTCGCCCGCATGCGTGCCGACAATGCCGCCCCCGATGATGCGATGCGTTTCCTCATCGAAGATGACCTTCGTGAAGCCCTCGTCGCGGCCGTTAGCGATGGCACGGCCCGAAGCAGCCCAGGGGAACACGCCCTTGCCGTACTTGATGCCTTGGGCCTTGCACTGGTCTTCGGTCAGGCCAGCCCAGGCCACTTCCGGATCAGTAAAGGCCACCGACGGAATCTGCTTGGCATCGAAGTACGCCTTCTCGCCATGCGCGGCTTCCGCAGCTACGTGGCCTTCGTGCACGGCCTTGTGCGCCAGCATCGGCTGACCGACGATGTCGCCGATCGCGTAGATGTGCGGCACGTTGGTGCGCTGCTGCTTGTCCACGTCGATGAAGCCGCGGTCGGTCACGGTCACGCCAGCCTTCTCTGCGCCGATGCGCTTGCCGTTCGGGCTGCGGCCCACGGCCACCAGCACCATGTCGTAGCGCTGCGGCTCGGCCGGTGCGGCTTCGCCTTCAAACTTGACGTAAATGCCGTCCGGCTTGGCCTCGACCCCGACCGTCTTGGTCTTGAGCATGACCTTGTCGAAGCGGCCCTTGTTCATCTTGTCCCACACCTTGACGAGGTCGCGGTCAGCGCCCTGCATCAGGCCGTCGAGCATTTCCACCACGTCGATGCGTGCGCCCAGCGTGCTGTACACCGTGGCCATTTCCAGGCCGATGATGCCGCCGCCAATGACCAGCATCTTGGCCGGCACCTCGCGCAGCTCCAGCGCGCCGGTCGAGTCCACAATGCGCGGATCTTCGGGGATGAACGGCAGCTTTACGGCCTCGCTACCCGCGGCGATGATCGCCTTGGCAAAGCGGATGACCTTCTTTTCGCCAGTCACAGCCTTGCCTGCGCCATCCGTGACTTGCACCTCCAGGTGATTCGGATCGAGGAACGTACCGACGCCGCGCACAACCTGCACCTTGCGTGCCTTGGCCATGCCGGCCAGGCCGCCGGTCAGCTTGCCGATCACGGATTCCTTGTGCTTGCGCAGTTGGTCGATGTCGACCTTGGGCTCGCTGTAGACGATGCCGTGCGCGGCCATCGCCTTGACTTCTTCCATGATGGCTGCGGTATGCAGCAGCGCCTTCGACGGGATACAGCCCACGTTCAGGCAGACACCGCCCAGCGTGGAAAAGCGCTCGACCAGCACAGTGTTCATGCCCAGATCCGCGCTGCGGAAGGCAGCCGAATAGCCGCCCGGGCCGGAGCCGAGAACGAGCATGTCGCATTCGATATCCGCGCTGCCAGTGTGCTTGGCGGCTTGCGGTGCAGGTGCCGATGCAGCCGGAGCGGCAGCAGGCGCTGCGGCAGGCGCCGGTGCTTGGGCCGGTGCCGGCGCTGCGGCTGCACCGGCTTCCGCCGTGGCGATCACCGTGCCTTGGCTGACCTTATCGCCCACTTTGATCTTGACTTCGACAATCTTGCCGGCCACATCCGACGGCACATCCATGGTGGCCTTGTCGGTTTCCAGCGTGATCAGCGCCTGATCGACGGTGACGGCATCGCCCGCCTTCACCATCACTTCAATGACGTCCACGTCCTTGTAGTCGCCGATATCCGGCACCTTGATTTCCACCACGCTCATTCCTGACTCCTTGTTCTTGTCGTCGGCTGCAGGCACTGCCTTGGCCGCCGACGCTTTCAATCCTGCAGACGTACCGTGTGCACTTCGATCGGGCCGCCCGAGCTCTTGTCGAACTCCACCCCTGCGGACACGCCCACTTGGGCAACATCCGCTGCCGTCTTGCCCGGCATATCGAACACAGCCGACATCGCCCCCAGCGCGAAATTACGCCCCGAGCCAATGCCCCAGAAGCGGTCGAACGCAAACACCTCGCGGTACGAATAGACGCCGTAGATGCCGGTTGCGTTGGCGATCAGGCAGGTGATCTGCGACGACTCATAGGGGTCGTCATCGTCTTCCTTGGTGTTGACGAAATACTCATCCTTGAGCTTTTCGTGCACCTTGAGGAAGGTTCGAAAGACGTCGTCGCGCGAGCCAAGGCGGCATTCATCCGCGAGGCCCGTCAACAGGCTGCGCATGACCGGAAAGTGGGCCGTCGTGCCCGCCAGCGCGATCAGCGAATCGCCTACCTGGAAGATCTTCTGGTTCTGCTCGTAGCCACGCGCCAGACGCGTGTCGCCAAACGTCACCAGCGAATCGGCCGCAATCGCCACTTCGCCGTCTTTCTTGACCACCACGCACGTCGTCATGTCGTCCTCGCGAAAAATTCGCCGACCGCTGCAAACCCATGTGGGCCGGCACGCACAGGCACGAAGCCAGATGCGTGCCGCACCCTTACGGGCTTACAGGCTGACGCGGCGGAAGTCCGCCAGCAGGCTGCCCAGATACGCGTTGAAGCGCGCAGCCTCCGCGCCATCGATCACGCGGTGATCGTACGACAGCGACAGCGGCAGCGTCAGGCGCGGCACGAATTGCTTACCGTCCCACACCGGCTTCTGATAGCCACGCGACAGGCCCAGGATGGCCACTTCCGGCGCATTGATGATCGGCGTGAAATGCGTGCCGCCAATGCCGCCCAGCGACGAGATCGAGAAGCAGCCGCCTTGCATCTGGTCCGGCTTGAGCTTGCCTTCGCGCGCGGCCTTCGACAGATCGGCCATTTCCTTCGCGATATCGACCACGCTCTTCTTGTCCGCATCGCGGATCACCGGCACCACCAGCCCGTTGGGCGTATCGGCAGCAAAACCGATGTGGTAGTACTGCTTGAAGACGAGGTTGTCGCCATCCAGGCTGGCGTTGAAGGTCGGGAACTTCTTCAGCGCCGAGACCACCGCCTTGATCACGAACGCCAGCATCGTGAACTTCACGCCGGCCTTTTCGTGCTCCTTGTTCATCTGCACGCGGAAGGCTTCCAGATCGGTGATGTCCGCTTCGTCGTTGTTGGTGACGTGCGGGATCATGACCCAGTTGCGATGCAGGTTCGCGCCAGAAATCTTCTTGATACGCGACAGCGGCTTCGGATCGACTGGGCCGAACTTGGTGAAATCCACCTTCGGCCACGGCAGCAGATTCAGTTCGCCGCCACCAGCCGGCGCGCTTGCAGCGGCCTTGCCCGGTGCTACGGCCTGGCCGCTCATCACGCCCTTGACGTAGCGCTGCACGTCTTCTTGCGTGATACGGTTCTTCGGGCCCGTGCCGCCAACGAGGTTGACGTTCACGCCCAGGTCACGCGCGTACTTGCGCACCGACGGGCTGGCGTGGGCGGCCTTGCCCACCGTACCGACCGTATCGGCGGTATACGTGGCGGGTGCAGCAGCCGGAGCGGCTGCGGGGGCTGCGGCAGGTGCCGGGCTCGGTGCAGCGGCAGCCGGTGCAGGGGCCGGAGCTTGTGCGGGGGCCGGTGCAGCAGCCGCGCCGCCAGCGCCTTCCAGCACGACGATCAGCGTGCCTTGCGACACGGCATCGCCCACCTTCACGCGGATTTCCTTGACCGTGCCGGCAGCCGGCGACGGTACATCCATCGTGGCCTTGTCCGATTCGAGCGTGATCAGCGACTGCTCGGCTTCCACCTTGTCGCCCACCTTCACGCTGATCTCGATGACCGGCACGTCGGTGTAGTCGCCGATGTCCGGGACCTTCACTTCAACCGTGCCGCCACCAGCTGCGGCCGGCGCAGCGGCCGGGGCTTGTGCAGCGGGTGCGGGTGCCGGCGCAGCAGCGGCCGGAGCCGGTGCGGGTGCAGCCTGGGGTGCCGGGGCCGGAGCAGCCGCAGCGCCCTGCTCTTCGAGCAGCAGTACCAGCGAGCCTTCCGACACGGTATCACCCACCTTGATCTTCACTTCCTTGACGACGCCGCTCTTGGGCGACGGCACGTCCATGGTCGCCTTGTCCGACTCCAGCGTGACCAGCGAATCCTCGGCGTTGACGGTATCGCCCGCCTTGACCAGCACTTCGATCACCGGGACGTCTTTGTAGTCGCCGATGTCCGGCACCTTGATTTCTACGACTTGACTCATTCTTCTGTCTCCAGAGGGTCTGGCGGCGAGTGCGTCCGGCGGCGGGCACAAACTGCTCCGCAGGCTACCGCATCGTGCAGGCAAATGCACGTCGCGGAAAGTCTGTCGGGGCAGTGCCCGGCCGGGACGCAACCCGCGCGCCCGGCGGCTCCGTTATACGGTCATCGGGTTGGGCTTGTTCGGATCGAGGTTGTACTTCTTCAGGGCCTCGGCCACCTTTTCGCGCGGCAGCACGCCTTCGTCGGCGAGCGCCTTGAGCGACGCAACCGTCACCCAGTAGCGATCCACCTCGAAGAAGTGGCGCAGCTTCTCGCGGGTATCCGAGCGGCCGAAGCCGTCGGTGCCCAGTACCACGTAGCGACGCGGCACGAAGGCGCGGATCTGCTCGGCGAAGGTACGGACGTAGTCGGTCGACGCGATGACCGGGCCACGCACACCCTTGAGCATCTTCTCGACGTGCGACTCGCGTTGCGGCTCGGTCGGGTTGAGCAGGTTCCAGCGGGCGACGGCGTTGCCTTCGCGGGCCAGTTCGGTAAAGCTCGGGCAGCCCCACAGGTCGGACTCGACACCCCAGTCCTTCTTGAGCAGCTCGGCGGCGGCGATCACCTCACGGAAGATCGTGCCCGAACCCAGCAATTGCACGCGCGGTGCGTTGCTGTTCTCGACGCCCTTCTTGAACTGGTACATGCCCTTGATGATGTCGGCCTCGACACCCGCCGGCATTTCCGGGTGTTCGTAGTTCTCGTTCATCACCGTCAGGTAGTAGTAGACGTCTTCCTGCTCGACATACATGCGGCGCAGGCCGTCTTGCATCACCACCGCCAGCTCGTACTGGAAGGTCGGGTCATACGAAATGCAGTTCGGGATGGCAGCGTGGTACACGTGCGAGTGGCCGTCTTCGTGCTGCAGGCCTTCGCCGTTCAGCGTGGTGCGGCCAGCAGTGCCGCCCAGCAGGAAGCCGCGCGAGCGCATGTCGCCAGCGGCCCAGCAGAGGTCGCCGATACGCTGGATGCCGAACATCGAGTAGTAGATGTAGAACGGGATCATCGCCACGCCATGCGTCGAATACGACGTGGCGGCTGCGATCCAGTCGCACATGGCACCGGCTTCGTTGATGCCCTCTTGCAGCACCTGACCCGTCTGCGATTCCTTGTAGAACATCAGCTGGTCGTGATCCTGCGGCACGTACTTCTGGCCTTCCTGGTTCCAAATACCGACCTGGCGGAACAGACCCTCCATACCGAATGTGCGGGACTCGTCCGGCACGATGGGCACCACATGCTTACCGACGTTCTTGTCCTTGAGCAGGATGTTCAGGATACGGACGAACGCCATCGTGGTGGACACTTCGCGGCCTTCACCGGTGGCCTTGAGCAGCGCGTCGAATGCCGACAGCGCAGGAATCTGCAGCGGGTCGGCCTTCAGGCGACGGGCCGGCAGATAGCCGCCCAGGTCCATGCGCGCCTTGCGCATGTATTCGAGTTCCTTCGAACCCTCTTCGAACTTGACGTACGGAACGTGCTCGAGTTGGTCGTCGGCAACCGGGATGTTGAAACGATCGCGCAGCTTGCGGATGGCGTCCACCGGCATCTTCTTCTGCTGGTGGGCGATGTTCATCGCTTCACCGGCTTCGCCCATGCCATAGCCCTTGATGGTCTTGGCGAGAATGACGGTCGGCTGGCCCTTATGGTTGCTCGCCGATTGGAATGCCGCGTAGATCTTGTGCGGATCATGGCCGCCGCGATTCAGCGCCCAGATATCGTCGTCGGACCAGTCGGCCACCATGGCCTTGAGCTCCGGCGTGTTGAAGAAATGCTCGCGCACGTAGGCGCCGCTCTTCGACTTGAAGGTCTGGTACTCGCCGTCGACGCATTCCATCATGCGGCTCATCAGCAGGCCCTTGGTGTCGCGGGCGAGCAGCTGATCCCAGCGGCTGCCCCAGATGACCTTGATGACGTTCCAGCCGGCGCCGCGGAATTCGCTTTCCAGTTCCTGGATGATCTTGCCGTTGCCGCGCACCGGACCGTCCAGGCGCTGCAGGTTGCAGTTGATCACGAAGACGAGGTTGTCCAGCTTTTCACGGCCGGCCATGCCGATCGCGCCCAGCGATTCCGGCTCGTCGGTTTCGCCGTCGCCCAGGAAGGCCCAGACCTTGCGGTTTTCCCAGTTCTGGATCAGGCCGCGGCTGGCCAGGTACTTGGTGAAGCGCGCCTGGTAGATCGCCATGATCGGGCCCAGGCCCATCGACACGGTCGGGAACTGCCAGAAATCCGGCATCAGCCACGGGTGCGGATACGACGAAATGCCCTTGCCGTCCACTTCCTGGCGGAAGTTGTCGAGTTGGTCTTCGGTCAGACGGCCCAGCAGGAAGGCGCGCGAGTACACACCCGGTGCCGAGTGGCCCTGCACGAAGACCATGTCGCCGCCGTGCTTGTCCGACGGGGCGTGCCAGAAGTGGTTGTAGCCGACGTCATACAGCGTGGCGGCCGACGCGAACGACGAGATGTGGCCGCCAACGTTGGTGTCCTTGTTCGCGCGCAGGACCATCGCCATGGCGTTCCAGCGCGTGTACGAGCGGATGCGGTGCTCGATTTCCTGATCGCCAGGAATGCGGTCCTGATTTTCGACCGGAATCGTATTGATATAGGGAGTTTCTGCGTGCAGCGGCGAGGTCACGCCATTGATGCGCGCGTACTCGATCTGCTTATCGAGGAGGAACGCCGCGCGCTGAGGGCCTTCCGCGCCGATGACGCCTTGCAGCGCCTCCAGCCATTCCTTGGTTTCCTGGGGATCGACGTCGCTGGCGCGCGTGGCGCCCAGGACTTGCTCTGGTACGGCCGACATGGCGGTCTCCTTGGGTAGCAGTAACGTTTGATGCGTCTCTTGAGAGGCGCCCCGCCGGCACGTACGTTCACACGTACTGACGGGCCGCCCCGACTTTTGCGCTGATTCTATGGGCACCCCCAAACACAGCACAAGCGGAATTTTCAAATTGCGATATGGTTTTTTATAATGCGGAATATTGCCGCGATGCAAAACAAATCACTTTTGACGCTGCATTGCAGCAATTCCGGTCTTGACGAAACCCCTTCACCAAGCGGTTTCCCCAAGCGACGCGCAAGTTAATTGCCGTTACACTTGTTTTTGCGCAGTTGCACAGATGTCCACCCCGCTACTTCCACCCGCCCTTCCGCAGAATTCAGGCGTTCGTCCGCCCATCATGCTTTCCCCCTCCCACGCCTCACAGGATTCGGCTGCACCCGAGCCGGCGAAACCTGCCTCGCCCTCTGCGGTCTCGGTTTCAGTGCCTGCGCCCGAATTGCCGCCCGAAGACGGTGTACGCCCCAACATGCCGCGCCGCCTGTGGCTGACGCGGCTGGGCCGGCTGTGGACGACCAACTGGTTCATGTTCATCCCGCTGGTGGCAATCGTCCTGTTTGCCGGCGCGATGATCTTTATCCTGTATCAGCTGCACGCCACCGAGGTACAGCAGCAGCGTGATGCGCTCTACCGCGACGCAGCCTGGGCCGAGCAGAAGGTGCGCTTGTCCCTGCAGAGCAATCAGGACCAGGTGGCCGCGCTGGCACGCGACATCGGCGCCGCGCAGCTCGACCCCAGCGCCTACCGAGACGCCGCCCGCCAGCTCCTGCGCGAAAACCCCGAACTGGTCTTCATCAACTGGCTCGATGCCACGCGACGGCCGCGCTGGGCGTTTCCGTCCAACTCCGAGTTCGTCAGCCGGCTGCGTGAAACACGCGACCACCCGCTCGAGCCCGAAATCCAGGCCGCCTACGACGCCGCACGCGAAACGCAGCGCGCCGTCTACTCGCGCCCCATCCAGAACGAGCGCGGCGAGAGCTTCATGCTCATGGAAGTGCCCATCGTGCGCGACAACGAGTTCTTGGGCACGGTGGGCGCCCTGTACTCCGTCACGGGCATCCTCACGCAATTGCTGCCCGGCGAGCTGACGGACCGCTACCGCTTCTCGCTGGTCGACAAGAACAACGTGATCCGCGCAAGCACCTCGCTGCGGCCCGTACCCAAGGCCGCCGCCTCCTATGAAGTGCTGCTCGATCCGCCAGGGCATTCGCTGTCGTTGCGGGCCGAGGCCTACCCGGCGCCCACCAACCTGCCCAACAACATGTTGATGTGGCTCGTGGCCGGGCTCTCATGCTTCGTGATCTGGAGCCTGTGGAGCGTGTGGCGCCACACCAGCCGGCGCTCCGAGGCGCAGCGCGCGCTGCTGGCGGAGACCTCGTTCCGCCGCGCCATGGAGAACTCCATGGTGATCGGCATGCGCGCGCTCGACCTCAACGGCCGCATCACCTACGTCAACCCGGCGTTCTGCCGCATGATCGGCTGGACGGAAGCCGAACTGGTCGGCCGTATGCCGCCGTTCCCTTACTGGCCGCCCAACGAGATCAGCGAGATGCAGAAGCACATCGAGCTAACCCTACGCGGCAAGGCGCCCGCCAACGGCATGGAGCTGCGCATGATGCGCCGCGACGGCACGAGCTTCTACGCACGGATGTACGTCTCTCCGCTGATTGACGCACGCGGCCGCCACACGGGGTGGATGAGTTCGATCACCGACATTACCGAGCCCAAGCGCGCACGCGAAGACCTGGCCGCCGCGCACGATCGCTTCACCACCGTGCTGGAAAGTCTGGACGCCGCCGTCTCGGTGCTCTCCACCGACAAGGCGGAACTGCTGTTCGCCAACCGCTACTACCGCCAGCTCTTCGGCTGGGAGGCATTCGGGCATCTGCAGCTTTCGGGCCAGGACGTCGACACGGAAGATGTGTCCAGCGATGCACTCGACCTGGTGGACGCCTACGCCGGCCTGCCCGCCTCAGAGCTGACGCCGCACGCGGCAGATGCACGTGAAATCTACGTGCCGTCGATGCAGAAGTGGTTTGAAGTCCGCCGGCGCTATATCCAATGGGTCGACGGGCACCTCGCGCAGATGCAGATCGCCACCGACATCACCGTGCGCAAAGCCGCCGAAGAAATGACGCGCCAGCACGAAGAGCGACTGCAGTTCACCAGCCGCCTGACGACCATGGGCGAGATGGCCTCGTCGCTGGCGCATGAGTTGAACCAGCCACTGGCCGCCATCAACAACTACTGCATGGGCGCCGTGGGCCGCCTCAAGAGCGGACGCAGCACGGCCGAAGAGCTGATTCCGGTGCTGGAAAAGACGTCTGCCCAGGCCGTGCGCGCCGGCACCATCATCCAGCGCATTCGCGGTTTCGTGAAACGCAGCCAGCCCCAGCGGCGCGAATCCGACCTGCGCGACATCGTGGCCGATGCCGTCGGCCTGGCCGAACTGGAAGCCACGCGGCGCGGCATCACCATCCTCACGCGCCTGCCGGCCGATCTGCCACATCTGTATGTGGACCCGGTGCTGATCGAGCAGGTGCTCGTCAACCTGCTCAAGAACGCGGCCGAAGCCATGGCCGCCCACCCGCGCCTGCGCGCCGCCAGCGTCCTGCGCCTGCACGCCAACCTGATCGACGACCCGGAAAACTCCGTGCTGATCGAGGTGATCGACCAGGGCCCAGGCGTGGACGACAGTACCAAGGAACGCCTGTTCGAGCCGTTCTTCAGTACAAAATCCGACGGCATGGGCATGGGGCTCAATATCTGCCGCTCCATCATAGAATCCCATCTCGGCCGGCTGTGGGTGGAAAACAATGCCGACGGGATCGGCTGTACGTTTAAAATCATCCTGCCGTTGAATCCGCTGTAATCCGCAGTAAATCGTTTTTAAAACATAGAACGTAGACCGAGGACTCTCCATGAGCACAACGCCCGCAGTTGCGCCGCGTAACGAAACCGTGTTCGTTGTCGACGACGATGAAGCCATGCGTGACTCATTGACGTGGCTGCTCGAAGGCAACGGCTATACCGTGCGCACCTATCGCAGCGCCGAAGAATTCCTGGTGGACGACAAGCGCGGCGAAGGCGTCGGCTGCCTGATCCTCGACGTGCGCATGCAAGGCATGAGCGGCCCGGAGCTGCAAGACCGCCTGCTGGCCGAAAACAGCCGCATGCCCATCGTCTTCGTCACCGGCCACGGTGATGTGCCGATGGCCGTGTCGACCATGAAAAAAGGCGCGGTCGACTTCATCGAAAAACCATTCGACGAAGCGGAACTGCGCGAATTGGTCGAGCGCATGCTCAGCAAGGCGCGTTCGGAAGATTCCGTCGCCCGCGAACAGCAGGCTGCCAAGGACCTGCTCGGTCGCTTGACCACACGCGAACAGCAGGTGCTCGAGCGCATCGTGGCCGGCCGCCTGAACAAGCAGATTGCCGACGATCTGGGCATTTCCATCAAGACCGTGGAAGCGCATCGCGCCAACATCATGGAAAAGCTCAACGTGAATACCGTGGCCGATCTGCTGCGCCTGGCGCTGTCGCGCAACAGCTAAACAGCGTCGCAAAACACCAAGCGGGCGGCTGAAGGGGGAGGCACCGATTTATAATCGCGGTTTGCTCTCTCCCTCCTCCGCCCAGCCATGACCGCCCAACTCATCGACGGCAACGCGCTTGCCAAGCAACTCCGCGGCGAAGCCGCACAACGCGCGGCTGCCCTCACCGCCCGCGGCCACCAACCCGGCCTCGCCGTCATCCTCGTCGGCGAAGACCCTGCCAGTCAGGTCTACGTACGCAACAAGATCAAAGCGTGCGAAGACAACGGCTTCCTCTCCGTCTTCGACCGCTACCCGGCTGACCTGACCGAAGCCGACCTGCTCGGCCGCATCGACGCCCTGAACCGCGACCCGCGCATCCACGGCATCCTGGTGCAACTGCCTCTGCCCAAGCACATCGACAGCCACAAGGTGCTCGAAGCCATCGCGCCCGAAAAAGACGTTGACGGCTTCCACATCGCCAATGCCGGTGCGCTGATGACCGGCGCTCCGCTGTTCCGTCCGTGCACGCCGTACGGCTGCATGAAGATGCTGGAATCGATCAACTACCCGGTGCGCGGCGCGCGTGCCGTGGTGGTGGGTGCCTCCAACATCGTGGGCAAGCCGATGGCGATGCTGCTGCTGCAGGCTGGCGCCACCATCACCGTCTGCAACAGCAAGACGCGCGACCTGGCTGCGCACACGCGTGAGGCCGACATCATCGTGGCCGCTGTCGGCCGCCGCAACATCATCACCGCCGACATGGTCAAACCCGGTGCCGTCGTCATCGACGTGGGCATGAACCGCGACGACGCCGGCAAGCTGTGCGGCGACGTCGACTTTGCCGGCGTGAAGGAAGTCGCCGGTTACATCACGCCGGTGCCGGGCGGCGTCGGCCCGATGACGATCACCATGCTGCTGATCAACACTCTGGAAGCCGCCGAACGCGCCGCCGAAGGATCTGCGCTGGCGGCCTGACATTGGCGACCTAAGCTTCACCTGATCCTGTTGGAAACGAGAAAAGCGTCCCCACCTGCTGGATCGGACGCTTTTTTTGTCCCCCCGATTTTTCTACCGAGCCCGCCATGACCGACACTTCGCCCAATGTGGCCACCCCGGCAACCAACCCGCTGCTCGATTTTTCCGGTCTGCCCCGCTTTGCGGACATTCGCCCCGAACACGTCACGCCGGCCATTGACGTGCTGCTCGAACGCGCTGCAGCCGCCGTCGCCAAGGTCAAGGACCCGGCCACGCCCGTCACCTGGAACACCGTCGTCACGGCGCTCGAAGACGCCACGGAGCCGCTGGGCCGCGCCTGGGGCATCGTCGGCCACCTGAGCGCCGTCGCCGATACGCCGGCGCTGCGCGAAGCACACGCCGCCAACCTGCCGCGCGTGACGGAATTCTGGTCGGGTCTGGGCCAGGATCTGGAGCTGTTCGAAAAGTACAAGGCGATCGCCGAAAGCGCGGAATACGCCACGCTTTCGCCGGCTCGCAAGAAGCTGCTCGATAACGAGCTGCGCGGCTTCCGCCTGGGTGGCGCCGAGTTGCCGGAAGACCAGAAGCCGCGTTTTGCCGCCATCCAGGAACAGCAGGCGCAGTTGACCAAGGCCTTCAGCGACCACGTGCTGGACGCCACGAATGCCTACGCGCTCATCATCGACGATGAAGCCCGCCTGGCCGGCCTGCCGGATGACGCGAAGCAAGCTGCACAAGAAGCCGCACGCCGCGATAACGCAGACGCTAAAGGCTGGAAGTTCACACTGCACTTCCCGTCGTACTTCCCGGTGCTGCAATACGCGGAAGACCGCGCCCTGCGTCGCACGCTATACGAAGCCAATGTCACACGTGCATCCGAACTCGGCGCGCAATACGGCGGCGGCAAGGCTGAGTGGGACAACACCGCCAACATGGCCGAGCAGCTCGCGCTGCGCACGGAAGAGGCCCACATGCTCGGCTATCGCAATTTCGGTGAGGTGTCGCTCGTGCCGAAGATGGCCGAGTCGCCCGAAGACGTGCTGCGCTTCCTGAGCGAACTGGCCGACCGCGCCCGCCCCTTCGCCGAAAAGGATTGGGCCGAGCTGCAAGCCTTCGCGAAAGACAAACTCGGCATCGACAAGCTCGAGCCGTGGGACATGGCCTATGCGTCGGAAAAGCTGCGCGAGGCGCGCTACGCGTTTTCCGAGCAGGAGGTAAAGCAGTACTTCCCGGAGCCCGCCGTACTGAATGGGCTGTTTGAAGTCGTGCAGACGCTGTTCTCGGTCAAGATCCGCCCGGAGCAGGCCGAGGTGTGGCATCCGGACGTACGCTTCTTCCGCGTGGAATCCGCCCAGGGCGAGCTGCTCGCGCAGTTCTACATCGACCTGTACGCCCGCGAAGGCAAGCGCGGTGGCGCATGGATGGACGACGCGCGCGGTCGCAAGCTGCTGGATGATGCTGGCGTGCAAACCCCGGTGGCCTACCTCACCTGCAACTTCTCTGGCCCGGTCGGCAACAAGCCCGCGCTGTTCACGCACGACGAAGTCATCACCCTGTTCCATGAGTTCGGGCACGGCCTGCACCACATGCTCACGCAAGTCGATGAGCTGGGCGTGTCCGGCATTAACGGCGTGGAATGGGATGCGGTAGAACTGCCCTCCCAATTCATGGAGAACTTCTGCTGGGAGTGGGAAGTGCTCTCCCGCATGACCCGCCACGCGGACACCGGTCAGCCGCTGCCGCGCGCCCTGTACGACCGCATGCTGGCTGCGAAGAACTTCCAGAACGGCATGATGACGCTGCGCCAGATCGTGTTCTCGACCTTCGACATGCACCTGCATACGGACTTCGACCCGAAGGGTGCGACGTCGGTGCTGGAGCTGTCGCGCCAGGTCAACAACCGCTTCCACGTGGTGCCACAGGCTGAACTGTCGCGCTGGCCGAATACGTTCAGCCACATCTTCGCGGGCGGCTACGCGGCTGGGTATTACAGCTACAAGTGGGCCGAAGTACTGTCGGCCGATGCGTATGCCGCGTTTGAAGAAGCCGGCAAGCTGAGCGGTTCAGTGCTCGACGCCCAAACCGGCGAGCGCTATCGCCGTGAAGTGCTGGCCGTTGGCGGCAGCCGCCCCGCGATTGAGTCGTTCACGGCCTTCCGTGGCCGCGCACCGTCGATCGACGCGCTGCTGCGTCACGGCGGCATGATGGCTGAAGCCGCCTGACGCTCCCCGGCATCACCACAACGCCGCTTCGCGCAACCGCCGAAGCGGCGTTTCTCATTGGGGTAACCGAAAGTCGACGTGTGCGGGCCGGCCTGGCAGCGATAGCGCGGCATGCGGTGCGGGCGTACGTGCCACCACCTTGCCGCGTCGCATGACCAGCGTGCGCGCGGCGCGCAAGCGGATCGCCTCAATCGGGTCACAGGCATCCAGTACGACCAGATCAGCATGGCATCCGGGCGCAATGCCATAGCCCTCCAGGCCGAGAATGCGAGCGGGAGTTTCCGTCACGGCGGCAAAGCACTGGCGCATGGCCTCCTGCCCTGTCATCTGTGCAACATGCAGGCCCATGTGCGCGACCTCCAGCATGTCGCCGGAGCCCAGGCTGTACCACGGATCCATCACGCAATCGTGGCCGAAAGCGACATCGATGCCTGCCGCCAGCAACTCCGGCACGCGTGTCATGCCGCGCCGCTTTGGATACGTGTCCGACCGCCCCTGCAGCGTGATGTTGATGAGCGGGTTGGCGATTGCCGCCACGCCGGCCTCGCGCATCAGCGGCAACAGCTTGCTGACGTAGTAGTTGTCCATCGAGTGCATCGACGTCAGGTGCGAGCCGGCCACGCGCCCATGCAAACCCAGCCGGTGCGTTTGCGCGGCGAGCGTCTCGATATGGCGCGAGAGCGGATCGTCGGATTCGTCGCAATGCATGTCGACGCGCAAGCCGCGCTCGGCGGCGAACTCGCACAGCAGCCGAACGGATTCCGCGCCATCGGCCATCGTGCGCTCGAAATGCGGGATGCCGCCGACCACGTCCACGCCCATGTCAATGGCTCGCTTGAGGTTGCCGAATGCGCCGGGGCTGCGGAGCACGCCATCTTGCGGAAACGCGACGAGCTGCAAGTCCAGATAAGGCGCCACCTGACGCTTGACGTGCAGTAGCGCTTCGACGGCCAGCAGGCGTGCGTCGCACACATCCACGTGCGAGCGGATCGCCAACAGACCACGCGCGACCGCCCAATCGCAGTAACGCAGGGCGCGCTCAATCAGCGCCTCCTGCGTCAACACGGGCTTGAGTTCGCCCCAGAGCGCAATGCCCTCGAGCAGCGTGCCGGACTGGTTCACGCGCGGCAGACCATACGAGAGCGTCGCGTCCATATGGAAATGCGCATCGACAAATGGCGGCGACACCAGCGCGCCCGCCGCATCGAACTCTTCCGCGCCGCGCGTGGGCAAATTCGGCTGCACCGCGACAATGCGGCCTGCGTCGATGCCGATGTCGATGCCGGCGCGCCCATCGGGCAGATTGGCGTTGCGGATCACGAAATCCATACGGGCTCCTCTGGGTGCATGGGGCTCAATCTACCCCAAGCCAGGCCAGTGATGGCGGCAGCATGGGGGCTTGATGGCACAATACCGGACACTCTGAACGGCGCTGCCGGTATGCGCCGTCGCCATTTGCAAGGATTGATTGCCCCATGCGTGTCGCTACCTGGAACGTTAACTCTTTGAAGGTCCGCCTGCCGCAGGTGCTGCAATGGCTGGCTGAACGCGAAGCCGACGCCATGCCCATCGACCTGCTCTGCCTGCAGGAACTCAAGCTGCCCGACGATCGCTACCCGCTGGCTGAGCTGGATGCCGCGGGCTACGCATCGCTGTTCACCGGTCAAAAAACCTACAACGGTGTTGCCATTCTGGCGCGCAAGGCCGCAGTGCCCGAGGGCCGCGAGGTGGTGAAGAACATCCCAGGCTTTGCCGACGAGCAGCAGCGCGTCGTGGCCGCGACGTACGACATGGCCGGTGGGCCGGTGCGCGTGATCTCCGCCTACTTCCCGAACGGCCAGGCTCTGGACTCCGACAAGTTCGTCTATAAGCTGCGTTGGCTGGAAGCGCTGCAAGTGTGGTTGAAGGCCGAGATGACCCAGTACCCGCGCCTGATGCTGCTGGGCGATTTCAACATCGCCCCGGACGATCGCGACGTGCACGATCCGAAAAAGTGGGAAGGCCAGAACCTGGTGTCGCCGGAAGAGCGCGCTGCGTTTCGTGCACTAGAGGGTGCCGGCTTGGTAGATGCTTTCCGAATGTTTGACCAGGAAGACAAGCTCTTTTCTTGGTGGGATTACCGGCTGTTCGCGTTCAAGCGCAATGCGGGGCTGCGCATCGACCACATCATGCTGTCGCCCGAGCTGGCCAAGCTGTGCGAGTCGTGCCATATCGACCGCGTGCCGCGCACATGGGAGCAGCCGTCAGACCACACCCCTGTCGTAGCCGCCTTGCGCGACGCGTAAGACCACCACTCAGGCATGGCCTCTACCTTCAAGCACCGTAACCTACCGCATCTGCTCCTGCGCGCGCGTGAGACGTTCATGGCTGGTTTCCGGCCGCTTCTGCGCGAGCATGGCCTTTCCGAACAGCAATGGCGCGTGCTGCGTACGCTCAACGACATGGGGGACATGGAGCCCAACCAGCTCGCCGATGCATGCCTGATCCTTAGCCCGAGCCTGACGCGCATGCTGGCGGCCATGGCAGAGTCTGAAATGATCGTCCGCACGCGCTCGTCGGTGGATCAGCGCCGACAGGTGATTTCGCTGACACCGAAAAGCCGCGAATTTCTCGCCAAGGTCGAACCGCAAGTCGATGCGGAATACGCGCGCATCGAGGCCCTGCTGGGGCGGGCGCGGCTGGATGGGCTGTACGCCATCTTGGACGAATCGATCCTCGCCATGGAAACGCATACGCCGATGGCGCGCCTGGCTGGCGACGAAGAATAAAGCCGGCCAGCCCGCGCGCTACATGCCACCCGGGAAAAGCGCGCGCCCATGAAAAAGCCGGTCACGCAGACCGGCTTTTTCTCAAGGTAGCGGACACTGATGTCCACCTTGTCTGCACCGGTCATGCCGATGCCAATGTCGCTGCACAGCCCGCTCAAGCCACGGCGACATGCGCGCGCTTGACCACGACCGGTTGCGGCAACTCGTTTAATCCGTTGGATCGCTGCACGCCGTCTGCAATCAGCACACGGGCGGCATCCTGGATCCGCTCCTGACCGGCCTCGAAGGCCGCTTGAAGGGACAACACCTGATCACCTTCCAGGCCTTCCCAAAGCGCCTCGCGCGTTGCCACGCAAGTCACCTTTTCACCGTCGACAAGCGCGTCGAACAGCAGGCCTTCGTTGTTGATGTCGTACGCTTCTTTCTTTTCGAACTTGATTTCCATCGTCAAAGCCCTCCGATTGCAATGGACAACAACGCACACGCTGTTGGCGTGGAAACCATGCGGGGGGGCCGGCACGGTTCCGTCAAACCTCGTGTCTGACTGCAAGGATCATTTTAACCACAGCTAGCGACGCACGTGCGATGACATTCGCTGCGCGGGCAACCCTCGCCGTGGCCATCGCCTGCCATCCCAACTGGCATCGGGCCTCGCGCGATCTCCGACATGAGTATGCTTTTTTGTCAGGGTCTGGCGCCTCGCCCGACTAAGCAAAGCGCGGGCCACACGCAAGGCTCGTGCCGACACACACATCAGGAGGCCACGATGGCAATGCAACCACACCGTTTGCGACACGCTTATGTCAGCGTCGCGTTGATGCTGCTGGCTTCGCGCCAGGCGTACTCGGCCGATTGCGGCGCCCTGCACATACAGAGCCCGCCGCACACGGTTGCGGTGGTTGAACTCTATACATCCGAGGGTTGTAATAGTTGCCCGCCGGCGGATCGCTGGCTGAGCCGCGCGCCGCTCGACGCACAGCGCTGGATACCGCTGGCCTTGCACGTGGATTACTGGGACGGCCCCGACTGGAAAGACACCTTCGGCCGCGCCGCCTTTACCGAACGGCAGCGTGCGCTCGGCGATGCAGGTCATTCGCCGACGATCTACACGCCGGAAGTATTCGTCTCCGGCCGTGAACTACGGCATTGGGCGAATGCAACGGATTTCTCACGCGCCATCGCCGCGCGCAATGCGCTACCTGCGATGGCGGACATCTCACTGGACGCCACCCACGTCAATGCGCCGCGTGCAGCGTTGCAAACCCGCGCACGCTTTACGCTACGGCCAAGCGAGGCTTCCGCCGCAAGCCCGGCGGTCGCATGGATCGCCTTGACGCAAAACAACCTAGTCAGCCACCCGAGCGGCGGCGAAAACGGCGGTGTAGAGCTACGCCACGACCATGTTGTAAGGGAATGGATCGGCCCGATCCGGTTAACTGGCATCAGCACGCAATGGCAGGGCGAGATCCCCCTGCCCGCCGATGCGCGCCCTACCGACATGAGCCTGGCCGCCTTCGTTGAGCGGCCGCGCGACGCAGAGGTCCTGCAGGCGGTCTCCGCGCCGCTGTGTCGTTAGACGTCTGCTGATCGGGCGATCAGCGCGCCGTTTCCGACACTTGCACGGTGCCATGCTCCGGCGTGTGCAACAGCGAGCGACGACGCGCGTAGCCAAAGTAGACCACCAGCCCGATCACCACCCACACCACGAAGGCGATCCACGTTACCGCCTGCAGATGGCTCATCAGGAACAGGCACATGGCGATCGCCAGCAGCGGCACCACCGGCACGCCAGGGCAACGGAAGCCACGATGTAGATCCGGGCGCGTACGGCGCAGCACCAGCACGGCCACGGCGATCAGCGAGAACGCGGCCAGCGTACCGATGTTGATCAGCTCAGCCAGCACGTTCAGCGGCACGAACGCGGCAATTACCGCAAACACAATGCCGACCACCCACGTATTGAGGAACGGCGTCGCATAGCGCGGATGGATGTGCGACAGGCTCTTGGGCAGCAGACCATCTCGCGACATAGCGAAGATGATGCGGGTCTGGCCATAGGCCATCACGAGGATCACGGTCGTCATGCCGATGATGGCGCCCAGATCAACAAAGCCGGCCACCCAGCCTTCACCCGCCATCTGCAATGCCAGCGACACCGGGTGGTCCACACCCGCGAACTTCGCGAACGGCACGATGCCGGTCATGATCGCCGCCACCATCACGTAGAGGATCGTGCAGACCGCCAGCGAGCCGATAATGCCGATCGGCAGGTCACGCTTGGGGTTGCGCACCTCTTCCGCCGCGGAGGTGACCGCGTCGAAGCCGATGAAGGCAAAGAACACAATGGCTGCCGCGCCGAACACGCCATTCATGCCGAACGGCATGAAAGGTTGCCAGTTGGCCGGCTGCACGTGGCGCACGCCCACGAAGATGAACAGCAGCACCACCGTCACCTTGATCACCACCATGATGTTGTTGGCGCGCGCCGACTCCCGCACGCCAAACGACAGCACCGTGGTAATCAGCAACATGATCACGAGCGCCGGCAGGTTGAACAGCGTCTGCACGCCCGGAATGGCGCCTGGCGCGGCCGTCAGCGCCTGCGGCAGATGCATGCCGAAGCCCGCCAGCAGCGATTGGAAATAGCCTGACCAGCCCACCGATACGGCGGAGGTCGCCAGGCCATACTCGAGCATCAGATCCCAGCCGATGATCCATGCCACCAGTTCACCCATCGTGGCGTAGGCATAGGTATAGATGGAGCCCGATACGGGGATGGTTGAGGCGAATTCGGCGTAGCACAGCGCAGCAAACCCACACGCCAGTGCGGCCACGATGAAGGACAGCGTGAGCGCCGGGCCGGCGGTCAGCGCGCCCGTGCCCGTCAGCACGAAAATGCCGGTGCCGATGATGGCGCCGACGCCAAGGAAAGTCAGGTCCACGGGGCCGAGCACTTTCTTCAGGCCCGTATTGCTATGGCCAGTGCGGATCATGTGATCCACGTTTTTGGTACGGAACAAGCTCATTGACTGCGTCTCCTATCTGCATGCCTGTCCAGATGTGGTGGAAGGCACTGTCGCGCACGTTTGGCGCGCGGCGGCGGATTTTTGCAAAAAGCGGGCATTCTACCCGCTGGCGACACTCCGCCCTTCTATCGCCGGCCTGCAGACAGGAAAATAGGACAATTCGCGCCCGGCTGATGGCGCATCCGGCTCACGTGCCGGCGCTCAGGTCGTCGGCAAACAGCGGTTGCTGACGCGCATGCGCATCGGACTCGTACAACCGCACGCCCACCCCAAGCAAGCGCACGGGAATCTGTCGGCGCTCAAACCCCTGGGCCAACAGCTTGGAGAACACCGGCAGCGACACCTGCGGCGAAATGCACTCCACCGTCGTGCCGCGAAAATCGGCAAACCGCAGCTTCACGTACGTCTTATGGATCATGCTGCCGGCGCGGGCGCGCTCAACGCGGGCGGCAAGCTGCTCGACGAGAATGGTCAACTCGCGCTGGCAGTCCTCAAGCGTGCGCAGATCGGTCGCGTAGGTTTCTTCCACGCTGACCGACTTGCGAATCTGCGAGGGTTGCACCTGCCGATGATCAATGCCTCGGCAAAGGTCATGCAGCCGAAAACCGAACACACCGAAATGCTGCTGCAAGCGATCCGTGCCCCAGGCACGCAGGTCGCCACAGGTTTCCGCGCCCAGGCGGCGCAGCTTGGCGGCGGTCACCTTCCCCACGCCAAATAGCCGCTCCACGGGCAACTCGGCGACGAAGGCATCCACCTGCTCCGGCCGCACCACGAACAAGCCATCGGGCTTGCGCCAATCGCTGGCGATTTTGGCGATGAACTTGTTGGGCGCAACGCCCGCCGACACGGTAATCCCGATCTCTTCGCGCACACGGCGGCGGATGTCCTCGGCGATGCGCGTGCCGCTGCCGGCATGCATCGGGCTGTCGCTCACATCGAGGTACGCCTCGTCCAGCGAAAGCGGCTCTACCAGCGGCGTGTAGCTGTGATAAATGGCAAAAATCTGGCGCGCAACCTGGCGATACTTATCCATGGCCGGCGGCACGATCACCAGGTCGGGACAGCGCTTGACGGCTTGCGCCATGGGCATCGCCGAATGAATGCCGAACTTGCGCGCTTCGTAATTGCAGGTCGCCACGACCCCGCGACGCTCGGGGCGCCCACCCACGGCCAGCGGCTTGCCGACTAGGCGCGGATCGTCGCGCATCTCGATGGCAGCGTAAAAACAATCGCAGTCGCAATGGATGATTTTTCGCACGGCAGCCGGCCGCGTGAGGACTTGGCGTTCAGAAGAGGAACGCAAGCGTACCAGCTTCCGCCCGGCGCGCACCGAATGTGCGAGCTTGGCCGCGCAACAATGCATTTCGCCGATACCGCAATGCAGCATCGACGAATGCGGGGTGGGAAAATCGACGATCAGCGGCCGATGGCGTGCGATACGGCGCCGAGTTCATCGTTCAGCGCATGTTGCTCGTCGCCGGACAGCCCGCCGCGATGCTGGCTAGCCATGTCGTTGGCTTCCTGGCGGATGCGGCGCAGGCGGTCACGCAGGCCATCGGCGCGGTACGGGTCGATATAGCCTTGCGACTGGCGCACGTCGATGCGATGGAATTCTTCTGCAATACGGCCCTGCACTTCGTCAAAGCGGGCGCGTGGGTCCACCGGTGCCGGCGCGGGTTCGTGTACGACCACGGTGCGCGTCTGCACCGGAGGCGCCACCACACAACCGGCCATGGAGGCCACCAGCACAGCGCACAAGGTCAGACGCGGAAGAATCGACATGATTTGGCTCGTAGTGTCGTTGTAGAAACGCGCAAATCGCGCGGGACTGGCGCTATCTTACGAACCGTTTTACGCAAAGCTGTGACGATTGGTAACCACGCATTACACCGCTGACACCTCCGGCGGCTCCACGGGCGGAGGCGATTCATCGGGCGATGGCAGGTCCGGCGGAATGCCAGGCGGCGCTGGCTCGTCAGGCGGGGGCACAGTATGTGCGGGCAGCGCGCAATCGACAGACATGGTTTCCCTCCGGGCAAAACGCATTGACAATCTAGTACGCGATTCCCATGCCAACAAGTCACCGCACCGCTGAACCCATGCACGATCTGCCGACCACCCGCTTTCAGGACCAAACGCTCGTCCGTATTGGCGACGCCCATGTCGATGGCTCCATGCTGCTGCTCGCGCCGCATGCCGGCGGGCGACTGGTACGCTGGCGCCACCGTGGTGAAGACATCCTTTTCTGGCCCGACCCCGCCAACTGGACCAACCCCGCGAAGGTGCGTGGCGGCAATCCGTTGCTGTTCCCCTTCATAGGCCGGCATTTTGTCGACGGAGAAATCGGCAGCTGGCGCGATGCGCGCAGCCAAGTTCATGCCCTTGCGCAGCACGGCTTTGCACGTGACCTGCCATTCGAGGTGGAGGACGCCAGCGACACGCACATCGTCATGCTGCTGCGCGACAGCCCGCAAACACGTGCGGGCTATCCGTTCGCGTTTGAGTTTCGCGTGACGTACCGGCTGATTCACGATGGGCTGAAGGCAACGTTCTCCGTCAAGCATCTCGACGAAGGCTCCGGACACGCGCCGATGCCGTTCTACGCGGGCCACCATTTCTATCTGGCGCTGCCGCATACGTTGCGTGGCGCGACTGAACTCTCGATGCCAGCGTCGCGGCTGTCGCGACAGCTCCCCGACGGCAGCCTGGATGTTCCGGAACCCGGGCGTAGCACGTACCAACTCGATGACCCGGCACTGCAAGACCGCTATCACTTGCTTGATGCCGCCGGTGCGGCAACGCTCGCCATTCCCGCATATGCAGATGCACCGCTCGGCCGCCGCATCCGCATCGAAGTGGACGGTGCACCGGTGCCCTGGCACGCCATCACCACCTGGACAGAAAACGCGACATCCGACTTCTATTGCGTCGAACCGTGGATGGGGCTGCCCAATGCGATCCACCATGGCGAAGGCTTGCATCTGCTCGCCCCTGGCGAGTCGCGGCAAGCCACCTGCCGTCTGCGGATCGCACGCTAGCCTACACGCTCAAGTCTTTTCGTAGGCCTGCACCGCGTCCATCACGCGCGCCGAGTACACCAGCGCTGCGCCGGCATTGAGCGAGATCGCCACGCTCAATGCATCGGCAATCTCTTCGTGCGTCGCGCCATGCTTGATCGCTTCAGCGGTGTGCACGGTGATACAGCCATCGCAGCGCGTAGTCACCGCTACAGCCAGGGCAATGAGCTCACGCGTCTTCGGGTCCAGGCTGCCGGTCGACGCCCCCGATAGTGTCTGATAGCCCTTGACGGTATCTGGCGTGATCTTGCCAATCTCGCCAATGCGCCCCAGCAGTTCCTTCCGATATTCAACCCAGTTCAGCATGATGTGCTCCCGATGGTATGGCGCTGGCCCGATGCCTGCGCCGTTGGGAAGAGTATTGTCTTTTTGATCGATCCGCTGAATACTCAATTACTTCACAATTTAGCGAAATCGTCTCAATGGACGCGCTCAGCCAGTTCATCCGGCTCACCCGGCCTCAAGCCAGCCTTGATGTGCGGTGCCTCTTTCAGGGGCCGTTTTTTGTTCCGCATGACGCAGAAGCGGAGGGTCAGGTGTTGTTCCACCTCGTACTGGCGGGCACCTGCCTCGTGGACACCGGAGGCCGCTCGCTCACGTTGCACGAGGGCGATTTCATTCTCTTCCCGCGCGGCGCGGCACACACCCTCCGCGACCCCGCCGGCACTGCCATGCCTCGCAAACCGCGCGTGGCCCACGACGGCATGCTCCCGCTGCACCAGACCGGCCGCGGTGCCGCAGAGGTCGACTTGCTGTGCGGTCGCTTCGTACATGAGTCCGGCTCCACCACACTGCTGGTGCGTACCCTGCCTGATCCGCTGCACGTGTCGTTGATCGAAAGCGCTTCGTTCCCCGCGTTGCGTGCGCTCATCGACCTGATGCGCAGTGAATCCGAAACGCGTGCCCCCGGTGCTCTCGCCATCGTCACCTCACTGAGCCAGGCACTCCTGACGCTTGCGCTGCGCGTCTACGGTCAACGTGAGAACGCTGCACCCGGCACATTGACGCTGCTCTCGGACGCGCGCCTCGGCCCCTCCATACAGGCCATGCTGAGCGCGCCCGAACACCCGTGGACGATCGACGCACTCGCCGACTTGGCGGCCATGTCGCGCGCCACCTACGCACGGCACTTCAAGGCGCGCGCCGACATGACGGTGTGGGACTTCCTCACACGCGTGCGTATGACACTCGCTTGCGACGCGTTGATCCACACGCGGCTCAGCGTTGGCGAAATCGGCGCGCGCGTCGGCTATCAATCCGAAGCCGCATTCGGCAAAGCATTCAAACAGCAACTGGGGATGACGCCGGCGCGCTATCGGCGGGCAACCTTACAAGTCGCCGCCGAGCCAACCCGTTCGTAAGTCTCGAGATTGGAGCACGTGCATCGCGCTACTACCATGCGTCGCGCTGGCTCGCGTCAGCTTCACAAACTGCCCTATCGAGAACGCACTCATGAAGCCTTCAACCACCCTGCCTGTCGCCATCGTCGCTGCAACACTGTTCGCCGGCTGTGCCCCAGTCCCGTTAGCGAGCACCAATGCCACCGCAGTCCGTCTGACCAACAACGAGCCAGGGCCGCAATGCAAGTTCCTCGGCGACGCGACCGGCAGCCAGGGCGACTTCCTGCGCGGCACCATCACGTCCAACGCCGACCTGGAAACGGGCGCGCGCAACGATCTCAAGAACAAGGCCGCAGCAATGGGCGGCAACGTCGTCTACGTGCTCACCAACCGGGCCGGCCAGACTGGCACGAAGGAGAACTTGGCGCAGACCAACGTGACGTTGTCGGGGAATGTCTATCGCTGTCCGGGTGCCTAAGCGAACCACTAGTCATCGGCACAATGCCTCTGTTATACTTTCATGCTTCGGGGCGTAGCGCAGCCTGGTAGCGTACCTGCATGGGGTGCAGGTGGTCGGAGGTTCAAATCCTCTCGCCCCGACCAAAACAAAAGCCCGCGTAACGGATCACGTTACGCGGGCTTTTTCACGTCTGCTTCCAGTGCGAGCTTTTAGGCTTTACGGCTTATCAGTGCGCAGAATGTCCAGCACAGCCGTCAGTGCACGTCGCAGGCTCAGCACATCAACTGAGCCGCTACCACTTGCTGCGACGACCGGCGCAGACGCGACAACCTCCACCTCTGTCGCCTCCACTTCCGGTTCCATGGAGGGCGCAACACCGCTGCCATGTCGCAACTCATCCAGCCGATTGCGCGCGCCGTTGATCGTGAAGCCCTGCTCATACAGCAGCTCGCGAATCCGACGGATCAGCAGCACCTCATGGTGCTGGTAGTAACGACGATTGCCGCGCCGCTTGACCGGCTTGAGCTGTGTGAATTCCTGCTCCCAATAGCGCAGCACGTGCGGCTTGACGGCACACAGGTCACTCACCTCACCAATGGTGAAGTAGCGCTTGGCAGGAATCGGTGGCAGGTTGACCCGCTCCGTGTGTTTATCGGCGGCCATGAAGGGCTGGCGAAAGAAACGGAATGATTGAAACAGCTGGAATTAGACAGCGCCCACAGCATCAGCCGACAAGGGCTCGACGCGCTCTTCCACGAGCGCCTTGAGCTTCTGGCTGGCGTGGAATGTGACGACACGACGCGCGGTGATCGGGATGATCTCCCCCGTCTTCGGATTGCGGCCCGGACGCTGCGGCTTGTCTCGCAACTGGAAGTTGCCGAAGCCAGACAGCTTGACGCTATCACCTTGCTCGAGCGCCTCGCGAATCACGTCGAAGAACGCCTCGACCATGTCCTTCGACTCGCGCTTGTTCAGGCCGACCTGCTCGAACAGCATCTCGGCAAGCTCGGCCTTGGTAAGCGTCGGCACTTCCTGCGCACGTGCGTCACGAGCCTCGGCCAGTGCGGTCGACGAAGAACCGAGCGGGTCGCCCAAGGAAGATGCCGCCAAGGCGGGCGCGTGTTGATCGTTCATAGGATTCGCTTGGCGTATTCGATCCGAATGCGGAGGTTCGTTCGAGCTGTCTCTCGCGAGGGCGCGGACGTCAGGCACGCAGACGCGCGCCGAATGCATCGCTGGCCGCTCGAATCAGTTGCTGTGTGGCGGCCTCGACAATGTCGTCCTGGAGGGTGCTGTCAGTATCTTGCAACGTAATTCTGAAGGCAAGGCTTTTCTCCTGCGCTCCAATGGCCGCCGTGGCGGCCTTCGGACGGAATTCGTCGAACAGCACAACACCCTGCAGATAACGCTGCCACGGGGTACCGATAGCCGTCTTCTCGAACGTGTCGACCAGGTCCTGCACCGCCACATCCTGGCGCACAACCAGCGCGATGTCGCGCGTCACTGCAGGCACGCGCGGCACTTCTCGATACTTCGGCAAGCCAACTGCAGTGATAGCCTCGAGCTCCAACTCCCACACCACCGGCGCGGTCGGCAGGTCGTACTTCTGCAGCCAGCGCGGATGCAGCTCACCGATCCAGCCGATGGCGCGACCATTCAGCACCACACGTGCGGAACGGCCCGGATGCAGCGCCGGATGCTCAGCACGCTCGAAACGCGCCTGCAGTGGCCACAGCAGCGATTCCACATCACCCTTCACGTCGAAGAAATCAACCGGGCGCGTCTGCACGCCCCACTGCTCTTCCTTCGATGGGCCGTACGCAATGCCGCCGGCCATCATCGGTTGCGCATAGCCGGCGATCGACAGGCCGCCATCGGCAACACTCGCATCACGATGGAACACACGCCCCACCTCGAACATGCGCACGCGCGAAGCCTTGCGATTCAGGTTGTAGCGCACCTTGTCGAGCAGGCCGCCGATCAGCGTGCTACGCATCACCGAGTACTGGCTGGCGATCGGGTTCAGCAGCGGAATCGGGTTGGTATTGCCGGCAAAGTCGGCTTCCCATTCGGTCTCGACGAAGGCGAAGTTGACGACCTCGTGATAATCGCGCGCAGCTACGGCGTGACGCACATCGTGCATCGTGCGGCGTGCCTCGTCGGTCGAGCGCATCTCATTTTCAGCAACGGGCGGCTTGGCCGGAATCTGCTCGAAGCCGTAGATGCGGGCGACCTCTTCAATCAGGTCTTCCTCGATCTCGAGGTCAAAACGATACGACGGCGGCTCGACGATGAACACATCGCCGTCCACGCTGAACGTGAGGCCGAGACGTTTGAACACATCCGCCACGACTTCATGCGACAGCGGAATACCAAGCACACGCGCCGCGCGTGCGACACGCATACGCACCGGCTCACGCTTGGGCAGATTGACGATCTGATCGTCGATCGGGCCCGCTTGGCCGCCGCAGATTTCGAGAATCAGCGCGCTGATGCGCTCGATGTGCTCAACGGTGGTTGCGTAATCGACGCCGCGCTCGAAGCGATGGCCGGCATCGGTCGAGAAGTTGTAGCGACGCGCGCGACCCTGGATGGCAGCGGGCCACCAGAAAGCGGCTTCGACGTAGATGTTCTGCGTGTCGAGCGTGACAGCAGTCTTGTCGCCACCCATGATGCCGGCCAGGCTTTCGATGGCCTGCTCGTCGGCAATCACGCCGACCTTTTCGTCGACGGTGATGGTGTCGCCGTTGAGCAGCTTGAGTTCTTCGCCGGGCTTGCCCCAGCGCACCGTCAGGCCGCCGTGGATCTTGTCCAGATCGAACACGTGCGACGGACGGCCCAGCTCCAGCATCACGTAGTTGGAGATATCGACCAGCGCCGACACGCTGCGCATACCCGCGCGCTCGATGCGCGAGACCATCCACGCCGGCGTCTTCGCATGTGCATTCACGCCGCGGATGATGCGGCCCGAGAAGCGGCCGCACAGGTCCGGCGCTTCCACCTTGACCGGCAGCTTGTCAGCGAGCGTCACCGCCACCGGTGCCATCAACGGCATCGTAATCGGCGCACCCGTCAGCGCAGACACTTCACGCGCCACGCCGTGGATCGACAGGCAGTCCGCCTTGTTGGGCGTGAGCTTGATGACGAAGATCTGGTCATCCAGATCCAGCACCTTGCGGATGTCCGCGCCAACCGGCGTATCTTCCGGCAGGATCAGCAGGCCGCCGTGGTCTTCCGACAGCTTCAGCTCGCGCGCGGAGCACAGCATACCGTAGCTCTCCACGCCGCGCAGCTTGCCGATCTTGATCTTGAACGGCTTGCCGTCTTCGCCCGGCGGCAGCTCGGCACCCACCATCGCGCACGGCACCTTGATGCCCACCGACACGTTCGGCGCACCGCAGACGATCTGCAGCAGCTCGCCCGTACCAGCGTCGACCTTGCAGACGTTCAGGCGATCGGCGTCCGGATGCTTGTTCACCTCGACCACATGGCCGACGACGATCTGCGAGAACGGCGGCGCGACAGGGTCGACCTCTTCCACCTCGAGGCCCGCCATCGTCAGGCGATGGGAAAGCTCGTCAGTGGTGATCGGCGGATTGACGAAACTGCGAAGCCAGGATTCCGGAAATTGCATGGCGCGACAGAAAGAAGAATTCGATTAACGGGGCGACGGATTGGTCAGTGCGAGCGCAGCGCTTAAGCAAACTGACGCAGGAAACGCACGTCGCCCTCGAAGAACAGGCGCAGGTCATTGATGCCATAGCGCAGCATCGTCAGGCGCTCCAGGCCGGAGCCGAATGCGAAACCGATGTAACGCTCCGGGTCCAGGCCCATATTGCGCACCACGGTCGGGTGCACCTGGCCGGAACCGGAAATCTCCAGCCATTTGCCGTTGCCGAAGGCCATGTCGATTTCGGCCGACGGCTCGGTGAACGGGAAGTACGACGGGCGGAAGCGCACGTTGATGTCGTCGCGCTCGAAGAACTTGCGCAGGAAGTCGGTGTAGACGCCCTTCAGGTCGGCGAAGCTGATGTTGTCGGCAATCCAGAGACCTTCGACCTGGTGGAACATCGGCGAGTGCGTGGCGTCGCTGTCGACGCGGTACGTGCGGCCCGGGGCGATGACCTTGATCGGGGGAATACGGTCGAGCTGCTTGTACTTCTCAACGTGCATGCGGGCGTAGCGCACCTGCATCGGGCTGGTGTGCGTGCGCAGCAGCAGGAGCTTGTCTTCGCTGTCGCGACCGTCGATGTAGAAAGTGTCCTGCATCGAGCGCGCCGGATGGTTGTCCGGGTTGTTCAGCGCCGTGAAGTTCATCCAGTCGGATTCGATCTCGGGGCCGTCGGCCACGTCGAAACCGATCGAACCGAAGATTTTGGCGACGCGCTCCCAGGTGTTCATCACCGGGTGCAGGCTGCCCTCGGCCACGTCACGGCCCGGCAGCGTCACGTCGATCGCTTCGGCGGCTAGGCGCGCGTTCATCAGCGCATCGGCCAGCGCCTGGCGGCGGGCGGTCAAGGCTTCTTCAACGCGGCTCTTGGCCTGGTTGATGCGCGCGCCTTCCGATTTGCGCGTCTCCGGATCGAGCTTACCGAGGCCCTTGAGCAAGTCGGTCAGCACACCGGACTTGCCGAGAAAGCGCGCCTTCTCGTTTTCCAGCGAGGCGTTGTCCTCCACAGAGGCAAACGCGTTTTGGGCATCGACGACGACTTGGTCCAGATCCAGTGACATGGGAAGGCGAGCGAAAAAATTCGGGAGATTCGAAATAAAAAACGGGGCTCGGTGAGAGCCCCGTCAGGGTGATTAGCCGGCAAACCTGCTGGGCAATTCCAGCGGCCTGCCCGGCCAATCCAATCAGGCGACGTTGGCTTTCACCTGGTTCACGATGGCGGCAAATGCCACCTTGTCGTGAATGGCCATGTCCGACAGCACCTTGCGGTCCAGCTCGATGGACGCCTTCTTCAGGCCGTTCATGAACTTGCTGTAGGTCAGGCCATGCTCGCGTGCGCCAGCGTTGATACGTGCAATCCAGAGTGCGCGGAACACGCGCTTCTTGTTGCGACGATCGCGGTAAGCGTACTGACCAGCACGCATGACCGCCTGCTTGGCGATGCGATAGACGTTATTGCGGCGGCCGCGGTAACCCTTGGCTGCGCTGATAACCTTCTTATGACGGGCCCGCGCTGTGACCCCACGTTTTACTCGAGGCATGAAATGCTCCTTTCGTAGTTAGTTAGGGTTAAGCGTACGGCATCATTGCGCGAACGGACTTCAGGTTCGTCTCATGGACGCCCTCGGTACCGCGCAGGTGACGCTTGTTCTTGGTGGTCTTCTTGGTCAGGATGTGACGCTTGAAGGCTTGGCCACGTTTGATCGTGCCACCAGGACGGGCAGTAAAGCGCTTGGAGGCGCTTTTCTTCGTCTTCATCTTCGGCATGGAACAACTCCGCTTTTGACATGAAGCCAGGTGGACGGCTGGCGCCGACACTTTTAAGACCCGGACTCACTTGTTGTATCGCGGTGGGTGATGAAGCCCACCGCGTTTTCCGACGTTTCCGTCTGGAACCTGCTCAGCGCGGCCGAAATCGTCCGGCCGCCGCATTACTTCTTCTTTTTGGGTGCCAACATCATTACCGCCTGGCGACCTTCCATCTTCGGCATCTGCTCAACCTGACCGAATTCCTCCAGGTCAGCCTTGATACGCTCCAGCACGCGCATGCCGAGTTCCTGGTGAGCCATTTCGCGGCCGCGGAAACGCAAGGTAACTTTTACCCTGTCACCATCTTCCAAGAAGCGCGTCGCGTTGCGCAGCTTGACGCCGTAGTCATTGTCGTCGGTAGCAGGGCGGAATTTGACTTCCTTCACCTGAATGACTTTCTGCTTCAGCTTGGCCTCGTGAGCCTTCTTCTGCTCCTGATACTTGAACTTGCCATAGTCCATCAGGCGGCAGACGGGCGGCTGCGCAGTCGGCGCGATCTCGACCAAATCGACGTCTTTCTCTTCTGCAAGACGCAGTGCGTCGAACAGTTTGACGATGCCGAGCGCTTCTCCCTCAACCCCGGTCAGCCGGATTTCCGGTGCGCTGATCTCGCGGTTGATGCGGTGAGATTTCTCAGTAGCGATGTTGATGTCCTCGAAGAATCAAAAAAACAGGCCGTGTCCAGCTCATGACTTGTTGGCGAGATCGTTCTGCAGTCGCTCAACGAACGCCGACAGCGGCATGGAGCCTAGATCGACGTTGCCACGGGCACGCACGGCCACCTGATTTTCATCCCGTTCTTTGTCACCCACCACAACCTGGTACGGGACCTTCTGAACGGAATGCTCGCGGATTTTATACCCAATCTTCTCATTCCGCAAATCAACGACCGCCCTAAATCCTTGTTTTTGCAGGGATTGCGCAACGGATTGTGCGTATTCGGCGTGCGAATCGGTGATGCTGAGCACCGCCACCTGTACCGGAGAAAGCCACGTCGGCAGCGCACCGGCGTATTGCTCGATCAAGATACCGATAAAGCGCTCCAGGCTGCCGACGATGGCGCGGTGCAGCATGATTGGGCGATGGCGCGCGCCATCTTCACCGACGAATTCGGCGTCCAGGCGCTCCGGCAGGTTCGGGTCCACCTGGATCGTGCCGCACTGCCACTGGCGCCCAAGTGCATCTTTCAGCACGTACTCGATCTTCGGGCCGTAGAACGCGCCCTCACCGGGCAGGTATTCGAATTCGCAACCGGACGCACGCAAGCCGTCTGCCAAGGCAGCTTCGGCACGATCCCAGCTTTCCTCGGAGCCAATGCGCTTTTCCGGACGCGTCGAGAGCTTGTACAGAATCTCGGTAAAGCCGAAATCCTTGTAGACCTTCTGCAGCAACGTCGTGAACGCCGTCACCTCGGCCTGGATCATGTCTTCCGTGCAGAAGATGTGACCGTCGTCCTGCGTGAAGCCGCGCACGCGCATGATGCCGTGCAAGCCGCCCGAAGGCTCGTTGCGGTGGCAGGCGCCGAATTCACCGAAGCGCAGCGGCAGGTCGCGGTAGCTCTTGATGCCCTGCTTGTAAATCAGGATGTGGCCGGGGCAGTTCATCGGCTTGAGCGCGTATTCGCGCTTTTCCGATTCCGTGATGAACATGTTCTCGCGGTACTTGTCCCAGTGGCCCGTCTTCTCCCACAGCGACTTGTCGAGAATCTGCGGGCCCTTCACTTCCTGGTAGCCGTTTTCGCGGTACACGCGGCGCATGTACTGCTCGATTTCCTGCCACAGCGTCCAACCCTTGGGATGCCAGAACACCATGCCAGGCGCCGTCTCGTCGATATGGAACAGGTCGAGTTCACGGCCGAGCTTGCGGTGATCGCGCTTCTCGGCTTCCTCCAGCATGCGCAGGTAGGCTTCCTGGTCTTCCTTCTTGGCCCAGGCCGTACCGTAGATGCGCTGGAGCATCTCGTTGTTGTGGTCGCCGCGCCAGTAGGCACCAGCCACCTTCATCAGCTTGAAGACCTTGAGCTTGCCCGTGGACGGCACGTGCGGGCCGCGGCACAGGTCGACGAAATTGCCTTCACGGTACAGACCAATCTCCTGGTCTTCCGGAATGGAGGCGATGATCTCGGCCTTGTACTTCTCGCCCATGCCCTCGAACAGCTTGACGGCTTCGTTGCGACTCCAGACTTCGCGCGTGACCTTTTCGTCTTTCTTGGCGAGCTCGGCCATCTTCTTTTCGATGGCAACGAGATCTTCCGGCGTGAAGGGGCGCTTGTAGGCGAAGTCGTAATAGAAGCCGTTGTCGATGACCGGGCCGATCGTGACCTGCGCGTCCGGATACAGCTCCTTGACGGCGTAGGCCAGCAAGTGCGCCGTCGAATGGCGGATCACATCGACGCCATCGGCATCCTTGTCGGTGATGATGGCGAGCTTGGCATCGCGGTCGATCGTGTAGCTCGTGTCAACCATCTGGCCGTCCACGCGGCCGGCCAGCGCGGCCTTAGCCAGGCCTGCGCCGATGCTTTGCGCCACTTCGGCCACCGTCACCGGGCCGGGAAACTCGCGCCGGGAACCGTCCGGCAAGGTGATTGCGATCATGCTTGCTCCTGTGGAGTCACCGTCGCGCTTGTCGTCCGCGCGAAGGCTGTCATTCTGTCGTGCGCCACACCAAGCCGGTGCGGCAGGTTATCGAATCGATGCTTCGAAGCGCTTTCAGCCTGATCGCCACGCATGACACGAAATCGCGGACGAAAAAAAACGCGGCCAAGGCCGCGTTTTCTTTTGCGCTGACTACCGCTTGGGCAGAGCACAAAGGGCGAAAACCGCACCTTGACTACTGTCGCTCCGAAGCGGTTGTAGTTCGCGGTGCTTGAATCATGTTTTGCCCTTGACTTCAGTTGTACGGGACAAACCCCGAGGGATGACGGCTTGGACACCCTACCCGACGCGTCCTGCTAAATGCGTTGGTAGGCTCGATTGGACTCGAACCAACGACCCCCACCATGTCAAGGTGGTGCTCTAACCAGCTGAGCTACGAGCCTGCCGAAGAACAAGACTATACCGTCACTTGCGCCTGGCTGTCAACACCCCTTGCACTTCTTCGATCAAAGTCAGTGCGCGCTGCAGTTGTGTCGCTTCCGCCACCTCGGCGGTGAACTGCATTTTCGCGACGCCCTTGCTCGACAGTGTGCGCACGCCCGTCACGTTGATCCTCTCGCGCGAGAGAATTTCCGAGATGTCGCGCAGCAGCCCCTGACGGTCCAGCGCCTCGACCTGGATGTCGATCGGATAGACCGAATCACTGCGCTGGCCCCACTCCGTCTGAATCACGCGGCCCGGCGCGCGGGCGGCCAGTTGCTGGAACGTCGCGCAGCTTTGCCGATGGATCGACACTCCACGTCCACGCGTAACGAAACCGACAATCGGATCCGGCGGCGCGGGCTTGCAGCAGCGCGACATCTGCGTCAGCAGCGAATCGACGCCCACCACCAGCACACCACTCTTGGCGCCACGGGCGACGCTGGTGGCCTTGCTCTTCTTCGTGATCGACGCCTCGTCGTCCACAGGCGCGGGTGGCGGCACACCGTCAGAGCGCAAGACAGCCTCGACCCGGCGCAGACTGAGTTCGTCCTTGGCGACAACGGCGTACAGATCATCCGGGGTCTTGTAGCCGAGCTTGGCGGCCAAGTCCTCCAGGTTGACGGCGGTCTTGCCTTCACGCTGCAGAGTCTTGTCGATCAGGGCGCGCCCCTGGGCCAGTGTTTCCTCCAGTTCTAGCGCATTGAACCAGGCACGCACCTTCGTCTTGGCGCGGCTGCTCGCCAGATAGCGCAGTTCAGGATTGAGCCAGTCGCGCGACGGCCCGCCCTGCTTCACGGTGACGATCTCGACGGTCTGGCCGTTCTTGAGCGGCGTATTCAGCGGCACCATCGTCCCGTCGACCCGCGCGCCACGGCAGCGGTGGCCGAGATCGCTGTGCAGGTAATACGCAAAGTCGACCGGTGTCGCACCTTGCGGCAAGGCGATCACGCGTGCCTGCGGCGTCAGCACGTAGATGTGGTCGTCCAGCTCGGTGTGCTTGAGCTGCTCCCAGGGCGAATCTTCGTGCGCGACGGTGTGTTCGGCATCGTCCTTCCAGGCCAGGAGCTGGCGCAGCCAGGCAATCTTCTCGTCGTAGCGCTCGCTGGCGGAGAACTGGCCGGCGTAGCCCTTGCTGCCGGCCTCCTTGTAGCGCCAGTGCGCGGCGACGCCGTACTCGGCAAAGTGATGCATCTCGCGCGTGCGGATCTGCACCTCCAACGCGCGGCCGTCGTCGCCGATCACCACCGTGTGCAGCGACATGTAGCCGTTGGCTTTGGGGCGCGAGATGTAGTCGTCGAATTCCTTCGGAATCGGCTGCCACATGTGGTGCACGAAACCGAGCACGGTGTAGCAATCCTTGATGTCGTCGACGATCACGCGGAAGGCGCGCACATCGTACAGATCAGCAAAGTCGAGCTCCTTGCCGCGCATCTTTTTCCAGATGCTGTAGATATGCTTGGGCCGGCCGGACACCTCGGCCTGGATGCCGGCGTCATGCAGTGTCTTTTGGAGCTTGGCGATGGCCTCGCCGATGAACTTTTCGCGCTCGATGCGCTTTTCATCCAGCAGGCGGGCGATGCGCTTGTAGGTGTCGGGGTCCTCAAAGCGGAAGCCGAGGTCTTCAAGCTCCCACTTGAGTTGCCAGATACCCAGGCGGTTGGCCAGCGGCGCGTAGATGTCGAGCGTCTCGCGCGCCATGCCGTCGGGAGCCGAGCGCTTGGTCTGCGCCAGCCAGCGCAGCGATTGCAGCCGCGACGCCAGGCGGATCAGCACCACGCGGATGTCCTGCGCAAATGCCAGCAGCATCTTGCGTAGCGCTTCGACCTGCGCGCGGCGCGCTTCAGCTTCGTTCTTGCGCGTGATGCTGGCGTCCGTCGGGCTGACCAGGCCCGCGATTGCGCCGATGCGTAGCAGTTGCCGCACGTCGTGCACCAGCTTGACGACTTCGGCGCCAAACGCGGGCTCGAGCGCGCGCTCATTGTCCATTGCCAGCGTGGGCAGCAGGAACAGCGCGGCAGCCTGCAGCGATGGCGCATCGACACGCAGCGCCTCCAGGATGGCGATCGTGCCGCGCGCGTGCGACTCCAGCGGTTCGCCGGTCAGCGTGACTTTGTCTGCGGCGTTGGCGGCCAGATATTCGATCGCGCGAGCGACCTGCTCTGCCGGTGAGGTTGCCACCTGCCCAGCCCCCTCGGCCGGCCGGTCGGTCTTGTTCTCCATGATGCGTCCTGCTTGCGTCTCGCCTGTTGCGCGACGGGCTCAGCTCTTCAGCGCGGCCGTCACGACGATTTCGATGCGGTACTTCGGGTTGGCCAGCGCGGCCTCCACAGTGGCGCGCGGCGGCGAGTTCTTGGACTCGGCGGCGACCCACTGGTCCCACACCTTGTTCATCTCGCCAGTCTCGGTGATGTCTTTCAGGAAGATCTGGCACATCAGGATGCGCGTCTTGTCGCTGCCGTTGGCGGCCAGCACGCGGTCGATGATGGCGAGCACTTCTGCCGTCTGCTCGGCAATGCCGGCGTCCAGCGTGGTCTCGGGCACCTGGCCAGCCACATACACGACGCCGTTGTAGACGGCCGCGTCGGAGTAACGATGTTCGACGTTGTAACGCTTCAGTTCAGTGCTCATGTTGTAAATCAAATGGGGGCAAATCAACGGTTATTGACCGAGGAAGAACTTGCGGGCGATCGCCACCTGATCCGGCTGGATGAAGGTCGGCGCGTGGCCCACGTCGGGAATCTCTACCGTGTTCACATGCTGGCCGCGTTGCATCATGGCTTCGACGGTCTCGCGCGTGAGCAGGTCCGATTGCGCACCGCGCACGATCAGCACCTCCCCGGGAATCGCTTCGAACAGCTTCCACAGCATGGCTTCTCCGGCGGCGATCGCTTCGGGCGTGGTGTTCTTGAAAGGCTCGGCCAGGCGCGGATCATAGTGCAGGATCCACTCGCCGCCCTGCGGTTTGAGGATCGCGGTATTCAACTCGCGCCACTGTTCCGGCGTGTGCGGACCGAACGAAGCGCTGATCGTCTTGAGGTATGCCAGCCCTTCGTCGAAGGTCTTGAAGCGAACGCCCAGGCCAAGATACGCCCCGATGCGCGTCAACGAGGATTCCGTCACGCGCGGGCCGACATCGTTGAGCAACAGCTTGCGGATCGGCGATTTCGGCAAGCCCGCCAGGCTCATGCCGATCAGCCCACCCATCGAGGTGCCGAACCAATCGACTGATTCCACATTCAGGCGTGCGAGCAGCGTCACCATGTCGGACACGTATTGCGGAATGACGTAGCCCTTCGGATCCGTCAGCCAATCGGAGCGACCACGGCCGACCACATCCGGGCAGATGACGCGGTAGTCATTGCACAGCGCCTGCGCCAGCACGTCGAAGTCGCGCCCCGTGCGCGAGAGACCATGCACGCAGACCAGCACACGCGGATTCTGCGGATCGCCCCACTCGTGATACGCCATCCGATGCAAGCCGGATGGGCTCAGGCACTGCACGAAGGCAAGGCGCGGCGAAACAGGCATGAACATCTCCTACACGTGAACAACGGCGAGAGAACAAAGCCTGATTGTACGCGGGCCCGCGAGCATGCGGCAGCGCAGCAGCCGTGCTCGCCCGGCGGAAACGAAAAAGCCCCGCTGCAGTTCCATGCAGCGGGGCTTTTTTGTGTGCAGGATGCGCTTACTGCGCGACCCAGCCGCCATCCATGTTCCACGCCACGCCGCGAACCTGCTCAGCCGCGTCACTGCACAGGAACACCGCCAGCGCGCCGAGCTGATCGGGCGTAACGAACTCGCCGGAAGGCTGCTTTTCCATCAGCAGTTCCTTCTTGGCCTGTAGCGCGGGAATGCCTTCCTTCTCGGCGCGCGCATCAATCTGCTTCTGCACCAGCGGCGTCAGCACCCAACCCGGGCAGATTGCGTTGGACGTGATGCCCGTCTGCGCCGTCTCCAGCGCCACCGACTTGGTGAAGCCGACGATGCCGTGCTTGGCCGCCACGTACGCTGATTTCTGTGCCGAAGCCACCAGCCCGTGCGCCGAAGCGATGTTGATGATGCGCCCCCAGTTTTTCTTCTTCATGCCGGGCACCGCGAGCCGCGTCGTGTGGAAAGCCGAAGTCAGATTGATGGCGATGATGGCGTCCCAACGCTCGGTCGGGAAATCTTCCACATTGGCCACGTACTGGATGCCGGCATTGTTGACGAGGATGTCCACGCCACCGAATTCAGCATCGGCGTACGCGAACATCGCTTCGATCTCGGCCGGCTTGCTCATGTCAGCGCCGTGGTAGCCGATGCGGATGGCGTTCTTGCCCGCCGCTGCGATCTGCGCCTTGGGTGCTTCCACATCGCCAAAGCCGTTCATGATGATGTTGGCACCCTGCGCAGCCAGCGCGCAGGCGATGCCCAGACCGATCCCGCTGGTCGAGCCCGTAACGAGGGCGGTTTTTCCTTGCAGCATCGTGGTCTCCGATTTACAGCAGGTTGACGCCAGTCTTGGCCTGGATGTCTTCGCGCGACACACCCGGCGCGGTTTCCACCAGACGCAGGCCCTGCTCCGTCACGTCGATGACGCCGAGGTCCGTAATGATGCGGTCGACCACGCCCACGCCCGTTAGCGGCAGCGTGCACTTGGGCAGAATCTTCAGGTCTTCGGTGCCGTCCTTTTTCTTGGCGACGTGCTCCATCAGCACGATCACGCGCTTGACGCCGGCCACGAGGTCCATCGCGCCGCCCATGCCTTTGACCATCTTGCCGGGGATCATCCAGTTGGCCAGATCGCCCGTCTCGCTCACTTGCATGGCGCCGAGAATCGACAGATTGATCTTGCCGCCGCGGATCATCGCAAAGCTCTGGTCGCTGCCGAAGATGGCACTGCCGGGCAGCGTGGTCACGGTTTGCTTGCCGGCGTTGATGAGGTCGGCGTCGACTTCGTCTTCCGTGGGAAATGGGCCGATGCCGAGCATGCCGTTTTCGCTCTGCAGCCAGACTTCCTTATCGCCGGTGTGGTTGGCGACCAGCGTCGGGATGCCGATGCCGAGGTTCACGTAGAAGCCGTCTTGCAATTCTTGCGCGGCGCGCGCCGCCATTTGGTCTTGTGTCCAGGCCATGATGTCGGTCTCCTTAATTTGCTGCGCGGACGGTGCGCTTTTCGATGCGCTTCTCGGGCATGGCGTTCAGCACAATGCGATTCACGTAGATGCCCGGCAGGTGGATGTCGTCCGGCGCCAGCTCGCCCACTTCCACAATCTTCTCCACCTCGACGATGCAGATCTTGCCTGCCGTTGCCGCGGCCGGATTGAAGTTGCGTGCGGTCAGGTTGAAACGCAGGTTGCCGGATTTGTCGGCCACTGCCGCTTTGACCAGCGACACATCGGGCACAAGCGCGCGCTCCATGACATACGTTTCGCCGTCGAACTCGCGCAGCTCCTTGCCCTCGGCCACGATCGTGCCAACGCCTGTCTTGGTGAAGAACGCCGGGATGCCTGCGCCGCCCGCGCGCAGCTTTTCGGCCAGCGTGCCTTGCGGCGTAAATTCCAGCTCCAGCTCACCGGCCAGGTACTGGCGCTCGAACTCCTTGTTCTCGCCCACATAGGACGAGATCATTTTCTTGATCTGGCGGGTTTCCAGCAGCAGGCCCAGGCCGAAACCATCGACGCCAGCATTGTTCGAGATACAGGTGAGATTCTTGACGCCCGAATCGCGCAGTGCGCCGATCAGTGCCTCGGGAATCCCGCACAGACCGAAACCGCCCACGGCGATGGTCTGGCCGTCTTTAACGACGCCCGCGAGCGCCTCGCCGGCGCTGGCGAAGATTTTGTTCATGCGTGCTCCTTCCTTGGTGGTTCAACCGATCCGGCTGGGTTTTGACCGCGCACAGCGTTGGGGAATACGTGCGTGCGGCGCCGGAAAATTGTAACGGTACAATTTGGCGAGAATACGCAAGCGTCACGCAACGCAGCAATACGTACGACTACATAAGGCCCACTCCTAGCCTTCCCTAGCCCTAGACACCCATGACAGCACTTGATTACCAGACCGCGTTCCAGCTTGCCCCGGTCGGCATGGTGATGTCCCGTGAGCGCGTGATGGTCGACGTCAATGACGAGGCCGCGCGCATCTTCGGCCACGCACGTACGGCCATGATCGGCCAGTCGTTCGAGCTGCTCTACCCGACGCATGATGAATATGAACGCACCGGCGCACGCATCGTGCCCATCATGGGCGCACGCGGCAGTTATTCTGACGAACGCATCATGAAGCGCGCCAACGGCGAGCTGTTCTGGTGCCACGTGACGGGCCGCGCGCTCGATCGCACCAAGCCGCTGGGTGAAGGCATCTGGACGTTTGAGGATCTTTCCGCGCACCGGCCAGTCACGGCGGCGCTCACGCCGCGCGAGCGCGACATCGCCGCGCAACTGGTGGAAGGCAAGACCAGCAAGCAGATCGGCAAGCAGTTGGAAATCAGCCCGCGCACGGTGGAAATCTACCGCGCGCGGTTGATGAAGAAGTACGCCGCCAACACATCGCTCGAGCTTGTGCAGCGGCTGATGGGGCATTGAGCCCCAAACGGCTTACACCATCCCATCGTCGGCGTTGATGACGGCGCCGTTGATGAAATCCGATTGGTCAGACGCCAGCAGCAGGATCAACCCATCTAGGTCTTCCGGCTTGCCAACGCGCTTGCGCGGCAGCATCTGCACGAGCTTCTGGCCGGCTTCCGTTTCCCAGTGATGGTGATTGATTTCGGTATCGATATAGCCCGGGCAGATGGCGTTCGTGTTGATGCCCAGACGCCCCCACTCGAGCGCCATGGCCTTGGTCATGTGCACCACGGCAGCCTTGCTCATGCAGTACACGCCGATTTGCGACAGCACCTTCAGCCCCGCCACCGAAGCGATATTGATGATGCGCGACTGCGGCAGCGGCGAGCCGTTCTTCTCCGCGCCCTTGGCCCGGGCGATCATGCGCTTGGCGGTTTCCTGCGCCACGAAAAAGGCGCCACGCGTGTTGGTGTCGAAGATGAAATCAAAATCATCCGGCGTGACGTCCACCATGCGCTGCGTGGTGGAAACCCCCGAGTTGTTGACCAGGATATCGATGGTGCCGGCTTCCGTTTCAGCGTGGGCGATGGCGGCGCGGATGCTGTCCGGGTCGGTCACGTCCAGGCGTACGACGTGTGCGCTGCCGCCCTTCGATTCAATGTCGGCGCGCAATTCCTTTAAGCGTTCGACACGGCGCGAGGCCAGCACGACCTTGGCGCCGGCCGCCGCCAGCGTATGCGCGAATCGCGCGCCCAGGCCGCTGGAAGCGCCCGTGATCAGCGCAACCTTGCCTTCCAGATTGATCGACAAACCCATGATGCGTGTTCCCCGTGTGTTGGTTTGGCATGCACCGGACTGCTCGCGAGCGGTCTCGGCGTGTGATTTGGGCGCAGCCCAGCAAAAAATCGAACGATCGTTCAGAAATTTTTCTTGCCGCATCCGGGCGTGTCCCGGACAATGCGGAAAATTCTAAATGCAGCAATCCGTCATACCAATAAGCAAACGCCCCTAACTGTCCCCAAGCAGCGAAGAGACACCCACTATGAACCAGCAGCAGCTCCTCGAACAATACGGCCCGCGAGAGTCCATGGAGTATGACGTCGTCATCGTCGGCGGCGGCCCTGCCGGCTTGGCGACTGCGATCCGCATCAAGCAGCGCGCCGCCGAGACCGGCAAGGATGTCTCGGTGGTGGTACTGGAAAAAGGCTCCGAGCCCGGCGCGCACATCCTCTCTGGCGCCGTGATGGACCCGCGCGCCATCACCGAGTTGCTGCCCAACTGGAAGGCCGACGGCGCCCCGCTCAACCAGCCAGTGACGGGCGACGACGTGCTCTTCCTGAGCGAAACCGGCTCGAAGCGTACACCCGACTGGCTGGTGCCGCGCAACTTCCACAACCACGGCTGCTACGTGATCTCGCTGTCGAACGTGGTCAAGTGGATGGCCACGCAGGCCGAAGCGCTGGGCGTGGAGATCTTCCCCGGCTTTGCTGCTGCCGAAGTGCTGTACGACGACAAGGGTGCCGTGCGCGGCGTCGCCACCGGCAACATGGGCATCGGCAAGGATGGCGAGCCGACCGACAACTTCCAGCTCGGCATGGAGCTGCTGGGCAAGTACACGATCTTCGCCGAAGGCGCGCGCGGCCACCTGGGCCGCCAGCTGCTGGAAAAATTCAAGCTCAACGCTGGCAAAGACCCGCAGACCTTCGCCATCGGTATCAAGGAACTCTGGGAAGTCGATCCGGCCAAGGCCAAGCCCGGCCTGGTGGTGCACACCGCCGGCTGGCCGATGGAAGACGACACCTTCGGCGGCGGCTTCCTGTATCACCTCGAAGACAACAAGGTCACGCTCGGCTTTGTGATCGGCCTGGACTACAAGAACCCGTGGATGAGCCCGTTCGAAGAGATGCAGCGCTGGAAGGCTCACCCGGCCATCCGCGCGCACATTGAAGGCGGCAAGCGCATCGGCTACGGTGCCCGCGCGATCAACAACGGCACGCCTCAGGCGCTGCCCAAGACGGTGTTCCCGGGCGGCGCGCTGGTCGGCTGCGACGCCGGTTACCTGAATGCCGCACGCATCAAGGGCAGCCACGCAGCCATCAAGAGCGGCATGATGTGCGGCGAAGCGGTATTTGACGCAGTGACGGGTGGCCGTTCGTCCGACGAGTTGTCTGCCTACCCGGCCGCCTTCGAAGAGAGCTGGCTGAAGGAAGAGCTGGACCAGTCGCGCAACTTCAAGCTGTGGTTCAAAAAGAGCCCGACGCTCGGCAAGATCATGACCGGCATCGAGCAGTGGCTGCTGCCGAAGATCGGCATCAGCAACCCGCCTTGGACGCTGCACGGCACGAAGTCGGATAACCAATCGCTCAAGCCGGCCGCGGAGTGCGCGAAGATCGAGTATCCGAAACCGGACGGCAAGGTCACGTTCGACCGTCTCTCGTCGGTGTTCATCTCGAACACCAACCACGAAGAGAATCAGCCCGCGCACCTGACGCTGAAAGACCCGACCGTTCCGACGCGCATCAACCTGACGCAGTTTGCGGGCCCCGAGCAGCGCTACTGCCCCGCCGGCGTGTACGAGTTCGTGAAGAACGACGAAGGCACGGAGCGGCTGCAGATCAACGCGCAGAACTGCGTGCACTGCAAGACGTGCGACATCAAGGACCCGACGCAGAACATCGTGTGGGTCACGCCGGAAGGCGGCGGTGGCCCGAACTACGTCGGCATGTAAGCTGACGAGCGCCCAACAAAAAAGACGGCTTGAAGCCGTCTTTTTTGTTGTCTGCGTGGAACGCTTTACGACGTCTTTGCCGGGATAATCGGCGTCTCCACCGACACATCGCCGCATTGCGCACGATGGCGCAGCGCGTGGTCGATCAGCACCAGTGCCAGCAGCGCTTCGGCAATCGGCGTGGCCCGAATGCCCACGCACGGGTCATGGCGGCCAAACGTCTCGACCACCGCCGGATCGCCCGCCTTGTCGATCGAGCGACGCGGCGTGCGGATGCTCGACGTCGGCTTGATTGCCAGCGACACGGAAATGTCCTGCCCCGTCGAAATCCCGCCCAGGATGCCGCCGGCGTTGTTGCCGACAAAGCCACCCGGCGTCAGCTCATCGCCGTGCTCGGAACCGCGCTGGGCTACGGCGTGGAAGCCAGCGCCGATCTCGACGCCCTTGACCGCGTTCAAGCCCATCATGGCGTGGGCGATGTCGGCGTCCAGACGATCGAACAGCGGCTCGCCCCAGCCGACCGGCACGCCGGTGGCGACCACTTCAATGCGTGCGCCGACGGAATCGCCATCCTTGCGCAGTGCATCCATGTAGGTCTCGAGTTCGGGGATGATCTCCGCATTCGGCGCGAAGAACGGGTTGTTCGGCACCTCACTCCAGTCGATGAACGGAATCTGGATATCGCCCAGCTGCGACATGTAGCCGTGGATTTCCACGCCAAACTTCTCGCGCAGCCATTTCTTGGCGACGGCGCCGGCAGCCACCGTCGGTGCCGTCAACCGTGCGGAGGAACGGCCGCCACCACGTGGGTCGCGGATGCCGTACTTGTGCCAGTAGGTGTAATCAGCGTGGCCGGGGCGGAAGGTCTCGGTGATGTTGCTGTAGTCCTTGCTGCGCTGGTCAGTGTTGCGGATCAGCAGGCAGATGGGCGTGCCGGTGGTCTTGCCTTCATACACGCCAGAGAGGATCTCGACGAGGTCTTCTTCCTTGCGCTGCGTGACGTGGCGCGAGGTGCCGGGCTTGCGGCGGTCGAGGTCGGGCTGGATGTCTTCTGCGGAAAGTGCCATGCCTGGCGGGCAACCGTCGATGACGGCGCCGATGGCCGGGCCATGCGACTCGCCGAAGGTGGTAACGGAAAACAGCAGGCCCAGGGTATTGCCAGACATGATCGTGCTCGCGAAAGCGCCGCCATGGCGAAGGCGGCGCGAAACATCAGGAAACCACTATTGTAAATCCGTTCAATCAGCCGCCAATGCCAAGCAACTCAACTTCGAAGTTCAGCGTGGAATTGGGCGGAATCGTGCCGGGCACGCCGCGCTCGCCGTAAGCCGTCGCCGCGGGGCAGGTCAGCTTGGCCTTGCCACCCACTTGCATCTTCTGCACGCCTTCGGTCCAGCACGGAATCACCCGGTTCAGCGGGAACGAGATCGGCTGGCCACGCTTGTACGAGCTGTCGAACTCTTTACCGTCAGTCAGCGTGCCGCGGTAGTGCACCTTGACCGTGTCGCTGGCCTTGGGCGACGGGCCCGTGCCCTTGGTCAGCGTCTGGACGATGACGCCCGAGGGCAAGGTTTCGCTCGACGGCGCCGCGGCTTGCGCACCAACGGCGGCCAGGGCAAACGACGAAGCACACAGCAGCAGAGAAAGGCGTTTCATAAACGGATGCCAAAAGAGTTGAGGAGCCGGCAGTGTATCGAATTGCGCGGCGGTTAACGGCGCTCGCCGCGCAATGCCAGCACTGCGGCCTGCAATCCTTCCGGCGATACGGCATGCGGCGGCACCGGCGCACCAATACACAGTTCGAGCTTGTTCAGAAAACCACGCCGGAACGGGCGCGTCATCGCGGCGCCGCCATGGCGAGAGAAGAAGCTGCCCCACAGCCCGCGCAGCGCCATCGGCACCACCGGCACCTGGGTCCGGTCGACGATGCGGCGCACGCCTTCCTTGAACGGGTTCAGTTCACCCGTGGCAGTGATCTTACCCTCGGGGAAGATGCAGACGACCTCGCCTTCCGCCAGCGCGGCGGCAATGCTGTCATATGCGCGCTTGAGCATCTCCGGATCTTCGTGCGCCGGCGCAATAGGAATCGCCTTGACCGTACGGAAGAACCACGACAGCACCGGCACCTTGAAGATGCGATGGTCCATTACAAAGCGTACCGGCCGACGCACAAAGGCACCGACCACCACTGCGTCGACAAAGCTCACGTGGTTGCACACCAGCAAGCACGGGCCCTCATCCGGAATCTGCTCGGCGCCCTCCACTTTCACGCGGTAGACGGTATGGATCAACAACCACATCACGAAGCGGATCAGGAACTCCGGCACCAGCGTGTAGATGTAGATCGCCACCACGGCATTCAGGATGCCCGTAACGAGGAACAACTGCGGAATCGTGAACCCGGCGCGCGTGAGCACCATCGCCAGCACCGCCGAGGCGATCATGAACAAGGCGTTGAGGATGTTATTCGCCGCGATGATGCGCGCACGGTGCGTTGGCTCGCAGCGGCTCTGGATCAGCGCATACAGCGGCACGCTGTAGAACCCACCGAACATCGCCAGCAGGAACAGGTCGGCCAGCACACGCCAATGACGATGGTTTTGCAGGAAGCCCGAAATACCCGTCAGCACATCGTGCGCGACCAGTGCCTCGGCATGCGAGGCGAAGTACAGGTCCACCGCGAACACCGTCATGCCGATCGAGCCGAACGGCACCAGGCCGATCTCCACCGTGCGGCCTGAAAGCTTTTCACACAGCATCGACCCGAGCCCGATGCCGATGGAAAACACTGCCAGCAGCAGCGTCACCACGTTTTGATCTCCGCCGAGCACGTTGCGCGCAAAGGCAAAGAATGACGTCAGGAACGTCGCCCCCACGAACCACAGCCACGAGATGCCCATCAGGCTGAGGAACACCGCGCGCTGGTTGCTGGCCAGCTTCAGGTTGCGCCAGGTCTCGGAGATCGGGTTCCAGTTGATCCGCAAGCCTGGCTGCGACGCCGGCGACACCGGTACACCCCGCGCCGTCAGCCAGCCGCTTACCGCGATGATGATGCAGGCGATGCCGGTGAGCGTTGGCCCGATCAGATCCCCGTTGCGCGTGAAGTTGGCCAACTCGCCACCGCCGATGGTGCCGACGAGGATAGCGACAAACGTGCCCATCTCCACCAACCCGTTGCCGCCCACCAGTTCGGACGATTGCAGATGCTGCGGCAGATAGGCGTACTTGACCGGTCCAAACAGCGTCGAATGCACGCCCATGAGGAACGTACATAGGTACAACAGCTCAACGTGGCGCAATGCAAACCCTGCGCAGCCGATCAGCATGATGACGATTTCGAGCGTCTTCACGAGGCGGATCAACCGAGCTTTGTCCATGCGATCGGCAATCTGCCCGCTGGTGGCTGACAGCAGCACGAACGGCGCAATGAAGATGGCCGAGATGAGGAACGCCGCCGAGGCCGGATCCACATTACCGAACAACGCGGCGTGGTACGTCACCAGCGAGGAAAACGCCACCTTGAAAACGTTGTCGTTCATGGCCCCCAGGAACTGGGTCCAGAAGAACGGGGCAAAACGACGTTGCTTCAGCAGGGAAAACTGGCTCGATTGGCTCATCGGCAAGAAGTTCGAGGTTTCAACAAAAAACCCGCTCGCAGCAGCGGGCGGGTTTCAGGAATACAGGAAAGAATCGGCGCGGATCAGTCGCTGGCCTTCTCTTCCTCGGCGGGCCAATCGCGGATATAGGCCTTGAGCATCTTGTTCTCGAAGCCCTGCGCCTCCACCACAGCCTTGGCCACGTCGTAGAAAGAAATCACACCCATCAGCGTGCGGTTGTCGAGCACGGGCAGGTAGCGGACATGGTGCTCCAGCATCATGCGGCGGACTTCGTCAATGTCGGTTGCCGGTGTGCAGGTAACGGGATGGTCGTCCATCACCTTGCGAATGGTGGTTCCGTCGCCAACGGAACCATGATTCTTGGCAAGAACCACGATGATTTCCCGGAAGGTCAGCATGCCGACCAGTTGGCCATGCTCCATGACCACGAGCGAGCCGATGTCTTTGTCGGCCATCGTCAGCACAGCTGCCTGGAGCTTGGTTTCCGGGGACACGGTGTAGAGCGTGTTGCCCTTCACTTGAAGAATATCGCTGACTTTCATAGTGCGTCTCCCAGGGTATCGGGGTGCCGGTCTGCCGGGGGGCGACCGCGCGCGGGTTGTGGTTATGGTTGTGTCTCGATCCTAGCCCAAACCGGATCGCTTCGACAAGCATGCGGCGCAGAAAAAACCTGTCAAAAACCGCGCCCGCTCGGCGTTTGCCCGAGATGCACCGCAACAAGCAGCAGTGCTAGCATGCCCCGTCCAAACCCGCTCCCGCGCCCTTTCCGGGTGCTCGAATCCATGTCCAAAGCCCGCTTCGATACGCTGGCCCTGCATGCCGGTGCTGCGCCCGACCCCGCCACGGGGGCGCGCGCCACGCCCATCCACCTGACCACGTCGTTCGTGTTCCGCGACAGCGAACATGCGGCGTCATTGTTCAACATGGAGCGCGCGGGCCACGTGTACTCGCGTATTTCCAACCCGACCGTCGCCGTGTTCGAAGAACGCATGGCCGCGCTGGAAAACGGCGGGGGATCGATTGCGACGGCGTCTGGCCAGGCTGCGTTGCACCTGGCCATCGTCACGTTGATGGGCGCCGGCTCGCATATCGTCGCCTCGTCAGCGCTGTATGGCGGCTCGCACAATCTTCTGCATTACACGCTGCGCCGCTTCGGCATCGACACAACCTTCGTCAAGCCCGGCGACATCGATGGCTGGCGCGCTGCCATCCGCCCGAACACGCGACTGCTGTTTGGCGAGACGCTCGGCAACCCGGGGCTGGATGTGCTCGACATCCCGACCGTGGCATCGATTGCGCATGACGCGGGCGTGCCGCTACTGGTCGATTCGACCTTCACGACGCCGTGGCTGCTGCAGCCGTTTGCGCATGGTGCGGACCTCGTCTACCACTCGGCCACCAAGTTCTTGGGCGGGCACGGCACGACCATCGGCGGCGTGCTGGTCGACGGCGGCACGTTCGACTACGTTGCGGCCGGCAAGCATCCCGAGCTGACCGAGCCGTACGCTGGTTTCCATGACATGGTGTTTGCCGAGGAAAGCACCGTCGCGCCCTTCCTGCTGCGTGCGCGCCGAGAGGGCTTGCGCGACTTCGGTGCGTGCATGAACCCGATGGCTGCATGGCAACTGCTGCAAGGCATCGAAACGCTGCCGCTACGCATGGCGCGGCACGTGGACAACGCCCGCCGCATCGTCGCCTTCCTGGCGAGCCACCCGATGGTGGCCTCCGTCGCCTACCCTGAGCTGGAATCGCACCCCGACCACGCGCTGGCCAAGCGCCTGCTGCCGCGCGGCTGCGGTGCCGTGTTCAGCTTCGATCTGCGCGGAGATCGGCGTGCCGGCCAGCAGTTCATCGAGTCACTCGGCCTGTTCTCGCACTTGGCCAACGTGGGTGATGCGCGCTCGCTGGTCATTCATCCGGCTTCCACCACGCACTTCCGCATGGATGCCGACGCGCTGTCCGCCGCCGGCATCAGCGAAGGCACGATCCGCCTGTCGATCGGCCTGGAAGACGCCGACGACCTGATCGACGATCTCAAGCGCGGCCTGAAAGCTGCCGAGCGCGCGATGTCTGCCGCGCCCGGCAAATCCGCCGCCAACGCCACGGGAGCCCGCTGATGGAATGGACAGTACAAGGCGAACGCGCCTACGCATACACCGGCGGCAAGCCGTTCAACGCGGAACTCCCGTGCGTTGTGTTCGTGCACGGCGCGCAGAACGATCATTCCGTCTGGGGGCTGCAGACGCGCTGGTTTGCACACCATGGTTTCAGCGTGCTGGCAGTGGATCTACCCGGGCACGGCCGTAGCGCAGGCACCCCGCTGCAGACGGTGGAAGCCATGGCCGACTGGGTCATGGCGCTCGTGCACGCGACCGGTGTGAGGCAGCCGGTGATAGTGGTCGGCCACAGCATGGGCTCGCTGATCGCGCTGGAGTGCGCGGCGCGTTACGCCGATCGCGTACGCCGCATCGCGCTGGTGGCCACGGCCTGGCCGATGAAGGTGTCGGATGCGCTGCTTGATGCCGCGCTCAACAACACGGCCAGCGCCATCGATATGGTGAACGCCTGGTCGCATTCCAGCCTCGCCAACAAGCCCTCTTCCCCCGGGCCTGGCTTTTGGATGCACGGCGGCAGCCAGCGGCTGATGGAGCGCGTGGCACGTGGCACCGACGCGCCCGTCTTCCACACGGATTTTTCCGCGTGCAACGCCTATGCGCGCGGCGCGGAAGCCATGGCCGCCGTGAAGTGCCCATCACTCGTGATCGTGGGCGAGAAAGACCAGATGACGCCCGCGAAAGCCGGCCGGCAGGTCGCGGCAGGGTTGGCCAACAGCCGCGTAGTTGGCCTGCCTGGCGGGCATGCCATCATGGGAGAATGCCCAGACGGCACGCTCGATGCGTTGATTGCCTTTGCGCGCGAACGAGAGCCCGCCGCCGCGTAGCCGCCGCACGCCGCAACAGGAGACGCATCATGGCCCCCACCGATACCCGTCAGTTCAGCAGCTTCGCCGAGTTTTATCCGTACTACCTGAGCGAGCACCAGGACCGCACCTGCCGGCGCCTGCATTTTGTCGGCTCGACGGTGGCGCTGGTGTGCCTGATCGTGCTGGTCTTTACGGGAAACCTGTGGTGGCTGCTGGGCGCGGCCATCAGCGGCTATGCCTTTGCATGGGTGGGCCACTTCGGCTTTGAGAAGAACCGGCCCGCTACCTTCCGCCACCCGTTCTATAGCCTGATGGGCGACTGGGTGATGTACCGCGATATCTGGGTGGGGAAGATTGCGTTCTAACCCCTCAGACGGTGGCTTCGATAGATGCCGGTGCCGTAGCGGCTTGCGCTGCTGAGGCCACACCGCGCTCGCCGGAAGCAAAGACGGCTTCCAGCGTGGCGTCGAGCGCCGGATTGTGCAAGCGATCCACCAGCCCATGCGTGTCGCCCAAATGGCGCGCCAGCGCGGTGCGCGGCAAGCGCGGCAGATTCAGCACCAGCTTTTCGTAGAGTGGCCGCAGCGTGGTCGCGTGGGCATCGCACAGCAGCGCCCAGTGCGCTTCACCGCGATCCTGCTGCAGCTTGCCCACCAGATGCAGCGCCTTCAGCTTGGCAAGCAGATCGGCGAGGTAGTCGGCTTCCAGTTGCAGACGCCGGCCGATTTCCTGTTCGGCCACCGTGCGCGGCGCCTGTTCGCGTGCGCGGTACAGCAGCAGCAGAATGCCCAGCGCATCGAAAAATTCGCTGCCCGGGAATGTGCGTCGCTGCCAGTAGCCCTGGCGGATGATCGGCAGCGTCGAAGCAATCGTGGCCCCCAGCAGCGTGACCAGCCAGCTCACGTAGATCCAGGTCAGGAAGATCGGCAGCGTAGCAAAGGCCCCGTAGACGGCCGTGTATGTCGGGATGTGCGCAACGTAAGCGCCAAAAACACGCTTGGCGATTTCAAATGCGCCAGCGGCAATGAGCCCCGCCACGAAGGCATCGCGCCGATCGACATTGGTGTTCGGCACAAACACGTAGAGCATCGCAAACGCAATCGCCGACAGCAGAATCGGCACCACGCCAACAATCACGCCGAGCCCGAACGGCAGCTTGTGCACATAGCCTGCCGAAATCGACACCAGATACGAACTGACCGACAGGCTCGCGCCAATCAGCACCGGGCCAAAGCTCACCAGCGCCCAGAACACCAGCACGCGCTGCGCCAGGGGCCGACGATGACGCACGCGCCAGATGGCATTGAGCGCGTTCTCCACCGTCAGCATCGTCATGACGGAGGTGACCACCAGGCCGATCAGGCCCGCCGCCGTTAGCCCCTTGGCGTTGGTCGAAAACTGGTTGAGATACGTCAGGATCGGCCGGCTGATATTGCCCGGCACGAGGTTGCTGAACATGTAGCCTTCGATGTCCGCGCGAAAGCTCTTGAACATGGGGAACGCCGTGAACAGCGCAAACGCCACCGTCAGGATCGGCACCAGCGAGAGCACGGTCGTAAACGTCAGGCTGCTGGCCACTTGGGGCAGGCGGTCTTCCCCTGCGCGGCGCAGCGCATAACGCGCCAGCGCACGCACCTTGGCGGCATTCCATGGACGAAGCACTCGGGGGGAAAAAAGCATGAAGAATGAGGCGGCGCAAGGCCAATGAGGGGATCGGGGGGCGCAACTATAATACCGCGACGCTCTCAACGCTTTGTTATGAAAGATATTCTGGTCCTGTACTACAGCCGCCACGGCAGCACGCGCGCGCTGGCCGAAGCCATCGCGCATGGCATTGAAACCGTGGACGGCGCACAGGCGCGCGTGCGCACAGTGCCCGCCGTCTCCACGGTGTGCGAAGCCACGCAGCCCGACGTGCCCGACAACGGCCCGCCCTATGTGGAAGTGCGCGATCTGGAAGAATGTGTGGGCCTGGCGTTGGGCTCGCCCACGCGCTTCGGCAACATGGCCGCCCCGCTCAAATACTTTCTGGACGGCACAACGCCGCAATGGCTGGCTGGCGCACTGGCCGGCAAACCAGCGTGCGTATTCACCTCCACCGGCAGCATGCACGGCGGGCAGGAAACCACCCTGCTCTCGATGATGCTGCCGCTGCTGCACCATGGCATGGTGATCCTCGGCCTGCCGTATCAGCAGAGTGAGTTGCTTTCCACCGAGGCGGGCGGCACCCCCTACGGGCCCTCGCATGTCGCGCACCGTGGCGATACAGCGCCGCTCACCGCGCACGAACGCACGCTTGCCACCGCCATGGGCCGACGGCTCGCACAGACCGCTCTCAAGCTCGCCGCATGACCCCAACCGATCACGCCGTCACCGAATCCCGGGCACTGTTTCTGCTCAGCGCAGGCAGCCTTGTCGCGCTGATCCTCCTGTGTGCGGCGTGGGAGCTGTGGCTCGCGCCGGTCCGCCCAGGCGGCTCGTGGCTGGCGCTCAAGGCACTGCTGCTGGCGTGGCCGTTGCCCGGCGTGCTGCGCAAAAATCGCTACACGATGCAGTGGGCGTCGATGTTCATCCTGCTGTTCTTTACCGAAGGCATCGTGCGGGCAACGTCCGATGCAGGGCTGTCTCGCTCGCTCGCATGGGGCGAGGTGGTGCTCAGCATGGCCTTCTTCTTTGCGACCATCTTCTATCTGCGCCCGTTCAAGCGTGCTGCCAAGGCACGTGCCCGCCAGCACACCTGATCCGCCATGACCGACGATGCCTTCCTGCAAGCCTGCGTTGATGCCGTTGGTGCCACGCACGTTCTGACAGCCCCCGAAGATCAAGCGCCCTATCTGACCGACTGGCGCAAGCGTTATTCAGGCCGTGCACGCGCGGTACTGCGCCCGGCCAACGCAGGCGAAGTGCGTGCGCTCGTGCAGTTGTGCAACGCGCACGGCGTGCCGATCGTTCCGCAAGGCGGCAACACAGGGCTGTGTGGCGGCGCCACGCCCGATATGGAAGGCCGCTCGGTGGTGATCTCGCTGCAGCGCATGCAGCACGTACGCGCGGTCGACGCGATCAACAACACCGTCACCGTAGACGCTGGCTGCATCCTGGCCAACGTACAGCAGGCTGCCGCGGATGCTGATCGGCTCTTTCCCCTCAGCTTGGCGGCGGAAGGCAGTTGCACCATCGGCGGCAACCTGGCGACCAACGCGGGCGGAACCGCCGTCCTGCGCTACGGCAACGCGCGCGAGTTGTGCCTGGGTATCGAAGCCGTGCTGCCCAACGGCGAGCTATGGAACGGCCTGCGCGGCCTGCGCAAAGACAATACCGGCTACGACCTGCGCGACTTGTTGATCGGCGCGGAAGGCACGCTGGGCATCATCACCGGGGCCATGCTGAAGCTGTTTCCGCAACCGCGCGCCCAGGTGACAGCGCTAGCGGCGCTGCAATCCCCGCGTCAGGCGTTGGAGTTTCTGTCGCTGGCGCAAAGTCATGCCGGCACGCTGCTGACGGGCTTCGAGTTGATGTCGGCCTTTTGCCTCGATCTCGTGCGCAAGCACTACCCGCAGTTGCGCGTGCCGTTCACCCAAGCCTATCCGCAATACGTGCTGCTGGAGTTGTCTGACCTCGAAAGCGAAGCGCACGCGCGCACGCTGTTCGAATCGCTCATGGAAGACGCGCTCGCACGCGGCGTGATCGATGACGCAGCAGTGGCGGAATCGGTGGCGCAGTCACGCGACTTCTGGAACCTGCGCGAGCACATTCCCCTGGCTCAGGCCGACGAAGGCAAGAACATCAAGCACGACATTGCGGTGCCGATCTCGCGCATTGCCGACTTCATCGACGTGACGGACCGCGCGCTGGCCGCGGCCTACCCGAACATCCGCATGGTCACGTTCGGGCACCTCGGTGACGGTAATCTGCACTACAACGTGTCGCCGCCGGAAGGGCACGCGCACGAAGATTTTCTGACCAACCAGGACGGCATCAACCGCATTGTGTACGACAGCGTGCATGCGCACGGCGGCTCCATTTCTGCCGAGCACGGCATCGGCCAACTCAAGCGTGAAGACAACGCACGCTACAAGAGCGCCGTGGAACTGGCCACCATGCGCGCGATCAAGCAGGCGCTAGACCCGCGCGGGCTGATGAATCCGGGGAAGGTGCTGTAAGGCCGGGCTTCAGCCAAACAGCTTCAGCGTGTAGTTGGCCGCCGCAAAGAGAATCGTCGCGGCCAGCAGCCACAGCAGCATGCGCGGCACGCCGGTGGGCGGCAGACGGTGATCTGCCGCGTTGGAACGATCGCCGATCCGCCCACTCTGGGCGTTACGGACGTAGGTGCCTCGAGACGCCCCGATCGGGCGTCGTGTATGACGCGTGCTCATTGATGTTTCCTCCCTGCCCCATGGCTGTCGCCCGCCTGGCCCCTGTCGCCGGCGAAACACAGCAGCACGGGCCGCCCAAAAAGGCTGCCCAAACAAGACTCCCCTGATTTCCCGTCTGGTCGGAACCGAAAAGGCATCCGTCACGCGCATTAGCGTGCGTAGGCACGGTGTTCCACGTCGTTGCGTGGAATTTCGAATGAAACTGTTGTTGTGTGTGGCACTACCCGACGCCACGAAATGTATCAAAAATCCCCCCATTTGGGGGGTACGTATTTTAGGTATCACCATTTGGATGACGCGCGGGAACGACGCTTGCGGAGCGAACCAGGGCAAACCCCAACTCTTCGCACTGATACCTACGGAGCTGCCATGTATTCCGCCCTGCCTGATCTGCCCTGGTCCGCGCATATCACGCCGCCGACGCCGTCAGAGGCTCCCCCTCACCCGCCGCCAGAAATGCCACCACCAGACGAGCCGGCGCATGATCCCGTCCACGACCCTGAACCGCAGACGCCTCCCATCGAACTCCCACCCGGCGAGGTGCCGCCCGAAATCCCGCCCCAGCACTAGCAAACGGCGCCATGCCCATCTGTTAGAATCGCGGCCTCCCAGGTATCCGGAGGCCGCGCGCCAGTGGTTTGCCTGGGCAGCCTCGCATCTGCCCATAGCTCAGTTGGATAGAGCATCGGCCTTCTAAGCCGACGGTCGGGGGTTCGAATCCCTCTGGGCAGGCCAAAGATCCTTGTGGATCAATACTTAGAAAATCACCACATCGGCGTGGTTTCTGAAAACTGCGCTCGCAGCGTGCCATAGGTGCCCCAAGGAACTGCAATTTGCCGACTCGCATAACTCAGTGCAACTGCAGGTGGCTGACTTGATTGCCAGTGCCGTTATGGCTTTCGGCGCGCACCGGGCAAGCGGCACGCATGATGATTTGACAGCGACCCTCGGCGCGGTCGGCATCGAGAGATTTGTCGCCAATTGCCTTTGGCCTTCGCTGGCGGCGCCCCCTGAAGAACTGGGCATAGAGAAGGTTGGTGGGATCAATATGGTTGAGCACGCGGCGGCGCACCTGACAGCCCGTGGCGAGGTTAGCTGAATAGCGACGAGACTCACCAGTCGCCTCACCTGCCACCATGCCGCGTAACAAGCCGCACACCCTTGGACTCCGGACATGCCCAGGCGTAGTCCCACGGAGTCCAGCGCACGGCGCAGTTTCCCCACACCCGGCGTATCCCACAGGATGTTGGCCTTGCCGCACCACGCCTCGGCGCGGCGGGACACGTCCGTCTTGTGCTCCTGATGGTCAGCGATGTGCTGGCCAGCAACCGTAACACGGTTCGCGACCATGTTTGAACCGGACGTCAAGCCCGACAAGGTGGAACGATCGCGTACGAATACCGGCTCAACGCTCGGATTGAGCGTGTCGCGCTTGTGAATGGGTGCTCGATAACAGCCCCCGCGTGCGCAGGGCGGTCGCAGGCGATTGGCGGAATCGATCCGCCGGCGTGTCGACGATCGCCGTACGCCGCCGTCAGCTGGCGCCGGTCTCCGCAGCCGCGGTGGCGCCCAATGACGCGAGAATCTCGTTGCGACAGACCGTGAGAATTTCATCGGCCAGCGGCGAGTCGTCGGGACACGCGCGCGACAGAACGATGGCACCGACGACGTGCGCCAGCATGTCAAGCCCTTTGGCTCGCGCTTGGCGAGCATCCTCACCCTCCGACGGCGTGCCCTCGGGATGGAGGGCAGCCAGGAGGCTCTCGATACCCGCCGCAAAGGTCGCCCGAACCGCTTCCGGCTGGCGTGCGGCGTCCCCGCCCAATGCGGCCATCGTGCAACCGGTCGCGCGCGCGTCGCGGTGCTCGCGCGCGAGGTAATGCCGCACGAACGCCGCTGCGTCCACACCAGCGCTGAGCGCCACCGTCTGCGCGATACCGCAGGCCGCCGATTCCGCCATCAAGTCTGCCTTGGAGCGGAACTGCTTGTAGAAGCCGCCGTGCGTAAAGCCAGCGGCGGCCATCAGATCCGCAACGCCAACCCCATCGTAGCCACGCTCCCGAAACAGTGTCGACGCCGTTTCGACCACGCGCGCGCGGTTGGCCTGTGCCTGTGCTTTGGTGACTTTCATGTCTTGACCACAGTGGGCTCATGTCTGTGCAAGGCTCCACTATACATTGATGTCAGTCATCATCAAATTCTTGACATAATAGATTATGGTCATCATCATTAAGGCAGTCCTCAACTGCGGATGCCGGGAAATATGACCCGGAAGACGCTTTTTGAAGAGACGTTGCCGGCGTCGCCCTCTTTCTCGGCTGAGGCCCGCCCTGTCCAAACGACATTTGCAAAGGAAAGTCCGTATGACCACGCTTCCGACTGTTCTCATCACTGGCGCCTCCAGCGGCATTGGCGCCACCTATGCCGATCGCTTTGCCCGTCGCGGTCACGACCTCGTGCTGGTGGCGCGCGACAAGGCCCGTCTGGACGCACTGGCCGCCCGTCTACGCAAGGACAACGGTGTAGCCGTCGACGTGTTGCAGGCCGACCTGACCGCGCCTGCTGACCTGGCCGCGCTCGAAACACGCCTGCGCGACGATGCACGCATCGGCATCCTGATCAACAACGCCGGCATGGCGCAGTCGGGCAGCTTCGCGGCGCAGACCGCTGCAGGCATCGACCGCCTGATCGCCCTCAATACGACCGCGTTGACGCGGCTCGCGGCCGCTGTCGCGCCACGCTTTGTGCAGTCCGGTACGGGCGCGATCGTCAACATTGGCTCGGTGGTGGGCTTCGCGCCCGAATTGGGCATGTCGATTTACGGTGCCACCAAGGCCTTCGTGTTGTTCTTGTCGCAGGGTCTGAATCTGGAGCTGTCGCCCAAGGGCGTCTACGTGCAAGCGGTGCTGCCGGCAGCCACCCGCACAGAAATCTGGGAGCGCGCCGGCATTGACATCAACGTGCTGCCGGAAGTGATGGAAGTGAGCGAACTGGTGGATGCGGCACTGGTCGGCTTTGATCGCCGTGAACTGGTGACGATCCCGCCGCTGCAAGTGGCTGAGCGCTGGGACGCACTGGATGCCGCGCGTCAAGGGCTGATGTCGGACGTTCGACAAGCGCACGCGGCCGAACGCTATCAGCAGGCCGCCTGAGCGCGGCCGCCTCTACGTCCTTCAACTGACCAGCCCTTGGATCGTCACGCCATGCGCTCTCTGCTTCGAACCCGCCTGCGCTTTCTTGCGCTGTCTGCGGCACTTGTTTCGCCATTTGCCACAGCCAGCAGCGCAGTGGCAGCGGACGACACGTCAACCAATGCAACCGCCGTGCAGCCCGCGCAGTGGAAAGACGTGCCCACGGAGAGCCTCTGCGCCGATGGGGTGGACTTTGCCTACCGTGAGCTGGGCCAATACAACGGCGGCACGCCAGTGGTCTTTCTCGTTCACCTGGCTGGCGTCATGGACAACTGGGACCCACGCGTCGTCGATGGGCTTGCCGCAAAGCACCATGTGGTTGCGTTCGACAACCGCGGCATTGGTGCCTCCACGGGCAAGCCCGCAGATACGATCGAACAGATGGCCGACGATGCCATCACGTTCATCAAGGCCAAGGGGTTCAAGCAAGTGGATCTCTTCGGCTTCTCGATGGGCGGCATGATTGCGCAGGAGATTGTGCTGAAAGAACCCAGCCTGGTGCGCAAGCTGATCCTGGCGGGCACGGGGCCCGCAGGCGGGCCGGGAATCAGCTCGGTCGCGGGCGTGGCCAACTATGACCTGCTGCGCGCGACCTTCACCGGCCAGGATCCCAAGCAATATCTCTTCTTCACCCGCACACCCGGCGGCATCGAAGCCGGCAAGGCCTACTTGAAGCGCTTGCAAGAGCGCACCGACAACCGCGACAAAGCCATCACCCTCCGCGCCTACGTGGCGCAACTGCAGGCGCTCCGTGCGTGGGGGCGCAAGCCCGCGGCCGATCTCTCGGTGATCAAGCAACCGGTGCTCGTGGCCAATGGCGACGACGACCGCATGGTCCCGACCAGCAATTCGTATGACCTGGCCAAGCGCCTACCGAACAGCAACCTCATCATCTACCCCGATGCGGGCCACGGGGGCGTGTTCCAGTACTACGAAGACTTCGTACCCAAAGCGCTGGCGTTCCTGGCGCAGTGACGTTCCGCACCCGCTCCTTGACAGGTCACACCATGACCGACACCCACATCGCCACGCCCACGCCCACGCACTTCGTGGCAGTCGACGGTACGCAGGCCACTCAACATTCCAAGTAGAACAACATGAAAGCACTCACGTTCAAACGCTACGGCAAATCGCCCGAGATCGGCCTGACCGATGTGCCTCGCCCCACCCTCAAACCTGATGAGCTGCTGGTGCAGGTCTACGCGGCTGCGGTGAACCCGATCGACAACATGATCCCGGCCGGAACGTTCAAACCCGTGCTGAAGTTCGAACTGCCGGCCACACTGGGCAGCGACGTTGCCGGCGTGGTGGTTGAGGTCGGCAGCAGCGTGACGCGCTTCAAGCCAGGCGATGCCGTCTTCGCGAGCCTGTTCGATCTTGGCCGAGGCTCGATCGCCGAATTCGCAGCCGTGCCGGAGAGCGTGGCCGCGCTCAAGCCAGATAACCTCGATTTTGTGCAGGCGGCCTCCGTCCCGATGGTGGGGCTGACCTCGTGGCAAGCGTTGAAGGAGCGGGCCAATGTACAGGCGGGCCAGAAAGTGTTCGTCCCGGCTGGGTCCGGCGGGATTGGCACATTTGCGATTCAGTTGGCCAAGTACTTTGGCGCCAAGGTGGGAACGACCACCAGCACGGCGAATGTCCAACTGGTCAGCAGCCTGGGCGCAGACGAGGTCGTCGACTACAAAAAGCAGGCATTCGACAACGTGCTGCGCGGCTATGACGTGGTGCTGGGCACGCTCAGGGGCGACGCGCTCGAAAAGTCCGTTGGCATCCTCAAACCGGGCAGCAAGATCGTCTCGCTCATCGGCCCGCTGGACGCCGCATTTGCCCGCGCACGACGACTGAACTTCCTGCTGGCATTCGTGTTCGGCTTGATGAGCCGCAAGATCACGCGCCTTGCGGGCAAGAAGAACGTCTCTTATGCGTTCCTCTTCATGCGCCCCGACGGCGAGCAGCTCGCCAACATTGCAGAACTCCTCAAGTCGGAACGCATTCGTCCGGTGATCGACAAGGTCTTTCCGTTCGAGCGGGCGAAGGAGGCACTTGAATACTTGGCCCAGGGCCGCGCCAAGGGCAAGGTGGTCGTCCAGATCAAGTGAGTGTCGTATCACAGGCGCTGGGCGCTTGCGCCCTACACCACCGGCAACTCCGTCGTCGACAACACCTCCTTGAGCACCATGAACGTCCGAATCTGCCGCACGCCGGGCAGGTACAGCAGCTGTTCCGCATGCAGCCGGTTATAGCTCTCGCTGTCCTTGGTGCGAACGAGCATGAAGTAATCAAACTCGCCGGTGACGACGTGGCACTCCAGGCAGCCTGAGACCTTCTGCACAGCCTTCTCGAATGCCGCGAAGGATTCTGGCGTGGAGCGGTCCAGCACGACGCCGATCATCACGAGCGAGCCCAAGTCCATCGCACGCGGATTGAGCAACGCCACAATCCCCTTGATCAAGCCCAGCTCCTTGAGCCGTTCCACGCGCCGCAGGCACGCTGGCGGGCTGAGGTTCACCTTGGCGGCGAGCGCGACATTGGAAATCGACGCGTCACGCTGGAGCGACTTCAGGATGGCCCGATCGGTGCGATCCAAGGCGTGGCGTGCGGAAGCCGCTGCACCGGTGGGTTCAGTCTGCAATTTCGTTTCGTTCTTTTTCATTTTCAAGAAATAAATGCGTCGCATTTTTATGCACTGAACGGCCATATTGCGTGTACCAGCGCATCTTTGCAACCGCATTTCGTAGCGTTCTGCGTACCATTGGCTTCCGACATCCCGCTATTTGCGGCACCGAAGGAGCCATCTCATGAACCTGCAGAAATTCCCTCGCTATCCCCTCACGTTCGGCCCGTCGCCGATCCAGCCGTTGAAACGGCTGAGCGCGCACCTGGGCGGCAAAGTCGAGCTGTATGCCAAGCGGGAGGACTGCAATAGCGGTCTGGCCTTCGGCGGCAACAAGACGCGCAAGCTGGAATACCTGATTCCGGAAGCGCTCGAAGGCGGGTATGACACGTTGGTGTCCATCGGTGGCATCCAGTCAAACCAGACGCGCCAAGTCGCAGCCGTGGCAGCCCACCTGGGGCTCAAGTGCGTGCTGGTGCAGGAGAACTGGGTGAACTACTCCGATGCCGTGTACGACCGCGTCGGCAATATCGAGATGTCGCGCATCCTGGGCGCCGATGTACGGCTCGATGCGGCGGGGTTTGACATCGGCATCCGCCCGAGCTGGGAACAGGCCATGGAGGATGTGCGCAAGCGCGGCGGCAAGCCGTTCCCGATTCCAGCCGGTTGCTCGGAACACCCGCTTGGCGGGCTGGGCTTTGTGGGCTTTGCCGAAGAGGTGCGTCAGCAGGAAGCTGCACTCGGCTTCAAGTTCGACTACATCGTGGTGTGCTCGGTCACGGGTAGCACGCAGGCCGGCATGGTCGTGGGCTTTGCGGCGGATGGCCGGGCCGACAGGGTGATCGGCATTGATGCCTCGGCCAAGCCCGAGCAGACACGCGCGCAGATCCTGCGCATTGCGCGACACACCGCCGAGCTGGTCGACCTCGGCCGCAACATCACCGAACAGGACGTGGTGCTCGACACGCGCTACGGTGGCCCCGAATATGGCCTGCCCAACGAGGGCACGCTGGAAGCCATCCGCCTATGCGCACGTCAGGAAGGCATGCTGACCGACCCCGTGTACGAGGGGAAATCCATGCACGGCATGATCGACATGGTGCGCAACGGTGAATTTCCCGAAGGCTCGCGCGTGCTGTACGCGCACTTGGGCGGCGTGCCGGCCTTGAACGCCTACAGCTTCATCTTCCGCAATGGGTGAAGCGTCAAGCCGATCTGCACTGCGCGCTGCAGTCTCTGAGCGCGCCGGCTGAGCCCGCTAGCGTGCCTTGCCCCGCCCGCTCTTGCGGGCACTGGCACCACGCGTCGTCTCTCGGCTTGCCGGCGCGCTGTTCGCGTTCATCTGCTCGAGCCACGACAGCGCGTCGACATACGACAGGAACTGCCGCAGATACGCCGGCGACAGCTCACGCATCGACAACAACGCTCGATGCACGAGGCTGCTCGAATTGAGCGGCCCGGCATTCGACGGCACCTCGTGGTCCAGCGACTGACGCAACTGCGTTTCGGCGCTGAGCTTCGCCCAGATGTTCCGGAAGTCGTCGAGCACGCTCACTTCCGGATACGTGCTAGCCGCACGGGTGTGCTTGATGTCGCTCAGCAACACAGCCAACGGGCTGGGAGCGGGCTGGCATGCAGGCGCGGTGCGCTCACCCGAACTGGCGGTGGAAGTACGGCAAGCGTAGTCGGCGAGCAGTTGGTTCACCCGCGCATTCAGAATGTCTTGCGCTTCGCCGGTTTGGGCGGCCGCCCGCTGGTGCAATGCCTCGATCACGCGAAAGCGGATCGGGTCTGCGCGATCGGCACCGCTGGCGCGCAGGGCGTCAATCGCGGTGGCGAGCGTCGCCTCAGCGGGCTTCACGGCGCCCACCATTGGAAGCCGACGAGCGCGGCACGGGCGCGATTTCCACGCGCCGGTTCTTGGCGCGGCCCGCGTCGTCCGCGTTGGAACTCACCGGCTGCTCCGAGCCAAACGCCGCGGCAAACACGCTCGATGCGGGGATGCCCTCGTCGATGAACGCGCGCGTCACCGTCAAAGCACGCTTGGCCGACAGCTCCCAGTTATCCGCAAACTGGCGGTTGCCGGATTGCACTTGCTGGTCATCGGTAAAGCCGCTCACCATCAGAATCTCATCGCGCGACTTCAGGTATGCAGACAGCGGGCCGGCCAGGCTCTTCAGCAGCGCGCGCCCTTCCGGCTGCAACTGGTCGGAGTTCACCGCAAACAGCACGCTACCGTTGATACCGATGCGCCCGTTGACGAGCGTCACCCGCCCGGCCGCCAGGGGGCCCGCCAGCGCCTGCTCCAACGTCTTGCGGCGCTGCGCTTCCGCCTCGCGCTGCTTGACCTCGCTCTCCAGCTTGGACGACAGCTCCAGCTGCACGCCGATCACGCCCACCAGAATCAGTACAAAGGCGCCGAGCAGCACCGACATCAGATCGCCAAAAGCCGCCCAGACAGGCGCCGTGGCTTCGACGCCAGCGTCAATGTCGTCGTTCATGCCGCCTCGGCTCCGGCAAAGCTGTGCGTACCTTGCGTACCGCCAAGGCGCTGGAGGTCTTCGATGATCTGCTTTTGCGACAGCATGCTCAGGTCGATCACCTCGCGCGCCTGTGCCACGTAGTAGGCAAGCTGCTCGTCACTGCGTGTGAGGGACTTGTCCAGCGCGGATTCGATGCGCTCCAGCTGCGCCATCAGCTTGGCGTTCGATTCGCCAAACAGTTGCACGGCCGCGCCGAACGCCTCGCCCAAGCTCGCGACTTCGGCAGCGCTGCCCGTCACCTGGGCGGCCACGGCGCCAAGCTTGCCGGTTTCGGCTTCGACATGGTCCGTGAATCGCGTGCCGACGCGCTCGAGCAAGCCAGCCGAGGTGGCCACCAGCGCGTCAACTGCCGTGCGTTGCTCGGTGGATGCATGGTTGACGGCGTCGAGCAGCGTCTCCAGCGTGCCCAACAAGCGCGTGCGCTCTTCCAGCATGGCCGTGTCGCGCACCATGCTGTCCGACAGTTTCTGGCGCAGCTCGGCCACGACCTCCGCCGCCGCTTTGGGCGCCTCCGACGCGGCCTGCACGAGCTGCGAAATCTCAGTAATCGTGTCCTTGGCATGCGCCTGTGTTTGCGCGGAGATGTCGCGCGCGGTCTGCGCCAGCGCGTTGCAGATGTCCTGCTGCCGGCTGGCGGTGTCGGCGCCGGCTTGCTCCCATGCCTGGCTCAGGCGGGTGCCCACTGCACCAAGCGTCTCCGCCCAGGCGGCCAGCCGCTGGTGATCACGGGCCTCCAGCGCGGCCTGCAGTTCGACGTGCGATTGGTTCAACGCTTGCAGCAGCGCAGCACCGTGCTGCTCGAACGTGGCGGCGGCGCCCTCCAACGCGCGTTGATGCTGGCTGGCGACCTCGGTCTGCGCATGCGTTTGGCGCGCCAGTGCCTCATCCCAAGCACCAGACAGGCGGCCTGCCGTGGTGTCGAGGCGTTCGGATACGCCATCGAGCAAGCGGGTCGAACGTTGCTCAAACGTGTCGGCAAAACGGTCCAGCGACGTGCTGACCTGGCCGACCAGCGCCTCGCTCGAACGTTGGTGCGCGGTCAACGCGTTGCTCCAGATGCCAGCCACCGTCTCGGCCGTGGTCTCGAAACGGGTCGACAACCCGTCAAGCTGGCGTTGCACCGCGTGGGTGACCATGTCATGCAGCGTGGCGGATTCGCGGGCGAGCCCGGCCAGGGTCGTTTCCACCACAGGCTGGATGGCGGCGCTGGCGGCCCGTGCGCTGTCAGCGGCGCTCTCCTTCAGCGATTGCCCGACCGAGACGGCGAGGTTGCTGTATGCCACCTCCGCCTTGTCGAGAAACGCTTGCTGGCTGGCAAGCTGGCGCTCGCTGCTGGCGGCGCTCTGCTGCTCCAGCGCGGCCATCATGGCTTGCAAGCGATCGACCAGGGTGGGCATCACATCGGACTGCCGCTGCAGGAGCTGGAACGTGGCTTCGCGCTGATGCGCATGCGAATAGATGCGCAGCGTGGTGGCAATGTGGGCATCCAGCGCCTGCACGGCCTGCAGCCGCTCACGCCGGCACAGCGCGGAGAGCAGCCCCAGCATGGCGGACGTCGCCACGCCAGCAATCGAGGTGCCGAACGAAAACCCCAGCCCCTTGATGGGCGCAGCCAGCGATGCGCGAATCGCCTGCAAGTCCGTGGCGCTTTCCAGCGCGGCACCGGTGCCCTTGAGCGTGACCACCATGCCGAGCAACGTGCCCAGCATGCCCAGCAGCACAAGCAGCCCCACCAGATACGGCGTCAATGCCGGCCCGGGCAGCGCGGCACGCTCGCCCTCCACGCGCAGGCGCACTGCGTTGCGCAGGCTCGGGTGCAAGGGTTCAAGCCACGTGGACAACTGCGCAGGTGGCTCGGACAGCCCCGCCACGGCACGTGCAAGCGTGCTGGTGGCCTGCTGGTAACGGCGCAGCTCTAGCGCGCCTGTCAAGTAGATGGCTCCGACCAGGACCGTTACGGCAAGCGCCAGCCCATTCCAGCCGACCAGATAGCCGCCGGCAATCCAGCCCACAGCCGCCACGCCAGCAAAGAAAACGATGAGATTCAGGTGATGTCTGGACATGGTGTCCCGCTTAGCGGGTACGAAGGGCGGCGAGCAGCCCTTCGACCGGTTGAAAACGAACATCCAATTCCGCCAGCAGCACACTCCGCATGTCGTTGCGGAATGCGTTCAGCCACGCATTGGATGGGGCGGCGAGGGTACCCAACTCGGCCGACGCAGTCGCATGATCGGCCTGCCGTTGTTGTTCAGCCGCACGCAGGCGCTCGAAATACTGCCCGAGCAAGGTTGGAATGCCCCCCAGCAGCGTGCGTTCGCGCACGGCTAGGGCTTGTTCCATGCTGGCATCCAGGATCGCAAGCTTGGCTAGCGCAGGCGTGTTTGCCGCCAGCACACGACGCAGGCCGCTGCGCAGGTTGCCGACATCCATCTCCATGGCTTGCTGTAGGGAGAGATAGCGCTGCCGGAAATCCGCGTAGTCCACGTCAGCCGCTGCCGGCGCGCTCTGCAGCGGCGCGCGCACCGTGCCGGTGGATCGGGTATCAGGCAGGCAGCCTGCGTTGATGGCCTTCGCCAATGCCGTGCGAACGCGGCTGCACATGGCTTCTGCATTGGCCGCTTGCGCGCCGATGGCCCGGGCGCTGGGCGCGACTGCCGGCGGGCTGGCAGCCAGCGCGCTCGACAGCGTGATGGCATCAGTCCAGCTCAGCCATTGGCTCAGCCGGTCGGCCAGCGACTGCCCGGGTTGAGGCACATCGGCGTCAGCCAGACGGGCAAGTAAACGGATCAGCGCAGGGCCGCTCAGGGCTCCGCGCGGCTGGGCGTGCGCCATGCTGCGAATGCAAAAAAGGCAGAATTTTACACACGCCCGCCTAGGCGCCCGCCCCGCCCGGGGGAAACGTGCCGTCAGCCCTGCCGACGGGCGCGCACCGCGCCGGCCAGCGCATCGAGCAACGGCTCGGTCTGGGCCCAGCCCAAGCACGCGTCGGTAATTGACACGCCGCGCTGCAGCGGTACGCCGGGTTTCAGGTCCTGGCGCCCTTCTTCCAGATGGCTTTCGATCATGACGCCGACAATGCGGCGCTCGCCGGCGGCCAGCTGCTGTGCCACGTCTTGCCCCACATCGATCTGGCGCAGGTGCGATTTGCCGGAGTTTGCGTGCGAGCAATCGACCATCACCTGCTCGCGCAAGCCCGCCTTTCGCAGAATCGCGCAGCTGTCTTCAATGGCCGCCGCGTCGTAGTTGGGCCCCTTCTTGCCGCCGCGCAGGATGACATGCGCATCGCTGTTGCCGCGCGTCTCGAAAATCGCGGCCATGCCCATCTTCGTCATGCCCATGAACGAGTGCGAGGAGCGCGCCGCCAGAATCGCGTCGGCGGCGATCTGCACCCCACCATCGGTGCCGTTCTTGAAGCCGATCGGGCAGCTCAGGCCCGAGGCCAGTTGCCGGTGGCTCTGGCTCTCGGTCGTGCGCGCACCAATGGCGCCCCAGGCGACGAGGTCGGCAATGTACTGCGGGCTCAGCAAATCCAGAAACTCGGTGGCCACTGGCAAGCCCAGCGCCGTCACCTCCAGCAACAGCTCGCGCGCGCGGCGCAGGCCTTCGTTGATGCGGAAGCTGCCATCCAGCCGCGGGTCATTGATGTAGCCCTTCCAGCCGACGGTGGTGCGGGGCTTCTCAAAGTACACGCGCATCACGATCAGCAGGTCGTCACGCAGGCGCGCCGCTGCGGCCTTGAGGTGATGGGCGTACTCCATCGCCTGGTCATGGTCGTGGATGGAGCACGGGCCCACCACCGCAATCAGCCGATCATCCCGGCCCTGCAGCACGTTGGTGATGGCGGCGCGGCTGGTTTCCACCTGGGCCTGCACTTCGGGCGATACGGGCAGCTCGTCCAGCAGCAGCGCCGGGGAAATCAGCGGGCGGACGGCGCCGATACGCACGTCGTCAATGCGGGTCGTGTCCTGCGTGGCGTCGGCCACGCCGACTTCTTTGTCGTGCTGAGGATCGTCAATACGGGTCATGGCAAGCGGTGTTCTGTGGCTCTAGTCCGCTAAATCGTTGAAATGTGAGGGGCAGGACAGGCCGTGCGGGATGCAGCGCTAGGCGCAAAGCGCAGCAATAGCGGGCTATTGCGAGCATTTGCAACGACGCGATGCGCCCGCATGGCGTGGCAGGCACTGACCAATTTCAGTGATTCAGTGGACTAGCAATGAAAAACAGCGCTCATTAGGCCTGTGCGGGGCCGGCTGCGCAAGCGCAATGGTGCGCCAGCCGCACGGAATCTGTTCTCCGACAAAAAACCGCCCGGTGCAGACCCTCTCAAGGGTGATCGCACATCGACCTAGTCTTTCTCTCCGAGCCGCCTCATACGAATGCGCTATTCAGAAAAGGGACGAATCGGCCGCTCCTAAGGAGGTGGCAATGCACAATGCCCATCACGCCGTCATGTTGAGAAAAAAGAGGAACCCCATGCCGCTGGCCCGCCAGCTTCCGTTGTCCAGCTTGCAGGTTCGCGCCGCACCTGCCGCCGATGCGCAGGCCCCTGCCCGGACTTAATCACCCGCCCTTGCCGACCGTGTCGGGCGTCCGCTCGCGCCCCGACCGTTCCGAACTCTGGAGTGCTCCATGACCGTCAGAACGTTTGCGAGCACCGTGGCGGGCTTCATGGGTGTGTCGTCAGACAACCCGGAGCTGCTCAAGGCGCAGTACCGCGCCTTTTCGCGCCAGCTGCCGATGATGTATTTCATCCTCATCAGCAGCACCTGGGCGGTCGCCCTCGCCTTCCGCAGCCATGCCCCCCACTGGCTCGCCATTGGGGTGCCGCTGCTGCTCACGGCAGCCTGCGCGGTGCGCGTGCTGCACTGGTGGCGGTCTCGGCGTATTGACCCCACGCCCGAACTCGCCCTGCGCGCGCTCAAACGCACCAACCGGCTGGCGAGCATCATCGCCGCGGCTTTCACGGCGTGGTCGCTGGCACTGTTTCCCTATGGGGACCCGTACACGCGCTCTTACCTGGCCTTCTACATGGCCATCACCGTGATCGCCTGCATCTTCTGCCTGATGCACCTGCGCTCGGCCGCCATCATGGTCACGGTCATCGTCAATGGCGTGTTCATCGCGTTTTTTTCGGCGACGGGGCAGCCGACCTTTGTGGCCATCGCCATCAACATGGCGCTGGTGTCGTTGGGCCTGCTGGTCATCCTGATGATCAACTACCGCGATTTCACTCTCATGGTGAACGCGCAAACCGAGGCCCGCCGCCGCGAAGCCGAACAAGGCCGCCTGCTGCAGATGATCGACGACATGCCCATCGCCGTCATGACGGTCAAGCCGGACTCGCTGGTCATCAACTACGCCAACAACACCTCCAAGCGCCTGGTCGACCGGATCGCGCACCTGCTGCCGGTCAAGAGCGACGGGTTGCTCGGTACCTCCATCGACGTCTTCCACGCACGACCGGAGATGCAACGCCGGCTGCTGGCCGACCCGGCCAACCTGCCATACAACACCCGCGTACAGCTCGGCCCGGAAGTGCTGGACCTGAAAATTTCGGCCGTGCGCGCCAACGATGGCAGCTACATCGGCCCCATGCTGACCTGGGCACTGGTGACCAAGGAGGTGGAAGCCGAAAACCGTATCCGCCAGTTGGCCCACTTCGACATGCTCACGGGGCTCGCCAATCGCACCAACTTTCGCGAGCAGCTGGATGCACGGCTTGCGGTGCCGGGTGCCCGCCTCGGGCTGCTGTATATCGATCTGGACGGCTTCAAGGTGGTCAACGACACCAAGGGCCACCGCGCGGGCGATGCCTTGCTGGAACAGGTGGCAGCACGGCTGCAGTCGGTGTGCAGCCACGCCGGCACCATCGCGCGGTTGGGCGGAGACGAATTCGCCGTGCTCGTGCCGCATGACGATGCCAACCAGGCAACCGCGCTGGCCTGCGCCATCATCGCGGCGCTCAGCACGCCGTATCCCCTGGGCACAGATCGGAGCGTGCGGATCGGGGCATCGGTCGGCATGGCGCTGGCGCCAGCGCATGGCCATGATGCCGAAAGCCTGCTCGCACGTGCGGACATCGCGCTCTATGCCGCCAAGGCGGCCGGCAAAGGCATGGCGCGCCTGTTCAGCGCAGACATGGAAACCCGTATTCAAGAGCGCGCCCGTCTGGAAGCGCAGTTGCGCGTGGCGCTGGAGCGTGAAGAACGCCTGTTCGTCTTCTACCAGCCGATCATCTACGTGGAGACCGGCAAGGTCACCGCGCGCGAGGCGCTGGTGCGCTGGCACCACGCCGAGCGCGGCTGGGTGCCGCCGGCGGAGTTCGTGCCCATTGCCGAGCAAAGCGGGCTGATCGACCAGCTCGGCCGCTTCGTGCTGCAACAGGCCTGCCGGGAAGCCGCCCGCTGGGAAGACGGTGCACGCGTGGCGGTGAACGTATCGCCCATGCAATTGGGCAAGGCCACGCTGGCGCAGACGGTGCGGGCGGCCCTGCTTGATGCAGGTCTCGCCGCCGACCGGCTGGAGATCGAAGTCACGGAAACCGCACTCGTCCAGAACGAGGCCGAGAGCATTGAAGACCTGCGCGAGCTCTATCGGATGGGTGTGCGCGTTGCGCTCGACGACTTCGGCACGGGCTACTCATCGCTTGCGCATCTACGCGCATTTCCGTTCGACAAGATCAAGATCGACCGCTCGTTCGTCTGCGACTTGCAGGAGCGGCCCGACAGTGCCGTGCTCGTCAAAGCGATTGCCGACCTGGGCCGGCAGCTTGGCGTGATTACCGTGGCGGAAGGCGTGGAAACACCGGCCCACGCGCGGCTGATCCGAGAAGCGGGCTGCACGGAGGCGCAAGGGTATTTTTACGGCCGCCCTGCCCCCTCCGAAGGGGATCGGGACGCCGTGGAAGCCTGCTCTGCGCTGGAACCGGTGGCCGCTGGGCTCAGCACCTGCGCCAGTTGACTCAGTGCCACCGCGGGATGCATCCGTGCGTAGGCAAACGCATAGTCCAGCTCGCCGGATGCCTGCGCGTGCAGTGTGAACAGCGGCTGCCCCACCTGCACCTGATCATGCAACCGCACGTGCATTTCCACGCCGGCCACCTGGCGCATCGGCGCGCCGGCGAGCTTGGCGATCCGCGCGAGATGACGGTTGTCGATACTGCTGATGATGCCGTCCTGCTCGGCCACCACATCGCGGCGGAAGATGGCTTCACCGGGTACCCGCAGGCCGCCCTGCGCTTCGCAGATCTCTTCGAACTTGCGCCACGCGGCGCCGCTGTCGAGCACGCCTTCAGCAACCGCACCGCCTGAACCAGGCGCGGCCGCCCCGCAGAACTCCAGCAGCGCGCCGGCCAGCAGCAAGGAGCGCTCTCGCAAATCGAACGGTGCGGCCGGCAAGCGCTGCAGTACGGCCAGCACGTCGCGCGCCTCCAGCGCGGGGCCGATTCCCCGGCCCACCGGCTGCGTGCCATCCGTGGGCACAGTCAGCACGTGCACGCCAAACGCCCGCGCCACGCGTTCGAGCAACATGCGCAGGCGCACCAGATCGGGTTCGCTACGCACCTTGGCGGTGGGCCCAACCGGCACATCGATCACGACATGGGTGGACCCGGCGGCGATCTTTTTCGACAGAATCGACGCCACCAATTGCGCATCGCTGTCCACATCCAGCGCGCGCTCCACGCGGATCAACACATCATCGGCCGGGCTCAGGCTCAGCGCCCCACCCCACGCCAGCGACGCGCCCACGCGGTCAACCACGCGCCGCAACTCCGTCGCACTCAGGTTCACCCGCGTGAGCGTTTCCATGGTGTCGGCCGTGCCAGCGGGCGAGGTGATGGCACGTGACGATGTCTTGGGCAACAGCAGCCCAGCCGCAGCGGCAATGGCCACGACGATCGGGCTGGTGCGATTACCCGGCAGACCGCCCACGCAATGCTTGTCGGCAACAACGGGGCGATCCCATGTGAGGCGCTCGCCTGAGTCGACCATCGCCTGCGTCAGGTCGATGGTCTCCTTCACACTCATGCGCTCGCCCGCGCACGCGCTCAGGAAGGCAGCGATGTGCACGTCGGCGTAGCGCTCGTTGGCGATGTCTCGGATGACGCTGCCGAGCTGGTGCGCGTCCAGGTGAGCACCGTAGATCTTGGCGCGCACCGCCCGCAGTGATTCCAGCGCCGGCGCGTGGCTCACGCTCACCACGTCGCCGGGCCGTGCCATCAGCGACTCTGCGGCGCTGACAGACAGGCTCACCTCGCACTTCTCCAGCAACGTGGACGCGACGAGATTGAGCGTGGCGATCAGTGCGCGCTCGCCAATACGCACCTCCACCCGGGCCTGCGCGGCAAACCCTTCGGCGCGGCAGATCGCGCAATCCGGGTGCATGTAGATGACATGCTCCTGCCAGGTGTCGATACCGAGCGGTTTGAAGGTCAGCCGGTCGGGCAGCGCCGTCACTTCGGGTGGCTCGCGCATGGCAATGGCTCCGGAAGCCGCCGAGGTTCCTGGCCGGCCATCACAGGGGAAAGCGAAAGTGCCCGCTATGCAGGGTGATCTGCTGGGAACCGGTCAGCTCGAACATGGCCCGGGCAACCGCTTCGATATCACTGCGATGGCCGGCGAACGCCTGCACCAGATCTTCGGAGCGGCACGAGCGCGCGCCGAAGTGGTCTTCCAGTGCCTCCGCCGTGATGGCGTAGGTGGCGTTTTTGCCGTCCACCGAGGCGCGGCATTGCAGCACCGGGCCAGCCGCGCAGTAAGTGGGCTCGCTGATTGAGAACTCGATCTGTTTCATGATGCATGCCCCAGGGTGAGGATGTTGCTATCGCCAGCGTAGGAGCGCTGCCCTTAGCGGACAAGCCGGCTTGTGGCCTCGGGCAGAGGTAGATCAAACAGCGGTGCGATTGCCTCCACCAGCGGTGCCGTCAACGCAATGCGGTTGGACGGATGCGCGATGGTGTCGCAGGTGACGACGTCCGCTGCCACGTTGCACAACGCGCTGTACGCATGCTCCGCAAAGACGGCGTGAACGGCCACGCAATATGGGCGTGGCAATCCTGCACGCTGGAGCTGCTCGGCGGCGGCCACCAGCGTGCGTCCGGTGGAAATGATGTCGTCAACCAGCACCGGCACACATCCTGGGTGCATGCCCGGCGCGACGGCGGACACTTCCACTTGCCAGGCGCTATGGCGTGTCTTGTTGAGCACTGTCCACGGCGCGTCACACAGCTTGGCGACGTGTTCGACCCACTGGCGGCTTTCCTCATCGGGGCCGATCAGCACCGGGTTTTGCACGTGCGCGCGCACCCAGGCCGCCAATGCAGGCGCCGCCTGCACCGCAACAGTGGGAATCCCATAGACCTCCGACAGCGTGGAGATGCGATGCAGATGCGGGTCTACCGTGATGAGCCAATCGAAGTACTGCGTCAGCAACGCGGCAAAGTGCCGCGCGGCGCAGATCTCGCCGAACTGGAAGACGGCGTCTTGCCGCATGTAGGCCAGATATGGCGCCACCAGCCCCACGCGGCGGGCGCCGCCTTCGCGGGCCGCAAGGGCCAGCCACAGCAGGGGCAGCAGCTTGTCGTCGGGGCGATCCAGCGTACAGACGATGGCGACATCGGCGCCGCGCACGGGCGTTCGCAGCCGCACGTAGGAATCGCCATCGGGAAAGCGCTTGATGTCCGCGTGGCCGATTTCCGCGCCCAACGGGAGCGCCAATCGGGCCGCGGCGGCTTGATTGCCCGGCATGGCCAGCACGATACGCCTGCCCGCCGTGCGCGCAGATGACTGAACCGGTGCCCGGGTTTCCATGATCAGATCAGCGGATAGGTTTGCCGATACTCCGGCATGCGCACCGGCCATTGCAGTTCGCGCTCGATGCGCTGGCGCAGGGCATCGCTGGCGGCCGGTTCGCCATGGACGACAAAGGTCTGCCGTGGCGCGCGCGTGAAGCCGTGCAGCCACGTCATCAACTCGTTGACATCGGCATGGGCGGAGAGATTGGCAATCTGCTCAACCGTGGCGCGGATCGGGACTTCCCGGCCGTGCACACGCAACGCACGCTGCCCCGCCAGCAGGGCCGCACCGCGTGTGCCCGCCGCCTGGAACCCCGACATCAGGATGGCGTTGTGCTTGCCGCCCCCGAAGCTCTTGAGGTGATGCAGCACCCGGCCGCCTGTGGCCATGCCGCTGGCGGCAAGAATGATCTTGGGCGTGCGGTCGCTGCTCAGATGCATCGACTGCTGCGGACTCTGGATCGGCACGGCAAGCGCACACGCCGCCTGGCAATCCGCCGCCTCGATATGCAGGTCGTCAACGTGATGCGCAAACACCTCGGTCGCGCGCTCGGCCATCGGGCTGTCGAGGTAGATCGGCACATGCGGAATCCGGTGCGCACGAATCAATTGATACAGGCAGAACAGCAGCGCCTGTGTGCGTCCGACCGCGAACGCGGGGATCAGCAGCGTACCGCCCTGGCCGATCGTCCGCCGCACGATCTGCTCAAGCACATCAAGCGGATCGCCAGCCGGGTGCACGCGGTCACCATAGGTGGATTCCACCAGCAGCGTATCGGCCTCGGCCACAGGCTCCGGCGGCCGCATCACCGGGTCGACTTGCCGGCCCAGATCGCCGGAAAAGACGATGCGCTGGCCACCTGCAAACAGCGTCACCGTGGCCGCGCCGATGATGTGGCCGGCACGATGGAACTCGGCCTCCACACCTTCCACCACCGGAAAGCGCTCGCCATACGCCACCGGGTGCAACTTGCGCAGCGCCTTGGCGGCGTCCTTTTCGTCATAGAGCGGCAAGGCCGGATGGTGGCGAGAGAAGCCCTGCGCGTTAGCGTACTGCGCATCTTCCACCGCCAGCCGTGCGCTGTCGGGCAGCATGATGTTGCACAGATCGGCCGTACCTTTCGTGCAATACACGGGGCCGCGAAACCCGTTGCGCACCAGCAGCGGCAGGTAGCCGCTGTGGTCGATATGCGCGTGGGTCAGCACCACGGCATCCACGTGATGCGGGTTGATTGCGAGCGGGTCCCAGTTGCGCAGCCGCAAGGATTTGTAGCCCTGGAACAGCCCGCAATCGACCATCACGCGGTGCGCGCCGGTGTCCAGCACGTACTTGGAGCCGGTCACCGTATCGGTGGCGCCGAGAAACTGCAGCCGCATGTCTCCCCCTTTTTTCCTTCCTGCTGCGCTGCTCAGCGAATGGGGACGCGTTGCTGCGGCGACGCCTCCTTCTTGGGCAGCGTCACGCGCAAGAGCCCATCGGCGTAGGTCGCCTCGACCTTGCCTTCGTCAACGGCAGCATCCAGCGTGAACATGCGCTGCATCGCGCCGCTGTACCGCTCGCTGCGGATGACGCGCTCGCCTTCCCTCTTCTCGGTCTGGCGCTCCACCTTGGCCGAGATCATGACCGTGCCACGATCGACCGTGACGTCGATGTCCTCCTTTTTTGCGCCCGGGATTTCCGCCACCACGCTGTATGCGGAATCGGATTCCGTCACGTCCACCTTGAACGGCAGTACGCCGTCCATGTTGCCCCGGAACGAACGCAACAACCCCTGGAAGATGTCGCCCACCGGTTCGATCGCGAATGGGTCGTAACGCCTGAGTTGGCTCATGGCTACCTCCTGATACATGACTGGATTGCCGGTACTCGCCGACACATTCATCGTGGCACGGCGTGCCGGCCGTGCCTTGCGGCAGATCAATGTCCAGAGACGGGCACGGAGAAACCCATGCCGACATGTCGTATGGCGCACGCAATGCGCGGCATGCCGGCTTCCACAGCCGCTGTCAGGCTTTGCTGACAGCGCAGTCCGCCCAGCCGACAGGATTCTCAGCCCAGCCTGCATGACGGCACCGCGCGCGCCGTCAATACTGGACTCACACAACCAGGCAATCACGCAGCACAACGGTTGCGACCGCCCCACGATGCACTGGAGTCCGCCATGACCCAGAACCGCAACGCCCCCCCCGCCGATACCCTGCTCTTCTCGCTGGGCGCGCATCTCGTCACGGAACGCAATGGGTACGAGCACCACGGCATCTACGTGGGCTATGGCCAGGTGATCCATTACGCGGGCTTCTCGGGTAGGCAGCGGCGCGGCCCCGTGGAGCAGGTCTCCACCGACGCCTTCGCCGGCGGACACGCCGTCCACGTCAGGCTGGACGGCCGTCCCCGATATTCTGCGCAAGAAGTGGCTCGCCGCGCGGGCTCACGCCTTGGCGAAAGCAAGTACCGGCTGTTGACCAACAACTGCGAGCACTTCTGCGCGTGGTGCCTGTTTGGCGAGGGCCGCAGCGAGCAGGTCTGCGCTTGCCTGAGGAGCCCGTTGCGCGCGGTGCGCACCGCCTCCAGGCTGTTCATGGTGATCATCGCGGCGCAATGGCGCGCCCCGCATGCCACTGAACATGCCGCCTGATCCCCGGAGGAAACGATGCATCAAGACACCACAGCACTGCGCGACCTCATCGTCAAATGGTTTGGCCACGGCAATGCGCCGCAACTGCGCATCACCCGCCTGCACGGCCCGGGGCTAGAGCGTGGCTGCATTCGGGCTGAAGTTACCAACGCCGAGCAACCGCTGGCGATCGTGTTCTTCCGGCACCAGGCTGGCTGCTGGCGCCTCTTCCCACCCACGCGTGTACGCGGTCACCACGGAAACCCGATGCGTTGACGCGCATCAACCCATTCGCGCAAGAGAAGGGAAGAATACAAAGGCTGGCGTTGCACTCAAGCATGCGCCAGGCCGACGCAGCGCTCGCTGCGCATCTTGCTCAAATGGAGTGACACCGTGACGATTCCCGTCGATCTTTCGTTTCAAGGCCTGCCCTACTCCAACGCGATTGAAGAAGCCGTCGCCCACCAGCTCAGCCGCCTGGAACGGCTGCGCAGCCACATCACGCGCTGCCGGGTCAGTCTGAGCCAGGAAGCAAAACATCAGCAGCAGGGCCGGCCTTTCAGCGTACGCGTCGACCTGGTGACGCCGCTGAGCGATCGCATCTTCAGCGACACCGCTGAACAAGACCCCTACGTTGCCCTGCGCGAGGCGTTTGCGCGCGTGGAGCGCATGCTGATCGACGCCACGCAGAAGCAACGCAGTCACAGCGGGCAGCAGGGCCATCCGACCGAAGACGCATAACCGTCTCCAAGCGATCGCGCGTGGGGCACAGGAGGTACACGCATGGCCGCTCCACCTAGCCCCATCCTTGCCGCCCACACCGTACCGTCGGCACGCGATGCCGAAGCTTTGGTCACCAGCCTGCTGACGGCTGCCGCATATCCGCACCGCGCTGGTCGCCCACGGCTGATCGAAACGCATCTGTCACGGGTATTTTTGGCAGGTGAGTTTGCCTATAAGGTTCGCAAGCCGGTGGCGCTGGACTTTGTCGATTTCTCATCGCTAGCGGCACGACGCGCGGATTGTGAAGAGGAATGGCGGCTCAACCGCCCGCTCGCGCCCGGCCTGTACCTGGGCGTGGTGCCGCTCACGCGCGATGCGGATACGGGCGCCATCCGCGTTGGCGGACACGGCAGCACCATCGACTACGCGGTGCGCATGCGGCGGTTTCATCAGCACGACGTGCTGCGCGCCATGGCACTTGAACGCCGCCTAGAGCCACAGCAGATCGACCCGCTGGCTGACCTGATTGCCGACTTTCACAGTGCCGCGCCCATCGCCGATGCGAGCGCCGATTACGGCACCCACGCACGCATTCACCAGACACTCGAAGACTGCGCGGATGCCGTACTTACGCTGAGCACAAACTCGCAACGGGCGCATGCTGCCGTATCGCTGCTGCGCCAACACGCCGAGCGACTGCATCACGCATTCCACTCTCGCAAACGCACCGGGCACATTCGCGAATGCCATGGCGATCTTCATCTGGGCAACATCGTGCTGATCGGCACCCGGCCGACACCATTCGACTGCCTGGAGTTCTCCGCCGCGTTGCGGTGGATCGACACCATGTATGACGCGGCGTTCCTGTTCATGGATTTGCTGGCGCTGGACCTGCCGGACCTGGCCTACCGCCTCATCAATCGCTACTTGGAACGCAGTGCGGACTATGGTGGCCTAGCCGTGCTGCCCTTCTACGCTGCCATGCGTGCGCTGGTACGCGCCCGCGTGCTCCTGGAGCGCGCACGCCAGCTGGAAGACGCCCACGAAGCGTCCGCCATGCACCGCGACGAGGCACACCGGCTGCTCGATCTTTCGGTGTCGTTGCTCACACGCGATGATGGCTGCCTCATCCTCATGCATGGCCTGTCCGGCAGCGGAAAATCGACCCGCGCCGCGCAGTATGCGGAAGCCGAAGAGATGATCCGCGTACGTTCGGACGCCGAACGCCAACGCAGACATGGCGCCACCCCTGCCGAGCGCTACACGCCGCACGCCATCGACTGCACGTATCGACGCATGGCGGCCATCTGCCGCATCGGCGCGCGCGCGGGGTTTCCGATGATCGCGGATGCCACCTTTCTGGCAAGCCACCATCGGGACCAGTTCTTCGCATTGGCGGAACGCCTTGGCGTGCCGGTGGCGATTGCCGACTGCGCCGCACCCCTCAGCGTCTTGCAGGCACGGATTACCGCGCGTGCCAGGCGTGGCACGGATGCTTCCGAGGCAGACCTCGCCGCATTGGATAGGCAGATTGCAACGCAGCAGCCGCTGTCTGGCGATGAGCTTGTCCACGTGATTCCCGCGGAAGTGTCTGCCGTGTTGCCGTGGGTACATCGCCGACGTGTGCACTGATCCACTGGCCACAGCCGCACGCATCACGGTGGCGGCGGCCCCACCGCCGCAGGTGAAGCACTGCTGCGCCAGCCGCCACCCAGAGCGAGAAACAACGCGACAGTGTCCTGCAAGCGCTGCGCACGTGCCTGCACGGTGGCGAGCACCGCCTGCTGATACTGCATGTCCGCGCTCAGCACCTGCAGATAGCCGGTGACGCCCGCACTGTATGCGGCGTTGAGTTCATCCACTGCATCGCTGGCGGCGGATTGAGCGCGTAGCTGTGCATCGAGTTGTGTGGCATCGTGCTCAAGTGCACGCAGCACGTCCGCCACCTGCTGGAAGGCACCCAGGACGACTTCTCGGTAGTCCGCGTCCGCAGCCTGCAAGGCCTGCTGTGCGGCGCGGCGCCGGTAGTACAACGTGCCGCCCTCGAATAATGGCGCGGCAAGGCTGGCCCCCACGTTCCATGCCCCGGCTTGCGCACCAAATAAGCCTGCGCTACTGCCCGACATGCGCGCATAGTCCGCGCTCAGGGTGAGATTCGGCAACATGGCCGCTGTGGCCACGCCCACTTGTGCGCTCGCTTCATGTAGACGCGCCTGCGCAGCCAGGACGTCAGGCCGCTGGCGCACCAACTCCGACGGCACCAACCGAGGCAAGTCCATCGGCAGCACCAGACCGCCAAACGCCACCTCAACGGCATCCGTCTGCGATGGCAATCGACCGATCAGTACGGCCTCAAGGTGGGTTGCCTGATCGCGCTTTTGCTCCAGTGGTGCCAGCGACGCCTCCAGCGCAGCCAATTGCGCGGCAAGCGCGAGTTCGCTGGCGTGCGCCGCCACACCGGCATTGACTTGCGCATGCGCAATCTCCACCTGCTCGCGCACCACTGCAATCAAACGCCGGGTGGTATCGATCTGCGCAGCGTAAGCGGCACGCGCAATCACGGTGTTGGCCAGATTGCCGGTCAGGGTGAGGTACGCAGCAGCCATCGCATACCGCTGGCCCTCGGCCTGCGCAGCCAGCGCCTCGACGGCCCGACGGTTACCGCCAAAGAGATCCAACGCATAACTCACTGTCGGGCCCAACGTCCATAAGGTGAAAAGGTTTGCCGGCCCCGCCTGTCCAAGCCGGGCTGGCAACGCCGCCTGCCGCGACAGCCCAGCGGAAGCCGACACTTGCGGATAGAACACGCCAGCGCCCGCACGCAGCAGGTCTTGTGCCGTGCGCAGGTTCGCTTCAGCCTGGTGCAATGTGGGGTTGGCGACGATAGCAGTGTCGATGACCGCATCCAGCGATGAACTGCCAAATGCGCGCCACCAGTCGGCAGGCACGGCGTCCACACTAAAGCGCTGGGCCACCCCATCGGCCAAAGCCAATTGGGCTGGATCGCCATGGTGCAGGTAACGGTCTACATCTGGCGCGGGTGGCGTATGAAAGTCTGGTCCCACAGCGCAGCCGCCCGCCAGCACAATGGTTGCCAGGCATACCAGGGCGCGGTGTGCAGGCTTCATCACGAGGACCCCTGCACATAGACATCGACCAACTGCCCTGGATAGACCATGAGGTTTGCCGGCTGCACAAACCGAAACAACAGCGGCAGCACGCGCACATCCACGCGCTCCGTGCGCTGATCCGACAGCTCCACCTTCGGCGAAACATACGGCTGCACCCGCACGAACTCCAGTGGCACGCTCACATCGGTGCCCCGGAAGAACATGCGGGCCTGCACCTTGCCCGGAGGCAGACGGTGCACCAGGATCTCATCCACGTACACGCGCACGGCCAGCCTGCTCTGCCCCGCGCTCATCATCACGAGCGGAACGTAACCACGCGTGTATGCGTCGTAAGTGCCCTGCGGGGACACATACGCGCCGGGCGATGTATTAACAGACATCACCGCACCATCCGCAGGCGCGCGCACGACATACTTGCTGAGCAAGGCGGCCGCTGCAGCCGCGCCCTTCTGCAACGCGTCGCGCTGCTTCTGTAGCGAGCGAATGTCGTAGATCCACGCGCCGGCACGCGTCAACTCGTACTGCCGCTGTGCAACGTTCAGGTTGCCGTGGGCGACGCGGACTGCGTTGGCCGCGTTGTCCATTGCATCGCGGCTGACTGCTTTGGGGTTGAGCTGGGCAGCTGCTTGCAGCTTGTCCAACTGGTCTTGCACCGTGCGCAGGCTGGCTTCTGCCGCCGTCACCTGTGCGCGCGTTACCTCCAGCGTCTCCTTGCGCGGCTGTGCCGTCAGCGCGTTCAACTGGGCATCGGCGGCGTCTGCCTGCGATTGCTGTTGCGCCGCCAGCGCACGCTGGACGGAGTCTTCGACCTGGATCAACGCATCGCCCTGCTTCACCGTCTGACCTTCCCGCACCAGAACACGCGCCACGGTGCCCGAAACCTCCGGGTACAGGTTCAGATTGGTGCCGCTGGGCTGATCGCTTTCGATGATGCCGTTGGCGTAGATGCCCGTGGCATACGGGTTGGCTGCTGCCTTGAACACCGGCGGCAACGGCGGCGTCTGCCGCCCGTAGTAGATGGCTGCCCCAATGCCCGCAAGCAGGCCGACGATGGAAAGGACCACCAGCCATCGGATCCTCATCGCGATTCCCCATGTTCAATGCGGCGCAGTTGGCCGTCCTCCATATCGAGGATGCGGCTGGCCATGTCCAGGATGCGAGCGTCGTGCGTCACGATCACGATGCAGCGATGCTCGTTCAAGATCTGCGTCTTGACGAAATGCATGATCGACCGACCGGTATCTCCATCGAGCGAGGCCGTCGGCTCATCCAGGATCAGAATGTCTGGCTGGGTGACGATGGCGCGCGCTATCGCCACACGCTGCTGCTCGCCGCCACTCAGCTTGACGGGCGGCAGCTGCGCTCGGTTCTTCAGCCCAACCACCTCTAGGTAGTGCATGGCCTGCGCTAACGCCTCGTCCCAATCCACATGCCGCAAGATAAGCGGAATGGCGACGTTTTCCACCGTGGTCAGACGTGGAAACAGGTGGTAGTCCTGAAACACGAAACCGATCTTGCTGAGTCGAAAATCGGCCAGTGCATCGGCGCCCAGCCTCCAGATGTCCGTGCCGTCGACTACGGCATGCCCGCCATCGGGGCGAAGGATGCCGGAGATCACGCTCAACAACGTAGTCTTCCCGCTGCCGGAGGGTCCGACGATAAACAACATTTCGTTGAAGTAAGCCTCGAAGCTGACTTCCCGCAGTGCGCGGGTGCGAGCCTCGCCTTCCCCAAACCATTTGTCGATACTCCGTGCGGCAATCGCAACGTGGGGCATGATCACCCCCGGAAGATATCGAACGGCTCGATGCGCAGCACCTTGCGCACACCGATATAGCCTGAGACGGCGGCAATGATGATCACCATTCCCAAAGCAAGCGCCAGATTGCCGAAGGTGATCATGGCTGCATAGTCCGGAATGCGTAGCCGCGCCAGCGCAATGGACACTGCGCACAGGCCAATACCCAATCCGTAACCCACCAACGCCACGAAGGTCGCCTGAAACACGATCATCGTCACCAGTTCATGCCCCTTGGCGCCGATAGCCTTGAGCGCACCAAAACGCTCCAGGTTTTCCAGAATGAAGGTGTAGAACGTCTGCCCTGAAATCGACAGGCCCACCACAAAGCTGATCACCGTCATCAGCAGGATGTTGGTGCCGAGCCCCGTTTGATACGTATAGAAATGCGAGATGCGGCCGATGAACTCGTCCTTGGTCAGCGCGCGGTAGCCGAGCCTGTCGACCGCGCGTTCAATGGCCGCGATATCGGCTTCACTCTTGGGCTCGATCAGCACGTACGACATCGTGTAGCGCGTGCTCGGCAGGTACTGCACCGCACGGCGGTATGTCGTATACAGCGTGGGCACGCCAAACAGGCCACTGCTCACCACCTCGCCAATGCCGACGATCACCCCGCGGTGATCGTTGATCTCAAACTCAGTGCCGATGTGCGGATTCTCCAGCTTGCCGAATTCGGCATCCTGCACAACGATGAAGCCGTTCTCGCCGTACACATCTTCAATGCGGCCGCTGATCATGCGTGGGCGGCCAAATAAGGTGGTGTCGTCAATGCCGACCACGTTGACGGGCTGATACGTTCCGCTGGCCAGACGCACAAGCGCACCGCCCGAATACAGCGGCACGGCAAACTTCACGCCATCGATGCTGCGCACGGCATCCAGCACGTAGTCGGGCATGCCGACGGTGTTGGCCACGGTATTGACGGCTGGGTCCATGACCCACATGCGCGAGCCGATGTTGTACACGGCAGATGAGGACCGATTGAGCACCCCGGCAAAGAGCGAGGTCATCTCGATCATCAGGAACACCGCGAACGTGATGCCCACCAGCAAGCCACTCAACTTGGCCTTGTCATTGACCAGCAGCTTGTAGGCAAGTCGGAAGATGGCCGGCACATACCCCCCAATCGATCTTGCAGGGGCGCCGGGACAACACTCAGCCCGCGCCGCCAAACATGTCTTCACGATAGCGTGCGGGGAATGCGGCCATTTGATGTGCCGCAAACAACAAAAGCATCCGTGCCGCGTGTTGCGGCAGATCGCCTACAGCGTGTCTTCGTCCGAAAACAGATGATGACGAATGGCGTAGCGTACCAGGGCCGCTTCGCTGGAGAGCTGCAGTTTGTCCATCAGGCGCATCTTGTACGTGCTGATGGTCTTGGGGCTGACGCACAGGCTAGTGGCAATGTCCGTCAACAGCTCGCCCTGTACGAGGCGGCGGTAGACCTCCATCTCGCGGTCGGACAAGCGCGTGTGGGGCGCTTCTTCATTGGCCTCGCCCAGGCTGTGCGCGAGTTTTTCCGCAATGGCCGGGCTGACGTAAGTACCGCCACTGGCGACCTTCTGCAGCGCCGTCACCAGTTCGGTCGCGGCGCTTTCCTTGGTCAGATACGCCGCCGCGCCGGCACGGAATGCCCGCGCGACGTACTGCTCTTCCGCGTGCATGGTCAGCACCAGCGCCCGCACACCGGGATGGTCCGCATGCAGCTGGCGCAACAGTTCCAGCCCGTTGCGGCCTGGCATGGACAAATCCAGCACGATCACCCGGGGCTGATGCTCGCGCACGAGTTGCAGCACCTGCGTGCCGTCGGACGCTTCGCACACCACTTCGAAATCTCCGGCGCGCTCCAGGATATGGCGCACGCCGTCGCGCATCACGGCGTGATCGTCGGCGATCATCACGCGGATCATGAACGGCTCTCCTCAGTCAAAACTTGGTTAACAGGAAAACACACGGTCAGCCGGAACCCAGTGTCGAGCGCATGCGATGTCGTGACCTGGCCGCCCAGTTGGCGCGCCCGCTCGCGGATCCCCAGCAGGCCCAGCGGCCGGCGCGCACCTTCCGCGGGCGGTGCGCCGCTCCAGCCGCGGCCGTTGTCTTGAATGCTCAGCTCGAACATGTCGTCCTGGCGGCCGAAGTGAATGTCCACGCGGGTGGCATCGGCATGGCGCACCACATTGTTCAACGCTTCCTGCACGATGCGGAACACTGAGATGGCCGAGTGTTCGTCCATCGTCACCTCTTCGGCCCGCACCTGAATGATCAGGCCGAAGCGCTGGCGCACGTTCTTGGCGATCCACTCAATGGCCGGCACGAGGCCCAGTTCGTCCAGCAACGGCGGGCGCAAGTCGGCGGAAATCTGCCGCACGGCGGCGATGGTCTCGTCGATCACGCGCTGCATGGCCGCCGTCTGCGCTGTCAGCGTGCCGGGCGTGCCGGCTGCCTGAAGATCGGCCGCCAGCAGCGAGATATCCATCTTCAGCGCGCTCAGGCGCTGGCCAAGATCGTCGTGCAATTCCCTGGCGATGCGGCGGCGCTCTTCTTCACGCGCGGCGAGGATGCTGTCGGACAAGTGCTGCAACTCTTCCTGCGAGCGCCGCAGTGCGGCGTCGGCGCGCATGCGCTCGGTGGTGTCGCGCAGCATCACCGTATAGAGCTTGGCGCCGCTGTCCTCGATCTGCGAGATGGACGCCTCGATGGGGAATTCACGCCCGTCTGCATGCAGGGCAAACAAGGCACGCTGGCGGCCCATCTGGCGCTCCGACACACCTGTCACGCCAAACCGGCGCACATGCGCCTCGTGCGCACTGCGAAACCGCTCAGGGATGAAATCAGCCAGCGGGCGGCCAATGGCGTGGCTGGCGGGGCACCCAAACAGCGTCTCGGCCATCGGGTTGAACAGGACGATGCGTTGCGCATCGTCCACCGAGATAATCGCCTCCATGGACGAGCGGATGATGCCCGCCAGCCGGGCCTCGCTCTTTTCCAGGTAGGCGAGATAGTCGGTGACGGTGGCGCGCAGCATGCGCAGCCGGAACCAGTAGAACGTGAGCGCCAGCACGGCAGCCAGGCTGGCGATGGCCAGCAGTAGGATGGCCGCCCCGCGCACGCGCGGAATGGCCACCGAAGCCAGCCATGCCGCCGAGACAAACAGCAGCACGACTGCCAGCCCGCCGGCCAGCAGTTCGGCAGGCGTGGAATGCAACTGCAGCAGGCGCCCCCGCCCGGCGGCTGCCGAATGCCCGGAATGCCCGGTTTGTCCCTCTTGCTTCATGGCTGAATGCCGGCCCCGGCCAGACGAAGATGCCGTCACATTAATCCATCTAACCCGCAATGGGAATTGACCATGTGATGGATACGTCGCCAAATCAGCGCATCGTTGTCAGGGTTTCCTGACAGCCTTGCGGCGCACACCGACAGCACTCTCAGCGCTCCCTGATTTCGCCGGATACCGCACTTTCAGATACTTCCCATATACGGACACCGGAACAGCCAGATAAGCGGCGATCGGGGCCCGCAACCTGTTCGCCCCCTCAGGAGAGGCCGCCATGATGCCCAACACAGTCGAAGCCCGCACCCCAGCCAAAGTGGGCCGCCCCGCCCCCATCGCCCAGCTCAAGCTGGTGCGTGACATCCACGCTCCCGCCCCGATGGACCCGGCGCTGCAAAGCCAATGCGCCAATTGCGTGATGCACTGGGCGTGCCTGACCAACGCCGTACCGACGGCACAGCGCATGCAACTGGACCGCATGGTCCACACCTGGCGCAAGGTCGGCAAGGGCGAGACGCTGTTCCGCGCCGGAGACACCTTCCACGCCCTTTACGCCGTGCGCTCCGGCTCGTTCAAGACGGTGGTATCGCACCCCAACGGTTCGAGCCATGTCACGGGCTTTCAGTTGTCGGGGGAAACCCTTGGCCTGGATGGCATTGCCGCTGACAAGCACACCTGCGACGCCATCGCCCTGGAAGACAGCACCGTCTGCTCCATGCCGTTCCATTGCGTGGAGGACCTCTGCCAGGACATCCGCCCGCTGCAACACCGCCTGCACCAGTTGATGGCCGAAGAGATCGTGCGTGAGTCCGGCCTGATGCTGTTGCTGGCCGGACTGACCGCCGAGGCACGCGTAGCGACCTTCCTGCTGAACCTGTCGTCGCGCATGCAAGCGCGTGGCTATTCGCCGTCGAGCTTCACGCTGCGCATGACGCGCGACGAGATCGGCAGCTACCTCGGCATGCAGCTGGAAACCGTCAGCCGCGCGCTGTCACGCTTCCAGCGCGAAGGCTGGATCACCGTGGAAGGCAAGCGGATCGCCCTGCTGGATGCTGCTGCGCTCAGCGCGCTATAACTGTGTAACCAATCGGCCGATCGCGCCTGCGCAACTCGCGTTCAACCGCCGAGTTGCAGATGGTCGATGACCTCCGTCACGCCGGGCGCGGACCACGCCGCGCCCATGGCGGCGCGCCGCTCCGAAGCAGAATCCACGCGCCCGCTCAGCGTGACGGTACCGCCTTGCACCGACACCTGGATATGGCTGGCTTCGCGCTCGGCATGCCGCCGTAGCGCTGCGCCAATCTGCTCCGACACATCCGCCGGCACCAGCCGCGCTTTGATCTTCAGCCGGTTGATGAGCCCGCCGACGCCCCGCAGCGTCCCCACTGCGCGCGCGGCCATTTCACTCTGGTAGGGCCAGTCGACCTCGCCTGACAGGGTCACCCAGCCGTGTTCCACCAGCACTTCGATGCGGTCGGATGGCACGCTCGCATGCCACTCCAGGGCGGATCGGGCAGCCTGCGCGATGTCCTCGTCTGCGTGCGTGCCCGGCAGCCGCACTTCGATCTTCTGCACCACGCCGCGCACGCCGGCCACGCGTTCTGCGGCATGCTCAGCAGCCAGCTTCTCGGTGTAGCTATGCACGTGGCCAGTCAGGGTGACGACCCCGTGGTCGACCTCCACGCCAATGGAGGCTGCATCCACCGCTGGCTCCCAGACCAGTTCGTCGCTGACATCTTGTTTGATGCCCAGGTCGCTTTTCATGGTGGTCTCCTTGGCCTGATGATTCGCTTGGTTGGCGTTCACGCGTCTCAGGCCCTGTGACGCTCGCGCGCCGATTGGCAAGCGAGACAGCGCAACGCGGTGGGCTGCGCTTGCAGCCGGGCAAACGGGATGTGCTCGCCGCAATCTGTACACACGCCGTACTGGTGCATGCGCATCCGCTCGCGGGCCGCGTCGATTTCGGCCAGCTCGTGCCGGTAGTGTGTCTGCATGATGTCGCCCGCCAGTTCGCTGGTTTCGCGCGCGGCCAAGTCAACGTTCTGGAATGGCTCCTCCGCCATCGGTGGCGGTGCACTGGACATGGCGCCGGCGAGCTGGCGCCGCACGCGCGCTTCGTGTTCATCCAGCAACGCGTTGAGCCGCTGCCATTGCGCGTCGGTCAAGTGGGTCATGCCCCTCTCCTTGTCATGCGGGTCCGCTGTCATATGCCGCTTCATGCCTCGGAGGGCGACAGCCACACCGGACGCCGCTTCACCTGCCCCCACTGGCCGGCCACCCTGACCTGTTCGACAAAGCCGGCCACCTCTTCATGTGATAGTCCAGTCAGCACATCGCGCTGGCACAGCGCAAGCACCGGCGAGGGAATCATCGCGGTGATCTGCGCGATCTCTTCCACGGCTCGGAACGCGCCACGCGCCGCCATTACGCAAACCACCGACAGGTGCCCCGGCAGTGGGGTCTGATCTTTCAGGAAATCACGCATGGGTGCAGCAAGATGGCCCATCCAGATCGGCGCCAGCACCACAATCTGGTCGAACGACCCCAGGTCAGGCCCTTCATAGCGGTAAGGCGCGCGCTTGCCCAACAGGGTTTCGATCACGCATCGCACGTCGCCCAGAAAGCCGGCGCGTGGGCGCGCGTCCGTCACCTCGGTCAGTTGCCAGCCGCTTTGCGCGGCCATCAGTTCGGCCACCAGGCGAGCCGTGCCGGTGCGCGAGTAATAGACGATCAGTGTTCTGCTCATGACGAACTCCCAGGCAAGCGATTCGAGCACGCAATTCGGGACACGCGATAGACGCGGTCAGGCCTTCACCCACAGATGGTCGATGACGGCCCGCACGCCGGGCGCATCCCACGCAGCCTCGCGCGCGGCGCGGCACTCGTTGAGGTTGCGCAGCGCTCCGGTGAGCGTGACCGTGCCGTCCGCCACCGACACATGCACCCGCGCTGCATCCAGTACGGCCTGACGCTCCAGCGCCTTCGTGATGCGGGCGGTCAGATCGGTGGGGCCCACCGTGCCACGCAAGGTGAGCGCGTTGGCGACGGACCGAACGCCACGCACTCGGCGCACGGTGTCCAGTGCGGCACGACGCTGAAAATCCTGGTCGACCTCACCGCGCAAGGTCACCGCGCCGTCGTCCACCGTCACGGCCACGGCGCCTTCGGGCACGGAGGCGTTCCAGTGCAGCGCGGCACAGATGGCCTGGGCAATCTCTTCGTCAGGGCGACGCATGTCGGGCGGCACGCGTACGTCCACGTGCACGACCAACGCCGTCACGCCCGCCACGCGTCGGGCGGCGTCCTCAGCAGCGGCCTTATCGGCAAACGTATCGACATTGCCGGTCAGCGTGACCACACCGTCCTTGACGCGCACGGCAAAGCGATCGTCCTGTACGGCCGGATCCCATTCCAGTTCTTCTTCTACATCGTGCTTGAGTGCGACGTCGCCTTTCATGGTGCGCTCCTTCGATTCATACACGCGCTCCGTACCACCTCGGTGCAACCTAGTGCGACAGCAGCACCGGCACCGTCATCGTGGCCAGCAAGGTACGCGTGACCCCGCCCAGCACCAGCTCGCGCAGGCGGCTGTGCCCATAGGCGCCCATGACGATCAGATCGGCATTGCAGTCGGCCGCGCGCGAGAGCAGCATCTCGCCGATCGCTACATCCGACTCCACACAGCGCACTTCTTCGACGGCCGCATCAATGCCGTGCACCTTGAGCGCACGCGCAACCTGGCCCACCGTGGTGTCTTCGGCCCAGTGTTGCGGGCGTTCGCCCAGCATCTGCAAAACGCGCACGCTGGCACCCTGCATCAACGGCAACGCATCGTGCAGCGCGCGCGCCGATTCGCGCCCGCCGCTCCAAGCCACCAACAGCCGCTGAGCCACTTCCGTAAACCGACCGGCATAGGGCACCACCAGCACAGGCCGGCCAGATTCGAGAATCAAGGTTTCGACAAAATCGGCGGCGACAAAGCCGGCCGGGTCGTCCGGGTTTCGCTGCCCGACGATCAGCAGATCGGCCTCGCGCGCCTCGCGCAGCACCAATGCAAGCGGGTCCCCCTCGACAGCGCGCCATTCCGCGTGTTCACCCAACGCTGCCGTGGCGTCACGAAAGTTCGCGTGCACGACGTCCCGCACACGGTCACGGCGGTGGCGGTCTTCCTCCAGGTATCGCGCTGCGCCTTCCATCATGTAGAACCAACTGGGGCTCGGCGTAAAGCTGGCGTACACGCCGATCAGCCGGGCGCGGTGCGCGCGGGCGTACTGCATGGCAAGGTGCAAGCGGTGCACTGCGGCTTCGCTGGCATCCAGATGCACCATCACGCTGGCATAGGTCATGTCCACTCCTTCAGGCAATCACGACGTTGGAGAGCGGCTGGGTTGCCTCGTGCTCGCTTTGCGCCTCAACGGCACGCACCAGCAGCACCGGCAACCGGCTCTGCCGCACCACGGCCTCGGCCACGCTGCCCAGCAGCATCCGCCGAAACCCGCGCCGGCCGTGGGTGCCGAGCACGATGGCCTTGGCATCCACATCGTGCGCGGCCTGTTCAATGGCGTAACCCATGTCGAAGGTGCCGATAGGGTCATCCACCACCATCGTCTTGACGCGCACCCCAGCCTTTTCGGCTTTGGCGCGGCCGGTGGCAACAATCTGCTTGCCTTGGTCGAGCAGCGCTTCCGTAAAACCGCGCACGTCGATATAGCCGACGTCGTATTTGAGGTAGCTGTTGTCGATGACGTGAGCGATGACCAGTTCTGCATCCAGCTTGTGCGCAAGCTCGATGGCCTGGTCGAGGGCGCGATCGGCGGTTTCGCTGCCATCCAGCGCCACCAGGATCCTGTCGTACATGGTGAGCCTCCCTATCAAACGGGCCGCATGCGGGGTTCGGCATGCAGGCCTCGGTTTGTCTGCTTCCATGTTGGATCAACTGCGCGGTGGCCCCTTGATTTACATCAGCGTTTGCCCCGGCGCCGGGGCGTGGTGCTCGCTTGATCTGCCTCAAGGGGCAAGATGCGACGCCCGCTAGACTCGTCCGCCTGATTGCCGCGACGCCCGCCCCAGGAGAAGCCGCGTCGCAGGGGCCTCACACCTTGTGCGGGATCAACACCCGATAGCGCCCCGTCCTTATAGTGAAAACGAATGTGCAACGGAGTCCAGCATGAGGGTTGACGAAATTTGCTCGCGTCGCATCGTCCACGTTTCGGCGTCGACGACGCTGCAGACGGCCGCCCGGATGATGCGGGACCAGGGTCTGCGTGCGCTGTTCGTGACCGAGCAAGGGGCCACCGGCACGCGCGTGGCGGGCATCGTCACCGACCGCGACATGGTGGTGCACGGTATCGCCGACCACGACGACTGTTCGCGCGCCACGGTGGCCCAGGCCATGACGCGCGGCGTGCTGACCATCCAGGGCCATGCTGTGATCAGCGAGGCGCTGCGCACGATGATGGGCCACGGCCTGCATCGGCTGGCGGTGATCGACGCGCAGCAACGGCTGATCGGCATGCTCACGCTGGATGACGCCATCCGGGCGATGGGCAGCGAATGGACACTGCTCGCTGGCGTCCTGGGCCGCGACCGCTGCGCGGAACCCGCTTCAAGCACACCGTCGCATCTGACGGTCTAGCGCGTCTTCTTTCTCACAACGAGGAGCACATCATGCTGCCCAATGTTGGAACCCCCGATCGCGTGGTCCGCATCCTGATCGGCGTTGCCATGATTCTGCTGGCTGCGTTCGGCAAGGTGCCGGCGTGGGTTGGCTGGCTTGGCCTGGTGCCGCTGGTGACGGGCGTGATACGCATCTGCCCGCTCTATTGGGTGCTAGGCATCGGCCGGGATTGATCACGCCGAAACCAGAAAGCCGGCCCAACCCAGGGCCACCATGGTCAGCAGGCCGATGGCAACACGGCCCGCAAAGACCTTGCCGCCGCTGAGTGCCACCACCAGCTTGGTCAGCGTATTGACCATCAGGGCCAGCATGATCAGCAGGCTTGCCTGCGGGTGCGCGAGGATGCCATTGGTCGTCTGCGCGGCAATGGAGGCCGTGGCGGCATGCACGTCCGCCAGGGCACCCAACAGGGTTACGGCAGCCACGGCCGCCGATCCGAACCACATCCTTGCCAAGGCCGTCACCAGCAAGAGTGCGGCGGTCCACCCGCCAAAGCCAATGGCGATACGCCAGTCAATCGACGAGGTCGAGCTGTCTTCCGCTGCCTGAGGCGCGGTGCGATCGCGCAGCACCCAGAAGGCAACCCACGCGCCAACGCCCACCCCTGCGGCCATCAATGGCAGCGCCAGCAGCTTGAGCAACGCAACATTGACCGCTGCGACAAGCAAGGCCATCTGGACCAGCGTGGCAACGTTGGACATCAAGGCAGCGGCAACCGCACCTTCCACAGAAGCCTGCTGCGCCCGCGCTCGCCCGCCCATGGTCGCGATGGTCGCCACACTGGAAGCAAACCCGCTGAACAGCCCGGCCAACGGCAACCCGATGCGGCTGCCAAGCCACCGCGCCGCCAAGTGGCCCGCGTTGCCCGTCACCATGACGAGCAGCACCACCAGCCACAGCGTGTGCGGGTTCCACACCTGCAACGGCCCCATGGGGCGATCGGGAATGGCGGGCCACACCAGCAGCGCGGCCACGGCCAGCGTCAGCAGGTCAGCCAGTTCACGCTGGGTGATGACGGTGCGGGCAAACCGATGCAAGGCGGCCTTGGCATACAACAGCACCAGCAATACGGTGCCCAGCCCTGCCGCCATATCTGGGGCAACCACCGCATAGGCCCCCAGCAAGGTGGTGGCCACCAGCGCCACTTCGGTGGTCACACCTGGGTCTTGCTGCGCGGAATGGTGATAGCTCAGCGCAGCCAACACCGTCACCGCCAGTAGCACCATCGGCAAGGCAAGCGGAACCGGCAGGCTGGCGGCAATCGCACCCGCCAGGCCAGCAATGGCAAACGTCCGCATGCCGGCGGTCAGTTCCTCCGTACCGAGGTGACTGCGCTCGCGCTCCAGGCCGATCGCCAACCCCAACCCCAGCGCAACAGAGAACGACAGTAACGAAGACATCGCATACGTGCCCGCGACCATTCGAACATTCAGTATGCGCGCCGGCCGCCCCTGCCGTTTGACGCAGCGCAGTTGCCTGCCGGCCCCAAGCCACGGCCGGGCGCCACTCGACCATACTCAACACATGAGCCTCTGCCGGAGACATCCATGCCTGAATCCATGCAAGCCATGGTCCTGCAGCTTGCGGGCGCGCCGTTGGTACAGCGCACCGTTCCCAAGCCGGTGCCGGGGCCGGGTGAAGTCCGGATCGCCGTGTCAGTTTGCGGTGTCTGCCGGACAGATCTGCACATCGTCGATGGCGAACTCGCACACCCCAAAGCCGCGCTGATCCCCGGCCATGAAATCGTCGGCACGGTGGAGTCCTGCGGCCCAGGCGTAACCGCTCCCGCGCCAGGAGAACGCGTGGGTGTACCGTGGCTCGGCTGGACATGCGGCACCTGCCCCTTCTGCCTGCATGGGCAGGAAAACCTGTGCGACCGCCCTGGCTTTACCGGCTACACGCGCGATGGCGGCTATGCCGAATACGTGGTCTGCGATGCGCGCTACTGCCTGCCGATCCCTGAGCGTTATGACGACGCCCATGCGGCCCCACTACTGTGCGCAGGGTTGATCGGATTCCGCACCTTGCGCATGGCCGGGGATGCACGCCGCATCGGCATCTACGGCTTTGGCGCCGCCGCGCACTTGATCACGCAGATCGCTGTTGCCGAGCAACGCCAAGTCTTCGCGTTCACACGTGCCAACGACACCGCGGCCCAACGGCTCGCCATGGAGACCGGCGCGCGCTGGGCCGGCGCCAGCGACGAGACCCCGCCTGAACCCCTGGATGCCGCGTTGATCTTCGCCCCCGTTGGCGCGCTGGTACCGCAGGCGCTGGGGGCCGTTACCAAGGGCGGCGTAGTGGTCTGCGGCGGCATCCATATGAGCGACATCCCAGCGTTCCCATACCGGTTGCTGTGGGAAGAACGCAAGCTCATGTCTGTGGCCAACCTGACCCGCGCGGATGGTCTCGCGCTGATGCGCGTAGCGGCCGAGGTGCCTTTGCAAGTGCACGTCACACCGTATCCGCTGCACGAAGCCAATGCCGCGCTCGACGACCTGCGCGCAGGCCGCGTAGCGGGCGCCGCCGTGCTGCGCGTGGCATGCCAAGACGGTTGATGTGCATCAATGGGCGCGCCACCCCCGCGCCTACGCTGGAGACATGCGGTATGTGTCCGCACACACTCTGGAGGCCGCCATGTACCAACGTATCCTGCTCGCCATTGACGGCAGCCATGCCTCGCGACTGGCGCTGCATCAGGCGATTGTCGTGGGCAAGGCCACTGGCGCGGAAGTCGAGGCGCTGTTCGTGGCCGACACTTCGGATGCAGCCATCGACATGGTCGGCTTCGACGCGATTACCTATGCAGAACGCGTCACGGCCTATGGGCGCGACACCTTATCCGACGCCGCTGCAAAACTCGAGGCCGCCGGCATCAAGCACTCCACCAAGCTGCTCGAACACGCCGTTGCCGCAGGACAGATTTCCGCCACCATCGTGAGCGAGGCCAACGAAACCGGCGCCGACCTCATCGTGCTCGGCACGCATGGCCGACGCGGGCTCAAACACCTCTTGATGGGAAGCGTGGCTGAAGGCGTTGTCCGCAAAACCAACAAGCCGGTGCTGATGGTGCGCAGCGAGGTGGAGGAGTAAGAACCGCGTGTCAGCGAGACACGCCTTGCATGGTGCGCGACGTATATCGCGCAATCTCGTCCGTCACCGCTTGTCGCAAGTCTTGCAAAGAGATCGGCGCGCGCATCAGCACGCTATTGTTGTTGTCCGACGATACGCACAGCCGGATATGGCGCACCGCGTCATCGCCACCGTATTGGACATGCAGGATGCGCGTCGTGGTAGACGGATGCCACATGACGCGCCCGAGAAAATAGGAGCGGGCTTGGCCTCGCTCAACCGGGTCGATGACCAGATCAAAATGCGTCACCAGGAACTGGTGCAGTGTGTCTTTCGCAATGTCCTGCATGGAATGGCCAGATGCGCCAACGGCGGAAGGGGCGAAATATAGCGCAGGCTCGCGCGCTCACAAACCCGCGAGTGCATGACGCAGCAGTAGCGCCGCCAACACCAGCATCGTCACGCCAATCAACCCGTCCAGCACCTGCCACGCTCTTGGCCGCGCAAACCAGGGCGCAAGCCAACGCGCACCAAAGCCCAGCGAAGCAAACCAGAACAGGCTGGCCGAACACGCCCCCGCCACAAACCACCCGCGCAGTGCTGCCGCCTGCTGGGCGCCGATGCTGCCCACCAGCAGCACGGTATCCAGATAGACGTGCGGGTTGAACAGCGTGAAGGCCGCCGCCTGCGCCAGCGCGGCCACCCGGCTCAGGCCGTCGCCACCTTGAGAAGCACGCAACTGGCTGGATTGCCGCGCGCGCTGCAGCGCCCGCCATCCATACATCAACAGGAATGCCGCGCCAGCCAGCGCCAACGCACGCGCAAGCCCAGGCCGGTCACCCAGCGCCTGTGCCATGCCGAGGACGCCTGCGCCGATCAGCAGCGCATCGGCCAAGGCACAAAACAACACCACGCTGCCAACGTGCTCGCGGCGCAAACCCTGGCGTAGCACGAACGCATTCTGCGCACCGATGGCCACGATCAGCCCGAGGCTCAGCGTCAGGCCCTGAAGAAAGACGGGAAACATGTGTGGAAGCGAGTGGATGGAGGTCGTCATGCGCACAGCTTGCCCGCCCCACAATATGAAGACAAACTATCCTTTCTTCACCTGATTAAGAAAAACTTACGCCATGCTGGACTACGCCGCCCTTTCTGCACTGGCTGCCGTCGTGCGCGAAGGCAGCTTTGAGCGTGCAGCGCGCGCTCTGCATGTCACGCCATCCGCCATTTCGCAACGCATTCGCCTGCTGGAAGAGCGCGTCGGCTGCGCCCTGGTGGTGCGTGACCAGCCCTGCCGCGCCACCGAGACCGGGCGCCGCCTGTGCCAGCACGTCGACCACGTACGGCTGCTCGAACAGGAATTGCAGACCACCCTGCCGATGCTCGCGCCGGAAGGTGTTGCGCGCGTCTCTCTGCCGATTGCCGTTAACGCCGACAGCCTGGCCACGTGGCTCGCGCCGGCCATTGCGCGTTTCGCCGCGGAACAACCGGTGCTGATGGAAGTGGCGGTGGATGACCAAGACCACACCACGGAGTGGCTGCGCAGTGGCGCGGTGCTGGCTGCCGTAACGGCCACGGCGCGGCCCGCCGCAGGCTGCAACAGCCGTCCGCTGGGGGCAATGCGCTATGTGGCAGCGGCCAGCCCGGCCTTCATGTCACGCCATTTCGCCGATGGCGTGGGTGCCGGCACGCTGGCACAGGCGCCCAGTCTGCTGTTCAACACCAAGGACGAACTGCAGGCCCGCTGGGCGCGGCGGCTGTGTCATCGGCATGTTTCACTGCCGCACCACACATTGCCGTCTCCACAGGGGTTCGTGACCGCTGCCCTCGCTGGCATGGGTTGGGGCCTGCATCCGCAAGCGCTGATCGCACCGTATCTCGAGGAGGGCTCGCTGGTGGAACTGGTGCCCGACACGCCACTGGATGTGCCTCTGCACTGGCAGCATGCACGTGCAGCCTCTGCGCTGTTGGATGGCCTGAGCCGCGAGGTGATGGCGGCCGCGCGCGTTGCCCTGCGCGCGCCTTGATGGCGTGGCGCGGGCTTAGAGCGCGTTCAGCGGAATCTTCAGGTACTGCACGCCGTTGGCCTCCGCGGGCGGCAGCGCACCCGCGCGGATGTTCACCTGAATGGACGGCAGCATCAGCGTAGGCATGCCCAGGGTGGCATCGCGCCGGGTGCGCATCTGCACGAACTCTGCCTCGGTCACGCCATCGCGCACATGAATGTTGGCGCGGCGCTGTTCGGCCACCGTGGTGTGGCTCATGGCCTCGCGGCCGTTGGGCGGATAGTCGTGGCACATGTAGAGCCGCGTATCGGGCGGCAAGTCCAGCAGGCGGCGAATGGACTGGTACAGCGTGCCGGCATCGCCACCAGGGAAGTCGCACCGCGCGGTGCCGACATCCGGCATGAACAGCGTATCGCCCACGAACACCGCATCGCCCACGCGATACGCCATGTCGGCCGGCGTATGGCCCGGCACCGCCAGCGCCTGCGCCTCGATCTCGCCAATGCGGAACACCTCATCCGGCGCGAACAGGTGATCAAACTGCGAGCCATCGAGCTGGAACGATGGCTCCAGGTTGAAGATCGGTTTGAACACCCCCTGCACCACGCGAATGCGCTCGCCAATGGCAATGCGCCCGCCAAAGCGCCCGCGCAGGTACGGCGCCGCAGACAGGTGATCGGCGTGCGCGTGCGTCTCCAGCAGCCACTCGACCTTCAAACCCTGCGCATCAATGAACGCCGCCACGCGATCCGCCGATTCGGTGCGCGTGCGGCCGGACTTCGGGTCGTAATCGAGCACCGAATCGATGACGGCGCAAGGCGTACCGGGCCCGGCGTGGACCACGTACGTCATCGTGCAGGTGTCGGGGTCGAAAAAGGGTTCGATCTGAGTGTGCATGGAGGGCTTCCGCAGACAATCTATATTTTTATAGAATATCGCCAGACATTGTGTTCTGCCAAGCGTGCAAATTGCGCCTCCCGCCCTGATGACTGATCCGACCCCCGCCCCCACCGAAGTGACCCCACTGCCCGAAGCGGCCATCTCCATGCTGCGCGCCTCTGCCTCGCAGGCGTGCGCCGTGCTCAAGGCCATGGCCCACGAAGACCGCCTGCTGCTGCTTTGCCAGCTCACCCAGGGCGAACGTAACGTGGGCGAACTGGAAGCCCTGGTCGGCCTGCACCAGCCGAGCCTGTCGCAACACCTTGGCGTGCTGCGCGACGAGGGCCTCGTCGCTACCCGCCGCGAAGGCAAGTACATCTACTACCGCCTCGCCAGTTTCGAGGTCATCCAGATCATGCAAACGCTCTCTGACCTGTACTGCGGCAAGGTCATGAAGAGCGTCCAGTAACCGGAGCACCCAACGTGTCTCCACTGGAAGCAGGCTGGATCATCAGCGCGGGGCTGGGCTCGGTGGTGGGGCTCATCCTGGCGCTGACGGGCGCAGGCGGTGCCATCGTGGCGGTACCGCTGCTGATTTTTGGGTTGCATCTAACGGTGTCGCAAGCCGCGCCGATTGCGCTGTTGGCGGTAGGCCTCTCGGCCGGGCTGGGCGCCGTGCTCGGCCTGCGCGAGGGCCGCGTCCGCTACAAGGCGGCAGGACTGATGGCGCTGTGCGGCGTAGCGGTTTCGCCGCTCGGCATCTGGGTCGCGCATCGCGTGCCGAACACGCCGCTGACGGTGCTGTTTGCCGTGGTGCTCGGCTATGTGGCGGTGCGGATGTTCCGTCAGGCGCGCGGCGTGTCTGCCGATGCGGAATCGTCGCAACGCGCATCGGCGCCCTGTCATCTCGACACCACCACCGCCAAACTCATCTGGACGCTGCCATGCGCACGCGCCCTGGCCGCATCGGGCGTGGGCGCGGGTTTTCTGTCGGGGCTATTGGGCGTGGGCGGCGGCTTTGTGATCGTGCCGGCGTTGCGCCGCGCAACCGATCTGCCCATGCAAACCATCGTGGCCACGTCGCTGGCGGTGATTGCGCTGGTGTCGACCGGTGGCGTGGCCGCCTCGGCCATCAGCGGGCATGTCGACTGGCAGATTGCACTGCCATTTGCAGCGGGTGCGCTCGCCGGCATGCTGCTCGGCCGCAGCTTTGCGCGACATCTGGCGGGCCCGGCGCTTCAGCAAGGCTTCGCTGCATTTGCGGGCGTGGTGGCGCTGGGATTGATCGCCAGAACGTTCATTTGACCGCCGTGTGGCAGAAGCGGTACAATCGCCGGCTTCGGAGCGTAGCGCAGCCTGGTAGCGCAACTGGTTTGGGACCAGTGGGTCGGGAGTTCGAATCTCTCCGCTCCGACCAGCATTCAGCAGCAAACAAAACGGCTTACGTGAGAACGTAGGCCGTTTTGCTTTGTGCGGCCCTGGGCGGGGCCTGCGCGACAGGTAGTGTCATCTGTCAGTGCTATAACGGCAGCATTGACGCACCGCTCGACACATCCTCCATGAACCTCATCCTCTGGCGCCACGCCGAAGCCGAAGACATTGCCGCGCCGCTGCGCATTCAGCGCAACACCGACCTTCAACGAGAACTAACCAAGCGCGGCGAGAAGCAAGCCGAAACGATGGCCGCGTGGCTGCGCCCTCGCCTGCCTGAGGGCACACGTGTGATCGCCAGCCCTGCCGTACGCACACAACAGACCGCACGCGCCCTCACCGAGCATTTCCACACGCTGCCGGAAATCGCTCCTGGCGCGGATGTCAGCGAGATCCTCGCCGCCATCGATTGGCCGTCGAACGCGAACCTGCTGCTCGTTGGGCACCAGCCGTGGATCGGCCGCCTCGCCAGCCTGCTGATTGCGGGCACCGAAATGGACTGGAGTGTGAAGAAAGCGGGCGTCTGGTGGCTGTGCCGCCGAGTACGCGAGGGCGAAGCCCAAACTGTACTGCGCGCGGTGGTCAACCCAGACCTTGTGTGACACGTCCGCGTTGTCACGCTAACGACGCGCAAAATTCATGCAACAGTCACGTTTGACACGCTTTTGTCGCTGATCTGTCATGTGGCGCCTCTAGAATCGCCCCCGAAAGCCAACCATGGCCACCCTTGGGGGATACACGAATGCGAGACCTGCCGACGCCCACCCAGCCGTTGATCGACGCACTGCCGAGCCTGAATCTTGGCCAGGCCAACGCACGGAGGGGTCTTCCTCGCCAATCCGACGCTGTTCCAACGCGTGACAAACCTGTTCTGGCCGTTTCGTGGGCGCGCCACCAGGATGAAGTGACCGAAGCGCAGCGCCTGCGCTACAAGGTCTTTGCCGAAGAAATGGGCGCCCGCCTGGCTTCGGCCCATGCCGAGCTGGACGTCGACATGTTCGACGCCGTGTGCGATCACCTGATCGTGCGCGACCAGAAGACGCTGCGTGTGGTCGGTACCTATCGCGTGCTGCGCCCGGACGCCGCCAAGCAGATCGGCTGCCTGTACTCCGAATCCGAATTCGACCTCGTGCGCCTGGCGCACCTGCGCCCGAAAATGGTCGAGCTGGGCCGCTCGTGCGTGCACCGCGACTACCGCTCGGGCAGCGTCATCATGGCGCTGTGGGCTGGTCTGGGCGAATACATGCAGCGCTATGGCTTTGAATCGATGCTGGGCTGCGCCAGCGTGTCGATGGGCGATGGCGGCCACTTTGCCGCGAGCCTGTATCGCAGCTTCGTCGATGACGGCTCGCTGGCGCCGATCGAATACCACGCCTTCCCGCGTGTGCCGTTGCCGGTGGATGAGCTGAACCAGAGTCTTGAAGTCGAGCCACCCGCGCTGGTCAAGGGCTACCTGCGTCTTGGCGCACAGATCTGTGGCGCGCCGGCCTGGGACCCGGACTTCAACGTCGCCGACTTCCTCACGCTGCTGCGCCTGTCGGACATCAACCCGCGCTACGCCCGTCACTTCTTGCGTGCCTGATGTAACGGCACACGCAACGCGATAGCACCAAAGCAAACGGCCCGGATCACACCGGGCCGTTTGCTTTGGAGCGTCGTAACGACGATCGCTTACACGTACACCACCTTGTAGCGGCGGCCAATGCGTTGCCACTCGTCGGCCTCTTTCGTGAGGCTGTACTCCACCAGCGGGTTCTGCTCGATCCAGCTCTTGGGCAGTTCCACTTCGAAACCGCCTTCGTTGAGCTCGCCCTCGCTATGGCGGACTCGCAGCTCGGGCAGTTGGATCGCACCACGCCGACGGCACAGCACAAACGCTAGGCGCAGGCTGAACAGCATCCGCCAATCCAGGAACTTACCGCCGCCCGAAAGCTTGCCCAGCTTGCCGGCATGCCCCAGGAGCAGCGTGGCCAAGCGCGCCTGATCCGTCTTGGAAAAGCCAGGCATATCCGCATGGCTGGCGATATAAGCGGAATGCTTGTGGTACCCGCCGTGCGAGATGCTCATGCCGATCTCATGCAGATTCGCCGCCCAGCCCAGCAACGCGAGGTTGTCCTCACGACGCTCATCGGGCGGATCAGGAAACTGCGACAGCAGCGACGTTGCCGCATCGCGCACGCGGTGCGCCTGCGCGCGATCCACGTTGTAGCGACGCATGAACTGCTCGATCGTCACCGTGCGCATGTCTTCGTGGTGCGTACGGCCGAGCAGGTCATAGAGCACGCCCAGGCGCAGCGCGCCGTCGGTCACGTCCATGCGGTCGATGTCGAGTTCGGCAAACACGCCCAGCATGATCGACAGCCCGCCCGGCAGCACCGGTATGCGATCCGCCTTCAGGCCAGCCAGCTTCAGCCGATTGGTGTTCTCCACCTTGACGAGTGCGCGCTTGAGGCGCTCCAGCCCCTCCCGCGTGATGACGCCGTGGCCGCTTCCCTTGTCGTTGAAACCGTTGAGCTCGATCAGCTCCGCCAGCGCGCGCGCCGTGCCCGATGAGCCCACCGCCTGGTTCCAGCCCGCCGTACGGTACTGCTGCACCAGCACCTGGATCTCGCGACGCGCGGCAAGCTCTGCCTGCTTCATCGCGTAATCGTCCACGTTGCCATTCGGGAAGAAATGGCGACTGTGCGACACGCAGCCGATGTAGAGCGATTCCATCAGCTTGGGCTTGTACCCGTTGCCGATGATGAATTCGGTCGAGCCGCCACCGATGTCGACCACCAACCGGTTGCCCTGGCATGCAGGCGCATCGTGCGAGGCGCCGAGGTAGATCAGACGCGCTTCTTCGCGGCCGGCAATGACTTCAATGGGAAAGCCAAGCGCGGCTTCCGCCTCGATCAAGAATTCCTGCGCGTTCTTGGCCACGCGCAGCGTGTTGGTGGCCACCGCGCGCACATGCTCTGGGGCAAAGTCGCGCAGGCGGTCACCGAAGCGGCGTAGCGCGTCCACGCCGCGGCGGCGCGCGGGTTGGTCCAGGTATTTGTCTTGCGTCAGCCCTGCGGCCAGGCGCACAGGCTCACGCAACGCATCGACCTGGAAGATCTGGCTGCTGCTGGCGCCATTGGCGGTGATGGTTTCGTCGACGCGGCCGACCATCAGGCGAAAGCTGTTGGAACCCATGTCGACAGCGGCCAGCAGACGGGGGGTGGGACTCATGAATGGAAACGAGAACGGGTAAAAGCGGAATGGGGGCGCGGGCTATTGTCGTTCGAAACAATGCGCAACAAAATATGTCTCTATTGTGTCCCGAACATGACAATTTCAATGTGTCACAAATTTGACACCTAACTATGAAAAAGTGGCCGGATCGTCATCCGTCTGAACGCAACATGTCCACCTTGGCCGCCGGCGACCTGCTCAACCGCGAACTGGGCATCCTGGAATTCAATGCCCGCGTGCTCGCCCAAGCTGCCGATCCGGGTGTGCCACTGATGGAGCGGCTGAAGTTCATCTGCATCGTGTCGAGCAATCTGGATGAGTTCTTTGAAATCCGCATCGCCGGGTTGAAGGAACAGATGCGCGACAACCCTTCGTCGATGACACCGGATGGGTTATCGGTACAGCAGGCGTTTGGGGTGGTAACGGAACAGGTGCGGCGGCTTGTGGCGCAACAGTATGCCATGCTGCAAGACGAGATCCTGCCCCTGCTGGAGAAGGAAGGCGTCTTCTTCCACATGACCACCAACTGGAACGACGCCCAGCGCGCGTGGTGCCGCAACTTCTTCCAGCACGAGCTGGTGCCGATTCTCACGCCCATGGCGCTGGACCCGGCACACCCTTTCCCACGCGTGCTCAACAAGAGCCTGAACTTCATCATTGAGCTGTCGGGCAAAGACGCCTTTGGGCGTGAAGCAGAACTCGCCATCGTGCAGGCACCGCGCGCCCTGCCTCGCCTAGTGCAGATGCCGCCGGAGCTATCGGGTTACCCGTATGGGTTCGTGCTGCTGTCGTCGTTCATGCAGGGCTTTGTGCACGAGCTGTTCCCGCAGATCGACGTGCACGGCTGCTATCAATTCCGCGTCACGCGCAACTCCGATCTGTTCGTGACGGAAGACGAAATCACCGACTTGCGCGAGGCGTTGCAGGGCGAGCTCTCCACGCGCCACTTCGGCGATGCGGTGCGCCTGGAAATCGCGCACGACACGTCGCCCGCGCTGGTGCGCCGACTGCTGCAGGAGTTTGGCCTGAGCGAGGCCGACTGCTACCGCGTGAAAGGCCCCGTGAATCTGGTGCGCCTGCTGCAGGTGCCCGACCTGGTGGACAAGCCGATCCTGAAATACCCGCCGCACCTGCCGGCCACGGTCAAACAGGTGACGAACAGCTCGAGCGTATTCGACGCCATCCGTCAGGGCGACATCCTCCTGCACCATCCGTACGAGAGCTTCACGCCCGTGCTGGAGCTGCTGCAGCAAGCCGCGCGCGACCCAGACGTGGTGGCCATCAAGCAGACGGTGTACCGCACCGGCAATGAATCGCCGGTGATGGAAGCGCTCATCAAGGCGGCGCTCAACGGCAAGGAAGTCACGGTGGTGGTCGAACTGCTGGCGCGCTTTGACGAAGAGACCAACATCAACTGGGCAGACCAGTTGGAATCAGCCGGTGCGCACGTGGTGTACGGCGTGGTCGGCCACAAGTGCCACGCAAAGATGCTGCTGGTCGTGCGCCGTGAAGTCTCGGGCAAGGGCAAGGCCGTCAAGCTGCGCCGCTATGCGCATCTTGGCACTGGCAACTACCACCCCAAGACCGCCCGCCTCTATACCGACTTCGGCCTGATGACGGCCGACGAGCAAATCTGCGAAGACGTGCACCACGTGTTCCAGTTGCTCACGGGCACGGGCGCGCAGGTCAAGCTGCATCATCTGTGGCACTCGCCGTTCACGATGCACGAGAACCTCGTCGAGCATATCCGCGCAGAAGCCCGCGCCGCGCGCGCGGGAAAACGTGCGCGCATCATCGGCAAGATGAATGCACTGCTTGAGCCGACCATCATCGATGAGCTGTACAAGGCCTCGCGCGCCGGCGTGAAGATCGATCTGATCGTGCGTGGTGTGTGCGCGCTCAAGCCGGGCGTGCCGGGGTTGTCGGAGAACATCAGCGTGCGCTCGATCGTGGGGCGTTTTCTGGAACACCACCGCGTCTATGCGTTCCATGCCGGCGGCGAGGAAGTGGTCTACCTTTCCAGTGCCGACTGGATGGACCGCAACCTGTTCCGCCGCGTGGAGGTGGCCTTTCCGGTGCTCGATCGCAAGCTCAAGGCCCGCGTCATCAAGGAAAGCCTGCAGGTGCATCTGCGCGACAACGCATCGGCGTGGGTCATGCAATCGGACGGTACGTACGTGCAGCGTCAAACGCGTGGCAAACACGTACGCCTCAGCCAGTTGGAGTTGCTGAACCACTTCTCACCGCAGGCGGCAGCGGCGGCAGAGACGGCAGCTGCCGTGGCGGCTGCTACCGCTGCGGAACCGACCGTGCGCGCGCCCGTAGAAATCTCTGCCGGCTAATGGCTCCCACAGCACAAAGAAAAACGCACGCTCAACAGCGTGCGTTTTTCTTTGCGTGAACTGCGCAATCAGGCTGCGCGTTCGTCGCTTACGCTGGCGCTACGCACCACCGTCCGCTCGGGCGGAAACACAGCGCGGAACGTACTCCCCTTGCCATGCTCGCTGGTCACCTGCAATTCACCGCCGTGGCGCGAGAGCACATGCTTGACGATCGCCAGACCCAAGCCCGTGCCGCCCGTATCGCGTGAACGGCTGCGGTCTACGCGATAAAAACGCTCCGTCAAGCGCGGGATGTGCTCAGCTGCAATGCCGATGCCCGTATCCGTGACGGAGTAGACGGCGTGGCCATCCTTCACGCTCCAATCGAGATGGATCTTGCCGCCATCCGGCGTGTAGCGCACGGCGTTGGACGCCAGGTTGCTGAAGGCCGACAGCAATTCCAACTCTGCCCCACACACGCTGACTGCCGGATCGCACGACATGCTGACGGTGTGCCGTCCGGCGGAAAGCGCTTCGATATCGTGCTGAAGCTGCATCATCATGCGCTGCATCGGCACCGGCGCGAGCGACGGCGGTTCCGAGTTGCCTTCCAGCGTGGCCAGAGCCAGCAAATCTTCCACCAGGTGCTGCATGCGCATGGCTTGCACATGCATCATGTCCAGGTAGCGCTTCTTGTCTTCCTCGGGCAGCGGGATGTCCCGCACGGTTTCCAGAAACCCGGAGAGCACCGTCAGCGGCGTCTTCAGTTCATGCGAGACGTTGGCGACGAAATCACGCCGCATCGCTTCAGTGTTCTCCAGCTTGGTGATGTCTTGCGACACCAGCAGCTTGCGGTCCTCGCCGTACGGGAGGATCTGGGCAGAAACGATGCTTTGCTTGTGCGGGCCCACGTCATGCATGGTGAGCGGCTCCTCGAACTCGCCGCGCGCCAGATAGCGCACGAACTCGGGTCGGCGGATCAGGTGGGTAATGCGCTGGCGCAGATCACGCTTGGCAGAAAGGCCGAAGTGCTCTTCAGCCACGGCGTTGCACCATTCGATGTGGTCTTCGGCATCCAGCATCAGCACGCCGTTGGGCGACGCCTGGATGGCCTGGATGAAGCGGCTATGCTGCTGCTCCACCTGCAGCACCTGGGTGCGCCAACCCTTCACCAGCCGGTGCAGGCGGTAATAGACTTCGCCCCATAGACCGATCGCGCTGGGGATCTCGCCATACGCGGGGGAATCCAGCACGCGCCACAGGCGCTGAATCTGATAGACGTAATAGAGCAGCATCGCCAACAGCATCGCGCTGAGCACAGCCAGCGCGATGACCTGATTGGCGAACACATACAGACATGCCGTGATGATGCCCATCAGGGCGCCAAAAACGGCGAAACGGGTCCAAAAGACGTTCATGAAGGCATTCTAAGCGCTGGACCACAAGGATCGTAGACCGCGTCGCGTGACCGCGCGACCCATGGCAGCAGAGTCGCAGCAGAATCGCGCGGCAGATCAGCGAAGGGTTACTGCCCCGGATTGCGCGCCAGCCTGTAGCCGCTGCCGCGCACGGTTTCGATCATGTTGCTGTAGCCGCCCGGGGCGAGGGCCGCGCGCAGGCGCTTGATGTGCACGTCCACTGTGCGCTCTTCCACGAACACATGGTCGCCCCACACCTGATCCAGCAGTTGCGAGCGGCTGTGCACGCGCTCCGGGTGCGTCATCAGAAAATGCAGCAGGCGGAACTCGGTCGGGCCCAGATCGAGCTTGATCGGGTTCTCTGCCTCGGTGTTCGTGGCTGTCACACGGTGCGTGGCTGGGTCCAGCTTCAGGCCGTTGATGGCGACCACATCGTCGGTCAGCTGCGGCGCGCGGCGACGCAGCACGGCCTTGATACGGGCCAGCAGTTCCTTGGGCGAGAACGGCTTGGTGACGTAATCATCGGCGCCGCTGTCCAGGCCCATGATCTTGTCCTGCTCTTCGCTGCGGGCGGTCAGCATGATGATCGGGATCTGGCGCGTGCGCTCATTGGCGCGTAGCTCCTTGGCGAACATCACGCCGGATTTGCCCGGCAACATCCAGTCCAGCAGGACGAGGTCAGGCAGCACGTCGCTCATCAGCGAGAGTGCCTGTTCTGCGTTGTAGGCGCGGATCGGGTAGTGCCCTGCGTGCTGCAAGTTGACGGCGATCAGTTCGGCGATCGCCGGTTCGTCTTCCACGACCAGAATACTGCTCGGCATGCTCACGTCTCCAGTCCTGCCTTTTTATTCGCCGAGGATCTCGCGTTCGAGCGCTTCGCGCGAGGCGTGGCGAACGTCGGTTCCCTTGACGATGTAGATAATAAACTCGGCGATGTTCTTGGCGTGGTCGCCGATACGCTCGATGGCCTTGGCAATGAACAGCAAATCCAGCGCCACCGAAATCGTGCGCGGGTTCTCCATCATGTAGGTGATGAGTTCGCGCATGAAACCGCGGAATTCCTCATCGATGGCCTTGTCTTCCTGCAGAATCGACACGGCCGCGGCGGTGTCCAGGCGCGCAAAGGCATCCAGCGCGTGGCGCAGAATCGTTGCGGCCATTTCGCCCGAGCGTTCCACGCCGGCGTAGTTCAGCGCGTGGGCCTGCGCGTCTTGCATGATGCGCTTGGTGCGCTTGGCAATCTTCTCGGCTTCATCGCCGGCGCGCTCGAGGTTGGTGATGGTCTTCGAGATAGCCATTACCAGGCGCAAGTCACGCGCCGTCGGTTGGCGGCGCGCGATGATGTTGTTGCAGTCGCCGTCGATCTCGATCTCGAGCGCGTTGATTTCCAGCTCCACCGCGAGCACCTGGTCGCACATGGCGGTGTCGAAGTTGGACAGGGCGCGCATTGCACGGGCGATCTGCGCTTCCACCAGGCCGCCCATCTGCAGCACCTTGGTGCTGATGGAGGTCAGGTCGGCGTCGAACTGGGTCGACAGGTGTTTGTCGGACATCGGTTTCTCCTTGCCTTGTTGCTTCGGCTTCAGCGTTGCAGATCAGCCGAAGCGGCCGGTGATGTAGTCTTCCGTTTCTTTACGCTGCGGCTTGATGAAGATCTTTTCGGTATCGCCGAATTCGATCAGCTCGCCCAGGTACATGTATGCCGTGTAGTCGGAGCAGCGCGCGGCCTGCTGCATGTTATGCGTAACGATGACGACGGTGTAGTCATCCTTGAGCTCGGCGATCAGCTCTTCGATCTTGCCGGTAGAAATCGGGTCCAGCGCCGAGCACGGCTCATCCAGCAGCAGCACTTCAGGGCGGATGGCGATGCCGCGCGCGATACACAGACGCTGCTGCTGGCCGCCCGACAAGCCATAGCCCGACTGGTTGAGCTTGTCCTTCACTTCGCTCCACAGCGCGGCCTTGGTCAGCGCCCATTCCACGCGATCGTCCATCTCGGAGCGCGACAGCCGCTCGAACAGCTTCACGCCAAAAGCGATGTTGTCGTAGATCGACATCGGGAACGGCGTCGGCTTCTGGAACACCATGCCAACCTTGGCACGCAGCAGCGCGATGTCCATGTTCGACGTGAGCAGGTTCTCGCCGTCCATGTTGATCTGCCCGACCGCACGCTGCTCCGGATACAGCGCGTACATCTTGTTGAAGGTACGCAGCAGCGTGGATTTTCCGCAGCCCGACGGGCCGATGAAAGCCGTCACCTGCTTCTCGGGAATCTGCAACGAGATGTTCTTCAGCGCATGGAACTTGCCGTAGTAGAAGTTCAGGTCGCGAACATCGATCTTGGGTTGTTGCGTGCGCACTTCGAGGGACGTAGCAGTCATGATCATTTCTTCGTGAACAAGGCACGCGCAAGGACGTTCAGCCCCAGCACACCCAGCGTAATCAGGAACACCCCGGCCCAGGCCAATTGCTGCCACTCGGGGAACGGGCTCATCGCAAACTTGTAGATCACCACCGGCATGGTCGCCATCGGCTGATTCAGATCCAGACTCCAGAACTGATTGTTCAGCGCGGTGAAGAGCAGCGGCGCGGTTTCGCCCGCGATACGTGCCACGGCCAGCAGCACACCCGTGATCACGCCAGCATACGAAGCCTTGAGCGTGATCGACAGAATCATCTTCCACTTGGGCGTACCAAGGGCCATGGCAGCCTCGCGCATGGCGTTGGGCACCAGATTCAGCATGTTCTCGGTGGTGCGCACCACGATCGGAATCTGCAGCAATGCGAGCGCAATCACGCCGGCAAGACCCGAGAAGTGCTGTACGCGTGCCACCACGACCGCATACACGAACAGACCGATCACGATGGACGGCGCTGACAGCAGGATGTCGTTGATGAAGCGCGTGGCGCTGGCCAGCAGCGAGGTCTTGCCGTACTCAGCCAGGTAGATGCCGGCCAGGATGCCCAGCGGCGTGCCGATCAGCGTGGCCATCGCCACCAGCATGAACGAGCCGGCGATGGCATTGGCCAAGCCGCCTCCCGGCGTATTCGGTGCCGGCGTCATCTCGGTGAAGAGCGACAACGACAGGCCGCCCACGCCCAGCGAGAGCGTGGTCCACAGAATCCACGCCAGCCAGATCAGGCCGAATGCCATGGCGGCCAGCGAAAGTGCCAGCGCAATCCCGTTGACGTTGCGGCGTCGGGCCTGCAGGCGTGCCTTGATCTTGTCAGAGTCGGCACGCACAGCAGGGATGGAAGACATACGCATGGTATTGGGTCTCATAGCGTCAGGCAGGTCGCGTTGGTTCACTTCTGACCCTCGCTCTTCTGCAGGCGCAGAAGCAGCAGCTTGGAGGCCGCCAGCACGATGAACGTGATGACGAACAGGATCAAGCCCAGCTCCATGAGCGCCGCGGTATGCAGGCCCTGGCCCGCTTCCGCAAATTCATTGGCCAGCGCCGAGGTAATGCTGTTACCCGGCGAGAACAACGACGCATCGGACAACAGGTTGGTGTTGCCGATCACGAACGTCACCGCCATGGTCTCGCCCAGGGCGCGGCCCAAGCCCAGCATCACACCGCCGATCACACCAGCCTTGGTGTAGGGCAGCACTACGTTCCACATGACTTCCCACGTCGTGCAGCCCACGCCGTAGGCCGATTCCTTGAGCAGCGTCGGCGTGATCTCAAACACGTCGCGCATCACGGCCGAGATGTACGGGATGATCATGATCGCAAGGATCACGCCGGCGCACAGCAGACCGATGCCGATCGGCGCACCCTGGAACAGCGCGCCAATGAGCGGAATTTTGCCGACAGTCGCGGCCAGCGGCTTCTGGAAGTATTCGCCAAAGATCGGCGCAAACACGAGCAGGCCCCACATGCCGTAGACGATGGACGGCACTGCAGCGAGCAGCTCGATGGCGGTACCTAGCGGTCGGCGCAGCCACGCCGGCGACAGCTCGGTCAAGAACAGGGCAATGCCGAAGCTCACGGGCACGGCAATGATGAGCGCAATCAGCGACGTGACCAGGGTGCCGTAGACAGGCACCAGCGCGCCATAAATGTCGGAAGGCGGATCCCACTCCGCATTCCACAGAAACGACAGGCCGAATTTCTGGATCGTGGGCCAGGAGCTGATGATGAGCGAGATGATGATTCCGCCCAGCAGCAACAGCGTAACGATTGCGGCAAGGCGGGTCAGACCGCCGAACGCCAGGTCGCCAAGGCGGCTGGGTGCTCGCATACGGGAAGCGCCGGAGGAATCAGAGAGCGTTGCCATGAGGGAAACCGGTCAGCCGAAAGAAGCTTTTGAAATGGTGCGGGCGGCCGATTCGTACCGCCCTCCCGCACCTTGTGCTGCACCTACTTACGAGCCCTTATGCAGCGGGCATCGATCACTGGTTGTAGACAACCTTGCCCGATGCATCCTTCACGCTCGACTTCCACGTTGCGCGGATCTGGTTCTTCACAGCGTCCGGCAGCGGCACGTAGTCCAGGCTCTTGGCAGCGTCATCGCCACCCTTGTAGGCCCAGTCGAAGAACTTCATGACTTCAGCGCCCTGCTCCGGCTTGGCTTGCATCTTGTGCAGCAGGATGAACGTCGCACCGGCGATTGGCCATGCGTCCTTGCCTGGCTCGTCCGTCAGGATCTGGTAGTACGACTTGCTCCACTCGGCGCCCGCAGCGGCAGCCTTGAAGGCTTCAGCAGTCGGTTGCACGGTGGCGCCGGACTTGTTCTGCAGGTTCACGTACGTCATCTTGTTCTGCTTGGCGTAGGCGTACTCGACGTAGCCAACTGCGCCGCCCAGACGCTGCACAAACGCGGCCACGCCTTCGTTGCCCTTGCCGCCCGTACCGGTCGGCCAGTTCACGGTCGTGCCTTCGCCAACCTTGCTCTTCCACTCGGTATTCACCTTCGACAGGTAGTTCGTGAAGATGAACGAAGTGCCCGAACCGTCAGCACGGCGCACCACCAGGATGTCCTGATCCGGCAACTTGGCCTTCGGGTTCAGCTTGGCGATGGCCGGATCGTTCCACTTCTTGATCTTGCCCAGGTAGATGTCGCCCAGGATCTGGCCGTTCAGGGTCAGCTCGCCCGGCTTCACGCCCGGCAGGTTGATCACAGGCACCACGCCGCCGATCACGGTCGGGAACTGAATCAGGCCATCCTTGGCCAGCTCTTCGTCCTTCAGCGGCATGTCCGATGCGCCGAAGTCGACGGTCTTGGCGGTGATCTGCTTGATACCACCCGACGAACCGATACCTTGGTAGTTCACCTTGGTGTGGGTCGCCTTGTTGTAGTCAGCCGCCCACTTGTTGTAGACGGGTGCCGGGAACGTTGCGCCTGCGCCAGTAATGTCAACAGCAAATGCAGCACCAGCGAAAGCCAGGGCAGCCACGCCAGCGATTGCGGTTTTGACCAGTTTCATGAGTTCTCCAGAGGAGCGGTTGAGCGATGACAAATTTTTGACACCCGAACTTTAGGCCGCGTAAATGACAGTTCCGTGACAACACAGAAACTTCTTATAACTGCTCTGTAAGACACGAAAGTCGCCTCGCGCGCATAAAAAAAGCGACCCGTAGGTCGCTTTAAATGCATTCGGTTGACGAGGCAATGTCACTGAAATGTCGCTGCCAGACGCTCCGCATGGTGGTTCGCCAGTTCGGCATCTTGGGCTTCCACCATCACGCGCACCACGGGTTCCGTGCCCGACGGGCGGATCAGCACGCGGCCCTTGCCTTCCAGTTCCGCTTCGCTGGTCTTGAGGGCGGCTTGCAGGCCCGTGTGCGATTTCCAGTCGAAGCCCTTTTCGACGCGCACATTGATGAGCTTTTGCGGAAACAAGCGCACGCCGTCGAGCATTTGCTCCAGCGTCTGACCACTGCGGCGCAATGCCGCGAGCACTTGCAGTGCCGAGATGATGCCGTCGCCCGTGCTGTGCTTGTCCAGGCAAAGCAAGTGACCCGAGCCCTCGCCGCCGAGCAGCCAGCCGTTCTTTTTCAGCTCTTCCAGCACATAGCGGTCGCCCACCTTCGCGCGCACGAATTCAATTCCCTGCGCCTTGAGTGCCAACTCCACTGCCAGGTTCGTCATCAGCGTGCCCACGGCGCCCTGCACCGGCAAGCCGGCGGCGCGGCGCGCCTGCACCATGACGTAGAGCAATTCGTCTCCGTTGTAGAGGCGGCCGTTGCGGTCGACCACCTGCAGGCGGTCGGCATCGCCATCAAAAGCCAGACCGATGTCGGCGGCGTGTTGGCGCGTGGCTTCAACCAGCTTGGCGGGGGCCGTTGCGCCATAGCCATCATTGATGTTGCGGCCATTCGGCTGATTGCCGATGGAGACCACGTCCGCCCCCAATTCATGGAAGACGTGCGGCGCGATGTGATACGCAGCGCCATGCGCACTGTCCAACACGACCTTCATGCCAAACAGGTTCAGGTCACTCGGGAACGTGCTCTTGCAGAACTCGATGTAGCGGCCCGCAGCATCGTCAATGCGGCGGGCCCGGCCCAGCGCGTCGGAGGCCGCATATTCCATCGGCTTTTCCAGTTGGGCTTCGATCTGCAATTCGGTCTCATCGGGCAGCTTGTCGCCCGTGGCCGAGAAGAACTTGATGCCGTTGTCGTAATACGGGTTGTGCGATGCCGAAATCACCACACCCGCCGACAGTCGCAGCGCGCGCGTCAGGTACGCCACACCGGGCGTGGGCAGCGGACCACTCATCAGCACATCGACGCCGGCAGCCGTAAACCCGGCCTCCAGTGCCGCTTCCAGCATGTAGCCCGACAAGCGCGTGTCCTTGCCGATCAACACCGTGGGGCGTCCATGGCCGTGCGCCTCGTCGCCATGCGCCAGCACCCGCCCGGCGGCATAACCCAGGCGCAGCACAAAATCCGGCGTGATCGGGCTCTCGCCAACACGCCCGCGAATGCCGTCGGTGCCGAAATACTTCCTGGACATGGGGAATTTCTCCTGAAGAATGTTTGCTTTATTTGGTTGTAAGGCGCCGGACACAGCCGAGCAATCGTCTGTTCGCTCGACACCCGACCGCGCGAGGTCGCGGCGATAGTCATTCCAGCAGCGGATCGACGCGTTCGTGACGCATGGCCCACCAGACCTGAAGCGCTTCCACGGTCGGCCGCACATCGTGCACGCGCACGATGAACGCGCCTCGTTCAGCGGCCAGCAGCGCTGCGGCCACGCTGGCCGTCACCCGTTCTGCCGGCGGCTTGCCGCCCAGCACCGCGCCCAGGGTCGATTTGCGTGACAAGCCGGCAAGCAATGGCAAGCCAATCTGTTCGAATTCCGCCAATCGATTGAGCATCGTGAGATTGTGATTCGGCGTCTTGCCGAAGCCAAATCCCGGGTCGAGCGAGATGCGCTCCGCCGCCACGCCGGCCGCCATGAGCGCCTCGACTTGCGTGCGCAAGAACACCGCAACCTCACCCATCAAATCCGCATAGCTCGGCGATTCCTGCATGGTTTCCGGATCGCGCTGCATGTGCATGACGCACAGCCCAGCATTGCTCTTTGCCACTGCCTCAATAGCACCCGGGCGCCGGAAGCCCCAGATATCATTGATGAGATCGGCGCCAGCATTCAGCGTGGCGCGCATCACCTCGGGCTTGTAGGTATCGATCGACAGCGGCTTGCCGCAATCGCGCAGAGCCTCAACGATCGGCATGACGCGGTCGAGTTCTTCCTGCAAGCCGAGCGGCGCGGCACCTGGGCGGCTCGACTCACCACCGATGTCGATCATGTCGACACCTTCGGCAATCAGCTGCTCCGCATGGCGCAATGCGGCGTCGCGCGTAGCGTGCTGGCCACCATCGGAAAACGAATCCGGCGTGACGTTGAGAATACCCATGACCAGCGGGCGCCGATCACGCGGGTAACGAAAACGTCCGCACTGGAAATGCGTGGTGGTCGGAATGGAAGCAGGCAAGATAGGCTGTTCAGAATGCAACGCAGGACCGGAATGCTACGCGAGGCATGCCAAAAATGGCACCCACAAAAAAGCCGGTGCGCGGGCACCGGCTCTTCTAGGTCGCCGCTGGCGGCGATACATTACGGGATCATCATGCCGTGGCAGGCACATTGCCTGGATTCACTGCCGGGGTACCGCCACCCGGCGGCGTGCTGCCACCGCCAGTGGAACCATAGCGCGGCGGGCGCGGCGGCTTGCCGTCCATGATGTCGTTGACTTGGTCCGCATCGATGGTTTCCCATTCGAGCAGCGCGGCGGTCATCGCCTCCACCTTGTCGCGGTTCGATTCCAGCAGGCCCTTGGCCAGGGTGTACTGCTCATCCACGATACGACGGATTTCCGAGTCCACCTTCTGCTGCGTCGCTTCGGATACCGTCTTCGACGCCATCCGACCGAAGAAGCCGTCCTGCTCCGTATCAACGTAGACCATGGTGCCGAGCGTGTCGCTCATACCGTAGCGCGTCACCATGTCGCGGGCCATCTTGGTGGCGCGCTCGAAGTCGTTCGAGGCACCGGTGCTCATCGCACCCAGGAATACCTCTTCCGCAGCACGGCCACCGAACAGGATCGCGATCTCTTCGAGCATCGTATCCTTGTAGGCGTAATGCTTGTCATGCTCCGGCAACTGCCAAGTCAGACCGCCCGCCCAACCGCGCGGCATGATCGTGACCTTGTGCACCGGATCGGCCTTCGGCAGCAGCTTGGCCACCACCGCATGACCCGACTCGTGGTATGCCGTGGCCTTGCGCTCCTCTTCGCGGATCACAGCCGACTTGCGCTCCGGACCCATGTAGATCTTGTCCTTCGCGTCTTCGAAGTCCTGCATATCCACCACGCGCTTGTTGCGGCGGGCAGCAAACAGCGCAGCTTCGTTGACCAGGTTGGCCAGATCCGCACCCGAGAAGCCGGGCGTACCGCGTGCCAGCACGGAAGCATCCACATCGTTGCCGATGGGCACCTTGCGCATGTGCACCTTAAGAATCTGCTCGCGGCCGCGGATGTCGGGCAGCCCAACGTAGACCTGGCGGTCGAAGCGACCCGGACGCAGCAGCGCCTTATCAAGCACGTCAGCGCGGTTGGTCGCGGCAATCACGATGACGCCCGAGTTGGCCTCGAAGCCATCCATTTCCACCAGCATCTGGTTCAGGGTCTGTTCGCGCTCGTCGTTGCCGCCGCCCATGCCAGCGCCACGATGGCGTCCGACTGCATCGATTTCGTCGATGAAGACGATGCAGGGCGCCTGCTTCTTGGCGTTTTCGAACATGTCGCGCACGCGAGCCGCGCCCACGCCAACGAACATTTCGACGAAGTCCGAACCGGAGATGCTGAAGAACGGCACCTTGGCTTCACCAGCGATGGCGCGCGCCAGCAGCGTCTTACCGGTACCCGGAGGGCCGACCAGCAGCACGCCGCGCGGAATACGACCGCCCAGCTTCTGGAACTTTTGAGGATCCTTGAGGAAGTCGACCAACTCGACAACTTCTTCCTTGGATTCGTCGCAGCCGGCGACATCGGCAAACGTGACGCTATTGTTGTTCTCGTCGATCAGCCTGGCGCGCGACTTGCCGAACGAGAAGGCGCCGCCTTTCCCGCCACCCTGCATCTGCCGCATCATGTAGAACCAAAACACGATGATCAGCAGCGTGGGGCCAAGGTAGGTAAGGATCGAATAGAGCATATTCGGCTCATCTTCGGCCTTACCAGTCACTTGCACGCCGTATTTCATCAGGTCGCCGACCATCCAGATGTCGCCCGGCGAGATGATCGAATACTTGTTGCCCTCGTTGGGCGTGACCATCAACGTACGCCCTTGCACTTCGACGCGCTTGACCTTACCGGCCTTGGCATCATCCATGAATTGCGAGTACGTCACGCCTTCTTGGGCGCGAGGCTTGTCGAACTGCTTGAAGACGGTGAACAGCACCAAGGCAATCACCAACCAGATGGCCGCCTTCTGAAACCAGTTGTTATTCAAGGCGAGACTCCTTTAGAAATGCCTTGACGGGATGCTTGGCATTGTAATGCACGGATACCGCCGTAGGTTGATTGCCCGCAAGACCATCGGCAACGCAACCTCGTACCGAGCGCCTTTCCTGACTAACGTCCGTCAGCCCGGATGCTTGAGCTGTCGGCCCAGCAGAAACGTCTCGGACGATTTGTCGCGGGAGGCCTTGGGCTTGCGCGGCGCCACGATCTTGAAATGGCGCTTGAACATCTCGACGATCTGACTATAGCCGCTGCCGTGAAAACATTTGATCAGCAGCGCGCCCTCGGGTTTCAGGTGCGCCATGGCAAATTCCACGGCCAGCTCGGCGATGTGCTCCATGCGCGCGGCGTCCGCCGACGCCACTCCAGACAGATTGGGGGCCATATCCGACAATACAAGGTCGACTTTGCCTCCGCCGGTCGTCTCCAGCACGATTTGCTCGAGTTGCTGGAAGACCGCTTCCTCACGGAAGTCGCCCTGGATGAACTCGACATCGGCAATCGCTTCCATCGGCAGGATGTCGATGGCGACGATCGCGCCGTCAATGCGGCCATCCTTGGCGCGCGAAGAGGCGGCCAGCTTGTTGCGCACGTACTGGCTCCAGCTACCCGGCGCGGCCCCCAGGTCAACAATGACCTGGCCCGGCTTGATCAGCTTGTCCTGCTCGTCAATCTCCTTGAGCTTGTAGGCGGCGCGCGCGCGGTAGCCCTCGCGCTGCGCCAGCTTGACGTACGGATCGTTGATATGGTCGTGCAGCCACGACTGGTTGAATTTGTTCTTTGCCATCGAATGGATTGCCAAACTGCCTAAACATGGCGGCTTGGACTAATTTTGGCGGATAATACCAGTAGCACTCGAAGCCTTATAAATCATTGATTTATAAGGCTTTTTTACGCCTACTTGCGCTACCCCGCACTTTTTGCCTGCCCAAAATTCCCTTAAAAATCAAAAACCTACGTAGCTACACGGTCTACAGCAGGTTCTCCTCAGAAGCTATAATTTGCGCATATTTTGCACAAAACGCTGTGCGAAGCGCTTGCTAAGGACGCACAAAAAGCACGTTTTCTTAGCATTGTCAATGATTTTTACAAAGTAGCTAAGGAGGGAATTATGTCGCTCACACTGCGAAATGGGATTTGGCACTTCCGCAAAATGGTTAACGGGACAATGATAAACCGTTCCACTAAAACGGGAAACAAAAAGCTAGCTGAACAGTTAGCAGCGACTTGGACTACGGAAGCTGTTAAGGAAATTGTACTTAATGGCGCTAAATCAGCCCTGCTGCATGACGTTATTGACGAGTTTCTAATCCCTAGGCAAACGCTTAAGGGCTTGAAAGCTGTTAAGATGCACATGGATATAATCAAGCGCTTGCCAAATATTGCATTCAAAGATGTTAAGCAGACTGACGTTTACAAGCTGTTTAACGAGCTGCGCGCAGAGGGTTATGCAGAGTCCACTATTTTCGTAACTGCCGGGTATTACAACAGCCTAGTTAATTTCGCGATTGAGCACGATTACCAAGCCCCAAAGAAAATCACTGCACCAAAAAAGCCCTCTGGCAAAATCCGCTGGCTTACACAAGACGAACAGCGCCGTTTGCTTGAAGCTTTAGAGCCGCAAGGCGATCCCGAGGAATTAAGCGTGCGCAATATGCAACGCACAGTAAATCAGCAACTCACTATCCTGCTGCTTGATACTGGTGCACGCTATCATGAAATTGCAAATTTAGCATGGACGCAAGTTGATTTAGAAAACAAAATCATTCACCTGCATCGCGGCAAGGGCAGCAACGACACCGCTATTTACATGACCAATCGTGTGTACTTCACACTCAAGGAGCGCTTCGATAATTACAAGACTGGCGATTATGTTTTCCCAGAGAAATACAACAAAAAGGGAAACATGAAATGGTTTGGCTACGCAGTGAAGCGCGCAAAGCTGTCCTCTGTTCCTAGTGTCCCTACTATCCACAGCCTGCGCCACACAGCAGCAACGCAGTGGCTGCGCAACGGGATGTCGCTTGTCGAGGTGCAGCATATGTTAGGGCATAAGGACATTAAATCAACACTTGTATATGCGCACATTGTAGAAACGGACGCAGCGCGTAAGGCAGCAGACATCATGAACAAGCTAAACGGAGAACAGGAGCTATGAGACGCATACTGCAACCGTTCAAAAACCCGCCTAGTGCGGGTTTTTTGTTGGGGTCGCTACCTTAGTAGCTAAAAATAGAGATCAGCGCTTGTAGGGTGCGCTAGGTGCTTGCTCAAGCTTAGTAACGCGGTCCTCAAGGGCTTTGAGTCCCTCCTTTGTTGCGTAATTGTCGGACTTCTCATTTAGCTGCTTCACTTCTACTACTAGCTGCGCTACAGCTACATTTTGATTATTAATGCTCGATGCCGTCCAGCATATAGCAGCTAGCAACAAGCCACCGATTATCTGCACGGATAATCGCTTCAAACTATTCAAAAATTCCATTACCACGCCCCCTCTTCTATATTTATTTTGGTGCGTTAGTTGGAAACTACGCCAGATGCGCCGCTGTTGAATGTAACTGTGCCCCATGGATTTGATGTTGTGAAATATGCATTGCCAGGCGTGTAGATCGTTAGCGCTGTTGTTGCTGTGCCGTCTACAGTCTGCTGGAAACTGTTTGAGTAGGTATTTACCCAATACGTCGTGAATGTTACCGTTGGTCCTAAATCGCCATTGCTGCCTTGTGTCCCCGAGGTAGTTACGTCTACTTGAATATAGTCTGTTGTGTATGGTGAGGCGTTGTCGAACTGCTTGAAGTTCGTCTTTACCGTGTTGTAGGTCTGATTCCAGTAGCCGCCATTATTAGTGTTGAGAATAATGGATGGCGTAGCGCCTCCCCCTCCCGACTTCACTGTGTTGCGGTAGCCAAACTGGATAGCACCGCAGTTTGCACACAGGTTTGTCCAGTCGGTGTTGCGCGTTGTGCTGCTTCCTCCACTTCGGCTAAATGTCAGGTTGATGAGTCCGCCGGCATTGAAGAAATAGCGCGCTGCATCGCCGCTAGCGAAGTTGACGACTTGTGTAAACACTAGGCGTCTGTTGCCACTGCCACCCCATGCGCCTGTGAACTGCGTATTGTTAGCAGTGCCTGCGGACAAGCTGTAAGCAGTCCCAACGCTGTTGAACACTGTTGTTACGTCAGTCGAAATGTTGACGTTAGCGGCGATGGTGCTGCCTGCTGTCATGGAGCCAGGGATTGGACTAATAGCAACGTTCTCATGTCCTGCTGCTGCGCTTGTCACTTGCACCAGCCCTGTCCATTGCGTTGCTGTGACGGTGCTTGAGACTGCAACAGGGGCAATTCCAGTTACAGGCTGACCGTAACCATAACGTCCGTTACCTGTTCCCCACACCACGCCCACGTTTGGTGTTGCTGTTGTGTAGGTGCCTGTGGAGGTGCCAGTGACGAAGGTGTTGTAGTCCGCCGCAGCAATGGTTTGACCTGTGCTGTAGCTCATTAGAACCTTCCTACCACTACCTCTATAGAGGCAACGCTTCCGCCTGCATAGTCTTGCAGCGCTTTCCCAATGATTGTTCCCGGCGCTGGATTCTCTTCTGCACGTGCCAACCCACAACCTGCGCTTACGAGTAGATCGCCCTTGCGCACTACGCCGACCACGTAGCAAGGCACACGACCAACAAGGGCAACAGCAACAACGTGGTCGCCTTTGCAATCCGAGTTCATCAAGTAAGCTGGACGTGTTGAGACGACGCCAGCAACGCGCCTGCTGAGTTCTGTTCTGCTCTCTGTTACCTCGTACTCCCCTCCAAACTCAACAACAGTGCCTGCGGCATAGTCCGCGTCTGCGACGTATAGCTCTGCCAAGTCTGCATATTGCGCAGTAACAGCAGTGCCGTAGACGACGTTGAATTTGTTAGTAGCTGATCCGATGTTGAACGTGCCTGTGCCGTTCGTGCTGATGTTGCCGAAGAACGTCGCACTTGCATCGCTCTTGAACTTAGCAACAGGTGCGGACTGCGCGGAGATAGCGACAGTGCCTGTGCCATCCCTGTACATGCCTGAGTTAGTTTCACCTGAGAAGGTAATTGCGGGACCAGTAGCCACGCCGTCAGGCAATTTCAGTGTGCCGGTCATTGGTGCTTGTCCATCACGTGGCAAGCTGTTGGTGATCTCATTGCCAAGGTCAGGCATCGTTGCATTAGCCCACGATGAGCTAATCAAGGTGCCCGATGTGACCGGGTTTCCTGCTGGTAAGTTGTATGTCCCTGTGCCGTTACGTGGCATGTGTTACTCCTTGCTCTTCTTATATTTAGTTGCCGGTATTTCCCCTACGCGCTGCGTATGCTGCCAGCGCGTTAGCAAGCTGCGTAGATGCAGGCGCAGTAGCGTTGATGCTCGTCGCAACAAAGCCGGGAACGTTCGACATGCCAAGCAACGCATTGCGTACTGCGGGGTTGGTGCTTGTAATCAGCTTCTGTAGTGGAATGCCGATAGCAGCGCCCTTCGCTAGCCCTGTTGGGTTGTTCAACGCCATTAGCGCTTCGCCTGTTCCAATTGCTTGGTTCTCGACCTGACTCAATGGCTTGCCCTTCAAACTGAGGAAGTCCGTTACTAGGTCTTGGTATGGTGCATTGCCGCGCTCAAATGCAGCGCGATTGCCTGTCTTGATCGCTGAAGCTAGCTGACGTGGTGTGAACGTGCCTGTATCGTTTGTGCTGCGTACCAAATTCTCTAGCGTTTGTAGGTGACGCCATTGGTCGCGTGCTTGCATGTACTGTGCAGCTTGTGCGGGAGTCATGCCGTTTGCACTTGCATTGGTTAGCTCGTTGTCGATGCTGTCCATGACACTGCCAAGCACTTGCTTGGTGTTGCCATCTACTGCGGGACTAGCAATCTTGCGTCCAATGCTTGCGCGGATATTCTGTAGCTGTTGCGCATCGACGTTTCCTGCCGCTGCTAGGTTCTTCAAGTCACTGATGACTGTGTTAACCATTGGGTCACGCAGCGAAGGCAAGTTGCTTGCGTTGTATTGCGACAAGCTGTTGTTCAGATCCGTTGTGAACGCGCTGCTTGGCTGCACTTGCACGCCTTGCAATGCGTTGTCGAATCTCTGTCCGATGTTGTTCTGTGCGCTCTTGATGAGGTCGGAGTCGATGGTACTTGCGTTCTCTCCTACCCTACTTGCCAGCGCTTGAGCTAGCGCTTGTCCCTGTGCCTTACGTCCATCAGCAAGCCCAACAAGGGGTAGCTTGCCTATGCGGTCTGCTACACCGCCATACATAGGGCTAATGTCTGCTGCGGAGACTGGAATGCCTGCTTGTTCTAGTCTGCCGATCTTGCTTGCTACGTCTGCGCTTGTTCCACCTCTGATGTAGTCGCCCAGCTTGCCTACTTGGCTACCAAGTGCACCGACTGCTGAGCCTGCTCCACCTAACGCACCGCCAACTGTTGCACCTGTGAGGACGTTTCTACCAAACTGACCGTCGCCTGTTGTTGGTGTCAATGCACCTTGCATAGCGCCTTGCGCTGCTAGACGTACTGGCGCTGATGTAGCGATTTTCCCCACTGTGCCAAGCGCATTTGCCGCTTGTGCTGCCTTACCTGCTATACCTAGTGCATCTAGTGCTCCACCGCCTGCGATGAAGGGAGCAACAGTGCCAACGCCATACCCGATCTTTCCTAATCCTGTGTCCATCAAAGGAGCGTCTAGGCGTTCTCTCTCCGCTTGGTCTGCTTGGTCTTGTGCTAGCGCTTCGTCGTTACCTGTAATGCGGTGCCATAACTGCGCTGTGCCATGTCCTAGGTCTGCAAAGGACTTGCCAGCACCAGCTAGTAGGAGCTGCGTTGCTGACATGCCGTTTGTTGGCTTTGCCTTCTCAACGTCGTCTAGGTATTTGGCGTATACGTCGCCTCCGAAGTGCTTCACTACGTCCGACGGATCAACACCCTCGTCTCCCATACGCGCTACTTGGTCACGGATAAGAGGATTGTTCTCAAGCCCTGCTGCGATAGCCTGATCGCTGTAGCCCTGTGCCTTTGCTTTGATGATGTTGGACTGAATCTGCAACATGCCATCCGAAGCAGACATGCTCGATGTAGGAGAACTTTGTGCGTCGTCCTGCTGCTGCGCTTGCTGTGCTGCTTGTAGAGCTGCGGCTTGTTGTCCAGGTACTACCTCTGCTGCGTTTGCCGAAGGAATAACAGCGTTCAACAATGCACCGGGGATTTTCCCCATGATGCTGCTGACGTAGTTCTTTGTCTCTGCGTATGTTGGTGTGCCTGTCTTCAACACGGCTTGTGCTTGTCCGCCGCCGCCGTTGTAGTGAGCAAGCGCAGCAGGCAAGCTGCCGTTGTACTTGTTCCTCAAGTCGTAGAGGTAGTCAGCAGTGCCACGCAGGCTATCAAGAGGATCGGTTACATCAACGTTGTATTCCTTCGCTGTGGCAGGCATGAACTGCGTTAGACCCCTAGCGCCAGCGCTGCTTACGGCGTTTGGATTGCCGCCTGATTCCTGCATCGCTAACGCATGTAACGTACCTGTTGGAAGTCCTCGGCTGCTCTCCAAGTCAGCCATTGCAGCTTGTGCCTGTGGTGTGTCTAAAAAGTTCGGTGTAGCCATCTGTTCTTATATTTTTGGGACGCCTCCACTTGGAGCTTGATAGCGTTGTTTATAGCCTGCAGGCTGTCCATTAGTAGTGACAGGTGCTGGCGCTGTTGGTGCTCCAGATGCTGCGTTTTGGGCGTTGTTGTATGCGTTCTGTTCTTGCAGCGCTGCATCCTTCTTGGCTTGCAAGAACTGCAATTGACGCTTGAGGATGTTGATGTTGGCTGCTGTGCTCAAGTCCGTGCTTGGGGTCATGCTGTGGTCGTTGATCGCCTTGAACTCTGCTTGTCCTAAGCGCCCTGCACCATTCAACAAACCGATAGCTGTGTGGAAAGTTCCTTGGTTGAACAAGGTCTGCATTTCCTGAATCTCTGCACGGCGTTCAGGGTTGATACCGACGATGCCACCTAGGCTTTCTGCGCCGTTGGCAATGTTGTTCAATCCACCTGTGCCGTACTTTTGCGTTAGGGATAGCAAGCGGTTGGTGTCGCGGATCGAGTTGTCTAAACCTGCAACCGTTGTTCCAATCTCTGCTTGTTTGCCTGCACGTTCCAACGCATTCTTCTGTTCTGTTTGTTGCTCTGTAGCTGTCTTTCCAGCGTTCACCACTTGCTGCATTTGTTGTGGTGTGCTGTTGAGTGGTGGCAAGAACTGTTCTGGAACGCCTTGTTGTTGCAGCGATTGGCGTGCTGCTGCAACAGCGTTAGGGTTCGTGTAGTCGATGCCTTGGAAAGCCTGCGTTACTGCTGCACGGTATTTAGCTGCACGATCAACGTTCACAGGGAGTTGTCCGCTACCAAAGGGCTGTCCTGCGAGGTCAGTAGATGCGCGTGTTAGTGGGTCATAGAAACCAACTGTGTCGCCACCTACGGTGATTGGCTTTGCCTCTGGACGATAGGTAGCAATGCGGATCATTGCGTCTTCCATCGCGTTCTTACGTTGGATCATGTTGTCAGCAAGCAAGCGACCTGCTGGACCCGAGTAAGCAAGGCGTGTCACGTCATGCCAGAACTGCGCTTCGTTTTGCTTCGCTTGTTCCTCTTTCGTAGGTTGCGCTGGCAGCTTGAGTTGCGAAGGTGGATTGACTGGAGTTGCTGATGCTGTTGGATCAACTAACGAAGATGCCGATGTATCAGCTTGTGTAGGTACGCTTCCGGTAGAAGGCGAGCCAGCAGATGAAGCGTTACTGTCCTGCTGACCCGAGGAATTTCCCGAGCCACCTCCGCTGTTTAGAAGGTAGCTTTGCAAGCCTGCTGCAAGTCCTTGCGGCGTTGTAACGCCTGTCATGTCGCCGGTAGTGCCAAGCCAGTTTGCGCCTGGTTGCTGCGCAGCTCCTTTGAACACGCCTACTGCGTTTGGTGTGTTCATGTTGAACTGTGGAGCGCTGCCGTCTACGCTACCTGATGAACTCATCCAATTTGATGGATCGTAGCTCTGTGCACTCGGTGCGTATGTGTTTGTGTTTGCGCCACTGCTGAACGCGCCTGCTGGGTTGTAACCTGTGGTTGCATCAACGGAGTTAGCGTCCTGCGTTGCTAGCCCTGTTGCGTTCTTGTTAGCCATGCCCATCATCGCACCGCCCGCAATCTTGCTGAGTGCTTGTGCAAGCTGTGATCCAGTTGAGGTAGGCGCATACCATCCATCTACCATCTGCCCTGAGTTGATGGGCGCGTTAATCATGCCTTGCGCTAGCTTGCGTTGTAGGTCGATGTTGTCCTTGTTCGCTTGGTAGTCGAACACCGGGTTCTGTTGCAGGCTTGTGCTATTTGGGTCAAATAAAGCCATCTCTCTTTCCTTTTCTTCTATTTAGCGAATTTCGCTACTGCTGTGATGACGTACTGCATGGTTTGGAGAGCGGACAGCATCACGCCGTGAAAGCGTTGGCTGTCGATCCTGTCGATCATGTCTAGCACCTCGCCGCCGTGTTCTACGTCATGTGTTGCGTGATAGCGCAGCGTTCTAATCAACTGCTTGCCATGCACAATCTCTAATTCCTCTATCCTGTCCAGAGACAACGGGAAGCACTCAAGCACCGCCATATAGCCAAGCAGCGCTGCCGGGTCTACGTGGTAGATGAGGTAGTACAGCGATCCGACCATTGCTACCGCCTCGTAAGGGACAGGCGTTTTCTCAGCCTCGATGCCAACGGTCAACAAGTCCTGCGCTAGCCAAAGCTCGTGAGACTTTTCTTCTTGTAAGTGCTTCTCGTAGTAGTCCCTAAGCTCGCCCTCTGACTTCTGCGCAGCGACATACAACAAGTTCTCGCTTGCACGCATCACGTGGTACATGAAAAGCAGGTTGCAGATGAGTTGATCCGGTATGTGTAGCTGTGCAACAGGCGCGGCGACTAGCGACTGTTTGAGTTCGTACATGAGGCGTTCTGATTGCTTCATATCGCCCCTTAGAACATCATCGCCATAGCTGCCGCTGCGCCGAGCGATCCTACTGCCCCCATCGTTCCGGCATTGCTTGAACTTGCAGATGCAGCTTGCGAGTTGTACAACCCTTGGTTGTAGTTACCCAAGTTCTGCGCTGCTTCTAAGTAGTTCGGTCCCGCAACTTGGTTTTGCATCGCGAAGCTGTTGAACTGAGGTTGTCCAACTTGCTGACCATAGAGCAAAGCGTTCATCTGGTTGAGAGGCTTGTTCAAGTTGTTGTCATAAGCCGTGTACTCGGTTTGGTACTTCGATAGCGCGTTTGCATAGGCTTGCTGGCGTGCTGCGTTGCTTGCATTCACCGCGTTCAAGTCCTGTCCTTGTGCTGCAAGCGCATTTCCATAGTTCGCCTGTCTTGCAGCGTTTGCAGCTTGCAATCCGGTCAAGTCAGCGCCATAGCTCTGCAAACCGTTGTTGAACACTTGTTGACGTGCTGCGTTGCCTGCGTTGAAGCCTGCTAGACGGCTTTGATAGTCAGCGTTTGCTGTCTGATCGCCTGTGAGTACAGCTTGGTTTGCTAGCTGGTTGTAGGCTTGGTTTTTGCTGTCGTAGAAGCTCTTTGTCGCTTGGTTCGCTGCTTGCGACATAGGGTTTAAGCCCTGTAGCGACAAGCTATCGCGCAAGTTCTGTTCTTGCTGCGCGTACTGCGGAGCTAGGAAGCTGTTTGCGCTGTTGTAGGCTGCGTTTTGAGCCTCTTGTCGTACCGCATCGCTCATCTGTGGAGCGTTTTGGTCTAATGGCTGTGCACCGCTTGTGTAGCTCGCAGAGTTCATCTGCGTTGTGTCTTGCTGCGGCAGTCCCTGCGTGTAGTTGCTAGATAGATTCGTGTTCTGGTTCAGACCTTGAACACCGCCCATGTAGTCCGATAACTGCGGCGTGCCGTTATCGTGGGTGTAGTTGTATTGAACCTTGTCTAGTAGCTGTGTCGCGTCTGCGCTGCGTGCTGCTTGGCTTTGGATTTGGCTGTTTAGCGCTGACTGCAATCCGGGGTCTAACGTCTCTGTCTGTGTCCAGTGGTCGTTGCCCTGTGCGTCAGGTGTGTTTGTGTAGTAGACCGATCCCCAAGGGTTGTTTTGGTTGATTCGATTGGCGTTGGTCGTGTACCTCGCCATGTCCAGATTGCCTTGCGCTGTCTGCTGTGCTGCGCCTGCGTAGTCTGGTGCTGGAGGTGGATCAGGAGCGCTCTTGTTAGCGATCCAGCCGCCGTCTAGCTTCTTGATCGGGGAAAAGTAAATTGGATGGTCAAGCATCCATATCTTGTTCGATGACATATGCGTCCTTTTCTTCTATTTATTGGCTTGCACGTCCCTGCTCTTATGCCATCTGCTGCTTTCGTAGTCTGCCTTCGTGAAGCTGAATAAGATGGCGTCCTTGCCTGTTCCAAACCAATCACGCAAGGTCGCTTCCCTCACGTGTCCTAACTTTTCATGCATCGCAATCGCTGCTGTGTTGCTTGGCTCCACAAGCATGTTCATACGTGCCTTTCCTCGCGTCTCGAACACGTAGTCGTAGACAGCGCGGAAAAATCCTCTTGTCGCCCATCGCGATGAACCATCGCTAGCAATCGACGCCTCACATGCGAACTGCGTGAAGTTGTCCAAGACAACGACTGCTAGCGCATCAATGCTGCCGTCTTCGTTCTCTTGTAAGTGCGAAACTGCAATGCAGCGCGTCGGGTCGTATGGGTGGGTGCCTAGCTCTTGTGACACCCAATCAAAAGCGCGCTGATCTTGGCTAATAACGTGATGCCTCTTAGCCAAGAGTGCCCCCTTCCTCGAACACCCAATCTGTAGCCACCCACTCTGTGAACGCAGCGACGGAAATGGTCATCGTCAAGCTTGCGCAATAGCCAACACCGCGGACACCCTGCCACCTGTTGAAGTTGTTTAAGCCCGATGCCCACTCAACTTGATCCCAATATCCCGCATCCCAAACAGCACCGGAAGCGCCAACAAGCGTTGCTGATGCGACAGGAGGTGTGAGGTTGTAATCAACGTTGCAGCCAATGCTGATTTGCGGCTGGTTGACTGACGTGATGATGTTGGGTCTTGCGCGTATGAATCGCTTGCGCTTTCCCGGTATGTCGAAGTAGTTGAATGCTTGCTGTGCAGAGGCAACGTAGGTGTTTCCGCCTGTGCCGTCTGATGCCGCGCCGTCTGCGTACCCTGTAAATGCTTTTCCGACGAAGCCGTTACCGCCGAAGTACAACGTACCTGCAAGCTCAGCCCAGCACTGTGCGCCCCACCCTGTAAACTGCGACCAACCCGCTGTTTGCGTTTGATAGCAAAGCTGGAAATTCTGGTCTGCGTCAATTTGCGGCACGTTCAACAACAGGATGTTGTTGCCCGGATAGTTCACAAACTCGAAGCCCGGCAACGTGCTGTAGGTACTAACAAGCGCGCTGATCGTTGGTTGTATTACGAAGCTCAGTTGCGCAGAGTTGTCTACGCGAGTTGAGTTTAGGTACTTGCTTAGAGGCATCAAGCCGTCTTCGCACAAGTACAACAAGTCCGAACCAAACGCACCAAGGCAGCGCTTTCCACATGGCGCTCCTAGCTGCCATGTTCCTTGCCATGCCCATGTGCTTGCTGTTGCAGGGTTAGTGCCTGAATAGATTGCAACGTCGCCTGCTGTACTGACAGCGACGAGGTAGCTTGTGATACCTACGCCTAGGTCAACAGCCCATGATGCCAACGACGCTAACGTGCCGCCACGTGGGAATACGGGACCAAAATCAAAGCCTGCTGGCGTGCCTGCTACCTGTCCGATCGGCAAGTAAAAAGCCTGCGTGCTGCCCTCTTGCACGATCCATACGCGCTGTTGGTGTGTGACGACCTGGCGCCAGTTTGTAACGCTAGTCATGCCAGCGCCTGTCGCTATCTGTCCATCTGCGGCAGGAGTCGAAACGAGACTGAAATTGATCCAGCTTGAACCGTTGTAGAGGCGTGCTGTGTCTACGCCGTTGCAGCAGACGAGATAGTGGTTAGCGAGGTTGCTAAAGTTGGTGTATTGCCATAGTGCATTAGTCAATCCTGACTGCACTACGGTTGGCGTAGACGTTGCTGTAGTAGCGTCGTAGAACTTGGTCCCTGCTGCTGCAAAAATCTTGTTCTGCGAGGACGTTACACCTCTGTACGCCATCAAGCTTTGCACGTACCCACTGATGCCCGTAACAAGCTTCGTGTAGCCTTGTCGTGCTGTTAAGCCTTGTGGTGTTGCGATGAAGTTGGTGCAGCTAATCGCGTAGTCTGGTGACATCGAACGCAAGTTGTCCAATGTGTTGAGACCACGGATCGGCGCTACTACCGTTGTTGACTGCGCGACCTCCTGCTTAGGCTTCTTCTGATAGATGTTCCAATTTCCGGGGATCATTACACTCCCCCTAGGTTGCCATCTCTCACGTTAGCAATGGAGATAAGTGCTTCTCTTGTGTAGCCGCCGCGCATGCTTAGCGTTGCACCTGCTGTGTTGCTTGGCTTAGCGTTGTCTAAGCTAAGCATGTAGTCTGAGAAGACAGCGGATGTATCGAAGCCGTTGGTTTCTAGGTACTTGAGCTTTACGAAGTCGATCAGCAAGCGATCATCGAACACGCACAAGTCAGCATCACTTTGGAACGTTAGCTTCTGTGCTGACGTACCTGCGTCGATAACGTAGGCAGCGCTGATGTAGTCGAAGATGATTTGGTCTGCTTCGCCGGGTGTAGGAACAAACGTGAAGTTGTTGCCCTGCAAGCGAAACATCATTGTTGGACCCGACGTGACAACGCCTCGTGTTAAGCGTGCCCACTGTTCGGGGGATTCAGGACCGTACACAGGTCGTGTTGTCGTCTTGTTCCAGAGCGTGTTATCGATCAATCTCAGGAAGTCGGACGGCAACGGGTATGCGTTCTGTCCTGCCACTGTAGTGAACGAACTTGTGTACATAAGCTGTTCCCAATCGTGGCGCTGCGCTAGCTCATCACAAGCTGCAATTACTAGCGCATAAATTTGCTGTATTTCGGTGTCAGACGAGGAAATAACAACCGTTGGAACATTTATCTTCAACTCCCCCGTTACTGCCTGCACAATCTGTAAAAGTGATTTCCTCATCTAATTATCCTTTCTTTACTGCTTACTTCTTTACTGGCTTCTCTCCTGCATGAGTAAGTTGATCCAGTTGCTTCTTCATCATGTCTAGCTGCGCTTGCTGGGTTGCAATCAAATTTTCTTGATCCTTCAAACGCTTCTCTTGCTCGATTTGCTGCTTTGTTAGCTTTTCATCCTTCGCTTGTTCGATGAACGCCTTAGCCTTCGCTTTTAGTTCGTAAATTCCAGCATATTTTGAACCAATTGCATCGGATAACTCTGCTAACTGCTCTACCGTTACGATGTTCAAAGCACGTAATTCAGCAGCTTGTGCAGTATTAACACCCTTCCAGTGTGTTAATGGTGTCCCTACCTGTTCATACTGTCCCTTGTCTTTGAACTTCTTGTAGTCCAAGGGAAAACGTGCTCGGTGTTCGTCCGTTGCAAACGTGTCTATTTTCAAACCTAGATCACCAGGAATAGCAATCATGATGAATTCATGCTCATCGAATATTGCGCGTCCTTCTTGACGAGATTTTTCCACGTTCTGAATTGGTCTCTTGTAGAAGCCAACCATCAAACCTCTGTCGTCATAAATCACGCCGTCAACCTTTCCAAATAAGCGCCCTGTCTGTGGGTCGCGCGGCTCTTGATGTAATGCTTCAATCTGTAAGTCTTCAAATGTGGGCGTGGTAAACATTGTTATCGCTCCTTTAATAAAAGTAATTACTACTTACGGTAGTCACTCGCCCGGTTAGGGAATTCAAACCATCAATTAGAATGGGCTGCTTGTTTTCTTAGCCCAGAAATAATGTCCGCTTAACACAGAAACGTTTCCTGAATAGTTCGCAGGAACATCATGTGTGTATCCAGTTGTCGCTGCATTAGATGCAAACGCTGGCTGGTCGATACCGAACACTTGGCTTACCGCGACGTTTGCAGCAGCTTGGATGTACACATAGTCTGTTGCGTTAGCAATAACAACGGTTCCTAGCGCAAACTTTCCACTGCCGCTTTCTTGGTCGTTGCTGAACCCAATTAATGGAGTTGTAGATGAAATAGTCATTTCTTGTCCTTATAAAGTATTTAAGCGGGAGCGCTAACCCCCGCTGTATGCTTAGTTTGTTAGCACGCCTTGGAACTTCACACCGTTGCAAGTCAAGTTACCTGCCCATGCCATGATTTGTGTTTGCGCATCTTGGTTGATTGAGTAACGTGCACCTGGATCAAGAGTCTTGAAGTTACGACCTGTGTATGGACGCCATTTCAAGAACTTAGTGTTCAAGAAGTAAGCAGTATTCGACGGAATACCCGATAGCGATGTATCTAATACAACCGGTGTATTCATGAATAACAACGAAACGAAACCTGCATCTGCTTCATCTGGATTTGTAAAACGTTGTTGTGGTTGCAATGCAGCAACGTAAAGCGACCAGAAATTTTGATCCATTAGGATTAAGTTAGGTTTGTCTGTTCCACGAACTAGCTTTGCGTAAAGCGTGTTCATGTATCCAAGCATGTTTGTCGATGTAACTGCACCAGTACCGTCAACAGTTCCTTGGAACTTCTGGTTACGCCACATTGACCAAACAGAACGGTCGATACCGCCATAAACACCAGTTGTTGGCGATGTGGTGATACCTGCTTGCAGACCGGTAATTTGCTTACCGTTGAATCCTGTACCGTCGGAATAGATACCCTTGTTTAGCAAGTTTGCTAGCGAGTTTTCTGCAACCTCTAGACGTTGATCTAGCAAGTCGATAAGTGCTTCACGTCCACTGTTCTGGATTTGTTCTAGACCCGAAATTGATACTTGAGTCGATGCTTGCTTGATTTGGAACTCAGCACCAGTAATAACGTCTTGCGCACCTACTGGTAATGCGTCGTATCCAGAGTAGAAACCTGTGTTTCCGTTTTCTTGGAAGCTGAAGTTTTCGTAGATAGTACGACCGCCATCGAATGTGCGGACGTTTCCTGCTTTGCTAATCCACTTTAGGACTGCGTTGTTGTTAGTTACGTTGTCCGCTACTTCTTTAGAGCGGTTTTCAATCGTAGTAACAACGATATCGGTTAAATTTGGAAATGCCATGTTGGCTCCTTGTTAGTAAAAAATAAACGTGCTGTCTATCCTTCGCTTACAAAGAGTGTTTATTGCTTATTCTTCTTAGATGGCTCGTAAGTTCGTTAAAGCTAAGTCAATGAAACTTTGTACTGCTTGCTACCCTTTCGATGGCTCGTGAGTTCGTCTAGATAGCGCCCTGTAACTGTCTCCCTGTTGCTTTGAATACAGCATTAATGCCTGCTTTCAATTTAGCTAGCGAGTACGTCTACCCGCGTCGCTCATTTATTTATCCGTTTCGGATACCCCAATTTCTGGGGGTTGCTGTGCCAGTTCAGGCATTTGCGCAGGGTCAAGAATCCCATCCTTGATTGCTTGCGCCCTTGCCTCTAGCGCTGTCTGCCCTTTCTGGGGCAAGTTCGTTATCCCAATCGGGGCTAAGTATCGTGTCGTTGACATAATCAAATCTTCTTATCTACATGCGCGTTTAGCGACGCTTCGATTGCCTCACGACGCGACATTGCTGGCTTTTGCTGACCTACTGCACCACGTGGGCTTCCACCCTTCAGACTTGCTGATGCTTTAGCGCGCTGTGCATCCTGCATCTTCTTCTGTGCTGCTTCTTGCTCTCGCTTTTGCAGCATTGCGCGAACGTCTGGATGTGCCCACACTGCTTTGTCGTAAGCGTCTTGGTAGGTCTGTGCCTGTCCGTTTGCTAGCAAGCTCTGCATGATTGGTGCGACGTCATTGAAGAACTCGTTCTTTGGGTCCGATGCGAACCTGCGCACCTCTTCTTGTAGCTGCGCATCACGCGCTGCTTGCGCTTGCTGGTACTGCTGCTGCTCTAACGACTTGCGTTGGTCTAGCTCCTGACGCAGCGCGTTGATTTGCTGCATGTAGGGGTCATTCGCTTGTGCGTTTTGCTGTGTGTATCCGTTGCCGTCTAGCAGCTTGCCTAACGTTCCAATGTCTACGCCGTAGCCCTTGATGATGTTGGAGACGACTTGCGCCTTGCGGTTTGCATCGCCTGTGCGCAGTGTGTAGACCTGTGCCAGCAAGTCTTTCATTACTTCGCGGGGTTGCAGGTTCGATGCAGCTAGATCAGCTTGGTATGGCGCGAACACATCGAGGATGCTTTTCACATAATTGCGTTCGTCGCTAGTGCTGCGCATGTGGTTATCCCAATCCTGCTCGCGCTTGTTGATCTGCGCTTGCATCTCTGGGCTGAGCTTCGTGAACTCGTCACGCATTGAAGGCGAGAACGATGCAGGAGCCTTGATAGGCTTTTCCGCTTGTGTTTGTGTCTCGCTGTTCTGTTCTGTGCTGTGTTCAGCTTCAGTGCTTGTCTCGCGTGCAGACTGTGGATGTTCGTCTGTCTTGTTCTCGTCTGGATGCTCTGTTTTCTCTGCTGCATCAAATGCCGCTCGTAGCGCTTCCCTTCTGTCAACGGGTTCGCTAACTTGCTGCTCTACTACTTCGTTATCTAATGTGTTGTCATTGGCTGAGACTCCTTGGTCGTCCATAAACATTCTCCTGTTTTAATTTTTTGTCATCGTATTCACCGTCCTTTCAATAGTTTCTTTACGTTGCTTAGCTTCTTTCGCTGCAATTTGTTTTTGCGCGTGTTCCGCTTGCCCTTGCATTTCACTCATCGGAACTACGTTGTGTTCCTTCATGTGTGAGTAATATTGGCTACGTCCGTATAGTGTTTTCCCGTCGATTGGACTTACTACCTGATAGTTGTCTGCAATACCCATTGCAGTGACCATCGTTGCAGTCATGATCTTGTGCATAGCGCCTGCGCAGGCGTTGCAAGTTGGTGCTTTCTCCCTGTCTTTTACTCTTGCTATGTAGTCTTGCTCATGACCGCATACCTCGCATTTAGCTGTGTATGTCGGCATTACTTCTTCCCTTTCAGTGTCGCCAACAGCAAGCGTCTACGTGCAGAAAGCACTTGATTCCTAAACTCCGCTGCTGACTTAACGACCGCTTCTAGCTCGTCATCCGTAATATTTATTGGAGGATAGATAAACGCAGATTCGGTTAGCTGCGGCTCTGCCTTTCTAGCAGGCACGAACTTAGGCGCAGGCGTAATGGTTATTACATCCTCTATCTCTTCGGGTTCTGGCTCAAACGGTGTCTGTCCTTGCGACACGCGATCCAGCATCTTGCGGCGATTAGCGTTAGTCTTTAGCTCATCCTCTTGCCTCTTGTCGCCGCGCTGCTTCTTGACGAGCGGGAAGTCGTCGGCGCCTGTCCAGAACACGTCTTGATCGACGGTCACATCCGTGTTGTTGACGAGGTAGACCTCGCTGTCTGCTCTGAGAAGGATGCGTGACCAAGCAAAGGTAGTCATAGTCTTACAAGATCACCGCTGTAATGACTTTCACGCCGGGGTCTGTGCTCGCTTCTATCGCCTTGGCGAAGATTGCTTTCCCATAGACAACTTCTTTCCCTACGCTTTCTGCGCATCCAGCTTGTGAGGAAGTAACAAGCAAATCGCCTTTGGACACAGTGCCAACAACCTTCACAGGGACGCGACCACGAAGCGCGACGATGACAGGATGTGCATACGGCGCATCTGCGTTCATCAAATAGGCTGGAGCTGTGGACACTGCGCCTGCAACGGATGCGTCTGCAAACGTGGTGCTTTGCGTGACTTCCTCTGTGCCGCCGAAGACAACGACTGTGCCTGGCTGGTAGGAAGCGTCGCCTGCATAGGTTTCTGCTAAGTCAGCGTAGAGTGCTGTTGTTGCAGTCCCGTAGATCGTTCCAAACTTGTTAGAAGAGCTACCAATGTTGTAGGTAACGTTGCCGCTAGTAAGGATGTTGCCTGTGAACGTTGCATTCGCCGTCGAGACTGTCAAATTGCCGTACCCAACAGATGCATTACCGCCAGTTGCATAAATTCTAGAATCGTAGGCAATATTGTTACCGGAGCTATGGAAGTTGATAATTGGTGTGTTTGCAGAGCTTGTGCTGCCTACGTCAATGCCTGCATTTGCTGCTGTGTGCAAGACGTTAGCTTGGAACGTTGCGCTACCGCTAACTGTTAGACTAGTTAACGTACCAACTGATGTAATATTTGGTTGCGCTGCTGTTTGGATAGTACCAGTCAATGGACCACTAAATCCGCCGGCAGTTACTGTACCAGTTACATTTAAACTACCTAAGGTACCAACAGAAGTAATATTCGGTTGTGCTGCTGTTTGTATTGTTCCTGTTAAATTAGTACCAATGACATTGCCATAAAAAGATGTAGCAATGACGTTACCTGCTGTAACGTTTCCAGATGTAGACACTCCTGTCCCAACAAATACCGAACTACCAGAGACAAACGGGTGTCCATTGATTGATAACTGTAGTCCGCCTGACGATCCCGAAGCATGTGTAAAATCTAAGGAAATTGCAGGATTGGTTCCAGATGCCGGAATAGATTGGATGTTAACTATATCTGGTGTAGAAACATTACCATCCCAATAATTTGATACGAGCTTAAAAGAAGGACTTACTTTATTGGAACCAGAGGTAGCTGTATTAACAGTCTTTACCCAAACGTTACCACCATTATTAGTAATATCTCCGGAAGTAGTCAAACTAGTTAATGTACCAACAGATGTGATATTTGGTTGTGCGGCTGTTTGCAGCGTACCGGAGATAGTCGTTGCAATGACGTTTCCGTAGAAGGTGCCACCTGCATAGACGTTGCCGCCAACGCCTATCCCCCCTGTCACTACCGCAGCGCCCGTTGTTGTGCTTGTGCTCGCTGTTGAGTTAGATATAGACAGTCCGCCAAATGCAGCAGTCCCCGGAGTTCCAGTCACAACACCATTTGTTGTCGTGGTGTTAGTCAGGTACTCAAATACTTGAGTGCTGCTTTGGAAGCCGAAGAAAGCTTGCTGGTTAGAACCCTTGTAGTAGTGAGCCCTGATACCGCGATCCATCCCATCATCTGAGACAAGCGGCGCATTGTTAGCACCTGTGCCAATGTCGATAATCGGATCGGATAGTGCGATTGTTTGCGAGTTGACGATGTTCTGTGTACCAAGCACCGTCAAGTTACCGATCAGTGTTGTATCACCTCCTACGTAGAGGTTCTTAGAAACGCCTGCACCACCGGATACGACAAGCGCCCCTGATGCTGTTCCTGTTGATTGTGCTGTGCTAGTTAGCGATGTGGTTCCGCTAACGGTTAAGCTTGTTAAAGTTCCTAAGCTAGTAATATTTGGTTGTGCTTGCGTAAGAAGCGTGCCGGAGATATTGCTAGAACTAATCGTTGTAGCAGTTAAAATGTTCACACCAGACACATTTCCCGATGCTGTCTGATTTCCTGCGTCGTCTAACGCCCAAAGGATGCCGTTATAGCCGTCATTGACGATTTGGAATGCACCGTTAATGACTCTGAGGTACTTAGACGGTGTTGTTGAGCCGTTGCCAGTAAGCAGAATGTTCACACCGGATGCATTGCCTGTTGAGGACAGCGCAAACGAGTTGACGTTCGACGTTGGTAGCGTGAAATTAGATGCCCCCGAAGCGGAAAGCGTGGTGAAGCTGCCAGAACTGCCGGAAATTGGTGTGTTGCTGATCGCGCCGCCAGTTATCTGCGCATTTGCAGTGCTCAAAACGCCTGTTGTAGCGGCTCCCGAGACGGTCAAGCTACCCAAGGTACCCACTGCCGTTATATTTGGCTGTGCGGCTGTTTGCAGCGTGCCTGTAATCCCCGCTGAAGCTGCCAATGTGGTGAAGCTTCCCGAAGCGCCGCTGATTGCGCCTCCAGTGACCTGGGCATTGCTTGTAATCAAGCTGCCTGTATTGGTGAACCCTGCAACTGTGAGGTTTGCAAGCGTTCCTAGGCTGGTGATATTTGGCTGTGCTGCTGATTGCAGTGTTCCAGTGATACCGCCTGAGGCAGAAAGGGTTGTAAAGCTGCCTGCTGCCCCACTGATCGGTGTGTTGCTGATGCTACCGCCAGTGATTTTTGCGTTAGCTGTAGCAGCGTTAGCAACAACGAGGTTCGATATCGTTGCTGTGTTGTTTACTGTTAGCCAACTCGTTGTGATGCTATCTGAGCTAATCGGACCTGTTACCGTTACGTTTGCAAAGATAGGTGCAGCTAGAACGCCAGACACATAAGCAAAGTTGTTGTTAACCTTGATGAATGCTTGTCTAAGCGTATCTCCTGTGTTGTCGTTAGGATTAGCCCCAACGTAGATGTTTTGTATTGTCATTTAATCTTACCTACCATGCCCTTGTCGGTCTTCGTGACGACAATTTCTGCTTCTCCTAACGGCGTGTTTGCGATTTCGTGCATTGCGTTAGCGTGCTGCTCAAGTCCTTGCTTATGCTGTTCGACTATCTGAGCCACATGACCCAACATGTCCTGTAAGTTCGCAATGTCATCGCGTGTCAGATGACGTGCCTTCTCTGCTGCAATCATGTTTTGCATGCCTTCGCTCATGCTGTTGATAGGGAGCACGTCGAATAGCGAGCTTGCGTCCTGTGGCAGCGTGATATCTGTTGGTGTTTTTGCTGCAAGCTCCTTGTTGCGCAAGTTGTAGTCAGCAACGGTGGACATTTCGTTTTGCTGTAGCTCACGAGCACGTAGTGCAAGCTCTTGCTCCTTAAGCGCAAGCTCTTGCATCTTCACAGCGTTGTTCATCCGTGCGATTTCTAGGTCTGCTTCCCTGTCCTTGTCTGCCTTCAACATCTCCGCTGCTAAGCGTTGCTGCTCTTGCTGTGCTCGAATCTCTTGTTCTTGTTGTTCTCGCTGCGCCATAACTTGCTGATGCTGAATGTCTGCTTGCATCTTTTGCTGTTCTGGCGTTGGTGGAGGTGGCGGTTTTGGTTGAGACATATCGGCACGCAGCTTCTGTAAGCCTGCGTCGATGACGCCTTCAAATTCGCGAGCGTTGCGGAATTTGGAAACCGTGTAGCGCAGCAATTCCCCTGCTACTTCTTGCAGCGCCGGCGGCGCGTTGCCTAACTGAGGCAATGCTTGTCCAAAGAACTGTGTTAGCTCCTTAGCTAAATCAAGTGCTGCTGCTTGCTCTGCTGCTTGGTTTGGAAGCTGAATGCTGTCAACGCTTACTTCTATGCGGAACTCGTTGATAGGTCCGCTCTTCAGGAGTGCAAGCGCTGCGGGAATGTATTGCTGGTCAACAGCGTTGAAGCTGCCAGCACGGGACAGGATGCGTTGAGGGTCGTAGAACTTGCAAATCAACTCAGCCTTGAGCTGCACCATTCCTTCAAAGTATTCAGCAATCGCTTGCTGTAGCGTCACCATGCGTGCGCTTGCGTAGTGCGATTTAAGCTGCTCCGCTGTAGCTGTTACGTACTGCTGGCTTGTGCCTCGCACAAGCTCGCTGATGCCCGTTAGCTGGTTGATGTGCGCAATCACGTCATCACGTTGTTTGCGTAGTTCTGCTAACACCGGAGGAAGTTGGTCGATAGGCATAAAGTCCATCGCACCCTTCAACCCGCCGTTAGTCGCAAACGCTGCCCAGTTCTTAACGGGTACAAGCTCGTTTTCGTAAGCGTTTGCAAGCATGTCGCGCACTGCGGGCTGCCCTGCGTCATGCACACCAACTACCTTGCACGAATCAACGATCTTAGAGATTCGGTTGTTTACCTTGTCTAGCTCCTGGTACTGATCTTGAATCATCAAGTAGTCAGGCTTCGGAACGATGTTCTGCGTTGTGAGGTTCGCTAGGAGGGGATGTTTCGTTGGGAAGAACCCGCACAAGCCTAGGAAGTCGTCACGCACGTCAAGCACTTCGAGACAGCCCAGCGCAACCCAGATAACTTTCTTCGTTTCCTTGTCCCAAATCTCGAAAATTTCGGCTTGTTCTAAGACGTTGTTCTCTGGCTTGATGTAACGCGCTACCTTGCTGTTGTTCTCTTCCTTGTTCTGTTGTAGAGGGATCTGAGATGCTTTGTCCTCTCCGAAACGCTTAACAAGTTGGTCATAGGGCATGTAGACACGGCGTGCGATCCAGCGCAGTTCGTCCCACGTGCGATCCGGCGACCAGAAGAAATCATTCCAGTGCACGTAGTCGATAGGCGTTAGCTCATCGAGGATGACAGGCAGTTGTGCGTATCCGCCTATGTCGTCTGTTGCTTCGTCCTCGCTGTCTGTTAGCTGCTCGCCTTCTTCGTTCTCAGGAATTTCCTGCTCTACCGCCTCGTATCGAATCCATCCGATACCTGCACCCGGCACAAGACGGTCAAGAATGATCTTCTTCGCTACTTGGTGGAAACCGTCTTTGATTAGCTCGGTCTCAAGCACACGCTCTAGGATGTTGCTGGCGACACGGGCAACTTGGTCGTCCATGTCATTGAAGCGTCTGCTAACGACTGGACTAGGGAGACGTGCGTACAGCGTGCCTTGCAAGATGCCAACGTTGACGTTGAACACGTTGAAGTTGTTCTGCTGCTTCTGTACATCATTGCGATCATCGCGGTACTTCTTCCAAACCTTCTCTGCTTGGTCATGCCAATTTGATACTTCCTTTTTCGCTGCTGCTAACTCCGTCTCCCATCTAGTTTGTTGACCCGCTGGTGTATCGTCGAAATCAGACAGACTCTTTATTTGTGTACTGTTGGTCTGTGTGTTGCTCACTTCTTATCCTTGTGTGCTTATATCTTGTCGTCTCCGCGTCTGAAACGTCGTTGTGTTTCCCAAAGTTCGTCTAACCGCCACTCCGGGGTGTTGTTCATATTTAGCTGCGCATGCTGGGTGTAGTTCTGCTCCGCAAGCGCTGGGTCGCGTGGCGCAGCGCGCTTCTTCTTCGTTACGCGCTTCGTGTCCTTGAGCGTTTGGTCTGTGACTGAGATGCAGAGATACCGGAACGCATCAGCAGCGTGCGAGTTGATGTCATGAAGTGGCGACTCCGCGTATGCCTGCCTGTCTTCGTTGAACTCGCGCTGGTAGTTCTTCAAACGCTCCACGCCTACGCTGCAACGCTCGTTGTCGAACCAACAATCTTTCAGCGTCATACGTACAGCTTGGATGCCATCGCGCACAGCTAGGTCAGGAGCGATCTGGCAGTCGAAGCCTTCCGCTAGGATTTGCTCAATAACGGACTTGCGCGTTGCAAGCGTCTTCGCTCGTGCGTCGTGAGGAAGCCAAAACGTGCCCCATTTGTAGTTTTTCTCGGCAACATCCAGCAGGATTTCCTGAACGTCTACGTTGCTCGTCTCGTAGAAGTCCACAAGGTGGATTTCGCCCTGTACAAGTTGGAAGAACCAAATTGCAGTAGCGTCCCTGCGTCCTAAGTCCCACGCTGTATGCACAGGCAGCCCGCGTTGTAGGGGAACATCCGTAACCTGCCCTGCTGCCTCAATCTCGTTGATGTACTTCGCGTAATAGCTGCCCTTGATAGCAGCATCGAAGTTGCACTCAAATTCAACTTGGTACTCGTCGTCGTCCGTGACTTCGCGGATTTCATCAAGCTCGCGCTGGTCGATAAGCCCAGATTCCGATGCCTTAAGTTCAAGGTAAAAATACTTTTCCGGGTTCTGCCTTGCGCGTTCCCGTTGGGTGTAGAAATTGTTCTTCCCGCGTGGCGTACCGATGAAGATGACGAAGCCATCCCTGTCTGCGATCATCGGACGTATGACTTCACTGTAGACACGCGACTTCATATCGCCGTACTCATCGAGTACAACGCCATCGAAGTACGCACCGCGGATGCTGTCTGGATCGTCTGCGCCGTACAGCTTGATAGTGACTTCGTTGTGCGGTAGCTCAATCTCTAAGAGATGGTCCCGCACCTTCGCGCCAGGTATGTGCTTGACGGCAGCTTTGAAGTAGCGCCATGCAGCATCACGTGCCTGCGTTTTGAACGGGGCAACGTAGCCAAATTTCCCCGGCTTCTCTGGGATGTGTGGAAAGCGAATCGCCTTGTCCACAATGTCGTTCACCGTGCTAACTGTTTTCCCTGCACGGCGATGGCAGACTAGGACTGCATAACGCTGGTGTCGCTGGTGAAACGGGATGAATGCGGCGCGTGGCTTGTAGGTAGGTGCAACAACGTTAGGCGCTGCCATTGTTGCTACCTCGAACATACGCATTGAGCGCGCGAACTAGCTGCTTGCGCTCAAGCTCCCTCTTCTTCCTGTCCTCTCTGCGTAGGACATGTGCTGCCGTAATGCGTCTCTTCTGCCAATCCATCAGCCGCAGACTTGCGCGGTGTGGACTTAGCCCTTTGCTGCCCACCATCGCGTCCAGCGCAGTGATGAGGTTGTAGTTTTTGGGGAAAATCCTCACTAACAAACAGTGCGCTAGCCAGTGCTCCTTTACTGTTAGCCAGCAGATGTTGGAAGGATCGTTGGTGCCCCCCATTGATTGCGGGATGATGTGGTGACGCTCTAAGTGGATGCTCTTCGGAAGCTTCCTACCTACCCCACGCATGCACAAATCAACATAGCGTCTGAGGTAGTTCATCATTCGTCATCCTCATCGTCGCTGTCGTCCTCATCTTTGCGGAACGTAGCGTTGCGCACAGTCCCGTCCTCGGTGACGACGATGTTGCTAAGCGGACTCTCCGGCAGCGAGGTTTGGATAACGATCTGCGTCGCTTGCTGCTGCCCTGCTTTTGGTTCCGGCGCGAAGCGGGAAAACAGCTTGTAGAACTCTGTTGGGTTCTCGGATGCCCACATCACAAAGGATGGAACACCGCCTATGAGGTCAAATGCCGCAAAGGTCGCGTTCTCTACAAACTGCCTATCGCGCAGCCTGAACACGTAGTCTTTGGGTATTGGTGGATGCTCCCTGCCTAGCATGTCTATGAGCGTCGTAGCGCGCAGCTCCGCGTTTGCATCCATGAGCGCTTTCGCTTGCTCGGGTGTTGCTTGCGGGACGTTTGCTACTTGCTTGCCTCTAGGCTTTGGGGGAGCTTTGGTCTTCTTCTTGTCGCCGTTGTCGGACATGTCTCACTGCTCCTAAACACGTATTTATTTGGGCGCTTGTAAATACGAAGATGGGAGGTATGGGACGATGGAAAAAGACCCAACGCAGAAGTTTGAAAACACACGCTATGTAAAGCTTCAAGCAAAGCTGCGCGACGCGGGGTTGCCGGACAACTTGTTTGCAGCAGACTATGAGGAGCGGTTAGCGCAGGCGTATGAGAGGCATGCGCGGTTGTTGGAGTGGATAAGGGAGAGGGAGCGAGAAGACCCGGAGTTTTGGTGCAACCTCCCTTGGAGCCCTGCGCGCAAGCAGTTTGAAGAGGACGTAGCTGCTGGCATAGTGCATCCCTTTAACCCGCTCGTTGGCAAATCCCCCCGCTGGCGCATCGCGATGAAGTGCTCCCTCCAGCAGTTCAACGGCAGCACAGCGCGCAGCATGGCGAGGTTGCACAAGCAGCGGCTAGCGCGGAAGAAAGCAGCGCAGAACGGGAAGAAGTAATGTTATGTTTAGCGCACTTGCCCAAAGTGATCGCAACATTATATGCAGGCACTATAATTAGCTAGCTCAAAATACATTTTTGGAGGGGAAAATGAACGTTTATCTCAAGCTCTTTATTGCCATTACTCTGTTTTCGCTCGCTATTGGAGCTGCATTGTTTGGCGGCTTTATCATTACCGCCGTCCTAGCGCTAACTGCTTGTGCGTTTATCCCGAGTAAGGCTGAAAATACGACACCATAATCAAAAAACCCCGGGAGCAATAACATGAAAATTACCGTTTTTGTCGCAATCGCCGTGTCAGCCCCTATTCTCGCGGCATGCACCACTGCAACACCCGTTTATACGCAGGATGGGCGTAAGGGTTACAGCATTAGTTGCAATGGCGGGGCAAATAGTTGGGGGAGTTGCGCGGAGAAGGCTGGGGAGATTTGTGGTGCAAGCGGTTACGACGTGTTTACGCGGGATGGCGAGGCGACTACTATGGGCGTGCTTAGCAGCAGCGGTGGGATTATTGGCGGACGGCTAGCGCGAAATATGATAATTGCATGCAAAAGCTAAAACAGCAGCATCCATAAGCTGTTATTTCTCTCAGATTTATTGCACGCTCCCCGCCGCAACTTGTTCTGAGAGTTTGAAGCCCCGCAAGGGGCTTTTTTGTTGGCTGCTTACTTTGGGATTGCACAGCGCAAACATTATTGGGGGGCTGATTTTGGGGAGAAAAAATTTGTCTGTGGGTGGCAGCGCTGCACGGGACCGCAGTTTTTGCCCCAACCACCCCCCATGATAATCAAAGCAATGCCCCAAAATGGGGTTCAAGCAATGCATACAGGGCACCTACAGCACGCGATCTCCACACGCCGAATGCTCGGGTAGCTGGACACGCTAGAAACGCTTGTAGGTCGTTTAAACAGGTCGCAGACGCCAGTGTGTTTTCTGCCACGGAATTCATAATCCCAGGCTCACGTCAGGGTTGACCTTTTGAAAAGATGAAACTACGTGGCTGAGTTAATAAGAACTACTACGATCTAGGTGCCAGTGGAATACTCCATTAATACAAGCACCAGCAAAACCACGTTGGGATTCAATGACTTGCATCGCCGTTTGCGCATGCGTGCAAAAAACGCGCATCTGCACAGTTGGCTAGCTGGGGGACAGCGCTGCGTTAGCGCTAGGAGGACGGTGCATTTAAATAGCATCAACTGCCAATGTTGTGTGCCTGCTGCCGTCAAATAATCCGGTTGATCTTTGAAAAATGGCTTGCACTGCACGTTTTGGCGTGATTATGTGCTTTTTAGTCTACTTTTATCGTGATTTGTGGCGCTTTCGCCGCATTTTCGTGGCTTTTTGACACTCTGTGGCTCTTGCGCCACATTTGAGAGGTTGACTTTCTCGCGGTCTGGCGGCGTTTCAAACCATGCATTATGAAGCAAAATAATGCGCCAAAATGCAATTTTCAGGCTTGAAATAGCGTCGAAATACCCCGTTTGAATGGGGTAAAAACCGAGATACTACTGCGCATAGTCCTCGCTATGTAAAAGTCCGCGTTAGAATGCCATATTTTTATTATGTTGCATTAATACGACATAATAAGCATAGAAATGCGTGAATATTTGATTATGTTTGCGATTAATGGCATAATGTTATTTCTCCAATAGCCCTAATACGCTTGCGCTACACAAAAAGCCTAGTAGCGCAAGCGTGGGCTAAGCTAGCTCACAACCCAAGCTGTTCCTTCAAACGCAGCGCTATCCTGTGTAGCAACAGGTTTGGGGCACACGCGAAGAGGGATGGCGCTTTGCACTTAGCGATAAGTGTTGCTGCTTCCTGCGCGCTGCGAATCCCGTAGAGCTTGAGGAACGCCATTTGTTCCTGATACGCGACGTCGTCTAGTTGGTCTGGATCAATAAGGAATGCAGACGCAGCAGCTAGCAACTCCTGCACATGGCAGTAGGCTTTGGACAGGATTTCATCCGGCGCAATATCAGAGAGCAGGTCTAGCACTGCCTGCCGTTCCATTTCGGCAGTAACCATAAAACCCCCGACAATTTCGTTTTTCTTCTTAGTCATACAGGTATTTACAAGTCCGGGTTTTTAGCTAAGAAGAGAAGAGCGAGGTATCGCTCAAAGACAAAGTTTTTTCTTTACGAAAGAAAGAGACAGAAGTTCATTCCTAACTGAACTAAGAACTATATCTGGGATGAACACCCACAGCTCTGCTGTCAGGTGATTTATCACTATATGTATTATTGCGCTGTGAACTTTTTGTGCTTAATTTTTAAGCAAACCGTCAATTTTAGGGGAATTTAGGCATTTTTCATTAAAAAATGCACCCTGCACCCTTCGTTTTACGGGAAAAACAGGCAAAAAAGCCCATAAAACAATGCGCTGTGAATTGACAAAACAATGCGCTGTGACCGTAAAACAATGCGCTGTGACCCCTATAAAAACCCCAGTTAACTCTATTTCACAGCGCATAAATATTAAAACAAAGCGCTGTGAACGATGGAGTTCACAGTTCCGAGACGGAGATAGAGATGATTGAATTGGATACAACAAAGCTTCAAGCCGCGTATCCCCAACTAAGCGAAGCCCAAATAGAGAACATGACAACGCGCTACCTGCGCACTGTCAGCGAGGTGCTTTGGCAATGCAACGCGAGGAATAACCAAACGCCGCAGTACCAAAACGCCCTTTTCTTCAGCACAAAGCAAGCACGAGACAAACTGTCCTACGTGCTCTGCAAGGGGCAAAAAATAATGGTTTGGGACGCGATGCAAGCCCACTGCCCTGCACTACAGGTTGTGCAGCAAGGGCTAAAGATTAATAGAACATACTCGGAGGTAAAGGTGCTCGTAGATACAGAGCTATTGCTTGCAATTGCGGGCGATGTGGAGGAATTGAACAATCTAGTAATGAAGGATGCTAACGGCAATGATCCAGACTATGACTTAGCGCATTGGGTTCCTATTGATGCTGTGAGCCTCAACAACTACATTGCGCACAACAGCAAGCGCAAGGATAGGAGCACATCGTTAGACACAAATCTGATAGCGGCAAAAGCTGTCCTCAAGCTCTCGGAGAAATGGGCTGGCTACTTCCCTCAGTTCCCTAGCGAAAGCAAGTTTGGGAGACAGTATTACACGGGATTAAACCTACAAAACTGTGCCAAAACTGTACGTAACGCTGCGTTGGGGGATTGTGTGCAGTACGACTTAAAGACAGCGGTGTATGCAGTGATGCTTAACTTTGCGGAGAGAATTGAGGCGGAGCGAGGCGGCAGCGCACAGGGCAAATGGACGTACCTCAAAGACTACGTAGACCACAAGAGCACGTTCCGTAAGAGCATTGCGCGGACTGTGTTTGGAGACGATCAGGATTGGCAAGTAGACATCATCAAGGAAGCGTTCACAGCTATCGGCTTTGGTGCACGTCCAAACGTCAACAGTTGGAACGACAACGGACAGTACCGCAGTACAGCGCTAGGCGCGGTGTTTAAGAGCAAGGAGCGTGCGAAGGCGTTCCTAAGTGACAGCTTCGTTGCTAACTTCATTGAGGACACGAGGAGCGTAGGACGTGTCATCTACGACTACTGCACTGCTAACGAGGGATACCTAGCGACGTTGAAAGCAAACGTGCCGGACCTGTTGGACAAGCGCGGCATCGTGCGCCATAGCAAGGTGCTTGCATACGTGTTCCAGAACGAGGAACGACGCTTGCTCAACCTCATGACGGACTTTGTTCGTGCACGCGCTGGAGAGGACCTAGGCGAGGAATACAAGGGCATTGACAGCGAGTTGCTGCTAACGGTGCATGACGGCTTCTACACCCGCCACAAAACGGATGTTAGGGAGCTGCGCACGCTGTTGAAGCAAGATAACCCGTACCTGGACGTAGAAGTAACGGAGCACAGCAAGTTCACCGCCCCCTATGACTACAGCCACGAGAACATGATTGCCTTAGAGGAAGAACGCGCAAAGCGTTGGCGCGCAGCAGGTGGAGGCAGCAACTTGATCGACACCACTACGCAAGTAGGCGGCACGTTTGATCCAGAGCTTGAACGCAATCGACTAGTAGTGCAGATGATGCGAGAACGGCAAGAAGGTTACAGAGGCGATGCGGAGCCAGCGTACCCTACAGACAAGGAATGCTATGACGGTAGCGGCTATGACGGAAGAACATACAACAGGGAAGATGACCCGTATTACATGGATGACGAGGAAAACGAGGACTAAATACTTGTGCACGCTTAGTATCCGGCTTTGTGTGCGACAATTATTAGTTTCTTTAATCTTTTTTCGTAACATGGCTTGCCCTACCCTTAAACAAGGTAGGGCTTTTCTTTTGTGCGTAAATATTTGAGTATAAATCAAGCGGCAAAACTGGGGCTAGCATGGGGCTAGCCCTTTGTTTTTGGACAAACAGAATTTGAGTTCTGCCAAACACAAGCGCATACTAAACATATGCAGCAAGTAGCCCTCTCTACTTACTGTATCTTTTTTAGAAGTCACATGCTTGCCCCCTATGCATAGGGGGCTTTTCTTTTGTGACGTGTAAATATCTGCATCATGTCACAATCATCTAACCACGTAACCTTTACCTTTGAGGAGCTTAAAGCCTACAGACAAGATGCTGAGGCGGCAGCAGCTAACATTCCGTTTCACATGTGGTTGCCGACCTATCGGATAGCGCGCTTTCGCAGCCAGCATAGGAAAAGAGGCGAAGCAAGAAATGGAAAGGCTGTTGTTACCGAGTATGGCGTTTTTCGATCCACAGCACAGGCAGCGGAAGCAGAAGGAACATACTCGGCAAAAATTCGTGAAGACCTGCGTGAAGGTTTCAACGGAGTGCATCTATTAGGCGATCCAGCGCCAAAATATAGACCTAGGAAGCTAAAAAAGGAAAAGAAATCACCATACGAAATAGATGCACCAAAGCCAAAGATTGTGAGAACGCCAAAGCCACCAAAGCCCATTAATCCACGCAAGCGCAACACTAAGTCACACCGTTGCAAACCAGTTAAAACGCCGCTGGGAGTTTTTAGTTCAGCCGCGGAAGCAGCGGAAGCGCACGGGATTGCGGCAATCACAATGTATGGTTGGATCAAAAAAAATAAGGAAGGCTTTTGTTACGCGGTAGAACATGAGTGCTAAATACTTGTGACGCTCTAATGCCATAGAGTAATCCGTTATACGTAGACAAACGTAGCAAACGAACCCGGTGTTCCTCCAATAGCACCGGGTTTTTTGTTGGCAGATTTTCGTGGTCAAAGCGCCATAGGAAAAGTGCCTCGTAGATCACAAAATAGCTAGCGCATTTCATCCTTAGGAGAACGTGAAAATGCCCAAGCTATTGCAAGCTAGTGTCTTTTACAGGAACGACGAGCCAGCAGGATTCGGATTCACAATGCCCCCTGACATGTGGAACGTGCTAGTTGATGCAGCAGACGCGATGTGGCTGCAAGGACGTAGGGAGATTGGAGGCAACGCGGACGTGCAAGCTGCGGAGTACATGCAGCAGTTGGACATGCTGGGACAGCACAAAAGCACGTTGTCCGACCATCAGCGAATGTGGATTATGCTTAACATCATTGCGTTAGCACGCAACGGCTACATTCCTAACAACGAGTTCAACGGACTGCTGCTGATCTATGAGCAAGAGACTGCGTAGCGCAGCACGTAGAGCCGTAAAAAAACCCGCCTAGCGCGGGTTTTTTTTGGGGTAGCTACTTGGGTAGCGGCTTAGGCAGCTTTGCGCTTTGCACGTGTTTTTGCCAGCTTCGCTTTCCCTTGGTAGTGGGCTGCGATGAACTTCTCAAGGAACATATCAAACGAGAATCCCGCAGTGCTAGCAGCTTTGGTTACTTGCGCCGCAAACGCCTCTACCTGCTTCGCATCAAGCTGCTTGTTAGCTGCTGCTGCTTCCTCTTCCTTGCGCTTTTGCTGTGCCTTCAGCGCTTCTACCTTCTTCAGCAGTTCCTCGATCTTCTCTGCCTCTGTCTTGACAGTGCGTGCTTTCTTAGCTGCGGGCTTAGCAGCAGTTTTCTTTGCAGTTGCCATGTTGTTACTCCCTTCCGCGTTGTGTGTTGCACATGCACTATGCATGCACGTTAGCAACAGTATAGCCAGACTCCGTAACGAACAACCAAGCAACGCAGCGAACTTTCCTTAGCACTCCGCTTAGGTTAACCACTGTGTTAAGGAATTTTTGTCTGTGGCAGCTAAGCCATAGGAAACGTGCCTCTTAGATCACAAACTGTAGACACTGCTAGCGCGGTGCTAGCAGAAACACAGGAGGTTGTGATGCTTAACAAAGTGATGCGCGTTTCCGTAAGCGAGGACTCCTACAAGCTGCTGGAAATAGCTGCGGAAAGCTTTTGGCAGTCCCTGCGCCCCTTCTACTGCAACGATGACGCGCTGGCAGGCAAAATCATGCAAGACCTCGATGAGCTTGCTACGCTGCGTAAGCTAAACCTGGTGCAGCAGTTGTTCGCAGCAGTGCTTATGACTGCGCTGTGCAACCGGGGATATGCCTGCGCACGCAGCTACCGCGTAGTGCAAATGCCTGTAGCAGCGTAAGGGAGCTAGCACCATGCACGCACATGCGCAGCACGCGAGAAGACGCACGCTAGGAGCATTGGAACGCTGGTGGTGTTGGCACGCAGCACATAGACAAGCTAAGCAGTAGCTAGCAGCACAACAAACCGCAACGCCTCTTCGGGGGCGTTTTCTTTTGGCTCTACAGCCTATGCGCTGCAAACAGTTCCTCGACGTGCGCATCGTGCCTAGCAGCGTAAATCAGGGCTAAGCGGTGCAACGCCCTACCCTTGTTCGCAGCACGCAATAGCGCAGCCTTACGGAACGCTATGCGCTTACGCTGCCAGCGCTTCAACCTCAGTGCACGGCGTTCAGGGTGCAGCCTGTTGGGCAATCCCATTGCCTCAAGTGCAAATACCAAATTCGGCTTGTCTGGATGCATGCGCACAAGCAAGCAATGAGCTAGCCAATGCTCACGCACTGTTAGCTGCACCAAATTGCTAGCTGCATCCGTCCCGCCCAAGCTGCGCGGAATTATGTGGTGCGTCTCCGTATATCCCGCTAGCTCACGCTCCTGCGCACGCAGCATAAGCCGCATGTATGTGAGTTTGTAGTTCATTGCTCCCTCTCTGTTTAGTCACATTATTCTCTTTTGTTTATTTATCGAATAAATAATAAAAACAGGAGGTAAAGCCAATGCCAAGAAAGGGCTACCAGCCAACTTCCGAGCATATTCAGAACATGAGCAAAGGGAAAACGGGAAAGAAGCGCAAGCCATTTACCGAAGAACACAAAGCAAATATGCGTAAGGCTTGGGAAGTACGCAAACAAAAGAAACGAGATGAACTACAAACAAATAGCAAACAAGATCGCTAACTATGCAAGATGCATAGTAGGAAAGGAAGAAAAGTTAACAGACGAACAGGAAGAGTTTTGGAACATTCTCAAGGATGAACATAAACCCACTTCCTACGCCTCTTCCTTTGGTGTGTATCCGTGGGCTAGTAACCCATATTCCTACTTCGACCCTGCATTAATGCAGCAGTACAACCAAATATTCAATGGACTTAACAGCGCACAGCAAATGCAAGCATTGCAGAATATGGCGCAGCAACAGCAGTTAGCAAACAGCGCGCAACAGTGGAACGCACAAACTTTTGGGAGTTACCAATCATGGTCACAACAGAACGCAGGCAATCAGAACAGCAACGGATTTTGATGCGCATTAAGGCGCAGGAGTTGCATTTGAAACTGCGCAGAGAGATTAAGAGGGAACAGAAGGCGAAAAAATGAACATTGATTTGGGCGAGTTACAACACAACGAAAAGGTATTTTTCAAGAAGCCGCAAGACCCCAATGATAGCTACAACTCTGGCGCATCGAAGAATATCCTGCTCCACATGAATATGATGGTTTCAACCATAGTTCGAGCAAAAGAATATCAACCTAAAGCAATTCTAATGGGTAAAGATGTGTGGCTGGCATACGTTGCAGCACTACAGCCACAAAACCCGCCAGCGCTTAGTTTTCTAGGGATACCGGTTATTTTTCATATTGATATGCCGGATAAGCTAGCCTATTTCCTAGACCCGACAGGAACGAAAATTGACGGTGTTTTTAATGATTAACAACCGAGATAATCTAAAGCTATTGCTAACGATAATCTTTTCGGTTGTTTTTATTGCGTTTATCGGGTACATTACGTACCGTGCGCTGCACTGAAAACAGCGCCGACTAACATAAATCTTAACGCGCGTCAATCCGTTAGCTGTTGCTAACATACCATTGCAAAGCAAGTGCGTTAGCAGCTTCCTTAGTGCTGTATGAGTGCTAAGAAAGCCACTTTTTCAAAGAGCAACTTGTTTATTTTTTGCACGTTTTTACAACACCAGCAAAAAACCCTTTGAAATCAAGCACTTGCGCATATGCAGAAATGGGCGGATAATACGCGCCGTTTGTCTTTTTCCGCGATCCCGCCCTTATTTATGCCCGCCCTCACCCTCACCCCTGCCCAGCGATCGGAATTGCGCTCGGAAGCGCATGCATTGAATCCGGTCGTCATCATCGGTGCGGAGGGCCTGACCAAGGCCGTTCTGGCCGAAATCGACCGCTCGCTGGCGGCTCACGCGCTGATCAAAGTTCGCGTGGCCGGCGATGACCGCGAAGCGCGTATCGAAATCTACGACACAATCTGCGCCCGCCTGCAGGCCGCCCCGGTGCAGCATATCGGCAAGTTGCTGGTGATCTGGCGCGAAGGCCCGGCCTACCTGAAGGAAAACCAGCCGAAGGACCTCAAGCCGCCTCGCAAGACCACGGTCGGTGTCGGCCCGCGTTCGGTCACGGTCCGCAAGCCCAATCCGAACAGCGCCCGCCGCCCGAAGCCAGTCCGCTTGAGCGTGCTCGGCAACGAGCGAGTCACTGCGGGCGGCAACGTCAAGCGCGCCAAACCGCGTCAAGCCAGCCAGAAAAAGAAGGCGCTGTCCTGATTCAAGGCTTCACACAAAACGACCGGCGTTTCAGCCGGTCTTTTTTTGCCTTAGGAAGCCTGCCGAATGCCCGCCATCTTCCAGATCAACGCAAGACCGAGCAGGCTTTGCACGAGGTAGAACGCGCTGGATACGCCGTGCAGCATGCCAAACTGAGCGCGGTATGCCGACTCCCCCACCGCCAAGCCCTGCGCTGCAGCTTGCTCTCGCAGGGAAGCCATGAACGGCTGCAGGCCGAAATAGCCGACCAGCACACATACCAGCATCCCCAGCACCAGCCAGCGCAACGGCTTGTAACCATCCTGCCCGCGCCGAACCAACGCCGTCGCCGCCAACAACAGGAGGCAACCGCTCGCAAGGCCGATCCACGCCTCCGCATGGAACAACCGTCCGGCAATCGCGCCCGCCAACTGACGATCTTCCAGCATGGCAAACAGCGTGGGCGCGGCGACGTAGCCGATGGTCCAGAGCGAACCGCACCACACCGTGGCAAGCAACTGGAAGAAGCGCTGCGGCATGGTGGCTGGCTCCGAATGCGGATTAGAGGTATTTGACCGCGACGACTTCGTATTCGCGCTCACCACCCGGGGCAACCACGGTCGCGACATCGCCTTCAAACTTGCCGATGAGCGCGCGTGCGATGGGGGAGCTGATCGAGATCTTGCCGGTTTCCAGATCGGCCTCGTCATCGCCGACGATCTGGTACGTGACGGGCTTGCCCGAGTCCAGATCTTCCAGATCGATGGTGGCGCCGAACACGACGCGGCCTTCCGCGTCCAGCGCAGCCGGATCGATGATCTGTGCGGCGGCCAGCTTGGACTCGATCTCCATGATGCGGCCCTCGATGAAGCCCTGGCGCTCCTTGGCGGCATCGTAGTCGGCGTTTTCGGACAGATCGCCCTGGGCACGAGCCTCAGCAATGGCGTTGACGACGGCCGGACGCTCCTTGGTCTTCAAGCGCTGCAGCTCTTCCTTGAGCATCTCGGCACCGCGCTTGGTAATGGGAATGGTGCTCATAGCGAGTAATTCGAAATCACAAAAAAATCAGCCGCTGCGAAGCGGGAGGGCGCGTAGCGCACACCCGCCTGACGGCGGCTGTCGTTGTTTTGACACGGACGCTGTAGTGTAGGCGAACCGCCCCGAGGCGGCAACTGCCGCTACCCCGGGGGTTCTGCCGCGACGCTATGCCACGCCGCGAGGTCTGACGAAGGCCTTACAGGGTGGCGTGCAGACCTTGGAGGTCATACACATCCAGGTTCTGCATGTGCTTCAGGCCCTCCACCGCGGCGCGGGCGCCAGCGATGGTGGTGTAGTACGTCACGCGTTGCGCCAGAGCGGCTTGGCGGATCGAACGCGAATCGGCAATCGCGGTACGCGTCTCGTCGACGGTCGTAAACACGAGGGCGATCTCGGCGTTCTTGATCATGTCGACGATGTGCGGACGGCCGTCCTTCACCTTGTTGACCACGCGCACCGGAATGCCGGCCGCTTCGATGGCCGAAGCCGTACCGCGCGTCGCGACGATCGGGTAGCCCAGCGTATGCAGCGCGCGGGCCACTTCCACCGCGGCCGGCTTGTCGCTGTCCTTGACCGTCATCAGCACGGTGCCCTTCTCGGGCAGACGCGAACCGGCGGCGAGCTGGCTCTTGAACAGCGCCTCGCCAAAGGTCTTGCCGACGCCCATCACTTCGCCGGTGGAGCGCATTTCCGGTCCAAGCACCGGATCAACGCCCGGGAACTTGTTGAACGGGAACACGGCTTCCTTGACGCTGTAATACGCCGGTACGACTTCCGTTTCGATGCCTTGCGAATCCAGCGACTGGCCGGCCATGCAGCGTGCCGCCACCTTGGCCAGCGAGATGCCGGTCGCCTTCGACACGTACGGCACGGTACGCGACGCACGCGGGTTCACTTCCAGCACGTAGACGATGTCTTCGCCGCCCTTTTGCTGGATGGCGAACTGCACGTTCATCAGGCCGACCACGTTCAGCGCCTTGGCCATCGCGGCGGTCTGGCGCTTAAGTTCATCCACGGTGGCTTGCGACAGCGAGTACGGCGGCAGCGAGCACGCCGAGTCGCCCGAGTGCACGCCAGCCTGCTCGATGTGCTCCATCACGCCGCCGATGAAGACGCGCTTGCCGTCGGACAGGCAATCCACGTCGCACTCGATGGCATCGTTCAGGAAGCGGTCGAGCAGCACGGGGCTGTCGTTCGACACCTTCACGGCTTCACGCATGTAGCGCTCGAGGTCGCGCAGCTCGTGCACGATTTCCATTGCGCGGCCACCCAGCACGTACGAAGGGCGCACCACCAGCGGGTAGCCGATTTCTTCGGCCAGCTTGAGCGCTTCGTCTTCTGCGCGCGCGGTGCGGTTGGGCGGCTGGCGCAGGCCCAGCTCGTGCAGTAGCTTCTGGAAGCGCTCACGGTCTTCGGCCGCATCGATCATGTCCGGCGACGTACCGATGATGGGCACGCCGTTGGCCTCCAGATCCAGCGCGAGCTTCAGCGGCGTCTGACCGCCGTATTGCACGATCACGCCGACCGGCTTTTCCTTGTCGACGATTTCGAGCACGTCTTCCAGCGTCACCGGCTCGAAGTACAGGCGGTCGGACGTGTCGTAGTCGGTCGAGACGGTTTCTGGGTTGCAGTTGACCATGATGGTCTCGTACCCGTCTTCGCGCAGTGCCAGCGCGGCGTGCACGCAGCAGTAGTCGAACTCGATACCCTGGCCGATCCGGTTCGGACCACCGCCCAGGACCATGATCTTCTTGTTGCCGGTCGGTTCGGCTTCGCACTCGCCATGCTCGGCTTCGTACGTTGAATACAGGTACGCCGTGTTGGTCGCGAATTCAGCTGCGCAGGTGTCCACGCGCTTGTAGACCGGACGCACCTTCTCGGCGATGCGCTTCTCGCGCACAGCCTGGGCCGTCGTCTTCATCAGTTTGGCCAAGCGGCGGTCGGAGAAGCCCTTCTGCTTGAGCAGGCGCAGCTCGGCAGCCGACAGGCTATCCAGCGTGCGGGCCTTGACCAGTGCTTCGGTTTTGACGATGTCTTCGATCTGCGCAAGGAACCACGGGTCGACCGACGTCTCGGCGTAAACCTCGTCGATCGACAGGCCCAGGCGAAATGCGTCGCCCAGATACCAGATGCGGTCCGGACCAGCTTCGCCGATCTCTTCGATGATCTCGTCGCGGTCGGTGGACTTTTCGTCCAGGCCATCCACGCCGACTTCCAGGCCGCGCAGTGCCTTCTGGAACGATTCCTGGAAGGTCCGGCCCATGGCCATCACTTCACCCACCGACTTCATCTGCGTGGTCAGGTGGCTATCGGCCTGCGGGAATTTTTCGAACGCGAAACGCGGCACCTTGGTGACCACGTAGTCGATCGAGGGCTCGAACGATGCCGGGGTCGCGCCGCCGGTGATCTCGTTCTTCAATTCGTCCAGCGTGTAGCCCACGGCCAGCTTGGCCGCGACCTTGGCGATCGGGAAGCCGGTGGCCTTCGAAGCCAGCGCCGACGAACGCGACACACGCGGATTCATCTCGATGACGATCATGCGACCGTCCTTCGGATTGATCGAGAACTGCACGTTCGAACCACCCGTATCCACGCCGATCTCGCGCAGCACGGCCAGCGAGGCATTACGCAGGATCTGGTATTCCTTGTCGGTCAGCGTCTGTGCCGGGGCCACGGTGATGGAGTCACCGGTGTGGATGCCCATCGGGTCCAGGTTTTCGATCGAGCAGACGATGATGCAGTTGTCGGCCTTGTCGCGCACCACCTCCATCTCGTATTCCTTCCAGCCGAGCAGCGATTCTTCGATCAGCAGCTCGTTGGTCGGCGAGAGGTCGAGACCGCGCTTGCAGATCTCTTCAAATTCTTCGCGGTTGTAGGCGATGCCGCCGCCAGTGCCGCCCAGCGTGAACGACGGACGGATCACGATCGGGTAACCGCTGGTGCCGGTTTCCTTGGCGATTTGCGACTGGACGGCCACGGCTTCGTCCATGGAATGCGCAATGCCCGACTTGGCCGAACCCAGGCCAATCTTGGTCATCGCGTCCTTGAACTTCTGGCGGTCTTCGGCCTTGTCAATGGCCTCGGGCGATGCGCCGATCAACTCGACGTTGTACTTGGCCAGCACGCCATGGCGATGCAAGTCCAGCGCGCAGTTCAGTGCGGTCTGGCCGCCCATGGTCGGCAGGATCGCGTCCGGGCGCTCCTTGGCGATGATGCGCTCGACCACTTCCCAGGTGATCGGCTCGATGTAGGTCACATCGGCCGTGCTGGGGTCGGTCATGATCGTGGCCGGGTTGCTGTTGACCAGGACCACCTTGAAGCCTTCTTCACGGAGCGCCTTGCAAGCCTGCGCGCCGGAGTAATCGAACTCGCACGCCTGGCCGATGATGATCGGACCCGCGCCGATGATCAGGATGGTTTTAATGTCTGTACGTTTTGGCATAACCCGCTCGATTCGATTAATTCAGTGTGGCCGTCGCCAGCTTGGCGGAAAAGCCGATAAACATGGCGCCGACGCCGCTGCTCATTCCGGCAGACAAACGTCGTCGCGCGCGGAACGCCGCGGCCAGCCGCGCGCCCACGAAGATGATGGTGGTCAGGTACAGGAAGCTGCAGACTTGGCAGACCAGCCCCAGCACGACGAACGACACCACCGGCAGCGCGTAGTGCGGGTCGACGAACTGGATAAAGAACGAGATGAAGAACAGGATCGCCTTCGGGTTCAGCAGGCTGATGATCAGCGCCTTCTTGAACGGATGCGACTCATCGGCCGGAGCCGCGTTCTGTTGCGCTGATTCACCCGCCTGCCGCGCGCGCCAGTTGCGCACTGCGCCACGCAGCATCTGCAGACCAATCCACGCCAGGTAAGCGGCACCGATGTACTTCACAACGTAGAACAGCGCCGGACTCGCCTTCAACAGCGAAGCCACGCCCGCCGCCGACAGCACCATCAGGATGGCATCGCCCAAAAACACGCCGCATGCACCCTGGTAGCCCACGCGCACACCGCGACGGGCCGCCACCGACAGCACGTACATCGAATTCGGCCCCGGCAGCAGCACGATGAAGATCGTGCCGAGCAGGAAGGTCCAAAACTCGGTGATGCCGAAGTGGGCAAGCATGAAGGCGTTCATGGCGATCTCGTTTGCTTTACTGCTTGGCTGCGTCCATCGCCGCGGTAAAGCGGTCGAACAGATAGCCGATGTCGTGCGGGCCAGGCGAGGCTTCCGGGTGACCCTGGAAGCAGAATGCCGGGCGGTCGGTCAACTCGAAGCCCTGCAGCGTGCCGTCGAACAGCGAGACGTGCGTCACGCGTGCATTGGCCGGAAGCGATTCCGGGTCCACCGCAAAGCCGTGGTTCTGCGAGGTGATGACCACGCGGCCATCCTGCAGATCCTTGACCGGGTGGTTGGCGCCGTGGTGGCCGGTCTTCATCTTGAGCGTCTTGGCGCCGACGGCCAGGCCCATGATCTGGTGACCCAAGCAGATGCCGAACGTCGGCAGACGGCGGTCCAGGAATTCCTTGGCAGCGGCGATGGCGTAGTTGCACGGTTCCGGATCGCCAGGGCCGTTGGAGAGGAACACGCCGTCCGGGTTGTGCGCCAGCACATCGGCAGCGCTGGTCTGGGCCGGCACCACGGTCACGCGGCAGCCGCGCTCGGCCAGCATGCGCAGGATGTTGAACTTGACGCCAAAGTCATACGCAACCACGTGGTACTTCGGGGCTTCCTGCTTGCCGTAGCCGCGGCCCAGTTCCCATTCGGTCTGGGTCCACTCGTACGGCTCGGTCACGGACACCACCTTTGCCAGATCCATGCCCGACAGGCCCGGGAACGAGCGCGCCAGGTCGATGGCCTTCTGCACGTTGTCTTCGCCGGCCAGGATGCAGCCGTTCTGGGCGCCCTTCTCGCGCAGGATGCGGGTCAGCTTGCGGGTGTCGATGCCGGCAATGGCGACAACCTTCTCGCCCTTCAGGTAATGCGAGAGCGAATGCTCCTTGCGGAAGTTCGACGCGAGGATCGGCAGATCCTTGATGATGAGGCCGGCGGCATGGACTTTCGTGGCTTCAACGTCCTCACGGTTCACACCGACGTTACCGATATGCGGGTACGTGAGCGTGACGATCTGGCGCGAGTAGCTCGGATCGGTAAGGATTTCCTGATAGCCGGTGATGGCGGTGTTGAACACCACTTCGCCGATCGTATGACCGGCGGCACCGATGGAATAGCCACGAAAGACCGTGCCGTCTGCAAGCGCGAGAATGGCGGGCGGGAAAGACGGCAACACGGGTAGCTCCTGCTGGATTCACCCTGTGCCGACCTGATCGCCTTGGCGCCGAAGCGGAATTCCGGCTGTGCGGAATCCGGGCCGTTTGCGCGTCGAAACTGGGGCGACATTCACCAGGAAACGAGGCAAGACGGGGCGGTAGGCGGGAGGTAGGAAGCGGTTGGCGCTAGGGTGATGGGTTTCTGAACTCAAACCTGAAAATTATACCCAAGCGCCGCAAAAAACTCAATAAAAGGAAGGACTTAACGGCGAGCCCCGCTTGAATTGTGACGTCCCCTCATGCCTACGGAGCCGATTTTGAGCTGCCGCAGACGTCACTTTCTACCGTCCTATTCGCCCCAGACCGCCGACTGCACCTGCGCCAGCGCGGTCGGGTCTTCAATGGTGGTCAGATCGCCCGGATCGCGTCCCTCCGCCACCGCCTGCATCGCCCGGCGCAGCAGTTTGCCCGAGCGTGTCTTGGGCAGCGCATTGACGAAGAACACGCGCGAAGGCCGGGCCACCGCGCCCAACTGCGCATCCACGAGGCGCATCAACTCACCCTCCAAGGCGAGGCGATCGGTCGACTCGGCCACACGTGACGCATCGCGCACGATGGCAAACCCCATTGCCACCTGCCCTTTGAGTGGATCTGCCACACCCACCACCGCCACCTCCGCGATCGCCGGATGCGACGAGCGGCTCTCTTCGATCTCGCGCGTGCCGAGGCGATGGCCAGCGACGTTGATGACGTCGTCCGTGCGGCCCAGGATGGTGACGTAGCCCTCCGCGTCGCGTACGCCCCAATCGAAGCTCGAATAGATGTGCCGACCAGGGAATGCGGACCAGTACGTTTTCAGGAAGCGAGCGTCGTCGCCCCAAACCGTTGTCATGCAGCCCGGCGGCAAGGGCGCGGCGACGGCCAGCAAACCCTTCTCGCCGGGGGCGCAGGGTTCGCCGGTCGCCTCATCCAGGATGTCCAGCTTGTAGCCGTAGACCGGAAAGCCCGGCGAGCCGAGCTTTTGCGTGGACGGCTCCACGCCCTGCGGGATGGCCAGCATCGGCCAGCCGGTCTCGGTCTGCCAGTAGTTGTCGACGATGGGCTTGTGCAGCGCCTCGCCGATCCAGCTTGCAGTGGGCTCGTCCAGCGGCTCGCCAGCCAGGAACAAACGGCGCAGGCTGGACAGATCATGCCGCCGCAGCAGTGCCGGGTCTTGCTTCTTGAGCACGCGAATAGCCGTGGGCGCTGTGAACATCACGTTCACGCGGTATTGCTCGACGATGCGCCACCAGATCGCACCATCGGGCCGGATGGGCGTGCCTTCGTACATGATGGTCGTCAGGCCAGCGAGCAGCGGCGCGTAAACGATGTAGCTGTGCCCCACGACCCAGCCGACATCCGATGCGGTGAACATCGTGTCGCCGGCCTGCGCGCCGAAGATGAGCGGTATCGACGCGGCCAACGCCACCGCATAACCACCGGTATCGCGCTGCACGCCCTTCGGCTTGCCGGTCGTACCCGAGGTGTAGAGGATGTAGGACGGTTCGCTCGATTCCATCCATTCGCACGGCACATCGGCATCAGCATGTTGTGCGGTGAGCGTCGCGTAATCAACGTCGCGCGCGTTGTGCTGCATCGGCGCGAGCTTGCGGTTGACCAGCAGTACTTGGTCGGGCTTGTGCGCAGCCAGATCGATCGCAGCATCGAGCAACGGTTTGTATTCAACGACCTTGCCCGCACGCGACCCCGCATCGGCACTGACGATCACGCGCGGCGTGGCATCGTCGATACGCGTGGCGAGACTATTCGACGCGAAACCGCCGAACACGACCGAGTGGATCGCGCCGATGCGCGCACAGGCCAGCATGGCAAAGGCCGCCTCGGGAATCATCGGCAAGTAGATCAGCACACGGTCGCCGCGCTTGACGCCGAGTGCCTGCAGGCTGGCCGCCATGCGGTTGACCTCGCGATACAGCTGGCGATACGTGTAGGTGGTCTCGATGCCGGTTTCGGTGGACACATACACCAGCGCCGGTTGCTCGCCGCGCGTGGCGAGGTGCCGGTCGACGGCGTTGTGGCACAGGTTGGTGCGCCCGCCCACAAACCAGCGCGCGAACGGCAAGCGCGAATCGTCGAGCACGGCGGAATATGGCGCCTGCCAGTCGATGCGCTGGGCTTGTTCATCCCAGAAGCCGGCAGGGTCGTCAATGGAACGTTGATACAGCGCGCGATACGCGGCAGACATGGGCATGACGTTGTCTCCTGGCCATCGTGTGCAATGGCTCGATTTTGATGTGTCGAATGCGCCAACTTTGAGGCCGCGAACTTACGCAGGTCTTACCCGCCGCCCCAAAAGCAAAACGGCGCCCCGCAGGACGCCGTTTTATCGTGCCAACCTCAATGCTTCTTGCGCTTGGCCGATGTGCTCGCCACTGGCTTTGCCTTGACCACGGGCTTGCCGGCCACCTTGGCCGCCGGCACACGCGTGGTCGCAACTGGGGCACGGGCCCCGGCGGTTGACACGCGCACCACCCGCACCTGGCCGCCCCTGGCGCCGCCGCGCGCCTGCGGAAGCATCAGCACGACATTGTGCCCTCTGGGGATGGCATCACCGGGCAGCTGGTTCCACGCACGAATCTGCGCGACCGACACGCCATAGCGGCGCGACAGACCCGAGACGGTATCGCGCTTGCCCGCACGCACCACCACCTTTCTCAGATCAGGCATGTCTGGCTCGACCGCCATGGTCGCGTTCTCGGCCAACTCAGGGCTGATGTCGGGGGCATCATCCTTGGCACCATCGGCACGCGGCACCACCACGGTGGAACCCGCCTTCAGCCGCATGCCCTTCGGAATGCGATTGATCTCGCGGATGGTGTCCGGGTCGACCTTCAACCGCGCCGCCAAGGCCTCCACACGTTCACGGTTACCGACCGTCACCGCCGTCCAGCTCGACAGGCCGCCGCGATACGTGTTCAGGTTGTATTGGAACGTTTCCGCGTTGTCGTAAGGCAGCAGGATCTGCGGGTTCGAAGCGCCCAGAATCACCGGCCGGTTGAACGACGGGTTCAGCGCCTTGAACTCGTCCATCGGCAGATTGGCCAGTTTGGCCGCCAGCGTCACATCAATATCACGCGAGGTGGTCACGGTGACGAAGTACGGGTGGTTCGGAATGTCCGGCAACGAGACGCTGTAGCGCTCCGGATTGGCGATGATGTTCTTTACCGCCTGGAGCTTGGGCACATACATGCGCGTCTCGGCGGGCATGTTCAGGTTGACGTAATCCGTCGACAGCCCGGCGGCCTGGTTGCGGGCAATCGCCCGCGCAACCGAGCCTTCGCCCCAGTTGTAGGCGGCCAGCGCGAGTTGCCAGTCGCCAAACTGGTCGTGCAGCTTGGAGAGGTAGTCCAGCGCGGCGTCGGTCGAAGCCAGCACGTCGCGGCGCTCGTCCTGGAAGACGTTCTGCTTGAGGTTGTAGGTTCGGCCGGTGCTCGGGATGAACTGCCACATCCCGGCCGCCTTGGCGCTCGACACTGCCTGGGGGTTGAACGCGCTCTCCACGAACGGCAGCAGGGCCAGTTCGGTGGGCATGTTGCGCCGCTCCAGTTCTTCAACAATGTGATACAGGTAGCGGTTCGAGCGGTCCACCATGCGGCGGAACGCCTCCGGGCGCTGCGCATACCAGTCGGTACGGTCATCCACAGCCGAGCTTTGCAGGTTGGGCATGGAGAAACCCTGGCGAATGCGCGCCCAGAGATCCTTGGCGGGCCCTTTCAGGGACGCCACAGGTTGCTGATCAACATTGACGACCGGCGCGTTTTGGCTGGTCGCGGAGGCAGAGGCGCTTGTGCTGGCGGTGTCGGCGTTCGGCGCGGGAGCCGTAGCACAGGCCGCGAGAAGCAGACTGAGCACAGATGCCGCAAGAAGTCGCACGGATCGCATCAAGTTCTGAGGGGTTGGGGCTAAAAATTGACCCCGATAGTATGAAAGGCATCCGGCCGCGTCAACCCGCGTTCACCCGGCGCTTGCCGGGACAAAGGCGTCACGGCGCGCCGCTCGACACCCCGCGCGCCCAGCGGGCTCAACGAAAACCGTTCTTCCACTCACGCAAAGCGGCGAATACCGCGACCGGGTCTGCCGCATCAATACCGGCGTGATCGGCCACCGCCTGCATCACTTCGGGCTCGTCCGATCGCATGAATGGGTTGGTCGCACGCTCGTGGCCCACGGTGGTGGGCACCGTCGAGCGCCCTTTGGCCCGCAGCGCCGCCACTTCCTCCTCCCACGCAGCGAGAGCGGCATTGCGGGGTTCAACGGCGCGCGCAAAGCGGACATTCGATGCGGTGTATTCATGCGCACAGTAAATACGCGTATCGGGCGCCAAGGTGGCCAACTTTGCCAGCGACGTGCGCATCTGCGCGGGCGTGCCCTCGAAAAGGCGACCACAGCCGGTGGCAAAGAGTGTGTCGCCGCAGAAGAGGCTGGCGGGTGCGTCGCTTCCTTGCAGGTGGCCAACGTAGGCGACGTGCCCACGGGTGTGGCCGGGCACGTCGATGACGCGGAACGTGGCCGCTGGCTGCACCAGCGTCACGACATCCCCTTCGCGCACGGCCTCGGTCCGGCACGGAATCGATTCGCCCGCCGGGCCGATCACCGGCAGGGGTGCGCCCTCGGGATTCTCCGGATACGCCGCAACGAGTTCAGCCACCCCGCCGACGTGATCCCCGTGATGATGTGTGATTACAATGGCACCGAGCGCAAGCCCACGCGCCTTCAGGAAACGCAGGACCGGTTCCGCATCACCTGGGTCGACGACCGCAGCCACACGGCCATCATGAAGCGCCCAAATATAATTGTCGGAAAACGCAGCGATCGCTTCGACTTCAAGCGCCACCCCATGCGGCACACCACTCTGGACCATGTCCGACCCCTCTAACGATCGTCGCATTATAGATTGGCACCACTGGCTCGCTTCGCCGCCTGGGCAATACGTCCTGCGGTGGGAGCAGGCGCAGTTCGACCGCACCGTGGCCGACATGTTTGGCTTTCACGCCTTGCAACTCGGCCACCCGGGCTTTGGCGCGCTGCGTGAAAACCGCATTCCGCTGATCGCCCGTGTGGTGGACGATATCGACCCCACCGCCCCGACCGAAACGCTGGATTCGATGGACGGCAACCCGGCCGAGCCCGCGGACGCTGCCGAAGCGACATCCGACCCCAATACCCCGCTGCGCCAAGCCAAGCCGCGCGTCATCTGCCGTTACGACGAGCTGCCCTTTGCCTCCCAAAGCATCGACCTCGTCGCGCTGCCCCATGTGCTCGAATTTACCGACGACCCGCACGAAGTGCTGCGCGAGGTAGCGCGCGTGCTGATGCCCGAGGGGCGGCTCGTCATCACCGGCTTCAACCCGCTTAGCCTGTGGGGCGTGCGGCAAGGCATGCGCCGCCTGGGTACCGAATCGTTCCTGCCCGCGCAGAGTCAGATGATTGCGTTCACGCGCCTGAAAGACTGGCTCAAGCTGCTCGGATTTGATATCGTGCGCGGCCGTTTCGGCTGCTACTGCCCGCCCAACCGCACCGACAAATGGTTGCAGCGCACGGCCTTCATGGAGAAAGCCGGCGACCGCTGGTGGCCGATCTTCGGCGCGGTGTACATGCTGCAGGCAGTCAAGCGCGTGCGCGGCATACGACTGGTCGGGCCGGCATGGAAGACACGCAAGGCATCTGCCCTGGTGCCCGCCGGTACGCCGGTTGCCACGCCCTCTGGCTCGCATTCGACCAAGACGCCGCCAGCAGCAGCGCGCGATGGCCAATCGGGCGCCTGACGCCTGAGCGCGGCGTCCTCACTGACCCTTTTACCAATCGTTTTCATGCAGGAAGTCACCGTCTATTCCGATGGCGCATGCAAGGGCAACCCCGGCCTTGGCGGCTGGGGCACCGTGCTCGTCTCTGGCAGCCACGAGAAAGAACTCTTCGGCGGTGAAGCCGTCACCACCAACAACCGCATGGAACTCATGGCCGTCATCGAGGCTTTCCGTGCGCTCAAGCGGCCGTGCCGGGTGAAGGTCTACACCGATTCGCAGTACGTGCAGAAAGGCATCAGCGAATGGCTGGCCGGCTGGAAGGCGCGCGGGTGGAAAACGGCCGACAAGAAGCCCGTGAAGAACGACGACCTGTGGCGCACGCTCGACGAACTCGTTGTCGGCCACGACGTGAGCTGGCACTGGGTAAAAGGCCACGCAGGCCACCCGGGCAATGAGCGCGCCGATGCGCTGGCCAACAAGGGCGTTGAGATGGCGCGTAAGGCCACGCAAGCCGGCGCCTGACGCCCCCTTCCTTTTCCGATCTACGACGGATCCGTGCAACGCTGTGCCGGCACCCTCGGTGCGCCCGGCGCGGTCGTTGTCAGGAACTGCGGCACGCCATCGCGGGCATAGATCAACCGCAGCGGGCCGCGCTTGCCTAACCCATCATCGATATCCGCCTGCAGCCAGCCGGTCTGGCCCCATGGGCCACCGCCCACGCTGCGCTTGATGAGCATTGCTGGACGGTTGGCGCCGTCGGGCCAATCGACCGTGCCTTCAGGGTCATAGCGATTGGGCAGGCGGCCATACACGGTGAGCGTGTTCAGCGTCTCGGCCAAGTAGGCCACCCCTTGCGGTGTCAGGCTCGGCAGCGCTTGCTTGATCAGCTCCGCATTCAGCCGCCCAGCTTCCGCTGTGCACGTGGGCAGCGCATGCGCCGCACGTGCATACGAAACACCAATGGCGACGGCGGTGGCGATGGCCCAGATCAACAGCCCACGCAAACGGCGCGACGGTACGGTGGGGATGGCGGGCAGCGGTTCGGTGCGCATGGCAAATCTCCTCGGTGGTGTGAAGGTCAGGACAGGAACAACTTGCGTTCGGCCTGGCGGCGCTTGGTCAGGCCCTTGAGCGGCTTGCCGCCGGCTTTGTCCCACAGCAGGAACTGGTCGGCCGCGCCGGCGTAGTCACCCGCGTTGAGCTTGCGCAGCAGCGTCGATGAGCGCAGCCGCCCCGCCCCCAGGTTGAAGACGAACGACGCCAGCGCATCGAACTGCCCCTGCGTGATCGACACGCGCACGGCCTTGGCGATGCCCTGCTCGGTGTCGGCGAGGTCCTTGCGCAGCAGTGCTTCTGCCTGCTGTTGCGAGATCGGGCCCTTGAACGTTTCGCCAGGCCGAATCAGGTGGCCGTAGCCGATGGTTGGTTTGCCGACCGCATCCAGATACGTCGACAAGCGCAGGCCTTCCGATTCCTTGATCAGCGCGAGACCTTGCTCGCCAGTGGTGCGCGGGTTGTGCTCAGTGCTCATTGCTCTGCTCCTGGAGGTTGCGGGGCGGTATCGGGGGCGGTATCGGGAGTGGCGCCGGAGGCGGGCTTGACGGGTCGCGGCAGCAGCCGGTTCGTGTATTCGTCAATCAGCCGCATCACTGCTTCGGGTGGCTGCAGCGCGGTGAACTTCATCTCGATGTCGATGTGCTCGCTGTCGCGGCCGCTGTCTCGGCTCGAATGCGGCGCAAGCGAGACGTAGAACCGACCGATACCGCCCGCGCCCTGACCTTGTGCGGGGAGGGTCTCAGCGATGTCGCTGCGCACGGTCATGTTCACCGTCATCTCGTCGAGCGCGAGGCCGCGCGGCACCGCCAAAGACACCAGCGGCAGCGCCAGCCGGTGCTGAGCGTCGAGCGCGAGCTCCACCTCGCGGGCGACCAGCGTGCCGTTTTCGTCGGCATCGAAAAACTGATCGAGCAAGACGGTGTACTGCTGCGCCAGCATCCGGTTTGCCGCCGACGCGGCGTGCTGCATGCCGCGCGTGATGTCGTCGAGCGTCAGGCCGTTGAGGCCTGGATGACCGTGGTTGCCACTGCCACCGCCAGCGCCACCACTGGGCGGCGCAGAAATGGGCGGCAGCGGAGGCGACGCCTCGGCGGCGGGCGCCTCAGGCGGCGCGCTGTGAAATGGCGTGGGAGCAAATGGCGGCGCAGGCGGCGTGGCCGCTGGCGCTGACGACGCACGATCGTCGTCACGCCGGCGGCGGCTGAAAAATTTGAACATGGTGTCGGGTCGGTCGGATCAATCGGATCAGTCGATGGCGCGTGGCATGCGTGCGCCTGCCAGGACGCCAGCCGCGGGGAGGTCAGCCGTCGTCCTTTGTCGAAGCGGCTTAGCCTCCAGCGGCCGGAGCCGGGGCCGGGGCATTGCTGCCAGCCGGCACCTTCTCGCCGACCATCGTGCCGTCGGTCGGCGTGGCCGGCAGCGGCTTGATGTCGTTCTCCTTGCCCTTCACAACCACCGGCTTGGTAGCGGCGTCGGTCAGGAACTCCATCACGCGCATCAGCGCTTCAGGCGGGTTCTGACGCTTGACCTGGGTGTGGAAGGAGTACTTGGCACGCGTGTCGGTGCTGCGCGTCTGCTCCGACTTGTGCGAGGCGCGGCCCGACACCGACACGCTGAACGGCCCCCAACCCAGCTTGGCCTGGAACGAACCCTCCGCCTCGGTGCTGGACGACGATTTCTCCGATTGCGAAATCTCCAGCTCGAAGTCGATCGTGCCTTCCTCGATGGCGATTACCGGATGCACCACTGCGCACAGCAGCGGAATGCGCATCGTCTTCTGGATCGTGCCCTGCGATACCCCTTTCTCATCGACGATGGTTTCGTCGTAGTCAAATTGCACCGCAACGGCCTTGCCGTTCTGAATACACACCTGCAGCAAAAAATCCGCATAAGATTTTGCCGCCGAGGTTTGCGCTGCAATCATCGCCTGCAGCGGCGCAGAAATCATCTTGTCGATCGGCAGCGCATTGATAACCGACCCGATAAGTCCGTTGTCCATTTAAAACTCCTTACTTTGAATTAATTGGACGCACAGGGTTGTGCGCCGGAATTCAAGGTAAGCGCTTTGAGCGCCGGATTCGACGCCCCAGAAGTCCCGGTCGAGGCATCAGAACGGTGGCCCTAGCGCCAGCCAACGCCTGTCCCATGACTTTCGGCCCAGCACTTCCGTTTCAATGCACCCGGATCATCCGCGCCCTACAAAATAATCGGTTTCACTTGAAAATAATTAACCGAAGCACGAGGGGTCAATGAATATTCTGGTAATCGATAGCTTGCCGCTTTTTGCAGCAGGCGTGTCTAATGTATTGAATGCCCTTGATGCGCATGGCGTATTTATCGATACGCACTATTGCGCGCCCATTGGGCCAGCCTGCAAAGAGGCTGAGCCCAGCGCCGTCGTCATGGAATGGAACGCGCAGGATGACGGCGCACGGCAACGTTTGTCAGAGCTGAGAGCGATGCTGCCGGAAGTGCCGATCCTACTGACGGTGCAGGCCATTGGCCGTCACGTGGTTGGTGACGCGCTGCGGTTTGGCGCGGCCGGCGTGGTCGACCGCCAGGCCACCGCTGACGTGTTGCTCGAAGCCTTGCAGCGCATCACCTCGGGTGCGGTCTACCTGCCCCCGATTAGCAATCTCGCGCTCGACGACGCAGGGCAGCGCATCGGAGAAAGCCCGACAGAGGTATGGCAGCGCCTCACACCGCGCCAGCATGAAGTGCTGCAACTGCTTGCAGAAGGCAAATCCAACAAGCAGATCTGCCGCGTGCTCAACGTGGCCGAGGGCACCATCAAGAACCACCTGTATGCGCTGTTCCGGCAGATCGGGGTGAGCAACCGCACAGAAGCGGCGCTCTGGCTATCGCGTTGCAAGGCGGGCATGGCGCGCCTGCAACTGTGCACGATGTAACACCACCCACGGCGCCCCCTCGGGGGCATCCGCGACAGAGTGGCTCGCCGCAGGATGCCCCCTTTGGCGTCGCAACGATCAACGTTCCGTTGCCATGACACTGGAATGATCGATCAACTCGTTTTTAAAGGTCTGATTGAACTGCTGTGCGTCGGGGCGGCTCACGTTGATATTCAGCACGGCGTGCTTAGCCGCCCCCGCAGCCACCCAGCCCTTCGCCTCCACGGGTGACGCCGTCAGTTTCAGCTTCTTCGAATACGACGCGTCGCACTTCACACGCAGCACGACGGAAGTCTCCCCCAACGCAGCCGAGCGCGCCGCATTCATCGTCTGGTACTCCTCCTCCGTCAGGTTGAGGAACACGGACAGCCCGGACGGCGACTGCAGGTAGTCACTATCGCGCGCCTGCCAGCCCGTGCCGTTCTTGCGCCAGTCAGAAAAACCGAAGTGATACAGGTAGCCATTCTCGGTCGGGCAGCCTTCGATCGCGGCCGCAGATGCGGGCAGCACCGAAAGCATCGTCATCGACGCAGCGACCACACCCAAGGTGCGTCGCATGGTTTGGGACAACCGCGTAGTCTTCATCTTCATGATGGGCTCCATAGATCAGGGTTGAGTGCGCAGCAATGCGCTCTCTGATCGTGTTCGCACAGCGCGGCACGAACAATGGAGCAATGGACAGGGATCGATGACCCAGGCGATGTGTTTGACGGGCCACCCTGGACAGCAATGACATTGCACGTGGTCAACCATGCAGGGCGACACCTGATTTAACGCATTGCATTCGCGTGGCCGCGCCATACACTGAGTGCGAGGCGGCGCGCGGTGCATCGCCGTTTTTTCATGGGGTCGGCCATGAAAACCATCGAGTTTCACACGGGTGTGCCACGCTACTGCGCGGCGGATCTCACGCTCACGTGCACGGCCAGCGTAGATGGCAGCTTCGCCTGCTACGCCGTAACCGCTGAAGCGCTGGAGGAACATTTCGGCGCGCGCTCCTGGCGGCAGGAAGATCTGCTGCAAGCCATGGAATCGCATCGCGGCACCATCGAAGACATGGCCCGCTCGCTATTCAAGCTGACCGACTCACACAACATCGTCCTGCGCAGCGGACATTTCCGCTTCGGCATGTAAACCTGCGTCTGTAGATCAGTAGATCAGGCGTTGCCTGCGAGCGGCGCCGGCCGGCACGTTCGCGCGCACCACAGCGGCGGACGGTCAAGGGGACGGGAGACACCGGGGCACCATGCGGGACAACATCGGCTGGGCCTCGCCACCACATCCTTTGGAGGCTCACCGTGGAAGCACGCATCGATCTCTCTCTCGAAGTCTTTCGCACGCAGTTGCAGACTGCCCTGCACATTCTGACCACGCTTGAAGAAACCCAGGAGCGCCTGCTCAAGATCACGCTCAAGAGCGTGGAAGACGCCGAGCGGCGCGCCTTGCAGGCTTGCGCGTCCGTTGCCGAGGCCAATTCATGGCAAGACCTGGCCACCCTGCCCGCCACGCTGCTGCAAACCCGCATGGAGCAAAACGGCCGCCTGTTCCAGACCATGCTCAATCTGCTCAACGAACAGCATCAGGCCCTGCTGCAAGAGGGCACGACCTCAGCCGACGCTTGGCGCACACTGGCAACGCACTGGGGTAACGAACCCATGATCGCGCCGGTGCGCACGCTGTTCGCCAGTTTCGGCACGGTAGAAACACCGACCATGCCGGAAACGCGACCCTCAGCGCCCTCGGCATCGGACAAAAAGAAAGCCAGCGTAAAAGCTGGCTTTGCGGTTTCCGATACCGCAAGCACCGGTGTTGAACCTGCGACACCTGCGGTTTGACTGCCTGACGCTGAGGCGACCTAATCCGGCTTGCACTCGTATTTCATTTCGCGGCGCCCATCTTCGTAGACCACCTCCAGCCGACACGTAAAGCCCCACAACCGAACCACGTGCCGCAGCATTTCTTCGTAATTGGCGCCCAGCGGGCGACGGGCGCTCTGCTGGTGGCGCAGCGTCAAGGAGCGGTCGCCGCCAATGTCGACGTTGGTCACCTGGATGTTCGGCTCGACGTTCGACAGGTCGTACTGGGCGGCGAGCAGTTCGCGGATCATGCGGTAGCCGTCGTCGTCGTGGATGGCCGTGACGCGCAGTTTGGCATCGCGGTCGTCATCCAGCACGGAGAACAGCTTCAACTCGCGGATCACCCGCGGCGACAGGAACTGCAGCAGGAAACTTTCGTCCTTGAAGTTGCGCATGGCGAAGTCCAGCGTCTGCTGCCAATCACTTCCGGCGATCTCCGGCGCCCAGCGGTAGTCCTCGTCGGTGGGGGATTCGCAGATACGACGGATGTCCTGGAACATCAGGAAGCCCAGCGTATAGGGGTTCAACCCGCTGTAATACGGGCTGTGATACGGCGGCTGGTAGATGACGTTGGTGTGCGCCTGGAGCAGCTCCAGCATGAAGGCATCGTTGACGAGTTGCTCGTCGTACAGCTTGTGCAGGATGGTGTAGTGCCAGAACGTGGCCCAGCCCTCGTTCATCACCTTGGTCTGGCGCTGCGGATAGAAGTACTGCGCGATCTTGCGTACGATGCGCACAATCTCTCGCTGCCAGGGCTGCAACTTGGGCGCGTTCTTCTCGAAGAAATACAGCAGGTTCTCTTCCGGCTCGGGCGGAAAGGTCGGCTCTGGCTCCGGCGCATCGTCCACCGTGGTCACCGCGCGTGCGCGATGCGTTGGCAACGTGCGCCACAAGTCGTTGACTTGCGCTTCGAGGTACCGCTCACGCTCCGCCTGGCGCGCCTGCTCTTCATTGATCGACAGCTTCTTGGGCCGCCGATAACGATCTACGCCGTAGTTCTGCAGCGCGTGGCAGGAGTCAAGCAGCAGTTCCACCTCCTGCTCGCCATAGCGCCGCTCGCATTCCGCTACATAGCTCTTGGCAAAGAGCAGGTAATCCACGATGGCGTCCGCGTTCGTCCAGGTGCGGAACAGGTAGTTGCCCTTGAAGAAGGAGTTGTGGCCGTAGCAGGCATGCGCAATGGTCAGCGCCTGCATCGGCATCGTGTTCTCCTCCATCAGATAGGCGATGCAGGGGTTGGAGTTGATAACGATTTCGTAGGCCAGCCCCATCAGCCCACGCTGATAGCCACGCTCCGATGCAAGAAAGTGCTTACCGTAAGACCAGTGGTTGTAACCCAGCGGCAGACCCGACGATGCATAGGCATCGAGCATCTGCTCGGCGGTGATGATCTCGATCTGGTTCGGATAGGTGTCCAGGCCGAATTCAGCGGCAATGCGGGCGATGCTTTGGTCGTAGCGCCTGATCAGCTCAAAGGTCCACTCCGAGCCCGTAGATAGATAGGCCATGCTCGTTCCCGTTCGTCCATCTCACACGTGGCGTGTTCGCCATGGCATGCACTGCCGCCGTGCAGCGACGGTGCGCTGGTTGGGGGACGACTGACGTCCGCTGATGCGCGATCAAGCGGCGCGCTTCTGAAAGAGATCGTGCAGCACCGGGTAAATCTCGTCTGCCTTGAGGATGCGCTGCATCGCGAAGTTGTCGTGCCCAGCCTTCAACGTAAGATACTCTTCCCACAGGTTCTGTGGCTCTGTGGACACCACCTCCACATAGGCGTAGTACTGCGTGATCGGCAGGATCGATTCGCGCAGGATCTTGGCACAAAGCTCGGAATCTCCTGCCCAGTTGTCGCCATCCGAAGCCTGCGCGCAGTAGATGTTCCACTGGCTCGGCGAATAGCGCTCCTGAATCACTTCGGCCATGAGCTTGAGTGCGCTCGACACAACAGTCCCGCCGGATTCGCGTGAGTGGAAAAAATCCTCTTCGTCCACCTCTTTCGCCACGGTGTGATGGCGGATGAACACCACGTCGATGCGCTCATAGTTCCGCTTCAGGAACAGGTACAGCAGCATGAAGAAGCGCTTGGCCAGGTCCTTGCGCGTTTCGTCCATCGAGCCGGACACGTCCATCACGCAGAACATCACTGCCTGCGCCTGAGGGCGTTTGCGTTGCACGCGGTTGTTGTAGCGCAGGTCGAGTTTTTCGATAAAGGGCACGCGGTCCAGGCATGAGCGCAGATGGCGCATTTCCTTCATCAGCTCCTGCGCGCGCGCGCAGTATGGGCCGTCGTTTTCGAGCACCTCGTTGTATTCGGCCTCCAGCTCATGCAAGCGCCGCTGGTAAGGACTGGACAGTGCGATACGGCGGCCGAGCGAGCTGCGCATCGTGCGCAAGATCGACAGGTTCGACGGCGTGCCATCGAGCGAGAAGCCCGCGCGCACCTTTCGAACTTCCGCGAGCTTGGCCAGGCTGCGCTTGGCCAAATCGGGCAGCGCCATGTCTTCAAAGAAGAAGTTCAGGAAGTCCTCGCGCGAGAGCGTAAAGATGAAATCGTCCTCGCCCTCGCCCGAGTCGCTTGCCTGCGAGCCCGTTCCGCCGCTGCCCTGCTGCGGTCGGTCAAAGCTGTCACCGCGCACAAACTGGCGGTTGCCGGGGTGGATGCCTTCACGGCGCCCACCCTGGCCGTGGTGGAACATGGGCTCGGAGATGTCCTTGACCGGAATGGACACCTGACCGCTCTGCTCGATGTCCATGATCTTCCGGCCCGACACCGCCTTGGCGACCGCACGGCGGATCTGCTCCCGATAGCGCTTGATGAAGCGCTGCTTGTTGACGGTGCTCTTGCCGCCGCCGTTCTCCCGCCGATCGATGATCGTGCCCATGTGACTGCCCTCGGTTGGAAGTTGTACGCTCGGCACTCCCTCCTTAGGACGACTTCCTGACGCGCAGATACCACTCCACTAGCAAGCGCACCTGCTTCGGCGTGTAGCCCTTTTCCACCATGCGGTTGACGAAGTTCTCGTGCTTCTCCCGGTCATCGTGCGACGACTTGGCATTGAACGAGATCACGGGCAGCAGATCCTCCGTGGTCGAGAACATCCGCTTTTCGATCACCATGCGCAGCTTCTCGTAGCTGGTCCAGACCGGGTTTTTGCCCCCATTCTTGGCCCGCGCGCGCAGCACGAAATTGACGATCTCGTTGCGGAAATCCTTCGGGTTCGAGATACCCGCCGGCTTTTCCACCTTTTCCAGTTCGTCGTTCAGTGCACTGCGGTCGAGAATCTCGCCGGTATTCGGATCACGGTATTCCTGATCCTGGATCCAGAGGTCGGCAAACACCACGTAGCGGTCGAAAATGTTCTGCCCGTATTCCGAATACGACTCCAGATAGGCCGTCTGGATCTCCTTGCCGATGAACTCCACATAAGGCGCCGTCAGATACTCCTTGATGTAGGACATCAGCTTGGATTCCGTCTCGGGCGCAAACTGCTCGCGCTCGATCTGTTGCTCAAGCACATACAACAGGTGCACTGGGTTGGCCGCTACCTCCGTGCCATCAAAGTTGAACACCTTCGACAGCACCTTGAACGCAAAGCGCGTCGACAGGCCCGTCATGCCCTCGTCGATGCCTGCAAAGTCGCGGTACTCCTGATACGACTTCGCTTTCGGGTCGACGTCCTTGAGGCTCTCGCCGTCGTACACGCGCATCTTCGAGAAGATGTTGGAGTTCTCGGGCTCCTTGATGCGGGTGAGCACCGCAAACTGCGCCATCATTTTGAGCGTGCTCGGCGCGCACGGCGCCGCCGCCAGCGAGCTGTTGCGCAGCAGCTTGTCGTAGATCTTCACCTCGTCCGACACGCGCAGGCAGTACGGCACCTTGACGATATAGATACGGTCGAGGAAGGCCTCGTTGTTGCGGTCTGACTTGAAGCTCTGCCACTCCGCCTCGTTCGAGTGCGCGAGGATCACCCCATCGAACGGGATCGCGCCAAAGCCCTCGGTGCCCTTGTAGTTGCCTTCTTGCGTGGCCGTCAGCAGCGGGTGCAAGACCTTGATCGGCGCCTTGAACATTTCGACGAATTCAAGCAGCCCGCGGTTGGCCAGGCACAGCCCGCCGGAATACGAGTACGCATCCGGATCATCCTGCGGATAGTCTTCCAGCTTGCGAATGTCGACCTTGCCGACCAGCGACGAAATGTCCTGATTGTTTTCGTCGCCCGGCTCCGTCTTGGAAATCGCGATCTGCGACAGCACCGACGGGTGCAGTTTCACCACCCGGAAGCGCGTGATGTCGCCATTGAACTCATGCAACCGTTTCACCGCCCATGGCGAAGCAATCGTGTTCAGATAGCGCTTCGGAATACCGTAGTCTTCCTCGAGGATCTTGCCATCTTCCTCGGGCGAGAACAGCCCGAGCGGGGACTCGTGAATGGGTGAGCCCTTGAGCGCGTAGATGGGCACCTGCTCCATCAGCGCCTTCAACTTCTCGGCAAGCGAGGACTTGCCGCCACCCGGGGGACCCAGCAGATAGAGGATCTGCTTGCGTTCCTCAAGACCCTGCGCGGCATGTTTGAAGAAGGAGACGATCTGCTCGATCGTGTCCTCCATGCCATAGAACTCCCGGAAGGCCGGGTAGATCTTGATGACCTTGTTGAAGAACAGCCGAGACAGGCGCGGATCGTGATGCGTATCCACCAGTTCGGGCTGACCGATCGCAGCAAGCATGCGCTCCGCGGCGGTCGCATAGGCGGTCGAGTCTTTCTTGCAGATATCCAGGTACTCCTGGATGCTGTACTCGTCCTCTTTGCGAGCCTCAAAACGCGTTGCGTAGTGGCGGAAAATATCCATATCTCCCCCGTAGAACGCTTCCTCATCGCAACACGGCTGCTGCAGACGAGGCTAGTTGTGACGTGCGTGAAGTGCGGTAGTGATTCCACTGTAGACCAACCAGCAGCCAGCACAAAGGGCAAAAAAAAACATCGCCCCTCGAAAACCCGCGTCCGGCGTGCATTAGCGCTCGATACCCCTCAGTGCTAACGATGCCGGCGCGGCCATGCTGACGCTTGCCACACTTGTCGCTCCCGCACGGCTTTCAATAAACAACGAATCTGCGCTGCAACACAACACCTGCGCAACGCCATCGTGCCGATCGCAACACAGCAGAAACCATACCCATGCCGATGCGCGATGCACGCCAGTGTGCGTGCCAGTTGGTGTGTAACCAACGGCGCGAGTTCCCACCTGCGTTGAGGCGCGCAGAACGAGCGGCCGGTACCGAAGATGGACGAGTAAACAGCGATGGCCGCCACTTGCAGCGGCAACGTTCATTGCTTCACGCAACGGCAAATTGCGCCATTCGCGCGCACTGCGCCTCAACGCGGTGCATATCGATTTGCGGGATTCGTCTTTGGAACGGGGCGACCGGCCAACATCCAGTTGGCGCTGCTACGAAAAGAAAACGGCAGCCTACTGACAGGGCGAGAGAAGGCGCAGCAAACGCAAGACAAACAAAAAGGCCCTCGGCGATTGCCAGAGGGCCTTTTTGTGCGATTGCTCGCGAATTTGGTGGGTGGTACAGGGATTGAACCTGTGACCCCTGCCGTGTGAAACGAAAACTAGCCCTATCTGACGCCACCTAGCCTAGGCAGCGCCTTGATTCTACGGGACTTTGCCTGCCCTAGACCTCCGTTGACTGTCGGAATCTTCCGTTAGTCGCGAGTATCGGCTCCGCCACTTTTCCGCCCCTGCAAGCGGCCAAGCAGGTCGTCGGCAACATCCGCTGCACGCCGCAAAGCGGCGGTCCTCTGGGCGACAAACGCTCCTAAATCGTCCCCAACGACCTCGAATTCGACTTCGTCCCCGCTCTCAGTTTGCACAACCTCGGTTCGCACAATCGCCGAACTGGCGCCAGCACTCATCCCGCTTGGTTTCATAGGGCGAAGCTCGAGTCGCTCAGGATGCGGTGTGTAGGGCATACCACTTTCAGTAATCAGTAGGAGTCGATCGAGAAGCAGCGGGTGGTTCAAAGGATAGAGTGTTTCCCAGTAATCCCGATCGCTCAACCATGGTGGGCAAGGCACCTCGTCCAGACCGTTACCCCATTGCTCCATGGTTTGATCCATCGTCATGCGCGGGTTCGCAACGTCAAGCCAACCTAGCCATTCTTCTACGTCCATAACACGAGCGCCAAGCTCGCGGATCCCGTCCAGCCAAGCTTGATACGCAGCCCTCGCCCGTGCCTCCCCTGCCTTGTCCCAACGCGGTGGACGGCCGACCTTCTTTGGACTGGGTAGCTGCACATCAGGATCAGCTTTGAGATCGGACGCCGCCTGGTGTCGAAAGCAATAAGGGCTTATGCGAGTCCGCAATGTAGGGAATACAGCTTTGCCCAGAGCGGTGACAACGTTATAGAGGTAGTCGGCGTCATGGGTCTCATCAAGCAACAAGGTCGTATTGATGAACCAGCGAGGGCTTTCCTGCGGAGGGGCAGAGGTGGCCATCGAACCGCCGCAGCCGCTGCCAAACTACGATGGTATGACGGTTTACAGTGCCGACCCCGGGCCCGCGTATGAACAGATGGTCAGCGCGCACCAAACTGCGCTGACCACAATCCAGTCAACCTTGTCGGCGGCCGCCCAGGCCTATGTATCAACGGTTGCTAGCGGTGGTCATCCAGCAGACCCGCAAGACACAATCAATAAGGCCGCCTTGCAATACCAGGCCTCGGTCACCCAAGCGATCGCCAGTTCGGAGAGCGCGATCAACAGCCTAGCAAGCCTCATTCAGTCGAATTTGCAGCGTGACGGCTGGATCATGCTCGGAGCGTGGTATCAGACGTTTGCGCAGGCCAATTCGCAGATGACCAGTTTGGCTACTGGCCCGTTGAGGCCCGATGCGCCGCTGGGCGGCTTCCGAGAGTTCTTTCGAAGCAAGGGCGTCTGGCTGCGCCTAGTCAGTCCGCACCTCTTCCGATAGGGGGCATCATGCGAAAGCTCATGCAATGCGGAGCGGCAGGCCTTTCACTCCTTTCGCTCGCGGGAAGTTCGTTTGCCCAAGTGCAAGTATCGGTTGGCGATATTCAGAACGCAGCGAATCGTAGCGGCGACAAATCCATGTCGCTGCTCGAGCTGGTGTTTGGTTCGGTCGTGCATAACCCGCTCGTCGCAGGCGGCTCGACTGGAATGCTCGCCCAGGTGTTCCTCGTTCTGAATTCATGCATGCTAGCCGTCGGTGTGCTTTGGGCCATGTACCACTTCGGCGCGGCATTGATTGCTACCGGGCAAGAAGGCGAGTTCATGGGGGCAAAGAAATCTTCTCCCTGGTTCGTCATCAGAATGTGTGCCGGATTTTCGTCGCTTGTGCCCCTCTTTGGCGGTTACTGCGGCGCTCAGGTGATCATGTTGTGGGGCACGATGATTGGCGTTGGCATCGCCAATCTGTCGCTCGATAGCGCGCTCGCCATGCTCAAGAGCGGGGGATCGATGATCGCTGCGCCGGCTGCACCCCAGGCGACCTCACTGGCGAAATCGTTGTTCGAAGCCAATCTGTGCGCGCAAGCCGCAAACGCGGCAATCACCAATATGCCGAACGAAAGCGGTGTATCGGTCGATCTCGCCGAGTCGTTTGCGACGCTCTCCTGACACCCCCCAGAGCAACCTTCTTCCACAGGTCGTCCGAATTACAGCTGGCCGCCTCGTTGCCGGCGCGCATCCCTGCGCGCCTTTGCATCCGCCAACCTTGCCGGCTCTGTATACAGACGCTCAAGCAAGGCATAGGTAAACTCTTCGAGATCATCGGCCTCATCCTGACTCAACGTCCCGGCATGGGCACCATCATTTCCATCGTCCTTGACACAGTCGGCGAGCTCGCGAAATTCCGCCGGTAGGCGATTGGTGTTGAATAACCAACCCAGAGTGAGGCCAAGGTCGCTGGCACGCACGTGGAAGTACCTTTTCAGCATCTGGACCGTTTTGTGCCCCGTCACAGCGCTAAGCTCGAGAATGTTGGTCAGCTTCTCGGCGATACGGCTAGTCGCTTCATGGCGGAGGTCGTGAAAATGCAGGTCTTCGATTGCCGCCCGATCACAGGCACGCGTAAAAGCTTTCTTCAGGGCTTCTGGCGAAATCGGAAAAACGCGACTGCTGACGTGCCTGGGCCAGGTCGATAGCTCTGTGAGTGTGGAGACAGCCCGCGTTGAGAGAGGAACATCCCGCTCATCGCCGTTCTTGGTGTCATGGAGGCGGACAAACCGATCAGCGAGATGAACGTCAGGCCACCGCAGGGAAAGCAGCTCTCCGCGGCGCATTGCGGTTTCAATCGCGAGAATAACCAGCGGGCGCACGAATTCATTTCGACACCCCCCCGCCTCGTAGAAGCCCGAGACCGTCCGCTGGCTGAGTTCCAACTCCCGGAGCAGACGCTCTTCCTCGCCGTGGTACAGCCGCCGGCTGCGCGCCCGGTTCTCTTTCGGTCTGCGGATCAGCGATACAGGATTGGTGTCGACGTGAACCGCCCATTCTCTTGACGCCACCGTGAGCACATGGCTCAGAAGCGTCAACTCGCGGTTGACTGTTGAGCCGGAGACCGGCTTTGCCTTCGAATCGCCGGTAAGGCGTCGATCGCGATACTGAGCGATGCTTTGACCACTCAGTGCTGAGACTTTCAGTGCAGCAATCGGGTCGGAGCACAGCTTTCGAATACGGAGAATCTCCAGCGCCCCACCCTTCTTGTGCGGCGAAACCTCGTGGCTGTATCGCAACAGGAGGTCTCCTAGGGTATTCCGCGTCGCTTCCTTTCTGTCCGCGAAGGCACCTCGGTCCATTTCGGACTCGATTCGCCGTGCCCAAGCTTCGGCATCGGCCTTAGTGTCAAACGTTCGGTTTTGAATTGGGTAACCCGTTCGACGGATCTCAGCCCGCCAGTAGTTACCGCGCTTCCAGATTCCAGCCATTCCTGCTCCAGACGATTTTCGTTCTCGTTGTGTCTGGGCTGATTTTCGGTTCCGCCACTTCTCCGCCAAATGGCGTATTTCGGGGAATTTCGCGCAAAGAAAAAAGGCCCTCGGCGATTGCCTGAGGGCCTTTTTTCATGCGGTTTCCCGCGAATTGGTGGGTGGTACAGGGATTGAACCTGTGACCCCTGCCGTGTGAAGGCAGTGCTCTACCGCTGAGCTAACCACCCGAAAACTGCTGCCGGGATGCGGCGAAAACGAGATTATGGCGAAAAGCGATTGCCGTGTAAAGACCCCGACCGCACTTTTTTTCGTCAGGCGGCCGGCGCCACCGCTTCAGGCGCCTCGCGCGTCCAGACGGTCTTGCCGCCGCTGGCCTTGTCGATCTCTTTGAGCACGCCGGCGTGGGCGGAGGCTTCGGCCTCCGTGGCCAGCAACACAGGCAATTCCAGCGCGCTCAGATCGACAGTAACGGCTTCCGCCGACGCACCATCACCGGTTTCGAGCATGTCGATCACCAGCGCGTTCTGGCCGCGCGTCATGGCCAGGTACACCTCGGCCAGCAACTCTGCATCGAGCAACGCGCCGTGCAGCGTGCGGTGCGCGTTACTTACGCCCAGGCGGTCGCACAGTGCATCCAGCGAGTTGCGCTTGCCCGGGAACATCCGGCGTGCTTCGAGCAGCGTGTCGATGTGGCCCGACAGGTGCTCGCGGAAGGTTGGCAGGCCCAGGCGCTGGAACTCCATATCCAGAAAGCCCAAGTCGAACGCGGCGTTGTGGATGATCGCCTCGGCGCCCTGCACGTAGTCGCGAATCTCGTTGACGACTTCTGCGAACTTCGGCTTGTCAGCGACGAACTCGTTGGTGATGCCGTGCACCGCCATCGCGCCCGGGTCGATCTCGCGCTCGGGGTTGATGTAGAAGTGCAGGTTCCGGCCCGTCAGGCGCCGGTTGACCATTTCCACGCAACCGATTTCGATCACGCGGTCGCCAGTGGCAGCGTTCAGGCCGGTGGTTTCGGTATCGAGGATGATCTGTCGTGTCATGCGTTGCCCCGCCCGTTATTTGAAGACGACGGTCTTGTGGCCGTTGAGCAGGATGCGGTGTTCGGCATGCCATTTCACGGCACGAGCCAGCGCCACGCATTCCACGTCTCGACCGACAGCGGTGAGCTGCTCCGGGTCCATGCTGTGGTCCACCCGCTCGATTTCCTGTTCGATGATCGGGCCTTCATCCAGGTCAGCCGTCACGTAATGGGCCGTCGCGCCGATCAGTTTCACGCCGCGCTCGTGCGCCTGGTAGTACGGCTTGGCGCCCTTGAAGCTCGGCAGGAACGAATGGTGGATGTTGATGGCTCGGCCTTCCAGCTTCCGGCACAGATCGTTCGACAGAATCTGCATGTAACGCGCGAGCACGACCAGGTCGATCTGCTGCTCCTGGGCGATTTCCCAGATACGGGCTTCCTGCTGCGCCTTCTGCTCCTCCGTGCCTTTGAGCAGCGGCAGATGTGTGAATGGCACGTTGTACGACGCCGCAAGCTGATAGAAATCGCTGTGGTTCGACACGATGGCGGCAATCTCGATCGGCAACTGGCCGGCGCGGGCTCGGAACAGCAGGTCGTTCAGGCAGTGGCCGATCTTCGAGACGAGGATCATCACGCGCGGCTTGGCGGCAGCGTCGAACATGCCCCATTGCATGGAGAAACGCTCGCCGATCGCCGTGAAGCGCTCGCGCAGCGTGGCCAGGTCAAGCGGCTGCCCCTGCGGTGTGAAATGCACGCGCATGAAGAAGCGGCCCGTGAATTCGTCGCCGTATTGGTCGGAGTCGAGAATGTTGCAGCCCTGCTCGAACAACAGGCCCGACACGGCGTGGACGATGCCGGGCTGGTCCGGGCACGACAGGGTGAGAATGAAACCGGAGTGACTCATGAAGCGTTTTACGTATTGTTGTCGGGCGCGAACCGTTGCGGCGCATGGGACGAACTCAGGCGCGCCAGGGCGTCGAGGGTGACGAGCGTGGCGTCGACCGTCATCGCGCAATCCGTCATGATATCAAGGGCGGCGTCGGGGCTGGCGCGCAGATGGCCGGCCACTTCGCCGTCCTGGTTGACTGGGGTGAAACTGGCAGGCAGCTTCAGGTCAAAGGCAAACAGGGTCTCGCACTGGATGCCTTCCGGCACGTCGCGCAGGACGTCCAGAGTGCCTTGCTGCACCAGTTGGGCCGCCAGATCGGCGCCGATGCCCGCTTCTTCCCAGCATTCCTTTTCCAGCGCGCCGCGCGCGTCGAACCCGTGGCCGATGCCACCCGCGACGAGGTTGTCCCACATGCCGGGGTCAATGGGCTTGATATCCGCACGTTGGGCCAGCCAGAGCATCGGGCCGGCCTCGTCCATGCCGTCAATCAGGCCATTCATATGCGCCGCATGGGTGCGGATGCCGAAAAAGCGCGCCGCCGCCCTTTCAATGAGCGCCAACGTGGGCGTGCCCCAGCCGGTGTTGACGGCGAAACGCTCATCGCGCCAGCCGCGCACGTGGCCGTTTTCCGCCAAGCGCGCGATCACCTCGGCCAAGACGGCGGTGCGGTCAGCCTCGGTGGCGAGCGTGCCGCACAACTCGACGCGGTCCGCCGACACCTCGAACCACTGGGGCCAACGCCCAAGCAGCGCAGCCCGATCACGGCTGAGCCAGCCAACACGCTGCCCAGCCACGATCCACGGGACCACCGCCGCGGCATCGAACGTCTGGCGCGCCGCCAGACCATCCAGGACACGCTGAATACGCCGATCCATCATGCCAACCGCCCGCAAGGACGGGCGTGCATTGTGCTTTCCGTGCAGCACGCGTCGCGCGATAATGCGCCGTTCATACAAGCCGTCATCAGACTGGAGAAACAAGGATGGATGAAATCGACGAGCTGTCGGATCTGCCGACCCCACGCTTTATTTGGGGGTTCGCCATTGCCGTCACACCGTCCGGCGAAGTGTCGCACGATGAGTTCGAATACCTGACCCACACCCGCGCGCCGCGCTTTACCTGCCGCGTGGTCGAACTGGAAGACGCGCCCGCCGAGCCGGAAGACGAAGGCGATATCGATGGCCGTATCGTCCACTTCGACGACCCCAAGCGGATGTTCTACATCACCGACCTGGGCATGGCGCTGATGAACTTCACGCTGTTCGACAAGGTGGACAATAAGGCCAAGCTCAAAAAGGCCTGCGACGAGGCCATCGCCGATTGGCTGACCCGCCGCGACTTCCTCGACTCAGAACCGGACGACGACGAGGAATAAGCCGTTAACCCTGGCTGCCTGGGCTGCCGTCTTCGGCAAAGCGCAGGTCGGCCAGGCGTACATCGGCGTAGGAACGGCCCGCATCCAGCAGTGCCGACACCTGCGCCTTCACCTGCTCCTTCTGCGCACGCATCGCCCGCGGCGGCATGGCCGGATCCTGGCCAGTGTGGTGCAGATACAGCATCTTGTAGGTGAGTTGGCTCACCATCCATTGCCGCAACACGCGGCGCCGGCCGGCATGGTCGGCCTCCAGCGTGTCGATCTGGGCCAGCAGCGTGGAAAACGCGCGTGCCAGGTCTGCGGCATTCCCTAGCTCACCGGCAATGCAGCGCTCCGCCACAGCGCGCGCATCCGACGGCGACATGGCGTCGGTTTCGACAAAGCGATCCGTCACCTGGACGGGCGCCGGTGCTTGCCGCGCAAGCCGCGCGGACACCCCGGAGAGCGCTTCCTGCGCGCGGCGGATGGATGCATCCAACGACTCCGCACTGCCCTGCACCATGCCGGCAACGGGCATCTCGCTGGGTTGTTCGGCGCGTTTCTTGGCGTCCATCGCTCCCTCCGGGTGGCTGCCCGCTGCGCTGTTGCGCTGCGAGCGAAAACGGAATTGTAGAACGCCGCGCACATTTCTCGACAAATCCACACAGAGGTTCCGCATGGCGTGCGGAACACAAACGATAACGCCGCGTCACAATGCGTGGCCGCTGTTGGCTCCAACCCACGCCGGGCGATCACGCCACGGTTAAAATACGCGTTTGTGCGGCCTCGCCGCATCTCGCGCCTCATTTGCTGACCGCCTTTGCGCGGCAAGGAACACGCCTTGATCAAGTGGATTCTCGTGGCCCTGTATTTGGGCTCCATTCTGTATGTGCATTTTCGCGGCAAGGTGCGCCTGAAATTCTGGCGCCAGATGTTCGACCACTCCGCCGTGGTCGCGCCGGTCAACTGCTTCATGTATGCATTCTCGGGCGTGCCGCAGACGCCGTATGTGCCCGTCGAGCGCTTTCCCGATCTGGAAAAGCTGCAGGCCGCGTGGCCGCAGATCCGCGATGAGGGCATGGCGCTCGTCAATCTGCGCAAGATCAAGGCGGCCGAAAAGAACGACGACGCCGGCTTCAACTCCTTTTTCAAGAATGGCTGGAAGCGCTTCTACCTGAAGTGGTACGAGGCGAGCCACCCATCGGCCGAGCAACTGTGCCCGAAGACGGTCGCCCTGCTGCGAAGCCTGCCCAGCGTGAAAGCGGCGATGTTTGCGGAACTGCCGCCGGGCGGCAAGCTCAACCCGCACCGCGATCCGTTTGCCGGCTCGCTGCGCTACCACCTGGGCTTGGCCACGCCCAACGACGACCGCTGCTTCATCGAGGTCGATGGCGAACGCCACAGCTGGCGCGACGGCCAAGGCGTGGTCTTTGACGAGACCTATCTGCACTGGGCCGAAAACGCTTCCGACAAGGACCGCCTGATCCTCTTCTGCGATATCGAACGCCCGATGAAATTCGGCTGGGCACAGAGCATCAACAAGTGGCTCGGCCGCAAGGTCATGACGGCCGCCAGTTCGCCCAACGATGACGGCGACCAGACCGGCGGCATCAACAAGCTGTTCCGCTACGTGTGGCTGATGGGCCAATACCGCCGCCGCTTCAAGGCATGGAACCGCAAGTTGTATTACGTGGTGAAGTTCGGCTTGATCATCGGCGGCGTCGCACTGATCGTGTGGATCTGACCCACGTCTGGCCAGTGATTGCCTCGCACAAAACCGGCCTTGCGCCGGTTTTTTGTTGCGTTTGCAAAAGATACCAATCCAGCACACACCTTTTGCCGCCTCGCAAAGCAGGTGTGGAAAAGCGCTACATCCGGCACAGATCTCACCTAATGTCAGGAACTGAGCGCTCAGGTGCTCATCTCATATGGCGGGCACGCCGCTTGCTGCTCCGTGTTTGACGCCCCCTTGCCGATGGCGGGGCGCAAATCAAAGCCGGGATGCGGGTGGCTGTATCCCCTCCTTCCACACCAGAGACAGAGAGATCGCCATGAACAAGAACCTCTTCAGCCGTCGTACCGCTGCCACGCTTGCCGCCGTCACGCTGCTTGGCACCCAGATCGCAGCCTGCACGACCACCAGCCCCAATGCTCAAGGCTCTGACGTGATGACGTCGACCAACAAGCATGCCACCACCAACTCGCAGGCCGATTCGGTGCTCTCACGCCTGTACACCACGGCCAACGGATCGCGTGATTTGGTCTCGCGCGCCAAGGGCGTGCTGGTGTTCCCGTCGGTGCTCAATGCCGGCTTTGTGGTGGGCGGCCAGTATGGCGAAGGCGTGTTGCGTACGGGCGGTGGCAAGCCGCTGGGCTACTACAACATTGCCTCGGCGTCGCTGGGCTTCCAGGCGGGCGCTCAGTCGCGCGCGCTCATCATCCTCTTCATGACGGATGAAGCGCTGCAGAAATTCCAGAACAGCCAAGGCTGGACAGCCGGCGTGGATGCCACCGTAGCGCTCGCAAAGATCGGTGCGAACGGCGCGATCGACACCAACACCGTGCAGCAACCGGTCATCGGCTTCAACCTGACCAACGCGGGCTTGATGGCGGGCGCCTCAGTCGAAGGCACCAAGATCACCAAGCAGAACAACTGATCCACACAAGCTCAGCCACAGAAACCGCCGTCCTGCACGGCGGTTTTTTTTCGCCCATTGCAAGCGTTGCAACAACGTCGCAGCCACGGGGAAACCCGGAGAGGGCGCGCCGGCCTTCTCGGCTAGCATCGCGGCACACATAACAGCCGCCCTAGACAAGGGGGAGACATGACGAATCGCAATTTCGCTTGGCGCGGAGCTTTGGTGGGCGCTCTGCTGATGGGCCTGCTGGCGGCGGGCCAGGCAATGGCCGAGCCCGGCATTACGGACAACAAGATCCTCATCGGCCAGACTGCCGGCTTTACGGGCCCGGCGGGCGAGCAGGTCAAGGAGATGACGCAAGGCGCCAAGCTCTATATCGACGCGGTCAACCAGGCGGGCGGCATCTACGGACGCCGGATCGACCTGATCTCGGAAGACGATGGGTTCGATGCCAACGCTTCGAAGAAGCATGCGCACACGCTGCTCGTCGACAAGCAGGTCTTTGCCCTCTTCCTGCCGCGCGGCACGCCCAACACCGAGGCGATCATGACCGAGGCGCGCCCCTTGGGGGTGCCCGTGGTGGCCCCGTCGACCGGCGCCGCCACGTTCTTTGATCAGCCAGACCCGCTGCTTTTCGTGGTGCGCGCGAAATACCAGACGGAGATTGCCGAACTGGTGCGGTACTTCGGCACGCTGGGGTTGCGCCGCCTCGCGCTGGTCAATGTGAATGACACCTTCGGCAAGGATACGGAGATCGGCTTCAACAACGCCACGCAGAACCTGCCGGCGGATGCACACCGCATCTTCACAGTCGACCGCCTGAAGCCGGACGTCGCCAAGGCCGCAGCGGATGTGGGCAAGTTCGCGCCGCAAGCGGTGATCCTGGCCTGCCCGAGCACCACTGCGCGCTCCATGATCGAAACGCTGAACAAGCAAGGCACCGCCACGCAGATTGCCGCGCTGTCCAACAACGCGGCACTCGCCTTTGCGCAATCACTGGGGGCGCTGGGCCGTGGCGTGGTGGTATCGCAGGTGATGCCGTCTCCGGTGCGATCCACTTCGCGGCTCGGCCGTGACCTGTCCGCCAGCGCAAAGGCGGTGGGCGTGGCGCCGTCGTACGCCATGATGGAAGGCTATGCGGCTGCCCGGGTGCTGGTAGAGGGACTCAAACGGGCAGGCAAGGCGCCCACGCGCGCCAGCTTTGTCGCGGGGCTGGAAGCGGCTGGCACGATCGACCTGGGCGGGCTCGACGTGCACTACGGCCCCAATCTGCGCAAGGGTTCGAACTATGTTGAACTGACGGTGATCGGGCCGAACGGGACGTTCGTCAAATAGGTGCGTGGCCGCAGTGCAAGCTGCCTGGGCAGCTGCTCATGCGCGGGGCATAGCGGTTGCCCGCGTAAAATGCATGACTACATAAGAAAATACAATTTGGAATTCACATACTGCCCATAACAGAATGCACGAACAACATGCATGACTGGGATCAAAGCGGCAGATGGAACTCCGACAACTTGAAGCATTTGCAGCGGTCATGTCGACCGGCAGCGTCACCGCGGCGGGCAAGCTGCTGGGCCGGTCTCAGCCCGCCATCAGCCGGCTGATCCAGGATCTCGAAGCGGAAATCGGCTATGCGCTGTTCACGCGCGCCGGACCCCGTGTTTCGCCCACGGAACAGGGTTTCCTGCTGTACGAAGACGTTGAACACACGCTGATCAGCCTGCGGCAGATCCGCACTCGCGCGGAAGAAATCGCCCGCGGTGAAGCACGTCCGCTGCGCCTTGCCGCCACGTCCGCGCTGGCGGCCGGTCTGCTGCCTGCCGCGCTGGCAGAAGAGCCCGAGCTCGCCCAGCACGTTCAGATTCGCAGTGCCTCGCCCGAGCAAGTCGTGCACGCGGTGCTGACCGGCGCGGCGGACCTGGGCATCAGCAGTCTGCCGCTGGAGCATCGCGGAGTGACCGTGCATTGGATTGGCGAGGCGGCCTGCGTGGCCGCCGTGCAGCACAGCGATCCGCTGGCCGCCGGCCAACGCGTGGCGCTGGCCGACTGCGCGGGCCGGCGCATCATCACGATGCACAACCCGTATCGGCTGCGTCGCCGTCTGGACCAAGCGCTTGCGCAAACCGGCGTCGCACCGGCCGAACTCATCGAGACCAATGCCTCGCTCAACGCGCTGACCGCCGTGCGTGCGGGCCTCGGCGTGGCGTTGCTGGAGCCCGTGACAGCCTATGGCGTGCCGATCGACGGTGTCGCCGTGCGGCCGATCGATGCCAATATCCCCTTCTTCTTTGGCGTGATCACGCCCGAGGCCAAGCGGCCGTCGGCTGCGGTGACCTCGCTGATCGACGCGCTCTCCCGCGCCGCGCAACGCCTGCTGCCCGATTGCAAGCTGCACGACCCCGCGCGCCACGCCAGCATGTTGCAGGTGCTGTACGGCGAGCCCATCAACGAAACGGAAGACGCGTCCGCATGACCGCTGCACACCAAGACGATGCGCAGCTGGCCACCGGCGCCGCCGGGCTTGCCGCGCTGGAAGCCCGCTTGCTGCAGGACCTGGCCTGGCTGGAATTGCCGGCCAAATCATGGACGCTGCCGCACACGCTGGAAAACCAGCCTGTGCTGGACGTCGCCATCATCGGCGGGGGCATGGCTGGGTTGGCGGCAGCGGCATCGCTCAAGCATCTGGGCATTGGCGCTGTGGTGTTCGACCGCTCCCCAGTCGGCTTTGAAGGCCCATGGGCCACGACGGCGCGCATGGAAACACTGCGCTCACCCAAGCAGTTGACCGGCCCCGCACTCGGCCTGCCTGCGCTGACGTTCCGCGCGTGGTTCGAGGCGCAGTTCGGCGCCGATGCCTGGGAAGCGCTCGACAAGATTCCGCGCCTGCAATGGATGGACTACCTGCGCTGGTACCGCCGTGTGCTGCAGCTGGATGTCCGCAACGAACACCATGTGAAAGCGATCCACCCGCGTGTGGACGGCGCAGTCGAACTGGTGATCGACGCACCGGGCCGACCGACCCAGCGCATATATGCACGCCGCGTGGTGCTCGCGACCGGGCGCGATGGCCTTGGCGGCCCATCGGTGCCGGACTTCGCACACCGGCTGCCGCGCCGCTGGTGGGCGCATTCGTCCGACGAGATGGACTACGGCACGCTGGCCGGCAAGCGCGTCGGCGTGATCGGCGCGGGCGCTTCTGCCATGGATTCCGCGGCCACGGCACTGGAAGCCGGCGCTGCGAGCGTCGACCTGCTGATCCGTCGCACCGATCTACCCCGCGTGAACAAAGGCAAAGGCGCCGGCAGCCCTGGCCTCGTGCATGGCCATCTGCATCTGCCCGATGCATGGAAATGGCGCATCCGTCATTACATCAATGTCGAACAGGTGCCGCCGCCGCGCGGCAGCACGCTGCGCGTATCGCGGCACCCGAATGCGCGCTTCAACCTGGGCTGCGGCATTCTGGGCGTGGACGAACACGATGGGGTGTTGCACGTCGCCACCACCAAAGGCGTGTTCCAGTTGGACTTCCTGATCTTTTCGACCGGCTTCCGAACCGACTGGGCCTCGCGCCCCGAGTTCAGCGCGCTGGCACCGCACATCCGCCAATGGCGCGACCGCTACACCCCGCGCCCAGGCGAGGAAGACGCCGAGTTGAGCGACTCGCCGGATCTCGGCCACGCATTCGAATTCCGCGAGAAAACGCCCGGCACGATGCCAGGGCTGTCGCGCGTGCATTGCTTCTGCTATCCGGCATCGCTCACGCACGGCAGCGTGTCGGGCGACATCCCTGCCATCAGCGAAGGGGCGCGCCGCCTGGCGCAAGGCATTGCGGGGCTGCTGTACCACGAAGACATCGAAGACCACTACGCGGCCATCCAGGCGTATGCGGAGCCGGAAATCTTCGGTGATGAATGGACACCAGCATCGCCGCCTGGCGTCGATGTCGATGCAGACGCCACCTCCAGCCAGGAGGCCGCACGATGACGGGCTGGTTACTGCGCCGCATCGGCCAGGCGTTGCTGGTCGTGCTGGTGATGACGGTGATCGTGTTCGTCGGCCTGCACGCCATCGGCAACCCGGTCGACATCCTGATCGGCCAGGACGTCGACCAGATCGACCGCGCACGCATCATTGCCGAGCTCGGCCTGGCCAAGCCGCTGTGGCAGCAGTACCTGAGCTTCCTCAACGGCGCGCTGCACGGCAACCTCGGCAAGAGCTTCGTCTACAACGAGCCGGCCATCCAGCTCATCTTGCAGCGCTTGCCGGCCACGCTGGAACTGGCGTTTGCGGCGTTGATCATCGCGGTGGTGATCGGCGTGCCGCTGGGGCTGTTTGCCGGGCTGTATCCGAACCACCCCGCTTCGCGCCTGTTGATGACGGGCAGCGTGGTGGGCTTCTCGCTGCCGACGTTCTGGGTGGGGCTGATGCTGATCATGGCGTTCAGCGTGAGCCTGGGTTGGCTGCCGGCCAGCGGGCGCGGCGAGACCGCCCGCCTGTTCGGCATCGAATGGTCGTGGCTCACGGCGGATGGCCTGCGCCACCTGCTCCTGCCGGCGATCAACTTGTCGCTGTTCAAGCTCTCGCTGGTGCTGCGGCTCACGTCGGCGGGCGTGCGCGAGGTGCTGCCCATGGATTTCGTAAAGTTTGCGCGTGCCAAGGGGCTCTCCCCGCTGCGCGTGGTGCTGGCGCATGTGCTGCGCAATACGTTGATCCCGCTGGTGACGGTGCTAGGGCTGGAGCTCGGCTCGACCATCGCGTTTGCGGTGGTGACGGAGAGCATCTTCGCGTGGCCCGGCGCGGGCAAGCTGATTCTGGACAGCATCAACTCGCTGGATCGCCCGGTCATCGTGTCTTACCTCATCGTGGTGGTATGCCTGTTCGTGTCGCTCAACCTGATCGTCGACATCCTGTATCGCCTGCTGGACCCGCGCGTGCGCACGGCGGATAACGCGGAGACCGCATGAACACGACTTCACAAACCACCGTAACGACTACTGCGACGGCGGTTCCAGCGCCGCGCAAACAATCGCCATGGCAACGTGTGGCGGCGGATTTTCTGGCATCCAAATCGGCCATCTTCGGACTGCTCGTCGTGGTGGTGCTGATGCTGGCCGCACTGGCCGCACCGTGGATCACGCCGCAGAACCCCTACGACCTGATGCAGCTCGACGTGCTGGACTCGCGCCTGCCGCCGGGCTCGCCCAACGGCCTGGGTACGTTCACGTACTGGCTCGGCACGGACGGCCAAGGGCGCGATCTGTACTCGGGCATCCTCTACGGCTTGCGGATCAGCCTGGGGGTGGGCATCGGTTCTGCTGCGGTGGCGGCGGTGATCGGCACGCTGCTCGGGCTGATTGCGGCGTATGCAGGTGGCCGCGTCGACAGCATCATCATGCGCACGGTCGATCTGCTGCTGTCGTTCCCGTCGGTGCTGGTGGCGATGATGATCCTCGCGTATCTGGGCAAGAGCATCACGAACGTGGTGCTGACGCTGGTGCTGCTGGAGTGGGCGTACTACGCGCGCACGGTGCGCGGGCAAGCCTTGGTGGAGCGCCGCCGCGAATACGTTGAGGCGGCCCGCTCGCTTGCCCTGCCCGGCTGGCGCATCGCGCTCAAGCACATCCTGCCGAACTGCCTGCCGCCGCTCATCGTGGTGGGCACGCTGCAGGTGGCGCGCGCGATCACGCTGGAGGCAACGCTCTCGTTCCTGGGCCTGGGCGTGCCGATTACCGAGCCGTCGCTGGGCCTGCTCATTGCCAACGGATACCAATACATGCTGTCTGGCCAGTACTGGATCAGTTTCTATCCGGGCATCGCGCTGCTGCTCGCGCTTGTAGCCATCAACCTGGTGGGCGATCGCCTGCGTGAAGTGCTGAACCCGAGGACGCAACGATGACGGCGTCCACCAACGCGACCACACTCGAAGTCCGCAACCTGCGCACGCATTTCTTCACACGTGAAGGCGTGCTGCCCGCGGTTGATGACGTGTCGTTCTCGCTGGCGCGGGGGCGCATCCTGGGGCTGGTGGGCGAATCGGGTTCGGGTAAGTCCGTGACGGGCTTCTCGATCATGGGCCTGGTGGACCCGCCCGGCCGCGTCGTCAGCGGCGAGATCCTCTACCAGGGCCGCGACCTGACGAAGCTGCCAGCACGCGAACTACGCAAGCTGCAAGGCAACCGCATCGCCATGGTCTTCCAAGACCCGATGATGACGCTCAACCCCGTGCTGCGCATCGATGCCCAAATGATCGAGGCCGTGCGCGCGCACAGCAGCATGAGCCACACGCAAGCACGCGAACATGCGCGCGACACGCTCGGCCTGATGGGCATTCCCAGCCCGGAAGAACGGCTGCGCGCGTACCCGCATCAACTGTCGGGCGGCATGCGGCAACGTGTGGCGATTGCCATTGCGATGCTGCATCGGCCTGATCTGATCATCGCCGACGAGCCAACCACGGCACTGGACGTGACCATCCAGGCGCAGATTTTGTCCGAAGTCCAGAAGCTCGCGCGCCAGCACGGCACCGCGCTGATCTGGATCACGCATGACCTGTCCGTCGTGGCGGGTCTGGCAGATGAGGTGGCCGTGATGTATGCCGGCCGCATCGTTGAACACGGCCCGGTGGATGCCGTGCTTGATGCCCCGCTGCACCCCTACACCATGGGCCTGATCGACAGCCTGCCCAGCGAGAACCGCCGTGGCCAGCGCCTGCGACAGATTCCCGGCATGACGCCGAACCTGCTGTCGCTGCCGGCCGGCTGCGCATTTGCGGCGCGCTGCCCACGTGCAACAGAAGCCTGCGGCGTGCGCCCCGAGATGACGCAGCCGAACGCTGGACGTCTTGTGCGTTGCTTTCACCCCGGCACGCTGCCTGCCGCCACGCGGGAGGTCGCATGAGTACGCCGCTCGTTGAACTCAAACAGATCAGCAAGCGCTTCGGTGGTCGCAAGGTCGGCCCGGTCGATAGCGTGCTGCAGCGTGTTGGGCTGGCAAAACCGCCCGCCGTGGTGCGGGCGGTGGATGGCATCGACTTGGCGATTCAGCCGGGTGAAGTCGTTGGCCTCGTCGGCGAATCGGGCTGCGGCAAATCCACGCTCGGACGGATTGCAGCAGGGCTGATGCCGCCGTCGGACGGCGAGGTGCGGGTCGATGGCAAGTCGGTCAACACACTCTCCGCTGAGGAAGCACGCGCCGCCCGCCTGAAGATCCAGATGATCTTCCAGGACCCGTACGCCAGCCTCAACCCGCGCTTGCGTGTGGAAGAAATCATCGGCGAGGCGGCACGCGTGCACGGCCTGACTGACCGCGCCAACTTTGCCGACTACGTGGCTGCGCAGATGCAGCGCGCGGGTCTCGACCCCGCCCTGCGCGACCGCTATCCGCACCAGTTCAGCGGCGGGCAACGGCAGCGCATCGGCATTGCGCGGGCGCTGGCGGTGCAGCCGTCGATGCTCGTTTGCGACGAGGCGGTCGCAGCGCTGGACGTGTCCATTCAGGCGCAGATCCTGAACCTGTTCATGGACCTGCGTGAGCAACTCAACCTGACCTACCTGTTCATCAGCCACGATCTGGGCGTGGTGGAACACCTGTCAGACCGCGTGGTGATCATGTACCTCGGCCGCGCAGTCGAATCTGCACCGGCGGAGGAAATCTTCCGCCGCCCGAACCATCCGTACACGCAGACGCTATTGGCGGAGATTCCACGCCTGTCGTCCCGGCACAAGACGTTCACGGCCATCCAGGGCGAGATGCCGAGCCCGCTGCACCCGCCCACCGGCTGCCATTTCCACCCACGCTGTCCGCACGCCATGCCCCGCTGCAAGACCGAAACGCCAACGCTGCGCGGCATCGCGGTCAACCATGTCAGCGCGTGCCATCTGAACGACATTCAATAAGCCAACGATTCCAAAAAAAGGAAAAGGGAACCAACGTGAAACGCCTCCTTGCTTCGTCGCTTGCTGTTGCCCTATTTGCTGCCGCCGGTGCGGCGGGTGCGCAGACGCTGAACATCGCCTTTGCCGATCCGCTGTCGTCGCTGGACCCACAACTGAATAACCACGCAGGCGACCGCTCCGTCGACGTGCATTTCTGGGATCTGCTGGTCGAGAACAAGTGGAACAAGCTGCAGCCCGGTCTGGCCGTGTCGTGGAAGACGCTGGACCCAAAGACGTGGGAATTCAAGCTGCGCCCGGGCGTGAAGTGGCACGACGGGCAGCCGTTCACGGCGGATGACGTCATCTTCTCGTACCAGCGCGCGCGCAGCGTGCCGGGCAGCGTGGCGACCTTTGCCGGCTATCTGCGCACGGTGGAATCGGTCACGGCCAAGGACCCGCTCACGCTCATCATCAAGACGAACATCCCGAACCCGGATCTGCCGCTGAACCTGGCGTCCGTGCATATCGTCAGTAAGCATGTGGGCGAGAAGTCCGCCACCGAGGACTACAACGCCGGCCGCGCCGTGGTGGGCACAGGCCCGTACAAGTTCGTCTCGTACGTGCCGGGCGACCGCGTGGTGATGGCACGCAACGACAACTACTGGGGCGGCAAGCAACTCTGGGAGAAGGTCAACTACCGCTACATCAACAACGCTGCTGCGCGCACGGCCAACCTGCTCTCGGGTGAGGTGGACGTGATCGACAAGGTGTCTGTGGCTGACCTCGCGCGCCTGCGCCAATCGCCCAACGTGAAGGTGTTCGCCTACCCCGGCCTGCGCGTGATGCTGCTGCAACCGAGCTTCCGCAAGGGTCCGAATGAGTTCATTACCGGCGCCGATGGCAAGCCGCTGGCGAACAACCCGTTGCTCGACGTGCGCGTGCGCCAGGCGCTGTCGCTGGCGATTGATCGCAAGGCGATCGTCGATCGCATCCTGCAAGGCGCCGCCACCGTCGCCAACCAGTGGATGCCGACCGACACCTACGGCTACAACCCGGACGTGAAGAACATCGCTTACGACCCGGCGCAAGCAAAGAAACTGTTGGCCGATGCCGGCTTCCCACAGGGCTTCAACCTGGTGATGCACGTGCCGAACGACCGCTACCCGCAGGGCCCGGAAACGGCCCAGGCGGTGGCGCAGTTCTGGACGCGCATCGGCGTGAAGACCAAGGTGGAAGTGGTGCCCTGGTCGGTGTACTCGGGCCGCGCCAACAAGAACGACTACGCAATGAGCATGCTGGCGTGGGGCAACGGCACGGGCGAAGCGAGCTACGCGCTGGTCAACGTGCTAGCCACGGTGGATACCAAGAAGGGCCTGGGCGCCTCTAACTGGGGCCACTACAGCAACCCGGCCGTCGACAACGCACTGAACGCCTCCACCGAGGAGTTCAACGTGGAGAAGCGCGCGGCCATCCTGCGCCACTCGGTCAAGCTGGTGTCTGACGACGTGGGCGTGATGCCGCTGTACCACTACCAGAACGTGTGGGCCGCCAAGAAGGGCCTGAAGGTAACGCCGATGACCAGCGACCGCACCGCGGCACAGATGGTCACCAAGGACGGCAAGTAAGCGCGCCATGGCGACCGCATCGGCAAACTTCACGCTCAGCGTCACGCCGGCAGACGACTTGATCGACGTATCCCGCCAGATCGTTGTGACGGGGTTGGCGCCGGCCGCGCAGGTCGGCATCGTCTCGCAGACAACCAGGGGCAACGGCGTGCTCTGGCATGCCCGCGCCGCCTTCGTTGCCGATGCGCAAGGCACGGTCGACCTGATGCGGGACGCGCCCGTCTCGGGCGACTACACCGGCATCAGTGCCATGGGCCTGATCTGGAGCCAGCGCCCCGATGACGGCAAGGCACGCGAAGTGTTTCCACCGCTTTCAACCGCAGGCTTCGAACCACTGACCACCACGCTCACGGCCACCGCGAATGGCGAGTCGGTCCACGCGAGCTTCGTGCAACGGCTAGCCGCACCCGGCGTGACGCGCCACGACGTACGCGATGAAGGCCTGGTCGGCACGCTGTACCTGCCCGACCCGTATGCGCACCCGGGCCCGCGCCCGGCCGTGCTGATCCTCAACGGCTCAGGCGGCGGCATCAACGAGCCACGCGCGGCGTTGTATGCCTCGCACGGCTATGCGGCCTTTGCACTGGCCTACTTCAAGGCCCCGGGCTTGTCGGACTACATCTCGAACACGCCGCTGGAGTATTTCGAACGTGCGCTCGCCTGGCTGCGCAAGCGTGTTGCGCCGCTGCATGACTTTGTCGCGGTGAGCGGGCAGTCGCGCGGTGGTGAACTCGCATTGCTGCTGGGCGCGACATTCCCCGAGGCTGTGTCTGCGGTGATCGGCTACGTGCCGGGCGCCGTCGTGCACAGCGCGCAGAACGCCGCCGACCCCGCCACTGGCCGCGAAGGTCCGACGTGGCTGTATCGCGGCCAGCCGCTGCCGCACCTGTGGGAAGGCAACCGCACCGCTACCTGGGCGCCGTTCGACGAAGGCCCCGCGCCGCATCGGCATGAACGAGCGATCCGCACCGCGCTGCAGGATGACGATGCCGTCGCGCGTGCGCGCATCTGCGTCGAACGCACGCGCGGCCCGGTGCTGCTGCTCTCTGCCACCGACGATGGTTCATGGCCGTCGAGCGACTACTCGCGCATGGTCACCGCCAAGCTGGCCGAGGTGCGCCACCCTTACCCCGTGCAGCATTTCGACTACGAGGGTGCGGGCCACGCGATCGTCTTTCCGTACGTCCCGACCACGCAGCTCGTCTATGCGCACCCGGTGTCCGGGCGCATCAGCACCGGCGGTGGCGAGCCGCGTGCCAACGCCCGCGCCGATGCCCAATCGTGGGCGGCAGCGCGACGTTTTCTCGCCAGCGCGGTGGCTGCGCGCGGCGTGTCCGTACCCGATTCTCGGAGCCTTTCATCGATGGACTTCACGCCTGCCCAAGATGTGGTCGACCAGGTTGCTGGCTTGAACGACGGCAGCGCCACGCATGCACTGCGCCACGCCCGCGAGAAAGTCGCAACGGCGACACAAGGCAGCTATGACGCGTTGTTCGGCCCCGCCCTGCCTGGCCTCACGCTGGGCGAACGCCTACTCGTGGCGCTTTACGCCTGCCGCCTGACGCCCGCACCCGAACTGGCCGAGCACTACCGCGCGCGCCTTGCCGACACGCCTGTCGATGCCAACGCGTTACAAGCCGTCGAACACGGCGATGTGGACACGCTTGCCGACCCACGCCTGCGCGCCATCCTCACGTTCACCCGCACGTTGATCGAACGCCCCATCGAAGGCGATCGCGATGCGCTGCTGCGCCTGCCCGCTGGGGGGCTCGCCACCGCAGATGTCGTCACGCTCGCGCAGCTCATCGCCTTCCTGTCGTACCAGACGCGGCTCGTCGCCGGCCTGCGCGCATTGCGCGAAGCCGCCGGCACCGGCAGCGCCACCACGTCCACGGAGACCGCAGCATGACCGAGATCATCCGCGCCCACGGCTTCACCAACGAATCGCTGGAATGGAAGGCGTGGCTGGATGTGGTCGACCTCGACCGCGCCACGCCCGAGCAGATCGCCGTGCTGGAAGAGAGCCACCCGAAGGCAAAGACGTCGGACTACTACCGCTTTCTCGTCCACCAGCCCGAGATCCTGCGGCAGCGCTCGGCGGCGTTCAACGCCATCATGTATGCGCCGGGTGGCCTGTCGCGTGCGGAGCGTGAACTCGCCAGCGCGGTGGTGTCGCGCGTGAATGGCTGCGTGTATTGCGCGTCGGTCCACGCCCAGCGCTTCGAGCAGCTTGCCAAGCGCAACGACGTGATCAAGCAGGTCTTTGAAGACCCGCACACCGCCGGCACGAATGCGCGTGAGCGTGCCATCGTGCTGTTCTCCATCGACATCACGCTGCGCGCCGGCGACGTACGCGCCGAGGACCTGCAGCCGCTCAAGGCTGCCGGTCTGACGGATGCGGAGATTCTCGACCTGATCCACGCTGTGGCGATTTTTGCGTGGGCGAATCGGTTGATGTTGAACTTGGGGGAGCCGGTGTTTCCGGATGCGGCCTGAGCGCCGTGCACGATCACGTACAGCGCCACCCCACGCACTCTGATGGTTTGGCCGTACCCTGCCCTATGCGGCGCCTTGAATTTCTGTAAGCGGGCGGAAAAAAGACGGGGAACTGTCTGAGCGAAGCGAGTTTTCCCCGTCTCCGCACGGTTACGGAAATTCAAGGAGTGTGTCGCCGCATCGGGCGCGCCTTTCTTTGCTTCCTTTCTTTGGCAAGACAAAGAAAGGGAGTCGGCCCCGGCAGGGGACGAAACGGGGGATTTACCAACCGCACCAATCCCCCGCAACCAACATCAGACCATCGGCAACTGCCGCACCGGCTTGCCGGTCAACTGCGCCACGGCATGCGCCACGGCCGGCGCGACCGGCGGCACACCAATCTCGCCCACGCCGGTAGGCTCCGCCGTGCTCGGCACGATATGCGTTTCAATGACGGGCGTCTCGGCCATCTTAAGCATCGGATAGTCGGGGAAGTTCGACTGCACGACCTGCCCGTCCTTGATGTCGATCCGCCCGTACAGCGCCGCTGTCAGGCCAAAGATGACCGCACTCTCGATCTGCTGCGCGACGATGCCCGGGTTGACCACCGTGCCGCAATCCACCGCGCACACCACGCGATGCACACGCGGCTTGCCGTCCTTCATCGACACCTCCACCACTTGCGCCACGACGGAGCCAAAGCTGGGGTGCAGCGCAATCCCACGCGCACGCGGGGCGCCATCTGCGGCCGGTGCCAGCGGTTGGCCCCAGCCGGCTGCCTGCGCCGCCGTGTCGAGCACCTTCAGCTCACGCGGATGCGCCTGCAGCAAGTCACGCCGCATCGCCAGCGGGTCGAGCTTGGCCGCAGCGGCCACGTCGTTGAGAAACGCCTCCATGAAGAACCCGTTGTACGAATGGCCAACGCTGCGCCAGAACCCCACGGGAATCGGCAGGTCGACCGCCAGATGCGCGATGTGCTCGTGTTCGATCTCGTATGGCAGGTCGAAGAGACCTTCAGCGGTGTAGCGATCGATACCGGCCGAGGGCGCGCCAAACAGGCGGTCCAGCTCGCCCGCCAGAATGGATTGCCCGGCACTGCGCGACGCAATCGCCGTGATCTTGCCGTTCTCGACCCGCGCCTTGAGCCGCGCGATGGCGTGCGGGCGATAGAAGTCGTGGCGGACGTCCTCTTCGCGCGACCAGATCACCTGCACGGGCTTGCCTTCGGTCTTGGTGGCAATGGTCACGGCCTGCCCAATGAAGTCGGATTCCAACCTTCGCCCGAAACCGCCGCCAATGAGCGGGATGTCGATGTGGACCTTGTCGCCGCTCACACCAGCCGCACGTGCGGCCACCAGTTGCGCCAGCGTGGCGACCTGCGTGGGCGCCCAGAGATGCACGCCGTCCTGCGTCACCTGCGCGGTGCAGTTGATCGGCTCCATGGTGGCGTGCGCGAGATACGGTGCGGTGTATTCGGCCTCCACGAGGGTCGCGCCGTCGGCCTTGTCGAACGCCTTCAGGCCGTCGCCCATGGACCAATACGTAAAACCGCCCTTGTCACTGTCGAGCGCGCTGACGAGTTGCTGCCGGATGCCTGCGGAGTCGAGCGTCGCGTGCGGGCCGTTATCCCACACCGGCTCGACCGCTGCGAGTGCCTGGCGCGCCTGCCAGTAGTGGTCGGCCACGACCGCTACGCCGGGCGAGCCTCCGGCAGCACCGTCAAACGGCACCACATAGCGCACACCCGGCAACGCCAGCGCCGCTTTCGATTGAAACGTCTTCAGCTTGCCGCCAAACACCGGGCACATGACCACAGCGGCATAGAGCATGCCGGGCAGGCGCGTATCGATGGAGAAGCGCGCGCTGCCATCGGTTTTCGAGGCCACATCGTTGCGCGGTGCGGGCTTGCCGATCAGCTTGTATTGCGAAGCCGGCTTGAGCATGACGTGAGACGGCGCAGCGATGCCGCGTGCGGACTTCGCCATGCTGCCAAACGTTGCCTGCTTGCCGCCCGGGCCAATCAACTGGCCATCACGGATGCTCACGTCCGCAGCTGACACGTTCCATTCGCGCGCCGCCGCTTCCACCAGCGCGGCACGCGCCGTGGCGGCCGCTTCTCGTACCGGCTCCCAACCGTCAGCGACGCTGCTGCTGCCACCGGTGATGATGAGACCGATCTCACGCGCGCTCTTGGCCATGATCCAGTGCAGGGCCCGCGCCCACGCCTTGTCGGCGCTATCCGGATGCAGTGGCAGCGAGCTATCGCCCATGGCGACGACGTTGCCGTAGATGCGCTCCACCGGCGAGCTTTCGATATGCACGCGCGCCAGCGGAATATCGAGCTCCTCCGCCGCCAGCATCGACAGCGCAGTGTGAATGCCCTGCCCCATCTCCACGCGCGGCATGGCCAACACAACGTTGCCTTCGGGGGTGATCTTGATCCAGCCATTCAGCGCGATCTCGCCGTTGTGCTCGGGAAAGACAGTCGCATCGCCCACGCGACTGCGCGGCGGCATCACGCCCCAACCCACCACCAGGGCACCACCGATACCGAGCGCCCCCAGCAAAAAGCGGCGACGCCCACGACTCCGTGGCTTGCTTGCCTTCGCGTTCATTTCTGCCCCTCCCGCAACGCCTTGGCGGCACGTTTGATGGCCACGCGCACGCGCGGGTACGTACCGCAGCGGCAGATGTTCGTCATGGCAGCATCGATATCGGCGTCGCTCGGGTCTGGCACGCGGCTCAGCAGGTCAGCGGCGGCCATGAGCATGCCGGATTGGCAGTAGCCACACTGCGGCACCTGTTCGTCAATCCACGCCTGCTGCAGCGCGTGGCGTTTGCCTTCGCCACCGGCCAGCCCTTCGATGGTGGTGATGTGTTTGCCGGCCACTGCCGCCACGGGCAGCACACACGACCGCACAGCCGCGCCGTCGAGATGGACGGTGCATGCGCCGCACGCCGCCACGCCACAGCCGAACTTGGTACCGGTGAGGTTCAGGTGATCACGCAGCACCCACAACAGCGGCGTGGCCGGGTCGCAGTCGACGCTGACCGGGCGGTGGTTGACGTCCAGATCCATGGGGCGGTGGTCTCCTAGTCTTTTGTGATTTTTTGCCGGCCAAGCGTACGTTCAAACGCCTGGGGTCAGCAATAGTGGTCGACCTCGACACGGCGACGGCTCAGAACGCAAAAAGGCCCGAGCACTTGCATGCTCGGGCCTTGGATTCTTGGCGGAGAGAGGGGGATTCGAACCCCCGATAGGCTATTAACCTATACACGCTTTCCAGGCGTGCGACTTAAACCACTCATCCATCTCTCCGGAAGCCCGCGATTGTAGCACACCGTACGGGCTCGCCAAGTCTCCTTCTCTTGCAAAAAGCCCCGACTTGTCTGCGAGGCCTTCCACATGTCGCTGCCGACACATCGGCCGGCATCCCTTTCTTCGGTCAATGCAGCGTCCCGCTGACCTCAGCCATCTGCACGGCGGCCTCTGCCATGCGCGATTGCAGCGTCTCCATGACCGTCGCGCGGATCGACTCGGCCTTCATCAGCAGGCGCAGCGCGATGTCGGCGCCGCGGCTGGCGGCCACATGTTCGACGAAGGCGATACGTGCGCGTTCGTTGAGTGTGGCGACGTGCGCGGCCTCAGACCACACCTGCCACGCGACAGGCTGACCTGCGAACTGCTCGCGGCGGCGCAGCAGATCCGAGTCGATGGCGGCAGCAATTTCGACGTCTTGAATGGTGCGGTTCATGGCGGCCCCTTCTGTCTGTGTGCGGCGCCCTGTGCCGGGCGGATGCGATCGGATTAACGCAACCTCCATGCCAGTTTTCAAGTGCACGTATTCGGGTTGTTTTGCCTGCACGCCGGCCCATTACAAGCTGTTTGAAACGTATGGTGGGCGGGCATTTGCAGGCACCTTCCCCACCTCGGTGGGGTGCGAATTCCTCATCTGAAAAATACATGCAACGCGGTTCGCCTGCGGTTCGTTACGTCGCGCGTTACGTAACGCGCGTGCCCGTTTGGATGTGCTACGCGACAGTGGCGGCAGACAAAACTCGGTTGGCCATTCTCTTTAGCCCCCCCTGCGCGCAACTAAAATGCCGGTCACTTCAATACCTGTGCAAGGCTGCGCACCGCATGTAGCTAAAGAAAATACTGAAAACTGATTTTAAATACCTTGAATACGGTAGGAATACGCTTTCGGATCGCGCCTTACATAACGCATTCCACGATTCGGAACCACGGCAACGAACCCTTTCCACAAAAGGCTTTACAGACAAAAAACCCTCCCATCGCATTAAGTAAAAATGCTGATGAAACGTGTTATTCAGGAGTTTATTTTCCATGCCGATAACCCCGTTGAGACCGGAAAGTGCAACTCGGGCAAATCGGTCTTCCCGTTGTCAAATTCGCATCTTCCGCAGTACGCAGCACCTTGCACATAACAAGCGTGGTTACTCACCGTCATTCTGGTGCCTCGGTACGTAGCCACTTTCCTTTTTTCTGCAAACCGGAGGACGCTGTGAACCTATCCCAGTTGACCATCAAGGCCAAGCTGACCACGGGCTTTGGCGTGCTGGCAGCCATCGTGATCATCGTGTCAGGCATGTCGTTGCGAGCGCTGTCCGAATCCACCAAGGGTTTCTCGAACTACGTGCATGGCATCAGCGCACGCGCAGACGTTGCCAACGAGGTGCGCACGGCGGTAGACCGCCGCGCCATTGCCGCACGCAACCTGGTGCTGGTGGTGACGCAACAAGACCTGGATCTGGAAAAAGCCGAGGTGCTTCGCGCGCACGACGACGTGAAGGCCAGGCTCAAGCAACTCAAGGAGCTGATTGCCGGCGCCAACGACGCTAGCGAGCGCGCCCGCGCACTGGTGAATGACATCGACAGCGTAGAAGCCAAATACGGCCCCGTGGCCACCAACATCGTCGGGCTGGCGCTGGCCGGCAAGCGCGATGAGGCCATCCAGAAAATGGACAACGAGTGCCGCCCGCTGCTGGCCGCGCTGATCAAGGCCACCGATGCCTACGCCGCGTACACGCATGAGCGCCAGGAACAGCTCGTGCAGGCGTACGAAGCTCAATACGTCATGCAGCGCAACCTGCTGACCGGCCTGTCAATGGGCGCGGTGTTGCTGGCGATGATGGCGGGCGTGATCATCACCCGCTCGATCACGCAGCCGATCCGCACCGCTGTGGATGTCGCCAGGACGGTGGCGCGGGGGGATCTGAGCAGCCACATCCACGTGCAGGGCAAGGACGAAACGAGCCACCTGCTCTCCGCCCTGCGCGACATGAACGGCCGCCTGACCGAGATCGTCGGCAAGGTGCGCGACAGCAGCGGCAGCGTCGCCGGCGCGGCCAAGCAGATCGCCGCTGGCAACGCCGACCTGAGCCAGCGCACCGAAGCGCAGGCGTCCTCACTGCAAGAGACGGCTGCCAGCATGGAAGAGCTGACCTCCACCGTGAAGCAGAATGCCGAGAACGCCCAGCACGCCACCTCGCTGGCCTCCACCGCGTCGGAAGTCGCGCTCAAGGGCAGCACGGTGGTCAACCAGGTCGTATCGACCATGCAGGACATCAGCGACCGCTCCAGCAAGATTGCCGACATCACCGGCATCATCGAGGGCATCGCGTTCCAGACCAACATCCTCGCGCTCAATGCCGCAGTGGAAGCCGCGCGCGCGGGTGAACAGGGCCGTGGTTTTGCGGTGGTCGCCAGCGAGGTGCGCAGCCTGGCGCAGCGTTCGTCCACGGCCGCCAAGGAGATCAAAGAGTTGATCGTCTCGTCGGTGGAGCGCATTCACGATGGCTCCACGCTGGCGGGCGAGGCGGGCGAGACGATGGCCGAGGTCACGCAAGCCGTGGCCCGCGTCACGCACATCATGGAAGAGATCGCCGCCGCGTCGGTCGAGCAGAAGCGCGGCATCGAGCAGGTCAACCAGGCGATCTCGCAAATGGACGAAGTCACGCAACGCAATGCGGCGCTGGTGGAAGAAGCGGCCGCCGCATCGCAGTCGCTGCAGGATCAGGGGCAGGAATTGAACGCAGCCGTATCGTTCTTCCGCATCGACCCGCAGGTCGCGCACGCCTGATCCGATTTCTCCAGCCGTCATCTCCAAGCCGTCTTTACGCCCGCCGCCCGAAGGCCGCGGGTTGTTTCTGTTTTCTGTCCTGTGTCTTTCGTTAGGCCGTTGTCCGTGACTTCCGCCGCATTGGCGGACGTGCACGCGCGACGCACAGTGAGCTTGCCCCGATCCATACCAATGACGGAGCAAGCCCGGGCCGCGCACGGCCCGCCCTGCCGACGAAGGTCACCATGCGACCCAACACCCCACACCTGCGGCACAGCCCCCTTAGCGCCGTCATGCCGCGCATGCCACATACCGGCGGGAGGCCAGCATGACCCCGCTCGCCTTCACGAAGTGGCTGCGCCCGCGTGCGGTATCGCACAAGTTGCCGGTCACCGCCCTGGCGGAACAGCTGCGCGAAGAATGCGAAGCCATGGCCCGCTACGCCCTGCACCATGGGCTGCCGGTGGCGCCGGAGCTGATCGCCCAACTCGGTAGCCTGATCGACCGGCAGATGCCGGCGCACGCCACACCGCACCACACGCTGGCGGCCATCCACCGCAAGCTCGCGGCGGCCATCGCACCGGCCACACCGCAGGCCGTCACGCTGCTCGACGCGCAACATCGCAGCGACCATCCACTCGCGTGGCTCGGGCCCGTGCCGCTGATCCGGCTGCTGACCGGCGCCGCTATCGTCTTCCTGATCGCAGTCATTGCCACCGGCATGTCGCCCGATGTGTCGAGCGCGAATATCGACCGGGGCTTCCTGCAGTCCGACGGCACACGCCTGCTGTGGAACACCCTGTTCCTGCTGTTTTGCGCGGGGCTGGGGGCGTCGTTTGCGACGCTGTTCCAGGCACACCGCTATGTGGCGGCCTCCACCTACGACCCCAAGTACGACGCCTCGTACGGCGCGCGGTTGATCCTCGGCGTGATTGCGGGGCTGATCCTGGTGGAGATGCTGCCCGCGCAGTTGTTCGACCGCGGCAGCATGCACAACTTCGGCAAACCGGCGCTGGCCATGCTGGGCGGTTTCTCCGCCACGGCCGTGCACCGATTGCTGCAACGGCTGGTGGACGCGCTGGAAACCCTCGTGCGCGGCGATCGTGCTGCCGATGCGGATGCCGCCATGCAGGCCTACCGCGCCCGTGCCGCCAGCGAACGCACGCAGTGGCAGAGCGAACTCGCCGCCAACCTGATCGACCTGCAGCAGTCGCTCGACAACACCGCCTCGCCCGAGGCAATGCGCCAGCGGCTCGCCGATTTCACGCGCGCCATGCTGGCCGCCAGCGACCCAAGCGCTTCCGCTTCCCGAGACCCATGGCAACCCAAGGAGTAAACCCATGCTGTTCCTGTACAACATTCCGGCCTGGGCGATGGGCGCGGTGATCGTCTTCGTCACGCTTGCAGTCGCGCTGGGCGGCTATGCGCTGTTCCGCCGCTGCTTCCCGATCGTGCTCGATGCCGAGCAGCGCAGCATGACGGTGGCGATGATGACTGCGGTCACGACCATCAACTCGCTGCTGGTGGCGTTCTCGGCCATCTCGGTGTGGGGCGCCTACCAGGCCGCCGCCGACATCGTGGCCGCCGAAGCGGCCTGTGCCACCGAACTCGCGCATGACCTCTCGGCGTTCTCGCACCCGAGTGCCGCAACGGCACGGCGCGAGCTGATCCTCTATCTCGAACGCGTTGCCCATGACGAATGGCCGAGCATGCAGCAGCGGGCACGTGCAGACGATGGCGCCGAAGCCGCATTCGACCGCATGTTCGCCACTGTCAACCGCGTCACACCGAGCGACGATCGCGAACGCGTACTGCTGATCGAAGTGCTGGGCCGCGTCAACGAGATGGTGAAGTACCGCGAGAAGCGTCTGCAGAACCTTGACGCCGCCATGCCCGGCACGCTCTGGGGCGTGATGCTCATTGCGAGTGGATTGTCGTTACTGCTGCTCTATGCGTTACCAGCCACGCGCTTTCACGTTGCCCTGGTGACGGTGTGGGGCGTCACACTCGGCCTGGCGTTCTTCTTCGTGCTGGCAGTAGACCGGCCCTTTGCGGGTGAAGTCAGCGTGAGTGCGGCACCCATTGAGCGGGCCATCCAGGTGCTCTCGGAAGACGAAGTGCAGATCAAACCGACACCCGGCTAAGCGCGCGCCACCGCGTCACGTTGCACGTATGGCGACGGCCCGCATTTCTGCGCGCCGTCGCTTCTTTTTTGTGGATGCCCACGCCATGCGTGCGGTCGGTCATAGAACCTCGTCCCTGTCATCCCCCCTATTCAAGCGCGGTGCGCGCCTGCATACGCTGCATCCACAGCAACACGTTTCCCAACGTTCACCCACGTTCGATAGACAACCGACCAGGAGCCCAGGATGCACCGCACGGTAGAACACGCAACCCGCACGACATACTCCCATCACGATCGCCGGCGCGCGCGCGCCTGGTTGAACCGAACGGCCTGCATTGCTGCCGCCGCTGCACTGCTGACCAGCCTGTCGGATGCCGATGCCGCGCCCCCCGCCACACTTGGCGCCTATGGTGCCGACCTGACCCGCGTATCGGTATCGGGCCTGTCTTCCGGCGGCTTCATGACCGCGCAGTTCGACGTGGCGTATTCGGGCGAGCTGATCGGCGCCGGCATCGTCGCAGGCGGGCCGTACCACTGTGCCGGGCTGTCGGACCTTGTCCCGCCCTTCACCGCTGCCACCACGCTGTGCATGCAGCCCGTGGGCGACGCACCCTCCGCCGACGACGCCTGGCGCGACGCGCAGGCCTTCGCCAAGCTCGGCCTGATCGACGACCCTGCCAACCTGCGCAAGCAGCGCATCTACGTCTTCAGCGGCGCCAAGGACAGCGTGGTGGCCACGAAGGTGGTCGACCAGACCGCCCGCTTCTATGAAGTGGCCGGCGTGCCTGATACGCAGGTCAGCTACCGCAAGCACCCGGATGCCGGCCACGCCTTCGTGACCGACCGGCCGCAAGACATCGCGTGCGCCGCCAACCGCAGCCCCAACATCAACAACTGCGGCTTCAAGCAATCGCACGACATCGTCCGCTGGATCTACGGTACGGCTGACGCACCGCTCAACCCGCCTGCCGAAGTGGCGCACGGCAAGGTCCTCACATTCGACCAGGCGCCGTTCGACAAGACGCACCGCGCATCGCTGCTCAAGAGCGGCTACGTGTATGTGCCTGCCGCATGCGAGGCCGGCGGCTGCGCCGTCCACGTGGTCTTCCACGGCTGCACGCAAAGCGCCCAGACCATCGGCGAGCGCGTGGTGCGCGATGTTGGCTACAACGAGATCGCCGACACCAACCGCCTCATCGTGCTGTATCCGCAGGTGGCCAAGTCTTCCGCCAACCCGCTCGGCTGCTGGGATTTCTGGGGCTACACAAGCGCCGACCCCGATCGCCCCGACTTCTACACGCGTCAGGCGCCGCAGATGGCTGCCGTGATGAAGATGATCCAGCGCCTCGGTCAGGCCCGCCCGTAAGCCCCCTCCCAGAACCTCTCGCCCAGAAGACGCCCATGCTCGCCAACCTGATCTCTCAACTGCAGGCCGCCCAGCGCGACGCACTGCAACGCTGGACCCACGCCGTCGCCGATGCCGCCACCCACTCACCGCTGCCCGCCGCAGACCTTGATGCCTGGCGCGGGCTGACCCTGGCCGCCCTGCAGGCCGGCCAGCAATATTCGACTGCGTGGCACTCTGCGCTCGATGCCGGCTGGCGCGAGCAGCGTGATCGCCTGGCGCTCGACGGCTCGGCCGATGCGCTGCGTGCGTTCGCCACGCTGCACGCCGATCTCGCCGCCCGCGCCGGCGAGGCCCGCGCCAGGCACACCAGTGCGATGACCGCATCCGCTGCGCAGTACCTGCAGGATCTGAACCAGGCGCGCGACGCCACCGACATCGCCCTGGCCCTCACGCGCCTGACCACAGACAGCCAGGCCCACAGCCGCGAACACGGCATGCAGCTCGCCGCATTGGCCGGTGGGCTTCAACCCGCACTCGCGCAATGGACCGAGCGCGCACTGTCGCCCACCCGGACAAACAGCACCCCGGAGGCCGCGTCATGAACATCCACCTGCGCTTCATCAACCGTTCCAACGATTGCGGCAACAGCGAGGTCGTGCTCTTCCAGCGCAACGTCGTGCCCGACCTGGAAGAACTGGCCATCGCCTGGAAAGTCATCCGCTTCTGCGGGCGCGATTGCATGCACCCGTTCGTGTTCTCGACCGAGCTGGAGGTCTCACTGGGCGACGAGCACGGCAACTTCTCGCCGCGCGTGGCGGCACACCCTGGGGATCGGCTGCTCGTCACGCCGCACCCAACCGGACGTGGCCGGCTCGTCCACGGCGCGGTGGAGCACGGCACCAGCAGCGCTGACATTCAGGTCGTCAATCGCCTGGGCCGCGGCGCCGTCAACGTCAACGCGTTCAGCGCCGGCAAGTTGCTGGCGGCCAAGGTGGCCGTGGCGCCAGGCCAGAAGGCGGAGTTCCGCTTCACGCCGTCGCTGTGGATTGGCGTGGCCTCGGGCATTGAAGAAGGCCGTTCGCTAAACGCGGCGGTGCTGTCGTCCACCAACACGCTGCTGCAACTGGCTGGCATTGCCGCCGCCGACATCGTGATGAGCGGCGGGGGCAGCGGAACCGGCGCACAGCCCTTCAGTTTTGCGCTGGAAAACATCCAGCACCTATAGCACCACCTATAGCACCACCCCAACCCATTGTTTGACGACCTGCCCATCGAAAAAACCGGGCAGGCCGGAGGCAAGGTGCGCGGCAAACCGATTGCCGCTTATTCGACTCTCTCGACTCTAGGAGCCCGAAGTGGATATCCAACTGAACTTCATCAACCGTTCCAACGATGCCAACAATTCCAGCATCGTGATCTTCCAGAAAAACGTCGCCACCGACTTCGACGAACTGGCCATCGCCTGGAAAGTCATCCGCAACTGCGGCCAGGGCGACAACCACCCGTTCAAGTTCCCGATGACGATGGCCGTGAGCGCCAGCGACAGCTACGGCAACTACATGCCGCAGCAGCTCGCCACCATCGGTCAGGTGTTCCAGGTGGTGCGCTCCACCTCGGGCGACGTGCTGCAGCTCTCCACCGACGCGGGCAACAGCTCGGAAGTGCAGGTGCGCAATGACCTGCCGAGCGGTGCAGCCAACGCGACCATCTACAAGGATGGCAGCGCGCTGGCGATCAAGACGTCGATCGCTCCGGGCCAGAAGGCGGTGTTCCAGTTCAAGCCGACCATCTGGATTGGTGTGGCGTCGCAGATCGAGCAAGGCCAGTTGCTGAATTCGGCCGTCATTTCCGACATCAACACCGAGCTGTCGTTGCTGGGCATTGCCAGCGCCGACATCGTGCTCACCGGCGGCGGCCCGGGCCCGAAGTCGCAGCCGTTCACGTTCCGACTGGAAAACGTGGTGATGGCGTAACCGCCCCGGCGCCCCCCCCACTGCCCCCGATGGCGGCGCCGCGCGCGCCGCCCGGGTCACCATACTCACCTCGCCCTCACCCCCAGAGCTGCCATGGACATCAAACTCAACTTCATCAACCTGTCGAACGACAGCAACAACAGCCAGGTCGTGCTGTTTCAGAAGAACGTCTCGACCGATTTCGACGAGCTGGCGATCGCCTGGAAAGTCATCACCAACTGCGGCCGCGGAGACAACCACCCGTTCGTCTTCCCGATGCAGACGGCAGTGAGCGCCAGCGACGCTGACGGCAACTTCATGCCGCGCAAGGTGGCCGAGAACGGTCAGATGTTCAGCGTCACGCGCGCGGCCTCGGGCAATGTGCTGGCACTGTCTGGCCGTTCGCCCAGTTCGCGCGAGATCCAGTTGCGCAACGACTTGCGTACCGGCGCCATCACCGCTTCGGTGTTCAAGGACAACCGCCTGCTCGCCCACAAGACCGGCATCGTGCCCGGCCAGAAAGCCGTGTTCGAGTTCAAACCCACGCTGTGGATCGGCACCGCCTCACAGATCGAGCAAGGCGCGGTGATGAACTCCGCCGTCCTGTCGGACATCAACACCGAGCTGTCGCTGCTGGGCATCGCCAGCGCCGACATCGTGATGACCGGCGGTGGCAGCGGCACCTCGGCCACGCCGTACGTGTTTCGCCTGGCCAATGTTGTGATGGGCTGACGGGAGTGGTCAGCCCGGGCCGGAGTCCTCACGCTTCGGCCCACCTTTTGCCGGCTCGTCGGGAGTCGGCGCTTTTTTTGAAGGCTTTTGAAGGCACAACTTGGGACGCAGAAACGCCGGGCTCGCCCCTCCCACCTCCGGCAGCGGACCGCAAACCTCCGCCCCCGCATCTTTGCGGCGCAGACCCGGACCTCTCCACCTCCGGCAGCGCCACTTTGAACTCCGGCTCCGGAGCGCAAACCTGCGCACCCGCACCTTTTAGGTCCGACATCGGACCTCGCCACCTCCGGCGCCGGACCTCGGAGGTCCGCGCACGCATCGTTCAGGTGCAAGGCCGGACCTCCCGGCCTGCGGCGTCGGAGCTTTGTGTTTCGGTGTCGGAGTTTTGTGGTCCGGCGGAAGGGATTGCCTACAGCGGATCGCGGATATAGCCGACCAGCTTGTCGACTACCGGCCGATTCGGCTTGGTCAGCAGGCTGACGACAATGGCGGCCGCAAACCCGGCGGGCACGCCAAACGCGCCCGAGGCGATCGGGTCAACGCCAAACCACGGCTGCCCCAGTACGCCCGTCATGCGCGTGAAGAAGGGATAGTTGGCGATGATGTAGTACACGCTCACCGCCAACCCGCTCACCATGCCCGCAATGGCGCCGGCGCGGTTGGTGCGCTTCCAGAACACCCCCAGCACCAGCACCGGAAAGAAGCACGACGCAGCCAGCGAGAACGCCGCCCCCACCAGAAAGAGGATGTTGCCCGGCTTCAACGATGTCACATACGCCGCGAGCAACGCCACACCCAGCAGCACCACCTTGGCGCTGGTCACACGCCTCTGGTGGCTGGCCGTGTTGTCGATCATGTGGAAGTACACGTCGTGCGACAGCGCATTGGCGATGGTCAGCAGCAGGCCGTCGGCGGTAGACAGCGCGGCCGCCAGCGCCCCTGCCGCAATCAACCCGGAGATCACGTAGGGCAGTCCGGCGATCTCCGGCGCCGCCAGCACGACCATGTCGGGCTGCATCATCACCTCGGCCCATTGCACGATGCCGTCGCCATTGATGTCGTGCAGTGCAAACACAGGCGGATCAACCTTGCGCCACGGCACGATCCATTGCGGCAAATCCGCGAACGGCGCGCCCACCAGATGCTGCAACAGGTCGAGCTTGACCAACGCTGCCAACGCTGGCGCCGACACATACAGCAGCGCGACGAAGAACAACGTCCAACTCACGGAATTGCGCGTCTCGCGCACCGATGGCGTGGTGTGAAAGCGCGTGAGGATGTGCGGCAGGCTGGCCGTACCCACCATCAGGCAAAACACCAGCAAGACGAAGTTCAGCCGCTCGGTGCCGCGCTCGTTTGCCGAGGTGGAGGGAAACGGCTCAGCCGAGGGTGGCGGCAGTTGGCTGCGCGCCAGCGCGTCTTCACGCTGCTGGTTCCACACCATCGACGCGGTTGCTGCATCGGCGGGGAATTCCTCCCGAGCCCGCTCCAGCGCTTTGATTTCACGCAGCGGCGCGTTGCGTTCACGGGCGAGCTTCAGTTGCGTGTTCAGCGCCTCGCGCGCTTCCAAAAACGACTGCGGCAGTTGCGCAATGCGCTCCTGCAGCGCGCGGGCCTCGTTCAAGAAGTGGTCACGCACGCCATGTTCAGCCGGGTCATGGGCGATGCGCTGCTCTTCTTTCTGAATCTGCAGCAGCAGGCGGCCCGTCGAGACCTGCGGCAGCGGATCGTGATACCGCTGCCAGCCAATCAGCCCCACCACGCCCAGGAACGACACGATCATGATGATGTACTGCGCCACCTGGGTCCACGTGACCGCACGCATGCCCCCCAGGAACGAGCACACCAGAATGCCTGCCAGCCCGAAAAACACCCCCACCGAAAACTCCACGCCGATGAAGCGCGTGACCACCAGCCCCACGCCCTGGATTTGCGCGACGAGATAGACAAACGAGCATAGCGTTGCGCCCAGCACGGCAATGCCGCGCACCACGGAACTGCCGCCACGCACCCCATTGCCGTAGCGATTGGCGAGAAAGTCCGGCACCGTGTAACCGCCGAACTTGCGCAGATAGGGCGCGAGCAAAAAGGCGACGAGGCAGTAACCGCCCGTCCAGCCCATCACATAGGCCAGGCCTTCATAGCCGGAGGCAAACACGATGCCCGCCAAGCCGATGAACGAGGCGGCGCTCATCCAATCCGCCGCGGTGGCCATGCCGTTAAAGAATGCGGGCACGCGGCGCCCGGCCACGTAGTACTCGGTCAGGTCGGCCGTGCGGCAGATGAGCCCGATGCACGCGTAGACCGCGATGGTGACGAACAGGAACACATAGCCCAGCCACACGCCGGGCCCGCGTACGCGTTCAATCGCCCCCATCATGGCGATGAAGAGCAGCAGCCCTACGGTGTAGAGCCCGTAATAGAGAAACAGCCGCTTGCGAAAGCGGCTGTCTTGTTGTGGATCAGAAGCCAAGATTGGCGACCCGTGTTAGCGCGCGTCCTTCAGCTGATCCAGGATGGCCGGGTTCTCCAGCGTGGACGTGTCCTGCGTAATGTCCTCGCCCTTGGCCAGCGAGCGCAACAGCCGGCGCATGATCTTGCCCGAGCGCGTCTTGGGCAGGTTGTCGCCAAAGCGGATGTCCTTCGGCTTGGCGATCGGACCGATCTCCTTGCCCACCCAGTTGCGCAGTTCGGTGGCGATCTGCTTGGCCTCGTCGCCCTCGGGCCGCGAGCGCTTGAGCACCACGAATGCGCAGATGGCTTCGCCGGTCATGTCGTCGGGGCGGCCCACCACGGCGGCTTCGGCCACCAGCGGGTTGGCCACCAGCGCGGATTCGATTTCCATCGTGCCCATGCGGTGGCCCGAGACGTTCAGCACGTCGTCGATGCGGCCCATGATGGTGAAGTAACCGGTGTCCTTGTCTCGGATCGAACCATCGCCCGCCAGGTACAGCTTGCCGCCCAGCTCTTCCGGGAAATAGCTCTTCTTGAAGCGCTCCGGGTCACCCCAGATGGTGCGGATCATCGATGGCCACGGGCGCTTGACGACCAGGATGCCGCCCTGCCCGTTCGGCACGTCGCCGCCGGTTTCGTCAACAATGGCGGCCATGATGCCCGGCAGCGGCAGCGTGCACGAGCCCGGCACCAGCGGCGTGGCGCCCGGCAGCGGCGTGATCATGTGGCCGCCCGTTTCGGTCTGCCAGAACGTATCAACGATCGGGCAACGGCCACCGCCAACGTTCGTGTGGTACCACATCCAGGCTTCCGGGTTGATCGGCTCACCCACCGTGCCCAACAAGCGCAGGCTGGAAAGGTCGTACTGCTTCGGGTGGATCTTTTCATCGGCCTCAGCGGCCTTGATGAGCGAGCGGATTGCCGTCGGTGCGGTGTAGAACGTGTTGACCTTGTGGCGCTGGATCATGTCCCAGAAGCGGCCGGCATTCGGGTACGTCGGCACGCCTTCGAACACGACTTGCGTGGCGCCGGCAGCCAGCGGCCCGTAGGCGATGTAGCTGTGGCCCGTGACCCAGCCGATATCGGCCGTGCACCAGAAGACATCGTCTGGCTTCAGATCGAACGTCCACTGCATGGTCAGCAGCGCCCACAGCAGGTAGCCGCCCGTGCTGTGCTGCACGCCCTTCGGCTTGCCGGTCGAACCCGAGGTGTAGAGGATGAACAGCGGGTGCTCGGCGCTCACCGGCGTCACTTCGCAGGTGTCGGGCTGGCCGGCTTCGACCTCGTCCATTGCGCGGTCGCGGCCTTCCACCCAGTTCACGTTGCCGTTGGTGCGGCGATAGACGATCACATGCTTGACGGCGTCGGTGCCTTCCATTGCCAGGGCTTCATCGGCGATGGCCTTGAGCGGCAGCGCCTTGCCGCCGCGCATCTGCTCGTCGGCGGTGATGAGCGCCACGGCGCCCACGTCGACGATGCGTTCCTGCAGCGACTTGGCCGAGAACCCGCCGAATACCACCGAGTGCGTCGCCCCGATGCGCGCGCAGGCCTGCATGGCGACAATGCCTTCCACCGACATCGGCATGTAGATGACCACCCGGTCACCCTTCTTGATGCCGAGAGCCTTCAGGCCGTTGGCGAAACGGCAGACGCGTGCATGCAACTCGCGATACGTGATGCGCGTGACCTTGGCGTCGTCCGTCTCGAAAATGATGGCGACCTTGTCGGCGTTGCCGTTCTCAAGGTTGCGCTCCAGGCAGTTGTACGAAGCGTTCAGCTCGCCGTCTTCAAACCACTTGTAGAACGGGGCGTTGGATTCATCCAGCACCTTGGTGAAAGGCTTGTGCCACACGAGGTGCTCGTGCGCCAGGCGTGCCCAGAAGCCCTCGTAGTCCTGTTCGGCCTCCGCGCACAAGGCACGGTATGCATCCATGCCGGCGATGTTTGCCTGTTTGACAAAGGACGCGGGCGGGTCAAAAACACGCGTTTCCTGCAGGACAGATTCAATGCCAGCCATGATGTCTCCTGATAGCGATGTCTGTGATCGTTTTGCGGCGAATCTAAGGGGCTGACCTGACTCCAGCCTTACGCATTCTGACGCCGCGCTTGGACCACAATTGGACACGAAGGGCATTACTATAATGCGTCACTTCATCTGCCGGCTCGCATCGCAGTGCAGCATGACCGGCCCGAGAGCCGCGCTGCGCGCCGGTTTCCACCCAATTCATTCATCGTGCCCATCCACGCCCTCTTCCTGATTGCTGCCATGGCATTGGTGGGTAGCAACGTCGGTTTCGGCAAATCGATTGTTGCCGTCATGCCGGTGATGCTGTTTGCGCTGCTGCGGTTTTTGATCGCCATCGCATGCATGGCACCGTGGTACAAGCCCGCCCGCATGCGCAGGGTGACGCGTACTGAGTGGACCAACCTGTTCCTGCAGGCGTTCTTTGGCACGTTCGGTTTTACGCTCCTGATGCTCAACGGCGTCAAGCTCACGTCGGCGCTGGCCGCGGGCATCATCACCAGTACGATTCCTGCCACGGTGGCGCTGCTGTCGTGGCTGGTGCTGCGCGAGCGGCCGTCGGGGCGGACGTTTGTGTCGGTGGCGCTGGCGGTGGTGGGCGTGGCGATCTTGAATGCCTACCGTGGTGGCGAATCCTCCGGCGCGGGCACCACCCTCGCGGCCGATGCATCCCAAGCGCTGCTGGGCAATGCGCTGGTGATGGGCGCGGTGCTGTGCGAATCAATTTACGTGATCCTGTCGCGGCGCCTCACGCAAACGTTGCCCGCCATCGAGATCTGCGCGTACACGCATTTGATCGGCGGCCTGCTGATGCTGCCGTTGGGGCTGGTGCCGCTGCTGACGTTCGATGTGTCGAGTGTGCCGGCATCCGTTTGGGGCCTGGTGATCTGGTATGCGCTGTCGGCCAGCATCTTTTCGTTCTGGCTGTGGATGAAGGGCATCCGCCACGTGCCTGCGCATCTGGCGGGTGTGTTCACCTCCGTGTTGCCGATTGCGGCGGCCACGTACGGCGTCGTGGCACTGGGTGAGACACCCGGATGGCCGCACGCCGTGGCGCTGGCGTGCGTGGTGGTGGGCATTCTGGTGGCGAGCTGGCCCGCACGGCCGCGCCAGCCAGCGCGCCGTGGGCGCGTCGTCGATCCGCTGGACCCGCTCGATCCTTCGCTTGATCACGAATAACAACGCTTCATGAAACGCGACTTTCACCTTCGCAATCTGCGCATCTTCGGCGCACCGGTCTATGTCCACTGGACGGTCGTGGTCGGCTCGGCAGTGCTGCTGGTGCTCTCGTTCAAAACACCGTTCACTGCGCTGGCCGCACTCTGTTCGTACCTCAGCATGATCCTGCTGCATGAGGCCGGACATGCCTACTTGGCGCGACGGGCCGGCGCCCGCGTTGAAGCGATTCATCTCGGCCTCTTCCACGGCCTGTGCGTGTATGAAGCACCGCCACGCGAACGGGACGTCTATGTGATTGCCTGGGGCGGCGCCCTTGCACAGTTGGCCGTGGCCCTGCCCTTGATCCTGCTGGCCAACGTCACGCCCATCGTGCGCTGGCCGATCCTGGGTGAAGTGGTGCTGTACCTCGGCTATGTCAGCCTGTTCTGGGCCATCGTCAACCTGATCCCGGCACCCGGCCTGGATGGGGAGCACGCGTGGCGCCTGCTGCGCTGGCCAGGCAAATGGCGCTCGGGCACCAAACCCACGCGCGCCCGGCATCTGCGCCGCGTGAAATAGTGCACAGCGGGCCGAAAACATAGGCAGATCCTAAGCCGGCCCGCATCTTCCTGACGCCACAAACCGCTACAATCGCGCGGTTTTTCGTCCACCCGCCCCTTTTCTCTGTCTCATGAAGTCGCCCATCGCTCCACTGCGCCCGATCCCGCGCCTGATCTTCTTCTCCCGCTGGCTGCAACTGCCGTTGTATCTCGGGCTGATCGTCGCCCAGGCCGCATATGTGTACCTGTTCGTCGTCGAGGTATGGCACCTGGTTTCGCACCTGGGCGACATGGACGAAACCAAGATCATGCTCGCCGTGCTGGGGCTGATCGACGTGGTCATGATCTCCAACCTGCTGATCATGGTGGTCATCGGTGGATACGACATCTTCGTGTCCAAGCTGGGCATCGAAGGCCATGAAGATGAGCCCGAATGGCTCGACCACGTCAACGCCGGCGTGCTGAAGGTGAAGCTCTCGATGGCGCTGATCAGCATCTCGTCGATCCACCTGCTCAAGACCTTTATCGATGCAAGCCAGAAAGACACGCATACGATTCTTTGGCAGGTGGCGATTCACCTCGCGTTTCTGGTGTCGGCGCTGGTGATGGCCTGGGTGGACAAGATCGTTTCGCACGCGCACCCGCACGACGAGACCGCCGAGGCACATTGACGGAGCACCTTGTCGGCGCACCGATTCCGACGAACGCGCTCGGACAATCCGCGCCCGACATTGGGTGTATGATCTTAGGCTGTTCTGAGCCGGCGGCGCCCGCTGCCGGCACTTAGCGCAGGTGTGCAGATCACTGCGCTCTGCCGCATCCAGCACCCGGTTTCTCATTCCTATACGTTGGTCCCCACCATGACCGTCATTCGTCAAGAAGACCTCATCCAGAGCGTCGCCGACGCGCTGCAGTACATCAGCTACTACCACCCGATGGACTACATCACTGCTCTGGGCCGTGCCTATGAGCAGGAGCAGAGCCCGGCGGCCAAGGATGCCATCGCGCAGATCCTGACCAATAGCCGCATGTGCGCCGAGGGCAAGCGCCCGATCTGCCAGGACACCGGCATCGTCACCGTGTTCCTGAAGGTCGGCATGAACGTGCGCTGGGACGGCGCCACGATGAGCCTGGAAGACATGGTCAACGAAGGCGTGCGCCGCGCGTACAACGACGTCGACAATAAGCTGCGCGCCAGCGTGCTGGCGGACCCGGCCGGCAAGCGCACCAACACGAAGGACAACACCCCGGCCGTGATCAACATGTCGATCGTGCCGGGCGATGCGGTGGACGTGATCGTTGCCGCCAAGGGCGGCGGCTCGGAAGCGAAGTCGAAGTTCGTGATGCTGAATCCGTCGGACTCGATCGTCGACTGGGTGCTCAAGACCGTGCCGACCATGGGCGCCGGCTGGTGCCCGCCGGGCATGCTGGGCATCGGCATTGGCGGCACGGCTGAAAAGGCCATGCTGCTGGCCAAGGAAGCCCTGATGGAGCCGATCGACATTCAAGACCTGATCGCCCGCGGCCCGAGCAACCGCGCAGAAGAACTGCGCATCGAGCTGTACGAGAAGGTCAACGCGCTGGGCATTGGCGCGCAGGGCCTGGGCGGTCTGGCCACCGTGCTCGACGTGAAGGTCCTGGACTACCCGACCCACGCAGCCAACCTGCCGGTCGCGATGATCCCGAACTGCGCCGCCACGCGCCACGCACACTTCACGCTGGACGGCAGCGGCGTTGCCAAGCTCGAGGCGCCGGACCTGTCGCAATGGCCGAAGGTCGAGTGGGCACCGAACACCGAAACGTCGAAGCGCGTTGACCTGAACGCACTCACGCCGGAAGAAGTCGCCTCGTGGAAACCGGGCCAGACCCTGCTGCTCAACGGCAAGATGCTCACGGGCCGCGACGCTGCGCACAAGCGCATCGCCGACATGCTGGCCAAGGGCGAGAAACTGCCGATCGACTTCACCAACCGCGTCATCTACTACGTCGGCCCCGTGGATCCGGTGCGCGATGAAGTCGTCGGCCCGGCTGGCCCGACCACGGCCACGCGCATGGACAAATTCACCGAGACGATGCTCGCCCAGACGGGCCTGATCGCCATGGTGGGCAAGGCCGAGCGCGGCCCGGTCGCCATCGAATCGATTCAGAAGCACAAGTCGGCCTACCTGATGGCCGTGGGTGGCGCTGCTTACCTCGTGTCGAAGGCCATTCGCGGCTCCAAGGTGCTGGCGTTTGAAGACCTCGGCATGGAAGCCATCTACGAATTTGACGTGAAGGACATGCCGGTCACCGTCGCCGTGGATAGCTCGGGCACGTCGGTCCACAAGACCGGCCCGGCGGAATGGCAGGCGAAGATCGGCAAGATCCCTGTCGCTGCTGCTTGATCCGTTGAACGTCTGATATGACGACACGCGCGCAGGCACCGGTCGGAGTGTTCGACTCCGGCCTCGGAGGGCTCTCCGTCCTGCGCGCGATTCGCGCCGAACTGCCGGCCGAATCGCTTCTCTACCTGGCGGATTCCCGCCATGCCCCGTACGGGGAAAAATCTCCCGAATTCATTGCCGAGCGCACGCTGCGTGTGTGCGAGTGGCTGGTCGACCAAGGCTGCAAGGCGCTGGTGATCGCTTGCAACACCGCCACGGCGCAAGCCGTGCATGTGCTGCGTGAAAAGCTGGCGGTGCCGGTGATCGGTGTCGAGCCTGGACTGAAGCCAGCAGTCGCCATCTCGAAGCGTCGTGTGGTCGGTGTGCTGGCGACCGAGAGCACGCTGCGCAGCGAAAAATTCGCGCGTTTGCTGGCAGCGGTCTCCGGCGACTGCCAAGTGCTATGCCAGCCCGGCTACGGCCTCGTGCCGTTGATCGAGCGCGGCGAGACGCACTCCCCCGCCGTGCTGGAACTGTTGCAAGCCTATCTGCAGCCGATGCTGGATGCGGGCGCCGACACGCTGGTGCACGGCTGCACGCACTATCCGTTTCTGGAAAACGCCATCCGCGACATTGCGGGCGATCGGCTGACGCTGATTGATACCGGCCACGCCGTCGCACGCCATCTGGGCCGCACGCTGGCCGCGGCGCAATTGCAGGCCACAGGCAACGCTGCGTCACCGCGCTTCATGAGCACCGGCGATGTGCTCCCGCTGCAAGCCATGGTGGCCGCCTTGTTGGGCGAGGCGCCCATGGCACAGCACGTCGACATTGGCGACGCGCCACTCACCCCTGCATCGGCCTCGCTCGCTGCGCAAGCTGAATAAAAAAACGCCACCTGGGTAGGTGGCGTTTTGACTTTGGGCTTCAGCCGAGGTTTGGCTGCGCCCCGGGTTGTGCCGTTTCGGCTTCGCTCTCTTCTTCCGCCGGCTCGTACTTTGCCACCACAGCGGTGGCCAGGCTGTTGCCGATCACGTTGGTGGCCGTGCGGCCCATGTCGAAGAATTGGTCGATACCGATGATCAGCAGCAGACCCGCTTCGGGCAGGTGGAACATCGGCAGCGTGGCCGCCACCACCACCAGCGAAGCGCGTGCCACGCCAGCCATGCCCTTGCTCGTGAGCATCAGCACCAGCAGCAGCGTGACTTGCTGCGTGAAGCTCATCTGGATGTTGTAGGCCTGGGCGATGAACATCACCGCAAACGCCTGATACATCATCGAGCCGTCGAGGTTGAACGAATAACCCAGCGGCAACACGAAGCTGGCGACACGCTTGGGCACGCCAAACTTCTCCAGCGCTTCCATCGTCTTCGGGTAGGCTGATTCGCTGCTGGCCGTGGCAAACGCCAGCATGGTCGGCTCACGAATCAAGCCCAGCAGGCGGCCCAGCGAGCGGCCCAGCAGCACATAGCCGACGAAGAACAGGATCGCCCACAGCAGCGCCAGGCCCAGGTAGAACTCGCCGATCAGCTTGCCGTAGGTCCACAGCACGCCCACGCCTTCCACCGTGATGGCGGCGGCCATGGCGGCAAACACGCCCAGCGGTGCGAAGCGCATCACGTAGTCGGTAATGCGGAACATCAGCTTGGTCAGCTCTTCCAGGCCACGGCCGATCACGCTTTCCATCGGGTTCTTCATGGTCGACAGCGCAGCGCCGAAGAACAGTGAGAACACCAGGATCTGCAGGATCTCGTTGTTGGCCATCGCCTCCACGATGCTGCGCGGGAACACGTGCGTGATGAACGCCTTGAGGGTGAAGTCACCCGTCTTCAGGCCCGACGTGGCCGACATGTCCGGCAGCGGCAGGTTCATGTGCACGCCCGGCTGGAAGAAGTTGACCAGCAGCATGCCCAGCGCAAGCGACGTAGCCGACGCGCACACGAACCAGATCATCGCGCGCAGACCAACACGGCCGACCGCGCTACCACCGCTCATGCTCGCCAGCCCCGTCACCAGAGTCGAGAACACCAGCGGCGCGATGATCATCTTGATCATGCGCAGGAAGATGTCCGTGATGATGCTGAAGTACGACGCGATGTCCTTGGCCGCCGCAGCGTCCTTGGCGTATTCATGGCAGCCCCAGCCGACAGCAATGCCAAGCACCATGGCAATGCCGATATGGGAGGTCAGACGTTTGGTGTTCAAGACTTTCTCCAAGGAATACCCGTGGCCGGGAGGCGGCACAGGCAGGCGCGGATCTCATGGGGACCAAGGCGGCCCAATTTCGTCACGCTTTGTAAAAAGCGACGATATTAGACAAGCGGATGACCATCGTTATGTCGATGTTGCATAGCACCATGCAATTTCTGCATACATTGGCATGCAGCCATCTTCCGCCTGCGGCAATGCCGCACGGGGCTTGGAACGACACGGAATCGACGGGAATATTTGAGGCGAGCGCAATGTCGTGGCGAAGCCTCTGCCAAGCGCTTTTATCGGCACACGTAATGCGACGTCCAGGCCACTGCCACCCTCGTGGCCTGGCAAATCGCAATCAGCGCGGCGGCGTGAATCCGATCGACCGCCGCTCGCGCAGCTCCGGCTTGATCGAATGCTCCTGCCGCAGTTGCGCGAGAAACGCCTCAGGGTCCAGCGCCTCGCCCAGCAGCACGGACTGCTGCTTCACCACCGCAAAATCCCCCGGCGTGAGCATGTCGAGCGAGGCAAGGATCTCGCGCCACACTGGTTTGAGGGCGTCTGCGTTCCCGCCCAGCGCTTCGGTAATGAACATCTGCTCGCGCTGCGGCCGCATCAGCGGCTTGAACCGGATCTTGAACGCAAAGCGCCGCAGCGCGGCCTCATCAATGCGGTCAAACAGGTTCGTGGTGCAAATAAAGATGCCGTCAAAGCGCTCCATGCCCTGCAGCATCTCGTTGACTTCCGACACCTCGTAGTTGCGCACGGCGGCCTGGCGGCTCTGCATGAAGCTGTCGGCCTCGTCGAGCAGCAGCAGCGCCCGCTCCTCTTCCGCGCGCGAGAACATCGTGGCAATCTGCTGCTCGGTCTCACCCACGTACTTGCTCATCAGGTCGGACGCACGCTTGATCATCAGCGGCACGTCGAGCTGGCTGGCGATGTGTTCGGCCAGCACCGTCTTGCCCGTGCCCGGTGGGCCATAGAAGCACAGCGTGCCGCGCTTGCGGGCGCGCAGCGCATCGATGATGCGGTCGACCGAGAACCGCGTCTCCACGTTCAGGTAATCGAGCTTGTATTCGGTGACGACGCGGTGTGCCTGCACGTCTGGGCGCAGGCCCATGGCTTGGTCTGCATGGTCGAGCTGGCGCACGATGAGCGATTCGGCGGACTCCTCCATCGCCGGCTGCGTCAGGCGGGCGAAGCGCGCCGCAGAGTCGATCTGCGCGGGAGTGAGCGTCTTGCGCGCGGCCAGCTTGGCCATGAATGCATCCGATACATCCAGCCCTTCCAGATGCTTGCGGATGATGCTCTCGCGCACCGTCGGCGGCGGCACCCTGAGTTCCAGATGGAACTGGAAGCGGCGCAGATACGCCGGGTCAATCTGGCGGATGGAGTTCGACACCCAGATCACGGGCACGGGGTTCTGCTCCAGCGTCTGGTTGACCCACGCTTTGCCGTTGACCGAGCCGCGTGGCTCTTCGTGGCCAAACAGGCTCATCAGCTCGCGCGTCGGACCGGGGAACACGTCTTCCACTTCATCGAACAACAGCACTGCGCCGGGCCGCCCGCGCAGGAAGGCTTGCGACACCTGCAGGGAGCGATAGCGGTCTTTGCCGGTGAGGCTGTTGCCATCCTTGTCGAGGCAATCCACCTCGTACAGTTCGCAGCCGGCATCGCGCGCCAGCACGCGTGCGAGTTCGGTCTTGCCGGTACCAGGCGCACCGTAGAGCAAGATGTTCACGCCCATTGCGCGCGTCTGCGAGGCATTCTCCAGCAAGGCGGTCAGATAACGCGCGTCGGTTTCAACGTGCGGGTAGTCGGATTGCGAAAGCGTGGTCGGCGGTGCGGGGCGCGTGAAGACCGCCATCATGTCCGCTTCGCTGGGGTAGTCGCCCAGCAGCACGTGCAGGAGGCGGTCGGAGATGCGCATCAGGTCGCCCAGGTCGGTGACGCTGTTCTCCGGCAGCGGCGGCTCGATCAAGCCCAACGTTTCCAACCGCGAGCCGGGCCGCAAGGAGGCGGCCACCTCGGCGGTGCTCGCGCCGGCCAGACCGGCGAGCAACTGGAACGCTTCCTGGCTGTGCGCGACCTTGCAGTCGACCATCACCGCGCGCAGGTCGCGCTTGTACTTCACCAGCGAGGCAAACAGCAGCAGCGCGCGCTCGTGCGGCGGCAGGCCCAGTACGCGCGCCAGCATGTCGATATTGCCGACCAGCAGCACACGCTCGTTGGAGAGCCGCTCGCCCAGCGCATCGCACGACGCGCCAAACACGGTAAACATGTCCTTGGCGTGGTGCTTCACGTACTCGTCCAGGTAATAGAACAACGAGCCTTCGTCGAAGGCGCTGCTCCACTGGCCGTGGCGGTCCATGAAGGTGGGGAGGTCCAGCTTGCCGACCGCGCGCCAGCCCGGCATGTCGGCGCAGCGCGCAGCCAGAAAGCGCTGCAGGCGCTGGATAACCGTCACCGGCCAGATCAGTTCCGGCGCGCAGACGGTGAGGATGTCGTTGATATTGGTGCGCAGATTGAACCGCAAGCCCATCGCGCAGACCGTACGCAGCGCGAATTGCGCGCACATGGAATCCAGTGACGACAGCAGCGATTGCGGCTGCCTGCCGCCGGTGGGGACGAACGTGCCGTCGCTGTCGGCGTCGTCCAGGCTGAGGTTGGCTTCGTCCATGGTCGCCCCCTGTTCCCACTTCCCCGTTCACGGTTGGCCGGCCGGTCACCGTGTTTGAATGTGTTTCATCCTAGCGCGTTTGCGCACACCGCGTACCCGGGGTGATCCCCGTGTTTTGCAAATTGCGCGCCTGCATCTGCCGCGCGCGCAAGCCGCCTGGGCAAGCGGTTCTCCGCCATCCGCCATCTGGACGGCGGCCACACCCCACGAATGACAGGGAATCCTCACAAATAGGAATCATTATCATTTATACTTTACCTATCGGCACAGTAGGCTGAATCTGGTCAGGTCTGACTTATCGCAACACGGTTGCATATTGCAGGCCTACAATACCTGTCATGCTGGCGGCGATCCCGCTGGCTCCAACGCTAGGCGCCATGGAACTGCTCCTCAGTCTGCTCATCAGCATCGGGGTGTCATTGATCGTCTTTGGCAAGCGCTGAAGCCTCCGTCCTGCTGCATACCTTGCTGCGTCGCCAACCTTTTCCGCTTTCGATTCCCGGTCGTTGATGATTCACCCTCGTACTCTCAAGATCCTGGTGGTCGTGCTGCTGTTGCACGCGGGCGTGCTGATGCTGATCCAGCTGGGCCTGATTCAATCGCCCGTGAGCAAGGAAGAACCGCCTGAACTGCAGGTGAACCTGATTCCTGCCGCCCAGCCCGAGCCCATCAAACAGCCCGAGCCGCCCAAGCAGCCGCCCGTCAAGCAGGAAGCGCCCAAGCAGGTCAACATCGTCAAGCCGGTGCCGCAACCCAAGCCGACGCCCATGCCGACGCCGGCCCTGCCGCCATCGAACAACGCACCCGTCGTGCCCGCCGCGCCGCCTGCTCCGCCGACGCCACCGGCTGAACCCGCGCCCGCGCCGGCTCCGGTGTCGTCGGGCCCGATCAGTGTCGGAATCAACGATATCCAGTGCAGCGATCCGCAACCGGTATATCCGTCGATGTCGCAGAAGATGGGGGAGGAAGGCCGCGCCATGGTTAAGCTCTCCATTGGCACGGGTGGCGAAGTCACCAACGTGGCGCTCACATCGCCCTCCGGCTCCCCTCGCCTGGACCGCGCAGCCATGGAAGCCGCGCGCTCCATCAAGTGCACCCCATACAAGCAGAACGGCCATGCCGTGCCCGTGGTGGCCAGCAAGCCCTACGTTTTCAAGCTCGATAATTAACCCGATCCGTCTCTCGTAATCAGGACATCCATCATGCAGGAACTCGGTCTTTCCCATCTCTGGACACAAGGCGACATCGTGACGCGCGCCACGGCGATTCTGCTGCTGCTCATGTCGCTCGCCTCGTGGATCGTCATCCTCACCAAGGCGTGGGACATCGTGCGCCTGAAGTCGATGGCGCAAGGCGCGGAAAAGCGCTTCTGGCACTCCGACGATTTCGACCACGCCATGCAGACGCTCGGCTCGCCCAAGGACAACCCGTTCTACGCGCTCGCGCAAACGGGCCGCGAAGCCGCGCAACACCATCGCGCCAGCCAGCCGCAACTGCACGACGTGATGGACATCTCCGACTGGCTCACGCGTTCGCTCAAGAGCGCGATTGACGAGTCCGTCGGCCAGATGCAATCGGGCTTGGCGGTGCTGGCATCCGTGGGCTCGACCGCGCCGTTCGTCGGCCTGTTCGGCACCGTGTGGGGCATCTATCACGCGCTGCTGGGTATCGGCGCGGTAGGCGTGCCGACTATCGACAAGGTCGCCGGCCCTGTGGGCGAATCGCTCATCATGACGGCCTTCGGTCTGGCCGTGGCCATTCCTGCCGTGCTGGGCTACAACGCGCTCACGCGCGGCAACAAGGCCATCATCGCCAAGCTCAACCGCTTCGCGCACGACCTGCACGCCTACTTCGTGACCGGTGCACGCCTGCGCCCGGGTGCCGCACGCGATGAAGCCGGTGTGCGCCTGGCCGCCGTCAAGCCGCAATAACTCGGCCACAAACAGGGAGCACCCATGGCCTTCGGTTCTTTCGACAACGACGACGAGGTGATGAGCGAGATCAACATGACGCCACTGGTGGACGTCATGCTGGTGCTGCTGATCATCTTCATCATCACCATTCCGGTGATCAACCACGCGGTGAAGATCGACCTGCCGCGCGCCTCCAACAAACCCGACGACGCCAAGCCGCAAAGCGTGAACGTCGAGATCGACGCGCAAGGCCAGGTGTTCTGGAACAACCAGCCGGTCGATGAAGCCACGCTGCAGGCCGACATTGAGAAAGCCGCGCAGCAGCAGCCGCAACCGGAAATGCATCTGCGTGCCGACCGTAGCGTGCGCTACGAGCGCGTGGCGCAGGTGATGGCCGCCATCCAGCGTGGCGGTCTGGCGCGTATCGGTTTCGTCACGGAGCCCCAACGTAACTAAGGCAACTGACGCCGCCTCGCCTCACACCCGGAACCCCCGTCTCCTCACGGGGGTTTCTTATTTCTGGCACCGCGCATTTGCAATGGGGACGCGCTGCTTGTACTTTTGTGACCATCTCCCCACTCCAGCGACAGGATCGTCCAGCGCGCGCATGTCCCATTCCTCCACCGAATCCGCCGTCGCTTCACGACGCACGACCCTCGTTCCTCAAGTTGTCGTGCCGGCGCTGAGCGTCCTTGTTTTACTGCTCGTGCTGTGCACCGTCCGCCCCGAACTGGCGGGCAGCGTCTTCGGCATCGCCCAGCGCTGGGTAACCGGACGTTTCGACTGGTTCTACATGCTGGCCGTCACAGGCTTTCTGGGCTTCCTCGTCGTCGTGGCGGCCAGCCGCTTCGGCGACATCCGCCTCGGGCCCGATGAGGCCGAACCCGAGTTCAGCTTCGTGTCCTGGACGGCGATGCTATTCGCGGCCGGCATGGGCATCGGCCTGATGTACTTTGGCGTCGGCGAGCCGATGCAGCACTACCTGCAGCCGCCAACCGCCACGCCGCAAACCGCTCTCGCCGCACGCGAGGCTATGCTCACCACGTTCTTCCACTGGGGCCTGCATGCCTGGGCGATCTACGGCGTGATGGGCCTGGCGCTGGCGTATTTCGCGTTCCGCTACAACCTGCCGTTGACCATGCGTTCGGGCCTGTATCCGCTGCTGCGTGAGCGTATCAATGGCGCGCTTGGTCATGGCGTGGACGCCTTCGCTCTCATCGGCACCATCGCCGGCATTGCAACGACACTCGGCTACGGCGTACTGCAGCTTGGCGCGGGCCTGCATCAGGTGGGCGGCTGGCAGACTGATTCGGATACCTTCCGCGTGGCGCTGATCTGCGCCGTGGTGGTGCTCGCCGGCGTGTCGGCAGCATCCGGGTTAGGCAATGGCGTGCGGCGGCTCTCTGAGTTGAACCTCACGCTGGCCTTCCTGCTGCTGGTCTTCGTCATCATCGCGGGGCCCACAGTGTTTGTATTGCAGGCCTTCAGCGAGAACGTCGGCAACTACATCGCCAACCTCGTCAGCCTGTCGTTCCGCACGTTCGCCTATACCCCGGCCAACTCGGCTGACTGGTTTGGCGGCTGGACGATTCAGTACTGGGCGTGGTGGGTGTCATGGTCGCCGTTCGTGGGGATGTTCATTGCGCGCATTTCGCGCGGGCGCACGGTGCGGCAATTCGTGATCGGCGTGCTGATCGTGCCGACGGTGTTCAACCTGCTGTGGATGACGGCCTTCGGCAACAGCGCTATCTGGCTTGACGCACACCAAGCCGCGGGCGGCCTCGCGCAGACCGCCACCAACGTCGACGCATTGCTGTTCCGCTTCTTCGATTTCTTCCCCGGCACCACGGCGCTGTCGTGGCTGGCGATCGTGCTGATTGGGGTGTTCTTCGTCACCTCGGCCGATTCGGGCGCGTTCGTGATCGACACGATTGCCTCGCGCGGCGCACCGCACTCGCCGGTGTGGCAGCGGTTGTTCTGGGCGGCGGCGCTCGGGGCCACGGCGGCCATTCTGATGCTGGCCGGTGGCCTGAAGGCGCTGCAGGCAATGACGCTGGTGGCCGCCCTACCGGTCGCCATCATCATGGTGCTGCTGTGCTACGGGCTGTGGCGCGGCATGTCAGCCGACCGTGCACACTATTCGCGTGAACTGGCCCCGGCCACTTCGTTCTGGAGCGGCACGCGCTGGCGTCAGCGCCTCGCACAGATGGTGAACCCGTCCACCCAGGCCGACGTGCAGGCGTTCCTCGCCAAGCAGGTGCGGCCGGCCATGAACGATGTGGTCAAAGAACTCAGCCGGCGCGGCATCGAGGCGCACGTGTTCGACACCGACGACAGCGTGCGGCTGGTTATCCCCGACCCGTCGGATCGGGATTTCGTCTACGGCGTGCGCAGTGCAAGCAAGCCGCTGCCCGTCGCCACACCCAGCCAGGCTGCCGAGCCGGAAGCCGCGCAGGTCTACGAGCCCGTCACCTTCTTTGAAGACGGCCGCGAGGGCTACGACATCGAATACCTGCGCGGCGAAGAGATCATTGCCGACATCCTTCGTCACTACGAGCGCTATCGCGCCCAACGCGCCGACGAGCGCACCAGCCTGCTGCGCGAAGCGCCGGGCCACACCTGATGCACAACCGGGCCACGCGCCCGGTTTTTTTGTGGGCGGGCAGCGATCAGCACATCGTCAGCCTCAACTTGAAATGATAACGATTCTCATTTATTCTGAACAACATTCGCTGAAGACCCTTGCCAGCCCACGCTTTTACGCCTATCAGGCCCACCATGAATACTGCCGAACACCCAGACGCAGGACGCACCATCACCCGCCGCCGCCAGATCATCGTGGCCCGAAAACGGCCGGTATCAGCTGATGCAGCACCGACAACGGCATCCACCGAACCCGCTGCCCTAACGATCGGCGACACGCGGGTCATGACTTCCGAACAACTCTTTGCGGGCCAGAACGCCGTAGCGATCCATCACAACGGCTCGGTGTACACCCTACGCGTGACCCGCTTCGGCAAGCTGATCCTGACCAAGTAAGAGCCGCACCACGTACCGACTTTTGTGGGGACGTCTCTCAGGAGACATTCGGCCGTAGCCAGCCTGTCGTCATTCGCGTGGGCAGAGACCAGCCCCCTCTGCCAGACAACCGCCAGCCAAGCCGCTCTTTCGCGTCCACATGCGCCCCAAGCAAAAGGGCGCGACCTACGCCGCGCCCTTCCCTGCTACTTGTTTGATCTGCCTGTATTCGCAGATTACGATTCGCGGCTCAGCAGATCACGTGCACCGAAGCGATGCCCGCCTTGGCGATCTGCACATCCTCCGCCGATTTCACACCCGACACGCCCACCGCGCCGGCACACACGCCTTCCACCAGAATCGGCACACCGCCTTCCAACATGCCCTGCAGATGCGGCGCCGACAGGAACGACGTGCGGCCGTTGTTGATGATGTCTTCGTAGACCTTCGATTCACGGCGGCCCAGCGCGGCCGTCTTGGCCTTTTCCGGCGCGATATACGACGAAATGATCGCGCAGCCGTCCATGCGGCGCAGGCCCATGAGATGGCCGCCATCGTCCACCACGGCGATCGTCACAGCCCATTGATGCGCGCGCGCTTCTTTCTCGGCGGCATCCAGGATCTTGGTGACATCGTCCTGGCACAGGCAGGGCTTGGTTTTCATGACGTTCTCCTTTGTCGTGGTGATGCGAATGCGCGAGTGCCGCGCGAAGCGAAAGTATGCCACCGGCATGGGTCGTGGCCGTAGCGTGATCCTGGCCTTGCAACGCAACTGAGCCGATACATTCCTGCGTCTTCAGTATCGTCGTGCACGCGCCGCTTTCCAGCCTTTCTTGTTGCTCACGTTAACACCCCATGCATCGATTGAAGATGCGCAAAGAAAAAGCCCGGGTATCGCCCGGGCTTGATGTTGCGATGCGACAGCAGGTCAGGCGCCGTCGGTATAGGGGTCTCGACGGTCAACGCGAGCACCGTCCGTATACGGGTCTCGGCTGCCCACCTTGGCGCCATCGGTGTACGGATCAGCGCGGCTCACCTTGTGCGCGCTCGGGTACGGGTCCATCGAACCCGCGTGCGCGACCGCCGCACCGAGCGCCAACGCCAAGCCGCCCACTGCAGCGGCAAGGGTGCGTATTGCAAAGCGTTGCGTGATGACTTGCATGAGGACTCCTTCGATCATGGCACTGCGAACATGACGCGCGCCGGCGCGAGGCTGGCGCACGTGCCCACATCGTTTTCATGCGGACGTCATATCGACCAGACAAGCAGGCCGACGTTGCGGCCCCGCGCCGGTTTGTCGCGGGGGAACATGGCTGTTTGTCCGTCGTCCTTTTCTACGCAGGTGCCGTGCCAAGGGGTACGGGCAAAGAAAAAGGCTCCCGAAGGAGCCTCTCTTGAAGGAGCAACTGCTCAGCGCCAGTGGCCCCAGCGGTGACCGTCATACCAGCGATAACGCGGACCCCACCGATACCACCCAGCACCCACCACGACGGGCGGCGGCCCGTAGTACACCGGGGCCGGCGCGTAATACGCCGGCGGGGGCGGCGGATAGTACGCAGGGGGCGGCGGCGGATAGTACGCCGGAGGGGGCGGGTAATACGCCGGGGCCGGCGCCACATACACTGGCGCTACCGGCACACCGAAACCAATGCCGACGCTCACGTGCGCCGACGCCACTTGCGGCACAGCCAGCACTGCCAGTGCGGCTGCACCTGCCACCAACAGCCCATTGCGTCGAATCATGTTCATCACCTGCTACTTGGGGCCCTGGCCAAACAAGTGGACCAGCGCCGATTACGGTATCTGTATTGTATTCAGGGCGACTGACACAGGTGATACGGCACGCACGACTTGGTAACAGAACGTAACACCCCAAGCCGCGACGGGATGGGCTTGCCATACGTCACCCCAGCGCAGGGCTGCAATCCAACTCTCCCGCGGCGATCATCGTTTCCGCATAGGCGCGCGCGGCCTCAAGCGCGACGCCCGCGCTCGGGTAAGTATTGACGGATTCGCGCACAGTGGTACGCGGCAGCAGTGTCAGGCCGTCACTGACGCGCGTAATGGTCACTTCCGCGCGCCAAGCGTTGGGCGAGAGTTCGTAGGCTGACACTTCGATCTTGCAATCATCTCGGAAAGTCATGCGTCCTCCGCTTCGTACTGAGGCGCCAAGGCCACACGCGTCAATGAACGAACAGCCAGATCAGCAGCAACACGAACGCGGGGACACCCAATAGCCACGCAATGAGATAGGGCATGGTTGCCTCCTACATGTGGGTGGGCCATGTAGAAAGCGTACAAAGACGCGCACGGATGTCGTATCCATGCGCGTCCGCGTCGGCCTGTAGGAAGGGGCCGAAATCGCTGTCGGCCCGCTGCCGACGGGGTTACCCCGTGCGGGGGAGCCTCAACGTGCGGACTCGGTCCCGCCGGCCACGTCACTTGCCTCGGAAACTGCCTCTTCCGCCGCTTCGGCGGTAGCGACTTCTAGGCCCACGGTGGCCTTCAAAAAATTCACCGCCATCTCGGCCCCCGGAGGGGCAGCATCGGCGAGGTTCTCGGCGACAAAGCCCCACTGACGGCGAACCTCATCGCCATGGCGTTGCAGTGCACGGCTGATGCTGTTCTGCGTCTGCACGCCGATCTCCACAAAATTGCGCGTGTAGCCAGAGACACGCTCGCCAGCGGGCTGCAGGTAACGCGCTTGTGCGGTCCACCACTGGCTGGGATCTTGTGCGCTAACGGCGTCTTGCAGGCACTGCTCCGTCTCGCCAAAGCCGGCCTTGAATGCCTGGAGGTTGAGCCCGATCAAGCGATTCATGCCGTCGACGGTTTCTTCAGTCAGGGCCAGCCACGCTTCGAGCTGGGATCGGTGCAGGATGCCGAGTTGCTCCAGAGTCATCATGTCGGGTTCTCCGTCGTGAGGTCGGTGGTTGCGTCCGGCATGTGCCGGCGTTTCAGTGTAGCCATGGGTGCGGCCGATTTCTTTGACATCCCCCATTTGTCCTACAGGTCTTTCGGAAGGGCTCACCTAGGCACGCAATCGGTGCGCAATACAGTGAAACGCATGCCTTGCCATCCAATGGAGCCACGATGAAACGACTCACCTCCGCCCTTCTTGCCACCGCTGTACTTGCCGCTGCGCCGCAGGCATTTGCCCAGGTTGTGGGCCATGCCACATTGGGCGTGTCCGTGACGGAACTCGACGCGGTCATCAAGGGCGTGAGCGTGAAGAAACAGGTGCTCGGCAAGCCCGTCTACAACGAGGCCAATCAGATCGTCGGCAACGTGCAGGATTTGATCGTGACGCCAGAAAACGCTGTGTCGTTTGCTATTGTCGGCGCCGGTGGGTTCGTTGGCGTGGGCCGCCACGACGTGGCCATCCCCGTGAATCAATTCACCTATGACCAGGGCAAGATCACGCTGCCCGGCGCCACCAAGGATGCCATCAAGGCGCTGCCGGAATTCCGCTACGAGCGCCAGGAAAAACCCGCCAAGACGTGATCAAAAAACGCGGAACTTTGCCGCGGAAAGCCGGTTCGCCAGTGTGGGAATCGGCTGACAGATTTTTCAGGCAGCGGTCTCTGCACATGCCTGCCCCCGCGACCTTCAATAGAGGTACATAGACGACACAAGGAGTGTTTATGCGTGCCTTCGTATCCTTGATTCTGGCGGCCGCATTGGCATCCGTCAGCGGATGCGCGGACATGACGCCCAAGCAGCGTAATACCGCACTCGGGGCGGCCGCAGGTGGTGTCGCCGGGGCGGCCATCTGGGGCGGTCCGGGTGCCACGCTGGGTGGTGCTGCACTGGGTGGCGTGATCGGTAACGCCGTCACCAAGTAACGCGCCGCAAACGCAGCGAAGGGTTGCTGCAAGGCAGGGCCAGGCAGAGTTGCCTGGCCCTTTTTGTTGTCTGAGCGCAGCCGCTGCATATGCGTATTCCCCTCATACGCTGATGCCAATGCCGGCGCATAATCGGCGTTTTGCAACGGAGGCACTGTGCGATACGAGCAAGAGGGCTTTGGCGTGAGCAGCACACCGATCCTGAGCGTTGAAGGCCTGCGCAAACATTATGGCGATCAGACGGTCGTCGACAACCTCAGCTTCAACGTGCGGCGCGGCCAATGCTTCGGGCTACTCGGGCCCAACGGCGCGGGCAAGACGACCACGCTGCGCATGCTGCTCGGCATGACGATGCCTGATGCCGGCGCCGTGCAACTTTGCGGCGATGCGGTTCCAGAATTTGCACACCGTGCGCGCATGCGCGTGGGTGTGGTGCCGCAGTTCGACAACCTCGATCCGGATTTTTCCGTGTCGGAAAACCTGCGCATCTTTGGGCGCTACTTTGGCCTGTCCGCCACGACCATCCGTGAGCGCATCCCTAGCCTGCTGGAATTTGCACGGCTCGAACAGAAGGCCGATGCGCCGGTGCGCGCCCTGTCTGGCGGCATGAAACGCCGGCTGACCGTGGCCCGCGCGCTCATCAACGATCCGGACATCCTCGTCATGGATGAGCCCACCACGGGGCTGGATCCGCAGGCGCGCCACCTGATCTGGGAACGCCTGCGCTCGCTGCTGGCGGCTGGCAAGACGATTCTGCTCACCACGCACTTCATGGAAGAAGCCGAGCGCCTGTGCGACGAGCTTTGCGTGATCGACAGCGGTCGCAAGATCGCGCAAGGCAAGCCGCACGAGCTCATCGCACGCGAGATCGGCTGCGATGTGGTCGAAGTCTACGGCGACGATCTCAACGCGCTGCGCTCGCTGCTGAGCCCGCTGGCCGAACGCGTCGAAACCAGTGGTGAAACCCTCTTCTGCTATGCACGTGATCCGCAACCGCTGGTGGCAGCCCTGCGCGCACAGACGGAAATGCACACCATGCCCGGCCTGCGCTACCTGCACCGCCCGGCCAATCTCGAAGACGTGTTCCTCCGCCTGACCGGCCGCGAAATGCGTGACTAAACGAATCTGATCCATGCCGACCGAAGCCACACTCACCGCCCCGCAGCAACGCGCGTATCCCCAACCGCTGCTGCCGCTCAACCTCCGCAATTGGCAATATGTCTGGATGCGCAACTTCATGGTGTGGCGCAAGCTGGCCATTCCATCGATGGCCGGCAACCTGGCGGACCCGATGATCTACCTGTTCGGCCTGGGGCTCGGCCTGGGCTTGCTGGTCGGGCACGTGGATGGCGTGTCGTACATCGCCTTTCTGGCCGCCGGCACCGTCGCGTCAAGCACGATGATGTCGGCAAGCTTCGAGGCGATGTATTCGGCGTTCTCGCGTATGCACGTGCAGCGCACGTGGGAAGCGATCCTGTATGCGCCGCTGAGCCTGGGCGACGTGGTCCTCGGCGAGCTGATCTGGGCGGCCAGCAAGTCCGTGCTGTCGGGCCTGGCGATCATGCTGGTGGCCGGCGCGCTCGGCTATGCATCGATGCCGCAGGCGCTGCTCGCGCTGCCCGTGATCGTGCTGACCGGTTTCACCTTTGCCTGCCTGGCGATGAACATGACGGCGCTCGCGCCCAACTACGACTTCTTCATGTTCTACCAGACACTGGTAATCACGCCGATGATGCTGCTTTCGGGCGTGTTCTTTCCGCTGTCGCAACTGCCACCGCCTGTGCGCGCCATCACAAGCGTGCTGCCGCTGCCGCATGCGGTTGAGCTGATTCGCCCATTGATGCTTGGTCGCACCCCCGACAACATCCCGCTGCATCTTGGCGTGCTGCTGCTCTATGCCGTCGGCGCGCTGTGGCTGTGCCTGTGGCTCCTGCGCCGACGCATGCTCAAGTAAGCCCGCCATCCGACCAACAAAAAGCCCGTCACGAAGACGGGCTTTTTGTTGGCGACAAGAAACGATTACTCGTTCACAGCCGAGCGCTGCAGGTGCAGTTGCGTGCGCGGATCATCGTTCTGCGCGTTTTCACGATCGGCCTTGGCCGAACTGTTGCGCGCGGCTTCCAGACGATCGAGATACGCCTCGTCGATGTCGCCCGTCACGTACTTGCCGTCAAAGCACGAAGCGTCGAAGTCCTTGAGCGCAGGATTCACGTCGCGCACGGCGCGCTTCATGTCTTCCACGTCCTGGTACACGAGTTGGTCTGCGCCGATGATCTTGGCGATCTCTTCGTGCGTACGGCCATAGGCCACCAGTTCGCCGCGTGTCGGCATGTCGATGCCGTACACGTTCGGGAACTTCACCGGCGGCGCGGCCGAAGCGAAGATCACCTTCTTCGCGCCCGCATCGCGTGCCATCTGCACGATCTCCGACGAGGTCGTGCCGCGCACGATGGAGTCATCAACGATCAGCACGTTCTTGCCCTTGAACTCGATCGCCATGGCGTTGAGTTTCTGGCGCACCGACTTCTTGCGCACCGCCTGGCCCGGCATGATGAAGGTGCGGCCCACGTAGCGGTTCTTGAAGAAGCCCTCGCGGTACGGCACGCCCAGGTGGTTGGCCACCTGCATGGCAGCCGGACGCGACGAATCCGGAATCGGCATCACCACGTCGATCGGGTCGGTCACCTCGCGCTTAATCTTCTCGGCAAGGTAATCGCCCATGCGCAGGCGCGCGTCGTACACCGACACACCATCCATGCGCGAATCCGGACGCGCCAGATACACGTATTCGAAGATGCACGGCGTAAGCGCCGGGTTCTTCGCACATTGCTTGGTATGCAGCTTGCCTTCGAGGTCGATGAAGATGGCTTCGCCAGGCGCCACGTCGCGCTCGAACTTGAAGCCGATGCCCTCCAGCGCCACCGATTCGGAGGCGACCATGTATTCGATCTTGCCGTCCGGCGTTTCCTGGCTGCCCAGCGCCAGCGGGCGGATGCCGAACGGATCACGCACGGCCAGCACGCCGTAGCCGGAGATCTCGGCTGCGATGGCATACGAACCGCGCACGCGGCGGTGCAAGCCTTCCACGGCGGTGAAGATGGAATCGCGGTCCAGCGGGATATCGTTGCTGGCGCGCTGCAGCTCGTCGGCCAGCACGTTCAGCAGCACTTCGGAATCGGACTGCGTATTGATGTGGCGACGGTCGCGTCGGAACATCTCTTCCCGCAGTTGATCGGAGTTCGTCAGGTTGCCGTTGTGCGCCAGCACGATGCCGAACGGTGCGTTGACGTAGAACGGCTGGGCTTCTTCCTCGCTGGAAGAGCCGGCCGTCGGATAACGCACTTGGCCGATGCCGCTCGTGCCCGGCAGGCCGCGCATATTGCGCGTGCGGAACACGTCGCGCACCATGCCGTTGGCCTTGTGCATATAGAAGGTGCTGCCGGCTGCGGTGGCAATGCCTGCCGCGTCCTGCCCCCGGTGCTGCAGGAGCAGCAGGCTGTCATAGATCAGCTGATTGACAGGCGTGGAGGAAACCACGCCAACGATACCGCACATGTCGATCTCCAGCGAGAACGTATTGGTGGCGCCCACACCCGTTGCGAGCGCCTGGAAAACTTCGCAAATCGTCTAGCTTGTGGCCAGACGCCCCGAATCAATAGTGGACGTACTTCGCGACGTCCGGCGGCAGCAGCGGCTTGGCCGCCTGTGCCGCTTGCTCCGCATAGGGCCGCGTAATCGCATCGCGCCAGAAGGGCTGCTCCGGCAGGCTGGTAAAGCCTGCCACCGTCATCAGCACCAGGATGATGACGCCGCCGCGCGCGAGCCCAAACACCATGCCCAAACCGCGATCCGCCGGTTTGAGACCCGCGCTGGACAGCACCGCCGACAGCAGCGCCCCCACCAGCGACGTTGCAATCACCGTCACGATAAACAGTAGGACGAAACCCAGAACCGTGCGCGCCACCGGCCCGCCCGGCAGCGACTCGGGCATCCACCCTGCCGCCACGCCCGAAAACGAATACGCCACCCACGCCGCAAACAACCAGCCCAGCAATGCCAGCACCTCGCGGATCAGCCCACGAAACAGCCCGACCAACGCCGACGTGACGACGATGAACAGCACGCCGTAATCAAAAAAAGTCGGTTGCATCGGGCAGCGGCTGGGGTTGGCTTGGGACGGGGCTTGCGCAACGGATCAGCGCGTGTGGCGTGTGCGCTGCGTACCGCATGGTTATTGCTGAACGAGTTTAGGTGTCAGGCCGATCTGCTCGGCGCGCTTCTGCGCCGCTTCCGCCGACGCGCGATCATTGAACGGCCCCGCACGCAGCAGGGCCAGATCGCCCTTCTCGGGTACCTTCTTGTGTTCGATGTAGCCGGGAATCTTGTCGGCCTTCAACTTGGCGAGCCAGTTGCTCGCGCGTTTTTCGTCCGCAAACGCACCGATCAGCAGGATGAACTTGCCATCCTTGGCATCGGCGCTCGGCGTGGCGGCTTGCTGAGTCTGTTGCGCCGGCTTGGCGAGCGGTTTTGCATCGGCGGGCGGCGTCGGCTTGGCGGCAGGGGTGTTCGAAGCAGAAGCAGCGGCACTGGGCACCGGAGCATCGTTCGCGGCGACCACTTCCTCGCCTTGATCGAGCGCTTGCGCCGGGTCACCAGATGCCCCTGCGGCGCGCGACGTAGAACGGCGGCTGGCCACCTTTGGCTCATCGCCATGGGCCTTGGCGCCACGGTCGACAGGCTGATCTTGAATCTGCACGGCCACCGCGTCTGTGACGGGGCGCGGCTTGGCGTCAAACACGAGCGGCAGCACGATCACGGCCGCACCTACCAACACCAGCGCGCCAATCAGGCGACGGCGCGCGCGTTGCTTTTGCGGGAGTTCGGGATCCAGGCCATCGTCGTCATCGTCTGCGCGACGCGATGCGCGGCTGCGGGCGTTCGACGATGCGCGAGAACCGCGCACCGCATCGCGGGCCACATCGGCGGCACTACCGGCGGCAGCGCCGCGCGAGCGTTCGCCTTCAGCGTTCTTGCGGGAGGAGAAGATGGAAAACAGTCCCATGAGGGCCCCGGGTTTAGTGCGCGCGACGCTTGCGCTCCGCCAGCACGCCGGCAACGGTGTAGAACGATCCGAAGACCACGATTCTATCATCCTCAGTCGCCCGCTCCATGGCGCTGCGATAGGCTGTGGCGGGATCGCTGAATGTGTTCACGCTCGAATCCTTGCCGGCGTGAAAACCCGCGTCGGCGAGCGCCTGCTCGAGCCTTGTGGCGCTCGCGGCGCGCGGCGTGGGCAGATCCGTCAGACACCAATGGTCGACCTTGTCGAGCATGTGGCCGAGCACGCCGGCAATGTCTTTGTCCTGCATCGCGCCGAATACCACGTAGGTGTAGCGGTAGAAGCCCATGTTCTCGAGGTTCTGGCCCAGCGCCGCCGCCGCGTGCGGGTTGTGCGCCACGTCCAGAATGACCGACGGACGCCCCGGCAGTACCTGAAAGCGCCCCGGCAATTCCACGTGCGACAACCCCAGGCGCACATCTTGCGCCGAGACGGGCAGCCGATCGCGCACCGATTCCAGCGCCGCCAGCGCGGCAGAGGCATTCAGCAACTGATTCGCCCCACGCAGCGCCGGATAGCCGAGGCTCGGCCAACGCCGCCCTCGCCCGCTGAAGCCCCATTGCTGCTTGTCACCCTGGAAATTGAAATCGCGGCCGATCAGCCACAGGTCTGCGCCGATGGCTTCCGCGTGCTTGACCAGCGAAATCGGCGGCACGGGGTCGGAGCAGATGGCAGGTTTGCCTGCGCGGAAAATGCCCGCCTTCTCAAAGCCGATCGCCTCGCGCGTGTCGCCCAGGTAAGCCATATGGTCCAGATCGACGCTGGTGATGATGGCGCAATCGGTATCGATGATATTGACGGCGTCCAGCCGGCCACCCAGACCCACTTCCAGCACCACGGCGTCCAACCCCGCGTTGGCAAACAGATGCAGGATCGCCAGCGTGGTGAATTCGAAGTACGTCAGGCTGACGGGTTCGTCAAAGCTGCAGCGCGCACGCTCAACTGCCTCGAAATGCGGCAGCAGCATCGCGTCGGAAGCGATCTCGCCATTCACGCGGGCGCGTTCGTTGAAGTCAATCAGATGCGGAGACGTATGGCAGCCGACCTTGTAGCCGGCGGCCAGCAGGATCGCCTCCAGCATCGAACAGGTCGAGCCCTTGCCGTTGGTACCGCCCACCGTGAAGACGACGGATTTAAGCTCCAGCCCCAGCGCATCGCGCACGCGGCTGATGCGGGCGAGGCCCATGTCGATGCCGACCGGATGCGCAGTTTCGAGGTGGGCCAGCCAGTCGGGCAGATTGTCGAATGTAGGCATGCGAAATGTGTGGCGCAGTTTGTGTGAAACTTGCCGCGCAAAAACAAGAAGCGCGGACTCTCGCCCGCGCTTCGGTTCAACAGGTGTGGCGCATCAGGCCAGTGCGTCGGCCGGTTGCTTCTGCAGGAGCGCCAGCAGTTCGGCGATCTCGCGGCGCATGTTGCGGCGGTCCACAATCATGTCGATGGCACCCTTCTGCAGGAGGAACTCGGCGCGCTGGAAGCCTTCCGGCAGCTTTTCGCGCACGGTTTGCTCGATCACGCGCGGGCCGGCAAAGCCGATCAGCGCCTTCGGCTCGGCGATCACCACATCGCCCATGAAGGCGAAGCTGGCGGACACACCGCCCATGGTCGGATCGGTCAGCACGCTGATGAACGGCAGCTTGGCCTCAGCCAGCTTCTGGATCATCGCCGTGGTCTTGGCCATCTGCATGAGCGAGAGCAGGCTTTCCTGCATCCGCGCACCGCCCGTGGCCGACACGCAGATGAACGGCACCTTCTGCTCCAGCGCCGTCTGCGCGCCACGCGTGAAGCGCTCGCCCACCACGGAGCCCATCGAGCCGCCCATGAATTCAAACTCAAAGCAGGCCACGACCACCGGCAACGCGTGGATGGCGCCACCCATCACCACCATGGCGTCGGTTTCACCCGTGTCGTCCATGGCTGCCTTGATGCGGTCCGGGTACTTCTTGCTGTCCTTGAACTTGAGCGCGTCGACCGGGACGATCTCCTGGCCCATCTCATAGCGGCCTTCGGCGTCCAGCAGCGCGTCCAGACGGGCGCGCGCGCCGATGCGCATATGGTGATCGCACTTCGGGCAGACGTGTAGGTTCGCTTCGATGTCGGTGCGATACAGCACCGACTCGCAAGACGGGCATTTGATCCACAGGCCTTCCGGAATGCCTTTACGTTGCGACGGATCGGTCTGTTGGATCTTGGGCGGAAGCAGTTTGTCCAGCCAGCTCATGCGTGCTCCTTGAATGCAGTGTCGCCGAGATTAGGCGTCGAGCGCCTGGCGAATCTCCGCGATGAAATCAGTCAAGTATTGTACCGCGTGTTCGCGAGGTGCCTCTTCAAGCAATTGCACAATGCGGGATCCGATGACCACGGCATCCGCCACACCGCTGATCGCACGTGCCGTTGCCGCATCACGAATGCCGAAACCGACACCCACCGGCAGCCGCGCATGCTGGCGGATTTGCGGGATGCGAGCGGCCACGGCATCCAGGTCGATGGTGGCCGCGCCCGTCACGCCCTTGAGCGACACGTAGTAGATGTAGCCGCTTGCCACGCGGGCGATCTGCGCGATGCGCGTGTCGGTGGACGTGGGCGCCAGCAGGAAAATCGGATCGATGCCGGCTTCGCGCATGGTCTTGGCGAAACCCTCGCACTCTTCGGGCGGGTAATCGACCACCAGTACGCCGTCTACGCCGGCTTCCGACGCTGCCTTGGCAAAGGCGTCGACGCCCATGCGTTCGATCGGGTTGGCGTAGCCCATGAGCACCACGGGCGTGGTCGTGTCGGTGGTGCGGAACGCACGCACGTATTCCAGCACGGTACGCAGGCCGACCTTGTTGGCGAGTGCACGTTCCGACGCACGCTGGATGACCGGGCCGTCCGCCATCGGGTCGGAGAACGGCACGCCCAGTTCGATAACGTTGGCGCCACCCTTGACCAGCGCGTGCATCAGGTCGACGGTCATCTCGGGGTACGGATCGCCCGCCGTGATGAACGGAATCAGGCCCTTGCGGCCCTGTGCGGACAACTGCGCGAAAGTTTGAGCGATGCGGGACATAGGAGGATCAGTGTGTCAGGCGACCTTGATGGTCTCAGGCGCCTGCGAATCGGTCGGTTGGGCGTTGGCGGCAGCGGCGGCCTGCACAGCGGCCACGCGCTCGCGTGCCACGCGGCAGTAATCGGCATTGATCTCGAAGCCGGCGAAGCGGCGGCCAAGGCGCGCGCAGGCTGCGGCCGTGGTGCCGCTTCCCAGGAACGGGTCCAGCACCAGACCGCCGGGTGGGCAGCTTGCCAGGATCATGCGCTCCACCAGTTCCAGCGGCTTCTGCGTCGGATGCTCGGCTCGCTCGGGGTCTTGCCGGTGCAGGCGCGACACGCTCCACACGTCCTTCGGGTTGTAGCCGACTTCCAGCCACTTCTTGCCCTCGAAACGCTTGCGACTGCGCGCTTTCTTCGTCTCGGCGTCGTACGGAATGCGCACGGCGTCGACATCGAAGTAGTAGTCGCGCGAAGCGGCAAAGAAGCCGATGTTGTCGTGCACCGACGAGAATTTGCGCGTGCTGCCGCCCATGCTGGGCACGCGGCGATCCCAGATGATCTCGTTGACCATCGTCAGGCGCCGCTTGAGCATCACGAACAGTTCCGGCGCGTATTGCCACGTGCAGAACACGTACAGCGAACCATTGCGCGCCAGCTTCGGCACCACCGCGTCGACCCAGCGCTCGGACCACGCAAGGTAGGCATCGCCCGACAGCTTGTCAGAGTCGTTGCCGTAGTCCTTGCCCAGCCCGTACGGCGGATCGGCGATGACGAGGTCCACACTGCCGTCGGCCAGATGCCCGACCCCGGTGATGCAGTCCTCGTTGAAGATGCCGTCGATGGCGCGCTCGGTCATGCGTGTGCCAGTGCCGTTAGAGTTTGATGCCGGAGAATTCAGCGACGGTATGCATGTCCTTGTCGCCGCGGCCCGAGAGGTTCACCAGCAGGATCTTGTCCTTCGGCAACGTCGGCGCGAGCTTGCACGCATAGGCCAGCGCGTGGCTCGATTCCAGCGCAGGGATGATGCCCTCCATGCGGCACAGATCGTGGAAGGCCTGCAGCGCTTCCTTGTCGGTAATCGGGACGTATTCGGCGCGATGCGCGTCCTTCAACCAGGCGTGCTCCGGACCCACACCCGGGTAGTCCAGCCCTGCCGAGATCGAATGCGTCTCGATGATCTGGCCATCGTCATCCTGCAGCAGGTACGTACGATTGCCGTGCAGCACACCCGGCGAGCCGCCCGTGAGCGATGCGGCATGGCGGCCGGTCTCGATGCCCTCGCCCGCAGCCTCCACGCCGATCAGCTTCACATCGGTGTGGTCGATGTACGGATAGAAGATGCCCATGGCGTTGGAGCCACCGCCCACGCAGGCGATCACGGCGTCCGGCTGGCGGCCAATCATCTCGGGCATCTGCACCTTGCATTCCTCGCCGATCACGGCCTGGAAGTCGCGCACCATCATCGGATAGGGGTGCGGACCCGCCACCGTGCCGATGATATAGAAGGTGTCCGCCACGTTGGTCACCCAATCGCGCATGGCTTCGTTCAGCGCGTCCTTGAGCGTGCGTGAGCCAGATTCCACAGGCACCACGGTCGCGCCCAGCAGCTTCATGCGGTAGACGTTGGCGGCCTGACGGCGCACGTCTTCGCTGCCCATGTAGACGACGCATTCCATGCCGTAGCGCGCGGCAATGGTGGCCGTAGCCACACCATGCTGACCAGCGCCGGTTTCGGCAATCACGCGCGGCTTGCCCATGCGGCGTGCCAGCAGCGCCTGGCCGATGACGTTGTTCACCTTGTGCGCGCCGGTGTGGTTCAGGTCTTCGCGCTTGAGGTAGATCTGCGCGCCGCCGCAGTGCTCGGTCAGACGGCGTGCGTGATAAATGGGCGACGGACGGCCGACGAAGTGCTTCAGCTCGCACTCATATTCCTTGATGAATTCGGGATCGTGCTGGTAGCGCGCATAGGCGTCGCGCAGCTCATCGAGCGCGTGAGACAGCGTTTCCGCGACGAAGGTACCGCCGTAGGGGCCGAAGTGGCCGTGGGCGTCAGGCAGGTTGTACATGGCAATCTCTCGAGGCATCCGCCGGGCGCTTGTAGGCCTATCGGCGGAAAATTCAGGAAGGCGTGCGCCGCGAGAGGCCGGTCAATTCACTCAGGCCTGAACCGATGCGCCCAGGGCTGCATCGGCCTCGCGGACCGCACGCACGAATGCGGTCATGCGGGCGTGGTCTTTCACGCCCCGTGCGGCCTCGATCCCGCTGCTGACATCGACAGCGTAGGGCCGCACACGCTCAATCGCGCCAGCGACGTTTTGCGCGCTCAACCCACCACTCAAAACGAGCCGAGGAGCGGCGCTTGGGGTTGGCAAGGATGGCGATTGCGGGAGCCATTGCGAAGGAATCTGGGTCCAGTCGAAGACGTGGCCGCCACCGCCATACCCCTCAACAAATGCGTCGAGCAGCAGGCCTTGGGCGGCGGCAAACCGATCGGCGAATTCTACCAAATCGATTCCGGGCTGAACACGCAGGGCCCGCAGCCAGGGCAGCCCGACCTTGTCGGCAATGTCGGCGCATTGCTCGGGAGTCTCGTCGCCGTGGAACTGGAGCAGCGTCAGCGGCACTTGGTCGAGTACACGAGCCACGTCATCCGCACCGGCATTCACGAAGAGGCCCGTCACGGTGACGAAGGGGCCGGCGCGGCGGGCCAGCTCAGCCGCGCGTTCAATGGCGACGTAGCGTGGGCTGGGCGGATAGAACACCAGCCCGATGGCATCAGCCCCCAGCGCGACAGCATGTTCAACGTCGGCCAACTGGGTCAGGCCACAAAGCTTGATGCGGGTTCGGTGCAGCGACATGGCAAGAATGGGATTCACAGGCCGGCGTGCTCGTCGAACACGCCTCGGAACAGGCTGGCAGTAGCGGGGGACGCCGGCAACGAGAAGGCGTCAGGATAGCCGACCTCAGCCAGATACAGGCCATCAGGCATGAACGTGGGCGCAGCAGCCAAGCGGCTACGGGCAGCCAGTACATCGGCCAGCCACGATGCCGGCTGGCGGCCCCGGCCGATCGCGACCAGGCAGCCCATGATGTTACGCACCATGTGATGCAGGAAGGCGCTCCCTCGAATGCGCACGAACACCCACTCGCCCTCGCCCCGCACCTCCATCGAATACATCGTCTTGACCGGTGACTTGGCCTGGCATTCCGCAGCTCGGAAGGAGGAAAAATCGTGTTCGCCGACCAGTACCTGCGCGGCTTCGTGCATGGCGGCGACATCAAGCGACTTGCCAGGCGGCAGCATGACGTAGCCGGCCTTGCTGTCGAGCAGCGGTGCCCGTGTCGGCCCGAAGGTCAACGCGTAGTAATACGTGCGGCGATGGGCGGAAAAGCGGGCGTGAAAGTCTTCCGGCATCTCCTGCGCCCAGCGCACAGCCACGGTCGATGGCAGAAACGCGTTGGTGCCGCGCACCCACGAGAACGGATCGCGTACGAGGTCGGTGTCGAGGTGGACCACCTGGCCCAGCGCATGCACGCCAGCGTCGGTGCGGCCAGCGACGGTGGTGGGCAAAGTCACGCCCGCGAACTGCCGTAAGGCTGCCTCCAACGCGTCCTGCACCGTATTGCCGTGCGGCTGCGACTGCCACCCCGAGAACGCGGCACCGTCGTACTGGATGCCAAGCGCGATGCGCGTCATGCCTTGTGAACCCTCATGCAGAAAGAAAAACGCCGGCAGGATACCACCCTACCGGCGTTGTCGATCGCGCGGGCGACCGTGTGACGTACTGCGCGTTAGCCGATCTGGCGCATCAAGGCTTGCGCCTCTGCGTGGAACGACGGATCGCCCAGGTCCAGCACTTCCTGCAGCAACTCGCGCGCACCTTCCTTGTCGCCGATCTCGATGTAGGCCTTGGCCAGATCGAACTTGATCTGCAGATCGCGCACCCCGTCCGCACCGTGCTCGCCGGACAGCGTGTGCGGCAGGTTGGTGTCAAGGCGGATGGCCGATTGCGGCTCGTCGTTGATCTCGTGCGCCGGCTCGGCGTGGTGCGACTCCTCTTCGAAGTGCATCGGCGCTTGCGACGGATCGGTCGGCTGGGCCCAGGACGGCAGGCTTTCTTCAGCGGCCGCTGCAGGCGCGGCCGGAGCAGCTTCCGCGGCAGGCGGCGTCGGGTTCAGGTCCAGCGACAGATCCGACAAGTCCATATGCAGCGGCGGTGCCGACACCGGCTGATAGGCCTCGCCAGCATGCGCGTTGAACTGCGGCAGCTCAGTAGCCGGTTCGGCGTGCTTGAAGATGTCAGCCGCCTCGTCCGGTGCGGTAATCGGCTCGCCAGCGACCGGCGCAGGGAACGACTCCAGCGGCAGCTCGAGATCGGCCAGCTGGGGGGCCTTGGTCGACGGAGCCGACGGATCCAGGTCCGGGGACAGCGTGGTCCAGTCGTCCGCACGGCGGGTGGTTTCACCCGTCACGGTCGGCTGGAACGCTTCGGCCGCCGCCATTGCGCCAACACCCGCCAGCGCCGCCGCAGCAGCAGCCGTACCGGCGTGATCATGTGCGGCAGGCGCCTCAGCGGCCGGGTGCGCATCACCCTGCACAGTCAGATAAAGCGGATTGGCAGGATCAAACTTGCGGCCCATCGCTGCGGCCTCAGCCCACTCTGGCGAGCCCGCGCCCACCTGCGCCAGCATTTCCTCTGCAACGGTCTGGAAGCCGTGTGCGTCCTGGCGGTTTGCGTAAATTTCCATCAACTTCAAACGAATGGCTTGGCGCTCGGGGTGTTGCTCCAGCGCCTCGCGCAAGATTTCCTCGGCCTGCACGTCGCGGCCATAGGCGATATAGACATCGGCCTCTGCGATCGGGTCGACTTCGTTGCTCTCGTTGCCGCCGCCGATGCGGAAATCCGCACCGAACACGCTGTGCTGCGAGGTATCAACGCTCTGCCCGCCCGCTGCGCCGAACAGCGAGTTTGCGCCGGCCATCACGGTGCTTTCCTGAGACAACAGGCTGTCCTGGAAGCCATGTGCCTGTTCCGGCTTCTGTTGGCGGCGACGAACGACAGCCAGCGCGCCCAGACCTGCAACCAACAGGCCACCCAGGCCCAGCGCCATCGGGTTACCCAGCAGCGACGAGAAGAACGACTCTTCCTCGATCGGCGGCTGCGGCGCCACGACGACCGGCGCCTTCTTCGGCGCAGCGGCCGGAGCGGACGCCGCTGCCACCGGTGCGCTGGCAGCCGCTTGCGGGGCCGATGCCGAGGCGACGGGAGCCGAGGCCGATGCAGCCTCCGGCGAGGACGCTGCTGCGGTTGCCGACGATGCCGGCGCGGCAGCAGCTGTTTCTGCAGGCGCTGCAGCGGCAGACGGTTGAGCCGGAGCCGGGGCGGCAGCAGACGGCGCGGGTGCCGGTGCATTGGCCGCAGCCACTGCCGGGGCTGCCGTCGACGGCGCCGCGCCTGCTGCCGGCTTGGCAGCGTTAGCCGCCTTGGCCAGTTCGGCGTTCTTCAGCTCCACCAAGCGCTGCATGTCGGCGAGGTTCTTCTCCAACTGCGCAACGCGCGATTCCATGTCCTTGAGCGCGCGCTCCTTGGCAACGAGCTCCTCTTCACGTGCGGCAGCATTAGCCTTGCCGGCGCGATCCGCCTTCGACAAGCGCAGTTCGTCGCGCCCGCTGGCAGCCGGCGTGGCCTGATCCTGCACGCGCGCCGAAACGCTGCCGCTCTGCTGGCGAGCCGAATCGGTATCCGTGGCGGCGTTAGCTTCTGCCGCCGTCGCCAAGCGATTGCGGTAGCCGGCAAAACCGGACGTCTGTGCAACCACCTCGCGGCGAGCTTCGCGCGGCGACGTTTTCTGCGCATCTGCCTGTGACGGCACCTTCAGCACCGAACCGGTACGCAGCCGATTGATGTTGCCGCCAATGAACGCGTTCGGGTTATTGCGGTACAGCGCCAACAGCATCTGGTCGAGCGACACTGCGTCCTGGCCTTGTGCGGCCGTCGATGCGATGTCGTACAGGCTGTCGCCGCGCTGCACGGTATATGAACCGCCTGGGGCTGCGTTCGGTGCGGCCGCTGCTGCGGCAGGTGCGGCCTGCTGCGGACGTGCTGCCTGGCGAGCCGGACGCGGCTGCGCTGCGGCCGCCGGAGCGGGCGCTTGGGATTGCGTTGCGGGCGAAGACGCGGTTTCTGCTGCGCCCGGCGTGGTGGCCTGCACCACCGGCGTCGGCGCAAAGTTCTGCGGGCTGTTGCGGGAACCAACCGGATCCAGCAGGAACGTGTAGGCGCGCGAAACGTGACCGCTCGCCCAGTTCAAGTCCACCAGAACATCGACAAACGGCTCAGCGACCGGCTGCGTGGAGCGCAGCCGCACCACGTAGTTGCCCTCAGACTGTCGCACCAAAGAGGCGCGCAGCGAAGACACGATCGGGTTATACGTCAGGCCGGCACGCGCGTAAGCGTCGGGAGCGGCCAGTTTGGCAACCAGATTCTGCGCCTCTTCAGCCGTCACGCCGGTCAGGTCGATATCGGCCTGCAACGGCTGGCCGAGGCTGGAACGCACGTGCAGCGCGCCGAAGCCGGCCGCCTGCGCAGCGGGCTGGATCAGCAGCAGACTCGCCGCGGCAAACGCGACGGCCGACCAGCGAGGACTGCGATGGGACGATTCTCTCCGGCGGTATTGGCTCACCCTCACCTTCGACTCCGTTATCTTGTAATGTGCAAACGAACTTAACATCAACGAGTTAGCGCAGCAAGTTCACTCAAAAGGTGAAAAGCTGGGATAGGAACCGCCGTCAATTTTTATCAAAACGACACAATTGGCGAGATTCTGAAGCACCCGACGTACCCCCCGGAATGCGCGTGCTTCAACGTGGCGCTAACTCTTCCCCGTATCCGTCCACCCCACGAACGGGGGGAACAGTTTCCATGCGGTAATTCTGGCCGCTATTGTGTACCAACGTTACAAGTCGTGGGCATTCAGATGGACCAACGCCGCGCAGGCCGCGCGGCGTTGGTCCAAAAAGTTCACTTTCTGTTGTCAGCTTGCAACGACGAGCGCCGAAGCCCGCCCCGACAACGAAAGCAAACCCAACATCACTTACCCAGCAGGATGCGCAGCGTACGACGCAGCGGCTCGGCAGCACCCCACAAAAGCTGGTCGCCGATCACGAAAGCGCTCACATATTCCGGGCCCATATTCAGCTTGCGCACGCGGCCCACGCCGATCTGCAGGCCACCGGTGATGGAAGCCGGCGTCAATTCCTTCTCGGTGATGCTGCGTTCGTTCGGCACCCACTTCACCCACGGGTTGCCCGAACGGATGATCTGCTCGATTTCTTCGAGCGGGAGATCGCGCTTGAGCTTGAGCGTCAGACCGAGGCTGTGGCAACGCATCGCACCGATACGCACGCACAGGCCGTCGACCGGAATCGTCTGCGCCGTGCCCAGGATCTTATTGACCTCGGCTTGGCCCTTCCACTCTTCCTTCGACTGGCCGTTGTCGAGCTGCTTGTCGATCCAGGGGATCAGGCCACCGGCCAGCGGCGCCGGGAAGAACTCGGTCGGCACGTCTTCGCGAATGGTCTTGGCGACCTTGCGATCGATATCCAGAATGGCGGACGCCGGGTTGGCCAGCTCATCAGCCACGGCGTTGTGAATCACCCCCATACCCTTGAGCAGTTCGCGCATGTGGTTGGCGCCACCGCCCGAAGCCGCTTGGTAAGTCATCGAACTGACCCACTCGACCAGACCCTCGCGGAACAGGCCACCCACACCCATCAGCAGGATGGAATTCGTGCAGTTGCCGCCGATGAAGTTCTTAGTGCCCGCAGCCACCGCGTTCTTGATGAGCGACAGGTTGACCGGGTCCAGCACGATCACGGCGTCGTCTTCCATGCGCAGCGTCGAGGCGGCGTCGATCCAGTAGCCGTTCCAGCCGGCAGCGCGCAGCTTCGGGAAGACTTCGGTGGTGTAGTCACCGCCCTGGCACGTGATGATCGTGTCGCAAGCCTTCAGCGCTTCGATGTCGTTGGCGTCGGCCAGGGGCGCATCCGTCTTGGCGAATGCGGGCGCGCGGCCACCGGCGTTGCTGGTGCTGAAAAACACCGTATCGATCAGGTCGAAATCCTTTTCTTCCTGCATGCGCTGCATCAGCACACTGCCGACCATGCCGCGCCAACCGACGAGACCTACCTTCATGATGTGGAACCCTTAGTGATTTTCCCCGCCTCGTGCGCCCGGCGGTGACCGCGCGGGGAAGGCGAACGGACACGACCGGACGATCTACGAGATCGTTTTTTTGGTAATGATTTTGGTGGTCGTGCGAATCTCGACAGTCGCCATGCGTGCGCGTGCGGCAGCGCCCGTGGCAGCGATTGCCAGGGTGCCCAGAATGCCGAAGAGAAGCGCGGTCGAGATCATTCGTAAAAATATACACGAATTAGCAGATACACAATGCACTGCAACATGTGTCCGCCGAAAAAAACACAGTTGCGGCGCCTCAAGTGACGACGCCGCAACGTACCCTGCGACTTACAGGGCAGCCAGCACGGCTTCACCCATCTCCACTGTGCCGACCTGCTTGCAGCCCGGCGTCAGGATGTCGCCAGTGCGGTAGCCCTGGGCCAGCACCTTCTTGACAGCATTCTCGATACGATCGGCCTGTTCGGCCTTGCCCAGCGAGTAGCGCAGCATCATCGCCGCCGACAGGATCGTCGCCAGCGGGTTGGCAACGCCCTTGCCTGCGATGTCCGGCGCCGAACCGTGCGACGGCTCGTACAGGCCCTTGTTGTTCGCATCCAGCGACGCCGACGGCAGCATGCCGATCGAACCCGTCAGCATGGCGGCCTCATCCGAGAGGATGTCGCCGAACATGTTGCCGGTGACGATCACGTCGAAGTTCTTCGGTGCCTTGACGAGCTGCATGGCGGCGTTGTCGACATACATGTGCGACAGCTCGACTTCTGGGTACTCCTTGTGCACATCGGTGACGATGTCCTTCCAGAACTGGAACGTCTCGAGCACGTTGGCCTTGTCGACGCTGCACAGCTTCTTGCCGCGCTTGGCAGCCGCCTGGAAAGCGACGTGCGCGATGCGGCGGATTTCCGGCTCGCTATAGCGCATGGTGTCGAAGCCTTCGCGCGCGCCGGCGAACAGGCCGTCCGGTGCTGCACGCACGCCGCGCGGCTGACCGAAGTAGATGTCGCCGGTCAGTTCACGCACGATCAGGATGTCGAGGCCGCCCACGATCTCGGGCTTCAGGCTCGAAGCGCCGGCCAGCTCCGGATAGCAGATCGCCGGGCGGAAGTTGGCGAACAGCTGCAGATGCTTGCGCAGGCCCAGAATGGCCTGCTCCGGGCGCAGCTCGCGCGCCAGCGTGTCGTACTTCCAGTCGCCCACGGCGCCAAACAGGATGGCGTCCGCCTCCTTGGCAAGCTTGAGCGTATCTTCCGGCAGCGGATGGCCCTTGGCTTCGTAGCCAGCGCCGCCCACCGGGGCGAATTCCATCTCGAACGACTCGCCCAGCGCCTTCAGCACCTTCACAGCCTCTGCGACGATTTCCTTACCGATGCCGTCGCCCGGCAACACTGCAATGTTGGTCATGTGGTTGTCCTTGTTGTTCTGCGATTCACTCAATCGAGCTCAGCCGACGAGCTTATGGGCGAGCCACGGCATTTTGGCAAGGCGCTGCGCTTCGTACGCCTTGATCTGATCGGCGTAACGCAAGGTCAGGCCGATGTCGTCAAAGCCGTTGAGCAGGCAGTACTTGCGGAACGCCGTGATGTCGAACGGATACGCCGTGCCGCCCGGCGTGACGACAACCTGCTTGTCCAGATCAACGGTCAGCTGGTAGCCAACGAAGGCTTGCGTCTCGTTGAACAGGTGATCGACTTGCGACTCCGTCAGCACGATCGGCAGCAGGCCGTTCTTGAAGCAGTTGTTGAAGAAGATGTCGGCAAAGCTCGGCGCGATGATGGCGCGGAAGCCGTACTGCTGCAGCGCCCACGGGGCGTGCTCGCGCGAGCTGCCGCAACCAAAATTCTTGCGCGCCAGCAGGACCGATGCGCCTTGATAGCGCGGCTGGTTCAGCACGAAGTCCGGGTTCAGCGGACGCTTGCTGTTGTCTTGCCCGGGCTCGCCCACATCCTTGTAGCGCCATTCGTCGAACAGGTTCGGGCCGAAACCCGTGCGCTTGATCGACTTCAGGAATTGCTTCGGGATGATGGCGTCGGTATCGACGTTCTCGCGGTCGAGCGGCGCCACGAGGCCCGTGTGGATGGTGAATTGTTCCATGATTGCTCTCTCTATCCTGCCGCTCAACCGAGCTTGCGCACGTCGACGAAGTGACCTTCCAGCGCAGCCGCTGCGGCCATCGCCGGGCTCACGAGGTGGGTGCGACCACCCGCGCCCTGACGGCCTTCGAAGTTGCGATTGGACGTGGATGCGCAACGCTCGCCCGGGTCGAGGCGGTCGGCATTCATCGCCAGGCACATCGAGCAACCCGGCTCGCGCCATTCAAAGCCTGCGGCTTTGAAGATCTTGTCGAGCCCTTCGCGCTCGGCCTGCTCCTTCACGAGACCCGAGCCCGGCACGACCATCGCCAGCTTCACGTTGGAAGCAATACGCTTGCCCAGCTTCTGCACAACCCACGCGGCAGCGCGCATGTCTTCAATACGGCTGTTGGTGCACGAACCGATAAAGACCTTGTCGATGTTGATATCGCTGATAGCGACGTTCGGCTGCAGGCCCATGTATTCGAGCGCGCGCTCCATGGCGTTGCGCTTGTTCGGGTCCTTCTCTTTGTCGGGATCCGGCACGCGGTCTTCAATGCTGACCACCATTTCCGGCGACGTGCCCCAGCTCACCTGCGGGCGGATCTCTTCAGCGCGCAGCTCGACCACGTGGTCGAAGTGCGCACCTTCATCCGAATGCAGCGTGCGCCAGTAGGCAACGGCCTGCTCCCATTCCACGCCCTGCGGCGCAAACGGACGACCCTTGATGTATTCGAGCGTGACGTCATCCACGGCGACCATGCCGGCGCGCGCGCCTGCCTCGATCGCCATGTTGCACACCGTCATCCGCCCTTCCATCGACAGCGCGCGAATGGCCGAGCCACCGAATTCCATGGCGTAGCCCGTACCGCCTGCCGTGCCGATCTTGCCGATGATGGCGAGCACGATGTCCTTGGCGGTGCAGCCGCGCGGCAACGTGCCTTCCACCTTCACGAGCATGTTCTTGCTCTTCTTGGCGAGCAGCGTCTGCGTGGCGAGCACATGCTCGACTTCCGACGTGCCGATGCCATGCGCCAGTGCGCCGAATGCGCCGTGCGTGCTTGTATGCGAATCGCCGCAAACCACCGTCATGCCCGGCAGCGTCGCGCCCTGCTCCGGCCCGATCACATGCACGATGCCCTGACGCTTGTCCGTCATCTTGAATTGCGTGATGCCATAGCTGTCGCAGTTGGCATCGAGCGTATCGACCTGCAGTTTGGAGACCGGATCGGCAATGCCGTGCGAGCGGTCAGTGGTCGGCACGTTGTGGTCCGACACCGCCAGGTTGGCACTGATGCGCCAGACCGGACGCTGCGCCAGCTTCAGGCCTTCAAACGCCTGCGGGCTCGTCACTTCGTGCAGCAGTTGACGATCGATGTAGAGCACGGTCGTGCCGTCCTCTTCGGTATGAACGACGTGATCGTCCCAAAGTTTGTCGTAGAGCGTCTTGGCCATGATGCGATCCGTGCACAACGCGCCCTTGTGGGCGGCCGCGCGAGCAGTTTCGTGGGGAGGCACCGATTATGCCACCCGGTGCCTTGCGCACCGGACGTCACTGGCGAAAGGGGGTTTCGCCATTTCGCGAAGGCTGCTCGGCGCGCCATACAAGACAACAAAAAACCCCGCCGAGTTGCCCAGGCGGGGTTTCTGTACAGCGTACTGCGAGCAGCTTAGCGCTTGTCGATCGACGGCACTTCGCGCAGAGCGGCGCCGTTGAACAGTTGGCGCGGACGGCCGATCTTGTATTCCGGATCGGTGATCATCTCTTCCCACTGCGCGATCCAACCCACCGAGCGGGCCAGCGCGAAGATGCAGGTGAACATCGACGACGGGATGCCCAGCGCGCGCTGCACGATACCCGAATAGAAGTCGACGTTCGGGTACAGCTTGCGGCTGACGAAGTACTCGTCTTCCAGCGCGATCTTTTCCAGCTCCATGGCCAGCTTGAACAGCGGGTCGTTATGCAAGCCCAGCTCGTTCAGCACTTCATGGCAGGTTTCGCGCATCAGCTTGGCGCGCGGGTCGTAGTTCTTGTACACGCGGTGGCCGAAGCCCATCAGACGCACGCCGCTGTTCTTGTCCTTGACCTGCTTAATGAACTCGGGAACCTTGTCCACGCTGCCGATTTCTTCCAGCATGTTCAGTGCGGCTTCGTTCGCACCACCGTGCGCCGGGCCCCACAGGCAGGCGATACCGGCAGCGATCGCGGCGATCGGGTTCGTACCCGACGAACCGGCCAGACGCACCGTCGACGTCGAAGCGTTCTGTTCGTGGTCCGCATGCAGGATGAAGATGCGGTCCAGAGCACGCTCCAGCACCGGGTTCACCTTGTAGTCTTCACACGGCGTGGCGAACATCATGCGCATGAAGTTGCCGGTGTACGACAGGTTGTTCTGCGGGTAGATCAGCGGCTGGCCGATGTTGTACTTGTACGCCATGGCCACCAGCGTCGGCAGCTTGGCGATCAGGCGGATCTGCGAGATTTCGCGCTCACGCGGATCGTTGATGTTGGCCGCATCCGGGTAGAACGCGCTCATCGCACCCACTAGGCCCGTCAACACGGCCATCGGGTGTGCGTCACGGCGAAAACCGCGCAGGAAGAACTGCATCTGTTCGTGCACCATCGTGTGATTCGTCACAACGTGGTCGAACTCTTCCTTCTGCTTGGCGTTCGGTAGTTCGCCCTTGAGCAGCAGGTAGCAGATTTCCAGGAAATCGCACTTGCTGGCCAGATCGTCAATGGCGTAGCCGCGATACAGCAGCTCGCCCTTGTCGCCATCGATGTAGGTGATCTTGGAATTGCACGACGCGGTCGACATGAAGCCGGGGTCGTACGTGAACTTGCCCGTCTGGCCGTACAGCTTGCGAATGTCGATCACGTCGGGCCCGACCGTGCCCTTGTAGATCGGCAACTCGACGCTGGGCGAGCCATCGGAAAACGATAGGGTGGCTTTCACTTCGGACGGCGTCATGTCGGTTTCCTTCTCTGCTGTTTATGAAAATGAAGTCGGGAGACTCCCGCCAGACGGATCGCGGAGTGCCGTGGGGGCGGCTGGGCCCGCTGGATCGATTCGTCTTGCGGCAACCTCTCGTGCGCGGGTTCAGACCGAGCGCAGCAAGGTCAAGACGTGCTGGATGTGCGGCACGTCGAGTTCACCCTCCGGCTCCTTGCGTGCGAGCAGGAGATCCATCAGGTCGTTGTCAGGCAACTCGAACAACTGCGAGAGTGCGGCAACGTCGTCATCCGACAATTCCGTCTCGTAGCGGTTGAAGAAGCGCTCGACGATGATGTCGTTCTCAAGCAAACCGCGTCGTGCACGCCAGCGCAAACGCGCCCGCTTGTGCGGATCAGACTGGTGAGAGAACGTCGGAGTATTCACAGCAATCATGCTTCTTAAATGTGTGCCGCCGGAAAACAGCTCCGGCGACACACGATGCCAAAGTGCGCTGACTCGCGGCTTACACCGCGCGACGCACCATCAGTTCCTTGATCTTGCCGATGGCCTTGGTCGGGTTCAGACCCTTCGGGCACACGTCGACACAGTTCATGATGGTGTGGCAGCGGAACAGGCGATACGGGTCTTCGAGATTATCGAGACGCTCGTTGGTGGCCTGGTCGCGGCTGTCGGCGATGAAACGATACGCCTGCAGCAGACCAGCCGGGCCGACGAACTTGTCCGGGTTCCACCAGAACGACGGGCACGATGTCGAGCAGCTCGCGCACAGAATGCACTCGTACAGACCATCGAGCTCTTCGCGCTCTTCGGGCGACTGCAGACGCTCCTTCTCGGGCGGCGGCTCGTCGTTGATCAGGTACGGCTTGATCGAGTGGTACTGGTTGAAGAACTGCGTCATATCGACGATCAGGTCGCGCACCACGGGCAGGCCCGGCAGCGGACGCAGCACGATCTTCTCCGGCAGCTCACGCATGTTGGTCAGGCAGGCCAGACCATTCTTGCCGTTGATGTTCATGGCGTCGGAGCCGCACACGCCTTCGCGGCACGAGCGACGGAACGCGATCGACTCGTCGAGCTTCTTCAGCTTGACCAGCGCGTCGAGCAGCATGCGCTCGTGGCCGTCCAGCTCGACCTCATAGGTCTGCATGCGGGGCGCTGCGTCCTTGTCCGGATCGTAGCGATAGACTTCAAAAATACGCTTCATTTTTGTGGGTCCTTCTTATCCGTTAGAACGTACGCGCCTTGGGCGGCACGGTTTCCACCGACAGCGGCTTCAACTGCACGGGCTTGTAGTCGAGGCGGTTGCCTTCGGAATACCACAGCGAGTGCTTCATCCAGTTTTCATCGTCGCGGTTCGGGAAATCGCTGTGGGCGTGCGCGCCACGCGATTCCTTGCGAGCAGCGGCCGACACCATCGTCGCCTTGGCCACTTCCACCAGGTTGGCCACTTCCAGCGCTTCAACGCGCGCGGTGTTGAACACCTTGGACTTGTCCTTCAGATGGATGTTGGCGCTACGCTCGGCCACTTCCAGGATGCGCTCGACACCTTCGTCCATCAGCTTCTGCGTGCGGAACACACCTGCGTGCGACTGCATGTTGCGGCGGATGTCATTGGCGACGTCCTGCGCGTACTCGCCCGAAGTCGACGAATCCAGCTTGGCCAGACGCTCCAGCGCGCGGTCGGCAGCATCGGCCGGCAGCGGCTTGTGCTCGCGGTTCTTCAGGTTCTGCGCAATGATGTGGTTGCCCGCCGAACGGCCGAACACCACCAAGTCGAGCAGCGAGTTCGTGCCCAGGCGGTTGGCGCCGTGCACCGACACGCAGGAGCATTCGCCGATTGCGTAGAAGCCGTTGATGACTTCGTTCGGGTTGCCGTTCTTCGGCACCACGACCTGACCGTGATAGTTGGTCGGAATACCGCCCATCTGGTAGTGGATGGTCGGCACGACCGGAATCGGTTCCTTGATGGCGTCCACGTTCGCGAACTTCAGGCCGATCTCGCGGATGGACGGCAGACGCTTCATGATGGTCTCGGCACCGACGTGGGTCAGGTCGAGCAACACGTAGTCGCCGTTCGGGCCACAGCCGCGGCCTTCCTTGATTTCCTGGTCCATCGAGCGCGACACGAAGTCCCGCGGGGCCAGATCCTTCAGCGTCGGAGCGTAGCGCTCCATGAAGCGCTCGCCATCCTTGTTACGCAGGATACCGCCCTCGCCGCGCACGCCTTCCGTGATCAGCACGCCCGCGCCGGCCACGCCGGTCGGGTGGAACTGCCAGAACTCCATGTCTTCCAGCGGCACGCCAGCGCGCGCTGCCATGCCCAGGCCGTCACCGGTGTTGATGAAGGCGTTGGTGGAAGCAGCGTAGATACGGCCTGCACCGCCGGTGGCGAACAGCGTCGTCTTGGCCTCGAGGATATAGACCTCGCCGGTTTCCATTTCCAGCGCGGTCACACCCAGCACGTCGCCGTCTTGGTCGCGGATCAAGTCCAGCGCCATCCATTCGACGAAGAAGTGGGTCTTGGCCTTCACGTTGCGCTGGTACAGCGTGTGCAGCAGCGCGTGGCCCGTACGGTCAGCGGCGGCGCAGGCGCGTTGCACCGGCTTTTCACCGTAGTTCGACGTGTGGCCGCCGAACGGACGCTGGTAGATGGTGCCGTCCGCATTGCGGTCGAACGGCATGCCGAAGTGCTCCAATTCATAGACCACATTCGGCGCCTGGCGGCACATGAATTCGATCGCGTCTTGGTCGCCGAGCCAGTCGGAGCCCTTGACGGTGTCGTAGAAGTGATAGTGCCAGTTGTCTTCGCTCATGTTGCCCAGCGAAGCACCGATACCACCCTGTGCCGCCACAGTGTGCGAGCGGGTGGGGAAAACCTTGGACAGCACGGCCACGGAGAGGCCGGCTTCAGCCAGCTGCAGCGATGCACGCATGCCCGAACCGCCCGCACCGACGATCACGACGTCGAATTTGCGGCGCGGCAGCCCAGTCTTGACTGCGACCATGTCTTAAACCCTCCAGAGAATCTGAGCTGCGTAGCCCGCACAACCGACGAGCCACAGAATCGTCAACACTTGCAGCGTCAAACGCACTGCCACGGGCTTCACGTAATCCATCCAGATGTCACGCACACCAATCCAGGCGTGATACGTGAGCGACACGAACGCCAGGAACGTCAGCATCTTCATCCACTGGTTGGCGAACAGGCCTGCCCAGCTCTGATACGACGTGTCTTTCGACAGCAGGAACGCAGCCAGCAGCACGACGGTGTAGACCGCCATGATCACGGCGGTGACGCGCTGCGCGAGGAAGTCCTTCAGGCCGTAGTGCGCGCCAACGACGAGGCGCTTGGGACCGATATTGTTATTTGCCATCAGACGCTCCTCAGAACAGGCCGAACAGCTTGGCGCCGAACACGACGGTCAGCAGCAGACTGACGATCAGCACGCTTACGGCAGTCTTCGACGAGGTGGTCTTGTCGATGCCGATATGCAGATCGAGGATCAGGTAACGGATGCCGGCACAGAAGTGGTGCAGGTACGCCCAGATGAGCGCGAGGACGACAACCTTGGCGAAGCCGTTGGACAGGATCGCCGTGAACTTGGCGAAACTGATTTCGGACGTGAGACTCTGCTCGAGCAGGTACAGCACGAACGGAAGAAGAAGAAACATCAAAGCACCGCTGGCACGATGCAGGATGGACACCTTGCCGGCCCAGGGCAGTCGGTAGCGGACGAGATCGCCCACACCGATGTTCCTGAATTCCGGCCTGGCTTTCTTAATGGCTTCTGCCATGGTCAGACCCCAATTGGCTAATCAACAAACAAAACAGCTTTGCACAAATCCGCGAGATTCTAGCGCGCTTTTGTTGCGCAACGCACCAATAATTCCACTCGGTACGCTCCACTTTTGTGCTTTCCGCCCTCGCCTGCCAGTGGCGCGACGCGGGGGCGATTCTCCTCTCTACATCCGCTACGTGACGCGCAATACGTTGTTGCGCGCCGCACAAATCAATACGCGGCTTACCCGCATGAATCAGGCCCCGCCCGCGTGATCAGCTCAGTTCGTTCTGGTAGTAATGCCGTGTCGTGACGTACAGACCACGGCGGATCTCTACCGGCTTGTCGCCGAACGTGTGCGACACACGCTCCACGGACAGCAGCGGCGAACCTGCCGCCACGGACAACAGCTCGGCCGTCACCGCATCCGCCGCCACGGCGCGAAGGCGCTCCGTGGCACGCAGCATGCGCACGCCGAATTCCGCCTCGAAGAACGCGTACATCGGGCCCTTCCACTCGGTCAGCTTTTCCGCAGTCAAGCCCTTGAAGCTCGCCCCCGGCAGCCAGATCTCCTCGAGCACCGTTGGCTCACCGGAGAAAAACAGCACGCGGCGAATCTGCACCACGCTGTCGCCAGCCTTCAGCTCAAGCAAACGCGCGATCTCGGCGGGTGCGCGCATGCGCTTGCACTCAAGCACACGGCTGCTCGGGTAGTGCTGCTCGCCCTGCTCTGGCATCAGACGCAAGAAACGGAACTGCACGCCCTCTTCGTAATGGGTCGTAACGAATGTGCCCTTGCCCTGTCGACGCGCGACGAGGTTTTCGGCAGCCAACTCATCGATCGCCTTGCGCACGGTGCCCTGGCTGACCTTGTAGCGGGCCGCCAATTCCATTTCGCTGGGGATCATTTCGCCGGGCTTCCATTCGCCGGCTTGCAGGCTTTGCAGAATCAGCGTCTTAATCTGCTGATACAGCGGACTAAAGGTGGGTGAGCCCGCACCCGCACCTGCGGATACAGGCGATACACCGCCCTCGCCGCCCGAAGACGGTGGCGCAACTGCGGATTGAGGGTTGGGCGTACTCGACATAACCGCCGATTTCACCACAAAAGCGGCGAACCCGTCCAGCCCGTTTATAGAATGTCTTATGTCTTATATAAGACAGAAGATTGATTGACTTTGAGGCAAGGCCAAGCCTACACTCGCGCCGATTCCGGACGACGGGCCCGCACTTGCAATGACCAGCACCAAGGTCAATCACAAGGGTGTTCCCACTTCGTCATGCGGACGCAGTAAACTGCGAGGCTCTTGCCGATTCTGAGCCGGCCGCTTACGAGGCGCCGACCGTTGCCGGCAATGCCTGCGAGGCTGCACTACCATCCCGCCAGGATGCCCGCCGCGCGCAGTGCGATCCGCTTTTCACTACCGTTTTGGAGAGTTCTCATGGCAAAAGCACCCATGCGCGTCGCAGTGACCGGCGCTGCTGGACAGATCGGTTACGCCCTGCTGTTCCGCATCGCCGCCGGCGAAATGCTGGGCAAGGATCAGCCCGTCATCCTGCAACTGCTGGAAATCCCGGATGAGAAGGCCCAGAAAGCGCTCAAGGGCGTGATGATGGAGATCGAAGACTGCGCATTCCCGCTGCTGGCCGGCATGGAAGCCCACTCCGATCCGATGACCGCGTTCAAGGACGTCGACGTGGCCCTGCTGGTGGGCGCCCGCCCCCGCGGCCCGGGCATGGAGCGCGCTGACCTGCTGTCGGCCAACGCCCAGATCTTCACGGCGCAAGGCAAGGCCCTGAACGCCGTTGCCTCGCGCAACGTGAAGGTGCTGGTGGTCGGCAACCCGGCCAACACCAACGCCTACATCGCCATGAAGTCGGCGCCGGACCTGCCGCGCGAGAACTTCACCGCCATGCTGCGCCTGGACCACAACCGTGCCCTGTCGCAGATCGCCGCCAAGACCGGCAAGCCGGTCTCGAGCATCGAAAAGCTGTTCGTGTGGGGCAACCACAGCCCGACGATGTACGCCGACTACCGCTACGCCACCATCGACGGCAAGAGCGTCAAGGACATGATCAACGACCCGGTGTGGAACAACGACGTGTTCCTGCCGACCGTCGGCAAGCGCGGCGCCGCCATCATCGAAGCGCGTGGCCTGTCGTCGGCCGCTTCGGCAGCCAACGCCGCCATCGACCACGTGCGTGACTGGGTGCTCGGCTCCAACGGCAAGATCGTCACGATGGGCATCCCGTCGAACGGCGAATACGGCATTCCGAAGGACGTGATGTTCGGCTTCCCGGTCACCACGGAGAACGGCAAGTACAAGATCGTCGAGGGCCTGGAGATCGACGAGTACAGCCAAGGCAAGATCAAGATCACGCTCGACGAGCTGGAAGGCGAGCGCGCCGGCGTGCAGCATCTGCTGTAATCGGCATGATCTAAGGAAGAACCGGAGCGGATCGGCAGCGAACCCTCCGGTTTTTTTACATTCAAACCCTGGCACCAAGCCGTACGCGCCAACAATCCGATACAACGCAGTGCACCCCACCGAGGTTTTGTTCCAGGACGATGCCATGCCGGCGCAAGTGCCGGTCTGTGACCACTATGCGGGCGCCGAAAAGCTGATGCGCAAGTCGCTCGCCCTGCAACAAACCCTTGGCCCCGTCTTCGACATCACGTTTGACTGCGAAGACGGCGCCGCCGTCGGCCAGGAGCGCGCGCATGCCGAACTGGCCGCCGCGCTCATCAACAGCGACGACAACCGCTTCAACCGCGTCGGCGTACGCATCCACGATCCGAACCACGACGCCTGGACACAGGATGTCGACATCCTCGTCAGCCAGGCCGGCAGCCGTCTTGCCTACGTGACCGTGCCCAAGGTGCGCGACGTGGTGGAAGTGGCCCGCGTGACCGATCGCGTCAACCAGGCTGCACGTGCCGCCGGCATAGCGCGGCACCTGCCGATCCACGTGCTGATCGAAACGCACGGCGCGCTGGCGCAGGTGTTCGACATTGCATCGCTGGTGCAGGTGGAATGCCTGAGCTTCGGGCTGATGGATTTTGTCTCCGCGCACAACGGCGCGATTCCCGGTGCGGCAATGGGTTCGCCCGAGCAGTTCGAGCATCCGCTTGTCCGCCGCGCACTCACCGAGATTTCCGCCGCGTGCCACGCGCACGGCAAGGTGCCGTCGCATAACGTCAGCACCGACATCAAGCACCCCGACCGCGCTGGTGCCGATGCCACGCGCGCCCGGAACGAATTCGGCTATCTGCGCAAATGGAGCATCCATCCAGACCAGATTGCGCCCATTGTTTCGGCGTTCCGTCCCTCGCACGAAGAAGTGACACGAGCCGCGGCCATTCTTGCGGCAGCGCAGGATGCGTCATGGGGCCCGATCCAGCATGAAGGCCGGCTGCACGACCGCGCGAGCTATCGCTACTGGTGGGCCGTGCTGCAGCGAGCGCACACCACCGGCGTCGAACTCCCGCCGGATGCGGCCGCGCGCTTCTTCGGATAAGAAGCGCTCCCTCGTAACGGCGGACCTGGGCGAACCCTCAACACGAACAAGGAGCTCGGACGACTCGACCACGAGGCACATTGCTCAGGAATCCGCGCTGTACATGGCACAACATCCCCGTTTCGCGGATCGGTTGCATCGCCGTGTAACAGAACGTTGGGCGCGGCGTACAAATCGGTCAAAATACCGGCCGGTGTGCGCCGAACCGTGGCATTCCGGCTCCGGGCGGCCGCCTCCCCTGATTCAGTCTTACGGAAGGAAACTATGAATAAGTTCATCGCGGGCGCCTGTGCCGGCGTTCTCTCGCTGGCCGCAGCGCAATACGCAACGGCCCAGACCACCTCCGCTGCCAAGCCTGCCGCCAAGAAAAAGGCCCCGGCAAAGAAAAATGCTTCCAAGAAGGCTGGCCCGGTGGCTGCCGCCAAGCCGGAAGGCGTGCAGTGGAAGTGCGAACTCGGCAATGAGCTGTACATCGCCGGCGACATGACACGCGATCAGATCATCAAGCTGCACTGGAAGGGCAAGAACTACGACCTGCCCCGCCAACTGACCCGTACCGGCGCAGACCGCTACTTTGATCAGAAGACTGGCTTCGACCTGGTTGTCATCCCCGCCAAGGCCATGCTGTTCGACCGCAACGAAGGCCACCGCCTGGCCGACGAGTGCCAGACCGCCGAAATGGCAGCCGGCGCTCCGGCCCCGACGCAAGCCGGCGCCCTGCGCGCTCCGGCTGGTCTGCCGCTGATGCTGCAAGACAACGCAGCCCCGGCTCCGGCGCCCGCCCCTACGCCGGACGCTGCCCAGCCCGCCAAGCAATAACGCAACATCACGCGAAAGGCCCCGAGGAAACGTCCATGTCAGCGCTGCCCGCGAATACCCACCTGGAACCACGGCATGGCGATCCATGCGTGGCCGGTGCGGACGCGCTGGCGGATGGGCGCCTCGGGCTATCCGCAACTCGGAGGCTGCCCGCCAGCAATTTGGCGGCCTTCGACGACACAAATATCGTCATGCACGCATCAACGTGGGTGCATGACCGGCAGTGCATCAGGAATCATCACGACGCCCCAGAACCCCGATCGCTCAAGCGCTCACCGTCCGGCCGAAGGACGGCAAGGTGTTCAAGGAAATCGTGCAGCAGTTGGTTTGTACGTGATTTGATTGGTTGATTTGACGTCTCTGCAACGGGCGCCCCGGCGCCCCGCGCATCCTTAAGCCTTGGAGTCATGCCATGCCCCACAACCTGAAAAAAACACTCAAGGAATTCAAGATCAACGGCGGCCAGACCGGCAACTTCTATTCCCTGCCGCAACTGGGCAAGGAACTGGGCGTCGCGATCGAGCGCCTGCCGGTGTCGATCCGGATCGTGCTGGAATCCGTGCTGCGCAACTGCGACGGCAAAAAGGTGACCGAAGAGCACGTCGAGCAACTGGCCAACTGGAAGCCGAACGCCGACCGCGTTGACGAGATCCCGTTCGTGGTCGCCCGCGTGGTGCTGCAGGACTTTACCGGTGTGCCGCTGCTGGCCGACCTGGCCGCCATGCGCAACGTGGCCGAGCGCATGGGCAAGAACCCCAAGAAAATTGAGCCGCTGGTGCCGGTTGATCTGGTGGTGGATCACTCGGTGCAGGTCGACCACTTCCGCGAGAAGAAGGCACTGGACCTGAACATGCAACTGGAGTTCCAGCGCAACAACGAGCGCTACCAGTTCATGAAGTGGGGCATGCAGGCGTTCGACACGTTTGGCGTGGTGCAGCCGGGCTTCGGCATCGTCCACCAAGTCAACCTGGAATACCTGGCGCGCGGCGTGCACAAGAAGGACGGCGTGTACTACCCGGATACGCTGGTCGGCACCGACAGCCATACCACCATGATCAACGGGATCGGCGTGGTGGGCTGGGGCGTAGGCGGCATCGAAGCCGAAGCCGGCATGCTGGGCCAGCCGGTGTACTTCCTGACGCCGGACGTGGTGGGCGTGGAACTGAAGGGCCGTCTGCGCGAAGGCTGCACGGCCACAGATCTGGTGCTCACCATTACCGAAATGCTGCGCAAGGAAAAGGTCGTCGGCAAGTTCGTCGAGTTCTTCGGCGAGGGCACGGCCAGCCTGTCGCTGCCGGACCGCGCCACCATCGGCAACATGGCGCCGGAATACGGCGCCACGATGGGCTTCTTCCCGGTGGACGAAAAGACCATCGACTACTTCAAGGGCACGGGCCGCACGAAGGAAGAAATCGCTGCCTTCGAAGGCTACTTCAAGGCACAGAAGCTGTTCGGTATTCCGAAGGCTGGCGAGATCGATTACACCAAGACGCTGACGCTGGACCTGGGCACCGTGGCCCCGTCGCTGGCCGGTCCGAAGCGCCCGCAAGACCGTATCGAAATCGGCAATGTGAAGTCGACGTTCTCATCGCTGTTCTCCAAGCCGGTGGCCGAAAACGGCTTCAACAAGAACGCCGACGACCTCGACAAGACCTTCACGACGACCAACGGCGTGAACGTGAAGAGCGGCGACGTGCTGATCGCCGCCATCACCTCGTGCACGAACACCTCGAACCCGAGCGTGTTGCTGGCTGCCGGCCTGCTGGCCAAGAAGGCCGTGGAAGCTGGCCTGGAAGTCGCCCCGCACATCAAAACCTCGCTCGCCCCGGGAAGCCGCGTGGTGACGAAGTACCTGGAAGCCGCCGGCCTGCTGCCGTACCTGGAAAAGCTGGGCTTTGGCGTGACGGCCTACGGTTGCACAACGTGTATCGGCAATGCGGGGGACCTGACGCCGGAACTGAACGAAGCCATCGTCAAGAACGACATCGTGGCCGCTGCCGTGCTGTCGGGCAACCGCAACTTTGAAGCGCGTATCCACCCGAACATCCGCGCCAACTTCCTCGCCTCGCCGCCGCTGGTCGTCGCTTACGCGATCGCCGGCAATGTGACGCGCGATCTGATGACCCAGCCGGTTGGCCAGGGCAACGACGGCCGCGACGTTTACCTGGGCGACATCTGGCCGACCTCGGAAGAGATCGCCAAGCTGATGAAGTTCGCGATGAACGCCGACACGTTCCGCACCAACTACGAGCAGGTCAAGAAGCCGTCCAAGCTGTGGGCCAACGTCAAGGGCACGAAGGGTCAGGTCTACGACTGGCCGAAGTCGACGTACATCGCCGAGCCGCCGTTCTTCGAAGGCTTTGGCATGACGCCGGCTGCTGCCTCAGCATCGGTCAAGGGCGCCCGTGCACTGGGCGTGTTTGGCGATTCCGTGACGACCGACCACATCTCCCCGGCCGGTTCGATCAAGGAAACGTCGCCTGCCGGCAAGTACCTGCTGGCCAACGGCGTGCTCAAGGCCGACTTCAACAGCTACGGCTCGCGCCGCGGCAACCATGAGGTGATGATGCGCGGCACGTTCGCCAACGTGCGCATCAAGAACCTGATGATCCCACCGAAGGCCGACGGCTCGCGCGTGGAAGGCGGCGAAACGCTGTTCCAGCCGAGCGGCGAGCAGATGTCGATCTACGACGCCGCCATGAAGTACATCGCCGAAGGCACGCCGACGGTGGTGTTCGGTGGCGAAGAGTACGGCACGGGCAGCTCGCGCGACTGGGCGGCCAAGGGCACGCAACTGCTGGGCGTGAAGGCCGTGATCGCACGCAGCTTCGAGCGCATCCACCGTTCGAACCTGGTCGGCATGGGCGTGCTGCCGTTGCAGTTCAAGGGCAACGACTCGGTGCAATCGCTGGGCATCGTAGGCGACGAGACCTTCGACATCGAAGGCCTGGAAGGCGAAATCAAGCCGCAACAGGACGTCACCCTGGTGATCAAGCGCGCCAACGGCGAGACCACGCGCGCGCAAGTCCTGCTGCGCATCGATACGCCGATCGAGGTGGACTACTACAAGCACGGCGGCATCCTGCCGTTCGTGCTGCGTCAACTGCTGGCGGCCTAAGCCACCGCTGCGCTGTCGACCGGAAGCCGGCTCTTCGGAGCCGGCTTTTTTATGGCTGCCGAATCAAACAACGTGACGAGACCCCAACCAACGCACAGCCTTTGGTAGAGTGTGCCGATTAGGCCGCGTGGCGGGCGCTTGCCCATCGCCCGGCCCATCTTCAATCGATCCATCCGCAGGAGCCTCGCACCCATGGCCAAAGTGGTTCTCGCCCTACTCGTCGTGGCGGCTGCCGTGTTCTACATCCTGTTCAAGGCGCCACAGATCGATGCCCAGACTCCGGCAGCGCCCGTGCCAGCCAACGCCACGACCGCCGCCGCTGCGCCTGTGCCGCCGCCTCCGCCAATGGAGCCTGCCGCTTCCGCCGTCACGCCGACTGCTCACGCAAGCGCACCGGCAGCATCGGAGCCCGCCGCAGCACTGGCACCAGCGGCACCTGCTGCGAGTAACGTCGCAGCCGAAGCCTCGGCGCCTGCCGCGAAACCCTAGCGCTTTCGCCAACAAAGCGGCGCACGACAGCGACCAAGGGTAAAATAACGCCCCTTCTTTCCAATCGACCGGTACGGCACAGCATGGCAGGATTCCGCTCCAAGGCCCCCCAACGTCTTTCCCCCGATGCAGAACGGCTTGTTGCCGATGCGCTGGCGCTTGATGCGTCGGGCAGCCGCATCGAAGACGTCTACTGGGAACAACGGCTGTCCGAACGTCTTTCGCGGCTGCTCAAGAACGGCAGCCAGACCGCGCTCGACGCCGCGCTAGACCACCTCTTCAAGCACAACGAAGAGGCCTCCGACGTGCTGGCCGAACAGGCTGAAACGCTGGCCGAATCGGCAGTGCTCGCCTCGGGCGGCGTTGAATACGATGCGCTGTTGATTGCGGCGCCCATCCTGGCGCACACGCGCTACATGATCCCCTCGGGCACCATCAAGCCTGAACTCGCGCAAACGCTGCAGGTGCATCTGCAGGCGCACGTAATGGCGTCCAACGCACGCGTGGCATTGGCGCCGTACCTGTACAGCATCGACCAACTGCCGCGCACGCATTCCGACACCTTTGCGCTCACGCACAAGCTGGCGGCCTACGCGCTGTCCGGCCAGCCGGCCAGGATGGATCTGCGCGACATGCCCGAAACCGCGCCCATCCTCGCCGACCCGCGTTATCTCGTGGCCATCGTCGTGGCCCAGCACGGCCAAGCGCTGTTCCGCTGGCAGGAAGACGCCAAGGAGCACCACGCCGAACGCTCTGTCTGCCTGGAGCAATGGCGCGAGCAAGTCACGCCGACCATCTCCACGCTGATGCCCGGTTGCGAGTTCGACCTGCTGCTGCCGGACGCCTTCTTCCTGTCCTGCCGCGAATCCGACAAGCAGATCCGCCCGCTCACGGTGCGTGCTGCGGTCAACTACCTGCAGGGCGCGCTGGACATGCCGGCCAACCGCTTCGGCGCCATCATCGGCGCATTCGGCGAAGAGCAGATCGAGGAATATCGCGTGGCCTTCACGGTGCGCGGGGAGAAAGACCTCATCTACGGCATCGTCTGGCCTGTCTATGGCCGCGATGGCGGCGCCACAGATGTCACCGCAGAAGGCGAGCCTGGCAGCCCGCTGGAGCAAATCTGCGACGAACTGCGCGCCTGCGGCATCGAAGACATCTTCCGCCACGGCCAACTCTTCGAGCCGGAGTACTGCGAAGACTGCGGCGCCCCACTCTATGCGGACCGCGCAGCCGAAATCGTCCACGCCGAGATGCCCGAAGACGCGCCGACACAGCAGCCGTTGTTCCACTGAGCACCGCGCGACAGTAAAAGCCACCTCCGGGTGGCTTTTTTATTGCTTCGTCATCGCGCATATTGATGGTTGCTTTGCGTCGTACGTGCCCAGGCAGCCTGCGGCACAATGGCGGTCTTCCGCCACATGGCATCACCGCCCGAACTCCAGGAGCCCCCCGATGACAACGCGTCCCCTCTTTGGTGGTCCGATTCGCGCCTTGATTCGCAACCTCGCTGCATGCGCGCTGGCTGCCGCAGCCTCCGTGCCGATGGCTGCGCACGCCGACGACCTCCGCATTGGCCTGTCCGCCGACGTCACGTCGATGGACCCGCAATGGAACAACGCCGGTCCCAATAACGCCATGGCGCTGCACATCTTCGAGTCGCTGGTCTTCCTCGACAAGAATGGCCGCTACACGCCGGGCCTGGCGACATCGTGGAAGGCCATCGACCCCAACACGTGGGAGATCAAGCTGCGCCCCAACGTCAAATGGAGCGACGGCACGCCCTTCACCGGCGAAGATGTGAAGGCATCGATCGAGCGCCCGGCGCGGCTGACCAACAGCCCCGGCCCATTCACGAGCTACACCAAGTCGATCACCGAGGTACAGATCGTCGATCCGCTCACGGTGCGGCTGAAGGTGTCGATCCCGAACTACGCGAGCATTCCCAACGATCTGAACAGCTTGCCGATCATCCCGAAGAAGGTGGCCGATGCATCGCAAGCCGACTTTGATGGCGGCCGCGCGATGATCGGCACGGGCCCGTTCCTGTTCGACCACTTCACGCGCGGGCAGGAGATCGTGCTGAAGAAGAACCCAGGCTACTGGGGCCGTGCCCCGCAATGGGACAAGGTCACCTTCAAGATCATCACCGACAACGCCGCGCGCACGGCGGCCCTGCTTTCAGGTGATGTCGACGTCGTGGAGGCCGTGCCCGCCGCCGACGTGCCGCGCATCAAGCAGAACCCGAAGTTCCACCTCGAACAGCAGGTGTCCTGGCGCACGATCTTCTGGCAGATGGACCAGAACCGCGATGCGTCGCCGTTCATCACGGACAAGGCCGGCAAGCCGCTTGCCAAGAACCCGTTCAAGGACCGCCGTGTGCGTGAAGCCGTGGCACTGGCCATCAACCGCGATGCGATCGTCAGCCGCGTGCTGGAAGGCCAGGGCGTGGTGGCATCGAGCATCGTGTCCCCGCAGATTTTCGGGCATCCGGGCGGCAAGATGGGCTACGACCCGGATCGCGCGAAGAAGCTGCTTGCCGAGGCGGGCTACCCGAACGGCTTCGGGCTCACGCTGCACGCTACCAACAACCGCTACCTGAACGACGCACAAGTCGCGCAGACCACGGCCCAACTGCTCACGCGCATCGGCATCCAGACCAAGGTGGAAACACTGCCGGTGGCGGCGTACTTCTCACGCGCGCGCCAGGGTGAGTTCTCATTCATGATGCTGGGCTGGGGCTCGGTGGCAGCCGACGTGGCGCTGCGCAGCATCCTTGGCACACCCAACGCAGAAACCGGCTACGGCACCTGGAACTGGGGCCGCTACAGCAACCCGCAGCTGGACAAGCTGGTGCAGACGTCGCTCTCCACGGTATCGAGCGATCAGGCGCACGAGCAGGCCGCCAAGACGGCCGCACGCTTTGCGCAGACCGACTACGCGATCATTCCCTCGCATCACCAACTCGCCACGTGGGCCATGCGCAAGGGCATCCGCTATGAAGCGCGCACGGACGAATGGTCGCTCGCGCATCTGTTCACCAAGCAATGATGATGGGTTCGTAATCTCGTAACGTAAGGTCGTAACGCCCTGTTACAGCAAAATCGCCGGATGTTCTGCATTGGGGTAACTAGCAGGAACTTTCGGCGCAGGCTTTCCTCTATCATGGCGTTTTTCCACGCCGACACCCTGTAACACTCGTGATGTTGCGACCCAAACTACTTTGTCTCGGCGTTGTTGCGCTGCTGGCCGCCTGCTCCAACTTGCAGACCCAACCGACCGATGCGTCGGCCCCGGCCACCACCACAACGTCGAGCACGCCGGCTGCGCAAGCCAAACCGGCCATCCAGCCTGTACCGTCCACACCGCCCATCGTCTTCGGCTCGACCGACACCAGCGGCACCACCACGGTCAACCTGCCGGCCAAGGACAAGATGAGCTTGTCCGAGTACCGCGCACAAACCCGTGACCGCCTGATCCAATCGGAAGGTGCCCGCCCCGACGTGGCTGACTGCGCCGCGCACGCGAGCTGGATCATCCCGCGCTCCACCAATTTTGATCAGTTCCGTCTGCCGACCGGGGCGTTGTCCAACGACCAGGCCAAGGTCGAGCCGTGGGACTCACGCTTCTCGTCCAGCAAGCAAGGCGCGGTCAAGGTCTCGAGCGTGGTCAGCTTCAATGCCGCCGTGCACAAGCGCGGCACGGGCAATGACCAGTGGGAGCCGGTGCGCGTGCGCTGCGGCTATGACGAAGGGATGATGCTGGCGTACGAGCTGCTCGATGCCAACGGCCAGCCGTTTGCTGCACCGGCCGCGGCGCCCTCCTCGTCAGCCGTGCGCACCCACTGCCGCCGCGGCCACCGCTGCACGACGACTGCCGTGCATGGCAAGGGCACCGCCAAGGGCAAGGCCACGCCTAAATCCGCCAAGGCAACCAAGGGCGCCAGCACCGCCAAAACCAAGTCGGCCTCGGCTGGCAAATCCACCGCCAAGTCGACTGCCAAGAAAAAGAAGTCGACCAGCCAGTAAAGACGAACGCGCCGCCAGGAAACCTGAGCGGCGCGTTGTCTTGATGGCTTCTGCGCAATCGCTTAGCCGAGGTATTCCAGGATTGCCTGCAGCATGGCCGCACCCAATGCGGCGCTGCGAGCGCCGTCCCAGCCGACGCGTGCGTCGGGCAGGTTGGCGTTGTCCTTGAACGGCATTTCGAGCGTGAGCGACAGGCAACCGTACGTGTGGCCGATGTACTTAGAGGCGAGCTTGAGCGCGTCTTCGTTGTACTTGCTGGCCTCGTAACCGTATTGCGTCTGGAAATCCGGGGAGGCGCGCAGGAACGCTGCAACAAAGCGATCCTGATCTGCGCGCTGTGCGTCGGTAAAACCAGGCAGCATCTCGCTGCCTGCCACGAATACATAGGGCAGCGCCTCATCGCCGTGGATATCGAAGAACAGATCGACGCCGGTCTGCTCGATGGCCTGGCGCACGCACAGCACTTCGGGGCTGCGCTGCGCGTCGGGTTCCATCCACTCGCGGTTCAGGTTGGCCCCGGCGGCGTTGGTGCGCAGGTTGCCGAGCGACGAACCATCGGGGTTCATGTTCGGCACGATGTGGAAAACGGCGCGCTCGGCGAGCACACGGCCGGTCGGATCACCACCCCAGACTCCTTGACGCGTCAGCCGCGCGAGCAAGCCTTCGACAAACCACTCGGCCATCGTCTCGCCCGGATGCTGGCGCGCGATGATCCACACGTTCTTCTTGCCAGGGCCGGGCTCGCCGACGGTGATGCTCGTCATGTCGCGGCCCTGCACCGTGCTGCCGAGGCGTTGCGTGCGCACGCCAGGCCGGGTCTGCGCGGCCGCCACCAGCGACAGATGGCGCTCGTCCGAATACGGCTCGAAGTAGGCAAACCAGATGCTGTCGTGCTCGGGCGTCACCTCGATGGTCATCGTCTTGCCGTCGTAGCGCGTCGGCACGCGGAACCAGTGTTCCCGGTCGTACGAGGCGACGGCCTGGTAGTCCTTCCAACCGGCGGCGTACGTGCATTCGCTAGCGTTTTCCAGCGCCAGTTTGCACGCCTGTCCTTGCGCGCCCTGCAGGCGGAAGTGGAACCACTGCATAAAGTCGGCGCGCGAATCGCGGCGAATGCGCAAGCGGATAGCATCCGCGCGGGCAGCCTCGACAATCTCGATGGCGCCGCTGTCGAACGTGCTGGAAATATGCGGTTGGGTGGCAGTCATATCGGCTCCTGTCATCAGGTGAGCTTGCGGCGGAAAACCCAGCGCTCGTCGTCGCTATCGGCGGCGGTAAACGCGTAGCCGTCAACATCGAACGTCTTGAGCTTGCGCGGATCGGTGATGCGATGCTCGATCGCGTAACGCGCCATCAAACCACGCGCCCGCTTGGCGTAAAACGAAATGATCTTGTACTGCCCATTCTTCCAATCCTCGAAGATGGGCGTGACGATGCGCGCCTTGAGCACCTTGGGCCGCACCACCTTGAAATACTCCTCCGACGCAAGATTGACGAGCACGGGATCATCGTCCTGCTTGAAGAGCTTGTTCAGCGCGAGCGTCACTTCGTCGCCCCAGAAGGCGTAGAGATCCTTGCCGTGCGGGTTGGCTAGGCGCGTGCCCATTTCCAGGCGATACGGCTGCATCCAGTCGAGCGGCCGCAGCACGCCATAGAGCCCCGACAGAATCCGCAGATGCTGTTGCGCGAACTGCAGATCGTCCGCCGACAGCGAATTCGCATCCAGCCCCCCGTAGACATCGCCATCAAAGGCCAGCGCGGCCTGCTTGCTGTTCTCGGCGGTGAAATCAGGGGACCAATCGCCGTAGCGTGTCGCGTTCAACACAGCCAACGGGTCGGAAATCTTCATCAGCGTGCCGATCTGGGCCGGCGACAGCTTGCGAAGCACCTCGATGAGTTCTGCGGAGCGCGCGATGAAATCGGGCAGCGTGTGGGTCTTGATGCGCGGCGGCGTGTCGTAGTCGAGCGACTTGGCCGGCGAGAGGACGATGATCATGTCAGAATCGCGGTTCACAAGTCTGGAATTGTATCGAATGGCAGACACTGCCGCCCCGGCCCAAACCCTTACGCCACGCGTGGTGCTGGACTCCAACATCTGGGTCGACATCCTGATCTTCGATGATGCCGTTGCGCGCCCCATCCGCACCGCGCTGGAAGCCGGCCGGCTGGATGCCATCATCAGCCCCGCGTGCCGCGAAGAGCTGCGCCGCGTGCTGGACTATCCGCAGTTCGCGCACTACGCCGTCGATGCGCAGGCGGCGCTGGCCTGGGTCGATCGCGTCACCCGCTCGGTGGCCGATCCGGAAGAGGCCGCGCGCGCGCGAGGCGAAACTTTCGTCCCGCGCTGCAAAGACCGCGACGACCAGAAATTCCTCGCGCTGGCCGATGCCGCCAACGTTGCCTATCTCGTCTCCAAGGACAAGGCCGTGCTCAAGCTCAAGCGCCGCATGGCCAAGTATTGCGACGTGGCGGTGCTGCCGCCCAAGCAGTTCGTCGCGCTGGTCCAGTTGGAAAGCACGTCCACCATTCAAGCCTGAAGCCGTTTCATCATGACCACTGCCGCCCTGTCCGCTGACTCGCTCGCGCCCATCGCTCCGCCACCCTCGCGGCTGCCGAATGTCGGCACCACCATCTTCACCGTGATGTCGGCGCTGGCCGTGGAGAAGCAGGCCGTCAACCTCGGCCAGGGCTTTCCGGATTTCGACTGCGACCCGCGCATCGTCGATGCGGTGTCCGATGCGATGCGCGCGGGCCTAAACCAGTACCCGCCGATGACAGGCGTGCCCGCCCTGCGCCAGGCCATCGCCGCCAAGATCGCCGCGCTCTACGGCCACACATACGACGCCGACCGCGAGATCACCATCACTGCGGGTGCCACGCAGGCGTTGCTGACCACCGTGTTGTGCTGCGTGCATCCGGGCGACGAAGTCATCGTCTTCGAGCCGACATACGACAGCTATATCCCGTCGATCGAACTGGCTGGCGGCAAGGTCGTGCCGATCACGCTAAACGCGCCGGACTTCCGCATCCCGTTCGACACGCTAGCTGCGGCTATCACGCCGCGCACGCGCCTGATCATGCTCAACACGCCGCACAACCCGACGGGCACCGTCTGGCACGCGGACGATATGCAAAAACTGGCCGAGATCCTCGCGCCGACCAACGTGCTGCTGCTCTCCGATGAGGTGTACGAGCACATGGTGTACGACGGCGTGCCGCATGCGTCGGTGGCGCGCATTCCCGAGCTAGCGCGGCGCGCCTTTGTGGTGTCGAGCTTCGGTAAGACGTATCACGTGACGGGCTGGAAGGTCGGCTACGTGGCCGCGCCAGCGGCGCTCATGGCGGAATTCCGCAAGGTGCATCAGTTCAACGTGTTCACCGTCAATACGCCCGTGCAGCACGGCCTCGCGAACTACATGGCCGATCCGCGTCCGTATCTGGATTTGCCCGCGTTCTACCAGCACAAGCGCGATCTGTTCCGCGCCGGGTTGGAGAATACGCGTTTCAAACTGCTGCCGTGCCAGGGCACGTACTTCCAGTGCGTGGACTACAGCGCCATCTCTGATTTGCCCGAGGCCGAGTTCGCCAAGTGGCTGACGAGCGAGATTGGCGTGGCGGCGATCCCGGTGTCGGCGTTCTATTCGCAGCCGCATGAGTCCGGCGTGGTGCGCTTCTGCTTCGCCAAGAAAGACGAAACGCTCCAACTTGCGCTGGAGCGTTTGGCGAAGGTGTAGGTCTTCGTCCCGGCATTCCCGCAGGATACAAAGATTGCCAGCGGACGAAACCGGTTATTAGTCATCCGGCCTGGTGTCTTTCCAATCTTCCGGCATGACGATCTTGGCATCTATGTTGGCATGCTCCTTCAGCAAGTACAGCAGATTGCTGCCGGCAAGAAGTTCGATAGGCTTGCCGCTCGCGAACTCGAATGCGGACTTTCCATAGCCGCTAGTAGCCACCAAGATGCCTTTTGATGCGCCTTCGTTTTGCATGGTGCCGAATAGATCGCGAACGGCACTGACTCCCACTGTGTTTTTGTACCGCTTGGCTTGGATCACAACCTTGCCACCAAAGATCGGACGGGGGTCGAAGGCCACGCAGTCCACACCACCATCACGTGACGCCTGCGTTTGACGCGTCTCAAGACCCATCGTCTGGAAGAGATTGGTAATAAGCGACTCAAACTCGCCCGGCGTCAGATCCATCAGATTCGGACGCTGATCGAGCGTCGAAAGCACATCATCTTCTTTAATGAATCGCGGATCAGTCATTTTCAATTCAAGCACGGGACGCACTGGTGCAAGTTCTGCCGCACTCTTGGAAACCGAAGCATTCAGCGATTTCAGGCAGGTCAGCGGGTCAACATGAGCTAGATCAATGTCTTGAAATACTTCTCGTGTGGTGCGAACCGTAACGATGCAAGGCCGAATCGGCTTGCCGGTGCCTCTATCGATCGATTCGACATATGCATTGAATACGACTGTCTCAACGTGTCCGGCAATATCCGACGCAAAAATTTCGTGAAGCGACCGCAATGTAGTTTGTGCCACTGCATCGGCATACATCGTGCGGCGCTGATTTTCGGGCCGTGCTGACTCCGCAAACGAATCCGACGTCTTAACGTACTTGACGGACTTTATCGTGGGGATAATTTCGTCGTACTCTGGCAAGTCATATGCCACGACCAATTGCTTCGATTCAGGCTGAAACTCGATCTCTGAGGTCTGGGGAAAACCGTCAGGATAGGAGCCCTGCTCCAGCACTGTGATGAAATAGGTCGCGATAGCATCCGGGGCGGCAGCTCGGAAGGCTGCCTCGAACTGCGCAACCTGCTCATTGTGCTCATTTGCATCGCGTTCGGCCTGCTCCACTGCGCGCGCGTGGGCATCATGGCGTTTCTTTATTTCGGCCTGGCGGGTGGCTTCCTTTACTTGGTAGTTACGCTCGTCAGCCTCAAAGCGTTGTTTAGCAGCCTGTACTTGCCGTTCATGTGCTTTCTTGACCCATGGAAACAGACCTGCCAACCCTTTGGGCTTTTCGGGGGCATAATGCTCCCAAAGTGGGGGATGCTCAGAATGAGGCAGGCCAAACAGGTCTACCGGCTTATGCGCTGGCTTCACCCGCAGCTTAGAAAAATCGAGAGTCGGATTGCGACTTAGACCCTCAGTCAATATCTGGCCAAGGGCCTCCACTTGCGTCTCAATTTCCTGATTCTGGCGGGCAGCGTCTTCTAGCTGGGACTCGACATAAAGGCGCTTGCTTTCTTTTTCATCAGCGATCAGCGCCCGCTGATAGGCGCGCTCTGCGCGTTCAGCCTCTCTAGCCACGCGGGCCTGCTCGCGTAATTCCCGTTCGTGAGCACGTTGCGATGCGCGCGCCGAACGCTCCATTTCACGCGAAATACGGTTTATGGTACTCACAAATCCCCGGCGAGCCATACCATCCCCCTTAGCAGTTTTAATGACCTGCTCGAATCATACCGAGGATGCCGGAAATATCTGTCAACGCACTATACGCAGCATACCGTTGCGCTGCCCGACGACGGGAGAGTCCGCCTGAATGCTGCGGATTTGTGCTGGTGAGCTGTCGAGCCCTACGCCGGTACTGGGCACGCTAAGTCCAACAAGACAGGAGTGGTTGCCACTGGTGAGACCGCTCAACCCCGCGATATCAGACCCGCTTGCTGGCGTAATGCGCCAGCATCTGCTCCAGATTCGCCTTGCTGTCCGCCCGCACCTTCTGCACGTTGGGATTCTCGGCCATCGCAGCCAGGTAGGGCTTGACGCCCTCAACCTGCGCCAGCAGGTCTTCCCCGTAGATGATCTTGGTGGCCTGGCTGACCAGCGGAAAGTGCACGATGGCCGCACAATCCGCAATCGTGAACGTGTCGCCCGCCACGTACGGCGCAAACTTGAACAGCTTGGCGGCCGCCGGGATGTTCTTCTGCAACTGCTCGCGTGTCTTCGCCTTCAGGTTGTCGCTGATCTTGCCGCCGAAGAACGCTTCGGGAAACAGCTGGCGCGCCACCAATTCCAGGTGCAGTTCCAGGAAGGTCACGACCTCGCGCACCTTGGCCGCCTGGAACGGGTCAGCCGGCACCAGCGGATGTTCCGGATAGCGTGCCTCCAGATAGTCAATGATGACCTGCGATTCGCACATGCCGCGATCGCCATCCTTCAGATACGGCACCTTGTGCAGCGGCGAGATTTCGCCGTCGGTCTGGTCGGGCCAGCGCAGGGCCTCTTCAAACAGAAGGCCCTTCTCCAGTAGCGCGAGCTTGACCTTGTTGTAGTAGTTGCTCGCGGCAAAACCGTATAGCGTCAGCATGAAGCTCTCTCTCCTTGGGTGGCGCTGTGTGATGGATGCGCCCATTATGGTTGGCGCGGATGCCTAAAATCGCACGCTCGTGCTATTTTAGCCAGACTTCTTTCGATCGAAGCGGACTTCAGATGCAGACTATCGGGATTGTAGGGACCGGCGCCATGGGGCGCGGCATTGCGCAGATCGCGGCCCAGGCCGGGTTGCGCGTCAAGCTGTTCGACGCCAACCTGCAAGCCGTGGAAGCGGCGCGCACCGCACTGGCCGATACGCTCGGCAAGCTCGCTGCCAAGGGCAAGCTGACCCAGGAGGATGCCGACGCCACCGTCGCGCGACTGATCCCGGCGGGCGCTCTGTCCGATCTGGCCGACTGCGATCTCGTGGTCGAGGCCATCGTCGAAAAGCTGGAGGTCAAGCGCGACCTCTTCCGCCAGCTCGAAGACATCGTCCGCGCGGATGCGATCCTGGCGTCGAATACGTCGTCGCTGTCGATCACGGCGATTGCTGCCACCTGCAAGCACCCTGAGCGCGTGGCGGGCTTCCACTTCTTCAACCCGGTACCGCTGATGAAGGTGGTCGAGGTGATCGACGGCCTGCGCAGTGCACCGGCGACCGGCGAAGCCCTCGCAGCGCTGGCCAAGCGCATGGGCCATACCGCCGTGCGCTGCATCGACATGCCGGGCTTCATCGTCAACCACGCCGGGCGCGGCATGAACACCGAGGGCCTGCGCGTGGCGCAGGAAAGCGTGGCCAGCTTTGCCGACATCGACGCCATCATGCGCGAGCAAGCGAGCTTTCGCATGGGCCCATTCGAGCTAATGGACCTGACGGGGCTGGATGTTTCGCATCCGGTGATGGAATCGGTCTACCGCCAGTTCTACGACGAGCCGCGCTATCGCCCGTCGCAGATCACCGCCGTCCGCTTTGCCGGCGGCATTCTCGGCCGCAAGACGGGCGAAGGGTTCTACCGCTACCCCGATGGGCAGAAGCAGGTACCAGCGGAAGCGCATGTGCCGACCGCACGCCCGTCGTCGGTATGGATTAGCCGAGCGCATGAGGCTGGGCACGCCGCTGCGCAGCGTCTGCTGCTCGACTTGGGCATCACGCCCGAGGGCGGCTCCAAGCCCTCCGCCGACGCGCTCATCATCGTCACGCCGCGCGGGCTGGATGCCACGGCTTGTGTGGCCGCCGAAGGGCTCGACGCGCGCCGCACGGTGGCGCTCGACACGCTCTATCCGTTTGTCGCCACCAAGCGCCGCACGCTGATGACCACGCCCGCCACTGACGCCGCCTATCGCGATGCCGCGCATGGCCTGCTCGCCTCCGACGGCGTGCCGGTGACGGTGATCCGCGATTCGGGGGGCTTCGTCGCGCAGCGCATCGTCGCGTGCATCGTCAACATTGCGTGCGATATCGCGCAGCAGCGCATCGCGACACCGAGCGACATCGATCTCGCTGTCACGCTTGGCCTCGGTTATCCGCAAGGGCCGCTGGCGCTGGGCGACACGCTCGGCGCAAACGCCATCCTCGAAGTCCTGCAGAACCTCTACACGCTCTATGGCGACCCGCGTTATCGCCCGAGCCCGTGGCTGTTGCGTCGTGCGCGTCTGGGCATGTCGCTGCTCACGCCTGACGCCTGATTGCCGCCAACACCGACGAGATCGCCATGACCGCGCAACTGCTCTCCCAACGCATCGGCTCGACGCTGGTGCTCACGCTGTCCAACCCCGACGCACGCAACGCGCTGGACCCGGTGATGTACACCGCGTCGATGGAAGCCCTGGACCGCGCCGCCAACGACAACGAGATCCGCGCCGTCATCTTCACGGGCGCCGGCAACGCATTCTGCGCAGGCGGCAACCTGAACCGCCTGCTGGAAAACCGCAGCAAACCGAAGAGCGTGCAGGAAGACGGCATTGACGCGCTCAACCACTGGATCGAGACGATCCGCACGTTCCCGAAGCCTGTGATTGCCGCTGTGGAAGGCCCGGCAGCAGGCGCCGGCTTCTCGCTGGTGCTGGCGTGCGACTTTGCGATTGCGGCATCGGATGCGAAGTTCGTGATGGCCTATGTGAACGTGGCGCTCACGCCGGATGGCGGTGGCTCGTGGCACATCGCGCGCTTCCTGCCGCGTCCGTTGGCGAGCGAGATCATCATGCTCGGCAAGCCCGTGGGCGCAGAGCGGCTCGCTCACTTCGGCCTCATCAATGAAGTCGTCAAACCCGGTGAGGCACTGGACCATGCACTCGTACTGGCAGAAAAACTCGCGGCGCAATCGCCACATGCGGTGGGCCGTATCAAGGGGCTGATTGCCAATGCAGAAGACGCATCGCTGCACGATCACCTCAAGGCCGAGCAGCACAGCTTTGTCGAAGCGCTGCACCACGCCGATGGCAACGAAGGCATCTCCGCCTTCCTGCAAAAGCGCAAACCCCAATACCGCTGATCGCAGGCACGCATGGTTCCCTTTCCGACACCCAAGCGTCGGCGCGTCTACCTGATGCGCCATGGCGCCGTGACGTACTTTGACGAGACCGGCCGCCCCGTTCCCTCGCCCGAGAACGTGCCGCTCAACGAACTCGGCCGCAGCCAGACCACCGCTGCGGGCAAGATCTTCGCCGCAGAGAACATCGCCTTCGATCGCGTGATCGTCAGCGGTCTGCCGCGCACCGTGGAAACCGCGCAGCGCGTGCTGGCCGAAATGCCCGCGATGCAGGAGCGTGGCATCACGCTCGAACACTGGCCCGAGCTGCAGGAAATCCGCGGTGGCAAGCTGGCGGAGATTCCCGAGCATGAACTCGCGCAGGCATTCATCGGTGCGTTTGAGGGCACGGTACGCGAAGACCGCCGCTTCCTGAACGGCGAGAGCATCGGCGAATTCCTCGACCGAGTGATTCCCGCCATTGCGCGCCTGCGCGCCCTGCCCGACTGGGACACCGTGCTGCTGGTGCTGCATGGCGGCACCAACCGCGCGATCCTCTCGCACGCCATTACCGGTGGCGAGCGCTTGTTCTTCGGCAGCCTCGCGCAGACCGCCGGCTGCATCAACGTACTCGATGTGGGCGACGCCCCGACCGACTGGGTGCTGCGCATGAGCAATTTCTCGCCGCCCTCGCCCACGCATCTCGGCTCGCGGCTGACGACGATGGAGGTGCTGCTGCAGGAATACCTTCAGCATCGGCAACCAGCGCGCCAACCGACCGCCTGAACTTTCCTCGACACACAACAAGATTCGGAGACACACCCATGGCACAAACGGAGCAGGATTTCTCGGCGTTCGAAGGCACACGCCCGGTGGCGGAGCAACAGAAGTTCGACATCGGCGCGTTGGGAGCGTGGATGCGCGAACACGTCGATGGCTTTGCCGGCCCGCTCACGGTGGAGCAATTCAAGGGCGGCCAATCCAACCCGACCTTCAAGCTGATTACGCCGTCGCGTACGTATGTGATGCGCGCCAAGCCGGGGCCGAAGGCGAAGCTGCTGCCATCCGCGCATGCCATCGAGCGCGAGTACCGCGTGATGGATGCGCTCGCCAAAACGGACGTGCCCGTCGCGAAGATGTATGCGCTGTGCGAAAACGAAGCCGTGATCGGCCGCGCCTTCTACATCATGGAATTCGTGCAGGGCCGCGTGCTGTGGGATCAGGCCCTGCCCGGCATGGCGCCCGCCGAGCGCACCGCCATCTACGACGAGATGAACCGCGTCATCTCCGCGCTGCACACCGTGGACTACACCGCCATCGGCCTGGCCGACTACGGCAAACCCGGCAACTACTTCGCGCGCCAAATCGAGCGCTGGAGCAAGCAGTACAAGCTGTCGGAAACCGAGTCGATTCCGGCGATGGACAACCTGATCGAATGGCTGCCCAAGCACGTGCCGCAAGAGGCCGAAGAAATCACCAGCATCGTCCACGGCGACTACCGGCTCGACAACCTGATCTTCCACCCGACCGAGCCGCGCGTGCTGGCCATCCTCGATTGGGAGCTGTCGACGCTGGGCCATCCGCTGGCTGACTTCAGCTACCACTGCATGAGCTGGCACATCGAGCCGGGGCAGTTTCGCGGCGTGGCGGGGCTGGACTTTGCGGCCCTCGGCATTCCCACCGAAGCCGAATACATCCGACAGTACGAAGAACGCACCGGCCGCCGCATCACGGGTGACTGGAACTTCTACCTCGCCTACAACATGTTCCGCATTGCCGGCATCCTGCAGGGGATCATGAAGCGCGTGGTGGATGGCACCGCGTCTTCGGCGCAGGCGCTGGAAGCCGGCAAGCGCGCCCGCCCGATGGCCGAGCTGGGCTGGAAGTACGCCCAGCAGGCCGGCGCCTGACGCGGCGACTTACTCGTACTCGCGCGCCGCTTCCAACGGACCGGACAGCGGCGCTTCCAGCTCCAGCACCACCCCGCCCGGCAGTTGCACAAAGATCTGTGCGGCAGGCCGCGCGGGGTGTTTTCGTACCTGGTGCGAGATACCGCTTTCACGCACCGCCGCCAGGACATCCGCCGCATCTTTCTTAGTGCGAAACGCGATGTGCGAAAACACCAGCTCGGGGGCATCGCCTTCCTGCGTCACGAGATGCACCAGCGCATCGTCGTTCTGGTACAGCCAGGTGCCGGGAAACGGAAACGCCGGACGCGGCCCCGGCTTCCAGCCGAGCACATCGGCGAAAAATTTCAGGATGGGCGCATCGCCCGCCACGTGAAAGTTGACGTGGTCGAATGTCCAATCGCTATCGAGTGTCATAGCAAACCGCCTCCTTCAATGTCGATGATGGCGCCGGTCATGAAGCCGTTGGTCATGGCCAGCAGATAGCCTTGGGCGAGGTCTTCCGGCGTACCAACGCGGCCAACCGGCAAGCCACTGCCAATGCGCGCGAGCATGGCTTGGCGATCGGCCGGCGCGCCCCATACCTCCGTATCCACCACGCCCGGGCTGACCGCGTTGACGCGGCGCGGCGCCAACTCCTTGGCGAGGTTCTTGGCCGCCGCTTCCACCGCTGCGTTGATCGAGCCACGCAGCAACCCGGTCGCCGTCGCCTTGCGCGAAAGCAGGCCAGACGTGAGCGTAATCGATGCCCGCTCCGCCAGATGCGGTAGCGCAGCCTGCACGGCCATCAACGCGGCAAAGAGCTTTGTTCCGAAGCCCTGTTCCAGGTCAGCACGTTGCAGCGACGCGAACGGCGGTGGGCTCGTGCGCGAGCCAATGGTAATCACGAGGTGATCGATCTTGCCGCCGACCGCAGCCTGCGCCAATGCGCTCGCCAGCGTTGCCGTGTCATTTGCGTCAACGGCAATCCCATTGACATCGCCGTCCGTCTTGGCCGAGCGGCCCAGCACGGTCACCCGGGCGCCCGCCGCCAGGGCGGCACGTGCCACCGCCTGCCCAATGCCTGCCGTGCCGCCCAATACCACCACCGACTGGTCCTGCAAGGTCTTCGAAGTCATGCCAACGCTCCTTTGAAAAGAAGAAAGAAAAAACCGTCAATCGATTGGGGCCATTCTTTCATCAAACACAAACAAGACAATCTGGCTATGCTTTGATGATTCTCCAAATCCGCTTTGACAATGATCGCCCTCGACGACCTGCGCCTGCTGGTGCGCATTGCTGACGCCGGCAACCTGTCCGCGGCCGCACGCCAGCTCGGCTGGCTGCCCGCCACGGCCAGCGCCGCACTCAAGCGCGTGGAGACCGAACTCGGCGCCCGCCTGTTCGAGCGCACCACGCGCAGCATGCGCCCCACCGAGGCCGGCCAGCGTTATCTCGGGTATGCAAGGCAAGCGCTGGAGGCGCTGGACGAAGGCGCCGAAAGCCTCGGCCAGGATCGCACCGAGCTGTCAGGCCCGATCCGCATTGCCGCCACGTCCGACCTGGGGCGGCACATCCTTCGCCCATGGCTCGATGCGTTCTGCGACGAACATCCCGGCGTGCGCATCACGCTGGTGCTGGGCGACCGGCTGACCGATTTGATGCGCGAAGATCTCGATTTCGCACTGCGCTATGGGAATCTGCAGGATTCCACGCTGGTGCGGCGGCCCCTAGCGTCGCATCCGCGCGTGATCGTCGGCGCGCCGTCGTACTTCAAGCAGCATGGCCGCCCCACGCACCCGAGTGATCTGGCCGATCACCGCTGCCTGATCCTCCTACGCAATGGCGAGCCCGTCACGCGCTGGCAGCTCACGCATGCGAGCGGCCCCGCCCCCACCGATGTGCGCGGCGATTTCCAATGCGATGACGGCGCCGTCGTGCGCGATTGGGCCGTTGCTGGACGCGGGCTGGCGTTCAAGTCATGGCTGGATGTGGCGCAAGACGTGTACGCGGGCCGGTTGGAACTGGCGCTGCCCGCCTGGAGCCACGCGCCAACACCACTGCAACTCGTCGCGCTGGCGCGGCGCCATCGCCCCGCGCGGCTGACAGCCTGTGCAGACTTTCTCGCCGCGCGCTTTGCCGAGTTCAGCGCGCGCTACCCGTTCCCGTCGGCAAAGGCGGCGGCAGCATCGTCCAAAGCCACCTCCGCCATCGCGGCGAACACGTGATCGCGCAACCAGCGGCTGGCGGCATCCTGGTCACTGTTGGTATGCCAGTACAGGTACAACTCCAGCGGCTGCACGTTGAACGGCAGCGGCAGCATCACGTTGCCATACGGCTCGTTGGCGATGCGCGCGTAACGGATCGGCAGCGTGGCCAGCAAGTCGGTGCAGCTCACCACGCGGCACGCAGCGGGGTAATGCTGGCAACGTAGCCGCACGCGCCGCTGAGCCCCAAGCCGGCCCAACTCCACATCCTCCAACCCTGCCCCGCGGCGCCGCGACGACACCTGCACGTGCTCGCACGCCAGGTAGCGCTCCAGCGTCAACGGCCCGTTTGCGATGGGGTGACCGGGGCGCGCCAGCACCACCATCGGGTCGCTCAGTAGCGGCGCATGGCGGATGGCCGGCGACGTCGGCAGCAGAATGTCCGCCGCTGCATCGATGGTCCCGGCCAGCAACTCGGCTTCCAGCTGGCGGCGGTCGCCACGCGCAGTCGTCACGTCAATACGCGGCGCCTCCTTGGCGATGGCGGCCATGAGCGGCGGCAGCAGCGTCGCCTCCAGTGCATCGCGCATCGACAGCGTGAAACGGCGCTCGCTCGTGGCCGGATCAAAGCGCGTGCCCTCGCGCAAGGTGCGCTCGAACCCGCGCAGTGCCGTCCGCACCTCGGCGATGAGCGTGCGGGCCAGCGGCGTCGGCACCATGCCCTGCCCGCGCCGCTCGAACAGCGCGTCGTCAAACAGGTCCCGCAGCCGCCCCAGCGCATGGCTGACGGCCGGTTGGGTCAGGTTGAGCGTGCGCGCGGCCGCCGTGATTCCACCCTCGGTGTAGATGGCATCGAAGACGACGAACAGGTTCAGATCAACGCGGGAGATATGCATGGTGTTGATGAACAGCAATCCACGAAATTCATTTTTCTTATTGTAGGCGAAGGCTTATGCTGCCCGCATGACAAGTGACCACACCGCGCTCACTGTGCCGGCCGGCTTTGCAAAGCTGGTCAAGCCGAGCCCCTTCCTGACGATGCTGGGGCCGGTGTATGCGCGTGCGATGGGGCCAAATGCGGGGCCGTCGATGGTGATGGGCTTTCATGTGCTGGAGCATCACCTGAACCGGCGCGGCATCCTGCACGGCGGCGTGGTCGCCTCGCTGGCCGACGCAGCGCTTGGCTATTGCCTGGCGGAGCCCGGCGACGGCACCGGCGGCGCCATCGCCATGTCCACCGCCAGCCTTACCGTAGATTTCATCGCCTCCGCAGCGGAAGGCGACTGGGTCGAGATCACCCCGGAAGGGTTGCGCACCGGCAGCAAGCTCGCTTTTGCGCAAGCCCTCTTCCACCGCGGCGACCGCTTGATCGCACGCGCGAGCGCAGTGTTTGCCGTACTTGGCGGCCCCGCTTGAACGATTCCGCCAACCAGGACTGAACGATTCGACTTTCGGAGGAGACACCATGAATTTCGACTACACGCCCAAGGTCAAGGAGATGCAGGAACGCCTGCTCGCCTTCTTCGACCAGCACATCTACCCGAACGAGCATCGCTTCCACGAAGAAATCGAAGCGAACCGCCGTGCCGGTAACGCGTGGATCCCGACCAAGGTCATTGAAGAGCTCAAGCCGCTGGCACGCAAGGCCGGGCTGTGGAACCTGTTCCTGCCGCGCTCGCCGCGCGCGCCGGAGGGCCTGTCGAACCTGGAATACGCCCCGCTGTGCGAAATCATGGGCCGCGTGCCCTGGGCGCCGGAAGTGTTCAACTGCTCCGCGCCGGACACCGGCAACATGGAAACGCTGGAGCGCTACGCCTCAGAAGCCCTGAAAGACAAATGGCTGGAACCGCTGCTGCGCGGCGAGATCCGCTCGGCCTTCCTGATGACCGAGCCCGCCGTCGCTTCGTCGGATGCCACCAACATCGAATGCCGCATCGAGCGCCAGGGCGATGAGTACGTCATCAACGGCCGCAAGTGGTGGTCCTCCGGCGCTGGCGACCCGCGCTGCGCCGTGTACATCGTCATGGGCAAGACCAACCCCGATGCAGGCCGTCACGAGCAGCAATCGATGATCGTGGTGCCCGCCAATGCGCCGGGCATCACCGTCATGCGCCCGCTGACGGTGTTCGGTTACGACGATGCCCCGCACGGCCACATGGAGGTCGACCTGAAGAACGTGCGCGTGCCGGTGGGCAACATCCTGCTGGGCGAAGGCCGCGGTTTCGAAATCGCACAAGGCCGTCTGGGCCCGGGCCGTATCCACCACTGCATGCGCAGCATTGGCGTGGCGGAGCGCGCGCTGGAACTGATGTGCAAGCGCCTGTCGTCGCGCATCGCGTTCGGCAAGGCCATCGCACAGCACAGCATCTGGCACGAACGCATTGCCGAAGCGCGCTGCATGATCGAACAAGCCCGCCTGCTCACGCTCAAGGCCGCGTACATGATGGACACCGTCGGCAACAAGGTCGCCAAGGCGGAGATTGCGATGATCAAGGTCGTCGCCCCGAACATCGCCTGCCAGATCGTCGACTGGGCGATCCAGGCGCACGGCGGCGGCGGTGTGTCGGGCGACTTCCCGCTGGCCTCGGCCTACGCGCACCAGCGCACGCTGCGCCTAGCAGACGGCCCGGACGAAGTGCACCGCGCCGCCATCGCCAAGCTGGAACTGGCCAAGCATCTGCACCTGAAAGACGTGGTCGATATGCCGATTACGCGCGGTGCCTGATATCAACGCACGCTGCTCTACCGTTCACTCCTTATTCCCCGTGTGATGCGGGGATTTTTTTGCGCAAAAAAAAACGCCGCCAGATCATTTTCCGGCGGCGCTTTTGTTAGACAGACTTTGCAGTTGCATCTAGCTTCCGCTCTAGCGGACTACCAAGTTCAAAGTTGCATCCGTTTTGATGCTGTAATCGGAAAGCTTTTTAGCATCTTCCAACTCCCCCGTTCCAGGGATAACCAGTCGTTGCTGCGCCGGGGAAGTCCCTTCTTTCTCTTGGATTTTTCCCTTTACAGCCGCAACAGTGTCACTGGGCTCCACCTCTAGAGTGATTGTTTTGCCTGTGAGAGTTTTCACGAAAATCTGCATGGCCATCGCCGATGACGAGAAAACAGCCCCACCAATCATCACCAAGCTCAGCAGCAACGCCGACAGCGTCTTTCGACAATCGTTTCGCATTCAAATACTCCTAAAAAAAAGAGTTATGCGTTCACTGCTCCGGATGGAGCCGAAAAGCAATATAGAAACAGGGAAGTCCAACCGCAAAACGATCAGCGTGATGGCTGTTAAAAAAAAAGTGATACAAACGATACCCAAAGGCGGATTCGAAGGTGTTGTCACCCTCTGCGCGTTTTAGCGTTCTGTGCTTGAATAGCCCCTCCCTGTCTCGTCCCACCCAGGAGCCTCACCCATGATCGACGTCTATAGCTGGGCCACGCCCAACGGGCACAAAGTGCACATCATGCTCGAGGAATGCGGGCTGCCTTACCGCGTTCATGGCATCAACATCGGCGCCGGCGACCAGTTCAAGCCCGACTTCCTGAAGATCAGCCCCAACAACAAGATTCCGGCGATCGTCGACCAGGATGGCCCTGACGGCAAACCCATCTCGCTGTTCGAATCGGGTGCGATCTTGCTGTACCTCGCAAGCAAGACGGGCAAGTTCATCCCCGAAGACGTGCGCGGCAAATACGAAGTGCTGCAGTGGCTGATGTTCCAGATGGGCGGCGTCGGCCCGATGCTCGGCCAGACGCACCACTTCCGCATCTACGCGCCGGAGAAGATCGAATACGCGATCAACCGCTACAGCAACGAGGCCAAGCGCCTGTACGGCGTGATCGACAAGCGCCTGTCCGAATCCAAGTACCTGGGCGGTGCGGATTACTCCATCGCCGACATCGCCACGTGGCCGTGGCTGCGCAGCTGGAAAAATCAGGGCATCGAACTGTCGGATTACCCCAAGCTGCAGCGCTGGTTCGAGGCCATTGAAGAACGCCCGGCCGTGCAGCGCGCGGTAAAGGTGCTGGCCCAGGAACGTCCGGCCGTACAGGACGACAAGGCGAAGGAAATCCTCTTCGGCGCGACGCAATATCAGCGCCGCTGATCTGCCCGTAGTTTCAAAAAAGAGGCCGCGTGATGCGGCCTTTTCTTTTGGAAGCCGTCAATGCGTGCGCCTTTCTGGCCGCCTACACTGGCCTCACACTCGTTCTTGCGTGAATGCCATGGCAGCGTCTCCCAAGCTCGGCCTTGCGGCCATTGTTTCCGTAGCGGGTTATCTTGGTCTGGCAGCCGTCGGCTGGGGCGGCGTGGGGTCGCTGCTCGCGCATCCTGCTCGAGTCGCGCTTGTGGTGGTGACGGTGCTACTGACCATCGCGGCGCTGTTTGCCGGCGGCAACCTCAGCGCAGGAGAACGCGAAGACCGATCCAACCGGTGGGTGCTGCCGGTGTTCGGCGTGATCGGATTGGCAAGCGCGTGGCTGCCGGCGTACACCGATCGGCTCAACCTCTGGTGCATCGACGGCGATGCCGTGCGGTGGTTGGGCGTCGTGCTCTATGCCTCGGGCGGCGCACTGCGGTTGTGGCCGGTGCACGTGCTGGGCAACCGGTTCAGCGGATTGGTGGCGATTCAGCCGGGGCACACGCTAGTCACCACCGGCATCTATCGGTACGTGCGCAACCCGAGCTATCTCGGGTTGCTCGTCAGTACGCTGGGGTGGGGATTGGGGTTCCGGGCACTGGCCGGCGTGATACTGACCGCGCTGCTGATTCCCCCGCTGGTGGCGCGCATGCACGCCGAAGAGGCCCTGCTGCAATCGCAATTCGGCGCCGAGTACGACGCGTATCGTGCGCGCACGTGGCGCCTGATTCCCGGGTTGTACTAGGGCCTGAGTTCAATTCGGTAAGGCATAGCACTGCACATCCGGCGCCGTGTACACCGTCGGATAGGGCGCCCGAGGCCCCACCTCCAGCCGCAGCGGTTGCGTGGCCAGCACTTCGGCTTCATTGCGCTCTCGCGTCGACAACGGAGCGGGTGGCGGATTCGGCAACGTCACCGGCTGATTCACCGCGCAGCGCACCGGTTTTCCATCAGCCAGCCGTACATCCATTGTGTAGTACGGTCCAACAATGGTCGGCCCGCACGCCACGGCACCCACAGTCACCGCCATCAGTGCCATTCCATGCAGCGTCTTCATCACGCACCTCCGCAGCGCACGCCTCAACGGATTTGACTCAGTGCGCCGCAGGCAAGTGCCCGGTGGGTCAAGCTGCGGCCGTCAGCATCCCTTGGCGCTCGATGAACCGGATGACTTCATCCAACCCGCCCTGCGCCCGCAGGTTGCACATCACGAAGGGCCGGTCGCCGCGCATCTTGCGCGTATCGCTTTCCATCACGTCTAGGTTGGCGCCGACGTACGGCGCCAGATCCGTCTTGTTGATGATGAGCAGATCCGACTTGGTGATGCCCGGGCCGCCCTTGCGCGGAATCTTCTCCCCGCCCGCCACGTCGATCACGTAGATGGTCAGATCCGACAGCTCGGGGCTGAAGGTGGCAGCGAGGTTGTCACCACCGGATTCGATGAAGACGATATCGGCATCGGGAAACTTGGAGAGCATGCGGTCCACCGCTTCCAGGTTGATCGACGCGTCTTCACGAATGGCGGTGTGCGGGCAGCCGCCGGTCTCCACACCCATGATGCGCTCGGGCGGCAACGCGCCGGAGATGGTCAGCAGGCGCTGGTCTTCCTTGGTGTAGATATCGTTGGTGATCGCCACGAGGTCGTAGCGCTCGCGCATGGCCTTGCAGAGCATCTCCAGCAATGTCGTTTTGCCGGAGCCCACCGGGCCGCCCACGCCAACGCGCAGGGCAGGAAGTTTCTTGGTACGCATGGTGTTCATGAACGAAAGAGTCTTGAGTATTGGGTCTCATGCCGGGCCGACAGCACACCCAGTCCCGGCGAGAACGTCGACAGTTCCGGCGGATGACACGCCGCGCGGCGTGTGGCCTCCTCCACCGCATGCGCCACGGCAGCATGCAGACCAAAGAGAATGCGCTGCCCCGCCGCCTGCCCCAACGGCACGGCCTTCACCGCCGCCGCCATCTGGTTCTCCACCCACGCAAAGCAGTACGCCGTCACGCCATCGTGCGGGTCGACGTTTAGCGCGGCAGCGGCGGCCGCAAACGCAGTCGGGAAGGTCGCCGACGCACGCGCCGTTAATGCGGCACGCAACGCATCATCGCCCCACCCCATCTGCTGGATCAGACGATTGAGCGACCAGCCCATCTGTGATGTTTCCAAGCGCAGCTCGCGCGTCTCGCGCGTGGCGAGAAACCACGCATCACGCTCGGCCACAGCATCGAAGCGACCGGCCTGCCAGTCGGCGAATTGCAGCAGCCACAGCGGTGCCTCACACGCAGCGAGCACGTCGAGCCCCTCGGCAATCCACTGCGCAGCCGACGCCTCGTCCGTCACATGCCGCACATCCACCGCCGCTTCCAGCCCCTGCGAATAGCTGAACGCGCCGACCGGCAACGCCGGTGAGGCGAGGTGCAGCAAGGCGGTCAGCTGGGCGATGCTAGTCATGGTGATGGTGGTGATGACCGCAGCCGGGGCCGTGCACATGACCGTGGTCATGACTGTGGTCATGACCCTGTGCGTGATCGTGTTCATGGTCATGCGCGTGATCGTGATCGTGCCCGTGATGCTCGTGGAACAGGGCCTGCGCAGTGGCGTAATCCTCTTCGAACGTTGCATCGTGGCCGTGGCGATGGCCACCGCCGTAGGCACCCGCCTCCGGCTCGAACGGCGCTTCCACATGCGCGACGGTCACGCCCAGGCGCACTAGCATGTCTTTGAGCACCGGATCGGCTTCAAGCTGCAGGGCATCGGCGCTGACCTGCACGGGCGTGTGGCGATTGCCGAGGTGGTATGCCGCACGCATCAGTGCGAGGCGGTTGTCGCTGGTCACGCGCAGCACCTGCTCTGGCGCGGCCTGCACCTCCACCAGCGTGCCGTCTTCTGCGACGAGAACGTCGCCGCCGCGCATGACGGTGCCGCGTGGCAATACCACCGCCACCTCGCGGCCATCGTCGAGCGTGGCGCGCAGGCGGCTGCGGCTGCGCTCCAGAAACGGCAGCACCAGCTTGGGCGCGCGCTTGACCAGCACGGAGGCCAGGCCATGCGGCGCGGGAAGGTGTTTGTTGATGGAAAGCATTGTTAGGACCTATTCAGAATCTCTGGGCGACCCCGCATGGTGGTGCATCCCTTGTTTCATCCCCTGCCGGGGCTGACTCACTTTCTTTGTCTTGCCAAAGAAAGTAAGCAAAGAAAGGCGCGCCCGATGTGGCGAATTCCCCTTGAATTTCTGTCGCATAGGGCAAAAACGCCAAAAGCCAAACCGTCGCCATTCTGTCGTTCCCGCGAAAGCGGGAACGCAGCGGCGTTTTGACGATGCATGAACACCAACGACACTGGGTCCCCGCCTGCGCGGGGACGACGGGGAGATTGGCGCCACGGACAGCGCACAGCCGGTTTGGCCGTACCCTGCCCTTGATGGCGCCTTGAATTTTCGCAAGCGGGCGGAAAAAAGATGGGGAACTGTTTGAGCGCAGCGAGTTTTCCCCATCTCCGCCCGGTTACGGAAATTCAAGGAGGGGGTCGCCATCTCGGGCACGCCTTTCTTTGCTTACTTTCTTTGGCAAGACAAAGAAAGTGAGTCGCCCCCGGCAGGGGGAGAAAAAGGGGATAGACCAACAGCAAAAAAACAAAGCCCACCCCACCCCTCACTAGAACAAGAAATACCGCTGCGCCATCGGCAACACCTCAGCCGGCTCACACGTCAGCACCACACCATCGGCCACCACCTGATACGTCTCCGGATCCACACTGATATCCGGCTGCCAGTCGTTGTGGATCATGTCCGCCTTGGTGACAGTACGGGTGCCCTTGACCACAGCCGTAGTCTTCGCAAGCCCATACTGTTCCGCCACACCAGCGGCAGCCGCCGACTGCGACAGAAAGCTCAACGAGGTCCTCCCCAACGCCCCACCTGCGGCCCCAAACATCGGCCGGTAGTGCACGGGCTGCGGCGTCGGGATCGACGCATTGGCATCACCCATCGCCGCCGATGCGATCATGCCGCCCTTGAGGATCAGGCTCGGCTTCACACCAAAGAAGGCGGGCTTCCACAACACCAGGTCCGCCCACTTGCCGACCTCAACCGAGCCAACTTCATGCGCAATACCATGCGTGAGCGCCGGGTTGATCGTGTACTTCGCCACATAGCGCTTCACACGGAAGTTGTCATGCCCGCCGCGCGCATCGTTGGGGTCACCGGCCAGCTTGCCGCGCTGCACCTTCATCTTGTGCGCGGTCTGCCAGGTGCGCAGAACGACTTCGCCCACACGGCCCATGGCTTGCGAATCGCTGGAGATCATCGAGAACGCGCCCAGGTCGTGCAGGATATCTTCCGCAGCAATGGTCTCGCGGCGGATGCGGCTCTCGGCAAAGGCGATGTCTTCAGCGATGGACGCATCCAGGTGGTGACACACCATCAGCATGTCGAGGTGCTCGTCCAGCGTGTTGACGGTGAATGGCCGCGTCGGGTTGGTGGACGACGGCAGCACGTTCGACTCGCCGCACACGCGAATGATGTCGGGTGCATGCCCGCCGCCCGCACCTTCGGTGTGATACGTGTGGATCGTGCGGCCCTTGAACGCAGCGACGGTGGCTTCGACAAAGCCCGACTCGTTCAGCGTATCGGTGTGGATGGCGACCTGCGTGTCAGTGTCGTCGGCCACGCCCAGGCAGCAATCGATGGCGGCAGGCGTGGAGCCCCAGTCCTCGTGCAGCTTCAGGCCGATGGCACCCGCGTCGATCTGCTCGCGCAGCGGGCCAGGCAGGCTGCCGTTGCCCTTGCCCAAAAAGCCGATGTTCATGGGATACGCATCGGCGGCCTGCAGCATGCGCTGCATGTACCACGGGCCGGATGTGCACGTGGTGGCGTAGGTGCCAGTGGCTGGGCCTGTACCGCCGCCGATCATCGTCGTCACACCGCTGTTGAGCGCCTCGTCAATCTGCTGCGGGCAGATGAAGTGGATGTGCGTGTCGACGCCGCCGGCCGTGACGATCATGCCCTCGCCCGCGATGATCTCGGTGCCTGGCCCGATGACGATGGTCACGCCGGGCTGGATGTCGGGGTTGCCCGCTTTGCCGATCGCGGCGATGCGACCGTTCTTCAAGCCGATGTCGGCCTTGACGATGCCCCAGTGGTCGATGATCAGCGCGTTGGTGATGACGGTGTCGGCGCAATCCTTCGATTCGCGCTGGCTCTGGCCCATGCCGTCGCGGATGACCTTGCCGCCGCCGAATTTCACTTCTTCGCCGTAGACGGTGAAGTCGCGTTCGACTTCAACGATAAGGTCCGTGTCGGCCAGGCGGAGACGGTCTCCCGTGGTGGGGCCGAACATTTCCGCATAGGCGCGGCGGTCGATCTTGAGTGTCATGTTCGTGTCTCGCTTAGAGCTTGCCCATCACACGGCCGGCAAAGCCGTAGACCACGCGGTCACCGGCCAGCGCCACGAGTTCGACCGTGCGCTCCTGCCCCGGCTCAAAGCGCACGGCGGTGCCAGCGGCAATGTTGAGCCGGTAGCCGCGCGTGGCGTCACGATCAAAGCGCAGCGCGTCGTTGACTTCAAAGAAGTGGTAGTGCGAGCCGATCTGCACAGGGCGGTCGCCGGTGTTGGCCACCGTCACTGTCAGCGTGGCGCGGCCGACGTTCAATTCCAGGTCGCCGTCTTGCGGCAGGAGTTCGCCGGGGATCATGGTGTGCCTCGCTTAGATGGCGGCGGCCAGCAGGCTCGCACCGTACAGCGCCACGCCCACGCCCGACAGACGCGCCAGCCACATCAGGCGCGGCTTGAGCGCAAACCCTGCGCCAATGCCTACGGTATGCAGCAACGCCGTCGCCACGGCAAAGCCACCGACGAAGTACGGGAACATGGCCTGTGCGCCAGCCGGGAATTCCGTGCCGTGCGCGTAGCCGTGGAACAGCGCGAACGCGCCACACAACAGCGCACCAGCCCACGTGGGCAGTTGCGCGCGTGCGGCGATCAGCAGACCGAACACCAGCAGCGATGCGGCGATCATTGGCTCGGCCATCGGCAGGGTCATGCCGCCCGCGCCGAGCATGGCGCCCATGACCATCAACGCGACAAAGGCGACGGGCGCCCACAGTGCATCACGCACCGAACGCGAGGCCAGTGCGCTCCACACGCCCACGGCCACCATCGCCAGCAGGTGGTCAGCGCCCGTGAGCGGGTGCAGGAAACCGGCGAGCAGGCTGCCTTCCGCCGTGTGACCGGGGTGCCCCGGGTGGGCAAAGGCGATGGACGCGCCAAACATGAGGGCAATGGCCAGTGCGGGCCGTGCGATGCGGGACAAGGGTTTCGTCATGAGAGGACTCTTCGTAAAAGGCGTTCAAACAATCGGGTGGTGGACGGTGACGAGCTTGGTGCCGTCGGGAAACGTGGCTTCGACCTGGATGTCGGGAATCATCTCGGCCACGCCCTCCATTACGTCATTGCGTGTGAGCAGCGTCGTGCCGTAGTGCATCAGCTCAGCCACGGTTCGGCCATCGCGCGCGCCTTCCATGATGGCGGCACTGATGAAGGCGACGGCTTCCGGGTAGTTGAGCTTGAGGCCGCGGCCCTTGCGGCGCTCGGCCAGCAAGGCGGCGGTGAAGATCAACAGCTTGTCTTTTTCGCGCGGGGTCAGTTCCACGAGGGGCTCTCTTCGGTCAGGGTCTAAATCGGGCGGCGTGCGATCACGTCGCCATCATGTGGACCACAAGCGCAGCGGACGGCCCGCCACGCCGTGAATCGGTTCGCGCAGCGTCAGCCATGTCTGTGACAACAACGCACGCGCATCTTCAGGCCGGCGTGCGAGCACGCGCAGCAGCAAAACGTTTGGTAAGCCAGGCACATCGTGTGTGAGACACGTCACGCCAGCACGCAGGGTGTCGTTGTACGGCAGGTGTTCGGCCATGGTTTCGGCCAGGGCTTCGGTGGCGCCCTCGCCCACGGCCCACAGCGTGCCGACGACGTGGAAGCCGGCCATGCCCGTCGTCGCGTTCAGCAGGGGCGATTGCGCATCGAATGCGGCAGATTCAATCCACAGTGGCTGGCCGTTGCAGCGCAGTTCCGTGCGCATGGCGATACTGCCCTCGGCCCACGATTCGCCGGCAGCATGGCGGCCGAGCATGGTGGTGTCCCAGCCGATGGCGGTGGCGCCGAGGGCCAGATCCAGCGTCAGATCAATGATCGGGCACGCCTGGTTGAAGACGATGTTCTCCTGCGGCAGCCAGTCGAGCCGCGCATCTTCATCCACGCGGATGGCAACGCGCTGCGTGGCTGTGCGGCCGAGCGACTTGTACCACTTGGTCGCGCCCGGCGTGGTCAGCACGGCATGCGCACCGGCGCCCAGGTCGATGTCGATATCGAGCACATCGCCGCCGGCAATGCCCGCAGGCGGATGCAGCATGACGACGTGGCATATGCCCTCGCCTTCCGGATACAGCGCCTTCTGCACCCGCAGCGGCCCTTGATGGCGGCACGTTGCCAGCACCGTTCGTTCCTCGCGACGGGCGAATGCCAGACGCAGCGAGGCCTCCCAGGATGCGAACGAGGCGGCCTGCGGCGGAACGGGAAAATCTGGATGGCGCATCAGGAGTGCAGCACAGCGACTGAGAATTTTCTCATCATAGCCAGATGCCACCGCTTCCGCACACCCCGCACTCGACTTTTTTCACAGCGCGCCGGTGCATCAAACGGCCACCAGATCGCGCACGCCATCGGCTTCCATATTGGCGCCGTCGCCCTGGGCAACGACCTCGCCGCGGCTCATGACGACGTAGCGGTCGGCAATGCTGCGGGCGAAGTCGTAGTACTGCTCCACCAGCAGCACCGACATGCCGAACTCGTCGACCAACCGGCGCAGCGTGCGGCCGATCTCCTGAATGATGGAGGGTTGGATGCCTTCGGTCGGTTCGTCCAGGATCAGCAGGCGCGGCTCGCTCATCAGCGCGCGACCGATGGCCAGTTGCTGTTGCTGGCCGCCGGACAGATCGCCCCCGCGCCGCCCCTTCATCTCCTTGAGCACCGGGAACAGCGCGTAGATCGAATCGGGCACCTTGGATGCCGCACGCTTGGCCGCCGCGCCAATCAACAGGTTCTCTTCCACCGTCAGGCGCGGAAAGATCTCGCGGCCTTGTGGCACATAGGCGAGGCCCTGGGAGACGCGCTCATACGCGGGTAGCTTCTGGATGGCGCGCCCTTCCCAATCGACCACGCCGCTGGCGGTGGGCACCACGCCCATCAGACACTTGAGCAGCGTCGTCTTGCCAACGCCGTTGCGGCCAAGCAGCGTGGTCAGCTTGCCCGTGGGCACTTCAAAGCTGACGTTGCGCAGGATGTGGCTGCCGCCATAGAACTGGTTCAGTTGCTGGACCTGCAACATATCAACGCCCCAAATACGATTCGATCACGCGCTCGTCACGCTTGACGGTATCGAGCGTGCCTTCGGCCAGGACGCTGCCTTCGGCCAACACAGTCACGCGCCCCGTATCACCCGCCAGTGCTGCGACAAACTCCATATCGTGCTCGACCACCATGATCGAGCACGTGCCGCGCAGGCCGTTGAGCAGCGTGGCGAGCTGCATGGTCTCTTCGTCCGTCATGCCGGCGACGGGCTCGTCGAGTAGCAGCAGCTGCGGTTGTTGCATGAGCAGCATGCCGATCTCCAGCCGCTGCTTCTGCCCATGCGAGAGCAGCCCGGCAGGCCGATACGCCTCCGCTTCCAGATGGATGCGGCCAAGCGTTTCTTCGATGCGCTGGCGGCCGTCGTCGAGCAGTCGGGCACGCAGCGACACCCACCAGCGCTTGTCGGCCTTCATCGCCAGTTCCAGGTTTTCCCACACGGTGTGTTGCTCGAACACCGTGGGCTTCTGGAACTTGCGACCAATGCCGATCTGCGCGATGCGGGGTTCGGTCAGTCGCAGCAGGTCGATGGTCTGGCCAAGGAACACGCGGCCCGTGACATCGGCATTGCGCGGCCCGGTCTTGCCGGTAATCACGTCCATCATCGTGGTCTTGCCCGCGCCGTTCGGGCCGATGATGCAGCGCAGTTCGCCGTGGTCGATCGACAGTGTGAGCGCGTTCAGCGCGCGGAAGCCGCCAAAGCGCACCGTCACATCTTCGAGATACAGGATGGCGCCGTGCGAAACGTCAATCGTGTCCGGCTCGACCAGGTGGCCCATGCCGGTGGCGGTGCCTGTCTCCGCACGGTCGGGGAGTTCGGTAAACGTGCTCATGCGTGGTCTCCGGCGGGCGGTGCGGCTTTGCTGATGGGCTCGGCGGGCACTTCTGCGCGGAGAACGTTCTCACGCCGCAACTGCCGACGCAGCGTGCGCAGGCCCAGCACGCCATTCGGCAAGTACAGCGTCACCAGCACGAAGATCGCACCGAGCACGAACAGCCAGTACTCCGGCACCCACGCCGTCAGCAGTGTCTTGGCGCCGTTGACGAGGAACGCGCCGATGATCGGGCCGATCAACGTGCCGCGCCCACCCACGGCCACCCACACGGCCATTTCGATCGAGTTGCCGGGCGACATCTCGCCCGGGTTGATGATGCCGACCTGCGGCACGTACAGCGCGCCCGCAATGCCGCATAACACTGCTGAGAATGTCCACACGAACAGTTTGTAGCCGAGCGGGTTGTAGCCGGAGAACATCACGCGCGGTTCGGCATCACGAATGGCCGTGACCACGCGCCCAAACTTGGAGGTGACGATCGCGCGGCAGGCGATGAATGCCAGCACCAGCGCCACAAACGTCGCGACAAACAGCACGGTGCGCGTCGGCAATGCAGAGATCTGGAAACCGAGGATGCGCTTGAAATCGGTGAAGCCGTTGTTGCCACCAAAGCCCGTTTCGTTGCGGAAGAACAGCAGCATCGCCGCATACGTCATCGCTTGCGTGATGATCGACAGGTACACGCCCTTCACCCGCGAGCGGAACGCGAAGAAGCCGAACAGCCACGCCAGCACGCCGGGCACCAGAATCACCAGCAGCATGGCCCAGGCGAAGTGCTCGGTGCCATGCCAGAACCAGGGCAGCTCCTTCCAGTCGAGGAAGACCATGAAGTCCGGCAAGTCGCTCTTGTACACGCCCTCGCGGCCGATGGAGCGCATGAGGTACATGCCCATCGCATAGCCGCCCAGCGCGAAGAACACGCCGTGGCCGAGGCTCAGGATGCCGCAGTAGCCCCACACCAGATCGAGCGCCAATGCCGCCAGCGCGTAGCACATGATCTTGCCGATCAAGGTAAGCGCATACGCCGACAGATGCAGCGGGCTGCCCTCCGGCACCAGCAGCGCACACACCGGCGCCCCGATGCAAACGATGAGCGAGATCAGCACCAGCGCCGACCACCCCCGCCGCGACAGCAACGGCATGCGCGCCGGAATATCGAGTGAGAACTTGGTCGTCATGGATCAGGCCTCCGCGCTGCGGCCCTTGAGGGCGAACAGGCCCTGCGGACGCTTCTGGATGAACAGCACGATCAGCACCAGCACGATGATCTTCGCCAGCACTGCGCCATAGAACGGCTCGATGAACTTGTTGATGAGCCCCAGCCCAAACGCACCAATGATGGTGCCGGCCAACTGCCCCACCCCACCCAGCACCACGGCCATGAACGAATCGATGATGTAGCTCTGGCCGAGGTCTGGCCCGACGTTACCGATCTGCGAGAGCGCGCAGCCGCCCAGCCCGGCAATGCCCGCACCGAAGGCGAAGGCATAGCTGTCGACCTTCCACGTACGCACACCCACGCAGGCAGCCATCGTGCGGTTCTGCGTCGTCGCGCGGACGAACAGGCCGAGGCGCGTGCGGTTGAGCACCGCCCAGGCAATCGCCACCACGGCCAGTGCAAACAACAGAATCACCAACCGGTTGTACGGCAGGATCAGGCCGGGATACAGCGCAATGCCGCCGCTCATCCAGCTCGGGTTGGCGACCTCCACGTTCTGCGCGCCGAAGATCGAGCGCACAGCCTGCATCAGCAACAGGCTGATCCCGAAGGTGGCGAGCAGCGTTTCCAGCGGACGGCCGTATAGGTGACGCAGCACCAAGCGCTCCAGCGCAAAGCCCACCACCGCGGCGGCCAGGAACGCCGCAGGCAGCGCCGCTGGCAGATACCAATCGAACGCATTCGGGAAGTGGTTGCGGAAGATCGTCTGCACCACGTATGTGGCATACGCGCCGATCATCAGGAATTCGCCATGCGCCATGTTGATGACGCCGATCAGACCGTAGGTGATCGCCAGTCCCAGTGCCGCCAGCAGCAGTACCGAGCCCAGGCTCAGGCCAGCGAACAGGTTGCCTACCAATTCGGTCTTGCGTTGTTGCGCAGACAGACTATCGAGCGCCTGTTGCGCGGCGGCGCGCAGTTCGTCATCGGCGCCGCTGTCCTTGGCGAGCAGCGGCACCAGGCGCTGGCGCGTTTGCGGGTCGGTGTCGTTGGCCAGCAGCTTGAGCGCTTCGAGCTTTTCGGCGTGCGTGCCGTCGTCGAGCGCGAGGTTGGCCCACAGCAAATCAAGCTTCGCGCGCAAGGCGGCGTCGGTCTCGTGCTTGCGCGCGGCATCGACGATCGGGCGCGACGCGGTGTCGGTATGCGCCAGCAGCGTGTCGATGGCTTGCGCGCGCACGGCGCGGTCCGGCGATTGCAGCACAAAGCCGCTCGCGGCACTGTCCACTTGCGCACGCAAGGCGTTGTTCAGGGTGAGGGATTGCAAATCATCCGGCTTGACGGTGATGGGCGTGCCGGAGATGGCATCAAGGTATGTCTCGCCGTCCTGGCGCACCATGCCGGCTGCGGGCGCGAAGAACAGCGCGTCGTTCTGCAGGGCTTGCAGGATGGGACCGGCCTGCTCAGCAGGCGCAGCGGCCAGCGCGTTGAGCGCCTTCACCTTGGCATCGAAGTCGTCTTCGGCCAGGGGCTTGAGATCGGCCTGGGTCAGGGGTTGTCCGGCCGCCCACGCAAAAACAGCGGGCAACGCAGCCAGACAGAAAGCGCACAGCACTGCGGCAAGAAAGCGGGTCATGGCAATCCGATGCGTGGCGGCCGGCGTTGGGGCCGACCAGCCACGTCGTACAGCGTCAGTCAAAAGACCAGTTGCTCAAGGTGGCGCGATGCGACATGCGCACTTGCAACCGGTCTGCCTGAGATCACTTCACTTCATCAGGCTTGCCTTCGTTGCCCGGGATGTACGGGCTCCACGGCTTGGCGCGAATGACCGTCGGCGTCTTCCACACCACGTTGAACTGGCCATCGCCCTTCACCTCGCCGATCATCACCGGCTTGCTCAGGTGGTGGTTGTTGTTCATCACCAGCGTGTAGCCCGACGGCGCCTTGAACTGCTGGCCGTACATGGCCTTGCGTACCTTGTCCACGTCGGTGGAGCCGGCCTTCTCGACAGCCTGCTTCCACATCATGATGCCGACGTAGGTCGCTTCCATCGGGTCGTTGGTGACACGCTTGTCGCCGCCCGGCAGGTTGTTGGCCTTCACCCACGCGGCCCACTTCTTCTTGAAGCTGTCGTTGACCGGGTTCTTGACCGACATGAAGTAGTTCCACGCCGCCAGATGGCCAACCAGCGGCTTGGTGTCGATGCCGCGCAACTCTTCTTCACCCACCGAGAACGCCACCACCGGCACGTCCTTGGCCTTCAGGCCGGCGTTACCCAGTTCCTTGTAGAACGGCACGTTGGAGTCGCCATTGATGGTCGACACCACGGCCGTCTTGCCACCCTGCGCAAACTTCTTGATGTTCGCAACGATGGTCTGATAGTCGCTATGACCAAACGGCGTGTAGACCTCTTCGATGTCGCTATCCTTCACGCCCTTGCTGTGCAGGAACGCGCGCAGGATCTTGTTGGTCGTGCGCGGGTATACGTAGTCGGTACCCAGCAGGAAGAAGCGCTTGGCGCCACCGCCTTCCTTGCTCATCAGGTATTCCACCGCAGGAATGGCTTGCTGGTTGGGTGCCGCGCCCGTGTAGAAGACGTTCTTCGACATCTCTTCGCCTTCGTACTGCACCGGGTAGAACAGCAGGCCGTTCAGCTCTTCATACACCGGCAGCACGGATTTGCGCGACACCGACGTCCAGCAGCCGAACGTGACGGCTACCTTGTCTTGCGTGAGCAGGCCGCGCGCCTTCTCGGCAAACAGCGGCCAGTTCGAGGCCGGATCCACCACCACTGGCTCCAGCTTGCGGCCGAGCACGCCGCCGCTCTTGTTGATTTCGTCGATGGTCATCAACGCCACGTCCTTGAGCGACGTTTCGGAGATGGCCATGGTGCCCGACAGCGAATGCAGGACCCCGACCTTGATCGGCTCTTTTGCCTGGGCAAACGCAAGATTGGATACGGACAACAGCGTTGCTGCGGCAACTGCCGACAGCTTCAACAGCTCACGACGTTTCATTGCGGCTCCTTGGGTTATTTGGTGGCAAGAACGACCCCCGGTGCCGAAAGTGCAACTACCGTGCCATCACATTCCGCTCATGGAATGGGAAAACCGCGCCAAAACGGTGCCAAAACCGCGCCATGTCGGCGCACACGTCCAGATTCATGCGCGGGCATAGGGCGCGCGCAGACAAGCACAAAACAAGCGGAGTGCAAGCAGAAAAACAAAGGCCGGCATTACGCCGGCCCTTTCGGTCGGATGCGGAAAACGCTCAGGAATAGCGCCGCGAGATCGACTCCGCCACACAAACGGGGCGCTCCTGCCCCTCGCGCTCGATGGTCACCGCCCAGGTCAGCTGCGCGCCAACCAGTGCAGGTGCATTGGGCAGCGGCGGCAGGGTTTCCAGCTCCAGCAGCGTCACGCGCGCGCGCACGCGGCTGCCCACCGGCACCGGCGCCGTAAACCGCACCTTGTTCAAGCCGTAGTTGACGCCCATCTTTACGTCCGGCATCGCAAGCGCGTTCTGCATCAGCATCGGCAGCAACGAGAGCGTCAAGAAACCATGCGCCACCGGGGCCCCGAACGGGGATTCGCGCTTGGCACGCTCCACGTCGACGTGGATCCATTGATGATCGCCCGTGGCCTCGGCAAACAGGTTGACCTGCTGCTGCGTGATCTCGGTCCAGTCGCTCACCGCGACTTCCTGGCCGACCAGTCCTTTCAGTTCATCGAGCGACTCGATGGTGCGCATCTGCGGGCTCTCCTTGTTGTTGTGTGATGACGTGTGATCAGGCTTGCGGGCGCCGTCCAAACATCCCCATGCCGGTCAGGGTGCAGACCAATTCGCCGTGCTGGTTGCGGGCTTCCCAGCGGTTCTTTGCCACACCGCGATCCGGCTTCGATTGGGAAGGCTTGACCTCCACACAGGTGGTCGACACCGACAGCGTATCGCCCGGATACACCGGCTTGAGCCAGCGAATCTCGTCCACCCCCGGCGAGCCCATACTGGACGCCTTGCTGAGAAAACCCGTCACCATCAATCGCATCATGATCGCGCACGTCATCCAACCGCTCGAGATGATGCCGCCGTAGATGCTGTGCTTGGCCGCCTCCGCATCGATATGGAATGGCTGCGGGTCGTACTGGCGGGCGAAGGTCAGGATTTCTTCTTCGGTGACGGCGTACGTGCCCACCTGCAGCGTGCGGCCGACTTCGAAATCGTCAAAGTAAAACTCGTAGGGAAGCGTTGCCTCTGCCATGTCGTGCTCTCCAAATGACAACGCCCCGCACGTATGGAAATGGGCGGGGCGTTGAAGTTTGCCTTTATGCTGCGCGCTGAAAACCCGGCAGCGATGCGAAGCGCGCCAGATGATGATCCACATCGCCTAGCGTCGTGTTGATCATCGTGAGCCGCTTGAACATGTGCGCCGCCGGCAGTTCGTTCGTCACGCCCATGCCGCCGTGCAACTGCACCGCTTCCTGGCCGACGTCGCGCGCGGCTTGCCCCACGCGCGCCTTGGCCGCCGACACGTAGCGGCGGCGCGCTTCGACATCGCCATCTTCAAAGTGCGCAGCCGCCAGGTACGTGATGGAACGCGCCTGTTCGGCGTGGATGAACATATCGACCATGCGGTGCTGCAGCGCCTGGAAACGCGCGATGGGCACGCCAAACTGCTGGCGCGTCTTGGTGTACTCGAGCGTCGCAGCGTTCAGCGCATCGATCAAGCCGATGGCTTCGGCGCACAGCATGACGCAGCCGAGGTCGGCCACGGCATCGATGGTCTCCCATGCTTCGCCGGCCTTGCCCAGCAGCGTGGCGGGTGCGTTGTCGAAACGGATGTCGGCGGCATGCAGGTTGTCGATGGTGCGGTAGTCCTTGACCGTCACGCCGGCTGCGTCGCGGTCAACCACGAAGAGCGACAGGCCAGCCGTGTCGCGCGCCTCACCACCCGTACGCGCCGAGACGATCAGCTTGTCGGCCTGCGCGCCGTGCACGACCACGGCCTTCGCACCGGTGAGCACCCAGCCACCACCCTGCTGCGTCGCACGCGTGGTCACGTTGAAGAGTTCGTAGCGTGATTGCGGTTCGCCAAAAGCGATGGCCAGCTTCACTGCACCGCCGGCCACTTCTTCGAGCAGCGCATCCTGCCCGCCAGCCAGCTTGAGCGCCTGCGCGCTCAGCACGGTGGCCTGATACGGCTCCACCACTAGGCCACGACCCAGCTCCTGCATCACCACCAGCAAGTCCATCGCGCGGCCATCAAAACCGCCTTGCGCCTCCGGCACCGGCAACGCAGTCAGGCCCAACTCGGCAATGCTGTCCCACGCGCTCTGCGACACGCCCTCGGGCGAATACACGATCTTGTTGCGCGCCTCGAAACCGTAGTCCTTGTCGATGAAGCGGCGCACTGCATCGGCCAGTTGCTTCTGTTCGTCGGTGAACGAGAAATCCATTGTTGTCTCCGTTATCCGTTGCTCGTTAGACGCCCAGAATCATCTGGCTGATGATGTTGCGCTGGATTTCGTTCGACCCGCCGTAGATCGAGGTCTTGCGATAGTTGAAGTAGTACGGTGCAAGCGGCGCGGCATCGTTGTCGCCGGTGATAGCCTGTTGCGTTTCGCCTTCCAGATAGCTTGGGTCGAAGGGCTGGGCGTACGGCCCCACAGCTTCGACCATCAGTTCGGTCAGCATCTGCTGGATCTGCGTGCCCTTGATCTTGAGCAGCGATGCCTCCGGGCCGGGGCCCTTGCCGGCGTTCTCGCTCGACACCACGCGGAGCACGGTGATTTCCAGCGCCAGCAGTTCGATCTCCAGCGACGCCACCTTGGCGCCGAACACCGGGTCCTGTAGCAGCGGCTTGCCGTTCTTCTGGTGCTGCAAGGCGACGCGCTTGAGGAACGCCAGCTCGCGCTTGGAGTTGCCGACACGTGCAATGCCTGTACGCTCATGTCCGAGCAGGTACTTCGCGTACGTCCAGCCACGATTCTCGTCACCGATCAGGTTTTGGACCGGCACCTTCACGTTGTCGAAGAACACCTCGTTCACTTCGTGCTCTTCATCGAGCATGATGATCGGTCGCACGGTGATGCCCGGCGTCTTCATGTCGATCAGCAGGAACGAAATGCCTTCTTGCTTCTTGGCGTCCGGGTCGGTGCGGACGAGGCAGAAGATCATGTCGGCGTGCTGACCGAGCGTGGTCCAGGTCTTCTGGCCGTTGACGATGTAGTGATCGCCCTCGCGCACGGCGCGCGTCTTGACGGATGCGAGGTCCGAGCCCGAGCCGGGTTCGGAATACCCCTGGCACCACCAGTCGGTGCAATCGACGATACGCGGCAGGAAGTAGCGCTTCTGCGCCTCGTTGCCGTACTTCATGATCACGGGCGCGACCATGCTGACGCCGAACGGCAGCACGCCCGGTGCGCCGATCTGTGCGCACTCTTCGTCCCAGATGTGCTTTTGGATGGGGGACCAGCCGGTACCGCCCCACTCGACCGGCCAGTGCGGCACCGACCAACCCTTGGCTGCAAGCGCTTTGTGCCAGCGAACAAAGTCTTCGCGGTTGAGCCGGCGGTGATTCAACACCTTGTCTTGGATGTCCTTGGGCAGATTGGCCTGTAGCCAGCCGCGGACTTCCTGGCGGAACGCATCGTCGGCCGCCGAGTAGTTCAGATCCATGCCTGTCTCCTTTGGTTGGCTCTCCGCTGCGGCAAATCAGCAGAGAACGTTCTTGTCGGACCGGCGCGGACCTGAATCAGGGCGACTAGTGCACGGGCTGCTTGAGCGCGTCGGGCACCAACAGCGGCATCACGTCGATGCCCTCCTCTGCCAGTTCCTGCGCTTCTTCCCGAGAGGTTGTCCCGCGAATGCCCCGCTCTGGCGCCTCGTTGTAATGCATGCGGCGCGCCTCTTCTGCAAACCGTTCGCCAACATCTTCGGTAGTGGCCAGGATATGGCGTACGGCTTTCAGGTAGAGCTGTTGCAGGGCCACGGGCGCACCACCCTCGCCTTCGACCGCTTGGGCGACGCCCCTCTTGGAGGCGGCATCCGCGCGCGACGACGACAGGTTCAGGCGCGGCGCACTCGGCAAGCGCTCAACCTCGCTGTGCCCGCAAACCGGGCAGGTCAACAGCCCGCGTTCCTGCTGCGATTGCAAGTCGGCATCGGAGCCGAACCAGCCTTCGAAGCGGTGATCATTGGCACAACGGAGGTCCAGCACTTTCATGATCGGTCCAGCGCATGGGGACGAGTGTATCCCCGATTCGAATATTTGTGAACGGTCGTGCTAATTTTTTCGCACGACCGTTCGCCATCGTACGTCAAACAAGAAATTGGCGGCCGGCGGCGATGATTCAAGCGGCTCAGGCGCCACCCGGTGTCCACGCGCCTGACAGGATTTTCTCCAGCCAGAACGTACCGATGATGGTCTTCACGTCAGAGATCTTCCCCTCACGCACCCAGTCGATCAACTGGCCGGCGGGTGCGATGAACGTCTCGAGAAATTCGCCCTCATCGAGCTTCGCCTCGCCCTGCTTGAGATCGCGCGCGAGATAGATGTCGATGAACTCGGTGGAGTACGAGATGACAGGATGGATGCGCGTGAGGTAATCCCAGCGCTCGGCGGTGTAGCCGGTTTCCTCGATCAGTTCTCGCTTGCCGCAGGCCAGTGCGCCTTCTTGCGGGTCCAGCTTGCCGGCGGGGAATTCGATCATCACTTGGCCGACGGGATAGCGGAACTGGCGCTCCATCAGCACGGTGCCATCGTCAAACAGCGGGATCATCATGACCGCGCCGGGATGGATCAGATATTCGCGGCTGGCGTTGCGGCCATCTGGCAGCCGGACGATGTCTTGCTTGAGTGTGAGGAATTTGCCCTGATGCATCAATGCGGAGGCCACTTGGATCTCGCGCAGGCCAGCGTCCTGTTCATCTTGATGGGACGTGGCATCGGCCGATGCCGGGGATGCGTTGGAAGGTGTGGGATTGGGCATGGCGCTCTCTCTTGCCGAGACAGCGGGAACCTGCCCGGCGGGAAATCAACGGGGATGGCGAACCAGGTATTGCCACGTAAAGCCGGGAAACGCGAACACCAGCATCAGGCACGCGGTGATCGCGTAGAACTGCCAGCCTTGCGGGAAGGCGTTGCCCTGGCTCGACTCGATGCCGAAACCGATCAGCCCCACCACGACATACATGGCGATCAGCTCGGTGCCGCGCAACCAGAACGGCTTGCGCGGCCAGCCAATCCAACGTATGGGCAACAGGGCCAGCACGCGTTGATTGACGAACGGCAGGTTGGCACAAATGAGTGCCAACACAATGACAAACGAGCCGCCCGTCGAAGTACTCATCGTGCCGCGCCGATTACGACGCCAGCGTCAGGCGGATCGCCTGGTAGCACATGGCCATCAGGCCGGCCGGGAAGATCCCCAGCAGCAGCACCAGCAGACCATTGACCGACAGCAGCGAGCGCAGGCCGAAGGTCGCTTCCACAGGGCCCTCGTCGGCCGGCGTGTCGAAGTACATGACCTTGACGACACGCAGGTAGTAGAACGCGCCAACCAGCGAGAACATCACCGCCACGATCGCCAGCCACGACATGCCCGCATCCACCACCGCACCCAGCACCGAGAGCTTGGCGTAGAAGCCAACCGTCGGCGGCAGGCCCGCCAGCGACATCATCATGAACAGCGTCAGCAGCGCAAACCACGGGCTCTTCTTCGACAAGCCCTTCAGATCGGCAATCTCTTCGGCTTCATAGCCCTTGCGCGACAGCAGCAGGATGATGCCGAAGGCGCCAAGCGTGGTCAGCACGTAGGTCACGGCGTAGAACATCGAGGCGCTATAGGCTTGCGCCGTCAGATCCGGCTTGCCGGAACTCACGCCCGACAGCAGACCCAGCAGCAGAAAGCCCATGTGCGAAACCGTCGAATACCCCAGCAGACGCTTGAAGTTGGTTTGCACCACACCGGTGATGTTACCCACCGCCAGCGACACGACCGCCAGCACGATCAGCATGTTCTGCCAGTCGAACGCCAGCGGCAGCATGCCTTCGACCAGAATACGCAGCGTCATCGCAAACGCGGCCAGCTTGGGCGCACCTGCGATCAACAGCGTCACTGCCGTCGGCGAACCTTGATAGACGTCCGGCACCCACATGTGGAACGGCGCGACGCCCAGCTTGAACGCGAGACCCGCCACCAGGAACACGACGCCAAATACCAGGATCGTCTTGTTGATGTTGCCGGTATTGATCTGGCGGAACACCTCACCCAGTTCGAGCGAGCCGGTTGCGCCGTACATCATCGACATACCGTACAACAGCAGACCCGAGGCCAGCGCGCCCAGAATGAAGTACTTCATCGCCGATTCCGACGATACGTTCGAGCGGCGACGCAGCGCCACCAGCGTGTACGACGCCAGTGACAGCAGTTCCAGACCCAGATACAGCGTCAGGAAGTTGTTGCCGGTGATCATCACCACCTGCCCGCCCAGCGTGAACAGCGCGAACATATAGAACTCGCCGTTGTACATGTCGCGGTCAGCCAGATACTTGCGCGTGTACACCAGCGTGACGAACAGCGCCAACGCGGCCGTAGCACACAGCACGTTGGCCATCGGGTCGATCACGGCCAGGTTGCTGAACACGTAGTGCGTTTCACCGGTGGCCGCGTTGAGCGCGAACCACACAGTCAGCGCCAGCGTGATCACCAGCGACACCGGATAGGCGACGCTGCTGCGGTTACGACCGCGTGCCAAGTCAATCCAGTTGACCGCACCAATACCCAGTGCGAGGAAGATGATCGGGGCGATAGCCGCCATGGATGAGGACGATTGCATGGTTTCTTCTCCCCGCTTACAGCTTGCTCTGTGCCACGTGGGTGAGGAGATTCACCACGGACGCGTGCATGACATCAGTGAAGGGCTTCGGATACAGGCCCATGTACAGCGTGGCGATGGCCAGCACGCCCAGCATGAAGAACTCGCGGCAGTTCAGATCCTTCAGCTCGGCCACGTGCTTGTGCGTCACATCGCCGAAGATCACGCGCTTGACCATCCACAGCGAATACGCTGCACCGAAGATCAGCGCGGTGGCAGCCAGCAGGCCAATCCAGAAGTTGAACTTGACCGAACCCAGGATCACCATGAATTCGCCAACAAAGCCCGAGGTGGCCGGCAGACCGCAGTTGGCCATCGCAAAGAACACAGACAGCGCCGCGAACTTCGGCATCGTGTTGACCACACCGCCGTAATCGGCGATCTGGCGCGAGTGCACACGGTCATACAGCACACCGATGCACAGGAACATCGCGCCCGAGATAAAGCCGTGCGAGATCATCTGGACGATACCGCCCTCGACGCCGATCTCGTTGAAGATAAAGAAGCCCAGCGTAACGAAGCCCATGTGCGCGATCGAAGAATACGCGACCAGCTTCTTCATATCAGCCTGCACCAGCGCCACCAGCCCGATGTAGATCACGGCGACCAGCGAGATCGCGATGATGAACGCCGACAGGCTGTGGCTGGCATCCGGCGCAATCGGCAGCGAGAAACGCAGGAAACCGTACGCACCCAGCTTCAGCATGATGGCGGCCAGCACCACGGAGCCGCCGGTCGGCGCTTCCACGTGGGCGTCCGGCAGCCAGGTGTGCACCGGCCACATCGGCACCTTCACGGCAAACGCCATGAAGAAGGCAATGAACAGCAGGATCTGCTCGTTGAGCGACAGCTTGACCTGGTGCCACTGCAGGATTTCGAACGTGCCGCTGTGGAAGTACAGATACAGCAGCGCGATAAGCATCAGCAACGAGCCCAGCAGCGTGTACAGGAAGAACTTGATGGCCGCATACACGCGGTTCGGGCCACCCCACACACCGATGATGATGTACATCGGGATCAGCGTGGCTTCGAAGAACACATAGAACAGCAGACCATCCAGCGCGGCAAACACGCCGATCATCAGGCCCGACAGGATCAGGAACGCAGCCATGTACTGCGCCACACGCTCGGTGATCACTTCCCAGGCCGAGATCACCACGATCACCGTGATGAACGCCGTCAGCACCACGAACCACATCGAGATGCCGTCGACACCCAGGTAGTAGCTGATATGGAAGCGCTCGATCCAGGACGACTTTTCGACGAACTGCATCGCGGCCGTCGACTTATCGAAACGCGTGACGAGCGGCAGCGTGATCACGAAGCTGATCAGCGAGCCGATCAGCGACATCCAGCGGACATAACCGGGATTGCGGTCTGAGCCCGAGGCCAGCACCAGCACGCCGAAAAAGATCGGCAGCCAGATCGCAAAAGACAGAACCATTTTTGTTATCCCTTATTTGCCCGCCAGGAACACGAAGTACGTCAGCAGCGCAACCGTGCCGACAATCATCGCGAACGCATAGTCATAGATGTAGCCGGACTGGAGCAGGCGCACGACGCTCGCGAACCAACCCACCAGACGCGCGCTGCCATTGACGACCACGCCGTCGATCACACCCTGATCGCCGCCCTTCCACAGGCCACGGCCAAACTTGACCGCACCATTGGCGAAGACGACCTCGTTGATCTTGTCCATGTAGTACTTGTTGTCCAACAGCTTGTAGACGCCCGAGAAACGCTTGGCGATCGCTGCCGGAATATCCGGGCGCTTCAGGTAGAAGAACCACGACAGCACCACACCGGCAGTCAGCAGGATGAACGGGGCCGACGTGAAGCCGTGCAGCGCCATCTGGACCCAGCCGTGGAAGTCTTCGCTCAGCACCTTCATCGCTTCGTGGTTCTCGCTGTTGAAGATGACTTCCGAGAACACCACGCCGTGCTTGAAGAACTCGCCGAACAGCATCGGTTGAATCGCCATTGCACCGATGATGACCGACGGAATCGCCAACAGTACCAGCGGCACTGTCACCACCCACGGCGACTCATGCGGCTTCTGACCCGGCGCCAAGCCGTGGTGGTGGTCGGCGGTTTCCTCCTCGTCCACGTGATTGCCTTCGTGATGCGAGTGCTCCTTTCCGAAGCGTTCTTCGCCGTGGAACACCAGGAAGTACATGCGGAAGGAGTAGAACGCCGTCACGAACACGCCGGCCAGCACCGCCCAATAGGCAAACTCTGCGCCCGGCAGGTGGGACTCGCGCACCGCCTCGATGATCGAATCCTTCGAATAGAAGCCCGAGAAGAACGGCGTACCGATCAGCGCCAGCGAACCCACCAGCGACGTCAGCCACGTGATCGGCATGTACTTGCGCAGGCCGCCCATGTTGCGCATGTCCTGATCGTGGTGCATGCCGATGATGACCGAGCCGGCGCCGAGGAACAGCAGCGCCTTGAAGAACGCGTGCGTCATCAGGTGGAACACAGCCACTTGGTAAGCCGAAGCACCCAGCGCGACGGTCATGTAGCCGAGCTGCGACAGCGTCGAATACGCCACCACGCGCTTGATGTCGGTCTGAATGATGCCCAGGAAGCCCATGAACAGCGCCGTGATGGCGCCGATGATCAGCACGAACGACAGCGCAGTGTCCGACAGTTCGAACAGCGGCGACATGCGCGCGACCATGAAGATGCCGGCGGTCACCATGGTGGCCGCGTGAATCAGCGCGGAGATCGGCGTCGGGCCTTCCATCGAATCCGGCAGCCACACGTGCAGCGGGAATTGCGCCGACTTACCCATCGCGCCAATGAACAGGCAGATGCAAGCCACCGTCAGCATGTGCCAGTCGGTACCCGGGAAACCAATGGTCGCCAAGTTGTCACGCGCGGCGAACACGTCTGCGTAGCTCAGGCTGCCGCTGTACGCCAGCAGCAGGCCAATGCCAAGTACGAAACCGAAGTCACCCACGCGGTTGACCAGAAACGCCTTCATGTTGGCGTAGATGGCCGTCGGGCGCTTGAACCAGAAGCCGATCAGCAGGTACGACACCAAGCCCACCGCTTCCCAGCCGAAGAACAGCTGCAGGAAGTTGTTGCTCATCACGAGCATCAACATCGAGAAGGTAAACAGCGAGATGTAGGCGAAGAACCGGTTGTAGCCATCGTCTTCTGCCATGTAGCCGATGGTGTAGATATGCACCATCAGCGAGACGAAGGTCACCACGCACATCATCATCGCCGTGAGCGAATCGATGAGGAAGCCGACTTCCATCTTCAGCGAGCCGACCGTCATCCATTCGTAAACGGTGCCGTTGTAGCCGGCGCCGTTCAGAACGTCGGACAACGTCAGCGCCGACAGCACGAAGGCGATCGCCACACCGAGAATGGTGACGCTGTGCGACGCCGCGCGGCCGATCTTTTCACCAAAGAACTTGGTGCCGAACAGCCCAGCGATCGCCGCGCCGGCCAGCGGCGCTAGCGGAATCGCCAGCAGCAGGTTGGGATTAAGCGTGGTAGCCATGGAGCTTCTTATCAGTGAATGCGGAGTTCAGCCCTGGGGTTAGCCTTTCAGGCTGTCCAGATCGTCAACGTTGATGGTGTCCAGGTTACGGAACAGCACCACCAGGATGGCGAGACCAATCGCGGATTCCGCCGCGGCCACCGTCAGGATGAAAAACACGAACACTTGCCCCGCCAGGTCGCCCAGGTAATGGGAGAACGCGACGAAGTTCATGTTGACCGCAAGCAACATCAGCTCGATCGCCATCAGTAGCACGATGACATTCTTGCGGTTCAGGAAGATGCCGACGATGCTGATGGCGAACAGCACCGCGCCGAGCACGAGGTAATGGGCAAGGGATAGCGAAGACATATGAATACTCCCGGGGCTCAGCTCTTGGAATCAGCCGAAGCTGCGCCTGCCGCCTTCTCGGCCGGCATCGAAACCAGGCGCACACGATCCTTGCGTTGCACGCGGATCTGATCAGCCACCTTCTGGCTCTTGGTGTCCTTACGGCGGCGCAGGGTCAGTGCCACAGCAGCGACGATCGCCAGCAGCAGCACCACACCCGCCACTTCAAAGGCGTAGATGTAGTCGGTGTAGATGAGCTTGCCGAGCGCCTGGGTGTTCGGGCCGGTAAAGCCCTTGGGCAACTCCTGCACAGGTTGCGTGCGGCCCATGAAGGTCTTGGTCAGCACGACGGCCATTTCCAGGATGATCACCACGCCGACAAACGCCGCCATTGGCACATACGTCCAGAAATCGCGGCGCAGATGCTCGATGTCGATATCGATCATCATCACCACGAACAGGAACAGCACCATCACCGCCCCCACGTAGACCAGCACCAGCGTGATGGCGAGGAATTCTGCCTTGAGCAGCATCCAGATCGCCGCTGCGGTGAAGAACGAGAGCACGAGGAACAGCGCCGCGTGCACCGGGTTCTTCGCGGTGATGACCTTCAGCGCTGCGAGCACGAGCACGAACGCGAAACTGTAGAAGATGATCGTCGTGATTTCCATGATCCTGGCGCGGGCCATTTGGCGGCACGCGCTTATCCAAAGTCGAGGCAGCATGGTGCTGCCGCAACTGGTTGGCTCACGAGGAGCCGTTATCCAACCGGGATGTCAACTGCACCGCCCGCCAACCGCACGGCGGGCAGCTTGAATCAGCGGTACTTTGCGTCGGCCGCCTTGTTGGCCGCGATTTCCGGCTCGAAGCGGTCGCCCACGGCCAGCAGCATGTCCTTGGTGAAATACAGGTCGCCGCGCTTTTCACCGTGGTATTCCAGGATGTGCGTTTCGACGATGGCGTCCACGGGGCAAGCCTCCTCGCAGAAGCCGCAGAAAATGCACTTGGTCAGGTCGATGTCGTAGCGCGTGGTGCGGCGGGTGCCGTCGTCACGCTGATCCGACTCGATCGTGATGGCCAGCGCCGGGCACACGGCTTCGCACAGTTTGCAGGCGATGCAGCGCTCTTCCCCGTTCGGATAGCGACGCAACGCGTGCAGACCGCGGAAACGCGGCGACAGCGGCGTCTTCTCTTCCGGGAAGAGCACGGTGATCTTGCGCGCAAACAGGTAGCGCCCGGTCAACGCCAGCCCCTTGAAGAGTTCCTTCAGGAGCAGGCTGTTAAAGAATTCCTTGATGGCAAGCAACATGGTGGCTTCCTATTGTCCCGTTACTTCCAAATGTTCCACGGCGACACGATCCAGATGGCAACAACAACAAGCCAACCCACAGTGAGCGGAATGAAGATCTTCCAACCCAGACGCATGATCTGGTCATAGCGATAGCGCGGGAACGATGCGCGCAGCCAGATGAAGACCGACAGCAGCAGGAAGACCTTGATCAGCAGCCAGAAGAAACCCGGGATCCAGTTGAACACCGGCGCATCGATTGGCGAGGCCCAACCACCCAGGAACATCGTCGCCGTCATCGCCGAGATGACGATCATGTTGATGTACTCGGCCAAGAAGAACAGCGCGAACGCCATACCCGAGTATTCGATCATGTGGCCGGCCACGATTTCCGATTCGCCTTCCACCACGTCGAACGGATGGCGGTTGGTTTCCGCCACGCCCGAGATGAAGTACACGCCGAACATCGGCAGCAGCGGCAACCAGTTCCACGACAAGATGTTGACGCCGTGATCAGCAAAGAAACCGCGGTTCTGCGAGTTGACGATGTCCGACAGGTTCAGGCTGCCCGTCACCATCAGCACCGTCACGAGCGCAAAGCCCATGGCAATTTCGTACGAAATCATCTGTGCCGAGGCTCGCATCGCACCGAGGAACGCGTACTTGGAGTTCGACGCCCAACCGGCCAAGATCACGCCGTACACGCCCACCGAGCTGATCGCCATCACATACAGCAAGCCGGCATTGATGTTCGACACCACCGCTTCGGCCTGGAACGGCACCACCGCCCAGATCGCCACGGCCGGCATCAGCACCATCAGCGGCGCGATGATGTACATGCCACGGCTGACCGCGCTCGGCACCATGACTTCCTTGAGCAGCAGCTTGAGCACGTCGGCAATTGGCTGCAGCAGGCCCATCGGGCCCACGCGGTTCGGGCCCAGACGCACGTGCATCCAGCCGATGAGCTTGCGCTCCCACAGGATCAGGTAAGCCACGCACAACAGCAGCGGCAAGATGATGCAGACCGCGCGCACCAGCGTCCAGATCAGCGGCCACCAGCCACCAAACGTGGACGCGCCGAAAGAAGTAATCGACTCGATCATGTTGACCCTTACACCGTCGCCGCCAGCGCGGACGATTCAACCTTCTCAACGCTTACCGCACCAAACATCGCACCCAACTGAGCCGATGCTTCGGTCGCGGCCGGCACACGGATCACGCCAGATGCCAGCGATTTATCCAGCACTGCCGGCAGTACTACGCTGCCCTGCCCCTGCGTCACGCGAACGGCATCGCCGTTAGCCAGACCCAGTTGTGCGAACACATCAGCTGACAGGCTCGCCCGAACCGCTGCACGCGCAGCGGCAGTCAATTGCAGCGAACCCGCACGGCGCACGATCGGATCGGCGTGGTAGATGGGCACATCAGCCAGGCGTTCGATACCTGCAGCGACAGCAACCGGAGCAGCGGTTTGCACGGTTGTCACATTCGACAGGCGCTCGGCAACCGGCTTAGCCAGCACCTCGTCACGCACAACCTCGGACGTGTCGTAATCGAAACCCGATACGTTCAGCAGGTTGCCCAGCACGCGTAGCACCTTCCAGGCCGGACGCGAATCGCCCAGGCTACGCACGACACCGCTGAAGCTCTGCGGCAGGCCTTCGCAGTTGACGAAGGTGCCCGAGGTTTCGGTGAACGGTGCTGTCGGCAACAGCACGTCTGCGTATTCGAGCGCAGCGCGCGAAGCGAACGGCGCCAGCACGACCACGGTGTCCGCCTGATCCAGCGCCGCGCGGGCTTGTGCCGGATTGGCGGAGTCAAACTCCGGCTCGGCGCCCAGCAGCACGTAAGCGCGGCGCGGCTGGGCCAGCATCGCTGCGGCATCCAGGCCGTTGCCTTGCGGCAGTGCGCCAGCAATGTAGCCGCCGACGGTGTTCGCGGCTTCCGTCAGGAAACCCAGCGTGGCGCCGGTCTGCTGCGCCACCCACTGAGCCAGCGCATGCAGTTGCGAGAATTGCGGATGTGCCACGGTAGCGTTGCCAAGGAACACAGCCTTGCGCTCGCCCGAAGCCAGGCTGCCGGCAATGCGCTTGGCAACGTCGCCGGCCTCGATACCGTCAGTACCAGCCGGCCGCGCGGCGTTGTTGGTAGCTGCAACCGCCACGGCCACTTCGGCCAGCAGCGACAGCCATTGCGACGGCGCGCCCAGCAGTTGCGTCGCCGGCATCAGCAGATCTTCGCCACCAGCGCCGATCACGTTCAGTTGCGCGCCCTTCTTGCCGGCTTGGCGCAGACGCGCAGCCAGCAACGGATGATCCTTGCGCAGGAAAGCGCCCACCACCAGCGTTCGCTGCAGCAGCGACACATCGGCGATCGGCATACCCAGCCACGGGGCACCCACCGGCTTGACCGAGAAATCTGACTGACGCAGGCGGAAGTCGACGTTGTCGCTGCCGATGCCGCGCACCAGCTTTTGCAGCAGGAACAGTTCTTCCAGCGTGCTGTGCGGGCTCGCCAGCGCACCGATCTGCTCGGCGCCATGGTCACGCTTGATGTTGTTCAGGCCGTTGGCCACGTATTCGAGCGCCGTGGTCCAGTCCACCGCCTTCCACTGGCCGCCTTGCTTGAGCATCGGCTGGGTCAGTCGGTCGTCGCTGTTCAGACCTTCGTAGGCGAAGCGGTCCTTGTCGGACAGCCAGCATTCGTTGATGGCCTCGTTGTCCAGCGGTAGCACGCGCATCACGCGCTGATTCTTGGTCTGGACGATCACGTTCGCGCCCAGGCCATCGTGCGGTGACACCGATTTGCGGCGTGCCAGTTCCCACGTACGGGCCGAGTAACGGAACGGCTTGCTGGTCAACGCACCGACCGGGCACAGGTCGATCATGTTGCCCGACAGCTCGGAGTCAACGGTCTGACCGACGAATGTCGTGATCTCGGAATGCTCACCGCGGTTGAGCATGCCCAGTTCCATCACGCCGGCAACTTCCTGGCCAAAGCGGACACAGCGCGTGCAGTGAATGCAGCGCGTCATCTCTTCCATGGAGATCAGCGGGCCCACGTTCTTGTGGAACACCACGCGCTTCTCTTCCTTGTAGCGCGATTCGGACTTGCCATAACCGACGGCCAGATCCTGCAGCTGGCACTCGCCGCCCTGATCGCAGATCGGGCAATCCAACGGGTGGTTGATCAGCAGGAACTCCATCACGGACTTCTGCGCCTTCACCGCCTTCTCGGAGTTGGTGAAGACCTTCATGCCCGCAGTGACAGGCGTGGCGCAGGCCGGCAGTGCCTTGGGCGCCTTCTCGACCTCGACCAGGCACATCCGGCAGTTGGCCGCGACCGACAGTTTGCGGTGATAGCAGAAGTGAGGAATGTAGGTGCCCGTCTGGCGAGCCGCCTCCATCACCAGGCTGCCTTCGGCAACCTCGACCTTCTTGCCATCGATTTCGATTTCAACCATGTTCTGCCACGCTTAAATGTAGGTGGGCACCATGCACTGCTTGTGTTCGACGTGATACGCGAACTCATCCCAGTAGTGCTTGAGCATGCCGCGGACCGGCATCGCGGCGGCATCGCCGAGCGCGCAGATAGTCCGGCCCATGATGTTTTCAGCCACGTTGTTCAGCAGGTCCAGGTCTTCCTGGCGGCCCTTGCCGTGCTCAATACGATCGACCACGCGGTACAGCCAGCCGGTGCCTTCACGGCACGGCGTGCACTGGCCGCACGACTCTTCGAAATAGAAGTACGACAGGCGCAGCAGCGACTTCACCATGCAGCGCGTCTCGTCCATCACGATCACGGCGCCCGAGCCCAGCATCGAGCCAGCCTTGGCGATCGAGTCGTAGTCCATGTCGGAGGCCATCATCAGGTCAGCCGGGACCACCGGCGCCGACGAACCACCCGGAATGACTGCCTTGAGCTTCTTGCCACCGCGCATGCCACCGGCCAGCTCCAAGAGCTTGGAGAACGGCGTGCCCAGCGGGATTTCGTAGTTGCCCGGACGCTCCACGTCGCCGGACACCGAAAAGATCTTCGAGCCACCGTTGTTCGGCTTGCCCATCTTCAGGTAGTTATCCGGGCCAATCGCCAGCAGGAACGGCACCGCGGCAAACGTCTCGGTGTTGTTGATCGTGGTCGGCTTGCCGTACAGGCCAAAGCTGGCCGGGAATGGCGGCTTGAAGCGCGGCTGGCCTTTCTTGCCTTCCAGCGATTCGAGCAGCGCGGTTTCTTCGCCGCAGATGTACGCGCCATAGCCATGGTGCGCGTGCAGCTGGAAGTTGAAACCGGAGCCGAGGATGTTGTCACCCAGGAAACCGGCCGCACGCGCCTCTTCCAGCGCTTGCTCGAAAATCTTGTACTCGTTCCAGATCTCGCCGTGGATGTAGTTGTAGCCCACGGTGATGCCCATCGCGTAGCCGCCGATGGCCATGCCTTCGATCAGCGCGTGCGGGTTGTAGCGAATGATGTCGCGATCCTTGAACGTGCCTGGCTCGCCCTCGTCCGTGTTGCAAACCAGGTACTTCTGGCCCGGGAACTGACGCGGCATGAAGCTCCACTTCAGGCCGGTCGGGAAGCCCGCACCGCCACGGCCGCGGAGGCCCGAGGCCTTCACGTCGGCAATGACTTGTTCAGGAGAAATCTTTTCCGTCAGGATGCGCTTGAGCTGCTGGTAGCCACCGCGCTTGACGTAGTCTTCAAGGTGCCAGTTGTCGCCGTTCAGACCGGCGAGAATCAACGGCTGGATGTGTCGATCGTGCAGGGAGGTCATTTACTTGCCTGCTCCGTTGGACGCCTTCGCCTGCAGATCAGCGACCAGGGCGTCGAGCTTCTCGTTGCTCATGAAGCTGCACATGTTGGTGTTGTTGACGATCATGACCGGTGCATCACCGCACGCGCCCATGCACTCGCCTTCCTTCAGCGTGAAGTTGCCGTCGGGGGTCGTCTCGTTGAAACCGATGCCCAGCTTCTTCTTGAGATAGTCAGCCGCACGCTCGCCGCCCGACAAGGCGCACGGCAAATTCGTGCACACCGTCAGCTTGAAGCGCCCCACCGGCTTGGTGTCGTACATGTTGTAGAACGTCGCCACTTCCTCGACCCACACCGGCGGCATTTCGAGGTACTCGGCCACAAACTGCATGACTTCGGGCGAGACCCAGCCTTTCTCGCTCTGCGCGACCGCCAGCGCCGCCATCACGGCGGACTGCTTCTGGTCGGCGGGATATTTCGCGACCGCCCGGTCGATTTCCTTGAGAGCTTCTGCGGATAGCATGTTCGTTGCAATTGGTGCGGGACGCGGGGCGTATTGCCTGACTGCCTTACCCCGGCGTGCGTCCTCGTTTCACAGCCGCGCTTGCCAGCGCGTCAAACCGTTGTTTCCTGCGGGTTCAGCGGTCGATCTCGCCAAACACGATGTCTTGCGTACCGATGATCGTCACGGCGTCGGCGATCATGTGGCCCTTCGCCATTTCATCGAGCGCGGCCAGATGGACGAAGCCCGGCGCACGAATCTTCAGACGGTACGGCTTGTTGGCGCCGTCCGAGATCGCGTAGATGCCGAACTCGCCCTTCGGATGCTCGACGGCGGCGTACGCCTCGCCTTCGGGCACGTGCATCCCTTCCGTGAAGAGCTTGAAGTGGTGAATCAGCTCTTCCATGTTGGTCTTCATGTCCACCCGCGACGGCGGCGCCACCTTGTGGTTATCGGTGATCACCGGACCCGGGTTCTTGCGCAGCCACTCGATGCACTGGCGGATGATGCGGTTACTCTGGCGCATTTCTTCCACGCGGACCAGATAACGGTCGTAGCAATCGCCGTTCACACCCACCGGAATATCGAAATCCATCCGGTCGTAGACTTCGTACGGCTGCTTCTTGCGCACGTCCCAAGCGATGCCCGAACCACGCAGCATGGCGCCGGAGAAACCCTTATTGAGCGCGCGCTCCGGGCTCACCACGCCGATACCAACCAGACGCTGCTTCCAGATCCGATTGTCGGTCAGCAGCGTTTCGTATTCGTCGACGTACTTCGGGAAGCGGTTGGTAAAGTCTTCGATGAAGTCCAGCAGCGAACCCGAACGCGTTTCGTTCAGGGCGGCCAGGGCCTTCTCGTTACGCACCTTGGATGCCTTGTATTGCGGCATCGTGTCGGGCAGGTCGCGATAGACGCCACCAGGACGGTAGTAGGCCGCATGCATACGCGCGCCCGACACCGCCTCATACATGTCGAACAGGTCTTCGCGCTCGCGGAAGGCGTACAGGAACACCGCCATCGCGCCCACGTCCAGCGCGTGCGAACCGATCCACATCAGGTGGTTCATGATCCGCGTGATCTCGTCGAACATGACGCGGATGTACTGCGCACGCAGCGGCACTTCGAGGCCCAGCAGGCGCTCGATGGCCATCACATAGGCGTGCTCGTTGACCATCATCGACACGTAATCGAGACGGTCCATGTAGGGCACGCTCTGAATCCAGGTCTTCTGCTCGGCGAGCTTCTCGGTCGCGCGATGCAGCAGTCCGATGTGCGGGTCAGCACGTTGAATGACTTCGCCATCCAGCTCGAGCACAAGACGCAGCACGCCGTGTGCGGCCGGGTGCTGCGGGCCGAAGTTCAGGGTGTAATTCTTGATATCTGCCATGATCGTCGGGCGCCCTTCAGTGCTTCAGACCGCCGTATTGATCCTCGCGGATCACACGCGGCGTAATCTCGCGCGGCTCAATGGTCACCGGCTGGTAGACCACGCGACGCTGCACCGGGTCGTAACGCATTTCGACGTAACCCGACACCGGGAAGTCCTTGCGGAACGGGTGGCCGATGAAGCCATAGTCAGTCAGGATGCGGCGCAGGTCCGGATGACCCTCAAACACCAGACCGTACAGGTCGAATGCTTCGCGCTCGAACCAGTCGGCGGAATTCCAGATCGTGGTCACAGACGACACCACCGGCAGATCATCGTCCGGCGCGAACACGCGCACACGTACGCGCCAGTTGTTCGTGATCGACAGCAGATGGGACACCGCGGCAAAACGCGGACCGTTCCAGGCGCCGTCGCCGTAGTCAGCGTAGTCGACACCGCACAGGTCCATCAGCTGTTCGAACTTCAGGGATGCGTCGTCGCGCAGCGTGCGCATGACGTCGAGATAGTCGGCAGCCTTCACCACGAGGGTGAGTTCACCAACCGACTCGGTCAGGCTTTGAACACGATTGCCGAGCGCCTTTTCCAGCGCGGCTTTCAGGGTGGCAAGCTTGTCGGTCATGTCAGGCCTTGCGCGCGATGGTGTTGGTGCGGCGGATCTTGGCCTGCAGCTGAATGATGCCGTAGATCAGCGCTTCAGCCGTCGGCGGGCAGCCCGGCACGTACACGTCGACCGGCACGATGCGATCGCAGCCGCGCACGACAGAGTACGAGTAGTGGTAGTAGCCGCCGCCGTTGGCGCACGAGCCCATCGAGATGACCCAGCGCGGCTCGGCCATCTGGTCGTACACCTTGCGCAGCGCAGGTGCCATCTTGTTGCACAGCGTGCCGGCCACGATCATCACGTCGGACTGACGCGGCGACGGGCGGAACACCACGCCGAAACGGTCCAGGTCATAACGCGACGCGCCGGCGTGCATCATTTCCACGGCACAGCAGGCCAAGCCGAACGTCATCGGCCAGAGCGACCCGGTACGGGTCCAGTTGATCAGCTTGTCAGCAGTCGTCGTGACAAAGCCTTCGTTGAGTACGCCTTCGATCGCCATTTCACATCACTCCCAATCGAGCGCGCCTTTTTTCCAGATGTAGACGAAGCCCACGAGAAACTCGAGCAAAAAGATGCCCATCGCAATGAACCCCGGCCAGCCAATGTCGCGCAACGCCACGCCCCACGGAAAGAGGAACGCGGTCTCCAGATCGAACAAGATGAACAGGATGGCGATGAGGTAATAGCGCACGTCGAACTTCATGCGCGCGTCTTCGAATGCTTCGAAGCCGCACTCATACGGCGAGAGCTTGTCAGGATCGGGATTGTTCGGACCGAGGACTCGGCCGATAGCCATCAGGACGAGGCCAAGGCCCACACCGACGACGATGAACAGCAGAACGGGGAAATAGGCTTCGAGGTTCAAGGGACGCCCGCCTTTTTGAATGGTTGCAACAGCACTGCCCGCAGGCGGCGCCTTGTCGCCCCATCGAAGGCGCCGGGTCCGCAGCCTTACGACGCCTCGACTACACGTCGTCTTGCGGAGGGGCCTGCGCGGAACACTCCCGTTGAACAGACCCCGAAATTTGATTGGTGCCGACGGCGAGACTCGAACTCGCACAGCTTTCGCCACTACCCCCTCAAGATAGCGTGTCTACCAATTTCACCACGTCGGCTGGGGGAAGAAACTCTATCAGGAAGCCAGATCGAGCCAAGCGCCCTTACCGTTTCCCGTATTGTTTCAAGCCTCACATTCTACCGCAAAGCGAAGCTTTTGTTCAATGCACAAAGAAAAATCTTATGCTTCGCGACGCACCGAGGACCCCACAGCAGCGCGCACACGACAATGACATCCAATTACTTCGGCACGGCTGGGCCGGAGGCCGCAGCAGGAGCAGCCGGCGCCGACGCTGCAGGCGCTGAAGCCGCGGGAGCCGTAGGCGCAACCGAACCCATCACACCAGCCGAAACGCTGCCCTTGTTGGTGCCGATGAGCGTAAGTGCCAGCGTTGCCACAAAGAACACGGTTGCCAGCACGGCCGTCGTGCGCGACAGGAAGTTAGCGGAACCCGTAGCGCCGAACAAGCTGCCCGATGCACCGGAGCCGAACGCCGCACCCACATCCGCCCCCTTACCGTGCTGCAACAGCACCAGGCCGATCACGCCAAGCGCGCTCAGAATTTGCGCCACCAGCAGCAGAGTCTTCAGAATTGCCATTTCGCTTCTCTCAATAATATGTTGCAGCGGCACACCTACGGCATGCCACAACGTCGACCGACCGCTTAAGCGCGACCGATCGCCAGGAAATCTTCGGCCTTCAGCGATGCGCCGCCGATCAGGCCGCCATCGATGTCCGCCATTGCAAACAACTCGGCCGCATTGTCCGGCTTCACACTGCCGCCGTACAGGATTGGCAGACGCTGCGCCACACCAGCATCACGTGCAGCAACGCGCGCGCGCAGGAAAGCATGCACCGCCTGTGCCTGTTCGCTGGTCGCGGTCTTGCCGGTGCCGATCGCCCAAACCGGCTCGTAGGCGACGACGATACGACCAAGCTGCTCGACCGACAGCGCTTCCAGCACGGCATCCAGCTGACGACCCACCACCTGCTCCGTCTCGCCAGCTTCGCGCTGTGCAAGCGTTTCGCCCACGCAGACGATCGGGGTGATGCCATGTTCGAGGGCACGCAGCGCCTTGGTCGCCACTTGCGCGTCAGTTTCGCCGTGGTATGTGCGGCGCTCGGAATGACCGACGATCGCGTAGCCGCAGCCGAACTCCGACAGCATCGACGCCGCCACTTCGCCGGTGAAGGCACCGCGCGTTTCGGCCGACAGGTCTTGTGCGCCCCAACCCACGACCGAACCTGTCAGCAGAGACTGGCACTGCGCCAGATACGGAAACGGCGCACATACCGCCAGCGTGGCGTTGGTTTTGCCCGCGGCCTTGATCTGCTCCAGCAGCGCGGCGTTGGCGCTCAGACTGCCATGCAGCTTCCAGTTGCCCACCACCAGCTTCGGTCTTGCGTTCACGTTTTTGCCCGGTCGACTGTCAAATAAACCCGGCATTCTACCGTGGCGACAAAAACAGGGTCAATTTTGGCGTCTTGGGGTCAATCCCAAACCAACATGATCTTGCCGATGTGAGCGCTGGATTCCATCAGGGCGTGCGCCTGTGCGGCTTGCGCGGCCGGCATGACCTCGTGGATGACCGGCTTGATGCGACCCGATGCCAGCAACGGCCAGACCTTTTCGTACAGGTTCGCCGCGATGGCGGCCTTGAACGCAATCGGGCGCGGGCGTAGCGTCGAGCCTGTCAGCGTGATGCGGCGGCGCAGGATGTCTCCCAGCGGCACTTCAGCCTTGGCGCCACCCAGCAATGCGATTAGCACGATGCGGCCATCGTCGGCCGTGCAGGCAATCTCGCGCGCGACGTAGCTTCCGCCAACCATATCGAGCACCACATCGGCGCCGCGGCCTGTCTCGGCTTTGACGATCTCGACGAAGTCTTCGGTCTTGTAGTTGATGGCACGCGTGGCGCCCAGTTCAACGCAGGCGGCGCACTTGTCGGCGCTGCCCGCCGTGGCGAACACTCGGTGGCCCAGTGCGGATGCGATCTGGATGGCCGTCGTACCGATGCCGCTGGAGCCGCCCTGCACAAGTAGCGTTTCGTCGGCACCGTGTGCGCCCCGCCCCAGCAAGCCGCGATCAAATACGTTTGACCACACGGTGAAATAGTTCTCGGGCAATGCCGCCGCCTCGATGTCCGAAAGACCCACCGGCACTGGCAACACCTGCCCCAGCGGCGCGGTGCAGAACTCCGCATAGCCACCGCCCTGGACCAGCGCGCAAACGCGGTCGCCAGCCTTCAGACCATAACGGTTATCGGCGTGCGCCAGATTGCCACTGACGATTTCCCCCGCTACCTCCAGCCCCGGAATATCTGAAGCGCCGGGCGGTACGGGATAGTTGCCCGTGCGCTGGAACACATCCGGCCGATTCACACCGGCCGCGCGCACACGGATCAACACTTCGCCCGCCTTCGGCTCGGGCACCGGCCGCTCGCCGAGCTTCAGCACTTTTGGGCCACCGTACTCGGTAATTTCAATCGCTTTCATGGGAATCGGATCGGGTGAGGGTTACGACGCAACGCGCTTCGGCTCGACAAAATGCTGCGGGATGCCGCGCGAAGTCTCGCGCAAGATTTCATCCTTGCCATGAACGATGGCGTCGGCGATTTTGCTGATATGTAATTTGAGCCACATCTCGGTCTGCGAACCTGCACGATAGTCGGCTGGGCCGAAGCTATCGACACGGGCACTTGCACGCAAATTGTCGGCCTGCTCGAACGAGCGCGGGCTTTCGGGGTTGTAGACCGCATACGTGCGCCCACCGCCCTTGCGCGCCACCGAAAACGCCGGAATATCGCTCGGGCCATCCGCCACGTAGATCATGTTGGCGAACGGCACGCGGCGCTCGTCTTCGGCAATCGACGAGTTCACATTCACGGCTTCAGGATGCTTGTTAACGCCCTTGTTGATCTCGAACAGCGCACGCGTCTTGGTAGTGTTGTCGATGGCGTAGATGACTTCCGAGATGACCTGGCGGCCATTCGCGTCAGGCCCTTCCAGGAATTCGCAGCCCCACACGCCATCGATGTATGGGGCGATGGGCGAGCCCTTGATCATCTCCGTCAAGCCGGTGCTGACGATGTAGTGTTCGAGTTTGATGTCGAAGGCTTGGTAGGCCGCGTTGTCGCGCACCCACGCCTTGCTGCGCTCAAAGAAGTCCGTCACACCTGGGAAGAATTCGAGTTCCGCACCGAGTTCGCGCAATGCCGCGTTGTTAAGGCTGGCCATTCGCCCATCGCGCACGTAACGGAGCAGCACGTTCAAGTAGAACGTTTCGCGGTTGACCTTCTGGCCACGTGATTCGATTTCTTTTGAGCCCGCCTCGACCTCATCCCAGAAGCCCTGCTCAGCGATGCCGAAGCGCTCGAACAACGGCACTTGCATGTAACGCGGGATCAGTGTCTTGTCGAAATCCCAGACGATGGCGATGCGGTTTTGCTCGAAGAGGCGGCTCATGGTCGGCGGCAGATGGAGAACTCGCGACGCAGTGTAAACAAAAAAACGGCTGGACACTGTCCAGCCGTTCTTCATTGCGAAAACCGCTCGCTTACTGCTGTTGTTGCTGCTGTTGTTGCGAGGCAGCGTCGCCAGCGCCCGGCGCTTGCGGTGCAGCGCCCGGCGCTTGCGGTGCAGCGGCCGGCACGTCGCCTTCCTCAGCCTTCGCGGCCTTGATCGACAGACGCATGCGGCCTTTCTCGTCGGTGCTCAGCAGCTTCACGCGCACGGCCTGACCTTCCTTCACGTAGTCGGAGACCTGGTTCACGCGCTCGTTGGCGATTTCCGAGATGTGCAGCAGACCGTCCTTGCCCGGCAGGATGTTCACGATCGCGCCGAAGTCCAGCAGCTTGAGCACGGTACCGTTGTAGATCTTGCCCACTTCGGCTTCTGCCGTGATGCCTTCGATGCGGCGCTTGGCTTCGGCCATGCCTTCCGACGAAGTCGACGCGATGGTAATCGTGCCGTCTTCCTGGATGTCGATCGTGCAGCCAGTTTCCTTGGTCAGCGCCTGGATGGTCGAACCACCCTTGCCGATCACGTCGCGGATCTTCTCCGGATTGATCTTGACCGTGATCATGCGCGGAGCGTGCTCCGACAACTCGGCACGTGCGCCGCCCATGGCAGCCTGCATCTTGCCCAGGATGTGCAGACGGCCTTCCTTGGCTTGCGCCAGCGCGACCTGCATGATTTCCTTGGTGATGCCCTGCACCTTGATGTCCATCTGCAGCGCGGTAATACCAGCATCGGTACCCGCCACCTTGAAGTCCATGTCACCCAGGTGATCTTCGTCACCCAGGATGTCGGTCAGCACGGCAAACTTGTTGCCTTCCAGGATCAGGCCCATAGCCACGCCAGCCACGTGCGCCTTGATGGGCACGCCAGCGTCCATCAGCGACAGCGAGCCGCCGCACACCGAAGCCATCGACGACGAACCGTTCGACTCGGTGATTTCCGACACCAGACGGATCGTGTAACCGAATTCGTCAGCGGGCGGCAGCACCGGGATCAGTGCGCGCTTGGCCAGACGGCCGTGGCCGATTTCACGACGCTTCGGGCTGCCCACGCGGCCGGTTTCGCCCGTGGCGAACGGCGGCATGTTGTAGTGGAGCATGAAGCGGTCACGGTACTCGCCTTGCAGCGCGTCGATGATCTGCTCGTCGCTCTTGGTGCCCAGAGCGGCCACCACCAGCGCTTGCGTTTCACCACGCGTGAACAGTGCCGAGCCGTGGGCACGCGGCAGCACCGACGAGCGGATCTCGATCGGGCGCACCGTGCGGGTGTCGCGGCCGTCGATACGCGGTTCGCCATTCAGGATCTGGCCGCGCACGATCTTCGATTCGAGCTCGAACAGAATGTTGTCGACTTCCACGCCATCGGCTTCCACGCCAGCTGCGGCCAGCTTCTCGGCGACCGACTTGTAGACTTCCTTCAGCTTCTGGCTGCGGGCCGACTTCTGGCGCAGCTGGTAAGCGGCTTGCAGATCGGCCAGACCCAGTTCGGATACCTTGGCGACCAGCGCTTCGTTCTTCGGTGCGGCTTGCCAGTCCCACTCAGGCTTGCCGCCTTCGCGCACCAGGTCGTGGATCGCGTTGATAGCGATCTGCATCTGCTCGTGGCCGTACACCACGGCGCCCAGCATGATCTCTTCCGACAACTGCTGCGCTTCGGATTCGACCATCAGCACAGCACGCTCGGTACCGGCCACAACCAGGTCCAGCTCCGAATGCGCGAGTTGTGCGCGGTTCGGGTTCAGCAGGTACTGGCCATCCTTGTAACCCACGCGGGCAGCGCCCACCGGGCCGTTGAACGGCAGACCCGACACGGCCAGCGCAGCCGAAGCGGCCACCAGCGCGGGGATGTCAGCCGGCACTTCCGGATTGATCGACAGCACGTGCACGACGACCTGGACCTCGTTGTAGAAGCCTTCCGGGAACAGCGGGCGCAGCGGACGATCGATCAGGCGCGAAGTCAGCGTTTCGTTTTCCGACGGACGGCCTTCACGCTTGAAGAAGCCACCCGGGATCTTGCCGGCAGCGTAGGTCTTCTCGAGGTAATCGACGGTCAGGGGGAAGAAATCCTGGCCCGGCTTGGCGTTCTTGGCGCCCACCACGGTGGCGAGCACGACGGTGTCTTCCATGTCGAGCAGCACGGCGCCGCTCGCTTGACGGGCGATCTCACCCGTTTCCATGCGGACCTTATGGCCGCCCCATTGGAATTCTTTGACGACCTTGTTGAACATGGTCATAGCATCTCCTGTTCGGTATTCGCGGCACGCTTCATTACGCTTCGCCGCGACAAACACGTTCCGGAAGACGGTACGGTTGCAGAGGTGTGTTTATGCCATTCCAGTGCAGCGCTGCGGCTCAACGTCGCGCTGGAATGACACAAGATTCTGCTTCCTTCCGCTCCCGGTCCTAACAATCGGCGACATCACCGACTGCCATCATTGCCGGTTGCCCGGCGCAGCCGCAAATGTGGCCGCCAAAAACAAAATGCCTGCATCAGCATGCTGACGCAGGCACTCGTTCATCACGCGCAGTGCGTGAGACCCACCATTACTTACGCAGACCCAGCTTGGCAACCAGCGCGGTGTAACGGTCAGCGTCCTTGCTCTTGAGATAGTCCAGCAGACGACGACGACGGCTCACCATCTTGAGCAGGCCACGACGGCTGTGGTGATCCTTCATGTGCGCCTTGAAGTGCGGCTGCAGTTCGTTGATGCGGGCGGTCAGCAGTGCAACCTGCACTTCCGGGCTACCCGTGTCGTTGGCGCTGCGGCCGTTATCCTTGACGATGTCTTGCTTCTTGATGTCAGCGACGGACATTTTGATTCCTTTGACTTGCGGACACTGCAGCGCCAAAAGGCCGCCGCGGGTGCCGTGTTGAACAATGATCTTGCCGGCCATTCCGGACCCGTCTTGGACGGCAAGACCGCGATTATAGCCGAGAACCCCGCCCTGACGACAGTTCTGTGTCACGCGCGCTCAATAGCGCACCATCTTGCACGTCGTCGGCAACGCCGTTTGCGCTGCAAGGATCACTTTCAGCGTACGAAAACCATAGCCGGAACCCTCGATGTCGAACGGCACACCGGGCGTACCGGCACGTTCCATCTGCGTGACGATCAGCGGCTGGATAGCCTGGTGATCCTCAGCGCGCAATGTGATCCGATGAAACCCGTTATCGAGCGAAGCGCCTTCCAGCGCACGTGCGACGGCACCCGCCTCTGTGGTGCCGGCACGCTCGATGGCAGTAGCCAGCATGTCGACCATCATCTGGTCTCGCAGCAGCGGGTAATCGTCGGCAGGCGACGGATAGCGCGCGCGGAAGGCCTTGTAGAACGCGTCGGACTTGGCGCCACCCAGGTTCGGATGCCACTCCGCCACCGCGACCACACGGCCCACGCCTGCCTCGCCCATCGCGCCCGGCGCACCCAGCGAGTTGCCGTAGAACGTGAAGAAGCGCGCCTTGAGCCCCGCATCGCGTGCCGCCTTGACTAACAGCGTCAGGTCATTGCCCCAGTTGCCGGTGATGACGGTGTCCGCACCCGACGCGGCAATGCGCGCCACGTACGGCGCGAAATCCTTCACCTTGCCGATGGGGTGTAGCACCTCACCAACGATGGTCACATCCGGCCGCTTCTCGCCCAATTGCTGGCGAGCGAGTTGTGCCACCTGGCGGCCAAAGGTGTAGTCCTGCCCGATCAGGTAAACCTTCTTGACGGCCTCGTCGGCGCGAATCACTTCCGTAAGCGCGTGCATGCGCATGTCGGCTGACGCATCGAAGCGGAAATGCCAGAAGCTGCAGGCCTCATTGGTCAATGCAGGATCAACGGCAGCGTAGTTGAGGAACAGCACGCGCGCGTCCGGATGACGTTCGTTGTAGCGTGAAATCGATGTCGACAACGCCGCCGCCGCCGCTGAGCTGTTGCCCTGCAGGACGAAGCGCATGCCGGCATCAGTGGCAGCCTGCAATTGCAGCAATGATTCATCGACCGTGTTCTTACTATCCAAGCGCACGAGCGCAAGAGGATGGCGGCCATCAGGCAGTTTCACGCCACCGCGCGCGTTCACGCCTTCGATGGCGATGCGCAGATTGCGGCCCACCGCCTCCCCCGCATTGGCGAACGGGCCGGAGAGACCCTCGATCAATGCCAGCCGGATCGGCGCAGCTTCAGGCTGGGCACTTGCGGCGCCACACAACCCCACGGCCGCCAGCGCGGCCACGAACCAACGAAACACCATGGCAAATCTCCGTGAAGCGCGGATGGTAAAGCGGCTGCGCACGCCAACACAAGGCACACGCAGCCGCATTTGACGCATGGGATCGTTTCAACGGCAACATCCACGCGAGGCGCATCACCTGGCGTGGATGTTCGGGTCGGCCATGCCGTGGATCGCACGGACATCGCTCTCAAAGACAGCCAGCATGGTGCACGCTCCTGGCGTGTCCGGTGCTGCTGCACCCGCTTCGCGTGCCGGTGGGTAACCGGCTGCGCGCTCTGTAGTGATCGTGTGGGGTCTGGGCTGACTCCTGCGTGTTGGTAAAACCCGCGATCAGATCTGCGGGTTGAGTTTTTCGCTGCTCTTGTCCTGCAGCTTGTTCAATGCGGCCAGGTAAGCCTTGGCGGATGCAGCAACGATGTCCGGATCGGTGCCGACGCCGTTGACGATGCGACCCGACTTGGACAGACGCACCGTCACCTCGCCCTGTGCCTGCGTGCCGGTGGTGATGGCATTGACCGAGTACAGAAGCTGTTCAGCGCCGCTGGCGACCTTGCTTTCGATGGCGTTGAGCGTGGCATCGACCGGGCCATTGCCCTCCGCCTCGCCCGTCACCTCCTTGCCGTCGGCGACGAAGACGATGCGTGCATGCGGGCGCTCACCGGTTTCCGAGCGCTGCGCCAGCGACACGAAGCGGAAGTGCTCGCCCTCGCTGTGCTGCGCCTCGTTCGAAACGATGGCGACGATGTCCTCGTCGAAGATTTCGGCCTTCTGGTCGGCCAGTTCCTTGAAGCGCGTGAACGCAGCGTTCAACTCGGCTTCCGAATCCAGCTCGATACCGAGTTCCTGCAGGCGCTGCTTGAACGCATTGCGGCCCGAGAGCTTGCCCAGGACGATCTTGTTGGCCGTCCAGCCCACGTCTTCGGCGCGCATGATTTCGTAGGTATCACGCGCCTTGAGCACGCCATCCTGGTGGATCCCCGAAGCGTGCGCGAACGCGTTGGCGCCCACGACTGCCTTATTTGGCTGCACGACGAAACCGGTGATCTGCGAGACCAACTTGGAAGCTGGCACGATCTGCGTGGTATCGACACCGACGTCGAGGTTGAAGTAATCGCGGCGTGTCTTCACAGCCATCACCACCTCTTCGAGGCTGGTGTTACCGGCGCGCTCGCCCAGGCCGTTAATCGTGCATTCGATCTGGCGGGCGCCGCCCAGCTTGACTGCAGCCAGCGAGTTGGCGACTGCCATACCAAGGTCGTTATGGCAGTGCACCGACCAGATCGCCTTGTCCGAGTTCGGGATGCGCTCGCGCACCGAGCGGATCAGCGCGGCATAACCTTCCGGCACCGCGTAGCCGACCGTATCCGGCAGATTGATGGTGGTCGCGCCCTCGGCAATCACACCTTCCAGCACACGGCACAGGAAGTCCATGTCGGAGCGGCTGCCGTCTTCCGGCGAGAACTCGATGTCGTCCGTGAACTGCCGCGCAAAGCGCACTGCCAGACGCGCTTGCTCGTACACCTGATCCGGCGTCATGCGCAGCTTCTTTTCCATGTGCAGCGCCGACGTGGCGATGAACGTGTGGATACGGAACTGGCCGGCCGGCTTGAGCGCCTCGGCTGCGCGCGAAATGTCGCGATCATTCGCACGGGCCAGCGAGCAAATGCGCGAATCCTTGACCGACTGGGCAATCGCGCGGATCGCCTCGAAATCCCCATTGGAGCTGGCCGCGAAGCCGGCTTCGATCACGTCCACCTTGAGCCGCTCGAGCTGCTTGGCAATGCGGATCTTCTCTTCCTTGGTCATCGACGCACCAGGGGACTGCTCGCCGTCTCGCAAGGTGGTGTCGAAAATAATCAGTTTGTCGCTCATGGCGGCTCCTTGGTGGGGTGACGTTTTTGGCGTCGGTCTTGATGGTGTCTCGAATAATTGGATTTTGGCGGCGCAGAATGCAAAACGCCCCGGCGTGCATGGTTGCAGGCCGGGGCGCTGTGAATCCTGGTTCGCGAAAACTTGGCGGTTTCTGCTTGCCTTGTCTTGCGATTTCCTACGCGCGTGTCCCGACCTGACGACCTAGTAGGTCATCAATCGAGACTAGCGTAATCAGAATGGAAATCGGGCGCGAAAGCATGCGAACGACTATAGACGAATTCAAAAATTGACGCAAGCGCACAAGGACGCAGCGCATGGATCACTCATGCGCTTCGTCCGCTGCCGGTCTGGGCACGCGTGGGCTGCCCTGTTGGCCATGCAGCGTACGCCAGCCCCACAGCAAATAGCCCGACACTGCATAGCCGACAAACAGACCGAACAGCGCCACCGGCGGGTCGCTTGATACAACCACGAACAGGACAAGCACCAGCACCATGACGCCAAACGGCACACGATGGCGCACATCGAGTGCCTTGCCACTGTAGAACGGGGCGTTCGAGACCATCGACAGCCCCGCATACAGCGTCAGCCCGAAAGCGACCCACGGCATCCACACTTCCTTGACGGGAAGCTTGTTGTCGATCGCCAGCCAGACGAAACCGGCGATCAACGCGGCCGCAGCCGGGCTCGGCATGCCTTGGAAGAAACGCTTGTCGACCGAGCCGATGTTCGTATTGAAGCGCGCCAGACGCAGCGCCGCGCCAGCGCAGTAGACGAACGCAGCCAGCCAGCCCCACTTACCCAGGTCGCGGAGAATCCACTCGTACATCACTAGCGCGGGTGCGACACCAAACGACACCATGTCCGATAACGAGTCGAACTGCTCGCCGAAAGCGCTTTGCGTGTTGGTGATACGCGCGACACGGCCGTCCATGCCATCGAGCACCATCGCCGCAAAGATGGCAATCGCAGCCGTCTCGAAATTCAGGTTCATCGCCTGCACGATGGCGAAGAAGCCTGCGAACAGCGCGGCCGTCGTGAAGGCGTTGGGCAGCAAGTAAATGCCGCGGCGACGCGGGCGGATGACTTCCAGATCATCATCCTCCGAGCGCGGCTGGTTGTGTCGCAGGGGACGCAGGTGCGTCACGTTGCTGGTGGTGAAACGCTTCTTGCGTCGATTGAACGCGGGCATGGCGGCCTCCGGATCAGTCCAGTTCGGCAAGCACCGTGAGCGTGGCGGACACCTTTTCGCCGATCGTCACGCGCGGGCGCGCGGTCAGCGGCAGGTACACGTCGACGCGCGAACCGAAGCGGATGAAACCATAGCGCTGGCCACGCGCGAGCGTCTCGCCTGCCCTGGTATAGCAAAGGATACGCCGCGCAATCAAACCAGCGACTTGGACCGACGTGACGACCTGGCCGTCAGCGCGACGCAGCACGACCGCGTTGCGCTCGTTTTCCAGCGACGCCTTGTCCAGATCGGCATTCACGAACTTGCCCGGGAAGTACTGGACTTGCTGCACCGTGCCATCCACCGGCGCGCGGTTCGAGTGCACGTTGAAGACGTTCATGAACACGCTGATCTTTAGCGCATCGCGATCGGCATACGGGTCACGCACTTGTTCGACGGCCACGATGCGGCCGTCTGCCGGTGAGAGGATCGCGTTGGCCTGCGTGGGCACGGCACGGGCCGGGTCGCGGAAAAACTGCAGCACAAACAGCGTCAGCACCCAGAACGGCCACGCCCAGCCGAAGCCAGCGGCCATTTGCACGATAAGCGAGACGATGAAAATCCCGCCCAGATACGGCCAGCCCTCTCGGGCGATGATGGGATGCGGATACGTGTTGTTCAAATCAGACCTCGACAGCGTCTTGAAGGAAATGCGGCATTCTAGCCGACACGGGGCCGCACCAGCACTTGAAACGGTGGTGAATCCCATCGATTCAGCATAAAAAAACCAGCCCGGAGGCTGGCTTTCTTTTCGCACAAGGCGCGGGCCGATCAGTTCTTCGACTGGTCGACCAGCTTGTTCTTGGCGATCCACGGCATCATCGCGCGCAGCTTGGCGCCAACTTGCTCGATCTGGTGCTCTTCGGTCAGGCGGCGGCGCGAAATCAGCGTCGGCTGGCCTGCCTTGTACTCCAGCAGGAAGCTCTTGGCGTATTCGCCGGTCTGGATGTCCTTCAGGCATTGCTTCATGGCCTTCTTGGTCTCATCGGTCACGACGCGCGGGCCGGTGACGTACTCGCCGTATTCGGCGTTGTTCGAGATCGAGTAGTTCATGTTGGCGATGCCGCCTTCGTAGATCAGGTCGACGATCAGCTTCAACTCGTGCAGGCACTCGAAGTACGCCATTTCCGGAGCGTAGCCGGCTTCCACCAGCGTCTCGAAACCTGCCTTGATCAGCTCGACCGTACCGCCGCACAGCACGGCTTGTTCGCCGAACAGGTCGGTTTCGGTTTCTTCGCGGAAGTTGGTCTCGATGATACCGGCGCGGCCGCCGCCGTTGGCGGTAGCGTACGACAAGGCGATGTCACGTGCGGCGCCCGACTTGTCCTGGTGCACAGCGATCAGATGCGGCACGCCGCCACCTTGGCTGTACGTACCACGCACGGTGTGGCCCGGCGCCTTCGGGGCGATCATGATGACGTCCAGGTCAGCGCGCGGGATCACGGCACCGTAGTGCACGTTGAAGCCATGAGCGAAGGCCAGTGCGGCACCTTGCTTGATGTTGCCGTGCACTTCGTTCTTGTACACGTCGGCGATCTGCTCGTCGGGCAGCAGGATCATGACAACGTCAGCTTCCTTCACCGCCTCGGCCACTTCCTTGACCTGCAGGCCGGCGTTGACGGCCTTGTTCCACGACGCGCCGCCCTTGCGCAGACCGACCGTGACCTTCACGCCCGAGTCGTTCAGGTTCAGGGCGTGGGCATGGCCTTGCGAGCCATAGCCGATGATGGTGACGTTCTTGCCCTTGATCAGGGAGAGGTCGGCGTCCTTGTCGTAAAACACTTTCATGGTGATGTCCTAATTTTCAAATACTTCAATATCGAGGGGGCCGGCAGCACGCTCGCGCCGGTTCAAACCTTCAGAATGCGCTCGCCGCGGCCGATGCCCGAGCCGCCCGTACGGACGGTCTCAAGAATGGCAGCGCGATCGATGGCGTCAAGGAACGCATCAAGCTTGCTGCCGTTGCCGGTCAGCTCGATCGTGTAAGTCTTCTCGGTCACGTCGATGACGCGGCCGCGGAAGATATCCGCCGTACGCTTCATCTCCTCGCGCTCCTTGCCGACTGCCCGCACCTTCACGAGCATCAGCTCGCGCTCGATGTGCGCGCCTTCGGTCAGGTCGACGACCTTGACGACTTCCACCAGGCGGTTCAAGTGCTTGGTGATCTGTTCGATGATGTCGTCCGAACCGGTCGTGACGATCGTCATGCGCGACAGCGAGGCGTCTTCGGTCGGCGCGACCGTCAGCGTCTCAATGTTGTAGCCACGCGCCGAGAACAGGCCCACCACACGCGACAGCGCGCCCGGTTCGTTTTCCAGCAGGACGGAAATGATGTGACGCATTACAGGTCCTCCGCGCCGAGCAGCATTTCAGAGATGCCCTTGCCTGCCTGGACCATCGGCCAGACGTTTTCGGTCGGGTCGGTCTGGAAGTCGAGGAACACGGTGCGATCCTTGAGTCGGAAGGCTTCGCGCAGCGCGGGCTCGACGTCGGACGTCTTTTCGATGCGCATACCCACATGGCCATACGCCTCGGCCAGTTTCACGAAGTCGGGCAGTGCCTGCATGTAGGAATGCGAGTAACGGTTGTCGTACTCGATTTCCTGCCACTGACGCACCATGCCCAGATAGCCATTATTGAGCGAGCAGATCTTCACCGGGGTGTCGTACTGCAGGCAGGTCGACAGTTCCTGGATGCACATCTGGATCGAGCCCTCACCGGTGATGGTGACGACTTCCTTATCCGGGAACGCCTTCTTGATGCCCATCGCGTACGGCAGGCCCACGCCCATCGTGCCCAGGCCGCCGGAGTTGATCCAGCGGCGCGGCTCGTTGAACTTGTAGAACTGCGCTGCCCACATCTGGTGCTGACCGACGTCGGAGCAGACGAAGGCATCGCCATTCGTCAGTTCCCAGATCTTCTCGACCACGTACTGCGGCTTGATGATCTCGGAGGTGCGGTCGTACTTCAGGCAATCGACACTGCGCCACTGCTCGATCTGTTCCCACCATTTGGCCAGCGCCGTCTTGTTGGGCTTGGCTTCACCGCTCTGGATCTGGGCGATCATCTCCTGCAGCACGTCCTTGACGTTGCCGACGATGGGGATGTCGACCTTCACCCGCTTGGAAATGGAAGACGGATCGATATCAATGTGGATGATCTTGCGCGGCTGCGACGTGAAGTGCGCCGGGCTGCCGATCACGCGATCGTCAAACCGCGCGCCGATGGCAATCAGCACGTCGCAGTTCTGCATCGCCATGTTGGCTTCGTACGTGCCGTGCATGCCCAGCATGCCCACGAACTGCTTGCTGGTGCCAGGGAATGCACCCAGGCCCATCAGCGTGTTCGTCACCGGGTAGCCCGTCAGCGCGGCCAGTTGGCGCAGCTCTTCGCTGGCCTCGGCAAGCACCACACCGCCGCCCGAATAGATGTACGGACGTTCAGCCTGCAGCAGCAGGCTCACGGCCTTGCGGATCTGGCCGGAGTGCCCCTTGTTGACCGGGTTGTACGAGCGCATCTCGATGGTCTTCGGATACTCGTACTTGCACATCTCGCGCGAGACATCCTTCGGGATGTCCACCACCACAGGGCCCGGACGGCCGGTCGAGGCGATATAGAACGCCTTCTTGATGGTCGAAGCGAGATTGCGCACATCCTTGACCAGGAAGTTGTGCTTGACAATCGGTCGGGTGATACCGACGGTGTCGCACTCCTGGAAGGCGTCCTGGCCGATGGCGTGCGTCGGCACGTTGCCGGTGATGATCACCATCGGGATCGAATCCAGGTAGGCGGTGGCGATGCCGGTCACGGCATTGGTCACGCCCGGGCCGGATGTCACGAGGGCGACACCGACCTTGCCCGTGGCGCGCGCATAGCCGTCAGCCGCATGGACTGCCGCCTGCTCATGGCGCACCAGGATGTGTTCGATCTTGTTTTGCTTGTAAAACGCGTCGTAAATATAGAGCACCGCGCCGCCGGGGTAACCCCAGACGAACTCGACGCCCTCTGCCGCGAGCGCATTGACGAGGATGTCAGACCCCATCATGTCGGCAGATGAACCGCTATTGGCGTGGGAAAATTCCGCGCTTGGCATATTCATGTCAGTCCTTTGCAATTTTCGGCAAAAAATTGTTTGGATGCTCTCTACCGGGCTTATGGCGCGGATTTGAGCGGTGCGCGTCTGCATGGATGGTCCGCCTGATGAGCGGCCAGATGAGACAACCACAGATGTTGTGAACCGCCGATGATACTGCAATGCCGCATGGCGGTCCAGCGGCGGCAAGATTCGCCACACGAGACGGTCCGCCAGACAGTCGGGCTGTCCGTGGACCCGCATTTTTGCTAGCATCGCAACATTTTTGACGGCCCAGGCCGTCGTTGCTGCGAGGCGCAATGATCACATTGCATCATATGATGACAATGTGAAATTTCGCCAAACCGCCCCACAGGATTCGCACCGCCGTTGTATGGCCTCTGAACAGGAACTGTCGGCCTTCCTTGTAAGCGTCGAAAAACGCGCCTTCAAGCAGGCAGTATTCGCGGTCCGCGATGATGACGCCGCACTCGACATCGTGCAGGACGCGATGATCAAGCTGGCGGAAAAATACGGCGATAAGCCCGGGGCCGAACTGCCGCTGCTGTTCCAGCGCATTCTTCAAAACACGATCCACGACTGGTTTCGCCGCACCAAGGTGCGCAATACGTGGGTCAGCCTGTTCTCCAGCTTTCGCACAGACGCCGAGGGCGACGACACCGACCCCCTGGAGCTGATCGAAAGTGAAGCTGGCTCCACCGCTGCCGAGAGCAGCGCCGACAAGGTCGAGCGCGCCCAGATGTTGGAAATTCTGGAGCGCGAGATCGAGAAACTCCCGACGCGTCAACGGGAGGCCTTCCTGATGCGTTACTGGGAGGACATGGATGTTGCCGAAACCGCCCAGGCAATGGGCTGTTCCGAGGGGAGCGTGAAGACGCACTGCTCGCGGGCAACGCACGCCCTGGCCCAAGCGCTACGGGCGCGAGGGATCCGACTATGAACAAGGTAGAACTCCGAGAACGCCGTTTTGCGCATGCCGTCCGTACCGCTCTGAACGAGTCGGCCGGGCAGTTGCCGCCCGATGTGCGCGACCGCCTCGCCGCGGCGCGCCGGACAGCGCTCGCACATAAAAAAGCGGAAGCTCCGCGCACGGTGCACGCGCCCGCCTTGGCCATGCCGGGGGGCGGTTCAGCCGCCTTCGACCTCGAAGGCGGCATGCCCTCCTCGCCGCTCCAGCGTGTTGGCGCCTTCCTGCGCCGCTTTGGGCTACTGTGGCCGACCATCGCACTGGTGGCTGGGTTGGCTGGCATCTATCAGTGGCAACAGCAGCAACGCGTGGACGAACTCGCCGAAGTCGATGCCGCAATGCTGCTCGACGATCTGCCGCTGGCCGCCTACGCCGATCAAGGCTTCCATCAGTATCTCGACAAACGCGATCAGTGAAAGGCTGATCGATGAGCAATTTGCACCGTACCCACGGCCAACCACCGCGAGGCGATCGGCTCCTGCACCTGCGCATCGGCTTCGTTGCGCTCCTTGGCGCAGCGGGGCTGCTCACCGTTGAGTTGGCGATGGGGCAAATGCCCGCAGCATCGGCACCCGCTTCCGCGCCAAGCGTGACGGCCAACGCGCTGGCATTGCCGACGCCGCCTGCAACGAATCCGCAACCGTCCATCCACCCGAACTGGTCCGAGTTGACCATCGTGCAGCAGCGTATCCTCGCGCCGCTGGCACCGGAATGGAACAGCATGCCGGAACTCTCGCGCAAAAAGTGGCTGCAAATCACGCAGGCGTACCCGAAGTACACGCCCGCGCAGCAGCAGCGACTGCAGACGCGCATGGCCGACTGGGTCAAGTTGACGCCAGAACAGCGTCACCGCGCCCGCGAAAATTTCCAAACCACCAAGTCCGTTCCACTGCAGAAGAAGAGCGAGGCCTGGCAACGCTATCAGGAACTCCCGGAAGAGCAAAAGAAGGCGCTCGCCGCTGCGGCAAAGGCGCAGAAACGCCCCTCTGCAGTGACAGCCCTGCCGGGCAGCCCAGTCCTTGCCAAGGATGCCGCCAAAGCGCTGCATCACGGCGCGCGCACCAAGCCTGGCACGACCAAATCGGCGCCGAATCCGCTTGCGCCTGCCAAGTCGACGGGTACAGCATCAGCGTCCGCACCGGCTGCAGCACCAGCACAGGCGCCGGCGGTTTCCGCGCCTCAGACGCCGGTCACACCCATTGCGCCTGCGCATCCGACGACGTCACCGACCAACACGGACGGGGACTCCGGCAACCCACCGCCGTCCACCGTGCTGGGCGGCTGAGCCTGGCACACCCTTTGGCATAATCCGAGCACGCGCCGCGCACCTTCCGCCGGCGCATGATCGACAGCACATCGCTTGTGCTCACCCGGTTCGATGCCCAATACCGCTCTCCCCGCTTCGCCCGTTGGGCCGCATGACTCACTTGTCGCTCCCACGCTGCGCCGCCGCTTGGCTGCGATGCTCTATGAGGGGCTGCTCCTGTTTGGCGTGATGTTCGGCGCGACGGCGATCTTTCTGCTGCTGCGCGCGATCGTGCCGCCGTTGGCGCGTACGGGCGATATAGGCCTGCAAGTGTGGGGCTTCTTCGCGCTGGGGCTGTACTTCGTGGGGTTCTGGCGCAAGCGCGGTCAGACGCTCGCCATGCAGACGTGGCGGATGCGCGTGGTGAATGCCGATGGCTCGCGCATCTCGCTCGGGCGTGCCGTGGTGCGCTATGCGCTGGCGTGGATCTGGGTCGCGGTGGCGGTAGGCATCATCCACGTGAGCGGGGTTTCACGCTGGGCGGGCGCTGGCGTTGCGCTGGCTTGCGTGCTGGCGTGGGGCGCATTGGCCTGGCTTGACCCCCAACGCCAGTTCCTGCACGACCGCCTGGCCGGTACCCGGCTGGTGCGCGACTGACGCCATCATCATCGGCGACGGCCCAGCCATGACTCGCGCCGATCTCTCCGCTTCATCCGTGCCCTTCGCTTCGCTGACGGCCGCCAATGCGCGACGCGTGGCGGTAGCCCTACAGTGTTTGGCAACGCTTACCGTGGGGTGGGCGGCGCATCGCTGGGGCGGTTTGGGGTGGGCGGGTGCGGCGGCCGCTGCTGCCGTGGCGCTGGTGCTTGGCTATCTCGTCTCCGTTGGCTGGGCCTTCGTCGTAACACGAACCACGCTCGGTACGGCAATTCCAGATGACCCCGCATGGGACCGCATGCCCGTGCCGCAAGAGCACCGGATCAGCGCCGCTGGCTTCATTGCATGCTGGTTGCGCGAATGCGTATCGGTGGCGTGGATGTTCAACGTATTGCAGCCGTTCCGGGCGCAAGCCGCGTTCGACATGCCAGCCGAGGGCGGCAAGCGCGTGCCGGTGTTGATGATCCATGGCTATGGATGCAATCGCGCGGTGTGGTTACCGCTGCAGAAACACCTCGCTGCCACTGGCCACCCGAGCGATGCCATCGACCTGATGCCGCTGCTGGGCGACATCGACGACTACGCGCGCGACATCGCCGGTGCAGTTGCACGTATGACCAGCGTGCACGGCCGCACGCCAGTCCTGCTCTGTCACAGCATGGGTGGACTCGCTGCTCGGGCGCTGCTGCGGCAAGCGCCGGAGGCCTGCACGGTGGCGCATGTCATCACGTTGGGCACACCGCATCGCGGCACGGCGATGGCGCGCTCCGGACGCGGCCACAACGTGCGCCAGATGGCGTGGGCAAGCCCGTGGCTACGCCAGCTTGCGGCCTCTGAAACGCCTGCGGTGCGCGCACGCATCACGTCGATTTTTTCGTGGCACGACTCCATCGTCGGGCCAGCAGGCGCCTCTTGGCTGGAGGGCGCGCGGCATATTTCTTTTGCCGCTATCGGCCATGTGTCGCTGCTATGCGACGCCCACGTGCGCGACGCCGTGCTGGCCGAACTCGCCCGTATCGAAGGCGTCCAGCCAGCCCCGACAGCCTGAAACGCGCGCCCGGCGCGGGTCTTGGGCACACGCTGGTCGTCTTGCGGCAACCCCGTCATGTGACGGTCATGTTTCTGACACGGCTTGTTCACGCAGCAGTGGCGAAATCCGTCCAACGCAGCCAACGTTGCCGACATGGTCTTGCCCAACCTGCCATCGCGCCCCGCTTTCCTCCGCCGCCTCGCGCAACGCTTTCGCGCCGCTCCCCTCACCGGTTCCGACTGGAACGCTTCACCGCCCCTGATGCAAATGGCTGCCGGACTTGCCGCCGCCGGTGCGCTGGGCTCCGCCTTACCGGCTGGTCGCGGCGATGTGCGCGAACATGAGGCCGCGACCGTCGCGCCGAGCACTAGGCTCGCGCCCGACCTGAACGCGGACAAAGACAGCGACCCGCCCGCCGAGAAAGTCCACCGTTACCGCACCATCTGGCTGTCGGACATCCACCTCGGCACACCGGGCTGTCAGGCGGGCTACCTGCTCGATTTCCTCAAGCACCACGAATCCGACACGCTGTACCTCGTTGGCGACATCGTCGACGGCTGGCAACTGCGCAAGGGCTGGTACTGGCCGCAGGCCCACAACGACGTGGTGCAGAAGGTGCTGCGCCGCGCGCGCAAGGGCACCCGCGTGGTGTTCATCCCGGGCAACCATGACGAGATGGCGCGCCAGTTCCACGGGTTGAATTTCGGCGACATCGAAGTCGCGGAAGATGCAGTGCACGTTACCGCCACCGGCAAGCGCCTGTGGGTCGTACACGGCGATCTGTTCGACGGCGTGATGCAGCACGCGCGCTGGCTCGCCTATGTGGGCGACACGCTCTACACCTTCATCCTGGCGATGAACCGGCACTTCAACCGCATCCGCGTGAAGCTCGGCTTCCCGTATTGGTCGCTGTCGCAGTACCTCAAGCACCAAGTGAAAAACGCGGTCAATTTCATCAACTCGTTCGAGCGCGTGATGACCGATGAAGCGCGCCGCCGCGGCTGCGATGGCGTGGTCTGCGGGCACATCCACAAGGCCGAGATCCGCGAGATCGACGGCCAGCTTTACTGCAACGACGGCGACTGGGTGGAGAGCCTCTCCGCCCTGGTCGAAACCATGGAAGGCGAGCTACAGATCGTCTACTGGACGCATCTGCTTGATGCGCCGCGCACCTCCCGCCGCGCACGTCGCGCGACGGCATCCGCCTGACCGGACCCCTGATGACCGCCATCGACCTCGCTCAACCCGACACTGCCGTGTCGTCTCTCGTGTCGCCCCTGATTGCACCCCTAGTCCAAGGAGAGCCCGTGAAAGTCATGATCGTCACCGACGCCTGGGAACCGCAGGTCAACGGCGTCGTCCGCACCCTCACCCAGACGCGCCGTGAGCTTGAAGCCATGGGCCACATCGTCGACATGATCACGCCGCTCGAATTCAAGACGGTGCCGTGCCCGACGTATCCGGAGATTCGCTTGTCGATCCTGCCAGCCAAGCGCGTGCGCGAGCGTATCGAAAAGTTTGGCCCTCAGGCTTTGCACATCGCCACCGAAGGTCCGCTGGGTCTGGCTGCACGTACCTACGCACTGCGCCACAAGCTGCCCTATACGACGGCGTATCACACGCGCTTTCCCGAGTACGTGCAGGCGCGCTTCGGTATTCCGCTGGCATGGACGTATCGCTTCCTGCGCTGGTTCCACAGCCCCGCCCAGGCCGTGATGGCCCCAACGCCCGTGGTGCTGGAAGACCTGGCCGACTACGGCATCACCAACGGCGTGCTGTGGACGCGCGGCGTCGATCTGGACATCTTCACCGCCCAGCGCGGCAACGTGCTGAACACCGCCCACCCGATCTTCCTCTACGTCGGCCGCGTGGCCGTGGAAAAGAACGTTGAGGCCTTTCTGGAACTCGATCTACCCGGTTCCAAATGGGTCGTCGGCGAAGGCCCAGCACTGGCCGGCCTAAAAGCGAAATACCCAAACGCCAATTACCTGGGCGTGCTGAAGCAGCCGGAACTGGCCAAGGTGTATGCCTCGGCCGATGTGTTCGTCTTCCCGAGCCGCACCGATACATTTGGACTGGTGCTGTTGGAAGCGCTCGCTAGCGGCTTGCCGGTGGCGGCGTATCCGGTGACGGGCCCGATCGACGTGCTGGGCGATTCGCCCGCGGGGGCACTACGCGAAGACCTGCGCGAAGCCTGCCTAGAAGCGCTGCGCATCGACCGCGCTACGGCCCGTGCACACGCCGAGAAATTCTCGTGGCGTGCAGCGTCGGAGCAATTCCTCGCACACCTGCGCCCCATGCCCGCCGTACAATCCGGCGATTCCAAGACTGTTCAACCGTCCACCGCCGCAGGTGGTTGACCCTCGCCCTGCATGAAGCCCGCTACCCCGCCGGAGCATTCGCCCGCGCCCCCTGCCGCCACCACATACTCGCCCGCCGACAACCCGCACAAAGGCAATCGCGGCGTCACGCGGGCGTGGTTCGCGCTCAAGAACTCCATCAGCGGCATCCGCTTCGCCATTGACGAGGAAAGCGCATTCCGCCAGGAGCTGACGCTGTGCGCGATCCTGCTGCCCTGCGCGTTCATCATCCCCGCGACCACGGTGGAACGGATCATGATGATCGGCACGTTGGTGCTGGTGCTGATCGTTGAACTGCTCAATTCGAGCGTGGAAGCGGCGGTCGATCGCATCTCGCTGGAGCAGCACGGCTTGTCCAAGCGCGCCAAGGATTTCGGCAGCGCGGCGGTCATGCTGGCCCTGCTGCTGTGCGGGGGGACGTGGGTAGCGATCGCCTGGCCGTGGGTGGCGTCGCTGTTGCATTAGAAGCGCAACGGGAACGCCGGCGCCAACGTTTGGCAATGTCTGCCGCATCACATTGGGGCTCGTTGCGTAAGCACGATCTTTTATAATCCGGGCACACACACGCCACGGAGACAGGGCCCACAGCCTTGGCAGTTCAATGGAAACCAAGCAGCATTCCACCGGCCCACGCCGCACGCGCGATCGCATCCTCGAGGTGTCACTGCGCCTGTTCAACGAGCTGGGCGAGCCCAACGTCACCACCACGACGATCGCCGAAGAGCTGGAAATCAGCCCGGGCAACCTGTACTACCACTTCCGCAACAAGGACGACATCATCAACTCGATCTTCGTGCAGTTCGAGCAGGAGATGAGCCGTCGCCTGAAGCTGCCGGATGATCACAAGGCCACGCTGGACGAGACCTGGGGCTATCTGCAGTACATGTCGGAGTTCATCTGGAACTACCGCTTCCTGTACCGCGACATCAACGATCTGCTGGCACGCAACCGCATGCTGGAGCTGAACTTCAAGCGCATCGTCGAGCAAAAGCGCCACTTTGCGATGGACATCTGCCACCAGTTCATTGAAGACGGCGAGATGGAAGCCACGCCCGAACAGGTGGACGTCATCTGCACCAACATGGTGGTGGTCGGCACTTACTGGCTGTCGTTCCAGTTTGTGCAGCACCCACGCCAGTACAACGACCCGAACGCGATCCGCGACCACCTGCACGGGGCGAGCTACCACATCCTGTCCATCCTCGCGCCCTACCTGCGCGGCAAGCCACGGCGTGCATTCGACCTGCTAGCGGTCAGCCGCAGCAGCGATTTGCCGCCGGAAACCAACCCTGTCAAATGAAATCGATCTGCGTCTATTGCGGTTCCAGCCCCGGCGTGCGTCCGGAATACAAGGCCAATGCCATCGCCTTGGGCGAAGAAATGGTCAAGCGCGGCCTCTCGCTCGTCTACGGCGGCGGCAACGTCGGCCTGATGGGCATCGTGGCCGATGCGGTACTGCATGGCGGCAACCCGGTCGTCGGCATCATCCCCAAGTCGCTGGTGCGCAAGGAGGTCGGCCATAAGGAGCTGACCGAACTGCACATCGTCGACAGCATGCACCAGCGCAAGCAAATGATGGCCGACCGTGCGGATGCCTTCATCGCCATGCCTGGCGGCGTGGGCACGTATGAAGAGTTGTTCGAGACCTTCACGTGGCTGCAGCTTGGCTACCACAACAAGCCGATCGGCCTGCTGAACGTGGCCGGCTTCTACGACAAGCTGCTGGCCTTCATCGACCATGCCGTGCAAGAAGGCTTCCTCAAGCGCCATCACGCCGACTTGCTGCACGTGAGCCAGGACCCGGCCGAGCTGATCGACATGCTGGCCCGTGCCCCGCGCGAGACGGTCGACAAGTGGTCAGAACGCCGCGAGCGCACGTAAGGCCGTCATGCAAGACACCTTGCTGAAGATGGCGTTGTATGTGTCGCTGGTGCTGATCGTGCCAGGGCCGACCAATACGCTGCTGCTGTCGTCCGGCCTCAAGGTTGGCGTGCGCCGGACCAGCCCGCTCATTGCAGCGGAAGCGCTCGGCTACGTGGTCGGCATTTCGCTCTGGGGGTTCTTTCTGAGTGCGGTGTCGGCCAAGCAGCCTTGGCTACCGATGGCCGTCAAGCTGGTGAGCTCGGTCTACATCCTCTTTCTGGCCGCCAAGATCTGGCGACAGAGCGGCGCGCTGCAGCACGTCACCGCCAGCCCCGTGTGCCTGCGCGACATGTTCCTCACCACGGTGATGAACCCGAAAGCTCTGCTCTTTGCGAGCACGTTGTTCCCGCTCGCAGCGTTCCGGTCCGCCAGCGACTTTGCGTGGACGATCGGTGTGTTCCTGAGCGTGCTCGTGCCGATTGCGATCGGCTGGTCCTACCTGGGCGTCTTGCTGACGGCGCGGCAAACGTGGGCGCCCCACACGCCAACGCTGCTGCGCGGCGCCTCGCTCGTGCTACTGGTGTTTTCCGGCACGCTCATGTATTCGGTGCTCGGCCGCTGAGCCGCGCCCCTAGAACGACGAGCCGGGCTGCGCAAGAAACGCCACCTCTTCCGGCGTGGAGGCGCGCCCAAGCGCTGCATTGCGATGGGGGAAGCGCCCAAAGCGCACGATGATCTCGCGGTGCTTCTCCGCCCAGATGAGCGAATCGGCATCGCCCTCCTGATCACGCAGGCGCGTATAGAGCCGAATCGACTCGTCCTGCGCGTCCAACGCCTCGCTGTGCTCGAACGGTAGATAGCAGAACGCGCGATGATGGCGCGTCGGCAGCTTGGCGTCCCAGCCGGCTGCCACGACGATCTGCGCCGTGTGCAGCGCAGCCGCATCACTGGCAAAAGCGCGCGCGGTATTGCGGAACATGTTCCGCGAGAACTGATCGAGCACCACGATGCGTGCGATCGCCTCCTGCGGCGTGTCCATCCACGTATCTGCGCTGCCCGCGGCAAGCGCTTCCCACAGCGGCAGGAAGCGTGCGCGAATCTCTGTATCAAACGCGTCGGACTTGGTGAACCACTCCGGCCGCGCATCCACGAGCGGCGCATTGCCAAACCAGAATGCGAGCACGTCATCTGCGGTGGGCAAGCCGATCATCGGGGTCTCCTCGAATTGTTTTTGTGATGTGCGATTGAATGCGGCGCCTTAGCGCTGCACATTCCGCATCCAGTCTGCGGTCTGCCAGAAGGCTTGCATCAGGCGCATCTGCAGTGCCTCGTCCAAGCCAAGGTCTTGCATGGCCAGCGCCATGCAGCGCATCCATTGATCGCGTTCCTGCGTGCCGATCTCGAACGGCAGATGGCGAGCGCGCAAACGCGGGTGGCCGAAGCGTTCGATGAAATGATTCGGACCACCGAGCCAGCCGCACAAGAACCAGAACAGTTTGTCGCGCGAGCCGTCGAGGCTCTGCGGATGCAGCGCGCGCAGCACAGCAAACTCGGGCTCGAGGTCCATCAGGTCATAGAAGCGATCCACGAGTTCGCGCACGCGCGCCTCACCGCCAATCAGATCAAAGGCCAGGGTTTCCTGACCAGCAGTTTCATCAGTCATACAGCGTCATTCACATCAAGAAACGATCAAGCATCCCGGAGCGTTGCCATGGCCGGGCGGCGCAGCACGTCACGCAGGCCCAGCCAGCCGCCAACAAAAGCGCACAGCATGCCGCCCACGATGCCCACCGGCAAGATCGCCGGGTTGAAACGATACGGAAAGTCGAACACATACGCTGACAGCACCCAGCCAATGGCGATGGCGCCCACACCTGCCATCAGCCCGGCCAGGCCGCCAACGATCAGCACCTCGGCGTATTGCGTCTGGCGCACCACGCCGGAGCCTGCGCCCAGTGCACGCAACACGCCGGCATCGCGCAGGCGCTCATCACGCGAGCCGGACAGGGCTGCATACAGCACCAGCACGCCCGCCGCCAACGTGAACACGAACAGGAACTCCACCGCTGCCGTCACTTGGTCAAGCACGCCCTGCACTTGCTGCAAGATCAACTCGGTGTCCACTACCGTGAGGTTCGGAAACTCGCGCACCAGCCTGGCAGGCAGATCGCCTTGACCTGAGGGAATGCGAAAGGCCGTCACGTAGGTCTGCGGCATGTCGCGCAGTGCCACGGGCGGCAGAATCACGAAGAAGTTCACGCGCATCGAACTCCAGTCGAGCTTGCGAAGCGACGTGATGGGCGCATCCACAGTCTGCCCGCCGACATCGAAACGCAGCACATCGCCCAGGTGCAGGTTCAGCGTCTTGGCGATGCCCTCCTCCACCGAGGCCTCGGGCTTCTGCCCACCAAACCACTGGCCCGCGACGATGCGGTTCTCCGGGGGCTGCGCGGTCGCGTAAGACAGGTTGAACTCGCGCTCGACCAGATTGCGGGCGCGCGATTCGGCATAGGTCTGGCGATCGATGGTCTGGCCATTCAATTGCGTGAGGCGCCCGCGCACCATCGGGTAGAGCTTGGGCTCGGCCACGCCCGCCTGGGCAAGCACCTGGGATAACGCTTCCTTCTGGTCAGGCTGGATATTGATGATGAAGCGATTGGGCGCATCGGCCGGCGTGGCGTTGTGCCACGAGCGGATCAGGTCATTGCGGGTCATGGCCAGCAACAGCAGCGCCATCAGGCCGACGGCCAGCGCTACGGTTTGCAGCACGCTCACGCTGCGGCGGCGCTCCAACACAGCCAGCGCAAAACGCCAGCCCACGCCAAGCGCCCGACCACGCCCCAGCGACACCGCCAACGCACGCAACCCGCCTGCCGCCAGCAATGCGAACACGACGATGGCGCCGGCAAACCCGGCCGCCGTCAGCACACCGAGCTTCACATCCCGCGCGGACACCACGAGCAACGCAAAGAACGCTGCCGCCCCGAGCGCATAGCCGACCCACGACGCGACAGCGCGCTCGGGCACATCACGGCGCAGCACGCGCAACGGCGCCACACGCACCAGCGTCAGCAGCGGCGGCACGGCAAACCCCACCAGCAGCACCAGTCCGGCCGTAACGCCCACCACCGCTGGCCAAATGGACGGCATCGGCAGCGTCACCGTCACCAGATCGCCCAGCGACGCGAGCAGAAGCCAGTGCGCGCCGTAACCCAGCGCCACACCCACCGCCGAGCCCAGCACGCCGATGAGCAGGAACTCCAAGGCAAACGTCCCGAGAATCTGACCTTGCTTCAGCCCCAGGCATTTGATGACAGCCACCGCATCGGTATGCCGCGCCGTATAGCGGCGCGCGGCCATGGTGATGGCGACTGCTGCAATCATGGCGGCGAGCAGCGCGACGAGTGAGAGGAAGCGTTCGGCACGGTCCAGCGTTTCGCGCATCTGGGGCTGGCCGTTCTGCAAGGATTCGATGCGCACGCCACGCAACTGGCGCGTCTTCAGTTCGTTCTCCGCCCAGGCGAGGAAGGCATTGGCTGCAGCATCCGGCCCCGCCACCAGCAGGCGATACGTGACGCGGCTGCCATAGGTGACGAGGCCGGTGGAGGCCAGATCGGCCATCGGCAGCATCACGCGCGGCGCGAAGTTCATAAAGCCCGCGCCCCGGTCCAGCTCTTGCGTGATGACGTGGGCGATCTTGAAGGTGCGGGTGCCCAGGCGGATGGCGTCGCCCACACGCACACCGAGCGCTTCAAGCAGCGGTGCGTCGACCCACACCGTGCCGGGTGCGGGAATCGCGTGGATGGCAGCGCCAATCGCATCACGCCCGTCGCTCACTTTCACAGCACCACGCAGCGGGTAGCCGGGGGCAACGGCCTTGACCGCCGCCAGTTGCGATGCGGGCTCGCCGGACGTTCCGCTGGTCAACGTGGTCGCCATGCTGGGAAACGCCGCCGTGTGCGTGACCTGCAAGCCGCTGGCACGCGCATGCGCTTCAATATCGGCAGGCAGCGGCTGATCCGACACCACGAGCACATCGGCCCCGATCAACTGGCGCGCGTCGCGCTCCAGGCCAGCATGCATGCGATCGGCGAGGAAGCTGACAGACGCCAGCGCGGCCACGGCCAGTACCAGCGCGACGAGCAGCAGGTTCAGCTCACCCGCGCGCCAGTCGCGGCGCAGCATGCGCAGGGCTTGGGTCCAGACGGAAAAACGTGACATGGGCAGAACATGAGGCTGTTGGCGCAGAGGTCGCGCAGACCTGTCATGTTCGCATGACTTCAACGCGCGAGCGCGGGAGCCTCGTCTGCGTGCCAGGGCAGCGCCTGGTCTGCCGTCAGCAGTGCAACCTGTTCGGGGGCGCGATAGCCCGCCAGATGGTTCAGACCGGTGCGGAAATCGGGCTCGCCAATGCGCTCCATCAGCTCGCGCACCCACGGGGTCGGCGCGTCATTGCGGCGCACCGCCAGGTAATACGTTTCGCGCGTCAGCGGCACGAAGTGCAGGCCATGGGCCTCGGCACCCGGGCGCAGGCCAAAGCCGATATCCGCTCGGCCCTCCTGCACGGCCACGGCGATCTTGTCGCTGGAGAATTCCTGCTCGTCGTATCCGTTGATCTGATCGGGATACAACCCGGCAGCGACCAGCAGCTGATCAAAGAGCAGACGCGTGCCTGAACTGCGCTGCCGGTTGATAAAGCGCGCCTGCGTGCGGGCCAGATCGGCCAGCGACTGCACGCGCCCCGCCCATTCCGGCGACATCATCAAACCCTGCTCGCGATCGGCCAGTGCAATCAAGCGCACGGCCGTCGGACGCAACCACTTGCGCAACGTCTGGTGCGCGATCGAGCCTGCGCCCTGCTGCGGCGCCACATAGAAACCGGCCACCTCGCATTGTTTTTCCTGGAGGCAAATCAGGCCTTCGACTGCACTGCAGAACACGGTATCGAGTTGCGCACCGTGGCTTTCGTGCGCAAACGACTGTGCCAGCACCTCCACCGCCGGGTCATGGCTGCCCGAAAAGCGGATGCGCGTTTGGGATTGGGAGGCGTCTTCCAGCTCCGACAGAAACTGGCTCATTGCCTGACGCACCGCGGGGTCAAGCTGCTCGCGCAGGCGCGTCTCGGCGCGCAGCATGCGCTCGCCAAACAGGGTGAGCGACGCGCCACGGCCGCGTTCCATATCGAGCAGCGAGCGCCCGAGCATCTCTTCCCACGCACGCATTACCCCCCAGGCGTGCCTGTACGACAACCCGACATGCTTGGCTGCCCGATGCAACGACCCCGTCTCGCGCACCGCCCGCAGCAATTGGAAGACCTTGCCATTAGCGCGCGGGTTGTCGTCCGGCCCGACCACCGGAAATACCTCGAACTGGAATGTCATTATGTTTATGGTTTCCTATTTACTTTGGTCCGGCTCCCGGAGAACAATGCCCGTCGTCTCTCCGGGGCGGGTCGTATCGTGGCCACCGACTGCCCCCGCGAATGCCGCCATCATGCAGCATCCGACATAAAGCGTCCACGGCCCTCACATTGCCCACACAACATGTCCGGATTGTTCAAGGCGCTTCGGTTGTTTGCCCCCACGTTTGTGGCACTCGTATTTGGCACGAGTGCATATGCTGGCGATCTCCGCATGGCCACGACCACCAGCACCGAAAATTCCGGCTTGCTGAAGGTGCTGCTGCCCAAATTTGAAGCCGCGACCGGCATCCATGTGCAAGTGATTGCCGTTGGCACCGGCAAAGCTGTGAAGCTGGGGGAATCCGGGGATGTGGATGTGGTGCTCGTGCACGCGCGGCAACTGGAGGACGCCTTCGTCGCTTCCGGCCGCGGCATCGACCGGCGCGACGTGATGTACAACGACTTCATCCTCGTCGGCCCCACGGACGACCCGGCCCACCTGCGCGGCCAGAAAGACATCATCCAGGGCATGGCGCGCATTGCCAGCACGGGTGCCAAGTTCATCTCGCGCGGTGATAACTCCGGCACCGACGTCATGGAACAGTCTTATTGGAAGGCCGCCAACATCGACCCGAAAGGCAAGCCCTGGTATGTGAGCGCCGGCCTGGGCATGGGTGAAGTGCTGAACATGGCCGCGCAAATGAACGCCTACACGCTATCCGACCGCGCGACCTACGGCGCCTACCGCGCCAAGACCGGGCTCGATATCGTGCTGGCCGGCGACGCACGCATGTTCAACCCGTACGGCATCATCGCCGTCAACCCGAACAAATATCCGACGACCAACTACACAGGTGCCACCAAGCTGATCGAGTGGATCACCTCACCCGCCGGCCAGCAGGCGATTGCCGATTTCAAGGTGAATGGGGAACAGGTGTTCTTCCCCGATTACGGGAAGACCGTCGCAAGCGGAAAGTAAGCTTCCGCAGACGCGCGTGACAAAACGGCAGCTCAGGCTGCCGTTTCCAATTGCGGATGCTGCGGCAGCTCGGCCGCAACTTCGCCGATCATGCGACGCAGCCACATCACATCGGGTGCCGCGTGGCTGCGCTCGTGCCAGAGCTGGTAGAAGCGCATTTTCGGGAACGCTACCGGCGCAGGCAGGATGCGGATCGGCAGGTACTGCGCGCAATGCGCGGCGAACTGGCGGCCCGTGGTGAACACCAGATCCGTGCGCATCAGCACATACGGCACCAACCCGAAGTACGGCAGCGACACCTGGATCTGGCGCTTGAGCCCCTGCTCGGCAAGTGCCTGATCGATCATGCTGCGTTGCATGACGGCGTATGGCGCGGGCGCCAGGTGCGGCATCTCCACATAGTGCTTGAGCGAGATGCCCTTGCGTGCCAGCGGGTGCTGTGCGCCTAGCATGCAGACCACTTCATCATCGAACAGCGGGGAGATGTGCAGATGCTCCGGCGGCGACAGCCAGTTGCCGATCACCAAGTCCATGCCGCCCTGCTCCAGCGCCGCCAGGTAATCCACGCCCGCATTGAGCGGATGCACCACCAGCTTGGCCTGCGGCGCGTGCTTGCGCAGCCGCTCGACAATGTTGGGTAGGAAGAAGGCGTCCAGATAATCCGGCGCACCCAGGTGGAAGGTGCGTGTGGTATTGGCCGGATCGAACTCCTGTGATGGGCGAGCAATGCGCTCCATGGCTTCCAGGCTCTGCTGCGCCAGCGACAGCAGTTCGTGACCGCGCTCCGTCGGCACCATACCGTTCTTGCCGCGCACGAGGATGGCGTCGCCGGTGATCTCGCGCAAGCGCTTGAGCGTGTTGCTGATGGCCGGCTGCGACTGGCCGAGCTTGACGGCCGTGCGCGTCACGCTTTGCTCGGTGAGCAGCGTGTAAAGAACGCGCAGGAGGTAGGTATCGAGGTGATCTTTGCCGTGCATCGGAAGGCGGGCACGGGCAGCGCCGTGCGTTCAAAACTGCGGTCTGGAAAACGTGCGAAAGGACGGTGTCAGTGTATGTCACCAGTACGCCGCGCCGCCAGACCGCTACCGGCGGGTATACCCCGGATTTTGGCTTTCCGATGCGGGTTATCACCTGGGCCAAATATTGCATTCCTAGCCCGGTGCTATGGTTCCAATACGGACACAACGACACACAAACAGGCATGGAAACCCCCATGGAGACTCAGCCCATCCGCTTCTTCCATCGCGGCCAGGTGCGCACCGTTACGGACGCGCCGATCACCCGGACGGTGCTGCAATACCTGCGTGAAGACGCGCACTGTACAGGCACCAAGGAAGGGTGCGCCGAGGGCGATTGCGGTGCATGTACCGTCGTGCTCGGCGAACTGCAGGCGGACGGCAACGTCGGCCTGAAGGCGGTGAACGCCTGCATCCAGTTTCTGCCGACGCTCGACGGCAAGGCACTGTTCAGCGTGGAAGACGTACGCAGCAAGGACGGCACGCTGCACCCGGTGCAACAAGCGATGGTCGAATGCCACGGCTCGCAGTGCGGCTTCTGCACACCGGGCTTTGTGATGTCGCTGTACGCGCTGTACGAAAACACCGGCAGCCAGGCGCCGATCCCCTCGCGCCAGACCATCTGCGATGCCCTCACCGGCAACCTGTGCCGCTGCACGGGTTATCGCCCCATCATCGACGCGGGCGAGCGCATGTTCGAGCTGCCCGCGCCAGCCGGCATTGACCGCACACAGCTGGCGGAAACGCTGCGCAACATCCAGCGCAAGGACACCTTTAGCTACGCCCCTGTCGGCACCGAGAATGCGCCGCGCTTCTACGCCCCGCGCACCGCATCGGCGTTTGCCGCCATCAAGGCTGCACACCCGAACATCCGCATCCTCGCCGGCAGCACGGACGTGGGCCTGTGGGTCACCAAACAGTTCCGTGACCTGGGCGATATCCTCTACATCGGCCAGGTCGCCGATCTGTACGCACTGGAGAAGCGTGACGGCTGGATCGAGATTGGTGCCGCCGTCTCGCTGGAAAGCGCCTACGAATTCCTGGCAGCGGATTACCCCGAACTGACTGAGCTGTGGAAGCGCTTCGCCTCGCTGCCGATCCGCAACGCCGGCACACTGGGCGGCAACATCGCCAACGGCTCGCCGATCGGCGACTCGGCGCCGGCACTCATCGCCATCGGCACGCGCGTTGTGCTGCAGCGTGGTGAAGTCCGCCGCGAACTGCCGCTTGAAGACCTCTATATCGCTTACCAGAAGAACGCGATGGAAGACGGCGAGTTCGTGGCCGGCCTGCGCGTTCCGGTGCGCGAGGGCCGCGATGCGCTGCGCTTCCGCACGTACAAGCTGTCCAAGCGCTTTGACGAAGACATCTCGGCCGTGTGCGCGGCGCTCGCCATCGAGCTGGACGGCAACATTGTGCGCAGCGCGCGCATCGCTTACGGCGGCATGGCGGCTACCTCCAAGCGTGCTACGGAGACGGAGAACGCCATCATCGGCCAGCCGTGGAACGAAGCGACCATGCGTGCTGCCATGGCAGCCATGTCGCGCGACTACACCCCGCTGACCGACATGCGTGCCACCGACAACTACCGCCGCATCTCCGCCGCCAATACGGTGTACCGCTTCTGGTTGGAAACCCGCACCGACGCGCCGCTCACCCCCGAACAGATCAATGTGCGTGCGGTCGAACTGAATACCCTCACTGCGGCCTGAGAACATGAACAAGCAAACCGACGCCTTTCTGCTCGCAGAAGCCGATATTGCAGCAGCACTGCCCGACCAGCGCGGTGCTGTGGTGGGGATTTCCAGGCCGCATGAGTCCGCGCATCTGCATGTGGCCGGCACCGCCACCTACACCGACGACATTCCCGAACTGGCCGGCACGCTGCACGCCGCACTCGGCATGAGCATGCAAGCGCATGCGCGCATCGTCAACATGAACCTGGACCGCGTGAAGGCGGCGCCGGGCGTGGTGGCCGTGTTCACGTCGGCTGACATTCCCGGCACGAATGATTGCGGCCCGATCATTCACGACGATCCGATCCTGGCCACCGACACGGTGCACTTCATCGGCCAGCCGATGTTCATCGTGGTGGCGACCTCGCACGATGCGGCACGCCGTGCGGCACGCCTGGGCAACATCGAATACGAAGTCCTGCCCCCGCTGCTGACGCCCGAAGAAGCGCGCGCCGCCGGCAAATCCGTGCTGCCGCCGATGCATCTGAAGCGCGGCGAACCGTCTGAGCGCATCGCCGCCGCACCGCACTCGGAAGCCGGCCAGATGTCGCTGGGCGGCCAAGAACAGTTCTATCTGGAAAGCCAGATCTCGTACGCGGTGCCGAAGGAAGACAACGGCATGCACGTGTGGTGCTCCACGCAGCACCCGACCGAGATGCAGCACATGGTCTCTCACATGCTGGGCTGGCACGCCAACCAGGTGCTGGTGGAATGCCGCCGCATGGGCGGTGGCTTTGGCGGCAAGGAATCGCAATCGGGCCTGTTTGCCTGTTGCGCGTCGCTGGCCGCGTGGAAACTCGCCTGCCCCGTCAAGCTGCGTCCGGACCGCGACGACGACATGATGATCACCGGCAAGCGGCACGACTTCCGCTTCGCCTACGAGGCCGGCTATGACAAGGACGGCCGCATCCAGGGCGTGAAGGTCGACATGACCTCGCGCGCCGGTTTCTCGGCCGACTTGTCCGGCCCGGTGATGACGCGCGCCATCTGCCACTTCGACAACGCGTACTGGCTGTCGGACGTGGAGATTGACGGCTTCTGCGCACGCACCAACACACAGTCGAACACCGCGTTCCGCGGCTTCGGCGGCCCGCAGGGCGCATTTGCCATCGAATACATCATGGACAACATCGCGCGCACGGTGGGCCGTGACCCGCTCGACGTGCGACGCGCCAACCTGTATGGCAAGACCACCAACAACGTCACGCCGTACGGCCAGACCGTGGAAGACAACGTCATCCACGAACTGCTCGACGAACTGGAAGCGTCGTCCGACTACCGCGCCCGCCGCGAGGCCATCCGCGCGTTCAACTCAACGAGCCCGGTGCTCAAGCGCGGCCTGGCGCTCACGCCCGTCAAGTTCGGCATCTCGTTCAACGTCAAGCACTTCAACCAGGCTGGGGCGCTGGTGCACGTGTACAACGACGGCTCGATCCTCGTGAATCACGGCGGCACTGAAATGGGCCAGGGCCTGAACACGAAGGTCGCGCAGGTGGTGGCCCAGGAATTGGGCGTGGCGTTCACGCGCATCCGCGTCACGGCTACGGACACCAGCAAGGTGGCTAACACCTCCGCCACCGCAGCCTCGACCGGCAGCGACCTGAACGGCAAGGCCGCGCAGGACGCCGCACGCCAGATCCGCGAGCGCCTCACCGCATTCGCCGCGCAGCACTACGACGTGCCCGTCAGCACCGTCGCCTTCGTGGCCGACCAAGTGGAAATCGGCGCACGCCGCGTGCCGTTTGACGAGCTGATCCGCTTGGCCTACATCGCGCGTGTGCAGCTGTGGTCTGACGGTTTCTACGCCACGCCCAAGCTGCACTGGGACCAAGCCAAGCTGAAAGGCCGCCCGTTCTACTACTACGCGTACGGTGCCGCGGTGTCGGAAGTGGTGGTCGACACGCTCACGGGTGAATGGCGCCTGCTGCGCGCCGACGTGCTGCACGACGCTGGCCGCTCGATCAACCCGGCCATCGACATCGGCCAGGTGGAAGGCGCGTTCATCCAGGGCATGGGCTGGCTGACCACAGAAGAGCTGTGGTGGAACAAGAGCGGCAAGCTGATGACGCACGCACCGTCCACCTACAAGATCCCGACCGTGAACGACTGCCCGCCGGACTTCCGCGTGCGCCTGTTCAACAACGCCAACGTGGAAGACAGCATCCACCGCTCCAAGGCGCTGGGCGAGCCGCCGCTGCTGCTGCCGTTCTCGGTGTTCTTCGCTATCCGCGATGCGGTGGCCGCCGTGGGCGATGGCCGTACCAACCCGCCGCTGAATGCGCCGGCCACGTGCGAGGAAATCCTCAAGGCTGTCGACGCGGTCCGCAGCGCCCCGTTGTCCGTTTAAGTCGAGAAGCACCATGGACCACACGCAACTGCGCCCCTTCCGCTTCGCCGATGTGCTTGCCACCGTGCAGGCTGGGCAGCCGTGCGTGCTGGTTACGGTGACAGACGTGCAAGGCTCTGCCCCACGCGAGCCGGGCACGCTCATGCTGGTGTGCACCGACGGCTTCTTCGGCACCATCGGCGGCGGCCATCTGGAATGGCGCGCGATGGAAATCGCGCAAGCCATGATGGATGCGCCCAAAGCCAGCGGTGAAGCACGCCGCCAGTTCGTGCGCATTCCACTCGGCCCGGCATTGGGCCAGTGCTGCGGCGGCGTGGTGCGCCTGTCGCTCGAACGACTCGACGCGCGTGATGTGGACTGGATCACCTTGGCCGGTGACGCCATGCGCCAGCGCCGCAGCCTGCGCCGCTTTGTCTCCGCAGATCCCGCCGTACCAGTCGAAGCGAGCATCGGCGATGCAGCGGCAGCCGGCGCGCAGTTCGACGCCAACGGCTTCACGCAAACCATCCTCCCGCCCGACATGTCGATCGTGCTGTGCGGCGCGGGCCATGTCGGCCACGCCATCGTGCGTGCACTGGCCCACCTGCCCTGCCGTGTGACATGGGTGGACGAGCGCGATGCGATGTTCCCGTTCCCCACCGAGGTGCCACCGAACGTCGTCATCGAATCCACCGATACGCCGGAAGCCGTGATCGACCACGCGCCCGCCGGCAGCTACTTCCTGGTCATGACGCACAACCATGCGTTGGACCTCGCGCTGTGCGAACGCATCATGCGCCGCACGGACTTTGCCTACTTCGGCCTGATCGGCTCCAAGACCAAACGCGCGCGTTTCGAGCACCGCATGGCCGAGCACGGTGTGGACCCAGCACGCCTGCCGGAAATGATCTGCCCGATCGGCGTAGCGGGCATCGTGGACAAGGCGCCGGATATCATTGCGGTCTCCGTCGTCGCGCAACTGCTGCAGGTGCGAGAGCTGCAACTGCGCGCGCTCACCAGCGCTAGCAGTGGCGCGGCGGTTCCTTACCGCGTCCCTACGCCCGCCTAATCATGCCCATCTCGCCCGCGCTTGCAGAACGCATCGCCACCAGCCCGAAAGCTGAGCTGCACATCCACATCGAAGGCTCGCTCGAACCCGAACTGATGTTCGCGCTGGCCGAGCGCAACGGCGTCAAGCTGCCGTATGCCTCCGTCGAAGAAGTGCGCGCGGCCTACGCGTTCGACGATCTGCAATCGTTCCTCGATCTGTACTACGCCGGCGCCAGCGTGCTGCTCACCGAGCAGGATTTCTACGACATGACCGCCGCGTATGTGGCGCGCGCCGTGGCAGACAACGTCCGCCATGCCGAGATTTTCTTTGACCCGCAAACGCACACCGCGCGTAACGTGCCGATGCATGTGGTTATCCACGGCATCGTACGCGCGCTGGATGACGCCGAGCGCGAACACGGTTTCTCCAGCCGCTTGATCCTCTGCTTCCTGCGCCACCTGAGCGAGGAAGATGCGTTCGCCACGCTCGAAGCCGCCCTGCCCTACATCCAGGACCCGGCCAACCGCATCATCGGCGTGGGGCTGGATTCATCGGAACGCGGCAACCCGCCGGAGAAGTTCGCGCGCGTGTTCGCCCGCTGCAAGGAACTGGGCCTGCGCCTGGTTGCCCACGCCGGTGAAGAAGGCCCGGCGCAATACGTGATTGACGCGCTCGACATGCTCAAGGTGGAACGCATCGACCACGGCGTACGTGCCATCGACGACGCCGCACTCGTCAAGCGCCTGGCCGCCGAGCGCATCGCACTGACGGTCTGCCCGCTGTCGAACGAAAAACTGAAGGTCTACCCAGACTTGCGCGACCACTCGCTCAAGCAACTGCTGGACGCCGGCTGCGCAGTGACCCTGCACTCCGACGACCCGGCCTACTTTGGCGGCTACATGAACACCAACTGGCTCGCCACGTTCAACGCCCTCGACCTGACCGCCGCCGATGCCTACACGCTCGCGCGCAACAGCTTCGAGGCGTCTTTCCTGCCTGAGCAAGACAAAGCCCTGTGGCTGAACGCGGTGGATGTCCACTGGAACGCCACACACTAAGCACCCCACGAGACGACGAATGACCACGATGCCTCCGACTTCCAACACCGTTCACGCCTACCGCGGCCGCGTGCTGCATTTCCTGCACGATCCGCAGTATCGCGAGCGCGATGCCTATGAATATTGGGAAGACGGCCTGCTCGTGGTCTCAGGCGGCAAGGTGCTGCAAGCGGGCGACTACGCCGCACTGCGCGAAAACCTGCCCGCCGGCACGCAACTGCACGACTACAGCGGCAAGCTGATCGTGCCCGGCTTCATCGACACACACATCCACTACCCGCAGACGGACATGATCGCGTCGCCGTCGCCGGGCCTGCTGCACTGGCTGGAGACGTACACCTTCCCGGAAGAACGCCGCTTCGAGAGCGAGCAATACGCCGCCGGCGTCGCCTCGTTCTTCCTCGATGAGCTGCTGCGCAACGGCACGACCAGCGCGATGGTGTGGAGCACCGTACATCGCGGGTCCGCAGAGACGCTGTTCACGCAAGCCCAGCAACGCGGCATGCGCCTCATTACCGGCAAGGTGATGATGGACCGCAACTGTCCGGAGTACCTGCGCGACACGGCCGAATCCGGCGCACGTGACACGGCCGACCTGATCTCGCGCTGGCACGGCAAGGACCGCCTGGGCTACGCCATCACGCCGCGCTTTGCGCCCACCTCGAGCGAAGCGCAGCTGGAAGCCTGCGCGGAACTCGCCAAGCAGTACAAGGACGTCTTCATCCAGACGCACGTCGCAGAAAACCCCGACGAAGTGAAATGGGTCGCCGATCTGTTCCCGAACGCGCGCAGCTACCTGGACGTGTATGACAAGTACGGTCTGCTGCGCAAGGGCGCCTTCTACGGCCACGCCATCTGGCTGGACGACGGCGATCGCCAACGCTTGGCGGAATCGGGCGCCGCCGTGGCGCACTGCCCCACATCCAACCTGTTCCTGGGCAGCGGCCTGTACAACTTCCACAAGAACGACGCGCACCGCCTGGCGCTGACACTCGCTACCGACGTGGGCGGTGGTAGCTCGTTCTCGATGCTGCGCACAATGGGCACGGCGCACAAGGTTGCGCGCATGGGCGGCTATCACCTGACCGCGCTGCGCATGTTCTACCTCGCCACGCGCGGCGCCGCCGAGGCACTCGGCTGGGAAGACCGCATCGGCAGCTTCGTACCGGGCGCCGAAGCCGACTTCATCGTGCTGGACCCGGCCGCCACGCCGCTGCTGGCACGCCGCAATGCGCGCTCGGAAACGCTGGAAGAACTGCTGTTCTCGCTGGCACTGCTGGGTGAGGACCGTGCTGTGAGCGCCACCTACATCCAGGGCGAACCGGCCAAATTGGCGGTTGGCGCAACCACTTGATCCTCGTATAATCGCGGCTTCCATTGGGGAGTAGCCGCTCGAAGTTGACACTTCGAGGGCCACGTCAACAGACTTGACTGCCGTCGCAATGACAGGTGGTTATGGCGTGGTCAGCAGCCACTCAGGATGCCACTCCGGCATCCGGTGACGCGCCTGGCGAGACCGATGACACACCTCTGCGGATAGGGCCGGCAGCGGTGCGTCATTGGTTCGCACACGGCCCGGACACCACCACAACATGGAAGCCTTCCTCGTCTCCACCGGCATCGTCGCGCTCGCGGAAATCGGCGACAAAACGCAACTGCTGTCGATCCTGCTGGCCGCACGTTTTCGCAAGCCGGTGCCGATCATCCTCGGCATCTTCGTCTCCACCCTCGTCAACCATGCACTGGCTGGCGCTGTCGGCGGCTGGATCACGCATGTACTCGGCGAAAACGCGCTGCGCTGGATTCTCGGTATCGCCTTCATCGCGATGGCCGGGTGGATGCTGATTCCTGACAAACTCGACGATGAAGAAGCGCCGAAAGACACGCGCGGCCTGGGCATTCTCGGCACCACCATCGTTGCATTCTTCTTTGCTGAGATGGGCGACAAGACGCAGATCGCCACCGTTGCACTGGCTGCACGTTTCCACGATGTGGTGTCTGTGGTGGCCGGCACGACCGTCGGCATGCTGCTGGCCAACGTGCCAGCGGTGCTGATGGGCCACAAGTTTGCTGCGCGCATGCCGATCACGCTGGTGCATCGGATTGCGGCGCTGATCTTCCTCGTGTTGGGTGTGCTCGCGTTGTTGGGCGTTGGCAAGTAAGCGGATCAGCCGGTTCAGGGCGGAAAAAAAAACGGGGCCGCAGCCCCGTTCAACCCTCACCGGTCATGCCACCCGCTAGGGAACGCGTGGCATGCTCCGATAAACCTTTCTGTTGTTGCCTAAGCGTGCGCCTCAGTTCGTCTTGGCGCCGCCTTCAAACCACTTGGCGATGATCGTGCGCTCGTCGTCGGTGATGTTGGTCACGTTGCCCAGCGGCATCAGCTTCTGCTGCACGACCTGCTGGTAGATGAGCTGTGCATGCTTGCTCAGCGCATCCGGCGAATCGAGCAACACACCCTTGGCCGGCGAAGGCATCAGAGTAGGATGCGCCGAGTGACATTGGTAGCACCGTGCGGTAACGACTGCCTGTACTTTGGCGAAGTCCGAACCGCTGGCCCCAGCCGTAGCAGCGGGTGCCGCAGCGCCGCCTTCCGCCGCAACGGCCGGAACAGCAGCGGCACTTTCCGCCACCGGAGCAGCCGGACGCTGTACTGGCGCGAGCCACACTGCCACGCCCAACAGCACCGCTACACCCGCCGCCGGATAGCCCCAGTTGATCACGCCCTTGTGCTTCAGGATGAAGAACTGACGGATCAGCACGCCGGCCAGCATGATCAGCACAAGCACGGCCCAGTTGTGCTTGCTCGCGTACGTCATGCTGTAGTGGTTCGACAGCATCGCGAACAGCACCGGCAGCGTGAAGTACGTGTTGTGCACGCTGCGCTGCTTGCCACGCTTGCCGTGGATCGGGTCCGGCTTCTCGCCCGCCTTGAGCGAGGCCACCACCTTGCGTTGCCCCGGGATGATCCAGAAGAACACGTTGGCGCTCATGATGGTCGCGATCATCGCGCCAATCAGCAGAAACGCTGCACGGCCCGAGAACAGGTGGCACGCCGCAAACGCTGCCAGCACCACGTAGATCGCCACCAGAATGCCCACCACGCGGTCGTTCTTGCCGAACACGCGGCAAATGGTGTCGTACACCAGCCAGCCCACCACCAGGAACGCCAGCGCCAGGATCACCGCCGTCGTCGCCGTCATGTCGAACACGCTGCGATCGATCATGTAGACGTTGGCGTTGAACAGGTACACCACCGTCAGCAGCGCGAAGCCCGACATCCAGGTGGAGTACGACTCCCAGTAGAACCAGTGCAGATGATCGGGCAGCTGCTTGGGCGCCAGCAGGTACTTCTGCGGGTTGTAGAACCCGCCGCCGTGCACGGCCCACAGCTCGCCGTCGACGCCCTTGTCCTGCAGGTCCGGTGCCGTCGGCTTGGTCAGACTGTTGTCGAGCCAGACGAAGTAGAACGACGAACCGATCCACGCTATCGCGACAATCACGTGCAGCCAACGCAAGAGCAAGTTGGCCCAGTCGAGGATATAGCCTTCCATGATGACTCCCTGCCCTCTTAGCTACCGCGATAGGTCGAGTACGACCACGGCGAGACCAGCAGCGGCACGTGGTAGTGCGCGCTGGTGTCGGCCACGCCAAAGCGCAGCGTCACCACGTCAAGAAACGCGGGCTCGGGGAGTTTGACGCCGGCTGCGCGGTAGTAGTCCCCCACCGCGAAGTCCAGCTCATAGACGCCGGTCTGCAGCGCGTCGCCTTCGAGCAGGGGCGCATCGCAACGGCCATCGTGATTGGTGCGAACCGATTTCACCGGTTGGCGCTGATTGTCGACAATTTTGAACAGAGCGATCGCCAGGTTTTGGCCCGGCGTGCCTGCAGCGGTGTCGAGCACATGGGTAGTCAAGCGTCCCATTTGTCTTCCTCTATCGTTCGAATTTTCAGAAGCGCCGCTGCCTCCACTTGCACCTCGCGCCAAACCCTTGCGTGACAAGGGTTGGCGTCGGGGCCCGCTCGGTACGTGCTGTGCACGCATCCCGGCGCGCGTCCAGCCGGTTTACGCCTGCTGCCTTCGCTTTGAAGGGGCATGCCAAACCGGCAAAGCCGTCGCTCGTTCTGGGCTCGACTCCCTGTCCTCGTGGGGACTTGAAACAGGGATTTCCCTAGTTTGTCGAATTCCAGAACGCATTTTGTTGACAATATTGAAGGCGTCCACAAATAATTGTCAACAGATTTTCGCAGTTGCTTATGCTGCGATGCGTTACTCAAAGGCGGGTCTGCCATGTCCAAGAATCTCAAGCTGGTCTCCACGGAAACGACGCTAAAGCCCGGTACGTCGGGCACCAAGGCATCGGGGGCAACGCGTATGTCAGTCGAAGAGCGGATGTATCACGAGATCTACGACGCGATCATGGAGCACCGCCTGCCCCCGCGCACCAAGCTGACGGAGCATGCGCTTTGCGAAATCTATGCCACCGCCCGCCATACGGTGCGCAAGGTCTTCTCCCAACTGGCCGCGGATGGCTTGGTGGACCTGGAGCCGAATCGCGGCGCGTTCATCGCCGCGCCCTCCATCGACGAAGCGCACGCCATGTTCGAGTTGCGTCAGATCCTGGAGCGCGCCGTGCTCGACAAGGTCGGCCATAGCGCCAATCCCAAGGCCGCCATTGCTCCGCTGGTGGAGCTCGTCAAGGAAGAGCGCCAAGCCTTCGTCACGCATGACCGGCCGCGTTGGATTCGTCTTTCTGCGGAGTTCCACGTCGCGCTGGCTGAGCAGGCCGGCAACCCGCTGGTGGTCGAGATGATGCGTCGCCTGGTGTCGCGCACCACGCTGATGATCGCCAGCGTGGAGGCGCCCGGCCACAACGCATGCTCATTCGACGAGCACCTAGACATCCTCAACGCGCTGGAGCGCGGGGACGCCGCCGCCGCGCAGGCCCACATGGCCCAGCACTTGCAATGTTGTGCCGACCGCGTGCGCCCCGAAGCGCCTGCGGATTTCGATCTGCGTTCGGTGCTGGGCACGCGCGAGGACAACGTCTAAACCGGTTTTGCTGTATTGGGCGAGCCGGCACGACAGAGGCCGGCCGCCCCAGGCCGGATGCCGTCCGGCTCACCACCCAAGGAGACCTTATGACGAGCAGCACCATCGCCGCCCCCACGGCGGATCTGACCAACGAGCGCGTGGCGTACGGGCGCCTGCTCGCACTAGGCTTGCAACATGTCTTGGTGATGTATGCAGGCACCGTGGCGGTGCCGCTCATCGTGGGCGGTGCACTGCATCTGCCCAAGGAACAACTTGCCTTCCTGATCAACGCCGATCTGTTTGCCGCTGGCCTTGCCACGCTCATCCAGGCGTTTGGCGTGTGGAAGTTCGGCATCCGCATGCCCGTGATGATGGGCGTCACCTTCGCCTCCGTCGGCCCGATGATCGCCATTGGCTCCGACCCGAGCATCGGCCTGCTGGGCATCTATGGCGCGGTGATTGCAGCGGGGTTGTTCGGCATCGTCGTTGCGCCACTCATGGGGCGCGTGCTGGGCCTCTTTCCGCCCGTTGTAACGGGCACCGTCATCACGCTGATCGGCATGTCGCTGATGGGCGTGGGTATCAACTGGGCTGCGGGCGGCCAGCCGACCATGAAGACGATGGTCGACGGCGTGCTCAAAACCGTGCCGAACCCGGCGTATGGCGACTTGAGCGGCTTGGCGATTGCGCTGGCGGTGCTGGTCATCATCCTGCTGCTGACGAAGTACGGCAAAGGCCTGATCGGCAACATCGCCGTGCTGCTGGGCATCGTGATCGGCACGTTCATCGCCATGGCGTTCGGCAAGGTGAGCTTTGCCGGCATTGCTGATGCAGACTGGATGGCCGTCATCACGCCGCTGCACTTCGGCATGCCAACCTTCCACTTTGGCGCCATCGCGTCGATGTGCATCGTGATGATGATCACGCTGGTGGAATCGACCGGCATGTTCCTGGCGCTGGCCGAGATCACCGGCAAGAAGCTCTCCACCGAGGACCTCACACGCGGCCTGCGCGCTGACGGCCTGGGCACCGTGATTGGCGGCGTGTTCAATACCTTCCCGTACACCTCGTTCTCGCAGAACGTGGGGCTGGTGACGGTGACAGGCGTGCGCTCGCGTTACGTGGCAGCGATGGGCGGCGTCATCCTGATCGTGCTGGGTCTATTCCCGAAGATGGCGCACATCGTGGCATCGGTGCCGTCCTTCGTGCTGGGCGGTGCGGGCATCGTGATGTTCGGCATGGTGGCGGCTACGGGTGTGCGCATCCTGGGCTCGATCGATTTCAACAAGTACCGCCACAACCTGTTCATCGTGGCCATCTCGATCGGCTTCGGCATGATCCCGACGCTGGCACCGACGTTCTTCCAGTACCTGCCCAAGTGGCTGGAGCCGGTCACGCACAGTGGCATCGTGCTGGGCACGCTGGTGGCCGTCACGCTGAACCTCTACTACAACGGCATGCAGTCGGCCGAGCACGCCATGCGCGACGCCGCTGCCAACACGCACGGCACGGAGTGATCGGATGACCGAGCGCATGAACGACGCACTGCTGATCGCCCGTCATGCCGACGTGCTGGTCACCATGGACGCGCAACGCCGCGAGATTCCCGACGGCGCCCTGGTGGCGCGCGGTGGCGTGATCGAATGGGTAGGTGCGACGGCAGATCTGCCGTCGCAGTATCGCGATGCCATCGGTGACACAAGCCGCCAGCCCAACGTGAGTGTGATGGAGCTGCGTGATCACGTGGTCACACCCGGCTTCGTCAATACACACCATCACATGTATCAGAGCCTGACGCGCGCCCTCCCGGCCGCGCAGGACGCCGAGCTGTTCGGCTGGCTCACGAATCTGTATCCGGTGTGGGCGGGCCTCACACCCGAGATGGTGCGCGTGTCCACGCTCACGGCGATGGCGGAACTGCTGCTCTCGGGCTGCACGACCTCCAGTGACCATCTTTACCTGTACCCCAACGGCAGCCGGCTGGATGATTCGATCGAAGCCGCGCAGCAGATCGGCATGCGCTTTCACGCCGCGCGCGGCAGCATGAGCGTCGGCCGCAGCCAGGGCGGCCTGCCGCCGGACCGCGTGGTCGAAGGCGAAGACGCCATCCTCAAGGAAACGCAGCGGCTGATTGAAACGTGGCACAACGCCGATCGCCATTCGATGCTGCGTCTGGTGGTGGCACCGTGCTCGCCCTTCTCGGTCTCGCGCGATCTCATGCGCGAATCGGCCAAGCTCGCGCGCAGCTACGGTGTGTCGATGCACACCCACCTGGCTGAGAATGACAACGACATCGCCTACTCGCGCGAGAAGTTCGGCATGACACCGGCCGAGTATGCCGAAGACCTCGGCTGGGTCGGCCACGATGTCTGGCACGCGCACTGCGTGAAGCTCGACGCGCACGGTATCGACGTGTTTGCACGCACCGGTACGGGCGTGGCGCACTGCCCGTGCTCGAACATGCGTCTTGCCTCCGGCATTGCGCCTATCCGCACCATGCGTGATGCCGGCGTACCGGTCGGCCTGGGTGTAGATGGCAGCGCCTCGAACGACGGCGCCCACATGCTCGGTGAAACGCGCCAGGCGATGCTGCTCGCACGCGTCGGCTTTGGCCCCGCGGCGATGAGCGCGCGCGAAGCGCTGGAAATCGCCACGCTCGGCGGCGCACGCGTGCTCAACCGCGACGACATCGGCGCGCTGGCGCCCGGCATGTCCGCCGACTTTGTCAGCTTTGACCGCCATCAAGTCGGCTTTGCCGGCGCAGACCACGACCCGGTTGCTGCGCTGGTGTTCTGTGCCCCGTCTAACGTGTCGCACAGCGTGATCAACGGGCGCGTGGTCGTCGAAGAGGGCCGCCTGACCACGCTCGAACTTGACGCCCATCTCACGGTTCACCGGAAGCTCGCGCTCGAACTGGCGCAAGCTGCCCGAGCAGTCCCGGCCTGACGGCATGGCGCGCTGCCTCGCTCATGACGCCTCCGTGATGTCGTGAATTAGGAAAGCGGCATTCAACCGTCTGAACGGTGTTGTATGAAGTCTCCTCGATCTCAGAAAAATCATGACCAACAATAACTATCCGCGCGATCTGATCGGTTACGGCAAGAACCCGCCCAACGCCAATTGGCCGGGCGGCGCGCGCGTGGCCTTGCAGTTCGTCCTGAATTACGAAGAAGGCGGCGAGAACTGCGTGCTGCACGGCGATGCCGGCTCCGAGCAGTTCCTCTCCGAAATCATCGGCGCGGCTGCCTACCCTGCTCGCCACATGAGCATGGAAGGCATCTACGAATACGGCTCGCGTGCGGGCGTATGGCGCATCCTGCGTGAGTTCGAAAAGCGCGGCCTGCCGATGACGATCTTCGGCGTGTCGATGGCCCTGCAACGTCATCCGGACGTGACGCAAGCCTTCGTTGACCTGGGTCACGAAATCGCGTGCCACGGCTGGCGCTGGATCCACTACCAGAACATCGACGAAGCCACCGAGCGCGAGCACATGCGCGTTGGCGTGGAGATCATTCGCGAGCTGACGGGCAACGCGCCGCTGGGCTGGTACACCGGCCGCGACAGCCCCAACACGCGGCGTCTGGTGGTCGAGCACGGCGGCTTCGCCTACGACGCCGACTACTACGGCGATGATCTCCCGTTCTGGACCGAAGTCGAAACCTCCTCCGGCGAGCGCAAGCCGCACCTGGTGGTGCCGTACACACTCGACACCAACGACATGCGCTTCGCCAGCCCGCAGGGTTTCAACACCGCAGACCACTTCTACCAGTACCTGAAAGACGCCTTCGACGTGCTGTACGAAGAAGGCGACCCCAGCGGCCTGGCCGCACCGAAGATGCTGTCGATCGGCATGCACTGCCGCCTGCTGGGCCGCCCGGCGCGTTTTCGCGCGCTGCAGCGTTTCCTGGATTACGTGCAATCGCACGACAAGGTGTGGATCTGCCGGCGCATCGACATTGCACAGCACTGGATGCAGCACCACCCCTACGCCGGTCAAGCTCAACTGGCGTCCACCACCTGACCACTTTTTTGCAGGAGACCTCGACATGGCCGCTCGCCCCGTGTGGTACGTAGCTCTCGCCTCGGTGCTTGCGCCCTTGACCACGCTTCCGGTGACGCATGCCGAAACGGCACCCGCGCAGCCTTCTTCACAAGTCACATCCAAGATGAGCCAGACCACGTATTCCCTTCAAGCGCTCAACACCATGAGCGATGCCCAGTTCGTCAGCACACTGGGCGGCATCTATGAACATTCGCCCTGGGTGGCGGAGCAAGCTGCCAAGCGGCGCCCCTTCGCGTCCTCTGATGCGCTGGCCGCGGCCATGCGCCACGCTGTCGACAGCGCTGGCGAGGATGCCCAGCTCAAGCTGGTGCGCGCCCACCCGGAACTCGCTGGCAAGGCCGCCGTGCGCGGAGAGCTGACCGCCGAATCGACACGCGAGCAAGCTGGCGCAGGTCTCGACCAATGCACACCCGAAGAATTCGCACGCCTGCAGACACTCAATCAGCAATACAACGAGAAGTTCGGCTTCCCGTTCATCCTGGCGGTGCGCGGCTATGACCGCCATGGCATCATCGACAACTTCAGCAAGCGCGTTCAGAACGATCGCGACACTGAACTACGCACGTCGCTGGAGCAGATTCACCGGATTGCCGGTTTCCGCTTGCACGATTTGATTTCAGGTTAATCAGCACGACAACGCTGCAGGTGCGGTGCCATAGGGCACGGCGCACCGCCTGGCATGGAGCCTGACCAGCCGGCCTGCGACTGCATCAAAGAATGCAGCGCAACCCGCAGCGATTCCATCAACAACGGAGGAGATAGGAAATGCAGTGGAACATCTTGCGTGGCGCCGCCGCGTTCACGGTCGCGACCGCGACCTTTTTCATTGGGGCAGCCGATGCGGGGGCAGTGGAATGGAGCGATACCTCGATCGGCTATCGCTACGGCACGCAGTTTGCCGAGCCGTTTGTGGGTGACGGCATTCACAAGAACA